>ENA-ORCS01000033-ORCS01000033.1-marine-metagenome-genome-assembly--contig:-NODE-33-length-187084-cov-9.187608_pt1 | contig 187084 bp, 168 predicted proteins | sample MGYA00237781_ERZ508513 | MGnify/ENA primary metagenome ERZ508513 (study PRJEB26184, sample SAMN06268793) | marine metagenome | isolation source: Eden Landing Ponds, San Francisco, CA, USA | place... | reverse complement strand
CCCCACGATCACCGACGACATCCGCGACTACTACGAGCAGATGCAAGACGAGTTCAAGGGCGGCGGCGAACCCCAGCAGACTCAAGGCGGCGGCCGCATCGGCTTCCAATAGGAACCCACCTTTTTGCGCGGCGGGTGCGCCGAAGGCGCACCGCTTGCGCAAAAACGTGGGCGAAAAAGGCTGAACCTCGCTTTGCTCGGTTCAGTGAATCGCGCGAACTACCGGGTTCTTCGAACCGCTCGTTCGCGCGAATGCTCGTCGTCGGTAGAGAGATCTTATTTACCGGAATCAGGCAATTGCATAGGTCATATTAACAGCATTTTCGGCTTCGATGGAGATGTGTACCCACCCGTCTGCTGGTTCCTCACTGAAATTCCATTGATACGATTCCCCAGGGCTGTTGGGAACCTTCGCTGTAACAACGAAGACACCGGTAGCGTTGTTATCAAAAATGTCCCGCCGCGTTCTCTCACCACCGTCTACTGACCACACCCCAACTATTTGAGCCTCGGCGGACACCATCCACCCGATGCCCTCCAAAATCGAAGCCGTCGTCCTGAACGAACCGGCCGGCAGCCCGAAGACGCTCGTGATGTTCTTCGGAGCGGTCCTGTTCGTGGGCGTCTACGCCTACGGTGCCCTGCGCGGCAGTTCGAACACTTTTCTCCTCGTCATGGCCGCGGGCTTCGTCCTGTCGGGGATCGCAGAGTCCCTGCCGACGGATCGTCGACGGACCGCAGGCGTCCTGCGTGTCACCGCGATACTGATCCTGCTGGCTCTGGTCGCCGTCGTCCTGTTCGCACCCGATCAGGTTCTCTGACTCCCCGCGACGAACGCTGCGGCTGGCATGTGGGGACTCGCAAAAACGGGATAGAGACCAGAACCTACAGCTCGCCCAGCTTCCGTAGCAACTGGCCGCGGTACTCCTCGTCGGCGCGGACGCCTTTCATCTCCAGGACGTTGCGCTGGAGTTTGTCGAGGGCGACGTTGAACGCGGTGTCGGAGCCGTACCCCTCTCCGGAGCCGGCGGCCTGGCCCTTGTTGGTCCGGAGCCGGATCTGGCACTGGATCAGGGGCGTGCCCCGGAGTTTCTCCTTGTGTTCGTGGAAGCGGACGTGGGCGTGCTGGACCTGCATCTCCTGGTACTTGCTGGCGACGTCCTCGATCTCGGCGCGGATGTCCTCCCGCGAGATCGTGTTGTCCAGGAGGTTGATGTTGGTGATCTGGACGTCCATGTGGTCCTCCTCGGTGAACGTCAGGGCGCGGAGCACGTCCGTCTTGGTGACGATCCCGGCGACCAGCGAGTCGTCGCGATCGGGCGTGACGACGAGGCCGGCGTAGTCGTTCTCGAGCATCCGCTCGACGCCGTCGCGGACCGAGTCGTCCAGCGAGGTCGTCGCGACGGGGCTGTTCATGATGTCGTAGGCCGGGAGATCGAGGACGCGCTCGGTCTCGCCCGAACGGTCGCCCCGCGTGGCCTTGTTCATGTCCCGGACGACCACGTCGACGATGTCGTGGGTGGTGATCATCCCGGAGAGATTGCCGTCTTCGTCGAGCACCGGGAGCCGGGAGATCCCGTGCTTGCGCAGGAGATTGATCGCTTGCCCGACGTGAGTGTCCTCGGTGATCGTCACCACGTCCGGGGTGTAGATCTGCTCGACGGTGAGGGCGTCGAGGTTCTCGAGGACGGCTTCGAGGATCGCGTCGCCGGTGACGACGCCCCAGAGGCTCTCACCCTCGAAGACCGGGGCGATCTTGGCACCGCCCTCGACGAGGACGCGGGCGACCTCGCGCACGTCGTCGTGGCGTTCGACCTTCGGTGCAGAGCGCATCATTGCCCCGGCCTTGGCGTTGTCCTCGACGTGGGACTGAACCAGCTGTTTCTGCGTAATCACGCCAGCGTACGCTCCGTTCTCGGTGATGACGATCCCCTTGGGGTTCTCGCGCTCGAAGATCGAGCGCACTTTACCGAGACGAACGTCCACATCGAGTTCAACAAAATCACTAGTGGCGATATCGGCTATATCCATCGTACTTCCCAACTCGAACGTTCGACGCCAGAGGTAATCAAAGTTGGTTCCGGTTCCAGTCGGTGAGAAAGCGAATCCGATGACATCGCCCCCACAATTCATTGCCCAGGCGGTGTAATCTCCGACGTGCTTCCGGACATCACCGTTCTCGGCCCTTACACCTACCTGGCGACAGAGGTCGTCTGGGGGGTCGTCGCGCTCAGTCTGTTGTGGTACGCCGACGCCGGCCGGGCGGCGGCCCGCACGATCATTGTCCTCTATCCGTTCGCCTACGCCTGGGACTGGTACACGCTGGCGGTCGGCGTCTTCTCGATCCCGATGCGCACGGGCGTCGAGTTGCTGGGGATCCCGATCGAGGAACACATCTTCATGCTCGTCGTGCCGGCGATGGTCGTCGGTGCCCACGAGACGCTCGCGCGGTTGGACGAGAGAACATAGACGTACTACAAGATATATAGATCACAGAGCAAGTTATTAGTCGATACCTCCAGACGTGTCAGTTGATGAGAGGGAGTACCCGATCGGAGGCCACGGGATCGCGCGTCGAACTGTACGTCAGGTCGCTGTCGCCCGACGACGGACGTGGGCCACAGTCGGCAGTGCTTGAGGAACTCCGGCATCTCGACGAAGTCGGGCGGGTCGACGAACTGTCGGTCACCGTCTGGGGGCGTCAGGTCGGCCTCTCGACGACGGCGGCCCGGACCGACGCGGGGGAGGCGATCCTCGAAACCATCGCCGGGTTCCGGTCCTGGGCAGCCCAGCACGACCGCTCGCTCGACCCGTTTTTGCGGACGCAAGAGACGACCAGCCAGATCACCGGGGAGTCTCACACGGCGATCGTGCTCCCGACGATGTTGCTGGCCGAGTACCGGGACGACAGCGTGACCCACGTCGCCCCGAACGCCAGGGACGGCTCGATCGAGACGGTCGCCGACCGACTCGAGGCCCTGCAGCGGCGCGACCGTCGCCACGAGGGCAACGATCCCGGCCTCGTGAGCCAGTAGCACGGTATAATAATAGTTACAATTGGTGGTTAGTCATGGAAAGATACCGTCGTCGTTGACTGAACACTGTCAGCCTTTGGACCGTGATAGGGTGCCTCAAACTCGTGTTTTCAGCCGTTGTGGGTGTGAATGTTGCTCACACTGGCGTCTCGACACAAAGTATTAGTGGGATGCGTGTGTCCTGACAGATAGATCAGATACCATGTCCGATACCCCCTCCCCCCACATCGAGCTCTACGTCCGGTCGCTCATGCCCGACGGCGCACACGAGCGACAGGAAGCCGTGATCGAGCAACTCGAACGACTCGATCAGGAAGACGAGATCGACGGGTTCTCGGTGATCGTCTGGGGCAAACAGGTGTCCCGCGAGTCCGTGGCCGCTCACACCGAAGAGGGCAAGTACATCCTCAACCGCGTCGCGGAGTTCAAGCAGTGGGCCCTCTCGAACAACGTCTCGCTGGAGTCGTTCTACCAGACGACCGAGATCGAGTCCGAGCTCACCGACGACTACTCGGCGATGGTCCTTCCCGTGATGGGGCTGGCCGAGTACGACGACGGCGAACTCAAGCACGTCGCCCCCTGCACGAAGGGCGACGTCGTCCACACGATCATGGACCGCCTCGAGCGACTCGAAGCCGGGGAACCGCCGGCGATCGAGCAGGAAACGAGCAACGTTTCGATCGTCTAGAAGCCCCCGTCGACGAACCCCTCGACCACTTTCTGTTCGGCTCGCTGCAATCGATACTGAACTGTCGACCGGGGCACGTCCAGCCGACTCCCGAGATCGTTCACGGTCGTCTCGCGTGGCGTCTGATAGTAGCCGGCATCGACCGCCGTCTCTAGCGTCCGGCGTTCCTCGACCGAGAGGTCGTCGTTGACTGTCCCCGGCATCTCCCACCCGGTCGACTCGGCGACGTGGTTCAACTCCAGCGAGAGACCACTCCTGAGTTTCGCGTCGATCGTGTCGTACAGTTCGCCGACCGGTGACGCCTCGGGCATCAGGACGCGCCAGACGTAGTCGGCCCCGGATCGCTCGGCGTCTAGCAAGACCCCGTCGCCGACGCAGTCGACGGCGAGGTACGGGATCGAGTGACAGCGGTCGATCTCCTCTCGATGGGTGTAGATCAGTCGGTGTTCGGCGCTCCGGTCCAGTAGCTGGTACTCGCGCGTCGAATCGCACTCGTGCATGTCCAGACACTCGTTGCAAGCCGACTCGTCGAGATAGATGTCGTCCAGCCGCTCCAGAACGCCCGCCGGGCCGGCGACGTGGTCGATACGCCACATCGCGACCTCGTTGGCGAAACACGCCCGCGAGCGAGCGGACAGCGAGGGGCTGTCGATGAACAGGTCCATCAGATCGTCGGCACCTGGCTCGTAGTGGACCGTGAACTCGAACTCGCGCATATCGGATCGTTATTGGCTATATCCAAGTCAGTTTCGTATTCCCTCACCGACTCGCTACCGTTCCGTCCCGGATCGCGGTGGGTGTTGGCGATAGACAGTCCGGGGCGTATCGATGCGGAGCGCTCAAGTGACCGAGGCGTCGATGACAGCCAGATGCGTGACCGTCGCCCGTCGATCCGGTGGTTGTTCGTCCTCGCCGGCGGGGCCGCGCTGGGCGTCGCCGGCACCTACCAGTTCGTCTGGTCGTCGATCCGCCCGGAACTGGGCGCGCGCCTCGTCGCCAGCGAGGCCAGTCTCGGCACGGTCTTCACCGTCTACGTCGTCGCACAGACGCTCTCGCAGTTCCCGGCCGGGTGGTTTCGCGACCGCTACGGCCCCCGGATCCCGATGGCGGCCGGCGCGCTGTTGCTGGCCGTGGGCTACGCCGGCACCAGCGTCGCCACGGTGATCTGGCAGGTGTACCTCGCGTACGTCGTGGGCGGCATCGGCGTCGGCGCGGTGTATACGGTCGCCGTGAACACGCCAGTCAAGTGGTTCACCGACCACCGGGGGCTGGCGACCGGGGCCGTCACGATGGCCTTCGGGGGTGTGAGTGTTCTGTTCATTCCGACCGTTCGGGAGGGTCTGACGACCGCCTTCACGGGGACGTTGCTCGCGATGGCGGCCGTCACGGGCGGGGTCGCCCTCGTCGCGGCCGTGGTGTTACGCGATCCCGAACCCGTCGCCGACGGCGGCACCGACGCGAGCGAGACGCCCTCGACGGCGGCGGACCCCGTCGACGACGCACACTCCTGGCGCGAGACGCTCCGGACCTGGCAGTTCTGGCTCCTCTACGCCATGCTGGTCGTCGTCAACGGTGTCGGCCTCATGCTCATCGGCAAGGCCGTCGCCTTCACCCAGCAGTACGGGCTCCCGGCGGCCGTCGCGACGGTCGCAGCCTCCGCCGTGGCACTTTCGGATAGCGCCGGCATCGTCACGGTCGGCGGGCTCTCGGATCGCCTCGGCCGCGAGCGCACGATCGCCGCGACCGTGACCGTCTGTGGGATCGCCATCGCGGCCGCGGTCTGGGCTGGCGAGGCCGGCCATGGGTGGCTGTTCGTCGGGTTGCTCGGCGCGGCGGCGTTCTTCCGGAGCCCTGTGTTCTCGATCACGCCCGCACTCGTCGGCGACTACTATGGGCAGGCTCGCTCCTCGGAGAACTACGCACTGCTCTACACGGCGAAGGTGTGGGGCGGGATCGGTGGCGGCGTCGCAGCGAGCGCCCTGATCGCCGCCGTCGGCTGGTCGACTGCGTTCCTCCTCGGTGCGGTGGCGATGAGCGGCGTCGGGCTGCTGTCGGGACTCTTGCGTCCCGTCGAATGAGTCCGAGGTTGCGAGTGAGCGGCGTCGGGCTGCTGTCTGGGCTGTTGCGTCCCGTCGAATAAGTCCGAGGTTGCGAGTGAGCGGCGTCGGGCTGCTGTCTGGGCTGTTGCGCCCAGTCGAATGATACGGATCACTGTAGCTATTTACCGGCGATCGTCGACCCCGTCCCGGCGATCACCGGTAGGAGACTACAGTGATCCGTATGAATCGATCCCGATGGCAGAATCAGAACGTCGTCTGGAGTCGCTCGGCGTACGGCCCCACGTCCTCGGCGTCGACGAGCGCCGCCAGAATCGTCTCAACGCCGAGCTCGGACTCGTAGGCCGGCCGCCCCTTCCCCGTCGCCGAGGTCGTCCGCTCGGTCGAGAGTATATCCGCCTGGGAAAGTGTTCCCAGCGCCGAGACGACCTCCTGGCGCTCGACGCCGCCGAACGGATCGCGTGCGACGGCGTCGAGTTGCTCCTTGATCGTCTCTGTCACCTGGTGTGACTGGACCGGTGTCTCTCCATCGATGGTCAGCTCCGCGACCGCGAGCAACACGAACTGCTCGAACGACCGCCGTGATCGGATTTCCTCGCTCATAGCGGGTGGCTCTCCCGGACGGCGTATGAAGCTGTTGGGATTCTCCCGGATTCGAGTGAAAATTATAGCGATGGTTTATCGAGGATCAGACTGGAGTTCGTAGAGCCCTGTCGGTTCGTGGATCTTCCGAACGTACTCAGCCGCCTGGAGAACATTCAATCGGTTGTGGATGTGTTGACGGGAGTACTCGATCTCGTCGGAGAGATAGCCGACCGTACAGCGTCCTGCTACGAGGTGATCGAGTATCGCATGATCGGCATCAGTGAGGTCAACCGGCACAATGGTCCGTACTCAATCACCCTATTTGTGAATGGCTGTCTTCCACCGAGTGGAGACAAGTAGACATTACAAGTAGTAAACTTAATCACGTCCGTTTACGTAGGAAAGAGTGAGCAGCACGGTCACATGGCCGTGAGAATCTGGCCGCCTGCTGGAACAGGCGACCGTGCTTCTCAGGAGCGAGAAGCAATGCAAGATACGCACTCAAGCAGCAAAGAAGGTGCCGACCGGCACCAGTTGAGGTGGGCTCACGATGGATAGACGATATCGTGACCCCGATTTTCTCGAAGAACAGTACGTCGAACAGCAGAAGTCTGCTGCAGAAATTGCGGATCTCTGTGGTGTCTCGTCAAGCGCTGTCAGTCGATATCTCCACAGGCACGGGGTTAATCGATCTCCTCGACACCAGAATCGCGACTGGCTATCTGAGCAGTACGTGGAAGAGGGTCGCGATCAGGCCGACATCGCCGATGACTGTGGGGTGGCGACGACAACGATCTGCCACTGGCTCGGCAAGTTTGGGATCACCGATGGTGATGCTTACGAGACAGACGTTTGCAACGTCTGCGGGGAATCGTTCCGCTACGCCCCGTCGTTACGTAACGGACTCTACTGCTCTAACAGCTGTGCCCATGAGCCAGACAAAAATAAAGTCGAAGTGAGCTGTGCTGGCTGCGATAAATCGTTTGAGCGATGGCCGTCTCTGGACACAGAATATTGTTCGCTTGATTGCTGGAGCGAAAACACAGCCTCTGATTCTGATCCATCAACGCTGTACGCTGGAATCTGGCAGAAGCGTCGGCGACAAGCTATGCGACGGGACGGATTCGAATGCGTAGTCTGTGGCATCAGTAACCAGGAGCATAAAGAACTATTTGGTCGATCACTCGAGGTACATCACGAGGTCCCAGTCCGTCTTTTCGATGCTTGGGACTGTCCGATCGAAGATGCACACTCGCTCAGAAATCTCACAACCGTCTGCCGAACACACCACCCTGATGCACCGGGTAGCACCGTGGGAGAATAAATAAAAAATCTGCCACAGCTGACCGACAGCTAGAAGAATTCAAATCCGAATTCTGTAGCTATCTGTGAAGTTATTGTAGAATTTCCGATGGGTTGGGGCGGATTTGAACCGCCGGCCTCCTCCATGTCAAGGAGGTGTCATAACCAACTAGACCACCAACCCTCGGTGGCGTCTGCCTCCACTCACTGGTTGCAGAGGCCCCTAATTGAATGTTTCGAAAGCGAATCCCAGCGCCGTCTGTGGGTTGTGGACACGGTTCGTCGAGGCGTCGTCGCCTCGATTGGGTACCGCCGGCATCGGACAGACCGGCCGACTGCGGCCGTCCGAACGTCCCTGAGACCAGGTGCCGGGGCTCCGACAGCCTTATCAAGATGTACGGGTTTGTACATCACAACACGAAAGAGTCCATTGGTGACCCACAATGCAGGATTACATCGAACGCGTGACCGAGGGCGAGGATCTGACACAGGACGAGGCTCGCGAGGCCGCGACGGCGGTCTTCGAGGACGCGACAGAGGCCCAGATCGGGGCGTTGCTGGCGGCGCTCCGGGCCAAGGGCGAGACCGAGCAGGAGATCGCGGGCTTCGCCGAGGGGATGCGTGGGGCTGCCCGGACGATCGATCCCGATCGAGCGCCCCTGGTCGACACCTGCGGCACCGGTGGTGACGACTACAACACGATCAACGTCTCGACGACGAGTACGATGGTCGCAGCCGGCGCGGGCGTCCCGATCGCCAAGCACGGTAACTACTCCGTCTCCTCCTCGTCGGGGAGCGCGGACGTGCTGGAGGTGGCCGGTGTCGACGTGGAGGCCGAACCGCCGGCCGTCGAGCGAGCCATCGAGGAGGACGGTATCGGCTTCATGCTCGCGCCCGTCTTCCACCCGGCGATGAAGGCCGTCATCGGCCCGCGCAAGGAACTGGGGATGCGGACCATCTTCAACATCCTCGGGCCGCTGACCAATCCGGCCGGCGCGGACGCGCAGGTGCTGGGCGTCTACGACCCCGATCTCGTGCCGTTGATCGCCGAGGCGCTGGCACGGATGGACGTCGAGCGTGCGATGGTCGTCCACGGTTCCGGGCTGGACGAGATCGCGATCCACGACGCGACCCACGTGGCGGAAGTCGACGGCTCCGACATCGAGGAGTATACGCTCGTCCCCGAGGACATCGGCCTGACGGAGTACGACATCGACGCCGTGGCCGGCGGCACGCCCGAGGAGAACGCCGCTGATCTGGCGGGGATCGTCGACGGTTCCGTGACCGGCGCGAAACAGGAGATCATCCTCGCGAACGCGGGCGCGGCGATCTACGTCTCCGGCGCTGCAGACAGCCACGAAGAGGGCGTCGAGATGGCCCGCAACGCCATCGAATCCGGCGAGGCGACCCGCAAACTCGACGATCTCAGAGGGGAGGCATGACGCGGGTCAAGATCTGTGGCCTCACCAGCCCGGGAGACCGGGACGCCGCCGTCGCGGCGGGCGCGGACGCGATCGGCGTCATCAGCGGCGTCACCGTTGAGACGCCCCGTGAAGTCGACACCGAGACGGCTGTCGACCTCGTGGCGGGCGTCCCGCCGCTGGTCACGAGCGTGCTGGTGACGATGGGCGAGGCGGTCCAGCCGATCGCCCGGCGCGTCGAGACCGTCCGCCCCGACGTGGTGCAGGTCCACGACGGGCTGACGCCGGCGGAACTGGGTGCGCTTCGCCGTCGGGTCGACGCGAAAGTCGTGGCCGTCGTCGACGCCCAGCACGAGTCGATCGCCGAGTACGCCGACACCGCCGACGCACTGCTCGTCGACTCGGTCGACGCCGAGGGCGGGGGCGGTACCGGCGAGACGCACGACTGGGATCGAACTCGAGAGATCGTCGCGGAACTGGACGCGCTGGTCGTGCTGGCCGGTGGCCTCACACCGGAGAACGTCGCCGAGGCCGTCGAGACTGTGCGACCGTTCGGCGTCGACGTGGCCTCCGGCGTCGAGAGCGAGGGCGGTGTCAAGGATCACGACGCTGTCGGGCGGTTCGTCGCCCGGGCGAGAGCGGCGACTGACGAAACGACCGGTTCGACTACCACGACCACGGAGGCCGGACAGTGAGCCTCGACATCGATCGGGAGACCTTCCGCCAACGGGCCGCGGCCGATCACCCCGTCGCCGTGCGGGCCGTTGCTGACCTTGACATGGACGTGGAGCCTCTGGAAGCCTACGCCGCGCTGACCGGGCGGACGACCGACGCACCCACCGGTGACGGCGGCCACACGTTCCTGCTGGAGAGCGCCGAGAAGGTCGCCTCCAGCGATCCCGACGGCGCGTTCGCACCGGCGACCGACGACCGTCACGCCCGCTACTCGTTCGTTGGCTACGACGCCGAGGCCGTCGTGACGGTCGACGGCGACGGGACGAGCGTCGAGGTGTTCGACGACCGGATCGCTGACCTCGTCACGCCCAACGGCGGCGACGTGCTCGACGACCTCCGGACGGCGATGCCCGACGTCGAGCTCCGGGGGTTCCCCGACCACGACCGCCAGCACCTCGACGGCGGTCTCGTGGGCTTTCTGGCCTACGACGCCGTCTACGACCTCTGGCTCGACGAGGTGGGGCTGGACCGGCCGGAGTCCCGATTCCCCGACGCCCAGTTCGCGCTGACGACGACGACGCTGCGCTTCGACCACGTCGAGGACACCGTCTCGCTCGTGTTCACGCCGATCGTCCGGGCCGACGACGACGCCGGCGCACAGTACGACGACCTCGTCGACGAGGTCGAACGCGTCGAGGCGGCGCTGGCCAGTGCCGACGATCTGGAGACCGGTGGTTTCGTCCGCGAGGGTGAGGACGCCGGCCCGAGAGACGAGTACGAGGCCGCAGTCGAACGCGCCAAAGAGTACGTCCTCAGCGGCGACATCTACCAGGGCGTCATCTCACGCAAACACGAACTGTACGGCGAGATCGATCCGCTGGGGCTGTACGAGGCCCTGCGGGCGGTCAACCCCTCGCCGTACATGTATCTGCTCGACTACGACGACCTGAGCATCGTCGGCGCGAGCCCGGAGACGCTCGTCTCGGTCGCCGACGATCGCATCGTCTCGAACCCCATCGCGGGCACGTGTTCGCGGGGCACCAGTCCCGTCGAGGATCGCCGACTGGCCGGCGAGATGCTCGCGGACGGCAAGGAACGGGCCGAGCACACGATGCTCGTGGACCTGGCGCGCAACGACGTGCGCCGGGTCGCACAGGCGGGCAGCGTCCGCGTCGAGGAGTTCATGAACGTGCTGAAGTACAGCCACGTCCAGCACATCGAGTCGACGGTGACCGGGACGCTGGCCGAGGACTGTGACGCCTTCGACGCCGCCCGGGCGACCTTCCCAGCGGGGACGCTCTCGGGCGCACCCAAGATCCGTGCGATGGAGATCATCGACGAACTCGAACTGTCGCCACGGGGCGTCTACGGCGGCGGCGTGGGCTACTTCTCGTGGACCGGTGACACCGACTTCGCCATCGTGATCCGGTCGGCGACGGTCGAACGCTGTGACGCACCGCCAGAAGTCGACGGTGAGCGGACCCAGCGCACTACTGTTCAGGCCGGCGCGGGTATCGTCGCCGATTCGGTCCCTGCCTCGGAGTACGAGGAGACGGAGAACAAGATGGGCGGGGTGCTCGACGCCGTCGAGCGAATCGAAGCGTCCGCGGACGGTACTGAGACGGCCGACGCCGCCGAGGAGGTGTCCCGATGAGTGCCACTGACCGGCAGATCGACGAGGAAACCGACGCTGACGAGGGTCGGGAGACGGTCCTGTTCATCGACAACTTCGACTCCTTCACCTACAACCTCGTCGAGTACGTCTCGGAACACGCCGACACCGCAGTGCTACGCAACACTGCCACGCTCGAAGACGTGCACGCCGTCGATCCAGACGCGATCATTATCTCCCCGGGACCGGGACATCCGAAGAACGAGCGTGACGTGGGGGTCACGATGGACGTGCTGCGAACAGTCAGCCCCGAGGTGCCGACGCTGGGGGTCTGTCTCGGCCTCGAAGCGGCCGTCTACGAGTACGGTGGCTCGGTCGGTCGCGCGCCGGCACCGATCCACGGCAAGGCGTTCCCGATGGACCACGACGGATCGGGCGTCTTCGCCGGCATCGAGCAGGGGTTTCAGGGCGGGCGGTACCACTCGCTGATCGCCGATGAGATTCCGGACTGCTTCGACGTGACCGCCACGACGACTGTCGAGACCGACGAGGGGTCGGTCGAGCTGGTGATGGGCGTGCGCCACGAGGAGTACCCGATCGAGGCGGTACAGTTCCATCCCGAGTCGGTGTTGACCGCGGTCGGGCACGACCTCATCGAGAACTTCCTCGACGGGGTCTAGAGGACCGAGATCCCGAGCAGCCCGAGTACGTACAGGACACCGATCGCGATCGCGGCGATAATCACCAGCCGCCACGCGACCTTGAGAACCATCCGACCGATCAGGATGACCGCCGCCAGTGCGACCAGTCCGACGAGCGCGACCAGCAAAGGGTCCATCCCACCAAGTTGCAGGAGCATGGACGGCCACTCGCTCGCCGTCGGTAAATGCCTTGTCGCCACGCGAGGCCCGGTCGTATCCGTTGCTCGCGCTCGCGCGTCGCGCTTTCGTGTCAGAAGTACAAAACGCAAGACGACACCGCCTCGTCGTCGCGCCTGTCGTGACAGGGAGACGACAGCAGGTCGTGAAATCTCCACTCGAAACCCCCTCCGGTTTCTACTGAACTTTTCGCCCCCGTCTGCCGATTACCGGGGTTCGGTTTTCACTTTCACTCCGGTCTCGCTCCATTAATATGCTCTCACTGTCTGCTTTGTGTCGTACGCGAATCACTCGCGGAGCCCGCTGGGTCGTGGCTGATATTACCCACCAGTGATACATCTGTACAGGCAGACGATCACCCGCCGATCGGTCCCCGTCGCGTGCCAGTCGGGACACGGATCGCCGGGTATTTAGCAATCCGTGCCAACCAAACCGTCGTTACGAATGAGAGGATCTACATCAGCAACCGAGAGGGGTATCGTCCGGCAGACAGCGACTGCCGGCAGGAGGACCGAGGAATGAGCAACGCGAATGCAGGTGCCGACGACGTACAGCTCCCGATCAAGCGGACCACGGGAGACACGCTCGAAGACCGACTCACCGGTAACGCCTATCACAACATTCTCCCCGCCCGCTATCTGCGAAAGGACGCCGACGGCGAACTGATCGAACAGCAGGAGGATCTGTTCGACCGCGTCGCCAAGAACGTCGCCCTGGCCGAAGCCGTCTTCGAGGCCGACAAACAGGGAGTCGACGTGACGGTCACGCCCGACCAGCTCAAGCCCGACCACCCACGCCGGGACGAACTCGCCAGCGAGGTGTTCGGCACGGGGACCACCGTCGACGACGACGCCGAGACCGAACTGTCGGTGTACAACGTCAACAAGTTCTCGTACGACACCGTCGTCCCCGAGCTTCCCGACGGGGTCCAGGACCACGTCGAAGAGGTGGCCAGCGAGTTCCAGGACGCGATGGAACACCTCTCCTTCATGCCGAACTCGCCGACGCTGATGAACGCCGGCGACGAACTGCAGCAGCTCTCTGCCTGTTTCGTCGACTCGCCCGAGGACGACATCGACGACATCCACCAGACCGCCAAGGAGGCCGCGCAGGTCTTCCAGTCCGGCGGTGGCATGGGCTACGCGTTCTGGCAGCTGCGACCGTACGGCGATCAGGTCGGTTCGACCGGCGGCATCGCCTCCGGCCCGATCACGTTCATGCGGACGTACGACCAGATGTGCGAGACCATCGCGCAGGGCGGGGCCCGCCGCGGTGCCCAGATGGGCGTCATGCGCGTCTCCCATCCGGACGTGATCCAGTTCATCCACGCCAAGAACAAGGACGTCTCGCTGGCCGAGACGCTGCGCCTGAACGACCCCGACGACTTCACGCACAACTCCTTCGCCGAGGCGCTGGATGAGGCCCGTGAGCTCATCGACGACGACGGCAAGGTGCCAAAGCACCTCCGGAACGCCGTCGAGGGGCACCTCTCGAACTTCAACATCTCCGTCGGGATCACCGACGCCTTCATGGACGCGCTCCAGAACGGCGAGGACTTTACGTTCACCAACCCGCGGACGAACGAACCCCACGTCGCGACCGAGCAGACCGAGGAACTGTACGAGATGTTCGACCTCGGCGAGTACGTCGAGGCCGGCGAGGTCCTCTCGATCCCCGCCGAGAAGCTCTGGGAGCGCATCGTGCAGGGCGCTCACGAGAACGGCGAACCGGGCGTCATCTACCTCGAACGCGTCAACAAGCGCCACTCCTTCGACGTCGAGGAGCACCCGGACCATCGCATCCTCGCGACGAACCCCTGCGGTGAGCAGCCCCTCGAAGAGTACGAGGCCTGCAACCTCGGGCACATCAACCTCTCGACGCTGGCGGACATGGACGCCCCCGACTGGCGCGTCTGGTCCGAACAGCACGCCGACGAGTACGACACGCTGGAGGACGCCGTCGACGCCTTCCTCGACGACGCGCTGGACACCGAGGAGTTCCAGCGCCGGATCGAGCTCGGGACGCGGTTCCTCGAGAACGTCGTCACGATGTCGGACTTCCCGGTCGAGAAGATCGAGGAGAAGGTCCGCGAGATGCGCAAGATCGGCCTCGGTATCATGGGCCTGGCCCAGCTGTACATCCAGCTTGGGGTCAAGTACGGCTCCGAGGAGGGCGACGAAATTGCCCGGCAGGTCATGCAGTCGATCAACCACGGCTCGAAGTGGGCCAGCCACGAACTGGCCGAGGACCGCGGGGCCTTCGACGAGTGGGACAACTCGAAGTACGCGAACCCGACAGAGTACCGCGAGTGGTTCGAGCGCCAGACCGGCCTCGACGCCGACGAGTGGGCCGACGGCTTCCCGATCCGTAACCACAACACGACGACGATCGCGCCGACCGGCACCACGTCGATGGTGGGCAACACCACCGGCGGCTGTGAACCGATCTACAACGTCGCCTACTACAAGAACGTCTCCGACGACGTCCAGGGCGACGAGATGCTCGTCGAGTTCGACGACTACTTCCTGCGCGTCCTCGAGGAGAACGGCATCGACGTCGAGGCCGTCAAGGAGGAGGCCCAGGAGCAGATGGCCGAGAACGCCTTTGACGGCGTCGACGGCCTGACGACGGTGCCCGACGCGATCGGCGAACTGTTCGTCACGACGGGCGATCTGACGCCCAAGGAACACGCCGGCATCCAGTGTGCCTGCCAGCAGGGCGTCGACTCCGCGATCTCGAAGACCGTCAACGCGCCCAACGACTCCTCGATCGAGGACGCCAAGGAGGTCTTCGAGTATATCTACGAGCACGGTGGCAAGGGCGTCACCTACTACCGCGACGGCACCCGCTCCAAGCAGGTGCTGACGACGCGGGCCCAGAACACCGAGTTCGCCGACATGGACGAGGGCGAGATCGTCGCCCAGATCGAGGAGGTCTTCGGCGGCATCGAGGGCTTCCTCGAACACGAGGAGGTCCAGGCCGCGCTCGACCAGCAGGTCGAGTCGCTGCTGGAAGTGGCCGACGGCGAGCAGCCGGAGACGAACCCCTTCGCCGAGAAGCAGACCCGGCCGGACGTGCTCCACGGCGTCACCCAGCGCATCGACACCGGCTACGGGAAACTGTACGTCAACATCAACGAGGATCCCAAACAGGAGCGTCCCTTCGAACTGTTCGCCAACATCGGCAACAGCGGGGGCTTCACCGCCTCCTTCACCGAGGCGCTGGCAAAGACCATCTCGACGGCGCTGCGCTCGGGCGTCGACCCCGAGGAGATCGCCGACGAACTGCAGGGCATCCGCTCGCCGAAGGTCGCCTGGGACAAGGGCGAACAGATCCAGTCGATCCCGGACGCGATCGGGACGGCGATGCGTCGATACCTCGACGACGAGATCGACAAGGCCTACCCCGACCAGGCCACGCTGGAGGAGACCGCCGAGGACAGCGACCGGGCGACGACGCCCGAACCCGACGGCGGCGCCGTCTCGGCAAGCGGGGCGAGCGCGGCTGACGTGCCGGACGCGAACGCCGACGGCAGCGCGACCGAGGCCGAACAGCAGGAACTGATCGACGCCGGGGAGAACCCCGAGTGTCCAGAGTGTAGCTCGCTGTCGCTGTACTACTCCGAAGGCTGCAAGACCTGCGAGTCCTGTGGCTGGTCGGAGTGTTGAGCTGCTGATACGGACAGTCGTCGGTCCCTCCCAGATCGACCGCACGCCATCGTGCGGTCGACTGGGTAACCGTCTACAACTGTCCGTATGATCTGCGGTCTGCGATCCTGAACGATCGTGGCCGGGGCGGCCGCGATCGGGGCTAAGAGCGTGTGACAGGCGTCCGTTTTTCGCCGCTTGCCGCGGGCTGTTTTCGTCTCCTTCGCCGACCCACCAGCGGGGGTGACCGCCACTATGTCTCCCCGGGACGCGCGGTCGGCAGTCGACAGCCACTTTCGTGCTGAGATTTATACCAATTAATCACGAAGGTAAGGTATGCCAGGCGGCAGTGACATGACCTTGCACGCGTTCCTGTGGCGAGCGGAAAACGTCTTCTCGGATCAGGAGATCGTCTCGCGGACACACGAGGGGATCCATCGGTACACGTTCGGCGAGTACGCGGATCGGGTCCGCAAGCTGGCGAGCGCACTCGACCGGCGTGGATACGGCGAGAACGACCGTATCGCGACGTTCGCGTGGAACAACCACTGGCACCACGAGCTGTACTACGGCGTCCCGTGTCAGGGCACTCAGCTCCACATGATCAACATCCTCTTGCCGGACTCGCACATCCAGCACCTCGTCTCGGACGCCGAGGACAAGGTCCTGGTCGTCGACCCGACGATGCTGGAGAAACTGGAAGGTGCCTACGACGAGGCGGCCTTCGAGAGCGTCGAGCAGTTCGTCGTCATGGGCGATACGGTCCCGGAGACGACGCTCGAACCGGTGATCGACTACGAGTCGTTCATCGCCGAGGGCGATCCGGACTACGAGTTCCCCGAGGTGAGCGAGGACCAACCCGCGGGGATGTGTTACACCTCCGGGACGACCGGGATGCCGAAGGGCGTCGAGTACACCCACAAGATGTACTGGGCACACACCATGGGCCTGCTCACTGGCGAAGTGGGGCTCACCGCACGCGACACCGCGATGACGGTCGTCCCGATGTTCCACGTCTCGGGGTGGGGTCGCCCGTTCGCGACACTCGCCGCCGGTGCGAAGCAGGTGTTGCCGGGACCGAACCCCCAGCCCGAGGACCTCGCCGAGCTGATCGAGGCGGAAGGTGTCACACAGAGCGCGGCCGTCCCGACCGTGTGGCGCGGGCTGTTACAGCACGCCGAGGAGGCCGGGACGACGTTCGACGCGCTGGAGTACGTCCTCTCGGGCGGGGCGGCGACACCGAAGGCGCTCATCGACGCCTACCGCGAGACGCTGGGCATCGAACTCGTCTCGGGCTACGGGATGACCGAGACGACACCGATCACTCACATCGCGGAGACCATTCCGAGTAACGACGACGCGACCGGCGATGCGCGGACCGCGATCCGCGCACACGCCGGGCTCCCGCTCCCGGGCGTCCAGCTGAAGGTCGTCGACGACGAGACCGGCGAGGAGGTGCCGTGGGACGGCGAGTCGCTCGGCGAACTGTGGATGAAGGGGCCGTGGGTGACGACCGAGTACTTCAACGCGCCAGAGAAGACGCGCGCATCGGTCACCGAGGACGGCTGGCTCAAGACCGGTGACGTGGCCCGCGTCACCGAGAACGGCTACACCGACATCGTCGACCGACTCGACGACCTGGTCAAGAGCGGCGGCGAGTGGATCTCCAGTCTGGAGGTCGAGAATCGCCTGATGGACCACGAGGCCGTCGTCGAGGCGGCTGTCATCCCGGTCGAGAACCAGACGTGGGACGAGCGCCCGGCCGCCTTCGTCGTCGTCGACGGCGTCGACGACCTCGATGCCCTGCGCGACGAACTCCGCGAGCACGTCGGTGCCGAGTACCCGGCGTGGTGGATCCCGGACGCGATCGAGTTTATCGAAGAGATTCCGAAGGGTGCGACGGGGAAGTTCTCGAAGACCGATCTGGAACAGGAGTACGTCAACGACGAACTCCGGGAGCGCGTTCGCGAGCACGCCCCCGGTGAGCGATAGCAGGCACTCGTTCGCCCGACGTTACTGGACCGTCCGCGACACCCACCCAGCGGGCCCGTTCGGGAACGACTCGCGGCGCTCGCTGGACTGGACGGTGCCGTCGTCTTCGACCACCCGAGCGACGACCTCGTGGCGGCTTCCGGGGTGGTCGTACTCGTAGGCCCACTGTCGCCACACGTCCGGGGCGTGTGGCGTCTGCCCGGGATCGCCCTCCCAGTCGACCGACTCCGTCAGCGGCTCCGAGAGGCGGGCCTCGTTCCAGGTGTCACCGCCGTCGATCGACACCTCGACTGTCGAGACACCGCGAGTCCCCGCGTAGGCGTGACCGGCGACCTGCTTGCGCCCCTCGGCCAGCGTGTTCGTGGCGTGGATCTTCGCGACGGATTCGACGGGCCCAGTCCCGTGCCAGCCTCGTTCCTCCCAGTAGCCCTCTGCCTCGCGTTCGAGGACCTCGATCTCCGTGATCCACTTGACGTTGATCTCGCCCCAGTGGCCCGGGACGAGCGCCCGGAGCGGGTAGCCGTGGCCCCGTGGGAGCGGTCGACCGTTCATCTCGTAGGCCAGCATCGCGCCGTTGAGCGCGGCGATGGGGAACTCCTCGTAGTAGTCGTCGTCGGCCCGGAACATCACGCACTCGCAGTCGCTCTGTGGCCCGGCTCGCTCGACGATGTCCATCACGTCGACGCCGGTCCACAGCGCGTTGTCCATCTTCTTGCCGTTGAGCGACTCGCCGACACAGCGCAGGGTGTTGAACTCCGTGCGCGACTCCATCGAGCGGATATCCTCCATGTCGAGCGTGATCTCTTCCTCGACGGCACCGGTCACCGAGAGCTCCCAGTCGGTCACTTCGACCTCCGGGTCGACGGCGTTGATGTCGACGGTGAAGAACTCGTCGCTGACCAGTCCCTCCAGGCCGCTCACGTCGAGCGAACTGTCCGTTGCCCGCTGGAGGGCGTTCTGCACCTCGGGACGGGCGTTTTCGGGGATACCCACGTCCGGTTCAGGGGCGCGCGATCCGAAGACGCTCGCGACCACGCCCAGGCCGGCCGCCGTTCCGAGCGACGCGAGGACGCGACGCCGGTCGTCGCTGGTCTCGCCGTGGCCACGAGTGGGCAGTGAGGGAGACAGCGTCGCGAACCCCAGCGCCAGGGCGGTCCCGACGGCCGCACCGCCGCTGGAGGAGAACGAGCCGGTGACGACCGTTCCCAGGGTGAAGACGGCGGTGCCGGACAGGATCGGCGGGACCGCGCGATTGTAGAGGGCGTCCCCGACCGCCATCCCGACGCGGGCGACGCCACCGAGGAGCAGGACCGTGACGAGCGCTGCCATCACGAGGTTCAGTTGCTGTCCGAGCGAACCCAGGTACTGGATGGCCAGTGAGACTACGATACCGGGCATCTCCCGGGCGAGCCACCGTTCGAGTGGCGAGGCGACGAACGCCGGACTGAACCCGACGGCGACGAGCGACCCGGCGACGGCGGCGACGCCGGCGAACAGCGCGACGCCGTCGTCGGCCGACGGACGGTAGCGGGCGAGCCGTGACATTAACCCCTAGTCAGGACAGCACCGTCTTAACGGTTCTTTGGATTCCGTACCAAATTCGTTCCAGACTGGGCGACCGCGGCCCGTCGCTCGAACCGTACGACGGGCCGACAGAGTATTGATCGCCGAAGACACAGGGTTCGTATGAGCGATTCCGGTGGCCGGCCCTGTCCGATGTGCGAGACACCGATGTACCACCGCCACTGCAAGTACGTCTGTCCCGAGCACGGTGTCGTCTTCGACTGCGCCGACACGTTCTACTAGCGTCGCCATCGAAACCCACTGCGCGAATCCGGCCGAGCACTGCTGTAGCGGTCACTACAGATTTTTATACCTTCACGAACAGATAAGGAGGTAATGGCTCCTTTTGGGGGGACGATTCGCGTGCTCCACGTCGACGACGAGTCCGACCTTCGGACAGCCGTCTCGACGCACCTCGAACGGGTACACGACGACGTGACAGTCACCAGTGAATCGTCCGCGCGGGAGGGACTCGAACGGCTCGACGACACTCGCTTCGACTGTATCGTCAGTGACCACGGGATGTCTGAGATGAACGGGCTGGAGTTCCTCCGGGAGGTCCGGACCGACTATCCCGACCTCCCCTTCGTCCTCTTTACGGGCAAGGGAAACGAGGAGATCGCCAGCGAGGCGATCTCCGCGGGCGTCACCGAGTATCTCCAGAAGGGTGACGGGGTCGACCAGTACACCGTGTTGGCCAACAGGATCGAACGGGCCGTCTCGGAATACAGGGCGACGACAGCCCTCGAACGACAGGAAAAACAGCTTTCGACGCTGATTTCGAACCTTCCGGGGATGGTGTACCGCTGTCGGAACGAACACGGCTGGCCGATGACGTTCGTCAGCGACGGGGCCGAGGACCTCACCGGCTACGACGCGGCCACGATCGAGAACGGGGACATCGACTGGGAGACGGACGTGATCGTCCCGGCTGAGCGCGACCGACTCTGGACCGAAGTCCAGTCGGCACTCGACGCCGGCGAACCGTTCGAGGTGACCTACCGGATCCAGACGGCCGACGGCGAGCGACGCTGGGTGTGGGAACGCGGTGAGGTCGTCACCCGCGAGGACGGCACCGAGATTCTGGAGGGGTTCATCACCGACATCACGGTGCGAAAGGAACGTGAACGAGAACTCGAAGAACAGCGGGCGTTCATCGAGAACGTGCTGAACTCGCTGGACGACCTCTTCTACGTCGTCGCGCCGGACAGGACCTTCCGTCGGTGGAACGACCGGGTCGTCGAGGTGACCGGCTACAGCGACGAGGAGATCGCATCGATGCACGTGATGGACTTCGTCGAATCGGCCGACGAACCGCTGGTCGAGTCGGCTGTCGAAGACGCGATCGAGACGGGATCGTCACGCTTCGAGGCCGCGGTCACCACCCACTCGGGCGAGACGATCCCCTTCGAGTTCCACGGGACGACACTCCACGACGCGGACGGTGATCTCGTCGGGATCGCTGGCGTCGCCCGCGAAGTGACCGAACGGAATCGGCGCGAACAGGCGTTACGTCAGTACAAGACGCTGACCGAGAACGTCGCCGATCCGATGTACGTGATGGACCCCGACGGTTCGATCTCGATGGTCAACGAGGCGCTGGCCGACCACGTCGGCTACGAGCGCGAAGAGATCGTCGACATGTCGCCCGAGCAGTTCGTCGCCGACGAGGACATCGAGCACGCGGAGACGCTCATCCAGGAACTGCTCACGACCGACCGGGAGATGGCGACGTTCGAGATGCGGACGACCGACAAGTGGGGACACACCACCCACAACGAGACGAAGATCGCAGTGATGACAGACGAGGACGGCAACTTCGAGGGGACGGCCGGTGTCGTCCGAGACATCTCCGAGCGCAAGGAACGCGAGCGCGAACTGGCGCGCTACGAGACGATACTGCAGGCCGTGGGCGACCCGGTCTACACCCTCGACGAGGGCGGCAACATCACGATCGTCAACGATGCGATGGAGGAGTTGTCGGGCTACGACCGCGACGAACTGGTCGGCGAGCACATCTCCCAGATCATGACGGCGGCAGACGTCGAACAGGGCGAGCGGCTCATTCTGGAGTTGCTCAGGGACGACGAGCGGACCAAGGGAACTTTCGAGATGGGCGTCATCACCGCGGACGGCACGAACGTCCCCTGCGAGAACCACGTCGCACTCCTGCCCGCCGACGACGACGATTTCCGTGGGACCGCCGGCGTCATCCGCGACATCTCCGACCGGAAGCAACGCGAGCGGCAACTCGAACAGTTCGCCAGCGTCGTCAGCCACGACCTCCGCAGTCCGCTCAACGTCGTTCAGGGCCGTGTCGACTACATGATGGAGAGCGGGACGCTCGATCACCTCGGTGACGTAGCCGACGCCGCCCAGCGTATGGAGCGACTCATCGAGGATCTCCTGACGCTCGCCCACGAGGGCCAGCGCGTCGGTGAACCGGAAGCGGTGGCGATCGACGTGGTCGCCGAGGAAGCGTGGGACCAGATCGAGACCGCCGAGACCGACCTCCAAATCGAGACCGAGCGCCGCATCGAAGCGGACTTCGACCGGCTCAGAGAGCTGTTCGACAACCTGTTCTGTAACGCGATCGATCACGGCGACGCCGATCTCGTCCGGGTCGTCGCGACCGAAGACGGGTTCGCGGTCGCCGACGACGGCGACGGGATTCCGGACGACAGGCGAGACGCGATCTTCGAGCGTGGATTCACGACGAGCGAAGACGGGACCGGGTTCGGGCTGGCGATCGTCGAAACCATCGTACAGGCCCACGAGTGGGGGATCTCGATCACGGGGAGCGACGCTGGGGGCGCACGGTTCGAGATCGAGATCTGATTATAGTCGCAATTGAGAGTCACTGCACACTCGATCGGACGACGGTAGTGCGATCGGTGTGTACATCGTTTCATACGGACAGTTGCAGGTCTGTACCAGATTGACCGCACCACTGCGTGCGGTCGACTGGGTAAACGTCTACAACTGTCCGTATCAATTGTTGCTAAAGCTGGGCTGGCCAGCCCGGACGTGGCGGTAGGCCGGTCCTGCCAGGAGGAGCACAGCCGCCGCGAACGAGGCCACGAGAACGTGGACGCCGGCGCTCAGCCCCTCCGTCGAGAGCGCCCGCATCGAGGTCCCCGCGAGCACTTCGACGAACACCCAGGGGATCTCGCCGAGGAACGTGCCCAGCACGTACGCCCGCAGTGAGACGCCAGAGAAGCCGGCCCCGTAGGAGACCGGATCGGCCGGCAGCGGGGAGAGACGCGCCGCCAGCACGCCGCGGGTCGCGCCGGTCACGTCGATAAAACGGCGACCAGCTTCGTTGAGCCGGCCGAACAGCCCACCGCCGCCGCGACCGGCGTACCGAGCGAAGAGGAAGGGTGGGATCGTCGTCAGCGTCGCGCCGACCAGCGCGACGGGGATCCCGTACTCCAGTCCGAGGACGTAGCCCACGAGCGCCGAGATCGGGCTGATCGGCCACGCGAACAACGGCCGCACCAGATACAGCACGAGCAACGCCGCTCCGAACTGGAGCGGATGCGACGAGAGGTGAGCGATCTCGTCGAGCAAGCGCTGGGGGGAGAGGAGGAGCGACGCGACGATGGCGACCGTAGCGAAGGCCGCGATCCCGCCGAGCTGTCGCCGCGTCGACTGCTTCATCGGTCGAATAGCGTGTAGGCAGTGTAAAACCTCTTGTGGTCGACCGAAGGTTTACCGCCCCCGGCGACGACGGTACGGCCGTGCCGTCCGACGATCCCGTCGCGCTGGGTCTGGAGTTGCTCGCCCACCTCGAACACCCCGAACTCTCGGTCAAGGAGGCGATGGACCGGATCGAAACCGTGACGACGAACCCCCAGCTCCAGCGAGAGATCCTGGAAGAAGCCCAGCGACGGGGCGTCGTCGAGCGCGACGGTGGGACGGTCCGACCGACCGCGTCCGGAACGTACGTCAGTTTCGAGAGCGACGTGGTCGTCAAGACCGGCGAGTTCGAGTGCCGGCGCTGCGGGGCAGGCATCTCGGAAGGTCACTTCGTCACGTTCGACAGCGACGAACTCGGCCCTTTCGGATCGACGTGTATCAGAAAGGTTCTGGGTCGGGAGTAGCGAGCGCTCGACTAGCGGCCCTGCCGCAGTTCCTTGATCAGTTGCTGGATCGTCTCCTGTTGCTTGGCGAGCAGTTCGTTCTGCTGTTCGATCGTCGCCGTCAGCGCCGCGAGTTGCTCCTCGACGGCGTCGAGGTCCGCATCGGACGGGGCGGTGGACGCCGCCCGTTCGGCCTGGGTCGCTCCCTGCGTTTCCTGACTCGTGGACATCGATCGAGCGGACTGGCGTTGACCGGCCGCGGCCGACGACCGCTCGCTCTCTGTCGTCGTCTCATCGGGATCGTCGCCGACGAGGGGGTCGATCCCGGAGTCGAGGCCCAGTCCGTCGGATCGGTCGTCGGACCCGTCCGCCTCGCTCGTTTCCTCGTCGTCCTCGACGGCCAGCGCACGGTTGAGCTCGCCGAGTGAGTCCACGTCGTGGTAGGCGAACAGCGATCCCTCCAGTGTCTTGCGAAACAGTGCGGCCTGATCGTTGGGTGCCTTGATGCGTTCGGGGTGCCCGCCAGCTTCCAGGACTACCGCGGTGGCGACGCTCCCGTCTTCGAAGTGGAGACCGGTCACGTCGTCGTAGTGGTAGGCCTCGAAGTCGCCGGCCCAGGTGTACTCGCCGACGTGCTTGAGCAGTCGAGTCTCGGTGACGATCAGCGTCAGCTCGCTGAAGCGGAACACGCCGCTGACGCCCTCGTCTTCGCCGATGACGTCCTTGACACGGAGGTTCCCCTCCAGTAGCCGCTCGATGACGGCGCTGGTGCGCTTGCCCGGCACGGCGAAGGAGTCCTTGTCGTCGACGTAGGTCATCGTGAACTTCGTCTTGCGCCGGCCCTCAGAAACGGTGAGTCGTTCGAAGTCGTGGGTGTACTCCGACACTCCTTCGTCACTCAGCAACCCTTCGCCCCTGTAGACGAGCGTCCGCGTCGGGGTGAAACAGACGGCGTCTTCGTCGCCGAGATTGACGCCGGCCGTGATCTCCTCGTCCCCGAGCGCCTGCCGGACGAGGTCTGGTGTCTCCATACCCGTTGTGTGCCAGTCCGTTGGCTTAAATCCGCGGTTGCCAGACGGTCACAGCCCGCCGGTAGATGAGAACGTTAAAGAGCACCTCCGGACAACGAACGAATGCACTGAGCCCGGGTGGCTTAGCTGGACATAGCGCCGCACTCATAGGGTCGTCAGACTCGCGCGGCACCATCCGGCATGACCGCTGGACGTTCGTCGCGTCCGACCTGGGTCATGCGGAGATCGAGGGTTCGGAGCCCTCCCCGGGCATTTTCCAAGGAACCACGAGCGTTAGCGAGTGGTGACGCAGTGAAATGCCAGAAGGAGGCGACGAACCCGTAGGTTTCGCACGAGCGAAGCGAGTGCGAAGCACGGAAGACGAGCGGAGCGAGTCTCTCGGAACCTCGGGGCCCGCGTGACGCCTCGATCGAGCTTCAGAATCGAAAGTCCTGGCCCTGCTCGCGTTCGGATTCGAAGTGGAAATCTGCATAAACGAGCAGGGCGTACTGTTCGATGATATGACGACGACACTCACTGTCGAGGGGATGTCCTGTGAGCACTGCGAACAGACCGTCACGGATGCACTCGAATCGGTCGACGGCGTCCAGGGAGCCAGTGCCGACCGGGAGACCGAGCGGGCGACCGTTGAGGGCGAGGCCGACACCGACGCGCTGGTCGCGGCCGTTGAGGACGCGGGCTACGACGCGACGGCCTGATACTGTCGGCTGTAGCTGTTTCAAGATATTCGCCACCCCAGGGTGGCGAAATGCTGTACAGATTTACAGCCGACAGCATGACTACTATCGTCGCCTCCCGGTGACAGTCGAGACAGGGCCGACGATCATCGGTACACAGCGACGTACTCCGTACGAGCGGAGTTGCGACGACGCGCTCCGCAATCCCTAAACGAGCATCGCGCCAAGCACACGCCAATGGCCGACTGGACGGAGAGATACCGCCCGACGACGCTGGCGGAGGTGCGGGGCAACGACAAGGCCCGCGACGCCCTGAAAGAGTGGGCCGACACGTGGGACGACCACCGCGAGGCCGTCATCCTCCACGGCGCGCCGGGCATCGGGAAGACCTCGGCAGCCCACGCGCTGGCGAACGATCTGGGCTGGCCGACGATCGAACTCAACGCCTCCGACTCGCGGACGAAAGACGTGATCGAGCGGGTGGCTGGCGAGGCCGCCAAATCCGGGACGCTCACCGCCGGCGGGTCGGGTCGGCGCGTCGTGATCATGGACGAGGCCGACAACATCCACGGCAACGCCGACCGCGGGGGCGCGCGGGCGATCACGTCGCTCGTGAAGGAGGCGAGCCAGCCGATGATCCTCATCGCCAACGAGTTCTACGACATGTCAAACGGGCTCCGGAACAACTGTCGGGACATCGAGTTCCGTGACGTGGGCAAGCGATCGATCGTGCCCGTGCTCCGTGACGTGCTCAGACAGGAGGGGATCAGCTTCGACGACGACGCGCTGACCGAGATCGCCGGGATGAACGACGGCGACCTGCGCGGGGCGATCAAGGACCTGCAGGCGCTGGCCGACGGTCGCGAGCACCTCGCGGCCGACGACGTGGTGACGGGCGAGCGCGACACGACGGAGGGGATCTTCGACTACCTCGACCTCCTGTTGAAGGAAGCGGGCGCACAGGAGGCCTTGCAGGCCAGTTACGACGTCGACGAGACGCCGGACGACCTGATCAACTGGATCGAGGACAACATGCCCAAGGAGTACGAGGGCGCGGAACTGGCGACGGCCTACGAGTTCCTGGCGAACGCCGACCGCTGGCTCGGGCGCGTGCGGGCCAAGCAGAACTACTCGTTCTGGCGGTACGCCGGCGACAACATGACTGCCGGCGTCGCTGCCGCTCGCTCGGGGACCAAGGGCGGGTGGACCCGCTACGGTCCGCCCAGCTACTGGTCGAAACTCGGGCGCTCGAAGGGGACGCGCAACACCCGCGATCACATCGCCCGGCAGATCGCCACCGTCAACGGCGTCAGCATGCGCACGGCGCGCCGGGAGATCATGCCCTTCCTGGCGACGATGACCCACCACTGCAAGAACCGCGAGCTGACCGTCGCGATGACCGCCCAGTACGACATGGACGAGAGCCACGTCGCCTTCGTGACGGGATCGGGCAAGGACACCAACAAGGTCCAGTCGATCGTCGAAGATGCCGAGGAACTGAAAGAGCAGGCCGCAGTCGAGGGGTCTGAGGGTGCCTTCGAGGGCGCGAGCGCCGGGCAGACCGAAGCGAGCGCAAGTGAGGACGGCGAGGACGACGACAGCGACGGAGAGAGCGACGACGGAGACGGGCAGGTGACGCTGGGCGACGCCGGGGCTGAGGATGACAGCGACGGCGACGAAGACGACGAAGACGAGATCGACAGCGGCGAGGCCGAAGACGACGACCAGCAGTCCGGGCTCTCGGATTTCATGTAAACGAGTTCACCACCTCGGGGCGCGACGTTCGTCACGAAGCGACAACCGGCAGTATCAGTCTGCGCGGACCTCTGTCCGCCCTGTGGGCTGGGAGCGCTTCGAGAGCACCCAGACGGCACCCAGCACCAGCACCAGTACGACGACGGCTCCGACATCGGTCAACCCCTGGTCCAGACCGAACTTCCGGCGGGCGATCAGCATATCGAGCCAGGTGACGGCGCTCCCGGTCGCAAAGAGCAGTCGAACGCGACCGAGGCTGTGCGCGTGCGCCCACATCGCGCCAGCGACGAGCGCGCCCGTGAGCAGGAACGAGACGGTGTAGTAGCCGATCAGAACGCTGACGGGGACGGCAAACAGCGAGCCGTCGAGTGCGAGATGCAAGGGGACGGCTGCGGCCGACACGAGTGCCAGCGTGCGTAGTCGCTCGACGGGCGGCACCCCGACCGTCCAGACACAGGCCGCGGCCAGACACAGGAGGATCAGCGACGCGGTCACGAAGTGTGCGGCGGTGATCAGGGCGGTGAACTCCGTCACCGTCAGCGCACCGAGGATGATCTGGGAGGGCAGGATCGCGACGGCCGCGGTGACGGCCCACTTGACGCGCCGGTCGTCCTGGCGTCGCCAGGCCAGGTACAGCACGCCGAGTAGCGCGAACCCGATCAGCATCGCCAGCAGCCGATGTGACCACTCGATGAAACTGGCGAAGTTCGCGGGAAAGAGCCCGAGCCAGCCGTCACAGAACGGCCAGCGCTGCTCACAGGTCAGCCCCGCACCCTTGTAGGCGGTGTACAGTCCCACCAGCATCAGGAGAAGCGTTCCGGCCGTCGACCCGAACAGGAGGTTGCGAAACCGGCGACTCATGGTCGCCGATACGGCCCTGGGATATTTAGGTCCCGCTTTTCGCGTCGGCGAACGAGCGTGCCCGATCCGGGCCAGTCGCCACGACCTTTATAGCCGTTCCTGCCGCCGTCTCTGTATGGGACTCGACGAGGACGCACTGGAGTATCACGGACGTGCACCACCCGGAAAGATCGAGATATCGACGACGAAACCGACCAACACCCAGCGAGACCTCTCGCTGGCGTACTCACCGGGTGTCGCCGCGCCCTGTGAGGCGATCCACGAGACTCCCGAAGACGCGTTCAAGTACACTGCTCGCGGGAACCTCGTCGGCGTCGTTTCCGACGGCTCCGCGGTGCTCGGATTGGGCGACATCGGCCCAGACGCCTCGAAGCCGGTCATGGAGGGAAAGGGCGTCCTGTTCAAGCGCTTCGCGGACATCGACGTGTTCGATCTGGAACTCGACCCCGAGAACACTGAGGCGATGATCAACGCCATCGACGCGATGGAGCCGACCTTCGGTGGGATCAATCTCGAAGACATCGCCGCGCCGGCGTGCTTCGAGATCGAGCGCGAACTCCGCGAGCGCATGGACGTGCCGGTCTTTCACGACGACCAGCACGGGACCGCGATCATCTCCGGTGCGGCGCTGGTCAATGCCGCCGACATCGTCGACAAGGATCTCGAAGACCTCGAGATCGTCTTCTCGGGAGCGGGTGCGAGCGCGATCGCGACGGCCCGGTTCTACGTCTCGCTGGGCGTCCGCACGGAGAACGTCACGATGTGTGACTCCTCGGGGATCATCACGACCGATCGCGTCGAGAGTGACGAGCTCAACGAGTACAAGGCGACGTTCGCCCGCGACGTTCCCGAGGGTGACCTCGCGGACGCGATGGACGGTGCCGACGCCTTCGTCGGCCTGTCTGTCGGTGGGATCGTCGACCAGCAGATGGTCGGCTCGATGGCCGAGGACCCGATCGTGTTCGCGATGGCCAACCCCGACCCGGAGATCGGCTACGAGGCCGCCAAGTCGGCCCGTGACGACACTGTCATCATGGCGACGGGGCGCTCTGACTACCCGAATCAGGTCAACAACGTCCTCGGATTCCCCTTCATCTTCCGTGGCGCGCTCGACGTGCGTGCGACGGATATCAACGAAGAGATGAAAGTCGCCGCCGCGCGAGCCCTCGCAGACCTCGCGCGTCAGGACGTGCCCGACGCCGTCGTCAAGGCTTACGGGGACCAGCCTCTCCAGTTCGGTCCGGACTACATCATCCCGAAGCCGGTCGACCCGCGGGTGCTGTTCGAGGTGACGCCCGCGGTCGCCGACGCCGCCATGGAGTCGGGCGCGGCGCGCAAGTCGATCGACCTCGACGAGTACGTCGAGCAACTCGAAGCACGGCTCGGCAAGTCCCGAGAGATGATGCGAGTGGTGCTCAACAAGGCAAAGAGCGATCCCCAGCGCGTCGTTCTCGCGGAGGGCGACGACGAGAAGATGATCCGCGCGGCCTACCAGCTCGTCGAGCAGGGAATCGCCGAGCCCGTGTTGCTGGGCGATCGCGACCGGATCACCGCGATCACGGACACGCTTGGCCTCGACTTCGATCCCGAGATCGTCGATCCCGACGCGGGTGGACTCGACAAGTACGCCGATCGGCTGTACGAGCTCCGCCGGCGCAAGGGGATCACGCGCCGCGAGGCCGACGAACTGGTCACCGACGGCAACTACCTCGGCAGCGTCATGGTCGAGATGGACGACGCCGACGCGATGCTCACGGGGCTGACCCACCACTACCCCTCCGCGCTCCGCCCGCCACTGCAGATCGTCGGTACGGCGCCGGACGCCGACTACGCGGCCGGCGTGTACATGCTCACCTTCCGAAACCGCGTCGTCTTCTGTGCGGACACGACGGTCAACACCAGCCCTGATGCCGACGTGCTCGCCGAAGTGACGCGCCACACGGCCGCGCTGGCCCGCCGTTTCAACGTCGAGCCCCGCGCCGCGATGCTGTCGTACTCGAACTTCGGGAGCGTCGACACGCCCGGCGCGCGCAAGCCCCGGCAGGCCGCCCGACAGCTCCGAGAAGACCCGTCGATCGACTTCCCGGTCGACGGCGAGATGCAGGCCGACACCGCCGTCGTCGAGGACATTCTCCAGGGGACCTACGAGTTCTCGGAACTGGACGACCCGGCGAACGTCCTCGTCTTCCCGAACCTCGAAGCGGGCAACATCGGCTACAAGCTGCTCCAGCGACTCGGCGGTGCCGAAGCGATCGGTCCGATGCTCGTCGGCATGGACAAACCGGTCCACGTCCTCCAGCGGGGCGACGAGGTCAAGGATATCGTCAATATGGCCGGTGTGGCGGTCGTGGACGCACAGGACGAGTAGTCACGGAGTCGCGTCAGCGACTCCGCTTTTCGCCCACGTTTTTGCGCGAGTGGTTCCCGTAGCGAACGAGGGCGAGTCGCGCCGGAAGCGAGATTCCGCGGGAATCTCGTAGACGAACGGCGCAGCCGTGAGTCAGGCGGGGCCTCGAAAGCGAACGGGGAGGAACGACCCGTGAGCGACGTGAGCGAGGAAACCCGAGCGGAAAAAGGTGGTCGCGATATCGTCAATATGGCCGGTGTGGCGGTCGTGGACGCACAGGACGAGTAGTCACGACTGTTCGATCGTGCCAACCACGGCTGGATCGACCTGCGACCACTGAACTCAGTGTTTTGCGACGGGTACTGTTCTCAGTCGCTAGCACCGCCCCGGTTCGAGCGCGACGGCGGCGGGACCTGCTCGTCGACGCTCGGGACTTCGGGGAGGACACACCGATCCGGTTCGTCGTTGACGTGGTCGTACTGGTCGGGCGCGTTGGCCAGGGGGTGGGCCGGGTTCACGTCGCTCGCGATACGTGCCGCGCGGACCTCGTCGAAGCCGTTGATCCGCGCTCGGATGCCCCGCCAGTGTAGTCCCGTCGACTGTGGGATCGTCACTGGGTGGACCGAGTCGAACTCCGCGTTCTTGACGGCCAGCATCGCGGCGTTGACGTTCGCCGCGAGGTCGTCGTGATCGATGAGGAGTCCGACGGTCGCGTCGGTCGGGGCACGGGCTGCGAGGATATCCAGCCCGAGATGAAGTGCACGATACTCTGCGACGTTGTTGTCCGGGGCGCTGTTCTGTACCGACAGCCGTGCGACACGCTCGCCGTCCCGTGTCTCGATGACGACACCGAGTCCACCCGACGACTCTCTGTAGGAGCCGTCGGTCGCGATGTAGAAGTCTCGATGATGCGTGCGCGGGGGATGCGCGATGTGTGGCGTCGGCGACTCGTCGAACAAGTCCCGAAGGGTCGGCCGGCCGTATGCGGCCATACGATCTATTAGGGCGTCATCCGGTTTAAAAATATTGTCCGTCAGACCAACTGGTTGGTGTGACTGCACGCATCGGCAGCGTCGAGGAGGAGGGGGTCAGGTGGGGGAGTTCAGTCCTGGAGGTGCGGGTGACCGATCAGGAGTGTGACGGCATTACAGAGCAGGAGTGCCAGGAACGCACCGATCACCGGCTGACTGGAGAGATCCATCGCCAGCAGCGGGAGGTAGAGAAACGGGAGGGCGACGGCGATCCAGAACGAGATGGCACGGATCGGAGATAGCACGTGCTTACTGGCGGCTCTGACTGAGCTTACCGAACTGAAAGTCGATCGGAGGTCGTTGTTCGTGGAACTCGACATCGGGGACACCTATCGATAGCCACGAACGAGACCACCATATAACCGGCCGAGGCTTCGGACTGTTTCATACCATTTTACACTAATACGACCTGTCTATGCACGTTTCACGACCGGACGAAAAACCTGTAGAAGTTTTATTCCACGCGCTCGGGCGGTGGACTGGTCACTGTATCGATCTCGTATCGAAGTGGATAGTATCGGGGGAGTGGCCAACTTTCGGAGATTCAGTAACGCGAAGCGAGCGACGCTGTCGTTCGGGGTTCAGTCGTGCTGGTCGTCGTCCGCTATCGAGGTCCGAACGCAGAATCACACCCCGATCGGATTCGCTATCACGAGTGCATGCGAGTCACCAAGTTAGATGTGTACGTATCGTTTCCTGGACGGAAATCTGTGGGTGTGATTACCACTACACAAATCACATCTGATAATCAGGCGGGTGGTTTTATTATGCACATTCGGAAACAACTGTACACTAATGTGGCGGGGGAAGACGAACACCAGGAGGGATCAAACGTGGAAATGACGACCAAGTCGAAGACCGTACGCATCCTGGTCGTCGACGACGAACAGGACATCGCCGACCTCTACTCCATGTGGCTGGACACAGAGTACGATACCGATGTCGCGTACGACGGTGCCCAGGCGCTCGATCGGGTCTCCGAATCGACCGATATCATCTTCCTGGACCGACAGATGCCGGGAATCTCGGGCGACGAGGTGCTCGACCGGGTGGACGGTCGCGAGATCGACTGTCGCATCGTGATGGTCACCGCAGTCGATCCGGACTTCGACATCGTCGACATGCCGTTCGACGATTACCTCACGAAACCGGTCACGAGAGAGGATCTCGTGGGGACGGTCGACGAGATGCTGAACCGCGAATCGTACGACGATCAGCTGCAGGAGTACTTCGCCGCCGCCTCGAAGAAGGCGACGCTCGAATCGGAGAAGAATCCTGCCGAACTGGAGGGAAGCGACGAATACGCCGAGATCAACGGTCGCGTTGCCGAACTGGCCGAACAGGCCGATCAAACCGCGAACGAGGTCGACGATCTCGAGTCGCTGTTCCACGATCTCCCCGGCGACGAGTGACACCACCGATCGACCGGGACAGTCACCAGTTGCACCCTCTGTTATCGAATCTGAGTCATATCTGCCATTCTCTGTTAGCATAGCTGTCACTTGTCACCGGGGCAGGACCGTGGTCAGACTGCCAGCAACGAGCACGCCCAGATCGTGTCCGTCTCTCGATGGGTGGTGATCGTCGACCGTCGAGCGTTCGAACGGCCTCGGCGGTCGACCGGCAATATCGGCGACAAGAATGGTACAACGAGGTTAATTTCTAACAGATGAAGAGAGAAACATGTTTAATCGACCAAAACCTTTATTATCGAACGACCCAGCGGAACAAGGTGGACCATGGCAGACGAATCCAACAGTTATCGAGACGTACTTAGCCGCCGCCGTTTTGTCGAACTGACAGGCGTGTCAGGCGCAGCCGCGCTCGCCGGCTGTGACGGCAGCAGTGACGGCGGAGATGGCGGTAGTGACGGTGGAAGCGACGGCGGATCCGACGGTGGATCCGACGGCGGTAGTGACGGCGGAGATGGTGGGAGCGACGGCGGATCCGACGGTGATTCGATGACCGTCCACAGTGACTTCGCACTGAGCAATTGGCTTGGCGGCGGTAACTCCCCGGACGAAGTCCATTTCAACCGATACAACACGACCAACGCCACCCAGTTCTCTCACTTCATCACATACGAACCGACGACGAAGTGGGACTACGCGAACGCCGAGTTCCAGAACTGGGCGATCACCGACTGGGAACTGGTTGACGAGACGACCTTCGAGTTCTCCATCGACACGGACATCACGTGGTCGAACGGTGACAACCTCACGTCTCAGGACGTGGCGACCCAGCTCCGACTGGAGCGGGTCACCGGCTCCGCGCTGTGGGACTTCACGGAATCGATCGAGCTCCCCGACGACTCGACGGTCCGACTCAACATGCCCGACGGGGGCAACCCACAGCTGATCAAGATTTTCCTCAACAACAAGTACCTTCACACCAAACATAGCGAGTTCAGCAAGTACCTCGACGCCGTCGGGGACAACGCGAACACGACGCTGCGCCAGGAGCTCCAGTCCCTGGAGATTAAAGATCCGGTTGCCAGTGGCCCGTTCACCGTGAACAACGCCAACGGGCAGCGTATGATTCTGAACCGTCGAGAGGACTACCACAAGTCCGAGAACGTCAACTTCGGGCAGTACGAGATGCGCTACATCCAGGGCAACCAGCAGGTCTGGCAGGAACTGCTCGGGAGCAGCATCGACACTGTCTATAGCTTGTTCACGCCGCCGCGTATCGTCGCCGACTTCCCATCCTCGATCGTTGAAACCGCGATTCCGGCGTACTGGGGCTACGGTCTCGCACCGCAGCACGACCACGAGCACGTCGGCAAGCAGAGCGTGCGACAGGCGATCATGCACGTCCTCAACCGGCCGGCCGTCGTGCAGAACGCCGGTCCGCGCTCGAAGCAGACCCCGGAAGTTCCGTCCTGTGTCGCGTCCAGTCAGGTCGACAACTGGCTCGGTGACTCGAAGAGCGACTTCGAGACGTACGGCTACAGCCAGGAGAACTCCGAGGACAACGTCAACGCCGACAAGGCAACTCAGCTCCTCAACGAGGCCGGCTACTCGAAGGACGGCGGCACCTGGAAGATGGACGGTTCGCCCGTCAGCCTCCCGGTCACTGTGCCCGCAGGCTGGAGTGACTGGGTGGCGGCGACCCAGACCGTCGTCGACCAGCTCAACCAGTTCGGCTTCGACGCCAACGTCGACGCCCAGGGTGGTTCCTTCTGGTCCAACACCGGTAGTGGGGACTTCGTCCTCACTGCCTGGTGGTGGCTCCTCGGTGGTGTCCGTGGTTCGCACCCGTACTTCAACGCCAGCCACCAGTTCGACGCGAGCGGCTCCGGTGTGACCTACAACTACGAGGCTCCGGACGATGTTAACAGCAAGGTCGAACAGCTGTCGACCACGACCGACGAGAGCGAGATCACGTCGCTAGTGCAGGATCTCGCGATGCACTCCAATACTGACCTCCCGATCCTCCCCGTCACCGAGAAGCTCGATCAAACATTCGTCAACAACGAGCGGCTGGACGTTCCGGAAGCAAACTCCGAGAAGTACCAGACTAAGTGGCCCCAGGCGTGGCTCGTCCGCAACGGCGACCTGAAAGCGGACCCACAGTAACGCTGGATAAACCCGATATTCTTTTATTGGATCAGCATACATATTGCCAATTAGTGCCACAGTAAACACCATGAACAGCTACTACTTACAGCGAACCGCGCGTGCCGTCCTCACGATCTGGATGGTGGCGACAATCACGTTCGGCATGATCCGGCTGCTGCCAGGGGGACCGATGCAGCAGATTCGTGCACAACTTCTCCGGCAACCGGGGGTTTCGGCGGCCGAAGTCGACGCACGGATCAACTCGTACATGCAGCTCGCCCCGACGGATCCGATTCACGTACAGTACGTCGACTATATGTCGGGGCTAGTCACTGGCAACCTCGGCACGTCGATCATCGAACGGACGCCCGTTACGGAGATCATCGCCGAGACGCTGCCGTGGACGTTGTTCGTCATGGAGACGGCCCAGATCATGATCTTCGCGATCGGGATCATCCTCGGCGCGTTCCTCGCCTACAAGGAAGGGACCAGGCTCGACAGTGTCGGGAGTGCGCTGTCGATCGTCTTCTCTTCGATCCCGTTCTACGTCGTCGCGATCCTGGCCGTCTACCTGCTCGGAAACATCGCAGGGTGGTTCCCGGCACGATACGGCTACGATTCGACGGTCGCCAACCCGGGACTTTCGATCGACTTCATCGTCAGCGTGATACGCCACGCGATCCTTCCGATCGGCTCGGTGGTGATCACCGGAGTGGGTGTCCAGCTCCTCGCGATGCGTGGGAACAGCATCCAGGTGCTCGGTGAGGACTTCGTTCGCGTCGCACGGCTCCGTGGTCTCTCGGACCGGCGGATCGCGACCCGATACGTCGCCCGGAACGCGATCCTGCCGATGTACACCGGCTTCCTGACGCTGATCGCGTTCAGCCTCGGCGGATCCGTCATCCTCGAACAGATCTTCTCGTACCCAGGTGTCGGGAAAGAGATGCTCGATGCACTCCAGAACCGCGATTACCCGCTGATGATGGGTATCTTCCTCGTCATCACGATCGCGGTCGTCATCTCGGTGTACATCGCGGACCTCACGTACGGTATTATCGACCCACGCGTCAGCTCAGGTGATTCCAGTGAAGCGTACTGATTCAGGCTCCGTCAGCGGCACAGACTTCTCCTTCGAGAAGGGATCGGCATCGAACGTCGAGATCACGTGGAACGACCGCCTCCGTGACTTCTGGGAGGAGTTCATCTACAAGCCGGGTCTGGTCGCGTGGGACGACTGGCGGACCCGGATCGGGCTGACGATCACGCTGTTCTTCGTCTTCATCGGAACAGCCGGTGCGTACTTCTATCCCGAACCGGCGACGAACCAGGCGCCACGGAGTCTCCAGCCGTTCGAGAACATGAACCACATGCTGGGGACGACGCCGCTCGGTGAGGACGTGCTGTCGAAGATCATCCACGCCACGCCGGACATCCTGATGATGATCACGTCTGGTGCGGTGTGGGCGACCGGGCTCGCAGTGCTGATCGGTGTCCTGGCCGGATACAAGGGCGGGACGACCGACCGCATTCTTACCGGGCTGTCCGACGTTGCTATGTCGATTCCCGGCCTGCCGCTGATCATGGTGCTGCTGGTCTCGATCGAGCCGTCGAACCCGCTCGTCATCGGGGCGATCATCACGATCAACTACTGGGCCGGTCTCGGTCGCGGCCTGCGCTCGCAGGTGCTGACCTTGCGTGACGAACCGTACGTCGAAGCGTCGCGGACGATGGGTGTCGGCACGCTACGGATCATGTTCAAGGACATCATCCCGAACCTGATGCCGTTCGTGCTGGTCAACTTCGTCCACGCGGCTCGCTACGTCATCTTCCAGGCAGTCGGGCTGTACTTCATCGGGATCCTCCCGTCGAGCACCTCGAACTGGGGGATCTTGCTCAACCAGGCGGTGAACCAGTACGGTGCGCTGTTCAGCCTGAGCGGCGCGTATCTGGTCTTCATCCCGACGCTGGCGATCCTGCTGCTGACCCTCGGCCTGATCCTGCTGGCCCAGGGGACCGACCGCATCTTCAACCCGCGCGTCCGGACCCGCCTGGCCGGCGAGTCGGAGTCGACCGAAGATGGTGACACAGAGCCTGTCGTGACCGGAGGTATCTGAGATGGCAGCAGAAGGGACACAGCAACAGTCCGCACTCGACGTCGACGATCCGGTCATCCGGATGCGCAACGCGGACGTGACGTTCGACGGTGGGGAATCGTACGTGCTCGACGACGTGAGCGTCGACATCGACCGCAACGAGATCGTCGGTATCGTCGGCGAGAGCGGATCGGGCAAGTCGATGCTCGCCTCCGCGATGCTGGACGCGATCCCCGACCCGGGCGTCCTCACGGGCAAGATCGAGTATCTCGCCGAGGACGGTCGCGAGATCGACGTCCTCGAACTCTCGAAAGAGGAGCTTCGACAGATGCGCTGGGAGGACGTCTCGATGGTCTTCCAGGGCGCGATGAGCTCGTTCAACCCGACGATGAGCATCAAGGGGCACTTCGTCGAGACGCTGAAGGCCCACGATTACGAGGTCGAGCCTGGGATCGAACGAGCACACGAACTCCTCGAGGACCTGTATCTCGAACCGGAGCGTGTCCTCAACTCCTATCCACACGAACTCTCGGGCGGGATGCAACAGCGGGCGCTGATCGCGCTGTCGCTGGTGCTCGAACCCGAAGTGCTGGTGATGGACGAGCCGACGGCGGCGCTTGACCTGCTGATGCAGCGGTCGATTCTAATGCTGCTGCGTGACCTCCAGGACAAGTACGACCTGACGATGGTGTTCATCACGCACGACTTGCCGCTGGTGGCCGCACTGGCCGACCGGCTGTCCGTGATGTACGCCTTCAAACTCGTCGAGATCGGTCCGACGGAGGAGATCGTCGGTCACGCCGCGCACCCGTACACGCGGGCACTACTGAACTCGACGCCGAACCTCGACGCCCCGCTCGAAGACATGCGGCCGATCGAAGGGCAGAGTCCCGCACCGATCAACCTCCCGAGTGGCTGTGCGTACCATCCGCGCTGTCCGCTGGCAGACGATCAGTGTCGCTCGGCGGTACCTGACTTCGAGCAGACGACCCAGGACCACGCCGCAGCGTGTTACCACTGGGAAGACTCGATCGATCAGATCCCGCTCAACTACGAAGAGATGCTCGACGACGATGGCGGTTCGCAGACGGACGGTGACTACGTATGAGTAATCAACCAGTACTCTCACTGGAGAACGTCGAAGTTCACTTCGAGAACCAGCGCGGATTCCTCGGGTTCGGAGAGGAAGACGAGACCGTGCGTGCGGTCGACGGTGTGACTATCGACATCGAGGAGCGCGACGTGGTGTCGCTGATCGGTGAGTCGGGCTGTGGAAAGACCACGCTGGGAAAGACCTGTATCGGACTCCAGCGCCCGACTGGTGGGTCTGTGAAGTACCGCGGTGAAGATATGTGGGACGTTCGCGACGGTAAGTCCGACAGTGGTCTCGACTGGGACGAAATCCGCCAGTCGCTGCAGATCATCCACCAGGACCCTGGGGCGTCGCTCAATCCCAACCGCCGACTGGTGTCGATCCTCTCGGAGCCCCTGCGTCAGGTCAGTCCGGACCTCAGCAAGGGCGAGAAGCGCGAGCGGATCTACCAACTGCTGGAACACGTCGGGATGAACCCGGCAGCGGACTTCGCAGAGCGCTACCCCCACCAGCTCTCTGGCGGGGAACAGCAGCGCGTCGCGCTGTGTCGCGCCCTGTTGATGAACCCGGACGTGATCCTGGCCGACGAAGCGATCTCGGCGCTGGACGTGAGCCTGCGCGTCGAGATGATGGACCTGATGCTCGACCTGCAGGAGGAGTTCGACACCTCCTACGTGTTCATCAGCCACGACCTCTCGAACGCGCGGTACTTCACCGAGCACGGCGACGGCAAGATCGGCGTCATGTATCTCGGTGAGCTCGTCGAGACCGGACCGGCCGAGCAGCTCATCAACGATCCCAAACACCCCTACACGAAGGTGCTTCGGTGGGCCACGCCGGACCTCTCGCTGCAGGAGGCCGGCGACATGCCCATGCGCAAGATCGACATTCCAGACCCGATCAATCCGCCGTCGGGCTGTCGGTTCCACACGCGCTGTCCCGAAGCCCGTGAGGTCTGCAAGCGCGAGACACCGGACACCTACCAGATCAACGGCCAGCAGGCGGCCTGCTTCCGCCGTGACGAGTCCCACGAGTACTGGGACAGTCCCGAGCTGATGGACTGATACGGTCGGTTGTCGACGGTTCACAGATCGACTGCACGACTGCGTCCGGTCGATCTGGGAACCAGCTACGACACGCCTGATGGCGACGGCCCATCTACGGAACGCTGGGCTCTCGCTGCACGTTTTCTTTGCGTCAGAGTCACCGCGAAGAGGGATCGCTTCGAGACGTCGTCTCGGTCGCTAGAACTCGCAGGACGCTGCGGGCTCTTCGTCACAGGGCGGTTCCATGTTCCGGCGACCGTCCCGCAACTCGAAGTAGTTGCCGACGGAGTCGGTCTCGGCCTGCCCGCGGACGACTGGGACCGCACGTCGGGCCTGGTGATCGCAGGCCCGCATCTGCTCGCCGCCGGCACCGAGTGCGTACTGGTACCCTTCGAGCGTGTCTCCGAGAGCGTCTGAATCGAACGTGCCGGCCGCTTCGACGGCGCTCGCCCACAGGAGCACCTGGCCGTAGGCGTTCTGGGCCGGCCCCGGTGGCACGAGCGAGGTGGTCCCGACAGTACCGCCGTACTCGCTCTGGTACGTGTCGCTGAAGGTGTTCGACAGTGGCGTATCGAGGTTCTCGTGCCAGCCGACCGTCCCGTAGATGCCGGCGACACGCTCGCCGAGGGAATCGGCGACCGACTGTGTGAGGAAGGGGACGACGATGATGGTGTCCTCGGAGAGCACTTCCTGTGCCTGTTGGACGGCATTGACGGCGTCGAGGCCGAAGAGATCGAGGAACACGATGTTGACACGGTTCGTCGCGGCCTCCCCCAGTGCGGATTCGAAGTCGGTCGTCCCCGACCGAACGGCGACGTTCCCACGTGGCGTCCACTGGATGTCCGACCCCGAGACGTAGTTGTTGACGGCGTCGACCAGGTCGCGTCCTTCCGGTGCGTCGGTGTTGACGTGGAAGAAGTACTGGGTGCCGTCGGTGTGTTCGTCGACCGAGGGGATCAGTGACCGAACGAGCGTCGTGGAGTTGAACAGCTCACGGTAGACGTGCGGTGAGCAGTTGCTCCCCGTCAGTTCGTCCAGCGTCGACGTCCCCACGAAGTACGGAACGGCGTACTCGTCGGCCAGATCCCGGTGTGTCCTGGCGACGTTCCCGGAGACGCCCCCGGTAAACATCGCCAGGTCGTCTGCCTCGAGGTGCTGGCGGACGTTCGTTTCGGCGGTCGAATCGTCGCCTTCCGTGTCCATGATGATCGATTCGACGGTGTTTCCCAGCACCCCGTCGGCAGTGAGATTGTCGAACTCTTCGACGTCGACGAGTCCACCACCGTTGTTGAGATGCTTGATCGCCAGTTCGAACCCCTTGCGTTCGTGTTTCCCGATCGGGGAGTAGCGCCCGGATTCGGGGGTCGAGAGCGCGATCGTGACCGTTCCGTCGTCCGTCTCGGTCGGAGACGACGAGCCGTCAGATCCAATACAGCCTGCCACTGCGAGTGTCCCGGTTCCACCCACCGACTGGAGCACGCGACGCCGAGTCACGCGCGAGTCGGAGCCACCACTGTCGTCCGATTCCATGGAATATGATTGGCAAATCATGACATATATCGTTTTGGGTAGAATCCGCGCGTATTTCGGCCCAATGACGCTTTGCTCCGCCCGGACAGCCGTGATACCAAGGTTCTTGATCGAGTAGGGTAACCGTCCTGTATGTCCTTTCGTCAGGAACTGATCACGACGCTGTGTGACTCCACGCGGTTTATCAAAGCGATGGCGACGCTGATGATCTTCTTCGGACTCCTGTCCGCGATCACGCTGGTGATCGGCGAACCCGGATCGGGATCGTACGCGCTGGCGATTATCAACTTCGTCCTGGCCATCCTCTTCGTGTCCGTACTGACGGGGCTGTTCTGGTACTGTCGGCAGCGTCCGGACGCGTACTAACGTCGAACCTCGGACGCGGACTCCGGCACAGACGAACTACTGTCGTGTTGTACTGGCGACCGACGCCACGGGATCGACGATCGCCGGGACCTATCTTCAACCGTCCGGCTCAGTTCTGTGTCTCGTTTTCGATCCAGTCTGCGGTCTGGGCGGCCATCTCTCGGAGGTCCTCACTGCTGTCTCTGTCGTCGGCGAGTTGCTTGAGGGGGTCGACTGCTCGATCGTCACTGCTGAAGCCCAGCGCCTTGACGGCGCGGGCCTGCACCTGTTCGCTGGGGTGATCGAGCAGGTCGAGCAGCGTGGGGACGGCGTCTTCGATCGCGATCGGATCGCGTTCGCCGATCGCAGCGAGGGTGTCGACGGTCGCGGCGGTGACGGTTCCGTCCGCGTCGTCGAGGGTCGCGAGGAGTTCGTCGACGTGCTCCCGGCCGGCGGACGGGTCTGACTGGACGGCCTCGTACAGCAGGTTCCCGGCGACGCCGCGTGCCAGGAACTGCTGTTTCTGTTCTTCTTCGGCGATCGCGCGGAACTGGTCGGTGAGTTCTTCGCTGCCGAACGCTTCGTCGGGCATCCCGTCGGTCGGGTCCTCGAGGTCGTTCTGGATGACCGACACCAGGAGTTCGACGTGGGGCACGAGCCACTCCGGGTGCTCCTCGGCGACCGGCTGGAGGGCTTTCGCGGCGAAGGTCTGTGTCCGCGGTATCTCGTCGTAGAGGCAGCTGACCAGTGGTTCGACGAGGGGCTCAATCTCGTCGAGGTGGTCTTCGGCCAGGAGCAGTGCGATCGAGATTGTCTTGTTCGTCACGTTGACGTGGTCGCTCTCGATGGCCGCAGCGATTTCAGGGAGTGCGGGGACCACCGATTCCGGGTCCTCGTCAGCGAACGTGAGCATGATCTCGGCGGCCTGGTCTCGAACCATCCCGGTTCCGTTCACCAGGGCGTCCCGGACGAGTTCGAAATCCACGTCGTCCCGGCTGACAGATTCGGGATCGACGTCGAGAAGATCGTCCGTGGTAGCGTCTGACATTGTACTTTATTCGGGGGTGGGAGACGGATATACGTAACGAAAGGGTCGTCGAATCGCGAGTGTCCGGGCTCGCCTCCCGGCGGTCGTCACCGATCGGCGGTCGAGGGGATCGATTCGACTCGTTCGATCGCTTCGATCACGTCCGACGCCGAGACGGTTCGGGGGAGGAGGTTGTACGCGAGTCCGTCGTGTGCGTCGCGACCGAGCGACTGGATCGTCGCCTCGCTCGCCTCGACGCCGAGGTTAGAGAGCGTCATCGCTTCACCGAGCGATTCGTACCACCGCTTGAGCGAACGCAGTTCGGGCGTCGCCTGCCCGAGCAGCGCCTGGGTCACCAGCACACCGTAGGCGACGCGTTCGCCGTGGTAGGAATCAGCCTGCACGGTGCCATACGAGAGCAGCGTGTAGCAGAACACGTGGGGCAGTGTCAGGTACGATCGGTCACTGAGGAGGCCGACCGCGACCCCGGGACCGGCGATCGCTGCTTCGCTGGCAGCCGTCAGGGCCGGCGTCACTTCGTCAGCCCGTGCGTCCGCTATCGCCGGGCCAGCGTACGTCCGGAGCAGATCGGCGTACACCTCCTGTGCGACGGAGCGTCCCAGTGTCGCCAGAGGACCGAGTTCGTCCTCGGCCATCAGCGCCGTCTCGAAGAACTTCGCGGAGGCGTCCATGACGCCGTTGGCGAGGTATCGCGCCGGCGCGTCGGCCACGACGGACGGATCGAGGAAGAGCGCGTCCGGACAGCTCGATAGTCGGACGCCGCCCCGGTAGCGTCCGTCCTCGTCGTAGACGACCGAGAGCGCTGTCCAGGCGGCGCTCGTGGCCGCGTTCGTCGGCACCGTCACGATCGGACAGCGGCCCTCGGCGACGAGTTTCGCGGTGTCAAGCGCTTTGCCGCCGCCGACGCCGACGATCAGATCCGTATCGTCCGCGAACGCCTCGCGGTGGCGTCGGACGGCTGGCACCGTACACTCCCCCTCGAATGAGCGGTGCTCGTACTCGACACCTGCGTGCTCGAGTGCGGTCTCGACCGTCTCACCGACGGCGGCGTCCCCGCTCGGGCTCGCCAAGATCCCGACTGACGACACGTCGCCGCGGTCGCGGACGGATGCCTCGATCTGCTCTATCACACCCTCACCGACCGTGTACTGACGGGGTGCGACCCGAAGCGATTCCGCTGGTGTCCCCACCCGATCGAGTCCGACCGCGGCGACGAGGTCTTCCGTTGCAGGCATGGTCGTAGGGGTCTCTCCCGGCGTAATAGTCGTTTGGGTGCGTGCTGCCCCAAGACATATACCCACCCTCGACCCAGACCGGGCACGATGCGCGACACTATTCGCGGCGTTGGGTCGGCAGCCGGCGGGGGAATCGCAGCGTACGTACTGGGATACGTGTTCACGTACGTGTTGGCGGGGTCAGCTATCCAGGAGTCCGACCTCAATCAGATCGTCGAGGCGCTGGGTAAAGACGGGGTCGCCTGGAAGCTCGTCGGCTGGATCTTCTACAACGCCCACGGGGCGACCACGACGCTCGACGTCGACGTGCCGCTGATCGGCGGGACCGAGGTCGTCAACTACGTCGTCCAGTCGGACGGGCTCTCCCCGGTCCTGTACGTGGTTCCGCCGGCCCTCTTGATCGCCGCCGGCCTCTTCGCCGTTCGGGCCGCCGGCGCGACCGATCTCGGGGACGCGCTGAAGTTCGGCCCGGCCGTCGCCGTCGGCTACCTCCCGTTGGCGGTCGTCGGTGCGCTCCTGTTCACGATCACCGTCGAGTCGTCGTCTGGCGGGCCAACGCTCGTGCCGGCGATCGGGCTGGCCGGCCTCCTCTACCCGCTCGTGTTCGGGACGATCGGGGCGCTCGTGGGCGTCGGACTCGCGGGAGGCGACACGGAACTCGATACTGCCGGTGAAATCGGGGAGTGATCGTCGGCACGCATCGACACTGGTTCGTCGCTACAGGTCGCAGGACGCGGCGGGCTCCTCGTCACAGCCGGGTTCGAGGCCCCGCTTGCCACCACGCAACTCGAAGTAGTTACCGACCTCGTCGGTCTCGGACTGGCCTCGGACGATCGGGACCGAACGCACCGACTGGTGATCGCACGCGCGCAGTACCTCGCCGCCAGCCCCCAGCGCGTACTCGATTCCTTCGAGTTCGTCGCGGACCGCCGTGGCTTCGAAGCTCCCGGCCCGCTCTACAGCCAGGGCATAGAGGATCACCTGGCCGTAGATCGTCTGTGCCGGGCCCGGTGGGACGACGCTCTCCGAGCCGATCTGGCCGTACTCGCGCTGGTAGGTCTTGCTGAACTCGTGAGAGAGCGGCGTGTCGAGGTTCTCGTGCCAGCCGACCGTCCCGTAGATACCGGCGACACGATCCCCGAGCGAGTCCGCGATCGACTGCGTGAGGTAGGGAACTGCGATCACAGTGTCGTCCGACAGCGTGTTTCGCGCCCACTGGATCGCGTTGACGGCGTCGAGGCCGAACAGATCGAGGAACACGATCGTGATGTCGGACAGCACCTCCTCGTTGATCGCAGACTCGAAGCTCGTCGTCCCCGGCAGGACCGGGATGCCGCCCGTCGGCCGCCACGAGAGGTCACTGTTGCTGATGACGTCGTCGATCGACTCGGAGAGGTCCTCCCCCTCCGGTGCGTCGGCGAAGATGTGGAACGTCTTCTGATCGCTTCCGACGTCGGCGGCGATCTCGGAGACGAGTGCGCGGGCAATTGTCGTGGAGTTGAACAGTTGCCGGTAGACGTGGGGTGAACAGTTGCTTCCGGTGAGTTCGTTCAGTGTCGACGAACCCACGAAGTACGGCGTCTCGTACTCGTCGGCGAGATCGCGGTGGGTTCTGGCGACGTTTCCAGCGATACCGCCGGTGAACATCGCCAGCTCGTCGTTCTCGAGACGGGGCCGGAGGTTCGTCTCGGTCGTCGAAGCACTGCTCCCGGAATCCAGTACGGCGGCCTCGATAGTGGTGTCCAGCACGCCGTCACCGGAGAGCGCGCCGTACTCAGAGACGTCCACGAATCCGCCGCCCTCGTTGAGGTGCTTGATCGCCAGTTCGAAGCCGTTGCGCTCGTGGTCTCCGACCGGAGAGTACCGCCCGTTTTCGGCTGTCGAGAGGGCGAACGTGACTGAATCGTCGCCACTGCTCGTCTCCGTCGACGACCCTCCGGATCCCAGACAACCAGCCAGTGTCAGTGTCCCGGCTCCACCGATAGATTCGAGCATGCGGCGCCGTGTCACGCGAGAACTACTACTTCCACTGCTGTCAGATCTCATTAGATACCGATGATAAACGTCAGCATATACCGCTTTGGATTCCTGTTAGAGAACGGACTCGTGGAATCGATCTCGACGATGTGCCGACGACGGCGGCCTCGAAGCGCACATGGAGACGCTGTCGTGTCCAGCCAACGACCCTGCGGCGATCGGTGAGCCCCTCGAACGTAGCGGCCGTCGAGAGTTGCTCCGGTACGCTTTTCAGCACCTCTATCGGTAACATGAGGTATGGCACGGGGGCCGCGGGAACAGCTGGCCGAGAAGATGGCGGGCGAGATCGCACTCAGCGACGAGCCGGGCGAGACCGTCCGCAAGTGGCGCACGGACTTCGAGGTGAGCCAGACCGGCCTGGCCGACGCCCTCGAGGTGTCGCCCTCGGTCGTCTCGGACTACGAGAGCGGCCGGCGGGACAACCCCGGCATCGGCGTCGTCCGCCGAGTCGTCTCGGCGCTGCTGGACATCGATGAGACGCGCGGTGGCGAGCACATCCGCCAGCACGCTCGCGTGCTCTCTGCGGGCTTCGACTCGGACGTGGTCCACGACCTTGGCGAGTACACGGCCAGAGTGCCCCTGGATCGCTTCTACGACGCCATCGACGCTACCGAGGTCGTCCGCGGCGAGAACGATACCGTCGCAGGCCACACCGTCATCAACTCCATCGCGGCGATCACGCGCCTCTCGTCGGACGAGTTCTACCAGCTCTACGGTCAGTCGACCAACCGGGCGCTGGTGTTCACCGAAGTCACGCGCGGGGAGTCGCCGCTGGTCGCGCTCCGGGTCGTCACGCCGACGCCCAACGCCGTCGTCCTCCACGGCCTCCAGGCGGAGACCCTGTGGGACCACGCGGCCGATCTGGCCCGTATCGACGGGTTCTCGCTGGCGGTCACCGACACGGAACTGGACGCGATGCTGGCGGGACTTCGGGATCTGCCGTAACCCCACCTTTTTCCGTCGTTCGAGAGAGCGACGCTCTCTCGTGATGAGCGTGGGACTCGCTGAGTCCCACGAACCATGCGAACGGCGTCGAAGCCGCCGTGAGCAGATGACAAAAGACGCCGAACGGCGTCTTTTGAACCACTTCGGGTGCGCTTCGCGCACCATCTGCTCACGGACCAGAGGCCCGTTCGCATGGTATGCGGGACCTCCGGTCCCGCACTACTCGCGCAAAAACATGGTCCACGCGAGCGAAGCGAGTGTGGGTTCGGAAGTCGAGCGGAGCGAGTCTCCCGGTGGCAAAAAGGCTGGAGCCTCGCTCCGCTCGGCTCCAGTGAATCACGCGAACTTCCGGGTCCTTCGGACCGCTCGTTCGCGCGAATGCTACCGCTACAACCCAGTCAATACAGTTACAGATTGACCAACGGGGTTGGCGCGCGCTGTTGCTCGCTCCGTCGAGCGACGACACTGTGCGAGGGATGAACGAGCAAAGCGAGTGAATCGGATGGGGAGGTCTGTGGTGCGGTGCTGTCCTGCGGTGTCGTGTGGTGTAGTCCTGGTGGAATGAACGGGCGAGCGGGCCGAGGGCGTTCAGTGGTCCGTCACTTTGTCGACTCCAGAGCGGGCCGAGGGCGTTCAGTTGCCAGTCACTCCAACGCCGGCGGCGCGACCGGTTCGATACCCCGTTGCTCGAAAAAGTCCTGCAGGAACGGTGTCCTGGCTTCGACTTCCTCGGGCGTGTGCGAGTCCGAGCCGACGGTCGTGGGGAGCTCGTACTCGCGGAGCACGTCGAGAAAGGGATCGGTGGGATGGACGAGGTCGAGGTCTGTCAGCGCCCGTCCAACGTTGATCTCCGGGATCGTCCGCGAGTCGGCGAACGCGTCGGCGACCCGGCGATACTGGCGCTCGGTCGCTCGTCCAGCCAGCGGCGGTGTCCGTTCGATCAGGTCCGGGTGAGCGGCCACGTCGAACAGTTCCGACTCGATCAGCTGGACGAGCCGGTCGAAGTAGTCGTCGACCAGCCGATCCAGTTCGGCGTCGCTCCGGTCGGCGTAGTTCGAGGGGATCTGGACGTTGGCGTCGTCGAGTTCGTGGACGCTCCCGATAGCGTAGTCGAAGCCCGCTTCGTCGAGGAAGTCGGCGATGGCGCCCTCGTCCCGTGGGTCGTAGTCCATCTCGACGCCGTCGTAGATTGCCACGTCCGATTCGGCACGAAGCGACTCGATGGCGTGCCGCCGGCGCTCGTAGGTCACGTCGAGGTTGAACGCGTAGCGGGCCCGCTCCTCGTGGCGACGCTCGCGCTCGGTGACAGTGCAGTGGTCGGTGAAGCCGATCCCCTCCAGCCCCGCCGTCTCGGCGGCCCGGACCATGTGGAACATGTAGCGCCCGTCGGAGTAGTTCGTGTGGGCGTGGTAGTCGTGCACGTCTACAGAGAGCGGTTCGACGGCAAAGTCGGTTGTGGCGCGGGACCAGGAAGGGTTAATTCCCCGCCGGTCGTGTCAGCCCGCATGGCCTCGCGAACGACGACCCTCCTCCTGACCGGATTAGTCGTGCTGAGTGGCCTCTCCGTGGCCGCTGGTGCGGTGATCGACGCGCCACCGACGCTGACCGTCGAGAACGAACGCAACACTACCCACGAGGTGACCGCCTACACCATCGCCCAGAGCGAATCCCCGATGCAGTTGAACTTTGCAGTGACAGCCGACGACGGCGACCGCCGGCTCGTGACGCTCGAACAGCTCTACTGGCCGGGCGAGTTCAGAAACGTGACGCTGGCTGACCAGGGAATCCCGGCACAGCAGGTCACCGTCGACCCGGGCGAAAACGTGACGACGACGATCGACGCCTGGACGCCGGGCAACGTCACGATCTACATCGCCCAAGATCTGGGTGCGAACCGGGAGCACGTACACACCCGGATCGTCTCGTGCACCGAACGGGAGCAGAACCACCGGATCACGCTCAAAGACGATGGTGCCAGTGGCGGCTACACCTGCGCGTCGAGTCTCGACTGGTTTCTGCCGTGACCGGCAAACGGTGACGCCGCTGGCTACCGGCCGGGATTCTCGGTCACGTCGCCCCGGACCACGACGGCGACCGTGACTGCCTGGAACGGCGCGGAGATGGCCGTACTCAGGAACCCACCTGCGACGGGGACCAGCGCCAGCCCCCACGCACCCAGTCCGAACACGAGCACCAGACCGAACAGCTGGGTCCGCTTACCGCTGGCCGTCGTGATACTCTCGCGTAGCGCCGTCACGATGTCGTGGCCGGCGGCGAGGTAGCCCGGCAACGGGAACAACGAAACCAGAACGAGAGCGGCGACCACGAAGACGAGCAGCGTCAATGGCAGGCTTCCGGGGGTGAACTCGACCTGACCGACCAGGGCGGACGGGAGCGTGAGCGCGGCGAAGACACCGAGATACCGACCCAGTGACCCGACCCCGGCATCTGCGTCCAGTGTGCGCCGAATCGTTAGCCAGCCGGCGACGCCGATCGCCAGCGTGACCATCAGCTCCAGGGTTACTGCGCCCAGGAAGTAGGCCAACTCGAGATCCACGAGCGCCCCAACGTACCTGTCCGTGCGGGCCACGCCTTGTGGAAAGATAGAGTACTGGAGGCTGGCCGTGTCGGCTCGCCACCCCGGCGTCCCTGCGGGAATCGGATCCCACCGACGGAGCCAGTCGGCCAGCGAGACCAGCACTCCGACGACGACGAACGGGCCGACGAGCGCGGGGTCCCGGCTGACCTCTCCGAGCGCGGCTCGCAGGACGGACACCACCGTCGTCGGGTGTTGGGCGTCGCTGGACTCCCCGGACACGATCGTCACACCGCCAGGGTCTCCGTTCATGCGACCGCCTCCAGTGCGATCACGCGCTTTCGATTGGCCGCGTACAGCACGCCGTCGCCGACGATCGGGGCCGACAGCGGGACCTGGGCGGGGCGAAACGTGAACAGTCGCTCGCCGCTCGTAGCGTCGATCCCAACCAGTTCGAAGCCGGAGCGGACGGCGTACACCACGCCGTCCGCGACGACGGGCGCACTCTTCCCGACGAACGGCGTCGTCCACAGCACCTCGCCGCTCGTGAGGTCCACTGCGTGCATCGATTCCCGTTCGTCCACCGCGAAGACGGTCCCCTCGGCGACGGCCGGGACGCTGTCAGTCACGTTCGCGTCGAGGTCGGCGGTCCACACTGGGCTCCCGTCTGCGGCATCGAGCAACCGAACGTCCTCGCGAGTCTGGACGACCACTCCTGCCCCCGTCGCGACCGGTGAACTGACCATCTGTTCGTCGATCTCGCGGGACCACTCCCGCTCCCCGGTCTCGGCACGATAGGCCGCCACCTGCCCAGGCCAGGCCGTCGCGAAGACCTGCCCGTCCCGGATCGCCGGGCGCTGGAACGACGAACTGCTCTCCTCTGTATCGAAGGCGACCCGCCAGTCGACGCTACCGCTCCCAGGATCCAGTGCGACGAGCGACTCAGTGCCGGGAACGGCGATGTAGATCCTCCCGTCGGCGACGACGGGCGTCGGCGGCTCGGGCGGGCCGAAGAAGCCCGGTTCCCAGGTTGGTCCGGTCCAGCGCTCGACGCCGAGACACTCCTCGACCAACGGCACGTCGATCCCGCCGCCCCCGTTCAGGCCGAAGACGCTCGTGGGCGCACTCACGGCCAGTGTCGCGGTCTCGTAGATCGAGGCCGAGGCGCGTGCCGGACTCGACTGATAGGGGCCCGGTGCCCCGAACAGTCGTTCACCGCTCTCGGGGTCCAGCGCGAGCAGGCCGTTGCCGGCCGCGTAGAGTCGCCCGTCGACGCTGATCGGCGTGGTCGTCCCCCGGAACCAGTCCGTCGAGTCGTGTTTCCAGGCTACTGTGAGCTCGCCGCGTGGTCCTGTTGTGGAAGGATGGTGGGCCGTTCCGGCCGCATCGTAGCGGTTCATCGGCCAGCTAACCGTTCCTGTGGATGATTCGGACTGTGCGCCGACGAGTGACCCGCCGACTGCGCCGGCGACGGCGAGGCCGGCAGACGCGAGCAACCGTCGTCGAGTGGAGGGCATCACCGAGCGGCTTCAGGCGGTAGACAATAATGACTGCCGATTCGACGGGGCAGGGACCCGAGCCGAAAAACGCCGATAGCGCACGTACCGACACTGCCGCTATCTAGCGCACGTATCGGTACTTCCGCTCGCCCATCCGGCCCGCTACCCACGTTTTTCCGCGTCGGGTAGCTCACTCCGTTCGCTGCCGCTCGCGCAAAAACGTGGGCGAAAAACGGATCGCTCGCTCTGCTCTCGATCCGGCCAGCGATCTAGCGCACGTACCGGTACTTCCGCTCGCCCATCCGGCCCCAGCCGTCGAAGACGAACTCTTCGCTCGGCGTCGTCAGCTCTTCGACGTCGGCGTAATCGTCGGTGTCGTGGTTGTGCACGTCGTGGATACGCTCGTACTCGTCGAAGGAGATGTCGTAGCGCTCGGCGAGTTGATCGTCGATGTTCAGCGCGGCGATCTCCTCTTCCCAGCCGTCGACGACGGTCTCGGCGTGGATCTCGGCCTGTGCGCCAGAGCCGTAGGAGGCCACGAGCAGTTTCGCGCCGGTCATGTCGCGGTCGTTCTCCAGCGCGTGCTTGAGGCCGGCGATGCGGGCGACGTGTACGGAGCCGGTGTACCAGTTGCCCACGTCGCGGGCGATCTCCAGCGTCGGTTCGATGGTGTCGGCGTACCACGCCTGATAGCGCTCGGTCTCGGTCAGGGCGTCGGTGTATTCGGTGACTGCGTCGAAGAACTGTTCCTGCGTCTTGAACTCCTCGCGGCGAGGCTGGCGGCCGATCTCTTCGGCCAGAGCCAGTTCCACGTCGGTGTCGCGGCTGATGTGGCGATAGCCCAGCGCTGCGGCTTTCCGGACCATCCCCGGGAATGGGGTGTGGAACGGGACGAGCGCGAAGTCTTCGGGGTGGAGTTCGACGCCCGCGCTTTCGAGGTCCTGCAGGGCCTCGCGCATCCGGGCGAGGTAGACCTTCATCGACCGCTTGCCGTCGACGGAGGGGAACTGCTGGTTCGGTTTGAGGAAGTCGGTCTCGTCGGCGCTGCCAAAGCCCTGTTCGGTCGAGAGTTCGACCAGATCGGGGTCCTCGTCGACGAGCATCGCCACTGCGCCCGCACCCTGGGTCGCCTCGCCGGGGTCGTCACGCGCGTACAGTGCGGTGTCGGTCGCGATGACGATCGCCTTCCGGCCGCGGTGGCGGCCGGCGCGGATCCAGTTGTACGCGTCGTCGAGGCTCTGTGTCCCAGCGATACAGGCGAACTTCCGTTCGCCCTTGTTGGCGTGGTGGAAGTCGTCGTCGTACACCTGTTCCAGACAGCCGGCGACGTACGTCGATACCGGCTTGGAGTTGTCGAAGGCCGACTCCGTGGCCACGTCGATGCGGCCGATGTCCTCCGGAGTCAGCCCCTTGCGTTCCATCAGGCGATGGGCGGCGTTGGCCGCCATCGTCACGATGTCCTCGTACACGTCCGGGAACGACGAGACGTGCAGTCCCAGCCCCTTCGTGTACTTGCCCGGGTCCTCCTCCTGTGCCGGCGCGAACGTCTCCGCGAGGTCGAGTTGGAGTTTCCCTGTGCGGATCTCGATCGCGTCGATGCCAACAGCCGTCATAGATGGATGGTCAGTGTCGCCGTATAAGTTACTGTCGACTATTAATTCGACGATCGTCGAAAACAGGTCAGCCAGCAAGTTCGAGTTGGTCGACGGTGGGCGTGACTGTCGGGTCGGTCGTGTTCATCGTCACCACGAGACGGAAGCGCTGGCTGTCGCTCGATAGACCGGTCACGTCGTAGGAATTACTGCCGTCGAGCGTGATGTTGTCCGACGATTCTTCGAAGGTACTGTCCCCGTCCGGATCGGACAGCACGGTCACGTTCACTTCAGTTCCCGCTGGCCGCGTCGTACTCACGTTTCGGAGTTCGAGTGTCGTCGGTTCGACCGCCGTCGTGAACGTCTTCGTCCCTGTGGTGTGCGTCCCACGGAAACTGGTGTTGTGCAAGTCGTCGACAGCGTCCACCGACAGTGCGCTGTCGTAGACCCGGACCTCGTCGACGCGCCCATCGAAGCGATTCTCCGTTTCGCCCTCGTCGGTTTCGCCGCCGATGGATGTCGCGTCCGGATCGGTTCCCCACGACCCGCTGTACGTGTCGCTGGCCGCCAGGGTCCCGTTGACGTAGATCTGACGCGTATTCGTCGCTTCGTCCATCACTGCGACCACGTGGTACCACCGGTCGTTCTCGATCACCCGACCTGTGTCGAGGCTGATCGGGCTTACCGCGCGCGAGTAGAATCTAAGGCGACCGGTGCCGCCGTCCCCCAGTGAGAGCGCGTATCCCTGGCCGTTCCCCTCGTCGTCCGCGAAGATACGCTGGCCCTGTTCAGTGTTATCGGCCGTGTTGATCCAGGCCGAGATGGTCACCTCCGTGTTGAGGTTCGGGAACCCTCCGACTTCGACCCAGCCGTTGTCTCCGAAGTCGTAGGCCGATGTTCCGATGACCCCTTCTTGACCAGCGGTCACCTGGGTGACAGTGCCGTCGTATGCACTGGGGCTCGCGTCGTCGGCCGTCCCACCGGCGTCCTCGTCAAGGGGCCAGTATCCCGAGAGATCGCTGTCGTCCGTCGGCGGCCCGAGCTGGACCCTCGCAGCTTGACGGTCGCCGAAAGACTCGTGGACGACACCGGTCTCACTCACTGCACTGTCCCAGTCGCTCGTCGACTCCCAGCGAGTCACTTCACGGTCCCGCGAGAGCGCGCTCGTGGGGATCACCTGTCGGCTGACGCCGGGGCCCTCGTATTCGACGGACAGCGATTCCACACCCGTGTGCTCGAAGTAAGTGACTGTGATTGGATGTTTGCCCGCTTCAAGTCCAATCGTGCCGCTCTCCGTACTTGCCGAGTGCAGCCCGTCGTTGTTCACCACGCGCTCGCCGTCGACGAACAGCCGACTGCCGTCGTCGGAGGTTGTGTAGAAGGTGTACTCGCCCGTCTGGGGCACTTCGACGTAGCCTGTGAGGCGGAAGCCGAAGTTCTCTTCGCGGTGGCTGGGATCGAGATCGAACTGATCGGTCGTCCCGTTGCGGACGATCGCCGACGGCTGGAGGTCGCCCAGATCGTCGATCGTCCCGTCCTCGTAGTAACTGTAGTTCAGCCCGCTCGTGGTGTCGCTGGGGTTCGCGGGCGGATTCGGATCGTCGGCACTCACCGTGCGCTCGACGGTCGTCTGGTTACCCGCATCGTCGGTGACAGTCAGCTCGACGGTGTAGTCTCCCTCACTGGCGTAGCTGTGCGAGATCGTCGGATTGCTCGTCGTTTGGGTGGTCCCGTCGCCGAAGGTCCAGTCGTAGCTCGTGATCGCGTTGCTGCCGGTCCCGGTCGACCCGGTCGCGTCGAACGAGCAGGACAGCGACGAACACGACGGTGCAAACTCCCCAAGCGGTGTCGGCTCCCGCGAGAGGTTCGCTGCGGGGATCGACTGCTTGCTGAGTCCCGGCCCCTCCCAGCGCACGTCGAGGGCCTCGCCGCCAGTGTGTTCGAAGAACGTGACGGTGATGTTGTGCCAGCCGGGCTGGAGGCCGATCGTGCCCGACTGCTCGAACGGGGAGTGGAGCCCAGGGTTGTCGACGACCAGCTGATCGCCGACGTAGAGGCGGCTGCCGTCGTCTGACTCGGTGTAGAACGTGTAGGTGCCGGCCTGCGAGACGTTGACGTAGCCGGTGTAGCGGTACGCGAAGTTCTCTCCCCGGTCGTGACCCGAAATGTCGAACGTCGAGACGTTCGTCACTCGCCTGGGCGTCGTCGCGCCGAAGGCAGGGAGGCTGGTGTACGTCCCCTCGTAGTACTCGGCGGTCACGCCCGGCACTACGCCCGTCGGTTCGTCGGGGGCGCGCAGCGTCGTGACCCACACCGTCTGACTCGTCGTCGCAGTCGCGCCGCTGTCGTCGGTGACAGTCAGTTCTACCGTGTAGCGCCCTGCCGAGGCGTAATTGTGAGTGATCGTCTGCCCAGATTTCGTCGACCCGTCGCCCAGTGCCCACTCGTAGCTCGTGATCGAACCGTCGGGGTCGCTCGCGCTTCTGGCGTCGAGCGTCACGGTTGCCCCCGGGTCGGGCGTGTCCGGCGACGTGGTGAATCGGGCTGTCGGATCGCGATTACCCTCCGGAATCACCACGTCGACGGTCGCCCGCGCCAACACCTCGTTGGCGTCGGTGTCGACGACGAGTACGGTCGCCCTGTCGCCGCTGATCCCGTGAGCGCGCTCGAACCGCTCGCCGGGTTCGAAGCGGTCGTCGCCGTCGCCCGTGACGTTGGCGCGGTCCACGGCGTACCGGTGTTCGCCAGCACTGTCGCGGACGATCACGGCACTGTCTGCCATCGCGACGCCGTCACCGCCGCTGTGTTCGATCGTAACGTTTGTCGTCGTCGCGTCGATTCCAAGATCGACCAGTGCCGGCGCACCGCCACCCCCGCCGGCCCCCATCGTGAGGATGACCGCGCTCGACCCGGCGATCGCCACGACGACGACACCCGTCAGTAGGACGACGCCGATCGACTCCGACTGGGCGCGATCCGGTCGCATACTGATGGCTCTCTTGAGAGAGTGCGCTCGGGACACAAGATGGTTGCCCGCCGAGTATCAGACCTGAAAGATCAACGTTACGTGTTGAGGACGTACTGCTTCGTACTGCCGTCGCCGAAGGTCAGTGTGATCGTCACCTGCTGATTATTCATGTTTACAGTACCGCTATTTCCGGCCCCGTCCCTGAACTGTCCGAGCGTGAAAGTCTCGGTTACGCCGGATCCGATCGTAGCATCAGTATCGAGGGCTGTTGCTGGATCGCCGATCGTGAGATTAACGTCGAGTTGGCCGCCACCCCCCTCAAACTCGATACTGTCTTGATCGCCGGGACCGGTGTCCTCTTCGACGTAAGTCGCCGATGTGTCGGAACTATCGACCGAGATGGCGGTGATCGAGGTAGAAGCGCCACCGCTGTTCGTGAGATCGAACTCGATGATGTTGTTCCCCCCAGATACTGACCCCACCGATCCACCAATAGTTGAGACGTATCCAGCCTGCGTCGCGCCGAACGTCGTGCTTGCGGTCCCTGCGTCGCCACGGCTGAAGCCGACTTCGTATGGTGCGCCGTTCATCGCGCCGGTGTCGAGACCACTCACGTCGATCTCGACGACGGTGTTGGCCGCGATCCCGCTGCTGTCGGCTCGCAACCGGATCGAAGCGTTGTCGGTGTTCTGGTCCGTGTAAGAGGCATTCGCGACGTTGATATTTACGTCGGCGTTGCCGAGACTGCCCTGGTATTCGACGCCATTGCCCTGCGGATCGACCAGACTGATACTGATTTGCTCGTCAGCAGCGATGTCGGTCGTCGGCTCGAACTGGATCGTCTGGGTCTGGTCGTTCGTGTTGGCGTCCAGATCGTCGACCGCGAGGTTCGTCAGTTCCGAACCGCCCGCGTTCTGGCCGACCGAGAACGCCGCGGTCGCGCTCGATCCAGAGTCCGCTCGCGTGAACGTCACGTCGTACGGATCGGACTGGCTACTCTCGGCTCCGGTCTTGACCTGGTTGACCCACACGCGGACCTGCGTGCCGGCCGTGACCCCTCCAGACGGAGCGCGCCAGGTGATCGATGCCGTGTCGGGGTTCTTGTTTTTGTTGGGGACCGATCCGACCGTCGTCCCGGCGCTGCCCTGATAGTCGACCTGGAGCGGGGAGAGGCGCTGGGGGTCGTCGAGCGTGATCGTCACGTCGGTGCTACCGGGGATATCTTGGTCGGGGGTAAACGTGAACGTCTGGTTCTGACCGGTCGTCGACGGGAGGATGTTGACTGCGCCGACGCTCTGGAAGCCGCCCGTCGCGCCGCTGACGCTGATCGTCCGGGTCGTCGTGTTCGTGTCGCCCCCATCGTCCGTGACTCGCAGGGTTGCTGTGTAGGTCCCGGTCGAACCGTAAGAGTGCGTCGCGGTCCGCCCGCTGGCATCGTCGGTCCCGTCGCTGGTGAAGTCCCAGTCGTAGCTCGCGACCGAGCCATCCGGGTCGTCCGCGTTGGCCGCGTCGAACGAGACCGTCTCGCCCGTCGCTGGACTCGTCGGCGAGTACGTGAACTCGGCCACCGGATCCTGATTCAGGTCAGCGACCCGATCCTCAACGGCCAGTCCGACGAGCGCGACGCTGTCGATCTTCCACTCGTCGTCCGAGGTCGTCTGGCCCTGCCGGAAGCGGAGGGCGAAGTTGCTGTGGCTGGCGTTGGCGACGTTCTCGATCGTCGCGCGCCGGACGTACGAGACCGGGAGGCCACTATCGGCCTGCGAGGAGACGTTGTCGACGGTCACCCACGACCCGTCGCTGGCGCGGTACTGTAGGCGGAGGTTCTCGTTGGGATTGTACCCACTTGGACCCGGGATATCGGGGTCGTCCGGTGAGGCAGTCTCGATCGCCGCGTAGGTGATCGTCAGCCCGTCGTACTCGGAGGTGTTCAGCGAGTAATCCTGTTCGACGGCTCGGTCCCCACCGGTCGATCCGTCGCCGTTGATGTAGGCGGCGCGAGTCCCGTCGTCGGCATCGCCGCCGATGGCTTTGACCCCGCCACCGCCGTTCCCGGCGTCGCCGGAGTCGTTGTAGGTCCAGCCGTTCGACGAGAGCGTCTCGGCCGGATCCTCGAAGGAGTCGTAGAGAATCCGATCGATCGTCGCGTTGAATCGGTCCCCGGTCGCGTCGGTCGTCGCGTAGGCCCGCAAGTAGCCGTCGCCCTGCCAGACCAGATCGGTCACGTTGTAGCCGCTGGCGTCGGTCCGACCGGTGTCGTTCGAGTACGTTGCGACCGCGGAGTCGTTGACAGCGTAGTCGACTTCGGCGTTCGCGACCGTCGATCCCCCGTCGGTGGCCTGCATCCGAAGCGGCAGTCCGCGGTCCGCTCCGATGGGCAGTTCCCCGCTGGCGATGCGCGCACTGCTGTATGGCGGTCGATCCCACGCAGTGGTGTAGACGCCGCCACCGCCGCCGCTGCTCGCCGACGGCGGACTGCGCACGTACACCTGCATCGTGACGTTGTCGGTGGTCGTGCTGTCGAAAGTGGCGCCCGGATCGGTGACGATGCTGAAGTCGAGATCGACCCACTGGCCGCCGGTGACGCCAGTGCTGTCGTACGTGAAGGCCACTTCGCCTTCGTCGCCGGTCAGGGCCTGCTGGGGCCGCATCGATCCAGTCTGGGTCGAGGCGTTGACCTGCGTGTCGGTGATCGGGTTGTTGTACGCGTCTCGCAGTTCCAGCGTGACTGTCGTCGTATCGTCGACATCGAGGCGCGTCCCGTTGCCAGCCACGTCCGTGAGATAGGCGCTCCCCTCCGCGGCGACACCGGCTCCGACGCCGACCTTCGTCATCCGGAGCCGGTAGTTCACGTTCGGCTCCAGTTCGATCCACAGCATACCGAACTGCGAGCCGTCGATGGGATCGATATCGTAGTCGACGACGTGACCGCCGTTCTCGTCGAGTTGCGATTCGAGCAGCGTCTCCCACCGCGACTCGGGTAATTGCGTCGCCGTCGTGATTGTGACGTTCTCCGTCGCCGAGGCGTTCGTGACGGGGACGGTCGTCGTCGACGTGCTCACGGGCCGGAGGTCCAGACTCGTCGACCCGGTCCGGGTCTGGCTCACCGAGCCGTTGACCGTCACGACGCTGATGGTCTCGTCGTCGACCAGCGTCTGGCCCGACGCCGTCAGGTTCGAGTCGCGGAACTGGTTGTACAGGACGCTGTTCTCGTATATCGTCAGCGGTGCGTTGCCGTAGACGTTGTAGTTGGGCTGGTAGACGACGCCGCCGGTGTTGTAGGTGCGGTTGTCGACACCCGTCCAGAAGTCGCCGGTCTCACCGGTCGCCTCGGCGTTTGCCACCGTGAGATTCACGCTGTCGGGCCGGGTTCCGATGGTCCGGATCGTTCCCGACGGTGGGCCGGGATTCACCGCGGCGAGTCGACCGGGGTAGCGAGTTCCGAGCGTCAGCGTCACCGACCGTGTCGCCGTCTCGCCGTGGATCGAGACCAGCTCGTTGCGCAGGTCCTGCATCTGGTCGCGGACCTGCTGGTTGTGGTTGAACTCCACCGCACGGTTCTGGTTCGGGACGACGAAGGCCTGGTAGCTCGAAAACGCGATGATGAGGACGGCAAACAGCAACACCGCTCCGACCTGGATCGACTGGGCGCGGTCGTCGTCCCGGAGCCTCATTGACCACCCTTGTCAGTAGCCGGTGAAAAAGCTATCCGCAGGAATGATCCAAACGATAACGACTACTCGTCGGCGCCGTCGTCTTCTTCGACGACTTCGGGGTCGCTCATGGCCGTCTGGAGGCTGTCGAGGCCGTTGGCCCACTCCGAGACCAGGCCGTACTCCAGATCGGCGGCCGCGTCCACGTCGAGTTCCTCGCCGTCGATGATCAGCGTCCCGGCCTGGACACAGTAGCCAAGCGCCGCGTCGAGGTCCTCTTCGGCCTCGGCCTCGGCGGCGGCCTCGATGTAGTCACCGACGGTGCCCTCCTCGGCGGGGCCTTCGGCGACGAACTCCTCGGCCGCGTAGAAGACACACACCAGCGAGGTTTGGACGCCGTCGATCAGCATCAGCGTCTCCTCGTCGTCGATGTCGACCTCCGCGAGCACGATCTCGCGGATCTCCGCGAGCTCTTCGAGCGCGGGCTCTTGGTCGAGGAGGTCGTCCTCGTAGTCGGTGATGATCTTTGCGACGGCGATCGCTGCATCGTCCTGTAGATTCAACAGCAGGCGCGCCGAATCTTCGTTCTCCGGATCGATCTCCTCGTCCTCGAGTCGGTCGATCCAGTTTTGCCACCGTTCGTCTGTGTAGTACTCCCCCGGTGGAGTGCTCATATCCCTCCCTACACATGGCCGGGGATAGTACTTTCGACCCCTGCTCTGCTTCCTTCGTGAGTTTCGAAGAACGGCGAACGGCGTAGAACGGGCCAGAGGACCACAACAGGTGTCGATATCGCCACTGACTGTGGCCGACGCTTGTGAGTAGATGCGTTTTTGAGCAATGACGTTCCGAGAACCGATATGGCACACCATCGCGGTATCGACTACTCTGTGTGGACGAAACGATCCTTCCTGTTCGGCGTGGGCCTGTTCGCACTGGCTGCGGCGATCGAACTCATCGCCCACGCGTCTATCGGGTCACTTCCGGGCTGGGAGGAGACGCTACTGCTCGACGCCGAGATCATCGGCGTGCTCGTCGCACTCCTGTCGCCCTTCGTCTTCGGGATCGTCCTGCCGCTGACGGAGTGATACGGTCGATCCGGGATAGACCGACAATCGACCGCATGAGCGGTATCACACCGGTCGCCAATCACGCGCGAGCACTGAGAAAGACCCATCACCCGGACGTGATCTCGTCCGTCACGGCGAACCCGGCGTCGGCGAGGAGCGCGCGCAGTTCGGCCTTTTCGTAGCGTTCGAAGTACCTGTCGTCGTTCTCGTACGGCGAGCCGTTCGTGCTGTCCGAGTTCGCACGTTTCATCGTCAGCCCCAGCAGCCCGCAGTCGGTGAGCACGCGCCGGAACGCCGCGAGTGTCGACGGGACTGTCGCACGCGAGACGTGAAATAGAGGGGAACAGGCTCAGATCCCCTCGAACTGGTCGCCGGCCAGCGGGAGCGATCGCATGTCGGCCCGCAGGAACGCCGACTCGGGCGCGCTCGCTGGCGTCGGTGAGACAGTCACGGGTGAGGTCGAGACCGACTGTCGCGATGTCGCGCGCCTCGAACGTCGCCGTCTCCCAGCCTGGACCACAGCCCACGTCGAGGACACGCGTTCCGGGATCGTCGCGTTCCGACTCCTCGCTGCCCCGTTCACTCGCGTCGAGCGCACTCGCTCGTCCATACGGGGTGGGTCTCGTGCCCCTCACTGCTGCGTTGGGAGACCGTTTTGAACAGTCATTTAATGCCCCCCACAGAATCGTCAGGTATGGCAGCACCACGAATCCTGATTCTGGGCCCGCCGGGCGCAGGGAAGGGCACACAGTCGAGCAACATCGCCGAGACCTACGGCGTCGAGCACGTCACGACCGGCGACGCGCTGCGGGGTAACAAGGAGATGGACATCTCCGACATGGACACGGAGTACGACACGCCGGGCGCGTACATGGACGCGGGCGACCTCGTCCCCGACAAAGTCGTCAACGCCATCGTCGACGAAGCGCTGTCGCAGGCCGACGGCTTCGTGCTGGACGGCTACCCCCGAAACCTCGAACAGGCCGAGGAACTCGAAGACATGACGGATCTGGACGTGATCCTCTCGCTGGATGTTTCGCGCGAGGAACTCGTCGACCGCCTCACCGGCCGCCGGGTCTGTGACGACTGCGGTGCGAACTACCACGTCGAGTTCAGCCCGCCCGAGGAAGCGGGCGTCTGCGACGAGTGTGGCGGCGACCTGATCCAGCGCGACGACGACAACGAGGAGTCCGTACGCAACCGTCTGGACGTGTTCGACGAGAACACCCAGCCCGTCATCGCCCACTACGAGGACGACGACGCCTTCGTCGCTATCGACGGCGAGCAGACTCCCGACGAGGTCTGGGCCGACATCGAGGCCGCGATCGACACGCGCGTCGAGTAAAACGTTGATAAGCGCTCGCCGCCCTACACTACAACAAGAATGGCACGCACCGCTCAGAAAGTAGAGTCACTCGCCGGCGAGGGCGAGGACATGACCGACGCGCTCGCGACCGTCCTCGCAGTCGCCGAGGAGCAGGGCACGGTCTCGTGGGCCGACGTGAGCGACGACCTCACGAGCGGCCAGTGGGGCCGACTCATCGAGAAAGGGTTGCTGGTCGACGCCAACGGCGCGTTCGTCCTCGACGATCCCGACGGGGTCCGTGAGGCACTGGACGAGACCGATCCGGGGGCCGTCAGGAGTGCGAGTACCGACAGCGACGGCGACGATGCCGACACCGAGATCAACTGGACGAGCTACGACAAGGGAGCGGCACTGATCACGGTGGGCCTGTTCGCCGGCTACATGCAACAGGACATCCGGAGCCTCGTCGGCGGGACGATCGATATCGTGCTGGGACCGATCAACGACGTGCTCCCCTTCTACGTCGTTATCCTCGTACTGGCGATCATGACGGGCCTGTGGTCGACGCTCCTCCAGGACAACCTCATGAACTCGGAAGTCATGGGCCAGTACCAGGAGAAGATGCAGGACCTGCAGGACCGTCGTGAGGCCGCCAAGGAACGGGATGACGACGAGGCCCTGGAAAGGATCCAGGAAGAGCAGATGGATGCGATGGGGGACCAGCTGGGCATGTTCAAGGCCCAGTTCCGCCCGATGGTGTGGATCATGCTGCTGACGATCCCTGCCTTCCTCTGGATGTACTGGATGATCCGCGACGGCCACATCGAGGCCGCCGAGACAGTGATGGTTCTCCCGCTCGTCGGTGAGGTCTCGAACTGGCAGGCTGGCGTCGCCGGTCCGCTCCAGGCCTGGATCCTCTGGTACTTCCTGTGCTCGCTCGGGTTCAGCCAGTTGCTCCGGAAGGCGCTGAACGTCCAGACCTCGCCGACCTGATACGGAACGTTGTCGATCTTTCCCAGATCGACCGCATGCAGTCGTGTGGTCGACTGGGGAACCGTCGACAACCGTCCGTATGATAGGCTGGTCCACGGTTGCGTTCGAACGCCGCGGTCCGGACTGAAACAGACAGCCTCTTTATCCGGGACCGCACGAGTTGAGACATGTTGATCACCGTCTCCGGACCGGCGGGCAGCGGCAAGAGCACGCTCGCCGCCAGCCTCGCCGATGCGCTCGGATACGACCACGTCAGTGGGGGCGATATCTTTCGCTCGCTGGCCGACGAACGCGGCGTCTCGCTGGTCGAACTGAACGAACAGGCCGAGACCGACGACCAGATCGACCGCGACCTGGACCGTCGCCTGCGCTCGACGGCCCGCGACGAGGACGACCTCGTCCTCGAATCCCGACTCGCGGGCTGGATGGCCGGCGACTACGCCGACCTGAAACTCTGGCTCGACGCACCGCTGTCGGTGCGAGCCGAGCGGATCGCCGACCGCGAGGACAAATCCCCGGCCGAGGCCCGCGAGGAGACCGAGACCCGGGCCGACAGCGAGGCGCTGCGCTACCGGGAGTACTACGGCATCGACATCGAAGACCGCTCGATCTACGACCTCTCGATCAACACCGCCCGCTGGGACGAGCAAGGCGTGCTCGACCTGATCGTCGCCGCCGTCGACGCCTACGACGGCGACGGTGACGAGGGAAAAGCGCCGACCGACGGCGTCGCCTACGAGTTCTAGCATGCTCCGTGGCCCGCCCGCCGAGCGCTCGCCGGCCGATCTGCTCGCTTTCGGCGTCGTCAATCTCGACAAGCCACCCGGTCCGTCGGCCCACCAGGTCGCGGGCTGGGTCCGCGATGCCGTCGACGACGCCTTCGAAACGGCCGGCGTCGACCGCGAACTCGGGCGGGTCGCCCACGGTGGGACGCTCGACCCGAAGGTGACCGGCTGTCTCCCGATCTTACTGGGCGATGCCGCCCGCGCCGCTCGCGTGTTCGACGACGCCGTCAAGGAGTACGTCACCATTCTCGAACTCCACGACCGCGCGCCACCCGACTTCGAGTCGGTGGTCGCCGAGTTCGAGGGCGACATCTACCAGAAGCCGCCGCGCAAGAGCGCCGTCAAGCGCCGCCTGCGCTCCCGCCAGATTCACGATCTGGACGTGCTGGAACGCCACGACCGGCGCGCCCTGCTCCGGGTACGCTGTGAATCGGGCACCTACATCCGGAAACTGTGTCACGACGTCGGCCTCGCGCTGGGCACGGGCGCGCACATGGGTGAACTTCGCCGCACCGCGACTGGCGACTTCGACGACCGCGACCTCGTGACCATGGAGGACCTCGTCGACGCACTGGCCGAGTGGGCCGAGCGCGACGACACGACCTGGCTCCGCGAGGTCGTCGCCCCCGCCGAACGCGCCCTCGGCGGCTACCCGACGGTGACGATCGCCCCGAGCGCCGCCCGCGAAGTCGCCGAGGGCGCACCCGTCTACGCCCCCGGCGTGATCGACACCGAGGCCCAGCAGGGCGACGACGTTCTATGTGTCACGCCCGACGAGTCGGCCGTGTGTCTGGGTCGACTGGTTGGCGATCCCGACGCCGACTCCGGTGTGGCCGTGGAACTGGCGCGCGTACTCGTCTGAGAGGCTGCTTCGACCGCATCAGCCGATCGTTTTAGAGCCGGTTCGAGCAACCACCACGGGCGGGATTAAAAGGGGCCGACCGGTCGCCGAGCGAGGCGATGCAAGGACCGCAGCGAGCCACAGCTGCGAGCGGTCGGGGGCTTTCTGGTTGTTCACCCTCCCGCTGTCGTCATCCATCTCTATCAGACTTGATGCCCTAGCGACCCAGATGATCACTCCCACACGCGGCCCGGAAGCGTAGCCCTTAATTAGTGGACCCTCTTCTCCCTGAATGCGGGACCGTGGGGTAGCGGTATCCTCTGCCGATGGGGTCGGTAGGACCTGAGTTCGAATCTCGGCGGTCCCACTTTCTGTTTTCACAGATGCTCACTGTAGCAGTCTTAGCTGTGTGAGCAGCCATTTTACTCTAGCAGAATTTGAGAAAACAACTATTTTTTAAATACCGAATCTTCTCATAGCAATCTATCCGCGAAACTATCTCCAGAAGAGCGCTCGGCAAGTGAGTTATCGATTCGCTGTCGACGACTGTGTCTCTGATAGGAGAGCGACGGGAGATCGCGTTCGTCGAACGAGTCCCCGGTGGAAGAACACCTTATCGAGATGTATCCATAGCGTTAGATTTAATTTAGAACCTCAAATTTTTGCAACGATAGATCGATTAGCTACATCGCTGGTAATATTCTCAGTAGCACTTGCCGGATGTACTGGCTTAACACCTGATTCACAAAATATCGGTTAAACCGTAACGACTGATCAGAATCGAACCGCGACAGTCGACAGTCAATTTTTCTTCTGACGTAACACGATCTGATAGTGGCATCAGTTTTTTGTCGGACAAACCGCCAGTCTCGGGAAGTGACAGACAATCACAGGCTCTCCGGACTGTCGCGTCGCCGCGTGTTGCTGGCTCTCGGGGCCGCAGGCCTGTCGGGTGTGGCCGGTTGTAACAGTTCCTCAAGCGACGATCCCACGAGCACTGAGACGACGGCGGCGACGGAAACGCGAATCGAGGCGACGGACACAGACACTGCTGCGACGGCGACCGATTCGTCGACGGCGACCGACACTGCGACCCCCGGTGTCGCACTCGGTCTGGAGTCGGTCACAGCGACACCCGAACCGCCGCGGCAGTTCCGACCTGTGGAGATTACGGCCACAGTCGAGAACACCGGGGCGGCGGTCTTCGAGGGGACCGTTCGGCTGTCGTCACCGTCGGCCATCGACGACGACAGCGAGGCCACGGCGACGGCATCGGGCGAACCGACAGTGTCGATCGCACCCGGGGAGGCGGTGACCCGAACGACCACGTTCAGGTGGGCGGGCGTCGGTTCGAAGTCGGTCTCGATCACGGCCGAGAGCGACGGCGAACGCCTGCTCGATGCGGCTCGGTCGCTGTCGGTCGAGCGGTTCCCCGAACACAGTATCGGCGTCGACGGGACGGACCTGACCTGCGACGGCGAGCCGATCTACTTCGCCGGCGGCGCGCCGACCTTTACGTACGACCCCAACGTAGTCAAGCGGATCAACATCGAGGTGTCGTTCGCGACCCTGGCGGAGATCGGCTGTACGTTCGCACGTACCTGGGCCTACACACCCTACTGGTCCGAGACGCCGGCGGTCACCGAGCCGTACACCTACGACGAGGACTTCTTCACCCACTTCGATCACGTGGTCGCGGCCGCCAAGAAGCGCGGGATCCGGCTCTCGGCGGCGCTGTTCAACGGCAACCCGGCCTACGGGCCGATGGGGCCGGACCGCTACGGCACGAACGTGCCCCAGTTCGTGGCCTGGGCCGACGACGCCGAGGAGTACAACGACTTCTTCGACAGTGAGGAGTGCATGGCGATGTACCAGGACTGGGTGGAGACCGTCCTCACCCACGAGAACCACATCACTGGGCTGGAGTATCGTAACGATCCCACCATCGCGATGTGGGAACTGGGCAACGAGATCCAGCGGGCCAAACCTGCTGTCGGCGAGACGATCCGCCCGTGGATCGAGGAAGCTGGATCGTTCGTCAAGGAGATCGACGACGAGACGCTGCTGACGACGGGCTCCTACGGCCACCAGGGTCGCAACGCCTACGTCGACGAGGCGAGTGCCGATCCGATCGACGTGGCGTCGATCCACTACTACCCCGGACCGGCCAACTACGATCTCTCTCCGACGGAGGCGACGAGCGTCCTCGAAGAGACGGTCCAGACTACCCACGAAGAGATCGAGAAACCGCTGTACATCGGCGAGTACAACTGGGGGCTGGACGCCGAGCCGCCCCAGCAGATCGAAGAGCGAAATCGACAGTTGGAACGATTACACGACGTACTCGACGAGCACGACGTGTCCGCGACGATGCTCTGGCACATCGTCTCCTGGTCGCGGGGAGACGGCCAGCCCAAGGAGAACACCGTCTTCGCCGGATCGGACGACGAGACGATCACAGAACTCCAGCGGTACATCGACCTGACGCGCTCGAAGTCCGCAGCCGAGTGCCTGCCATCCCCGCCGTCGTCGTGAGCGCCGCCGAACCCGAGGCGAGTGCGACAGTTCGTTCCACCTTCACCTACCGCCGGTGACTCTGGTCAGCGACGCTCCACAGCAATCGGAGCGATACCGTTCGTACTCCCGGACGAACTGGCAGTCGCGATACCGACGGGCGACCACACTCTCACACTCCGAACACAGAAAACGCCACCGCGCCTCGGTGAACGTCCGGCAGTGAACGTCGGTCTCCAACTCCGCCGCCCGTCGCTTGAACGCCGGACCGTGACCGGTGGTCCCGGAGTGCTGGTACTGCTCGACGTGGATCAGTTCGTGGCGCAGCGTCGACGCCCACTCCTCGCGGGAGAACTCGCGGAAGGCGTCCCACGTCAGCGACAGCGTACAGGGGAGCGGCCGGCCGTCAGAACCGGGGACACTGTCCCAGTCCAGCGGGTCGCCCACCGTCGCGTCGTCGATCACCGGCCGCTTGACAGCGGCGGCGCGCCGGCGTGCACGCGTCGACACCGCCCACTCGACGAGGTCCAGACGCACGTCCAGGAGCCACTCGCGCCGAGCGTGTCTGGTGTAGGCCCGCGACCACGCGAGCAGGTCGTCGTGGTCGTCGACGGCGTCGAAGGTGACGGGCGCGTCCATCGCGAGACAGTCGCGCTGGCTCCCTCTTTAAATTCGCGACAGCAGAGTGTGGCGGATGCCGCGAGCGACGATCAGTCGCGTCGCCGTCGTCCGAGCCCCAGTCCGCCCAGCACGAGCGCGGCGAGGGCGACCGTCACTGGCCCGAAGCCAGGCCCGGAACCACTCGTCGTCGCGGTTGTCTCGGGCTGCTGGGCACCGCCGCCGTCGACTGCAGTCGCCGTCGGGGTCGTCGTGGCCGTCGTCGTCACCGTCGCAGTCGCAGTGGTCGTCGGCGTGTCCGTCGCCGTCGGGGTGGCAGTCGCGGTCGCCGTCGCGGTGGCAGTCGCGGTCGCCGTCGCGGTCACAGTCACGGTCGGCGTCGCCGTCTCCTCGTCGTTATTTTCGCCCTCGTCGTCCTCGTCGTCACTCCCGGTGCCTGGGTTGGTGCTCGGTGGTGACGACGAGTCGTCCTCGTCGTCTTCGTCGTCGTCACTCCCGGTGCCGGGATTGGAACTTGGCGGTGACGACGAGTCGTCATCGTCGTCGTCACTTCCAGTTCCGGGGTTGGTGCTTGGCGGTGACGAGGAGTCGTCCGAGGAGCTCCCGGACGAGACGGTGAGCCCGTAGAGGTCGCCGGCATCTGTCCCGGCGACCGCTCCGTCGGCGGTGACAGTCACCGGCGAGACGAGCTGGCCCGAGACCGATGTCGACCACTGCTGGTCCCCGTCGTCGAGAGCGAGCCCGTGGATCGAGCCGTTGTCAGTCGAGACTAGGACCGTCTCGTTGGCGAGCGAGACGTGGACGCCCAGGCGGTTTCGGGTCGGTACCGACACGGGCTCGGACCACGTGGACTCGCCGGTGTCGGTCTCGAAGGCGGTGACCTGTCCGTTTCGCGTCCCGGCGACGACCGTGCCGTCGCCGGTGACGGCGGGTCGCCAGACGATACCCGAGTCGAGTCCCGTGGTCCACTCGGTCATCCCCGCCAGGTCGTAGGCGGCCAGGATCCCGCCGCCAGTACCGACGTAGACGGTCGAGCCGTTCACGACGGGCGAGGTCAGTCGCCCGTCGCCGACGACTGTCGTCCACTGTTTCGTGCCGTCGTCGGCGTCGATCGCGTGCAGGTTGCCGTCGCGATCGCCGACGAGCACCTGTCCGCCGGTGATCGCCGGCGTCGAGGTCGAGAAGCTCGCGTCGCGCTGGGCGGCCCACTGCCGCGTGCCGTCGGGTGCGAACGCGGTCACGGTGCCGTTGTTCGAGGCGACGACGACGTGGCCGGCGTCGACGGTCGGTGAACCGTAGATCGGGCCCGCGAGTTCGCGGGACCACGACTCGTTGCCATCGTCCTGCGCGAGTTTCACGATCGAAGTCTCGGTCGCCACGTAGAGCTGGTTGCCGTCCAGCGCGGGCGAGCCGTAGATGTGGGCGTCGAGTTCCGCCGTCCAGGCGAGGCTGCCGTCGACGTACTTGAGAACACTGGAACCGTTCGCGACGTACATCGCGCCGTCGCTGTCGACGACCGGTCCGCCGGCGATGTCACCGCCAGGTGCGGCGTACTGGGACGTGTCGACGCTGTCGTAGCCGCTGGCGGCGTTCGCGCCGGCGTTGGTGTCGGAGCCACCGAACGAGTCCCAGGGACTCGCACCGGCGGTACCGACCGCGCCGGCGGTGACGACAGTCGTGAGGACGACGGCAAGCAGCGCGCGGCCGAGCAGCGAACGAGCACGGCTCATTCGTCCTCACCTCCGTCGGTACTGGCCAGTTCACGGACCGTCCCGTAGTCGACGCGACCGCCGTCGTCGGTCGGCACGTCGTCGTCGGCCAGGATCGCGCCCGTGAGCCAGTTGTCGATCGCTCCGGCGGCCATGTCGTCGGTGATGGCGACTGTCGCGGCGGTCCGCGCGACCGCGGTGGACTCGTTGCCCACCCGATCGACTGCCGTCACGGCGAGCTCGTAGTCGGTGCCGGGCGAGAGGTCGCGAACGGTCGCCTGCGTCGCAGTGGCCGTCGCGACGACGCGGTCGCCCTCCCTGACGACGTAGTGATCGAGGTCGGCGTCGCCGGGGGCTGCCCAGGTGAGCGTGATCGACTCGATCGTTCGGTCGGCGACCGCGAGGTCTCCGGGTGAGCTGGGCGCGGTCGTGTCGGCGCTGAACTCGTGGGGAGTCGTTTCGGTCCGGCGACTCGCCCCGGCGCGGTCGTAGACGAACGCGTACGAGATGGTCGCGCCGTCGGTCAGGCCCGAGACGCGCGCGGTCCATGTCCCGTCGTCGCTCGTCATGTCGACCGTCTGCTGGTCGCCGTCCCCGACGGCGTACTGCAGTCTCACGGCTGTCACGGCCGTCTCGGGCGTGAAGTGGACGTCGACGGCCGTGTTCGAGGGTTGGGTGATCGAGTGGGTGTACTCCACGTCGATGGTCGTCTTCGTCGACACCGGGCTGGTGGGTGCCGAGGAGAAACCGTCCACGACGGCGCGGATCTGGAACTCGTAGGTCGTGTTCGGGGAGAGCCCTTCGACGGTCGTCTCAGTGCTCGAGACCGTCAGTGTCCGGTCGGTGTCGCCCGAGACCGTCACCTGATACTCGTCGGGTTCGCCGGCAGCGGGCGTCGCCCACGACAGGTCGACCGTCGTGTCTGTCGTCGACTCGACGGCGGGCGACTGGGGCGGCGAGAGCGCGAGCGGTTCGCGCAGGTCGAGCCAGTCGATCGAGAAGCCACCGACCTCCGTGTCGATACGGATCACGTGGTCGCCCGTCGACTCGAAGGTGTACTCGCCGACACGCACCGTCTGCCAGGACTCGTCGCCGCCGGTGACGGGGACGCTCACGTCCGAGGCGAGCGCCGTCCCGTCGATCGACGCGGAGAACGCCGCGTCACTGGTCTCGCTGTTGGCCACGGCGACGTACAGTTCGTAGGTACCGGTCTCCGGGACCCCGACGGTGTACTCCCACCAGCTCCCTTCCACGTCGGGGCCGTCCTCGATGGTCGTCCCCGCGAGCGCGCCGACGCGGTAACCGCCGTCGCTGTTGGCGAACAGGAACACCTGTTCGGAGCGGTAGTTGCCCAGCGCGGTGCCGAGGCCGCCGGTGCCCCAGCCGTTGGCGATGAACTGGTTACGGAAGGCGTCCGACGACTCCCCACCGCTGTAGTCGGGATCGGCGTCGAAGTCCTCTGCCTGAATCCGGGTCGGGGCGGTTCGGCGGCGCCTGAACGGGTACTGCTCGCCCGAGAACGTCGTGAACGAGAACGGGTCGCTCGGGGTGGACTCGTTGCCCGCGGCGTCGACGGCGACCATCGTCACGTCGTAGCTCGTGCCCGCCGAGAAGCCGCTGACGGTCGCGCTCGACTTGAGCGCCGACACCTCCTGTGAGCCGCCGTCCCAGTCGAAGCGGTAGTGGTCGACGCCGGACTCGGCATCGGTGACCGGGTCCCAGGACACGTCGACGCTGTCGTGATAGACGCCGCCCAGCGTCGGTTCCGGCGTCGGTGGCTCGTTGTCGTCGTCGGCGTCGGTCCGGACGAACTGCATCGAGGCGACGGTGATACCGCCCTCTTCGATCAGGAACCGGAGCGTCTGGACGCCGCCGTCCAGTTTCAGCCCGCTGACGGTGTGCGTCGTGAAGTCGGTCCACGAGGTGGTCTGTGCCAGTTCGACAGTCGAGCCGATCGGCTCGTCGTCGATCTCCAGCGAGAACTGGCCGCCGCCACCGCCGGGCGTGCCGCTGACGTACAGCAGTTCCAGGTCGTAGGTGCCCGCAGCGGCGACGTCGATCGTGTACTCCAGCCACTCGCCGGCGTCCGTCCAGCCGACGGCGGTGCCACCCGAGGGCGTCGTGTCCACGTCGACGGTCTCGCCGTCGCGGAACGAGTCTGGACCCTGGTCCCAGTTGGTCGTGTCGTGGTAGGCGACGCCCTCGCTGCCCTCGTCGAAGGCGGCGGCCTCGATGACACCGGGGATCTGTGCCGGGCCGTCGCCGTAGGGTGCCTGCTCGACGCCCGCCGGCTGCATCCGGACCGTCTGGGTCGCCGGTGCGGACTCGTTGCCTGCGGCGTCGACGGCCGTGACGGCGAACTCGTAGCTGGTATCGGGCGAGAGGCTGGTGAGCGTCTGGGTCGTGTCGTCGGCGGGCACCTGGGTCGGCTCCCCGTCGGGGTACGTGCCCGCGTAGACGTTGTAGTGATCGAGCCCTTCCCAGCCGACGTCGGTCGATTCGTTCCACTGGAGAGTCGCGGTCGTCGATCCCCGGCCGACGTTGAGTCCGGTCGGCCGCGTTGGCGGTTCGGTGTCGGACCCGTCGAGCGTGATATCGACGTTGGCGCGCGGCGATGCGTCGTTGACCGAGCCCAGCGCGACGACGCCGACCGTGTGATCGAGCGTCGACACCGGGCCGTCGGCGGTCGGGTCGGGTGCGGCGGCCGTGATGTCCGTGATCGTCCACCAGTTAGAATCGGTCTGATCGTCGGTCTCGGCGACGCGGAACCGGGAGACGGTCTGCGGCTCGAACGACACCGTCACGGTCTGTGCGCCCTCGTGGCCGCTGGCGACGGTCGTCCACGACGAGCCGTCGTACAGTTCGAGATCGAACGTCGCCGGGAAGTCCGAGCCGGACTGCGCGATCGTCACTTCCGAGAGAGTCGTCTGTTCGCCCACGTCGACCGTCACCGAGAAGTCGTCGCTGTCGATCATTGCCCCACTCGACCAGCTGCCGCTCCCGAGCACACCGTCTGCGACGCCGTACTGGAAGAACGTCGCCGACCAGCCGTCCTTCGCGAGCGGTCCGCTACTGTTGGCCACGTCCACGCTCGAGATCGACCACCAGTTCGGCGCGGTCTGATCGTCTGTCTCGTCGATCCGGACCTTCGAGATCGAGCGTTCGGAGAACGAGACCTCGACGAGTGCTTGTCCGCCTGCACCGCTCGCGACGGTCTCCCAGCCACTGTCGGTGAGCACTTCCACGTCGAGTGCCGTCGGGAAGTCCGTCCCGTCGTGCTGGATCGTGACGCTGTTGGCGGGCTGGGTGCCACCGAGATCGATCTCGATCGCCATGTCGGCACTGTTGATCGCGGTATTGCTCTTCCAGAGCTCGCCGTTCGCGATGGCTGGTGCAGGCGAGTTCGACAGGGTCGACCAGCCGGTCCGGTCGACTGGCACGGTCGGGACGCTACCGCCGTCTTTCTCTCGTTCGATCGAGAGGGAGGCGCTGGTTTCACCGACGGTGTCCATCTTCCGGTCGTCGAAGTACACCTCGTAACCCAGGACGGTCTCGTCACCGGCCGGTTCGTCCCACGTCAGATCGACCGTGTGGCTGGTGACGTTCGTAGCCGTGACGTTCTGCGGTGCCGAGGGGGTCGGTGGTGCCTCGTAGTTCGCCGACGAGGATTCGTAGGACAGTCCCGGCCCGGCCGTCATCGTGTGGCCGTCCGAGAAGTTCACCGTTATCGCCTCGTCGGCGGGGTTGTCGACGACGTACGTGCGCTGGTCGCCGTCCTCGAACACCCGGTAGAACGGCGTGTCGGCGGTCACGTCCTGCTCGGTCAGCCCCAGATCGCTCATAGCGGTGACGGACTGGTAGATGTGGGGCGTCGAGTCGCCGGCGGCAGCGATCGGCAGCCCGTCTTCCATCTCCGAGACGGCGTCGTCGGGGTTCGTCATCGCCCGGAACCCCCAGGCGGCCTGCTGCCAGCCGTCGGGATACCCGTCCAGCCCCCGGATCTCTCGGGCGAGCTGGTACTGGTCCCACACCTTCTGCGAGTAGACGCGGTCGCGGCCGAGATACAGCGACTGGCCGCCAATCGGGATCCAGTTGATCCCGAAGGTCTCGATGGGGTTGCCGGGCTGCCAGTAGATCGAGCGCCAGTAGCCGTTGCCCCAGGTGTTGGCGGCGAAGGAGAACTCCTCGTTCGTACCGGCGGGTCGGTCCTGCAGTTCGCCGGGGCCGATGTCGCTTCCCCAGCCGTCGGGCTGGGAGTCGCCGTCGGCGTCGAACCAGTACTCCCAGAAGGCGTTGATCTCGTGGGTATAAAGGAAAACCCCCGTGTCCCGGATCTTCCGGGCGCGCTGGCGCTGGGACTCCGTGCTGGCTTGCTGGAGGCGCACCTCACCCCAGCGGATCATGGCCGCGTACGCGCCGATGGACTCCGAACAGGACTCCTGGTTGGCGCCCCAGACGTTGCCCTGGATCCCGCCGGCGTGGGAGTGGCTGACGTAGGGGCTGAACGTTCGCAGGAATGGGAACGCGTCGCCGGGCGACTCGGCCGGCGTCGTCGGCGTCACCGGTGTCGGCTCGCCGTCCTGTCCGTTGTTCCCCGGCCGATCCCAGTTGGCGTAGTCACGGACCATCAGTTCGATCATGTCGCCGTAGTCGTCGGCCCACTGGGGGTCGTAGCGGGCGATCGTGCTGGCGACGTAGATGAAGTAGCCGAACTGGAGGTGGTGGTCGTTGAGCGCCGGCACCGCGCCGAACTCCCCGCCGGGGTAGGTGATCAGCGAGCCGATGTCGGTGTGGTAGTAGGTGACTTCGCTCTCCTGGGTCAGGTCGAAGGTCGGTCCGCCGTCGACGTCGATCGTGTTGTCGTTCGCGTCGAACCACCCGGTCAGGCGCTCGCGGTTGGCGTCGATGTAGAAGTCACGGATCCCGGTCTTGCCGAGTTCGTCGGCCAGCGGGATGAGCGAGTCGTTGCGCTTCAGGGGCTTGGCGATCCAGTAAGCTTCGTTGGCACCCTGTCCGTCGCCGATCTGGCTGTGGTAGTACGGTGCGGTGTCGTTACGCAGCGTGTCGATGTACGAGCCAAGGCGGCTCTCGTCGACTGAATCTGTCGTCGGCAGCCCGGGCAGGATCCCCGGATACGTCAGCTCCGTCGTGAACGACGACCCCTGGAAGGCTTTCAGCGTCCCGCGATTGGACCAGTAGGTGTAGGCCATCGTCGGCTGTCCGTCGGCGAGGTTCTTCCACTGGTTCGGGAGCAGTGTGGTGAGCGTCCCGGCCGCGGCGCTCTCTGCTTGCTGTTCGAGATCGAAACTGTAGGTCGTCTCGACCGACGAGACGGGGTTCCCCTCGCCGTCGCTCTGGCTGTAGGTCCAGTCGACCGTCGTGTCCCGGACGACGTTGTACGCGTAGCGCTCGAACTCTGTGAGCGTCGACGCGGTGTCGTCGGGCAGGACGGCGACGGTGAGGTAGCCCGCGCCGGCGAGATCGGAGGTCAGTGTGTCACTATCGGTGCCGGACCACGAGGCTCCGGCGGGCGCGAACAGCCCGTAGTGCTGGGGTTTGGTCCCCTTGGTCGTCGGTTCGAGCGTGATCCCGAGGACGTTGCCCTGCTCGGCGAACACCGTGAGATTGGCCGGATCGAGCGCTTCGTCGCTCTCGTCGAGGAGTGTGAGTTCGGCCCCGCTGCCCTGGTACTCACAGAAGATGAAGGGCGAGCCACGCGTCATCGTCACGTCCATCGGTGTCGACGTGTCGTCGCCCCAGCGGGCCCGGACGTGCCAGTCGCCGTAGCCGTCGGTGCGGGTGTCGCTGGCCTGGTCCCACGCCGTCGCGCCGATCACCAGCCGTGGGATCGACGCGTAGTCGGCCCCGACGAAGTTGGCGCTCTCGACCGGTTCCCCGTACTCCTCGGCGCCGGGCGACCCAGCCGAACGAGTGCCGGTCCAGGTCTTCGGGCTGTGGACCCGCAGGCCGCTCGCCTCGGGCATCGCGTAGTACGGATACGCGATCGTCGATCCGTTGCTGTAGGGGACCTCGGAGGAGGAGTAGGGGTTCCAGCCGTAGTGGATCCCGCTCCACCAGTCGTTGGAGGGGAGGGGCGCGTCCACGTTGTCGGTCGTGAACAGGTGGGGATCCGATGGCGGCTTCTGGGAGTCGGCCGGCCGCTCCGTGATGTAACTCCCTTCGCCGACGCTGACGATGCTCTCGGCCGGGACTGCCCCCGCAGTTCCCGTCGCTGCTGGGCCTGTCGCACCCAGCAACCCCGCCGCACCGAGTCCTTTGATATACGAACGCCTCGAGAGGTCGAACCGCGATTCGTTGTCTCGTGTCATGGTTCACACACTGCGTACCGCTATCGCTATCGACTGTCCAGCGCTACCGCCCACACACGGGCGGTCTCGCCGTGGCTGACGGACAGTCGACAGTATGAGAGCAGTTAGCGGCTGATACGAACAGTTGTAGGTCTTTGCCAGATCGACCGCACGCAGTCGTGCGGTCGACTGGGGAAACGTCTACAACGTTCCGTATGACAGCGAGAGCGCTCCGTCCCACGAAAGCACCCGTGCCAACTGCCCACACACCACCCACGACGGTTCACACCCGCCGTGATCGTATCACGTATGGTTCGCGTTCACGAACTTAACTATTATCATTGTTATTGTTACTGAGCTGGCCGGCTCAAACTATCGTTTGAATAATCAGTGGCCGTGATTTCGACCGCCTCGATCACCTCCCGCTACAGTCCGGTCGGGTGATCGACGTACGTGGTCTCGATGCCCCACTCGTCCAGCAGGCCGGCCAGCGATCGCACGCCGAAGGTCTCGGTCGCGTAGTGGCCCGCCAGCACGACGGTCAGCCCGGCTTCGCGGGCCTCGTGGTAGGCTTTCTGCTTGCCCTCGCCGGTCACGAGCGCGTCGGCGTCTTTCGCGACGGCCTCGTCGATCCAGTCGCTCCCGCTCCCGGTGACGATGGCGATGTCGCTGATCTCGTCCGGGCCGAAATCCAGTAGTTGCACCGACTGCCCGCCGGTGTCGAGCTCCGTCTCCAGCAGCGACTGGAGCTCTCCGGGGGTGTAACTGCTCGTCGCGCGCCCGCGCTGGCCGACGTACTCCGGCCCGACCTCGCCGAAGGGTGCTCGGTTGGCCAGATCCAGCAGGTCCGCCAGCCCCGCGGCGTTGCCCAGATCCTGGTGGCCGTCCAGCGGGAGATGTGAGACGTACAGCGGCATCTCGTGTTCGACCAGTGGTGCCATCCGGCGGTAGTGAGTGCCCGTCAGCCGCTCCATCCCGCCCCAGACGATCCCGTGGTGGGTCAGGAGCATGTCTGCCCCGGCGTCGGCGGCCGCCTCGACGGTCGCCTCGGCGGCGTCGACGGCGACCGCCACGTGATCGACCTCGCCGATCTCCGGCCCGACCTGCAGGCCGTTGGGGCTCGCGTCGATGTCGGCGTAGGCCGCCGTGTCCAGTCGGTCGTCGAGTCGTTCGGTGAGTGTCGAAACGTCCATACGCTGGGATTGGACGCCCGCCGTGGTATGCCTTCGGTCCGAGAATGCCTGCCACAAATATTAGTTTCGTGACGATATTGTGCATATATGGTCCCAGATCGACTACGACGACGTAGTCTGCTCGCGGGAGTGTCTGGAGCCGTCGCGGCGCTCTCGGGGTGTCCCGGCACCGATTCTGAATCGGAAGCGGAGACTGCAACAGACTCTGCCGACAGTACGACGGCAGCTCCCGAATTTCGACTCGACGCGACGATTCGGAACGAAACCGTCACTGTCGGCGACACGATCGCGGTCAGTGTCGTCGTTGAGAACGTCGGATCGGGCACAGGGGAGGCGACGTTGCGCCTCACACGAGACGAGGAACCGGCCGAGACGGCGATCGTCGAACTGTCGGGCGGGAACGAGCGGACCGTGGAACTGACCACGGTCGCGCCGACCGAGCCCGGGACCTCGACACTGACACTGAACGGCGAACGCGTCGGCGAGGTCTCGGTCGAACGCCGCGACCGAATCCACGTCGATCCGGCGGGCGACGACGGGAACGTCGGCTCCCCGGAGTCGCCCGTCCGAACCATCGGTGTCGCCCTCGAACGAGCACGCCCCGGCGACACCGTCGAACTCGCCCCGGGCGAGTACCGCGAGCTGCTGCGGACACAGCGCGACGGCGAGCCTGACGCACCGATCACGGTCACCGGCCCACCGGAGGCGGTCGTCCGACCGACCGCTGACGTCAACGACGCGGTGGTCATCGAGCACAACCACTTCCATCTCCGGGGGATGACCATCGACGGCCTGATCGATCCGGACCGGAAGTTCGAGGACTACCGGGCCTGGATCCCGCGTTGCGTGTCCATCACGCCTCGGCGACGACGAGACGAAGGTGTCGAGTACCTCGACGACATCGTCGTCGAGCCGTCACGCCTGGGCAACGGCGCGCGCGCACTCATCCAGGTCGAGCGCGTCCGAAACGCCTCCATCGGGAACTTCGAGGTCATCGGTCCCGCCGGGATGCAGTTCGACCCGCGCGTCGACAACCACGAGGTCGGCCACATCCGTGAGATCGTCTACGTCGGCAGCCCGGAGGTGCACCGCGGCGAGGACTACTACGGGTACGACACGCTGGACCGCAGCCGGAACATCCGGATCCACCACATCGACAACAGTGCAGGGTACGAGCACAACGAGCTCGTGGACGTGAAACTCGGGAGCACCGACGTGACCGTCGAATACTGTACGGACCGGAACGCGGGACACAACACCGAAGGCGCTGTCAACGCCGCGATCGACCTGAAGGGTAACGACTGTACGGTCCGCTGGAACGACATCGGTGACTGTCCCCTGCCACTGAGCTTCGGCGCCTGGGCACCATCAGAGGATGTCGACGGCGGCGAGTGGAGTCAAGACAACGCCGTCTACGGGAACCACATCCACGACTTCGTCGCGGGGCCGTTCCGCCTCCGGAACGAGGGCGACATCGGCCCGGTGTCGTTCGAGGACCAGCGGACACTCTGTGGCAACCGGATCGATCGCGGTGATCTCGACATCGAACCGTGGATGGCAGGCGCGAACGGGTTCGACGGGCTCGTCGACGAGCGTGGAACCGACAGCGTGACCGTCGAAGTCGGAGCCGGGCCCGGCGGGCGGGCACTCGATCCTGCTGCCGTCCTCGTCGACCGGGGAGCGACCGTGACCTGGGACTGGGTCGAGGGCAGCGGGAGCCACTACGTCGTCGACCGCATCCGCTCGGACACCGATCCAGCGTCTGTCCCGGATCCACGACTGGCACCGTACTCGGAGTCCGAGACCCACGAGATGGTCGGGATGACCCGGTACGTGTGCTACAACCACCACGAGCAGGGCATGCTCGGTGCCGTCGTCGTCGCTGACGATCCGGAGCGATACGCTTTCACAGCGGCGGACTGCGAGGGGTCTCTCCCAGAGGGAGACGGTGTCGGCCACACCGGAGGCGATGGCCGCTGGTCGTGATGCTGCGGAACCGGTGTCGACGCGGGGCCGTCGATCACCGTGACACTACCCAGCGGTTCATACGGTCGGGTGTAGACGGTCATCCAGTCGACCGCCCGCAGTCGTGTGGGGCTCCGAGAGCACTTTTTGCCGGAACGAACCGTATCTGTCCGTGCTCGAAAGATCGATCCGGGCTCGGCGACAGGAGCCGCAGCCGTCAGAGTCTTCGTCACTCCACGCTTGCAGCAGTGCGAGTGTCTCCATGCCGGCCGCAACGAACTCGAACCGTCGCTCGGTCGGGGACACCTCACTCGGGCAGGTTACTGGGCAACTGACGGGGGCCGTCCGAATCGCGGTTTCAAGCTTTCACCCGACGAAACAGTGCCCGAAAGGAAATACGATCGAGCAGACCGTGACAACAGGTGATGACCAGGGACAAAACCGAAGGGTGACGACTCGGTTGCGACGGTATGGAACTCGTCGAAGCGACCGAAGACGACGTGGAGACGCTCGCGGAGTACTGGTACCGGCTCGCCATCGAGATGGAGCCGTACTCCGACCTGAACGAGGTGGCCCACGACGGCCCCGAACCGGCCGAGTCGGGATTTCGGTCGATCCTCGACGAGGACGAGACCACGCCGTACCTGCTGGTCGCCGACGGCACCGAAGTGGGCTTCCTCCTGCTCAGGGAGGGCGACCACCCCTCGCGGACCCACGACAGCTACGTCCGTCTCGTCGACCTGTACGTCGACGAGGGACACAGAAACCGGGGTTACGGCAGTGAGGCGATCGACCGCGTTCGCTCGATCGCCCGCGAGCACGGTGCGGACTACGTGAAGGTCTCCTGCGAGTGGCACAACGACGGCGCGCGACGGCTCTACGAGAACAACGGCTTCACCGAGAAACAGGTGACGTACGTCCAGCGGGTCGAGTAGGGGGAAACGTCTCCAACCGTCCCTATCAGTCGCCGCTGACGAGTTGCCCGTTCTCCTCGTCGAGCAGGCCGCGCTGGATCGCCGCGTCGATGATCGCGTCGAACTCCCGGTCGCTGATCTGGTAGGCGCTCGTCGCGATGTCGTGGATCTCGGCGCGCTCGACCGGGAAATCCCGGTTCTGGAGGAGCCGCATCACCTTGTTGTACTCCAGTGCCGTCAGTGACGGCCCGTCGTCCTCGCCTGTCGAGTCGGTGGGCTGGCGCTCGGATTGCGGGTCCGACCTGCCGCTGTTACCGTGCGGGTCGGACTGGGGGCTGTTGCTCTGTGAATCGGATCGGCCGCTATCGCTGTGTGGGTCGGTAGCGCTCGAACGGGTCCGCTCGATCGTGCCCACCGATTCTCGACTGTCCGCGTCGGTGTCTTCGGACCGCCCGCCCGCTGCTCGCTCACCACTGGTGGTCTCGTTGGAGTCGGTGTCTTCTCTCCCGTCGGCGGTCGGCTCCCACTGGTCCGACCCCTCGGGCGCACGGTCGTGAGTCAGCGGTTCGCCCGATGTGCTCTCGTCGTCCGCGACGGTACTGTCGGCAGTCGCGTCGGAAGTTTCGTTCCGCAGGAGGTCGCCCGAGGGTTCGGGTGCCGACACGTCGTCGACAGTCTGGTCGGTGCCCTCGTCGGTCGCCGCCACTACGGTCTCGACGATGTGACCGAGCTTCTGTCGGCAGGTCGGACACAGCGAGACCGCCCGTTGCTGGTCGTCGGTCGGCGCCAACTGTGGCGGCACGACCTGATAGGGCTCGATCTGTGCGTCGAGAGCGGCTCCGCAGAAGTAACAGGACGATAGCTGTTCCATGCTGGTGGGTGTGGCGGCTGTGCTCTTAAAAACCCGGGGCGCGACCTGCAGAGCCCCGAACCCTTTTGTCCGGCGTCGGTAACTCACGATCATGCACCCTGACTACGAAGTCGGTGTCCAGAGCGTCGTCTACGCCGAGCGCACGCTCTCTGAACTGCTCACCGAACTCGACGAGACCGGGATCGACCAGCTGGAGCTGTGGGGGCACCACCTCGATCACGAGGACGATGCAGCGACGATCGAGGCGGCCGAAGACGCGCTCGCGGCCCACGGCGTGACGGTGTGTGGTCACGGCGTCGTCGATCTCGACGAGACTGGGCAGGCACGGCCACACTTCGCCTTCGCCGACCGGCTCGGGGCTGACTACGTCACTGTCAACTATCCGCCCGAGCGCGACGACATTACCGAGGAACTGATCGATCTCGGTGAGGAGTTCGACCTCGACGTGGCGATCCACAACTACTCGTCGGTCCACCACGACGACCTTTCGACGGTGTTCTCCTCCATCGACGACGTGCGGGGCGTCCTCGATCAGTTCGATCACCCGCGGCTGGGAACCTGCATGGACACGGGACACTTCCTCGTCGAGGACGTGGCACCCGACGACGTGATCAGGGAACTGGGCGACCGGATCAACAGCGTCCACCTGAAAGACACGTCCGATGCCGAGGAGGAGGACCTGCCGGGAGCCGGGCGCCTCGACCTGCCCCACCTGCTGGGACTGCTCGACGAACACGCCGACGTCGACGCACCGCTCGTCATCGAGTACGAACTCCCGGACGAGCGGGCCACGGCGGCGTTGCAGGAAGCCGAGCAGAACATCCGTGACGGGCTGGCCGAGCGCTGACTGGGACGGTAGCGACGACGAGAGCGGTGGTGATTAACGACCGTCGACCGAAGGGAACGCATGGAGACCATCGCAGTCGCGGCGGTCGGCGAGAACGGCGTCATCGGTGACGGGCCGGACCTCCCGTGGCACCTCCCTCACGAGTCGCGGCGCTACCGCGAGCGTGTCGCCGACGACACCGTCGTCCTCGGCCGGCGGACCTACGAACTGTTTGAGGACCTCCCGGGCGCGCGCCAGATCGTCTTGAGCCGGAGCGAACGGGCCTACGACGAGCCCACGGTGACCGCTGCCGAGAGCCCCGAGGCGGCGATCGAGATCGCCAGCGCCCGGGGCGACGGCGTGCTGTACGTGCTCGGCGGGGCCGGGATCTACGAGGCTTTTCTCCCCCACTACGACAGGATGCTGTTGAGCCGGGTCGACGGTACCTACGAGGGCGACGCTCACTTCCCCCAGTTCGACCGCTTGGCGTGGGCCCTCGTCGACGAGACCCGGTACGACGGCTACACGCTTGAGACGTGGGAACCGGCACTGTGAGACCGTCTTCGATCGACTGATGCGGTCGGTTGTCGGTCGTTACCGGATCGCCGCTATGGAGTAGGCGGCCGCCGCTACATCGCTCCAGCAACTCGTTTGATAGCAGCTGTTTCGGTCCAGCGTGACGATCGTGTCCACTGGTCAGTACAAACTCTCTGCTGGTTACCGCGTTCTTAATTTCGGCCACCAGATAAGTATCAAAAATAATTATAATTAAGGGGTTGTGGTAATAGATGTCATAACACATTGGTGGGCACTGGGACCGGCCGGCCTGGGGGCACAGGCAGGCCGAGCTGTGGCTATCAATGGGGATGACAATGCACGACGACCAGATAGCAGACGTAGGGGCGAACAGTGATAACAAGGGACTCGGACGACGGACCTTCCTCGGTACGACAGCTGCCCTCGTAGGTAGCACGCTCGCGACCGGTGGGGTTGCTGGCGCACCGTACGGCGGTTCTCGCCACGCGATCCCCGGCCGGATCGAGGCAGAGGACTACGACACTGGCGGGAGCGGCTACGCCTACAGCGACACGACGGCCGGCAACACCGGTGGTGCGTATCGGTCAGACGACGTGGACATCGAGGCCGGCGGGAGCGGCTACAACGTCGGCTGGACGGAGAGCGGCGAGTGGCTCAACTACTCGGCGTCGACGGCATCGGCGGGCACCTACGAGGTGACTGCCCGCGTCGCCTCCGGCGGCGGTGGCGGCACCCTGGTCGTCCAGGAGGACCAGGTCGATCTGGCGACGTTCGACGTGCCCGACACGGGCGGCTGGCAGTCCTGGACGACGATGACCCAGCAGGTCGACCTGCAAGGAGGCGACCACACGATCGCGGTGTACTTCGACACCGGCGGTGTCAACTTCGACTGGCTGGAGTTCTCGGAGGTCTCCAGTGGTGGCGGGGGAATCTCCCCGGGCACCTACCGCCTCGTGAACGTCAACAGCGGGAAGGCCCTGGAAGTCGAGGGCAGTGGCACCGCGAACGGAGACAACGTCCAGCAGTGGTCCTGGAACGGCGGCACCTGGCAGCAGTGGGACGTGCAGGAAAACGGCGACGGGACCTACCGCCTGATCAACGTCAACAGCGGCAAGGCTCTGGACGTGGCGGGCGCCTCGACCACTGCCGGCGACAACGTCCACCAGTGGGACTACGTCGGCGGCACCAACCAGCACTGGCGAATCGAGTCAAACGGCGACGGGACCTACCAGCTCCTGGCCGACCACAGTGGGCTCGCGCTCGACGTCAGCGGCGGTGGGACCGCCGACGGGACCAACGTTCAGCAGTGGACGCCCAACGGGATGGACCCACAGCACTGGACGTTCGAAGCCGTCGACGGTGGGGGCGGAGGCGGCGGTGGCGGCAGCGAGTCTGACGACTACCCGGACCTCGACGGCAACAGCTGGAGTCTCAGCTGGAGCGACGAGTTCGACGGCGGCGTCGACACGAACATCTGGAACTACGACGTCGGCAACGGCTGCCCGGATCTGTGTGGCTGGGGCAACGACGAACTCCAGTCCTACCAGACTGACAACGTCTGGACAGAGAACGGCCGGCTGATCATCGAGGCCCGCGACGAGACCGTCTCGAACTCCTACGGCACGTACGACTACACGTCCGGCAAGATCACGACCAAGGACAAGAAGCTCAAGCAGTTCGGCCGTATCGACGTGCGCGCGAAGCTCCCGAAAGCAGCGGGCGTCTGGCCCGCTATCTGGATGCTGGGCAACGACATCGACGAGGCGACGTGGCCCGACTGCGGTGAGATCGACATCATGGAGAACTTCGGGAACGATTGGACCACTTCTCACTCGACGATCCACGGGCCCGGCTACTCCGGCGGCGGTGGTATCTCGGCAAGCTACAGCGGCCCCGACTTCACCGCCGATTTCCACGACTTCCAGGTGACCTGGTACCAGGACGTCATCAAGTTCTGGGTCGACGGGAACCTCGTCAACACGATCACCGCCAGTGACGTGGGGTCGAACACCTGGGCGTTCAACGACGACTTCTACCTGATCCTCAACGTCGCCATCGGTGGGACGCTGGGGAGTACTCCGGACCCGGCTGACTACCCGGCGCGGATGGAGGTCGAACACGTCCGATACTACGACCTCGCGTAATCCGACTGGCCGTCATCATCACTCTCCTCTCGGTCGTCGACGGGTGTGGGCCGTCGGCGACCGGACACTCTCTCTTTCGCTTGGACGTTCGGTTCGTCTTCGACTGCAGATAGCACCGTTCTGGGCGTAATTTTCTCCCTCGTTTCACAGAACGTTTAGAATAGATCGTTACAATTAAGACCTCCTGTCAACACTTACCACAGTAGTTGATAGCTCGCGGTCGCTCTCCCGGTGGGATGGGCGGGTGAACTGGGGCTGTCAATGGGGGATATCATGAACGACGACAAGCAGACAGCCGAGTCTGGGGAATCGACAGACAGCCGACTGCCGCGACGGAGCTTTCTCGGTGCGGCCGGGGCCGCCGTGTGCGGTTCGCTGATCGCAGGAAACGTTGCGAGCGCACCGTACGGTGGCTCGCGCCACGCCATTCCGGGCCGTATCCAGGCCGAAGACTACGACACCGACGGGGCCGGCGTCGCGTACAACGACGCGACGGCCGGCAACTCCGGTGGCGCGTATCGGTCGGACGACGTGGACATCGAGGCCGGCGGGAGCGGCCACAACGTCGGCTGGACGCAGGGTGGCGAGTGGCTCAACTACTCTGCGACGACGGCATCGGGGGGCACCTACGAGGTGACTGCCCGCGTCGCCTCCGGCGGCGGTGGCGGCACCTTCATTCTACAGGAGGACCAGGTCGACAAGGCGACGTTCGACGTGCCCGACACGGGCGGCTGGCAGTCCTGGACGACGATGACCCAGCAGGTCGACCTGCAAGGAGGCGACCACACGATCGCGGTGTACTTCGACACCGCCGGCGTCAACCTCGACTGGCTGGAGTTCTCGCAGGTCGGCGGGGGCAGCGGCGGGAGTTCGCTCTCGCCGGGGACGTACCGACTGACGAACGTCAACAGCGGGAAAGTGCTCGAAGTCGCCGGCGGGTCGGGATCGACGGCAAACGGCGACAACGTCCAGCAGTGGTCCTGGAACGGCGGCACCTGGCAGCAGTGGGACGTACAGGAAAACGGTGACGGCACCTACCGCCTGCTCAACGTCAACAGCGGGAAGGCCCTGGACGTGGCGAACGTCTCGACGCAGGCCGGCGCGAACGTCCACCAGTGGGACTACGTCGGCGGCGCGAACCAGCACTGGCGCATCGAGTCAAACGGCGACGGCACCTACCAGCTCCTGGCCGACCACAGCGGGCTCGCGCTCGACGTCAGCGGCGGCGGGACCGCCGACGGCACGAACGTCCAGCAGTGGACGCCCAACGGACTCGATCCATAGCACTGGATCCTCGAATCCGTCAGCGGTGGTGGCGGAGGCGGCGGTGGTAGCGGGTCGGACAACTACCCGAACCTCGACGGCAACAGCTGGAGTCTGACCTGGAACGACGAGTTCGACGCCGGCTCCCTCGACACCTCGAACTGGCAGTTCGAGACCGGCGGCGGCTGTGGCCAGGGCGGTCGACTCGGCACGAGCTGTAGCTGGGGCAACCAGGAAGAGCAGTACTACACGAACGGGGACAACGCCTGGGTGGAGAACGGTCGCCTCGTCATCGAGGCCCGCGAGGAGACCGCACCCAACGGGATCAACCCCTACACGTCCGCGCGGCTCAACACCTCTGGGAGCTTCGAGAAGCAACACGGCCGCGTCGAGGTGCGCGCCCGCCTGCCCGAAACCCAGGGGCTGTGGCCCGCCATCTGGATGCTCGGCCACGACATTGGGAGTGTCGGCTGGCCGTCCTGTGGCGAGGTCGACATCATGGAGCTGACCGGCGACGACACGACGACCGTCCACGGCACCGTCCACGGGCCGGGCTACTCCGGTGGCGGCGGCATCACCTCCTCCTACAGCGGGCCGGACTTCTCGAACGGCTTCCACGACTTCACGGTGACGTGGTACTCCGACGCGATCAAGTGGTTCGTCGACGGCCAGCACTACCACACCGTCACCCGGACCCAGGTGGAGAACGCCGGCAACAACTGGGTGTTCAACGACGAGTTCTTCATCATCCTGAACATCGCCGTCGGCGGCACGCTGCCGGGGTACCCCGACGCCTCGACGCAGTTCCCACAGCGCATGGAGGTCGAACACGTCCGCGTGTACGACTGGGTCTGATCGCGTTCAGGGCGCCAGCCGGTAGCGAGGGGGCGTCTCGTCGGTTTTCTCGACGCTGCCCTCGTCGACGAGGTCGCGACACACCTCCCTGATGACGCCGGTGGTCACGTCGCGACTCCGCGTCGCCAGCTGGCGCTGGATCGAGCCGACGCGGAGTGGTTCGTCCGCGTCTGCGAGTACGTCCAGAATGCGCTCGGTCGTTTCGTCTGGCATACGTCGGGGTACTGCTGCGACGCCGGAAAACCCGTCGCCGATGGACAACCGTCTTTGTCGACCGGGTGGTACGGTCGCGTGGCCGATGACGAAGAATCGCGGTTCCGAGTGCGGATGACTACCACGCCGTGACGAACCCTATGAGTGCCGAGGCCGACTTTCTATCCATACATTTGCGACGAGCGGTGAACGAATGTGGGTGAATCACGTCTCCCAGCCGTCGTAGACAGCGAATCAGACGGATCGAGAGGTTGTTTGGCCCTCCGGCGAAATTGACTCTGGGTGCCATACAATCTATTGTCTGGGTGTGCAATTCAGCATATGGCTGACAACAGTACCAGTGGCGGAGCGAGTCAGGAACTGGACGTCGACGTCTCCGCGCTCCTCGGTAACGATTACGAGACGTTCAAGACGGCCCTCTCCGGTGACGTGGCCGGACCAGTCGCTGTCGTCGGCGATCCGTTCTCCGGACGCGGAACCGTCTTGGAACGAGCGGTGCAGGACCTGGATGCAACGAGAATCTCCCTCGATCCCGGCGATGGAGTCGAGCGGATCCGTGAGGAAATACACGGCGAGCCGGTCGTGATCGAGGATTGCCAGCATCTGTACGAGCGGGACGTCGGCGGTTTCACCGAACTGTCTGCGTTTCTCGACGATCTGGCGGACATCGATGCGACGATAGTGACCGGCTGGAACCGATACGCCTGGGCGTACCTCGCGGCCGTAAGAGGCGTGGATCGGGAGTTCCCTGTCACCGTCGAGATCCAGCCGCTTCCCGCCGAGCTGATCGGGGAACTCGTCCTCGGCCGGTACGACGAGATGCCTGACTTCGCGGCCGACGATCCCGGTGACGGTGGTATCGTGGTCACGACGCGTCGAGAGATCGGCTGGCGAGGGTGGTCGGTGTCGGTACCGGTCCCGACTGTGAGTCCGGTCGCAGTCAGGGAACTGGTCACGGACGGTAAAATCGATCCGAAGGATGTCACGTTTGGTCGGCTCGCTGCGGTCTCAGACGGGAACTTCGGCGTCGCCACTGCGATCTGGGAGATTCGTCAGAGCACAACGATGCGTCCGAGCGACATAGCCGTGCCCGCGTCCGACAGGCGGCTGGACCGCGAGGAGGCGTTCTGTCTCCGACTCGTGCTCGCGAAAGAGCGCGCGCGCCGAACGCACCTCTCGACGGTCGTCGACGGACTCGACCGCGTCCTTGGCCGCCTCGCGCGCGACGACCTCGTCACTGTGAAGGACGGAATCGTTGCACTGGTTCCGGCGGCGATACCAGCCGCTGCCGACGCGATCGAACGGAGCCGGATGCTATGATCGTCCTCCAGTCGCTGTCAGAGTTGGGGATAAACGCCGAAGCCCTCGTGGGAAGCGTGGGCGTGCTCGTGGCCGCGTACCTGGCCAGCCGACTGGTCGGGTACGCGCTCACAGCGGTCGCAGAGCGGAGCCCGAGCCGCCGAATCACGCTCAAGATGTTCATTCCAGTCGTGCGATTCCTGATCTACGGGACCTCGGTGTATCTGGTCCTGGGACCGCTGTTGCGATTGTCGAGCGCACAACTGCTGGCGGTGTCAGGACTACTCGGCGCAGCCCTCGGGTTCGGCCTGAAAGACCTCTTCGCGGGTGTCATCGGCGGGTTGGTGCTCGTCACCGAGCGCCCGTACCAAGTCGGAGACAAGGTCACCGTCGACGGCGACTACGGGGAGGTAGTCGACATCGGCCTCCGCTCGACGACGCTGACGACGCCCGACGACAGCGTGATCAGGGTCCCGAACGCCACACTGTTCACTGCGAACGTCTCGAACGCCAACGATGGCCAGCCGGAAATGATGGTCGTCGTCGAACTGTCCGTCGCCGCCTCGGCGGATATCGATCGCGCGAGCTCGATCGTCGAGGAGGCCATGGTGACCTCGAAGTACGCCTACGTCGACGACGATCACCCCGCTGTGGTCAGGGTCGAAGACGAGGTATACTTTCGGACGATCCGGGGCAAGGCCTACGTGGCCGACCTGCGTGACGAGTTCGCGTTCGCCTCGGACGTGACGGAGCGCTCGATGAGCGCCTTCGCGAGCCAGGGCATCGACGTGGTCGAGACGCCCGCCCAACTCTTCGAGAATCGCTGACCCCTCCCCGCCGCCCGCCGGGTTCGTCAGACCTGCTCGAGTTGCTCCGGAGTCGGAGTCGAACCGGTCCACGGCGGTCTCGACTGATCCTTCGAACTCCGGCAAAGCGCCGATGATCCGCTGTCGTGGACGCCGCCAGCCACGCACCTCTCTAAAGCACCGGGATCGGTCGTCCATCGATCGCTTCCAGCTGGTGGCCAGATAAAATCCAAAACTTAAGACGGCACACGTGAATGATGGTACCATGTCGAGCACAGCAGATGTCGAAGATCGGTTGCTCCGGGTGAGCGAGCAACTCCAGATACCACACAACACACTGCAGATCACGCAGGTGCGGCTGGGGCAGTTGCGCAACAAGCCCGACGTCGACGAGGGGAACATCGACGACTACGTGGCGGCCGCGCTGGCCCTGTCGGCTCGCGAGGACGGGCTCCCGATCAGAGAGGACGTGATCGAGGACGCCTGGTCCGAGACCCTCGGTCCCGATCGAAGGATCTCGCTGTCGAACGAACGACTGGAGACGACGCGGCGCTATCTCGACGTGGAGACGGTCCCGCCGCATCCGATCGCGTTGCTCGAACAGCTCGGCCAGTCGATCGAGATGCCCGAGAGCCTGATCGTGGTCGCGCGACGACTCCTGAACGACGCCTACGAGGTAGACCCGACGGTCGTGGCTGGGGGTCGATCCCCGACCGCGACGGCCGGCGGGTCGCTGGCGCTGTCGGCACTGGTCAACGGCCACGACGCCGACGACGTCCAGGACGTGCTCGGGGGCGCGTCCGACACGAGCCGCATCGCGATCAAGAACCGATGTGAGGAGCTCCAGGAGCTGCTGGGCGAGGAGCGACTCGGGAGCGATCGCTACCGGATGGCCACCGACGTCGACACCGCTGCGGCGGCGACGGACGACCAGGCGACGGCGGCCGACGGCGCTGGGAGAGCGGAGCCCGATACCGAGGCAGCACCCGCAGTTGAGGAAGCCGAAGAGAGTCAGGCGGACAACGAAGCCGAGCAGACAGTAGCCGAAGCCGAGCAGCCGGAAGATCGGGCGGACCAGGCGGCCACCGACGTACGTGTCGAGGACGTCGAGGCCGAGATCGACACGCTGGTCGACGAACTCGATATCGACGCGTCGAGTCGGCTCATGGCTCGCGGAATGGTCGGTGACGCCGTCGGCGAGGTCGACGTGGGAAGCGCCGCGGAACTGGCCGGTGCGACACTGGTCGCGAGCCTGCGGATGAACGACGCCGACACCGACGTGGTCGACGTCGCGGCGGCGCGGCCCTTCGAACCGCGTACAGTCACCCAGTCGCTCGACGCGCTGGACGGGGCTGTCGACGTCGACATCCCGCGTCGGAGTCCCGACGAGATCGTCGACGAGACCGTCGCAGAACTCGGGCTCCCCGAGGCCGTCCACGACGAGACTCGGCGCGCGCTGGAGCGCTACGACGGTGACGACGACTTCACCGCCGCCGAACTGAGCGGGGGTGCGGTCGTCTTCGCCGCCACCGTCAACGGGATCCAGGTCGACATCGAGCAGCTGAGTGCGATCAGCGGTGCCGATCCCTCGTTTATCACCGACGCGATGAACGCCGTCGTCGTCTCGCTGTGTCTCGGGCTGGTCCGGGGCGAGATCGACTACGAGGAGTGTTCGTGGACGAACGATCTACTGGAGTCGGAACTGTCGTCGAACCTGGGCGACTCCCAGACCGGGCGGGCCATCGCCGTCGCCAAGACCTACGTCGCCGGCCGGGAAGCTCGTCACATCGACGACGCGACGCTCGACGCAGTACTCGGCGGCGAGTAGTCCTGCCGACAGGGGTGAGTGCGGTAGGACTACCAGGGTGCGATCGCTGTGCCAGCGTTCACTGATTCGACGCTGTCCCGACGAAATCACGACGGGGACGCATCTCGATCTCCGTCTCCTTCCCGAGCGCTGTGCCCTCCACGATCTCTTCGACGCGCAGCACCACGTCCTGCGGGCTCGCACAGCCGCAGTTGACGAACTCTTCGAACTCGTTGCCGACGGCGATCGAACCGCCGTGGGCACGTTTCTGATACGTTCGGAAGGTCGACTTCTCGACCGCGTCGCGGAGCCAGTCGCTGTCCGCGACCGGCCAGTCGCCCTCGTCGGCGTCGACCGCCCGGTAGGACATGACGACGCGGGTAGCGACCGACCGATCCGTCGACCGTCTACTGTTCATACACGACTGTCGGGGACGGACCGGCATCAACTGTCGGCTACCGGTTCGTAACCTGCTCGTGGTTCCAGCTGGTGTCTCGAACAGTTCGGCAGGCGAGTGTTCTCCGCCACCGCTCCGCGCGACGAGGATCCGAGAAACTACGTGGCTCGCCCGTCGAGTGAGTGTAGATGGCCACGCAGGCGCCAGCCGACCCCGAGACTCCCCGCGAAACTGTCCGGTTCTACCTGCTGGACCACCGGACGCCACCGGGGAAGGCGATCGACATCGCCCTCCTCGGGCTGAATCTGGTGTTCGTCGCCCTCTTCGTCGCGGAAACCTACGCGCTGCCGGCCGGCGTCGAAGACGCTCTCTGGACGACGGAAATCGCCGTCGCCGCCGTCTTTCTCGTCGAGTATCTCCTGCGGCTGTACGGGGCCGAAGACCGACTCGCGGAGGCGCTGAACGCCTACACGATGGCCGATCTGATCGCGATCATCCCGACACTGGTCGTCTTCCTCTCGCCGACCGCGGCCACCGTCGCCAGCGTCGGCTTCCTGCGAGCGGTCAGGGTCATTCGCGTGCTCCGGTTCTATCGGTTCACACGGGACGCGGACTTTTTCTTCGGAACTGTCTCGGATAACACCCTGCGGGCGATGAAACTCCTGTTGACCGTCGTAGTGCTCTTTTTCGTCTCTGCGGGGGCCTTCTACAGCGCCGAGCACGCTGTCAACCCCGACGTGGGCACGTTCGGGGACGCCTTCTACTACGTCGTCGTGACGCTGTCGACGGTCGGTTTCGGCGACATCATCCCGGCCACGGCCACGGGTCGCTGGATCACCATCGCGGCGATCCTTGCCGGTGTCATCCTCATCCCGTGGCAGGCCAGCAAGATCGTCCGCGAGTGGGCCAGCAAGGAGAAGGTCTCGGTGACGTGTCCCGACTGCGGGCTGGCCTACCACGACGCCGACGCCTCCCACTGCAAGGCCTGTGGCCACGTGATCTACCAGGAGTACGACTCGCGCCGCTAAAGCGCTCCAGCAGTCCGTCCAACTCCCGTTCTCTGGTCACGACCGGCTGGACTGTGTCGGGCACGTGGCCGGAGTCGTACCACTCCACGGTGAAGGAATCGCGGTATTCGAACAGCGTTCCGACCACGGGGTTGTCGACGAGGACGTGGATACGAAAGCGCTCCTCGTCTCTCACCGACTGCATCTGTGCCGTCGGGCGACGGCTGGGTCACGCTTTTGCCCGTCGAGGTCCCGGTGTCGGCATGGTCGCCGATCGCTGGCAGCGCTTCTACGAGGAACGCGACTACGATCGCTGTGCGTACCTCGACGGTGAGGCGATGGTCGAGCACGCAGTGACCTTCTTCGAGCGGGCGGGCGTCCCGGAGACGGTGCTTTCCGTCGGGTGTGGCCCGGCGGTGACGGAGTTCGAGCTGGCCAGACGCTACCCCGACACGACGTTCGTCTGCGTCGACGTGGCAGAGCAGGTGATCGTCGACAACCGCGCTCTCGCTCGCCAGGCGGGCGTCGACAACCTCGCGTTCGTCGCCGGTGTACTTCCGGAGCTAGCGATCGACGGGCGTTTCGACCTGGTGTACTGCGTCGCGACGCTGTACTTCGTCGCCGAGATCGACGACGCACTCAGAGCGCTGTTCGATCGGGTCGCACAGGACGGTCACCTGATCGTCAGCTATCCGACGACGGCGCTCCGATCGTGGGTCCGCGAGCAGGACGACGAGAAGCGGGCGTTCTTCGAACTGGTCGAGCGCGGCGCGAACCTCCGGACGGCCGCAGCGATCCGGGAGCTCCTGGACGCGGAGGTCACCGACTACGGCGACCTCGTCGGCGCAGACGAAGCGGTGGCCGGGACCGTCGTCGTCGAACGGTAGCGCGCCACAGCGTACTTCCCCCGGGAGCCGTTATGACTGGCATGGACGATAGCGAGGGGGAGCGGCGACCGTCGACGCCGCCCGACGAGAGGGACGGACTGGAACCGCGACCGGTCGACGACAGCGTCGAGATCCTGGATCTGACGGCCGCGGAGTGGTATCGCGTCCGGAACCCCCTCCGGTTCGGGCCGACGTACTACGCGATCCAGCTGTGCAAACACCTGCCCCCGCTGGTGAAGAACCCGATCTACCGGGCGCTGGGCGTCGAGATCGGCGCCGGGAGCGTCCTCGCGCCGGCGGTGGTCGTCGATCCCTTCTTTCCCGAGAAGATCACCATCGGCGAGGGATCGCTCGTGGGCTGGGGCACGAAGCTCCTCACCCACGAAGGGTACACCGACGAGTGGCACGTCGGGCCGATCGAGATCGGTGACGACGTGACCGTCGGCCACAGCTGCTCGACGCGGCCGGGCGTGACGATCGGCGACGGGGCCACGGTGGCGGCGCACTCCTTTATCAACCGCGACGTGGCTCCCGGCGAGCGTGTCGGTGGCGTCCCGATCGAGTCTCTCGACGACTGACACGGACGGGTCTCGACGTTTCCCCAACCGACTGCACGACTGCGTGCGGCCGATCGGGTACAGACCGACAAGCGTCCGTCTGACAGCGCCGTGAATCGGCCTCGCCACCATTATAGTGGTTTCGGGCGAACCGCGGACTGATGAGCGAGGAGACGCCGCTGGACCGCGCCCGTGAGAATCTCACCGGGATCGTCTCGCTACTGGTGACCGGCCTCTGGATGGTGGCGCTGTTCACCGGGCAGGAGTGGTGGTGGGTCGCGCTGATCATCGGCTACGCGGTCGTCCTGCCGCTGGCGGGCATCCTGTTCGACGAGGACGAGGTGAGCGAAGCGTGGACCGGAGACCGGGAGACAGCTGAACAGACACAGTCGGCGTCCGGATCGAGCGGGACGGCGAGCGACGAGACGCCCCTCGAATCGCTCCGCCGGCGTTACGCCGAGGGCGAACTCACCGACGAGCAGTTCGAGCGCAAACTCGATCGGTTGCTGGAGACCGAGACGCTCGAAGACGTCGAGGAGTACCGCGAGCGGGCCAGCAGCGAACGCGAGCGGGAACTGGACCGGGAGTGAGTCCCGGACCGTCACGGTGAATCGAGGCCGTTCGCCCGTAGTTTTAGGACGAGGGCGGTCGTCGATCCGGCGATGTCGGCTCCACAGGTCTCGCGGTGGTCGCGGCGGTTCGTCGGTGCAGGTGCACTCTTCTTCGTCTGCTGGGCGCTGGCAGCCCTGCTGGGCCTGTTCCGTCGGACCGAGGTCGTGCTGGCGCTCTACGGGTTCGTCCTGTTGACGGTCTTCGGCAAGAGTTACGCGCTGCTCCCCGCGTATTTCGACCGGTCGCTCGCCGTCCCGTGGGCACCGGCGTTCCAGTTCCCCCTGTCGGTCGGGGGCGTCGTTGCGCTGGCGCTCGGGGCCCAGTCGTGGGTGTTCGACGGCGCGACGACTGTAGGGGTGGTCGCGTGGTTCGCCGGCGTCTGCGTGTGGGTCGGGGCCCTTGGCTGGACCGTGCGGGACAACCTCACCGGCGCGGAGACCGGGACCGGCGACCACCAGGCCGAGCGACGCCCGATCGACCGCGCGAGCAACGCCGTCGTCCCCGTGGTCGTGCTCTACCTGCTCGCGGGCAGTTACGAACTGCTGGCGGCGACACTCGGCCTGCCGACCCTGCTCGACGGGACGACGACGCGGGTCTCCCACATGCTCGGTGCCGGCGGAGCGGCGCTGCTGGTGTTCGCCGTCGGCTTCCGGCTCTTTCCCCGCTTTCTCGTCGCGCACCCCCCGCGGGCGCTCGTCGCCGTCGTCCTGCCGGTCGGAGCCGTCGGCCCGGCCCTGCTGGCCACCGGGCTGTACGAGCAGCGCCTGCTGGCGGTCGGTGCCGTCGTCGAGGGACTCGCTATCGTCGGGTTCGCACTCGCCTACGGCGTCCTCTACGCCCGTTCGGACTGCGACCGGGTCGGGCTCCACGCCGTCCTCGTCGCCGTCGTCGCGAGCCTCGTCGCCGTCGCGCTGGCCGCGCACCTCGTGGTCGTCGGTCGACTCGTCGCCGTCATCGAACTCCACTATCGATTCGCACTCGCGGGCTTTCTCGGGCTGACGGTCGTCGGTGCGGCCCTCCAGTTCTACCCGCCGACGGTCGGCGAGTGGCCAGGTTCGGCCGACCGGACGGCACTGGTGGCGGTGGCGCTGATCGCCGGCGGTCTCGTGGTCCAGCTCCTGGGCCTCGTCGTCGCCAGCGCCGCGACGATCGGCGAACTCGCGGTGCTCGGCGGGACGGTCCTGTACGCCTACCTGCTCGCGAGCGCGTTCGTCGCGCGTGGGTGATCGCCAGGGCCGAACACGAGCCCAGCGCCTACGCGAGCACGTCGCCCAGCACTTTCGTCTGCGCCGCTGCGAGGTGCTCGGCCAGTGTGGAGACCGAGATCCCCAGTTCCTCGGCCACCTCGCTCGCGTTCGCGCCCTTGGGGTACTCGAAGTAACCCAGTTCGTGGGCCGTCTCCAGCACCTCGCGCTGGCGGGCCGTCAGTTTGCCGCGGTCGACGAGGATAGCGTCGCCCAGCGATCCCTCGCCGTTCTGGTGGAGCGACCGCAGCGCCACGTCGCCGAAGGCCGACCGGAGTTCCTCGATCACTTCTCGGACCTGCGGCGCGTCGTCGACGTGGACGGTCGCGACCAACTGGCCGTCCTCCGCCTGGATGTCGCTGACCGCGCAGTCGAACGTCTCGATCGCGTCACAGAAACAGTCCTGCTTGGGGTCCCGACGGAACTGATAGCGCGTCTCGGCACCGTTCTCGAAGATCGGCTCCCCGGCGTCGCTCACGTCGCTGTCTGCGGGAGCGGTAAACTCCTCGACGACCTCGTCGCCGCCGGTCGAGCGGGTGACGTTCGTCACCGGGCCGTCGGTACGGTTCGAGGCGTCGGCCACGGGGCAGGCCTCGGGCGATTCGATGGACAGTTCGACGCGCAGTCCCTCGGTCATGTACTGGGATACGATACCCCCCAGTAAAACGGGGGTCGTGTGTTCTCAGTCCGTGGGAACACGTTCGTGCTCACCTTCGCCCGGCAGCGGCCCGTCGTAGTCGTCGGGGACGAACGAACACAGCGGATCGCTCGCCAGCGGATCGCCGGTTTCGGCGTACGCCCGCGATCGACTCCCGCCGCAGACGCCCCGATACGGGCACGCACCGCACTTGCCTTCGAGCGCATCGTCGTCTCGAAGGCTCTTGAACAGCGACGAATCGCGGTAGATGTCGACGACGCTCTGCTCGCGAACGTTCCCGGCCGACTCGGGCAGGAATCCCGACGGGTACACGTCGCCGACGTGGCTGACGAACGCGAACCCCTGCCCGGCACGGATCCCCGTCCGTCGTTTGACGCCGCTGGGCGGTCCACCGGTGTCACTGCGATCCGATTCGTCGTCGCTGGCCTCGTCAGCGCTCTCTCGCTCTTGTTCCATCGACACCCGGCGGTAGTGTGGCGCTTCGGTGGTCTTGAGACCGAAGTGAACCTCCTCGGAGACCTCGTGGAGCCACTCCATGACGCGCTCGGCGCGCTCGGGGCTGATCTGAGTCAGGACCTGGCCGCGGCCGACGGGCACGAGGAAGAACACCGACCACATGACGGCGCCCAGTTCCTCGACGAGGTCGCGGATCGCCGGCAGTTGCGCGACCGTCTCTGCGCAGACGGTGGTGTTGATCTGCAGCGGGAGGTCGGCCTCGCGTGCCGCCGCGGCGGCGTCCATCGTCGCCTCGAAGCTCCCCGAGACGCCCCGGAAGGCGTCGTGAGCCTCGGGATCGCCGCCGTCGATCGAGAGGGCCATCCGGCGGAGGCCGGCGTCCTGCAGGTCGGCGATTCGGTCGGCGGTGATCGACTCGGTCCCGCTCGGGGTGAGCGTCATCCGCAGGCCCTGTTCGGTGCCGTACTCGACCAGTTCCACAACGTCCTCGCGCACGAGCGGGTCTCCGCCCGAGAGCACCACGAGCTGGCCGTCGTCGAAGTCGGCGGCCTGATCGAGGAGTTGCTTGCCCTCCGCAGTCGAGAGTTCGTCCGGGTGGCGCTGTTGCTGTGCGTCGGCTCGGCAGTGCTTGCACGTCAGCCCACAGGCCTGGGTCAGCTCCCAGATCAACACCAGCGGTCGTTCGTCGACGTTCAGGCCCCCTCTCATACGTGGACGCGAACGACGTGGCCGCCACAGCCACACTGTTCGACGTAGTCGTACTCGATACCATCGTACTCCTCCAGCGCGTCGTAGAGGTACGTCTCGGGGTGGCCACAGTCGCCGTGGGTAACGAGGTTGACGTGGTTGCCGTCGGCGGTGTGTTCGATGGCGTCGATGGCCTGTGCGACGACGAGCTCCCGATCGTCGGCGTGCTGGGGTTTCTCCAGGTTCGCCGACCAGGAGTTGTCGTGGACGTGATCGGTCACTGGCTCGACGTCGTCGTGTGAGACGCTCATACCAACTCATTATGGCGCGACGCATGATTATATATTCCCGAACATGTGCGGGGCTATTCGTATGGTGTGAGAACGAAAACGGGCGTGGCGTCCAGGGCTGTACGTGGACCGTCCGGCTACGACAGTTCGGCTTCCAGCCAGTCGAACTGCGTGTTCAACTCGGAACTGCGCTGGCGTTTGACGACGGTGGCGTCCAGCACTTGTCCGACGATGGGTAGATCCACGGCTTCGAACGTCGTCGTCGCGCTGATCGTGGTCCCCTCACCGGTCGTTTCGAGGTGGTACTCGGTGTACATCTCCTCGAAGATGCCCTCCTTTTGCTGGTAGGCGAGCACCGCGTCCTCGGCCTCGACGACCTCGGCGATCAGTTCCACGTCGAACAGCCCCACTCGATTCTGGATCCGGACCGTGTCCCCGTCGACTCGAACGGCGTCGAACCCCGCGGCGTCCATGAACGCCTGCGTGTCTTCGACCAGCGGGCGTACTTCGTCGGGGTCTGCCGGGAGTTCTCGGGTGACCGTCACCTCTTGCATACGTGGAGGGGTGTCGCCCGGCCGCTTAAGGCTTCGGCGAACACGTCCGAGTACAGGCCCGAATCGTGTGGGTTGCCAGCAGATCCGATCGGCTTCCCTGCCGGCGTCTGCAAACGTCTGCCAGCGTAGATCTTCTATCTTCGCCTATTCTTCTCTCGAACCAGCTTAGTATTTCTATATTCTCCTATTATAAATTCGTAAGTTTATTTTTGGCTTTGTAAGACAAAATGTAAATATATAAAATTGGTAACGAGGATTAATATCTATATTTGTTAGCGTATTCTTATTTTCCATTTACTATTCGAATGCAACACGGAAGAAGCATGACGGATCCTTCTGAGCCATGATCCCAGCACCGTCGTCGCAGTCGGTCCAGGAGAGCCACTGCCAGCTGCCGTCCCCGTCTTTGTCCGCGATGCCGAACGCGAGGCCGAACTCGCCCGTCGACGGATCGATCGGCAGCTGTGAGATCGACCACGGGAGGGCGACCTCGTAGATCGTCCGGCCGGCCGCCTCGTCGCGCCTGAAGCTGGCCTCGGACGATTCGACTCTGCCGAGCGATCCGTCACCGGGCACGGTCGGATTCGCGAAGATCGTCTCCTCGCCATCTGAGAGCGACATGTTGAATTCGGCGTAGCTGTTTGTCTGCGTCGGCACCGAACCAGCGACGCCGAGCTGGAACACGTCGCCGTCCCAGTTACGCGAAGACTGGTACTGGTTGGTGTGGACATCGTCCTCGACGGCGGCCGCCAGATACAGCGCCGACTCGTCGTAGGTCACCCACACCGTACCACCCGAGATGCTGACGCCGTCGCTGCGGACGATGGTGTCACCGCTCAGATCGATGCCGGCGGCGGCGAGGTCATCCAGCGTCCCGTCGACTTCGACCGGCGTGTTCGCCACGGTGTAGCTGACGGGCTTTGATTCGGCGGTCGAGGGCGTCGGCGGCGTGCGGTTCGCCAACCCGTCGTAGTCGGGCATCGGCTGCCACGCGTAGTCGGGTTCGACGACGAAGTTCTCGCCTTCAATCTCTTCGGCGTAGGCCGTTCCGATGTCGGTCAGACCCGACGGGGACTCCTCCCACGACTGGGTCTGGGTAATTCCCGTCTCGCCGTCGAAGTCCCACCAGTTGACGCCGATCACCTGATTCTCCTCGCGCATGTACTGGAGCGCCTCGCGCGTCCACTCGGCCGGCGAGAGGTCCGCATCCGTTTCCAGATAGCTCGGCTTGACGCCGATCTCGTTCATCAGGAAGGGTTTCGGCTCGTCGGTCACCTGATTGAACAGGTCGATCGCCGCCTGGATGTTCTCGCTCGCGGGTTCGGGCTTGTGCGAGGCAGCGTAGAGGTCGAACCCGATGTAGTCGACGTACTCGTCGCCGGGCCACCACGTCTCCATCCCGAGATCCCCTTCAAGTCCCTCGTCGACGATGTTGTGCGCCGGTGCGACCACGAACGCGGCGTTCGTCGCACCCTCCTCTTGAAACAGCTTCCACATGCGCTGCCAGGCCGGCCCGAAGTCTTCGGGCGGGTTATGCTGGAGGTCGATCGCGGGTCGCCACCCGCCGGTGAACTCCTCGTAGGGCACCCAGAACAGGGGCGCGTCGACGGCCGCGATCTTGCGGGCCATCGCGCGCAGTTCCTCATCCCACATCCCGCCGGCCACGTCGGCGTACCAGAGACCGGCCCGCTCGCCAGTCGGGCCGTACTGGGCGAAGTCGCCACCGTCCTGTGCACCAGCGTTCGGGCCGAGCCAGGCGATCTGCGGGATGAAGCCCCCGTCGGTGATGTTCTGATAGTTGCTGGGGCCCTGCTCCTCGCCGAACAGCCGTGCTGCCGGCGGGCCGTCGGGGCTGAACCAGTGGTCGAACTCCAGCAACAGCCCCTGTTTGCCGAGCATCTCTGCGAGTGTCTCGGAGTGAGAGACGCTCTCGAAAGACCACACGCCGGAGAGGGTCTTCCCTGGCTGGTGGAGTCGGTCGATACGATCGTCCGGGCCGGGCGTGGATTCGCCACCACCGCCGTCCTCCGCCGACTCGTCTCCCGCACCCTGTCCTGGCGTCTTCGCCGAGAAATCACGCTTCGTCGAGGCCGTGGTCCGCGTGGAGGTGGCCGTCTCGGTCTCGCCCGAATCGTTCCCCGAACACCCGGCGAAGGCCCCGAGTGTCGCTGTCGCTGCTGCTAACCATTCGCGTCGCGTCTGCCGTGGTGCCATACCCGGGCAGTCAAACACCAGCACTATAAATTTAATTCTAGAATAATTTATTTATTGATAATAATGGAGATACCACTGTTGCGACCGGCTGCTCACCATCGCGACGCGGTCGTCGGTTTAGTTCGTCTCTTAGAGGTTCTCTAGCGTCTCGATACACTCCAGCAGTGCCCGGCCGTTGTGGTAGGCTCCCTTGTAGATGGCACCCTTCCGGCCGGCGGGTTCGAGGTCTTCGGTGATCGCGGAGTACCACTCGCCGACCTCGCGGTCGACGATGTGCTCGTCGACGAACTCGAACGTCTCGACGAACACGTCGCGGTAGGTGTCGTCGCCGGTCTGCTCGTACATCTTCAGCGCGCTGGTCATGCACTCGGCCTGGACCCACCACGCCTTCATCCGGTTCGAGGCCGGTGCATCGAACGGACCGTAGAAGTAGAACCCGCCCTGCTCGTCGTCGTAGCCGTATTCGAGGGAGTACTCGAACAGGGTCTCGAACAGGTCCCGGAACAGCGAGGTCGAGAGATCGAGTGCGTCACAGGCCTCCATGTTCAGCCAGATCCCCTCCAGATCGTGTCCGTAGGAGACGATCCGGAACTCCTCGCCGTCGAGCCTGGGCGTCCAGTCGGGTTCGTACTTGTCGGTACACGCACCCAGTCTCTGCCGGACCACCGTGGTGGTCATGATCTGCAGGAGTTCCTGCAGGCGGTCGCTGGACCGATCGGTTCCGATCGCCTTCTCGAAGGTCGTGAACGCCTCCAGCAGGTGCAGGTGGGTGTTCGTCAGTTTCAACGTCGGGTCGAGCGCGCTGTCGCCTGATTCCTTCGGCGACCAGTCCGGTTCGATGTTCTCCAGGTACGTCTGTCCCTCCGTGATCGGTGTCCAATCGGCCGTGAAGTACTCGACGTAGCCGCCGTGGTCGTGGTCTTTGGCCTCCCGCTCGACGTGATCGAACAGTTCGATCGCGTAGCGTCGCGCCGCCTCGTCACCGGTGGCGCGGTAGTACTCCGAGAGCCCGTACAGGCCGAAGGCCTGCCCGTAGAGGTGCTTGTTCGCCTTCGTGACCGTGCCGTCACGTTCGACCTCCCAGACGAAGCCGCCGTGTTCCTCGTCCCACATCTCGTCGATCAGGAACTGAAAGCCCTGCTCGGCGGCCTCGCGGTAGCGATCGCCGTACCCCTCGCGGGCGAGGCGGGCCGAGAGCCACACCATCCGGGCCTGTGTGACGATCATCTTGTCGTCGTTACCGGCGAACTCGCCGTGCCGGTCGTAGCTCGTGATGAAGCCGCCGTACTCCTCGTCGATCGAACGGGGGTACCAGAAGTCGAGGACGTTCTCGGTCAATACCTCTCGCAGTCGCGGGAGATAGGTCTCCCTGAGCGTCGCTTGTGTACTCGCCATCGTCGTTGTGATGTCGTCTGTCATCCTACAAAGATGCTCCGATGCGGCCGACCGGTCTGTGGTCGTCGGAACCGCCGGCTCGGAGCGTCAGGTGTTTGTCTGTGCTATTCGATCGCGACGTTGCCGATCTGTGTCGCCCAGGCGGCGTCGTCGTCTTTCAGTTCGATCCGGATCTGGTTCGTCCCCGACGAGAGCGCGTCGTGTTGGAACCGGTGGTGTGCCAGTCCTGATCGGTCAGATCGAGGTTCTCGGCCGTGCTGTCCTACCAGAGGAACCCGATCACGCGGTCCCGGTCCGACCCCCGTACCGAGCCGATCTCGTTCTGGAAGTACGGTTTGGTCTCCGTACAGACCTGATCGTACTGGCCGATGAGGTCGTCGAGGATTTCCGCGGGTGTCCCGGTGCTGTTGAAGCCCCTGCCGTGGTCGTAGAAGTCGGTCCCGATGTAGTCGACGTAGTCGTCACCGGGGTACCACTTGTCCAGCCCGTTCTCCTCACCGACGCGGCCGTCGTCCCCACGCATGGCGTTGCTGCTGGGTGCCAACACCCAGATGAGGTTGTCCGCCCCTCCTGCTCGAAGAGGTCGTACATGTAACGCCACGCCGCGACCCACGTCGACGGGCCGTTGTTCAGCGTGTAGATCGACGGCCGCCAGCCCCCGTTGGCCTCTTCCCACGGGTTCCACAGTACCGGCGAATCGACCTGTGCGAGTTCCTGTGCCATCGCAGTGAGCTTGTCGTCGAGAAGCCCGTCGACGATGTCCTGGCAGAGCTGGCCATGGCGCGCGCCGCCCTCCTGATACGCTGCGCCCTCGATCGACCCTTCCGGCCACGGAGCGTCGGTCTCGACCCCGTCCGGCCCGTTCCAGACGATGTGGGGGATGTACCCGTAATCGATGATGTCCTGGTAGTAGCCGCGTCCCTGCTTTTTCCCGCGCAGGCGGACCATGTTCCAGTGGTCGAAGTCCATGATCGTCGCGATGCCTGTGCCCATCTGGTTCTTGAACTCGCGGGCGTGTCCCACCCGGGCGTGGGCCCACGCGCTGACGATCGTGTCGCCCGGCTCGTGTACTCTGTCGCTCGCACCGACTGTCTGTGCACCTGCCCCGATCCCCAGGGCGCCAGCCGCTACAGCAGTTCGCTGCAGTAGCTGTCGCCGCGAGAGTTGCCAATCACCTTCCATGCAACTGGAACTCACGTATTGGAAAATAAATAATTAATGGCCATGGATAGACAGGAAGGGGGGAAAGTGGGGCACAAACGGCAGCATAGCCACTGTGACACGAGTAGGGTGGTCCCGGTGTGGATTACAGCGGTCGGTCCACAGGAGTGTCAGCTGTAGGCACTGAACTCTGACCGCTGGTTTGGGACGGTTCTACTACTTGTAGGCTATGCCGCATTGAAAGAGTTGCATAGTCTCCGTAATAAATCTGGTGGTGAACGGCAGTGCAGAGGGGATGTCCTAGTAGTGCATAGATTCTCTCACGGGTAAATCGAACAGGGCCGGTCGAGAGGCCTGTTCTCTTCTACCAGCTACGATACCCCCTATCAGCCTCCGCTTCTCCGCACAGGCCGGTGTCGCTACTCGACCTCGACGTGGCCGATCTGGGGCGTCCAGGCCGTCCCGCCCGAGAGGTCGATCCGGACCTTGTTGGTTCCGGTCGGCAGCGACGCGGGCGTGATCTCGTAGTGATGCCAGTCGGAGTGGGGCGAGCAGTACTCGCTCCAATTCGCCGACACCTGCGTCCACGTCGAGCCCCAGTCCGTCGAGGCGTACAGCGTGATGTCGCCGGGATCAGACGCCCAGGTGTGGCCCTCGACTACCACTGAATCGATCGCTCGGCTGGTCTGGTAGACCAGCGAGACCGTCCCCGTGGTACCATCACGCGTGATACGCGCCGGGTCGGTCGCGCAACTACCTGAACGACAGAAGTAGCTCTGGTTGCTCGTGTCCGCGCGGAGCGAGCCGCTGTCCGAGTCCGAGTGAAGCTGACTGAGGTCGTTGCAGTCGTCCGCGATCCCGGGATAGACAGCTTCGATCCAGTTGAGGTTGAAGCCGGCCGATCCGGCCGCCACACTGAATTCGTGGGTTCCCGACGAGAGCGACACCGTCCCGCCGAGACCGTCGTCTAGGACTGCCAGACGCCGGTGTCGCCGACGCTGACGGTACCGGTGACGTTCGATCCGTTCACTTCGACGTGGAACCCCCCGACGCCCCCACCAGAGGCGACGCGCACCCTGAGTTCGTACTCGCCAGCCGTCGCGACCTCGACGGTGTAACCGAGCCACTCGTTGGCCTCAATCCACCCGACGTTGTACGAGCCGCCCGTCACCGAGTCGCTGACCGTTTGGATGTCGACAGCCTCGTCCGTACGGAACGCGCCGCCCTGGTTCGACGACGTTGTGTCGTAGTAGGCGGTGTTCTGACCGCGCTCATCGAAGTACTGGGTCTGGATACGACCGGGAAGACTGATCGGCGTGCCGCCGTACGGCTGGCGGCCCGAGGAGCCACCAGAGCCACTGGAGTCGAACGATGCGGTGAAGGACAGCGTGTCGATCTTGGACTTGAACGCCTGCCCACACTCGGTCATCTGGGTCGGTTCCTGTGTCCAGGTCGCGTCGGTCAGACCGAGCCCCTCGTTGGTGCCGTCCCACCAGGTGAATCCGACGATCCGGTCGTCGTCGTGGAGCTTCTGGAGTGCGCGCCGGGTCCACTCCTCCTGTGTGAACGTCGGGTTCGACGCTCGGTTGCCCTGGGCCCCGCTGTGAGAGCCGACCTCGTTTTGAATGTAGGGCAACCCACCACCTGACGACTAGACGGTGTCGTACTGGCCGATGATGTCATCGAAGATCTCGGTAGGCGTACCGCTGTCGCCCCAAACGCCGCCGCCGTGGTCGTAGAAGTCACTGCCGACGTAGTCGTCACCGGGATACAACGTATCGAGTCCGTTGGTGCCCCCGAGGCCGTCAGCGCGCATCTGGTTCCCGCTTGGTGCCAGCACTCAGACGAGGTTGGTCGCGCCCTCCTCTTGGAAGACGTCGTACATCCGCCGCCAGGCGTCCCCCCAGGCCGCCGAGCCGTTGTACTCTTCGAGCGTCGAGATCATCTGTCTGAAGTTAGTGTTTGCCTCCTCCAACGGACACCACAGCACCGGTCCCTCGACCTGTGCGAGTTCCTGTGCGATGGCCCGAAGCTTGTCGATCACGGGCTGGTAGCCGTCGACGATGTCCTGACAGAACTGATACTCTCGGGACCCGCCGCCCTGGTACTCCGCGGCCGACGGTGTGCCAGCTGGCTACGTTCCCGCGCCGTCGGTGCTGTTGGGGCCGTTCCAGACGATGTGTGGCACGTAGCCCGCGTCAACGATGTCCTGATAGTAGCTCGCACTGCCGGTCACGCCGCGCAGGCGACCCATGTTCCAGTGGTCAAACTCCATGATCGTCGCCACGTCCTGCTCGAAGAGGCTCGCGAAGGCGTCAGCGTGGCTCACTGACTCCCACGTCCACGCGCTGAAGTACGTCTCCCCGGACTGGTGGATCGTTTCGGCACTGGCCGCGGTCGTTGATCCGAGACCGGTTCCGAGTACCCCCGCAGTCCCTGCGACTCGTTGCAACCATCCCCGCCGTGGCATCGACAGCTCTGACATGCCATGCTGGCGTTCGCCGATCCATCATTAATAATTATTAACTAGAAATTGAGTGATTTGGCACTAGATCACCTGTAATGGCCGTGTAGCTACTACAGAGGTGCACCGACACGGGACGTTCCCGCCCCTCGCGGTGTGACAGTTGATCACATCACGATATAATAGAACATAAAAGACTCGCAGATAGATAATTCGGAGTCGGGTCCGAGAAGAAAAGATCATCCTTGAGCGCGATCAGCGAATCCTCGTGAGCACAACGCTGGCAACGAGAACGGCAATGGTCACGAGCAGGCCGAAGCCCGGACCGCTCCCGCTCGTCGGCGACGACGATGGCGTCCCGCCGGCCGTGACAGCACCGCCGCCCGACTGGTTCGTCGTGGTGGTCGTTTCGTTCCGCGTCGATGGCTCGGTTCCTGTCTCAGTGTCCGTCGGCGTTGCCGTTGGCGTCGACGTGGTCGGTGCCGCCGTCGTCTCAGTCGCCGTTTGCGTGGCCGTCGTGGTCGGTGACGGGGTGGGCGTGTCTGTGGCCGTCGGGGTCGGTGTTGGCGTGGCTGTCGGCGTGTCCGACGGCGTCTCGGTCACCGTCTGCGTCGGTGTGGGCGTGGGCGTTTCGGTATCGGTGTCGGCCGGGATGCCGGCCGGGACGCCACCGCCGCTCGACGATCCCTCGTCCGCTGCTTCACCGACGACGACCGTCGCCGTCACCGTGTCGATGATACCGTCGCTGGTCTTGCGTGCAGCACTGATCGTGTACTTGCCGCTGGCGTTCTCGGGCACGTGGACCGTCAGGCTCGGCGCGGCGGTCGCCCCGCCGTTGAGGGCCTGCCAGAGCCAACTCGTGCCGTTTGCCTTCCACGTCGCGCCGTCGTCGCTCGTTCCCGTGATCGTCCAGTCGCGGGGTGTCGAGACATTCAGGACGTACCCACGGGCGCTCTCGTTGGCGTTCGAAAACGCGAACGCGACGGTCCCGTTCTCGCCCGGTTCGATCGGGTTCGGGCGGGTCATCCCGAGCGATCCGTTCGCGGACTCTCGCACATCGACCGTGATCGCCGCCGTGTCGGCGACGCCGTCCCCGGTCTTCGCGTCGGCACCGATCGTGTACTCGCCGCTGGCGTTCTCGGGAATCTGTACTGTCACCGACGGAGACACCGTCGCCCCCGCGTCGACGACCCGCCAGAGCCAGCTCGTGCCGTTGGCTTTCCACGTAGCCCCGGCGTCGCTCGTCGCTGTCACGGTCCAGTCGGCCGGTATCGTGGCGTTGAGCACGTAGCCCCGGTCGGTCGAGCCGGCGTTGTCGAGGTCGAACGTGACGGTGACCGTCTCCCCGGGGCTGGCCGTCACGGGGCCGCTGGCGCGCAGCGTCATCGTGTCAGCCATCGCCGTCGTAGTCAAGAGCCCGGCCGCCAGCAGGACGCCCACGGCGACCAGGAGTCGCCGCCAGTCGGTCGGGAGGGATGTGGATCTCATCGATTGGTACCTCCTGACCACGTCATCGACCCTGCCACCGTTCGATCAGGTCCAGGATCCCCAGATCGCTGATCTGCTCGCCGTCCGTGCCCGGGACCGGTTCGTTCGTGCGCCAGTACTCGATCCCTTCGAGAATCTCGTCGTCGTCAATCTGCCCGTCACCGTCGGCGTCGATGGCTTCGGCCAGCGTCACCTCGTCGCTGGACGGGAGCGTCGCGACGGTGAGCGACGACGAGGTCGCGAGTGCGTTCCCGTCGGCGTCCAGCGCCGTCACCGAGACGGTGTACTGGGTGCCGGGTGCAAGGCCGTCGAGGGTGGCGGTTGGTTCCGTCGCAGTGACGGCGGTGCCGCCGTCCGCTTCGAGACGATACTCGGCGAAGGCGTCGGCGTCGAGTGCGTCCCACGCGAGCGTGAGCGCCGTGTCCGTCCGCCCGGTCAGTTCGAGACCGGTGACGGTGTCGTCCTGCGCACTGCCGACCGAAACGTGGCCGACCTGGGGCGTCCACTTTACGTCGCCCTCGTTCATCTGGATCCGGAGCATCCCGGTCCCCTCGGGGAGCGAGGTGCCGGTGTACTCGTAGCTGTTCCACGAACCGTCGACCGAACTCGCGTACTCGGTGCGCTCGGCCGTGACCTCCTGGAAGGACTCGCCGCCGTCGGTGGACGCGTAGAAGGTGAGACCGCCGCCACTGCCCGGTTCGAAGTGGGCCTCGACGGTGAACTGCTCGATGGGCGCGCCGGTGACGTAGCGCAGGTCGCCGGTGTTGCCCTGGTAGTTCAGCTTGAAGCGGTCGTCGTCCGGCGAGAAGCCGTCGTCGTTGCGTCGGAACTGGTCGGGGTTCGTCGTGTCGACGTCGACGCTCCCCGAGGACTCGTGGAGCAGGCTGGTGTCGGCACAGTCGTCGACGACCGTCGCCGTCTCCTGCTCGAAGCGGGTGTTGCCGGCCTGGACGTGGCCGATCTGGGGCGCCCAGACCTGGTCACCACCAGCGAGGTCGATGCGCAGTCGGGTCGCTCCCTCGGGGAGCGACGAGTGGCTGTACTCGACGTTCTCCCAGTCGGTGGCGTGGGCGTCGGCGCAGTAGGTCGTCGTGGTCGGCGACACTTCCTGCCAGCTCTCGCCCCAGTCCGTCGAGACGTGGAACGTGATCTCGCCGCCCGCGCTCGTGTTGGTGTGGCCCTCGACGGTGAACTCTTGGATGGGCGCGCCGGTCTCGTACACCAGCGAGACGGTGCCGGTCGTCCCCGAGCGCGTGATCCGGTTGTCGTCGGTCGAACAACTGCCGTCGTTGCGCCGGAAACTGTTGCCGTTGGCCGTGTCGACGATCAGCGAGCCAGCGTCGGACGACTCGTGGAGCGTGGTCAGGTCCGCACAGTCGTCCTCGACCATCGCCACGTCCTGCGCGAAGGAATTGCCGCCAGCCGTCGTCACGACCAATTCGGGCGAGCGAGCCGACTCGTTGCCGTCGCCGTCGACTGCCGTCACCCGGAAGCCGTACTCCGTGCCGGCAGTGAGTTCCGAAATGGTCACCTCGGTCGTGGTCGACTCTGTCGTCTTCGTGTTGCCCTGGTAGACGTTGTAGTGGTCGATCGCGGCGTCGTTGGGGTCGGTCCACGAGAAAGTGACGCTCGTCTCGGTCTTCGACCCAACCGAGAGGTCCCGGGGGACCTGCAGGACGGTGTCGGTCGAGCCGTCACTGTAGGTCACCTCGACGTGGCCGACCTGTGGGGTCCAGACGTCGCCGTTGGGCGTCACGTCGATCCGGAGGCGCGAGGCACCGTCGGGGAGCGAGGTGGCGGTGTACTCGTAGCTCTGCCAGTCGCCGCCGGTGTCGCAGTACAGCGACTCGGTCGGCGACACCTCGGTCCACGTGCTCCCGCCGTCGCTGGAGGCGAAGAAGGCCAGCGACCCGCCCGAGGACTGGCTAACGTGGGCCTCGACGGTGAACGACTGGATCGGCCCGCCGGCGTCGTAGGTCATCGCCGTCGTCTGGTCGTAGGTCGCGTGGATTCGCGACCCGTCAGGCGTGCAACTGCCGTCGTTGCGGACGATCTGGGCGTTCTCGGACGAGTCGATCGTCAGCCCGCCCGTCCACGGTTCGAACAGCGTCTGGAAGTCGCTGCAGTCGTCGACGAGCGTGGACTGTGTCGTCGCCGGCACCTCGCCGACGAAATTCGGATCCTCCAGTTCGGTCCTGACGACCTCGCCGACTGAAGTCAGCGAATCGACCGTCGGCACCGTGTCCCAGTAGGCGTTGGTCAGACCAAGATCCTCGTTGACGCTGTCCCACCAGAGACAGTAGACGACCCGATCGCGGTCCCGGATCTCGCGCAGCATCTGGCGGGTCCACTCCTCGGCGGTGTAGGCCGAACTGGTCCCGCGCGCGTCGCCGGTGACCGAGCCGATCTCGTTCTGGATGTACGGCTTGGTCTCCGAACTGACCTGATCGAACTGTCTGAGCAGGTCGTCGAGGATCTCCGCGGGCGAGCCCTGATCGTTCCAGGACCCGCCGTGGTCGTAGAAGTCGGTGCCGATGTAGTCGACGTAGTCGTCACCGGGATACCACTTGTCCAGCCCGTTCTCACTGCCCACGTCGCCGAAACCGGTCTCGCGCATGACGTTGCCGCTGGGCGCGAGGATCCAGTAGACGTTGTCGGTATCCTCCTGCTGGAAGATGTCGTACATGTGCCGCCACGCCGCAGCCCACGTCGACGGGCCGTTGTTCAGCGTCCCGATGGCGGGGCGCCAGTTGCCGTTGGCTTCCTCCCACGGGTTCCACAGCACCGGGCCGTTCACGTTACCAAGCTCCTGTGCGATGGCCCGCAGTTTCTCGTCGAGGACGCCGTCGACGATGTCCTGACAGAACTGGCCGTGACGCTCGCCGCCCTCCTGATACACCGAGGCCGAAGGTGTCTCCTCGGGCCACGGCGTCGGATCGGCCGCGTCGACGGCCTGTGGGCCGTTCCAGACGACGTGGGGAACGTAGCCCGCATCGAGGATGTCCTGATAGCCGCCGGGACCCTCCTGCAGGCCCCGGAGTCGCCTGACGTTCCAGTGATCGAACTGCATCATCGTCCCGATCGGTTGCCCGAAGACATCTTCGAGCGCCTGCGTGTGCGCGACCGTCTGCCACGACCAGATGCTCCAGAGGGTGTTCCCCGAATCGTGTATCTGTCCGTGGTTCGTCGCCGCTGACGTCGGGAGACCGATCCCCGTGCCGAGGACACCGGCCGTCCCCACCACACTGTGCAACCAGCTCCGCCGAGTGAGTGTGCGTTCGCTACCCATTCCGGTTCGCACTCACGTAGACGAAAGCTAAAATCTTTCGGAGTAAATGGGTTTTTCTGGCTCTTCAGGCTTTCTATTGGCAGTATAGTCACTCGCGGGACTGCGAAGACCCACCACCAGTGGGCGTCGCGAGCAGTGGTGGCGGCCCCGTCGCTACGACTGGCGCGGCCGCTGTCGCTCGCGACTGCAGTCTGGGTCTACAACGATTTACACGGCAGTCCCGAATAATAAATCATACGGTATCGCCCGAGAACGAGAGTGTCTGTGGTGGCGTCGGCTCGTCGCCGCGGCGCTGGCGGCATCGACCGAATCTTTCAGTCGTCGAGTGCGGCGCAGATGTCGGTGACGGCCTGTCCGAGGTCCCAGTTCGAGAGCAGCGAGGGAACGGCGTTGAGCAGTTCGATGTTCTGCTCGGGGGTCAGCCCCGCACCGTGGGTGATCGCCGGCACGTAGCTGCTCGCCCGTTCGTGGTACTGGGCCTGCCGCTGGATGTAGGGGTGGAAGGCCTCCATCGACATGTCCATCCGCGGCGGGATGGACATCTTCTCGAGGTTGAATGTGCGCTGGCCCTCACGGCTCGCACAGAACCGGAGGAGGGCCTCGATGGCGTCGTCGTTGCGCGTCTGGTTGCTCCCGACGAGCGTGTTCAGCCCCATCAGCGACGCGTTCTCGGTGCCGGGGAACGGCAGGAGGTCCCAGTCGCGACCGAACTCGAACTCGGGGTCGTCCCGCAGCGGCCCGGCCGCCCAGTCGCCGTCGTGGAAGCAGAGTACGTTGTCGTCGGTGATCCCGCCGCTCGACGATTCGTCGGTCTCCATGGCATCCAGTCGCCGGAGCAGTTCGAGGCTCTGCTCGACCTCGCTCCGGTACCGGGTCGCGTCGCCGTCTACGAACGACCGGAACTCTCGCGGCCCCAGCACGCCCAGCAGGAGCGTCGTCCACAGCTGCATCACCGCGCCGGGATCGGTCCAGGCGTCCAGATCCAGCGGGAACGGCGTCACGCTACGTTCGGCGTTCAGTTGCTCCATCGTCTCGACGAACGCGACCGGGCCGTCGATCCGCGAGAGGTCCACGCCGATGTCCTCGGCCACCCGCTCGTTGACGAAGCAGTTGTTGATCCGGTAGATGTCGACCGGGACACCGTAGAAGCGGCCGTCCTTGGTGACCGCCTCCTTTCCCATCCGGTCGATGGTGGCGGCAAAGCCCGTCTCCTCCATCGCGTCGGTCACGTCCAGCAACACGTCGGTGTCCATGTACGGCTGGAGTTCGCCGGCCGGTACGTCCCAGATGTGCGAAGGGTTGTGGTTGAGGATGTCCGTCTTGACCTGCAGGCTGTGGTCGACGCCGGTCGCCAGTTGCTCGTCGATCTCGATTCCGGGGTTCGATCGCTCCAACGCGTCGACGAGTGCCTGCATCGCTGCCTGTTCGTTCTCGTCGAAGTGGTGAAATACTTCGACCTGGTCGGTCTCCTGTCGGAACGCCATGCTACTATATGTCAAATCCAACCTCTTAAATATAGAGGGTGAACCATCAGCGCGGGAATGAACAGATCGCCCGTAGCAGCGCTGCAAGAGGTGGTTAGCATCGAAATTGCGAGACGGTTGCGGCTGGGCCGCTCTCGGTATCGTTTCGAAGTGAGATTTTAAGTAGACACACGTGCAGTTACGGGTATGGCTGGGAAGCAAGCGATAGCCATCGAACAGATTCCACTCGACGGTTCGTGGAAGCTCCGCGAACACGGGAGCGACCGAACGATCGACGCAACCGTGCCTGGTGACGTGTACGCCGATCTCCTGTCGGCCGGCGAGATTCCCGACCCGTTCGTTGACGACAACGAACTCGACGTACAGTGGGTCGGCAAGACCGACTGGGAGTACACGCGAACCGTCTACGTCGAGGAGTCGTTCCTCGACCACACCGCCCACCACCTCGTCTGTGAGGGGCTGGACACCATCGCCGAAGTGTTCGTCAACGGGACCAGAGTCGGGTCGGGCGAGAACATGCACCGCCGGTACACCTTCGATGTGGCCGACGCGCTTGTCCCCGGCAACAACAGGATAACCGTCCTGTTCCGCTCGCCCGTCGAGTACAGCACCCGCCGCGAGGACGAACACCCCTACGACCTGCCGGGCGCGGACTACCCCGTGGACCAGCCCGGCCGGACTTTCATCCGGAAGGCCGAGTGCCACTACGGCTGGGACTGGGGGCCCTGCCTGCCGACGGTGGGCATCTGGAAGGCCATCAATCTCGTGGGCTTCTCGAAGCCACGGATCACGGACGTGGCGACGGGCCAGCACCACGAGGGCGACACGGTCGAGGTCGAGACGCGCGCTCACCTCTCGGTTCCCACCGCGGGTACCTACGAGATCGAGGTCACGGTCGACGGCGAATCGACGACCGAGACGGTCGCCCTCGAGGCGGGCGACCAGCAGGTCACGCTCTCGACGACCGTCGAGGATCCGGCGCTGTGGTGGCCAGCGGGCTACGGCGAGCAACCACTCTCGGACCTGACCGTCACCGTCCGCGCGGGCGAGACGGTCGTCGACGAGACCACCGAGCGCGTCGGCTTCCGCGAGGTCGAACTCCAACAGGAGGCCGATGCCGACAGCGAGGGCGAGGAGTTCACCGTCGTCGTCAACGGTCAGCCCATCTACGCGCAGGGTGCCAACTGGATCCCGACCGACGCCGTCCCGAGTCGGACCACCGACGACGACTACGAGCGCCTGCTCGGCGACGCCGCCGAGGCCAACATGAACATGATCCGGATCTGGGGCGGTGGCATCTACGAACGGGACCGCTTCTACGAGGTGTGTGACGAACTCGGGCTCCTGGTCTGGCAGGACTTCATGTTCGCCTGCGGGATGTACCCGGCCGACAACGACTTTCTCGACAACGCCGCCGCAGAGGCCCGCTATCAGGTCCGGCGACTCTCGAACCACCCCTCGATCGCGCTGTGGTGTGGCAACAACGAGAACGAGATGATGCTGGAGGGGCGCTACAGCGAGCGCGAACCCCGTGAGGACCTGCTCGCTGACTACGCGGATCTCTACTACGACACTCTCCGGCCCATCGTCGCCGAAGAGGATCCCGACGCGCGGGCGTACTGGCCAGCCTCGCCCTCCAGCGGGGGCGAGATCGACCCGTTCGACCTCGCCCACGGTGACAGCCACTACTGGGACGTGTGGTGGGGCGGCGAACCGTTCGAAGCCTACCGCGACGTGGACCCGCGATTCATGTCCGAGTTCGGCTACCAGTCGTTCCCTTCCGTCGAGACGCTGTCGACGGTGCTCGACGAGTCGTCGTTCAACCCCACCGCGCCGCTGATGGAACACCACCAGCGCAGTGGCGGGGGCAACGAGCGGATCGTCCAGCGGATGACCGACCACTTCCGTGTGCCCTTCGACTTCGACGATTTCGTCTACCTGAGCCAGGTCCAGCAGGCGCTGGCCATCGAGTGGGGCGTCGAGCACTGGCGGCGGATCAAGCCCTACTGCATGGGGACGCTCATCTGGCAGCTCAACGACAACTGGCCGGTCGCCTCCTGGTCCTCGATCGAGTACGGCGGGCGGTGGAAAGCGCTCCACTACCACGCCCGCCGCTTCTACGCGCCGGTGCTGGTCTCGACGGTCCAGCCAGGCGACGACGACGAGGGCCTGCCGACGCTGCGTGACGGCGTCGAGGGGGATCTCGAAGTGTGGCTCACCAGCGACGTGGGTGAACGCATCACCGACCCAATCGAGGCTGAGGTCGTCACGCTCGACGGCGAGGTCGTCCACAGCAAGACCGTCACGGTCGACCTGTCGGCCCACGAGAGCCAGCAGGTCGCGACCCTCGACCTCGACGAGCTCGTCGACGCCGACCCGGCCGACGTGGTCGTGCGCCTGCGCTACACTGGCCCGCAGGAGTCCTACGACCACGTCGCCTTCCTCGAATCGTACAAACACCTGAACCTCCCCGACGCGACCGTCGAGACGACGGTCGAGGGCGAGACGGCCACCGTCTCGACCGACTCCGCGGCCCTGTTCGTCCGCCTCGAATCGGGCGACCTCGACGGCACCTTCTCGGACAACTACGTCCACCTGCTCGGTGGGGAAGAACGCACCGTGAAGTTCGAACCGCGAGGCGACGACGCTGACGACCTCGCCGACCAGCTGACGGTCACCCACCTCCGCGAGACGTTTTAGGTCTGCTCGGTTATCTCCTTCTAGATTGTGTTTTACTCTCAGTAAAGCTTTGTGCGGGTCGGTGGCACAATCATCAAGTACGCTCTCGACAGACGAGGAGTATGAACGAGACGCTCCGTGTCGGTATCGTCGGCCTGCGTTCACACGGGACCGACCACGCCGAGATGCTACGCGAAATGGACGTTGAGATCCTGGGTTCGGATGCCAACCCGGATGCCCGCAGCCGGTTCGAGTCCGAGTATGGTGTCGAGACGTTCGAACAGCCCGGGGCACTCTATCAGCGGGACCTCGACGCCGCGATCATCACGACGCCGAACAAGTACCACGAGCCCGCGGCCGTCGCCGCGTTGGAGGCCGGACACGACATCCTGCTGGAAAAGCCCCTCGCACACACGCTCGAAAGCGCCGAGCGTATCGCCAAGGTTGCCGACGAGACGGGCCAGATCTGCATGGTGGGCTACTACCATCGGTTCCTCACCGTCTGCGAGATCCTCAAGTCCTACGTCGACCGCGATCATCTCGGTGAGATCCGTCATATCGACGCGACGTACGTCCGGCGACGCGGGATCCCCGGACACGGTTCGTGGTACACCTCCAATGAGATCGCCGGCGGCGGCGTGTTGCTGGACATCGGCGTTCACACGATCGATCTCCTCCTCTATCTCCTCGATTTCCCGGCGATCGAGGAGATCTCCTGCAGTATCCGGACGGACTTTGGCGACCGTGACGACTACTCCTACATCGATATGTTCGACTACGACCTGCGGCCGGACGCCAACATCTACGACGTCGAGGACAACGCCGCCGTCCTGCTCCACTTCGAGGACGGGACCACCGCCAGCATCGAACTGGGCTGGGCGGTCAACGACGAGACGACCCACGAGTACCGCCTCAGAGGGACGGAGGCCGGCGCGGATCTCGACATCACCTTCGAGGACGAACCGAACGACCTCTGCTTCTTCGAGACGCGCGACTGGGGGTACGACCACCACCTCGACACCGAGGTCGAGGCCGAGTACCGCTACCCCCATCAGGAGCAACTCGATCACTTCCTCACAGCCGTGCGTTCGGGCGAGAAACCGTCGATGAACACCGTCGAGCAGGCGCTGCGGGTCCAGCAGATCGTCGAGGAGATCTACATACAGTCGTCCTGATCGCCGTTTTACTCAGGCTAAAACATTTCGAGGGACGATCGTCGAGACCGACTGCCGATCGGCAAACGCGCCGACTGTCGACAGATCATACTCAGGCTGGTGTCGATCAATGTAGTGCAGCGACCCTAATAGTTTTCACAGAGGTAAAATCTTGGAAACTTTTTTACTGCTGGTGAACAGAATGAGTGGCATGGCAACAGACGACGACGGATCGCGGAAGACGATTCGGGCGGTCGAGAAGAGCCTCACGATCCTCGAGGCGCTCCACCGGCGGGACGGGGGCGGTGTGACGGCGCTGTCCGAGGACGTGGAGCTCTCGATGGGCGCGATCTCGCATCACCTGGCGACGCTGGAGGCCGCGGGACTCGTGACGATCGTCGACGGCGAGTACCAGCCGACGATCCGATTTCTCAGCTACGGCGCGAAGGCGCGCGAGCGCTCGCAGGTGTACCAGATCGCCAGACGTGGAGTCGACGAACTCGCACAGGAGACCGGCGAGATCGTTAGACTCGCCGTCGAACGTGAGTTCCAGAGTTTCTGCCTGTACCAGTCGCTGGGCGACGCCGTCACGGAACCGTGGACCCTCACTGGCATGGAGGAACCGCTGTACCGGACTGGCGGTGGCAAAGCGCTGCTGGCTGAGTTCTCCGACGACCGCCTCGATTCGTATCTCAACCAGGTCGAGTTCGTCCGCGGTACGTCGAACACGGTCACCGATGCCCAGCGTCTCCGCGAGCAGATCGAAGACGTGCGCGAGACCGGTATCGCCTTCGACGACGAGGAGCATCTGGAAGGAGTCCGCTGTGTTGGCACGTCGATCACCGACGAGAGCGGAAATCTCCTGGGTGCGATCAGCGTCTCCGGCCGCGTCGAACGCGTTGACGACGAGCGCTTCCGCGAAGCGATTCCCCGCGAACTCCAGAACATCGCCGGCGTCGTCGGGATCAGTTCGACGTACTCGGTCTGGGAGTGAGACCGACCACTCACGCTGCGCATCCCAGCGCAAAGATAACAACTGTACTTCTGTTATACATCGTCGTATAGGTCATCGGGGTGTAACACACCAGTGTGGATGTTAGCTTCGTGGCTGTTTGTACGGGTACGGTACCGTTTTCTTTTACCATTGGAAAACCACATCTGGGCCAATATCATGTCTTTCGGAGCCGGTTTCCACTCATCAGCGAGCGATATCGGAGAGTCTAGAGTCGAAGAGTTATATTAATACCCGTACTTGGACACTGTGACATGATTGGAATTTTTTACTAATATATATCCTAGATACGAGACCAAATAGGAGAATTTAAATTCGTATTCGATCATACAAATCGTTGGGGGTTGTTACTCTCACAGACACCCCAATATATCGCGTAATCATCTTTCGATATAACTATTCTCTCGTTTCTGGTAATATAACGCCGAGAAGTCACGGGATCTGCTCGCTGGGACGTATCTAGACTCGTCCTGTTCGGGCCTGTATATTGTGTGTCATCCTTTTTGCTCGCCGGACTCGTAGTCCGGGTGATGACCGATCGACCGCTCGAACGGGCGAACCGGGCACTGTTGCACGCCATCGAGACGCCTCCCGACTCCGGCCGGGAGGACCGACTCGACGAACTGGCCGCTCGGCTCTGTTATCTGGCTCGCGAGGCGTCCTACGAACCGGACCAGGCCCAGCTGGAGCGACTCCAGCATCGGCTGGACCGACTCGCCGAGGAGAGCCACGAGCGGCGCGCTCGCTCGCTCCGCGACGCCCGGTGCCACCTAGCGACCTGCCGTCGACAGTCCAAGTCGGTGTAGCACGGGCGCTGTCGTCGACGTTCCAGCGCTCGGCATCGTCTGCCGAGCGCACCGCTTTTGTTGCTGGAACTGGTATCGAACATGTTCGGCACAGCGTCCGTCTCGCTGGGCGAACATATTCGCACACATGCCACGCGCAGAACTGACCCTCACGATTCCGGAGGCAGTGTGGATCGGTGAGCTGTCTCGCTCCTTCCCTGCCGCGGAGTTTCGTATCCTCGCAGCGGTGCCCGGTGACGACGCCGGCGTCGGACTGGCCGAGGTGACGGCCGACGACCTCGTCGCGGTACTGGGCGAAATGGACGACAGCGACGCCGTGACGTCTCTGGAGATCCTCCAGCGCTGGGAGGACACCGCGCTGGTCCAGTTCGAGACCAGCGACCCGCTCTTGCTGTTCCCCGTCCAGGGGTCGGGCGTGCCGCTGGAGATGCCGTTCGAACTCAGCGACGGCGAGGCCCGCTGGGAGATCACCGCGCCACAGGAACGCCTGTCGGCGCTGGGACAGCAACTGGAGGAGTTCGGCATCCCGTTTCACGTCGAACGCGTCAGCCAGCACGTCGAGACCGAGCAACTGCTCACCGGGAGCCAACTGGAACTGATCGAGGCTGCCGTCGAGAACGGCTACTACGACACGCCCCGGGACTGCTCGCTGACGGAACTGGCCGACGCAGTCGGCATCGCGAAGTCAACCTGTAGCGAGACGCTCCACCGCGCCGAGGAGAAGATCGTCAAGGAGTTCGTCGACAACCGGGACTAGGAAACGAGGTCGATCGTTCGACTGGGACTGCCGCTGGAATCGACTGGATCACCGGGAACGGCCAGAAAGTCCCACCCGTGTTGGTTGGTGGGGCGGGCGAAGAACCGTTGGCTGGTCACTCGGCCGATATCGTCGTCTGTCAGGTCGTCACTGGTCGCCGGTCAGCCCGTCCAGCAGGTACGTCGCCAGTCCCTTGTCCAGCGGGTCGTTGGCGTTCCCGCAGTGGGGCGACTGGACGCAGGCGGGACAGCCGTCGGCGCAGTCACACGAGCGGAGCATGTCCAGCGTCGTCCCCATCAACCCGTCCATGTCCTCGTAGGCGCTGCGAGTGATGCCGACGCCGCCGGGATAGCCGTCGTAGATGAAGATGGTGGGGGCATCGGTGTGGGAGTGCATCGGTGTCGAGAGGCCGCCGATGTCACGCCGATCACAGAGGTACTCGAAGGGGATCATCGAGATCATGGCGTGTTCGGCGGCGTGGATGCCGCCGGGGAAGTCGCCGGGATCCTCGGGAACGGGTGGGCTGTCGCCGATACCGCCGTCGCTCCCATCGCCGTCACCACCGTCTGCTGCGACCGCCTCGCCCAGCATCGCCCGCTCCAGGTCCGTCGGGACGGTGAAGTACAGCGCCTTCGTCCGGAGGGTCGTTTCCGGCAGGTCCAGCGCGCGCTGGCCGATCACCTCGCCACTCTGGCCGTCGCGCCGTTCGTAGCCCGTGATCTGCTTGCGCATGGTCACGTCCGCGAAGCGGACGGGCACGTCCGAGCGCGCGTCGAGTGAATCAGCTCGCAGGTCGGCCTCGACGGTGATCTCTTTCTCGTGGAGGACGCGCGTGAAGTAGTCGGCCCACGTGCGGTCGAGTTCGGCGATGCCGTGATCGAGGTCGAGGTCGGTCACCTCGTAGGTCGTCCCCTGGTGGTGGTAGATCGCGCCGGGGTGGGCGTCCCGCAGAGCGTCGTCCAGCCCCAGCGTCGCGATCGTGTCGCCGCGGTGGCGCAGTTGCACGTCCTGGTCGGTGACGGTCCGCAGGCTGGTCTCGTGCTGGGGACTGCCCTCGCCGCCGTACACCCAGCGGGTGCCGTCGTTCGTAGTCCGCCGGGACAGTTTCCCGGCGCTCTCAAGATCCGCCACGAGCGAAGGGAACCCTTCGCCGAAGTAGCGGTCGTCGCCAGGTTCGAGCCACGTCTCTCTGGCTGCCGAACAGACGTGATCGGGCATGAGCTGGTCGTTCTCGGGGTTCGTGACCGCCCGCTCTGGCGGGTGGTCGAACAGCGCGTCGGGGTTTCTGACGACGTACTGGTCGAGCTGGTCCTCGCCACCGACGAGGACGACGAGCGCGGGATCGGTGCCCCGGCCCGCCCGCCCTGCCTGCTGGAAGGTCTGCATCCGCGTGCCGGGGTAGCCGTCCAGCAGGACGGCGTCGAGGCCGCCCACGTCGACGCCCAGTGCCAGCGCGTTCGTGCTCCAGACGCCACGGAGAGCGCCGGATTTGAGGTCCGATTCCAGATCGCGACGGCGCTCGTCGGTCAGTGCCGCCTGGTACGCGCCGACCGAATTCGCGAGGTCGTGCTCACCCCGGTCCCGGAGGGTCTCGGCGCTCTCCGTGGCGTACCGTTCGGCGGTCTGGCGCGACCGCGTGAACACGACTGTCTGGAGCCCGTGCTGCACGAGGTCGACGAAGAGTTGCTTGGTCTCGACGTGGCTGGACTTCCGGCGGCCGCTCCCGCCCCACCCGCCGTCGGAACTCCGTTCCGACGAGCCCTCACTCGCTCCGCTCGCGAGGACGCCGTCGCCCGCGTCGTACTCGGGGGGGTTCCAGACGAGCCAGTTGCGCGGCCCGCTGGCGCTCGCGTCCTCGTCGACGAGTCGGTAGGACGCGGGGTCGGTGCCGGTGACCGTCGCCGCGTGCTCGACGGGGTTGCCGATCGTCGCCGAGCAACAGATCCAGTCGGGGTCACCGGCAGACTTCGTCTGCCGAGATACCGAGCGTGGCTCGGTACCGGCGTCGAAGCGCTCGGCGACGCGCTGGAGTCGTCGCATCACGAGCGCGACGTGGCTCCCGAACACGCCCCGGTACTCGTGGACCTCGTCGATCACGACGGTGTCGAGCCGTTCGAAGAACCAGTCCCAGAGCCGGTGGGCGTGTGGCAGGATGCCGTAGTGGAGCATATCGGGCGTCGTCAGCAGGACGGTCGGCTGACGCTCGCGGATCTGCTCCTTTTCGGTCGTCGACTGCCGACCGGTGTACTGGGCGACCGAGACGCCGGAAGCGAACCCGAGGCGATTCGCCAGCTCGGAGAGCGTCTCGGTCTGGTCGTTGATCAGTGCGACCTGCGGCGCGATGTAGAGGGTCGTCCGGCGATCTTCGAGCGCGCGCTCGAACGCCGGGATCGTGTATGCGAGGCTCTTCCCGCTGGCAGTCTCGGTCGCCAGCACGACGTTTTGGCCGTCGCGGGTCGCCTCGACAGCGTCGGCCTGATGGGCGTAGAATCGATCGATGCCGTCGGCTTCGAGTGCGCTCGCGAGTCTGTCGTTCACGTCCAGATCGGCGAAGGTCGCCTCGCGGCCGGGGACCGCTCGCTCGTCACGGATCTGGCCCTCGTAGTAGGGTCGATCCCGGAGCCACGCGATGGTCTCGTCCACGGTTCTCCTTGGGAACCCCTTCCTATTCGTCTTCCTCTTCCCGGTCCGGACGCAACGGATCTTCGACGGGTGACTGGTCCGTCTCCGACCCGGGGACCGGTTCGACGGCTCCCGCGTCGACGTCGGGCAGCGCCCGCACGGCCTCGACGACCGGCGCGAACGACGGGCTCTCGTAGGCCTCGTCAGTCACCCAGCGGTACAGGACCCGCTGGTTTTCGTCGACCACGAATACCGCCCGCTTGGGAATGTTCCGGTGGCCCTCCCACTCGTCGTAGCACACGTCGTACGATCGGGCGATGCTGCCGTCGCTGTCAGACAGGAGCGGAAATTCGAACCCGTACCGGTCGGCGAAGGCCCAGTGGGCGTACACGCTGTCACCGGAGATAGCCCACGCCTCGACGCCGTCGGTCAACTCGAAGAACGCGCCGTCCCGCAGCGAGCAGAGCTCCGAGGTACACACCGGACTGAAGTCGAACGGATAGAACATGAGCACGACAGCGGTCCCCTCGCTCGTCGTCTGCTCGAGGTCGAAGGTCGACGCTGCGCGGTCTGTGACACCCGGCAGTCTGAACCCCGGTGCCTGCTCTCCCTCCTCTACCATGTCAACTGAGTAGTACGGGCGATTCTTAATACTGGCGTGGCCTCGACCCACAGTATTTTGGAACGCTCGCCGCCAAGCACGACTATGACCGAGAAGGAGTCTCTCCGCCAGACCGTGTGGGACGAACTCGAAGAGAGCGGCGAGGCACGCTTTCCTTTTCCGCCCCACGACCGTATTCCCAACTTCGCCGGCGCGGACGAGGCGGCCGACCGACTCGCCGAGACGGCGGCGTGGCAGGCCGCCGAGGCCGTCAAAGCCAACCCCGACGCCCCACAGTTGCCCGTTCGCCGCGCGGCGATGCGTCAGGGAAAGACCGTCTACATGGCCGTCCCGCGCCTGCGTGACGAGAAGTGCTTTCTCAGGCTCGATCCCGAGGAAGTCGACGATATCGACGACGCCACGACCGTCGGCGGCGCCAGCGAGCACGGCGTGCAGGTCGGTCCCGACGAGATGCCCGCGATCGACCTGATCGTCTCGGGGAGCGTCGCCGTCAGCGAGGCAGGCGCGCGCATCGGCAAGGGCGAGGGCTACAGCGACCTCGAGTACGCCGTCCTGCGGGAACTCGATCTGGTCGACGCCGACACGCCGGTCGCCACGACCGTCCACGAACGGCAGGTCCGCGAGCACGACTGCGTCGACGCACACGACGTGGCGATGGATCTGGTGGTGACCCCCGAGCGGACGGTCGAGACCGAGACACCGTACGACCGCCCCGCCGGCATCGACTGGACGGCGCTGGACGACGAGCGGATCGAAGCGATTCCGGTACTTGCGGCGCGCCGACCCTGACGTTCCACTGGCGGAGTCGGGCTACACCAGCAGCACGGGACGGTCACAGGCCTTGACGACCTGCGCCGTCACCGTCCCGAGCGTGCGGTCGTGGTCGTGGCCCTGGTACCCCATCACGACGAGGTCGGCGTCGATCTCGTCGGCGTGGCGGCGGATCTCGCGACTGGGTTCGCCGTGGCAGTTCTCCGACTCGATGCCGACGCCCCGAGCGCTGGCCCGCCGGGCCATCGCTTTCAACAGGGCGGTGCCGTCGTCCTCGCGCTGGTCGACGACGAGTTCCGCCGACGAGAGCGCCGGTTCGCCGATTCGGGCCGTATCGACGACGTGAAGCAGTGAGAGGTCACTGTCGGACTGTTCGGCCAGGTCGAGCGCGTAGTCGAACGCGCGCTCCGCGTTGTCACTGCCGTCGGTAGGGACGAGGATGCGATCGTGCATAGTCCGGGATACACCGGGACCGGGGAAACTGCTTGTTGCCAGTTGAGCACGCGCTACGGGCCCCAAAGGAGCGGAGAACGAATTGAGATATATTGATGTACTCTCATTTCGGCAGGCAGTACACCTTTGCAACTGTACGCCCATGTGATGCTATGAACGCAGCGGGACCGATCGAGCGACTGAACGAGTTGCCGTCAGGTGAGCACGTCGACGTGCTCTACGTCGATCCCTCCGAGACCGCTCCGACGGTCCGGGAACGACTCGACAGTTTCGATCCGATCACCGTCGAGCGAGTGCCCAACGGGGCGACCGCACGCGACCGAGTCGCCGCTGGGCCGGTCGACTGCGTCGTCAGCGAGTACGCGCTCCCCGACGAGGACGGGCTCTCGCTGCTCACCGGTCTCAGAGAGCAGCGGCCGTCGCTCCCCTTCGTGTTGTTCACTGACGACGGAGACGAGACGGTCGCGAGTGACGCGATCGCTGCCGACGTGTCCGAGTACCTTCGGCGGACGCCGCTCGACGAACAATTCCCGGAACTCGTGGCCGCGGTGACACGGGCGGTCGAGAGCCAGAGCCAGCGCTCGTCGATTCTCGACCGAATGACCGACGCGTTCCTGGCGCTGGATACGGACTGGGAGCTCACCTATCTCAACGAGCGAGGGAGAGAGGTCATCTGTGCCGCCGCCGGTCAGGAACTGACGATCGATTCGCTCGTGGGGACCGACATCTGGCGTTTGCTCCCCGAAGCCGTCGACACCGTGTTCTACGACGAGTATCACGAGGCTGTGTCGTCCGGCGAACCGGTGACGTTCGAGGCCGAATACGAGCCACTCGACACGTGGTTCGAGGTCCGTGCCTACCCCTCGCCGGACGGGCTCTCGGTGTACTTCCGCGACGTGACGGATCGACGAAACCAGATCGCCCAGCTTCGCCAGCGTGAGGAGGTTCTCAAGGAGATGTATCGCGTCGTCTCTGCGAAAGACCTCGCGTTCGACGAGCAAGTCGACAGACTCCTGGACATCGGCCGCGAGGTCCTGGGTACCGATTACGGTGCCCTCTCACGACAGGAAGGGGGGGATTACGTCTTCGAGATCGTCCACGATCCCACCGGCGACACCGAACCGGGCGACCGCGTCCAGCTGGATCAGACGACCTGTGAGCGGGCGATCGTCACCGAGCAGACACTCGTTCTCGAAGATATCGCGCGAGACGCGCCAGAGCTGACCAGTCGAGAGGGCTTTACCGATATGGGGATCAGTTGCTATCTCGGCACGCCGGTGGTCGTCGACGGCGACATCTACGGGACGTTCTGTTTCTACAGCGAGGATCCACGGGAGGAGCCGTTCTCCGACTGGGAGATCACACTCGTCGAGTTGCTGGGCAACTGGGTGAGCTACGAACAGGAACGCCGTCGCAACCGCCGGGAGTTGACCCGGGAACGCAACCGACTCGACGAGTTCGCGGGTGTCGTCAGCCACGACCTCCGGAACCCGCTCGGTGTCGCGCTCGGCCGAATCGACGCCGCACGGGAAACGGGCGACGACGAACACTTCGACGCGATCGAACGGTCGCTAGAGCGGATGGACGACCTGATCGACGACGTGCTGACAGCAGCCCGCGAGGGCGAGAGCGTCCAGGACCCCGGCCCGGTCGACATCGTAGCGATCGCAAACGAGGCGTGGGCGATCGTCGACGCCGGGGCAGCGACGCTCGCCGTCGACGCGCCGGGGCGCTATCTCGGCGATGCCACTCGCCTCCAGCAGCTACTGGAGAACCTCTGTGTCAACGCGGTCGAACACGGCGGCGAGGACGTGACGATCACCGTCAGCGCCCTGGCGAACGGCCGGGGCTTCTACGTCGCCGACGACGGTCCCGGCGTCCCCGCCGAGAAGCGCGACGAGATCTTCGAAGCGGGCTACACTACGAGCGAGGAGGGAACCGGCTTCGGACTGAAGATCGTCGAGGAGGTCGCACACGCCCACGGCGCGACTGTCCGGGTCACAGAGAGCGCCGACGGCGGTGCCCGCTTCGAGATCCGGGATCTGCGGCCGGCCTGATCGGGGTGAGCGTGGGAATCTGGAGCGATCAGTTGTCGTCCACTCCAGCCGCGGACGTGCGTCTATGGTTTTAAACGCCCCTGTCCCATACGAACTCCCAATGAGTGAAACACCGGAGTACGACGTGGCGGTGGTCGGCGGCGGCCCCGCCGGCCTGACCAGTGCGCTGTACACGACACGGCTCGGTCACGACACGGTCGTCGTCGACCGCGGGGGCGGGCGGGCGGCGATGATGCGGGACACACACAACGTCATCGGCGTCACCGAACACGTTTCGGGCAACGAGTTCCTCCAGACGGGCCGGGAGCAAGTCGAGAGCTACGGCGCGGAGTTCGTCCGTGACTTCGTCTCACAGATCGAGGTCATCGACGACTCGCCAGCGCCGGCCTTCCGGCTGACCGCCGGCGACGACACCCTCACCACTCGGCGGGTCGTGCTGGCGACGGGCTTTAGCGACGAGCGGCCCGACCCGCCGCTACCCCGGACCGGGCAGGGCCTGCACTACTGCCTGCACTGCGACGCCTACATGTTCGTCGACGAACCCGTCTACGTGATGGGCACGGGCGATGCCGCCGCTCACGTCGCGATGATCATGCTGAACTTCACCGACGAGGTGGACGTGCTCACCCGCGGCGAGGAAATCGAGTGGAGCGACGAGACCGACGAGCAACTGCGCGCCCACCCGGTCGACGTGATCGAGAGCGAGATCGAGTCGATGGAGAAAGACGACGACGGCTGGCTGCGGGCGTTCGAGTTCGAGGATAACGTGGAACAACGTTCCACGGGGAACCGGACGGAGTCCGGTGGAACGCGCCGCGAGTACCGCGGCGGCTTCCCGATGTACGGCTCGAACTACAACGCCGATCTGGCCGACCAGCTGGGCCTGGATCGCAACGACGACGGCACCATCGCCGTCGACGACCACGGCCGCACCAGCGTCGAGGGGGTCTCGGCGGTCGGCGACATCACGCCGGGCCACAACCAGATCCCGACCGCGCTCGGCGAAGGTGCGCGGGCCGGGATCGGCCTCCACTACGACCTCCGGGAGTTCCCCCGTTCGCTCGACGAGATCGAAGCGTCCGGGCCGGTCGGTGACGAAGAGGTTCCGGCCATTTCGGCGGAGCTGATGGAGACTGCGATCACGCACGAGGGCCACGCTGCCGGGCCGCGTGACGACGCGAGTGAGGCGGCGAGCGAGGACGCCGAACAGTCGACCGCGACCGACGACTGAGGACGGTTAGAACGAGGCGACAGCGGTAGACAGCCGGATTCGAAAGCACTGTTCTCCGTGGTATCGGAGGCTACTTCGTCGGATCGCCGGACGCTTCCTCGACGAGTGCGGCGGCGTCCCGGAAGAGACCGTCCAGGTTCTCGGGCAGCGTCGGGTGGTAGGCCCGGTCGGGGATCTCGCGCACGTCCAGCCCCATCTCGACGACGATCTGCATGGTCTTGGCGAAGCTGTCGGCGTGGTAGTGCAGACCCTGCCAGCCGAGCACGGTCCCGTCAGTGCGGTCGACCACGAGTTTGGCGAGCCCTTCGGGCACGTCTTTGGACTTGAACACGCCGTCGTCGCTGGCCTGCCGGGTGGCGACGGCGATATCGCACCCGGCCTCGCGGGCCGTCCGTTCACTGTGGCCGACGCGGCCGAACGGATAGACGCCCAGTCCCGAGAAGATGATGTGGTGGTGGACGTTCTCGTAAGGCTGTGGTTCTCCACCGGCTTCCTGCCGACAGATGTTCTCGGCCGCCGTGAATCCCTGCTCCTTGGCGACGTGGAGGATCGGCTCCTTGCCGTTCACGTCGCCGACGGCGTAGACGTGGTCGTGGGCCGCCGTCTGCATCGTGTCTCGGACCCACTTGCCCTCGACGGTAATATTGGTGTTATCCAGTCCAAGCCCTTCGACTGTCGGCCGGCGGCCGGTGAAACAGAACAGCTGGTCGGCCTCGTACGTCTCAGTCGCCCCACTATCGCGCTCGACAGTCAACCGGACACCACCATCGTCAGTCGGTTCCAGTTCACGCTCGTAGCAGTTCGTCGGAATGTCGAGGTCCCAGTTGTCCTCGTAGATGTCCAGTGCGGCGTCGCCGAACTCGGGGTCGGCCTCGTCGATGGGGCGGTCGTCGTGTTCGATGACTGTGAGGTCCATCGCACCTGCTTCGGCGAGGTAGGGGACCAGTTCCATCCCGATGTATCCGAAGCCCATGACGATCCCGGAGTCGGGGAACTCGCGGGCGTCGAGCACGTCGGCGCTGGTCATGAACTCGACCTCGTCGATGCCGGGCAGGTCCGGAACGTTGACGCTCGATCCCGTCGCGACGACGACGTAGTCGGCGTCGAAGCGCTCGCCGCCGGCCTCGACGGTGTGGGGGTCGACGAAGCGGGCCGTGTCGTGGACGAACGTCACGTCGTCGCGTTCGGCCATCTCCTCGACGCCGGCACGGCGGTGGCCCGCCCAGCCAAGTGTGTGGTCGTCTTTCTGGTCGACGACGCGGTCCAGATCCACGTCGGGCACGTCACCGACGAGCCGGTCGTCGTGGCGGGCCTGGAACCGGTGTGCCCCCGCTGAGAGGACCTCTTTGGACGGCATACAGCCCCGCAGGATACAGAGCCCACCGCCCGGTTCGCCGTCGTCGATCAGTGTCAGTTCGACGCCCGGTTCCTCGACGAGTTCGCCCGCGACGGCGGCCCCGGCGCTTCCGTAGGCTCCGATGATGACGACGTGAGTCACATCAACACTATACGGACGCCGGGCAAAAAGAATGGAGTACCGTTACGGTGACCCGCCCACCCCACTGGCACAGAGCGCAGGGAAGACGGGCCGCGTCACGAGACTTTGCGCCTCATACGGACAGTTGTCGGTCTGTACCAGATCGCCCGCACGCTTTCGTGCGGGCGACTGGCTAAACGTCTACAACTGTCCGTATCAGCGCTATGGCTCCTCACTCTCGCCCTCGACGGCCGGCGTCGGCCCGGTGTGGTCGTACCGGGGCCCGATGCCGAACAGCGAGAGCCAGCGTCGCTCGCCGAGGATCAGGGTGTCCCAGATCACCAGCGTCGGGGGCAGGGCGAACAGCGAGGCCAGGAAGGCGAAGGCGATCGAGAGCCCCGTCAGGATGCCGAACTGTCCCAGCGCGGGGAACAGCGCCAGCGCCAGCACCCCGATGCCCGAGACCGTCGTGAGCATACTCCCGAGCAGTGCGCCGCCAGTCCCACGGACGGTGCGGTCGAGCGCGGTCGTGAGACCGTTGTGCTCCCGTTCGTCGGCGAAGCGGTGGGTGACGTGGACCGAGTAGTCGACACCGAGCCCGATCGTGATCGCGAGGATGGTCGCCGTGATAGCGTTGAACGGGATCGAGAGGAAGCGCATCGAGGCGGCGACGAGCACCACGGTCACGACGACGGGGACCATGTTGGCGATCCCGAGCGTCGCGTACCCCTCGAAGATCCGGTACGCGATCGTCAGGAAGACGGTCGCGCCGATCAGTGCGACCGCGAGGCTGGTGATCGCCGATTCGAGGATCACGTCGGAGACGGCCTTGAACACGACCGTGTTTCCGGTCGCGGTTGCGTCCATCCGGAAGCGGTCGGCGACCTGTCGCGTGTCCGCCGTGATCTCGCTCTGTGAGGCGTCGGCTTCCACGGTGTAGACGACGCGGGCGCTCCGTCGGTCCTCGGTCATGTAGTTGCCGGCCTGGTCGCCGACGGGCGAGGCGAACAGTTCGTCGTAGACTTCACCGAGGTTCTTGTCGGGGACACCGTTGTCGTTCTGGTCGTTGCGCTCGACGAGTGCCCGGAACTCTGGGTTTCGATCGGCGTAGCTCTGGATGACGGTGACGATCGAGCTCGAGGATGCCCGGCCGCCCTCGGTCGAGAACGACGACGGTGGATTGTCACCGGCCCGGTAGATCTCTTCCAGAGCTGTGTTCCGTTGCATGCGTCCCTCGACGTACACTGTCGTCTGGCTCGATTGCGTGGTCGCGAACTTCTCTTCGAGGTAGTTCAACTGCCCAGCGATCGTGTACTCGTTGGGCGCGAACGGTTCGGGCAACTCTTCGAGGAAGGCGGGCGTCTCCTCTGGGGGGAGGAAGTCTTCCTGTGAGAACGTCGTGTTCACGTCTGTCGCGTACACGCCCGCTCCGGCAGTGCCGACGAGCAGGACGGCGAGGACGAGCGCCGGCGCGGCGTCGCCCAGCGTCACCCCGACGCGCAGCACCGATCCCAGCGACGAGTCCTCCGAGCCCAGCGGTGTCTCGCTGAACGTCGGGATCGGGTACCGCTCCCGCAAGCGATCCATTTCGACCTTCGCGGCCGGCAGGAACACGCCGAAGATGAAGAACGTGAAGACGATCCCGACTCCGGCGACGAGGCCGAACTCCCGGATCGGGTTCAGCGAACTCGTGAAGTTCGCCAGAAATCCGATCACCGTCGTTCCGGTGACGATGGCGAAGGCCACGAGCAACTGGTCGGTGGTGATCCGCATCGAGTCGTCGACGGATTTGCCCAGTGCCAGCTCCTCGCGGTAGCGGTTGATCGCGTGGATCCCGAAGTCGATCCCGACCGCCAGCAACAGCGGCGGCACCGCGATCAGGAGCTGACTGAACGGGATCCCGGCGATACCGGTGAAGCCGAACGTCCAGATGACGGCCATCAGCAGTGCGAACAACCCGAGCACGAGGTCCGCCGGGTCGCGGTACGCGATTGTCAGGAACAGGAAGATCAGGATGACTGCGGCGGGCACGACGATCAGCAGCGAGTCGAAGATCACGTTGCTGAACTCCGCGGCGATGAGGCCGCTTCCGAAGACTGTCATCGACCCACCGGCGGCCGAGTCGACCTGGAACTCGGCCTGTTGCTGGATCGAGGTCAGCGGGCTCGAACCGCCCTGTCCCGACCCCGACGAGAGTCCCGCAGGCACTTCGTGCGAGATCACGCCGATCGTCGCTGAGGCCGACGCGTCGGCACGGTTGAAGTCCTGGCTGAGGATCGAGGAGAACTGCGGGCTCCTGCTGGCCTGCCTGACGGCGCGGTCGATCTCGGTGCTCGTCGAGCGCTCGATGACGTTGATCTTCTCGTCGAGCGTCCGGGCCGACGGATCGATCGTCTGTGCGACGATAGCAGCGGTGCTACTCGTCGACGTGACCCGCATGTCCGGGTGCTCCTGGACGCGCTGCTGGGCGCGCAACATACGCAACATCGCGGGCTTCGAGAGGACGTTGTTCTCCTCCTGGATCAACTGTGTCGAACCTGTATCAGTCTGGAAGGTGGGAGAGAACTCCCGGGTGACGTCCTGGAGTGCTTCCTCTTCGGGCAGGCCGCTGGCGAACTGCGACGTGCCGGCGGACGTGGAGATGTTGCTCAGGCCAGCGCCGAACACGAGTGTAACGACCAGGAACGTGATGATGACGCGCCTGGAGTCGTTGATGATGCGGTCGTCGGCCCAGTCGATGTAGCGTTGGTAGTCCATGCTATCTGAACCGGAGGATGGCACCGATCCCGATCAGGACCAGGACGACGGCACCGCCGATCAGGGTCAGAGACGGTCCGCCGCCGCTGGGCTGGCTGACGTCGACCGGGATCTTGTACGTGTCGGAGGTGACGGTGTCGCCGTCGGCATCATCGTACTGGAAGTCCATCGAGATGGGGTAGGTCTTCTCCAGTGCGCTCCCGCTGGCGCTGATCGAGTAGGTGATCGTCGTCGACTCACCGGCTCCGAGTTCGCTGACGAACGCCTCGTCGTCGTCGGCGGTGATCGGCGACCCGGCGAAGATCTTTCCTTTGATGTCGGTCAGCGTCTCGTCTTTCTCGTTCGTGATCTGGAGTTCGATCGTGCTCCCCTCGCCAGCCGTGACGTTGGCTCGCTCGATGACCACGTCGAACTCGGGGCGTTCCGGGCCGACCTCGGCCCGGACGTTCAGCGGATCGCTGGTACGCTGCTGATTCTCACTGTTGTCGTACTGGGCCTGGAGCGTGAACTGGCGCGGGGCGCTTCGGGCGCTGTCGCTCACGTCCACGTCGAAGCTGAAGTCGGCGGACGCCCCGGCTTCGAGCCGTCCGATCGAGTACTCCGTCTCGATGGGGCTGACGTTGCGCTGCTGGCTGGCCCACATTACGACCACGTTGTCGACCGCACGCGGGCCGGTGTTGGTGAGCTGGCCCTGCAACTGTCCGTCGTCACCGACCTGCAGAGAGGCGTCGACGTTTTCGACGGCGAAGGTCTGTTCGGCGGTCGGCTGCAGGCCCAGCGAGATACTGCCCTGCTGGCCGGCGGTACCGCTCGCCCGTTCGTAGCTCACTGACGCCGACAGCGCGTACTCGCGCTGTTCGGCACTCGAACCCGCTCGTGCGTCGAAGGTGACGGTCTTCGTCTCGCCTGCACCCCACTCGCCGACGAACCGACTGGCCGTGGCCGACTGACCGAAGGTGATGTCGGCGTTCTGGGAGGTGAGCGTGACGCTCCCATCGTCCAGTGAGGTCGAGCCGTCGTTGCGCAGCGTGACGGTGTACTCGCCGGTGTCCCCGATGGGAACCGAACTCTCTGTCGAAGCGACGGTGAAGCGCTGGGCGTTGGGGACGAGTCCGAGCGTCAGTCCCTGGACCTGCCCGGCGTTGCCGTCACCGTCCTCGAAGGCGACGGCGGCCGACAGCGAGTAGTTCTGTTGTTGGGCGCTCGAACCCGCTCGGGCGTCGAAGGTGACGGTCTTCGTCTCGCCGGTCTCCCAGTTACCGACGGTCCTGCTGGCCGTGGCCGACTGACCGAAGGTGATGTCGGCGTTCTGGGAGGTGAGCGTGACGCTCGCGTCGTTCGCCACGTCGGGGCCGTCGTTGCGTAGCGTCACGTTGTAGACCCCGCTGCCGGCGATGGGGACGTTGTTCGTCGTCGAAACGACGGTGAATTCCTGCTCTGGCATCGGTTCGACGGGAACCGAGACGGGCTTGGTCGTGCGGGACTCGCCGCTGGACAGTTCGTAGTCCGCCGTCAGCGTGAACGGATGGGACTCGGTTTCGGCCGACTGGGTGGCCGTCAGGCGGTACTCGAAGGTCCGCTGCTCGCCGGTCTCCCAGCGCTCGACGTACCGGGTTGCGGTGGCTGACTGGCCGAACACGAGCGAGCTACTGGGGGACGCGAGTGACATCGTCGCGTCGTTGGCTGCCGCGGAGCCGGTGTTCTCGACGGTCAACTCGACCGTTCCGGTCCCGCCCACGCGTGTCGACGTGTCGACGTCGACCACGCTGAGCTGTGCGGACTCCTCGATGGTCACTCGCACGTCGAACGTTTTGGTGACCGATTCACGATCTCGTGTACCGGTCGTTTCGGAGACGTAACTGTAGTACTCGTACTTGACGGTGACCGGCACGTCGTAGGTGCCCGGCTCCGCGTCGTCGGGGACCGTGACGCCGAAGGAGAGCGGTTGTCGTGTCGCCCCTGTCGGGAGAGTCCCGACGGCTTGCGTCCCCGTCGTCACGTCGATCGGCGCGTTCCCGCTCTTGACGCTGACAGTGGTACCGCGGGCGGTCGTAACTTCGCCGTTCAGGGCCGGGTTCCGTGCCGACCCGCTCTCCAGGTCGCCGCTGTTGACCAGCACGACATCAAGCGTCGTCTCCGAGCCGGGTGTCAGCGTGTCGTCGGCGACGGTGGCGCTGATGTCCGGGCTGCCATTGATCGCCGCCGTGGCGAGCCCTGGTGTAACGAGCAATCCAACTATGACTAGCGTGGTAAGTGTGCGTGATTTCATGCGTCTTCGGCCCGTTCGATCGTCTGACGAGCGTGTTCGCTCTCCTGTCGTCCAGTGGTTCGATCCGGAGAAGAAAGACGGTTGGCTGGTTCGAAACTGTGCTGACAGACATCGAACGATCGTTCGGGCATTCGTGTCGAACGAACGTTCGGTAGCATATCAATCTATCGCTCTCGTCCGCCGTCGACCGTCTCGCTCCGCTCTCACATCACTATAATGTCTTCGCGTGACCGTAACGCTTAGGGAGCCGACCGAATATTCGTTCGATATGGAAGCGGATACGCCGTTCACCGGTGAACCTGCGGATTCCCGGGAGGCAATCATGCGCGCGACATACTCCGCGCTCGAACAGTACGGGTACGCAGGGCTGTCGATCCAGCGAATCGCCGACGAGGCCGACCTGAGCAAATCGACGTTCTACCACCACTACGACGACAAAGACGATCTGCTGACCTCGTTCGTGGACTTCATTCTCGCGGAGTTTACCCGCATCTTCTCGATGGAGTCCGGCGACGATCCACTGGCGCAACTGCAGACCTACGTCCATCTCATCCTCGACCTGGAGTCCGCCGACGAGGTGTCAGATACGACTTCCACGGAACGGGTGCTCGGTACGTACGTCGAACTGCGGGCCCAGGGCGTGCGCGACGAGGAGTTTCGGGAGAAGTACACCGAAGTCGACCAGGCCTTCGAGGAGCAGCTCGCAGCCATCATCGAAGACGGTATCGAGGACGGCGTGTTCAAAGACGTCGACCCGGAGCAGACCGCCACGTTCCTGCTGACGCTGATCGCGGGGCACACCTTTCGCCACTCGACCAGAGAAGACGACTTCACCGACGCAGTTCGAGCGGAGGTCGACGAGTACATCGAGTACCGACTCGTCCGGACCGGGAATTGATCGGTCGCCGACGATGAGACACTGTTTTACCGGACGAATCCGAGTGACCACACGATGAGAGGGGGGGCTATCCGCGTATGCAACCGGCTTCGGTGGCTCTTTTGCCTGGGGTGCCTCGCGGTACTGGTCACGGGGGACGCTGCTACCGGTGGGCCCGTCACGGCCGTCTTGCTTGCAGCCGCTGGGACGCGCCGTCTTCGGGGTGTCGGCGGTCTCCTCTCGGGGCTCGTGATCGGCGCGTTCATCGGTGCCGGGATCGGGTACGCCGCGGTCACTGTCCTCGGCGCTCCCATCACCCTGATCGGCGCGGTCAGCCTCGGCCTCGCGCTCGGGGGCGGTCTCGGGGTCGTGACGAACTACCTCGTCACCGGTGACGAGGGGTCCGTCGACGAGACCATGACCGTCGAACGCGAACCCGCCCAGGCGACCCCGACGCCGGCAGACCTCTTCGACGAGCACCCCGATCCCGTCCTCTACGTCGCCGACGAGGGCCACGGACCGGTCGTTCGAGCGGCGAACGCGGCCTACGGGACAGTGTTCGACATCCCGGCTGACGCGGTTCTCGGAGCTCCCCTCGAAGAAGCCGTTCTCGCCGGCGACGACACCGAGCGCGTCGTCACGGCCGTCGAGGCCGGCGAGCGACTGGACGCCGTCGTCACCTGCGAGACCGGTGACGGCGAGCGGACGTTCAGGATCCGCACGGCCGGCGCTGGCGACGACGGGTATCTGGTGTACACGCCGGTCGAACACTGAGACGGACTATTGTCGCCGTTTTCTCGATCGACCGACAACAGTCGTGCGGTCGATCCGGAACAGATCTCTCTGAATCCGTATGACGCGTCGCGCTCGTACGACCACCTGTCCGTCTGAGACGGCTCTCGCGACCTCGAAGCCGCGACGCTCTCGAAACAGAGACGGCGGGTCCTCACCCAGGATGGCGACTGATCTCTTTGAACGCCCGTTGAATGTCGTCGAACTCCGCCAGGGTATCGTCCATTCCGGATTTCAGTTCGTCGATCCGGGCCTTGAGCTCTGCGACGTCCTCGTTGGCGTCGAGCGTCTGGGTGGTCTTCTCGGCTTCCAGCAGTGCCAGTTTCGAGGTCGCTTCGAGATAGCGGGTCAACTGGTCGTCGTACCGCCGGGCGGTCAACTGCTGTTCGATCGCCGCTACGAGATCGTCCTTCTCGATAGGCTTGCAGAGGTAGTCGTCGAACTGCATATCGATGATGTCGAAGTCGGGATCGACCGCCGTGATCATGATCACGCGGCAGTCGATGCCCCGATCCCGGATCTCCTCGAGAACGTCGTCACCAGACACTCTCGGCATCCGCCGATCGAGCAGCACCACGTCGATCTCGTCACCATCCCCAATGGTGTCGAGCGCCGCCTCGCCACCGTACGCGGTCTCGGTCTCGAACTCGGTCCGCAACCGGAGCGCGTACACGTCTGCGACTTCTTTCTCGTCGTCGACGACGAGGACGGTGGCGTCGTCTGTTGGCTCGGACACTGTTCGACCATTGTTACGGCCGCGCTTATAATTGTTTGTTGGTGGTACGCCGTTGTGCGATTCTGGAATCGTCGTCTGTGGTTGGACAGACGACACGCCCTCGTTCCGGCGTCGGCTCCTCGCTTCCCGCTCTCCGTGGAACGGAAGTTTAAAGATTGCCTCACGGCGAAACTCCGAACAAGGATGTTTCCGCCACTGCAAGTCGTCGACAGCGTCCTGTTGAACTACAACGTCGGTGACGTGTTGCTGCTGGTGACCGTACTGGGGGCCGTGGGAATCTTCCTGCAGCGGTCGAACAAGGTCCTCGGCCTGCACTTGGTTTCGCTGGGCCTGCTGTTTGTGATCCTCCCCGCGAAGATGTTCGAACCGGCGGCCGGAAGCCTACTGTCCAGCATCGAGATGTACAAGTTCGTCGGCCTCGGCCTGATCGTGGTCGCGCCCGTGATCTTCGCCGTCAGCCGTCGTTAGGCCAGTTTTCCGAGCGCCGCGAAGAAGTCCCGTTGGGGTCCCGCGATGTTGACCGGATCGTCGGCACGCGACACCCGGATCTGTTCAGGTGGCGCCACTCGTTCTCTCACTCTGCCGTCCCCGACGACGACACCCTCGCTCGCGTCCTCGATCCGGACTGTTATTTCGCTGTCGTCGTCGACCACGAGCGGTGGCATCGCCTCTTCGCCCGCCATCTCGGTCACGACGATCCCGTCGACAGACGGGTGAACCAGCGGCCCGTCCTCGCTGAGATTGTAGGCCGTCGACCCCGTCGGCGTGGCCACGAGGACCCCGTCGGCGCGCCCGCTCGTGTACAGCGAGCCGTCGACGCGGACCTCGAAGCCCGCCCCGCCGCCGTGGCCGCGATGGGATCCCTGCACGACGATCTCGTTGAGCGCCGGCGGGAGCGTCCACCCGTCGCTCTCGGCTCGCAGTCGCGGGACGGTGCGTGTCCGGGCGCTGCCGGTCTCGCGGAGCCGGTCGACTTCCGAGACCACCGTCTCGACTGCGTCGTCCGGCGCGACGGCGTTGAGAAACCCGACCTCGCCGAGGTTCACGCCCAGAATCGGTGTCGAACTCGCGCCACGGGCAGCAAAGAGGAAGGTACCGTCCCCACCGATGCTGACGACCAGGTCACAGGCGCTCATCTCGTCGACGGTCACGCCGGTCGGTGACGGGCGATCACCGTCGGTCCAGCGGCTCTCGTCGGCTGCGAGTGCGGTCGCGGTCGTCTCGTCGAAGACGACAGTCACGCCGTCGGCACCCAACCGCTCGAACAGTCGTGTCGCCAGCGACGTCGCACGGTGGTTCGACCGCTGGGCGACGATCCCGACTCTCATCGTCCCCGGGTTTCGGCGGCGCGTACATAAACCCGTCCACAGCCGCCCATGTTCGCAGGTGATAACGCCGGCGATACAATTAATCCCCTCGCAACGAAAGCGCTCCCAAGGCACGAGCCCACCACTGATCACGCATGAGCGATGACACGTCGGACGACGACTGGTTCGAAAGCGCCGTCGAAGACGACGAGCAGCGCGAATCGGGAACCGAGGACGCGTCGTCCGAGGAACGGGACACCGACAGCGAGAGCCCGTTCGACGGTGGATCAGACGACGAGAGCCCGTTCGAAGAGGGCTCCGACACCAGTGAGGGCCCGTTCGACGACGACGCCGACAGTGGCAGCCCGTTCGACGACGCCGCCGACAGTGGTAGCCCGTTCGACGACGCCGATAGCGGCAGCCCGTTCGACGACGCCGATAGCGGCAGCCCGCTCGACGACGACGGCGGCGATTCGCTCTTCGACGACGACTTCGAGTCGGCCTTCGCGGCGACTGGTGGGCCGGGCGGCGAGTCCGACAGCTTCGAGGACGACGACTTCGAATCCGAGATCCCACGCATCGATCTCGGGATCGACGGCCTCGACCAGATGATCCAGGGCGGTGTGCCCGAGCGCCACCTCGTCGTCACGATCGGCTCGGCCGGGACCGGTAAGACCACGTTCGGCCTCCAGTTCCTCTACCACGGCCTCCAGCAGGGTGAGAACGCCGTCTTCATCACGCTCGAACAGAGCCGCGAGGCCATCGCCGCCACGGCAGAGGAACGCGGCTGGGAGTTCGAGCGCTACGAGGACGAAGGCCAGCTCGCGATCGTCGACCTCGACCCCGTCGAGATGGCCAACAGCCTCGACAACATCCGCGGGGAGCTTCCGGCACTGATCGAGGAGTTCGGCGCCGACCGCCTCGTCCTCGACTCCGTCTCCCTGCTGGAGATGATGTACGACGACCAGGCGAAACGCCGGACCGAAGTGTTCGACTTCACCCGCTCGCTGAAGAACGTCGGCGTCACGACGATGCTCACCTCCGAGGCCAGCGAGGACAACCCCTACGCCTCCCGCCACGGCATCATCGAGTATCTGACCGACGCCGTGTTCATCCTCCAGTACGTCCGCACCGAAACACGCGAGACCCGCCTCGCCGTCGAGATCCAGAAGATCCGTAACGCCAACCACTCGCGGGAAACCAAACCCTACGAGATCACGATGGACGGCATCAGCGTCTATCAGCAGGCGAATATCTTCTGAACCGACCTTTTTCCGCTTCGGGTGCGCTTCGCGCACCACTCGCGCAAAAACGTCGATGAAAAAGGCCGGACCTCGCTTTGCTCGGTCCGGTGAACCGGGCGACCCGCCGGGTCCTTCGGACCGCTCGGTCGCCCGGATGCTCACAGCAACAATCTGGCGCGCACTGTCGCTCGCTCTGTCGAGCGACAAAACTGTGCGAGGGAATCGGGTGAGGAGGCCTGTGGCGCGGTGCTGTCCTGTAGTGCGGTCCTGGAGGATGAAAGGGCGAGCGGGGCGAGGGCTTTCAGTGCCCGTTAGTGACGGTGGCCGTCGCAACTGCTAGCGAGCGGGGTGATGTCTTTCAGTGGTCGATTGAGTCAGATGTCACAGTCTTTGCTAGGGGCGAGGCCGTTCAGTGGACAGCGTACGCTGCGATACTGTTACCAGACGAATCACTCGAACGCCATAGCCAAGGATTAAGAAACCCCCTGACCAGAGGGTGATATGGTCTTACTCGTTCCGTTCGACGGATCGGATCTCTCACAGACTGCCCTGGAACGTGCCGTCGAGTTCTCCGAGTACACTGGCGAGGGCGTGCTCGTCCTCTCTGTGATCCCTGGCGACGCCAACTACGCCACAGAGCGCGGCTGGATCGAGGCGGGCGAGTCGTACGATTCCGAGGCGGTCGCCGACCGCTTCCAGTCGCTCGTCACGGAACTCGCCCCCGACGCAGAGTTCCGCGTCGAGACCCCCGATGACGTGAGCTCGATGGCCGACGTGACCACCGACGTGGTCCGGACGATCCGACAGGTCTCTCACGAGGTCGACGCCTCGATCGTGTTCATCGGCAGCGAGAACGCTGGCCGCGTGTCGACGCCGGTCTGCAGCGTCGGTGCACCCCTCTCTGAAGATCCCACCTACGACGTACACATCGTTCGCCACGCCGCGTAGTGCCTGCCTGTTCTCACCGCGTCACCGTCACCGGCACCGAAGCCTGCCGGACGACAGTCTCGGCGACGCTCCCCAGCAGAATGCGCGAGACACCCGAGCGACCGTGACTCCCCATGACGATCTGGTCGATGTCGTGGTCGGCGGCGTAGTCGACGATGGCTTTCGTCGGCCGGCCGACCTCGACGACACGCTCCACCTCGATGTCGTACGCCTCGGTTGCGGTGACGAGGTCGTCGAACAGTTCTTCGGCGGTGGCTTTCTCCCGCTCGAACCACTCCTCGGAGAAGGAGGGGATCGACGCCTGTGCGCTGTAACCTGCCTCGGACGGATTGATGACGTGCAGGAGGACCATCGTCGCGTCGGGAAACTCTCGGACGACGAACTCGCAGGCCTCGTGGGCCTGCTCGGAACTGTCCACCGGTACGAGGATCCGCTTGGCCATGCTACTACTTGACAAGCCAGTGGATTATAGGCTTCGACCGTTCACCCGCGAAGCCGGCAGTCAGTCACGACCGTGCTTGGTCACGCAGGTCGCCAGGCCCTGAATCTCGACGGGTTCGGAGTTGTCCGGTGAGTAGACGACCATCTGGCCCTTCTCCATGTAGGGCACCTTCGACTCCAGATTCGGCGGGATGTTCACGGCGGAGATGGCGTCCTCGTCGCCGAGGTTCAGCACGACCGTCGTGTTGATCTGCTTGAACACGGAGTCGGCGATGTCCTGGGGGTCCTGCGTGATGAGGAACAGCCCGAGTCGCTCTTTGCGGCCCTGTTTCGCGGCCTCGGTGAACTTCCCGATCACCTTCCGGGCCTGGACGCTGTCGGCGTCGGTGAGGAAGTTGTGGGCCTCGTCCATCCCGAGCACGAGGGGCGTCTCCTTGATCCGCTCGTAGGTCGGACTGTTCGAGAGCTTCTCGTCGACGAGCATCGACGCGAGCGCGAGGACGACCGTCGTCTTCGAGCGCGAATCGTTGATGTGGTAGGTCGGCACAACGCTGATCCCGCCGGAACGGACGAACTGCTTGACCATCTCGGTGATCGGGCGGGCGTCCTGATCGAAGACGCCGCCGAAGCCGTAGGCGCGGCGCTTGACGGCGTCGAAGGTCGCCTCGTGGACCCGGCCCGACTCGTCGAGTTCCTCCTTGAGCGCGGGGTCGTCGAGGAACGTCGTGAACTGATCGTAGGTGCCCGAATCGCCGTACTCCTTGCTGAACCGGTCCAGCAGGTACCGCAGGGCTCCGTACTGGTTGTCGTTGAGCTGGCTCCCGGCGATCAGCCAGGGGTTCGAGTGGACCATCGAGAACGGGATGGTAAATTCGACCTGCTCGGCGCGGTGGTGGCTCGCCGCGTAGCTCGACCCCGCCACTTTTGGAACGAAGGCGGTCGTGTCGTCGTGGCCGCCACAGGCGATCCCCTCCCGCTCACAGCGGCGTTTGAACTCCTGGGACAACTCGCCGTCGTCGTGCATCTGGGCGTACTCGTCCTGCGGGTCGAACATCACGAGGCAGGGCGATACCTCGCGGTCCTCGCCCTCGATCGGATACGTCCGGTCCTCGGCGAGGTACTGCCGGAGGACGTTCTTCGAGCCGTGGGTCTTCCCCGACCCGGTGCCCCCAGCCACGAGCGTGTGGCGGAAGACGAGGGGATCTCCCGAGTCGTAGTCGTCCTTGAGTCGGTAGTCGATCGTTGGCGGTTCGGCGGCGGTCCTGACCTTCTCGCCGCCCACGGAGAGGTGGCCCAGGAAGACGCCGTCCTCGGGGATCTTCAGTCCGGTTTTGATCTCGCGCTTGTCGGTGGCCTGCCGGACGACCGTCTCGGGTTTCGGGACGCGGTCGGTCATCCGGCGCTTCATCTCGTCGCCCTCGCCATAGAGAACAGCCACGGGATCGAGCGTCGCCATGAACTTGAAGTCCTGTTCGTCGATGCCCCCCGAGCGCATCGCGCGGCGGGCGTGGATCTCGGTGGCGTCGTCGGCCCGGAACTCCTGGGCGTACTCCAGCGCGGAGATCCGACAGAAGAGCCGCTCGCCGTCGGGGTACGGTACCAGGAGGTACTTGCCGATGCGCACGTCCGAGCGGTTGCCAACCGTGACGTACGCACGCAGGCAGGTCTCGCGTTCGTCCTCACAGATCGTCAGGCCCTCCGAAGCCGAGAGGACGCCGATTCCGCGGTCGCTCCCGGTCGGTTCGATGTCCATGTCTTCGAACGGTTCCTCGCCAGCAGTGGGGTCTGCCGTCCCCGTCCGCTGGTCGTCGACAGCGCTCGTCTCGTCTGTAGCAGTCTCGCCGTCGACGTCGCTCTCCTCGTCGCCGCCGCCGTCGAACTCCGTGAAATCCCCGAGATCAGACATACCCGACCTCTGGGGCTCCCGTGACTAACCCCTTTCCCCCGACCGGCGGCGCGGTAAGACGAGTGTACCACCAGCGGGGCACGCCGTGGGGCGAGGTTTTTACGCCTTGGTATCGTATCACACAGTATGTTACTGATCCGCGGGCAGGCCGGTGGGACGGCGCTGACGGGAACGCTGTACGAGCACGACGAACGCGCGCCGTCGTTCAAGGGTGCGCCGGACGAGGACGCCCCGTACGTCTGGGTATGCGACGCCTTCTACGAGGTCGAGAGCGGCGGCCAGACCCAGCAGATCGACGGCGAGGAGGTCAGGGTCGCCTTCGAGTCCCCGATGCCGCGGGGCTTCACCGACCGTGAGGGGGCTATCGCGGCGGCCAGAGACCACCTCCGAACGCAGTTCGCCCGGGTCGGCGTGTCCGAGGAGGCCGTCGACATCGAGGTCGTCCAGGTCCAGGAAGCCGGCCCCGAGGCCTGAAAACCGGAACTCCTCGGCGCTCCAGTCCAGTGTACGTCGGTGTACTCGCGCCGGCGGTCGCTGTCGATCCGCTATAGTCTTTGACTGCCAGTTACACACACGGGTATGTACTCGATAGCGGCGGCGGACTTCCACGAACTCGATCAGATCGAGACACCACGGCTCTCACCCGACGGGGAGCAGGTAGCGTACGTCCACCGGACGCCAAAGGACGGCGAGGCGTACGAGGCTACCGTCCACGTCGTCGACAGCGAGGGCGGCGACTCTCGGCGGTTCACGCTCGCGGAGGGAGTCGACTCGGAACCGCGCTGGAGTCCCAGCGGCGACCGCCTCGCGTTCGCCTCGACCCGCGGCGCGGCCGACGACCGCCAGCAGCTCTGGATCCTCCCGACCGACGGCGGCGAGGCCCGGCAGGTGACGGAGGTCGTCGGCGGCGTCACACAACTCGCGTGGTCACCAGACGGCGACTGCATCGCGTTCGTCCAGCAGGTGAGCCCGGACGACCGCGAGGCCGACCGTGACCTCGCGGTCCCCGACGAGTACGAACCAGACCCCGAGGACCCACGAGTCGTCGACCGGACGGTGTACCGCACCGCAGAGTCGTACACCGACGGCAAGCGACGGCAGGTGTATCTCGTTACGTTTGGCGACGACAGCGTCGAGCGTGTGACGACTGCCGACCGCGACCACGCGAGCCCGGTCTGGGCTGGTCCCGAGACCCTCTATTTCGCCTGCGACGCCGACGTGCCAGATCAGGACGACTCGCTCGCGACGGAGATCAGGCGGTACGATCTCGCGACCGACGACGTCGAGGTGGTCCACGAGACGACGACCTTCCAGCCGCTACTCGCGGCCAGCGGCGAGCGCGTCGCGTTCCCCTACACCGATCCCGAGGCCGGGACGATGGCACAGACGGACCTACACTTGCTGGACGAGGAGGGGGGCGTTCACGACCTCACCGCGCGACTCGACCGATCGATCGCCGTCGATCTGCGCCCGACGTGGGGTGAGGGCGGGGAGGTACTGTACTTCGGGACGCCCGACGAGGGCGCGACGGCGCTCTGGCGGATCGACGCACCCGAGGCGACGGGCGAGACCGGGGGCGACCCGGAGCCACAGGTGATCGAGCGCGAACCCGAGCGCGTGCGTCGCGACGAGTGGTCGTCGATCGCCGGGTTCGACGTTCGGGGCGACCGGATCGCGTACGTCCAGAGTTCGTGGGACCACCCCGGGGACCTGTTCGGTGCCGATCTGGACACCGGCGAGGCGGTGCGGCTGACGGCGTGTAACGCCGACTACCTCGCAGAACACGCCGTTCAGGAGCCCGAGGAGATCAGCTATCTCGTCGGCGACGACGGCGACGAGGCCGAGGGCGAGACCTGTCAGGGCTGGGTGCTGACGCCGCCCGATTTCGATCCCGAGGAGACCTACCCGCTCGCCGTCGAGGTCCACGGCGGCCCCCACGCGATGTGGACGACGAGCGGGACGATGTGGCACGAGTTCCAGACGCTGGCAGCCAGGGGGTACGTCGTCTTCTGGTCGAACCCGCGCGGGTCGACGGGCTACGGTGAGACATACATGCAGGCGATCGAGGGCGACTGGGGAGCGGTCACCGCCAGCGACGTGCTCGCCGGGGTCGAGGCGGTGACCGAGCGGTCGTACGTCGACGAGGACCAGCAGTTCCTCACCGGCGGGAGCTTCGGCGGCTACATGACGGCGTGGCTGGTTAGCCACACGGACCGCTTTACCGCCGCCGTCTCACAGCGCGGCGTCTACGATCTGATCGGCTTCTACGGGTCGACCGACTGGGCGTACAAACTGGTCGAAGATGACTTCGGGACGACACCCTGGGAAGACCCGGGCTTCCTGCAGGACCACTCGCCGACGAGACACGCCCACGAGGTCGACACTCCGACGCTCGTGCTCCACAGTGAGGACGACTACCGGACGCCGATCTGTACCGCCGAACTGTTCCACCGCATCCTCCGCAAACACGGCGTCGACACCCGTCTCGTCCGGTATCCCGACGAGGGCCACGAGCTCTCCCGGAGCGGCCAGCCGGGCCACATCGTCGACCGGATCGAACGGATCGTCCGCTGGTTCGACGGGTACGCGGCCGATCGGGAGGTCCCGCCCGCACTCGAACGGGCGCCCGATGCGGGCCTGTCGACGCCCGAGGCTCCGGACGAGACCGCCGACGAGGGGTGACGTGACTTCCGTTCGTACGGAGTACCGACCAATCTTCGGTGGCGCGCACTGTCGCGAGCGCAGGCGAGCGACGACACTGTGCGAGGTCTTCGCGAGCCACCGGCGAGCGAATGGCTCGGAAGTCGAGTGAAGCGAGTCTTCCGGTGGATGAGTGAACGAGCGATAGCGAGTGAGCGAATCGGGTGGGGGAGGCGTGTGGCTCGGTGTGGTGTCGTCCTGCCCTGGTGGAAGAAAGGGCGAGGTGTGCGTGCCGGCTGCGCCGGCACGTTCTATGGAGGTCGGTGGAACCGACCTCCCGGCTCGCGACGGAGTGGAGTCGGTTGAGTGGGCACTATCCAAGCGAGCGAAGCGAGCGCGGATATCCCACTCACCGACCGCGAGCGTGCCGAGGGCTTTCAACCCTTCTCGGCCCTGTTGTCTGCTCAGCTGTCTGTTTCTTCCATCCCCTCACCAACAGAGTAGACGGTTCATTGCGCACAAACACTGAACGAGTCGCTCATCCCCGACGAGCCAGAAACCAACGACTTCCTAAACGGTTCTCTGACACGCTGAGACGACAGTAATCCGTGTCAGAGGTCCTCGAACTCCGCGCCCCAGCGCACGTCGTTGTACTCGCGCTGGCGGTCGCTGTCGAAGCGCGTCTCGATCTTCTCCCGAAGCGCTGCCTTCTCGTCCTGCCCGATCCGGGCGAGTTCGTCGGCCTTTGCGATCGCCAGCGGCGGGCCGCGCTCGGCGGCGATGTCGGCGAGCACCTGCCGGGTGATCGCGCCCCGTACTTCCTCGTCGCGGGTGACGCCGTAGGGCGCTTCGATCCGGTAGAGCAGGTCCTCGCGGGGGTCGTAGACGACGAAGAAGGTCACCTCGTAGGCCTCGGGGTCGAGGTGGCGATCGATCCCCAGCGCGTCGCCGTCCGTCGAGAGCGGGCGATCGGTGCCCACCCGCGAGCGGAACCAGTTCGTGCACGTCAGCGCGTCGGTCAGGCGTTCGCCCTCGTCGTCGTGGCGCTCCAGCAGTTTCGTGAAGAAGGCGGCGTCGTTGGCCCACGGGGCCTGGCCGCGGTCCCGGCGCACCGCTCGGGTGATCGCCTTCGACCCAGTGGACTTGACGAAGCCGATCAGGGGTATGTCCCGGTCGACGAACTGCTCGACCAGTCGGACGTAGTTCTCGACGACCGCCAGCACGTCCTCCTTGACCAGCAACTCGGCCAGTTCCGGGTCGTGATCGGCCCACTGCAAGAGCCCGGTCGGGTAGATGGGGCCGTCGAGGATCAGGAGGTCCTCGACCACTTCGGCCTGTTCGAGGGCGTGCTCGCTCTCGGCGAGGTACAGCGCCAGCGCGTGGACCACGTCCTGTTCGTAGCGGTCGACGCGCGGCGTCTGGAGGACCCGCTGGCGGACGTACCCCTCGTCGTCCATCCGCCAGTCGTCGTCCAGTCCGACCGCCGGGTCGTTGGTGTGGGCGGTCATGATGATCGTCCGCCCCCGGTGCAGTTCCAGCTCCGAGGGCACGGCGCTCATCGCGGCCTGTGCCACGTCGAGCACGACGCCGTTCTTGAACGTCGTCGGGTTGATGGTCCCCGAGTCCAGCCCGTGCTGGGTGGGAAACGGTGTCTCCTGGAGGGCAGCGTCCTCGATCGCGACCTTGCGCCGCCGCTGGGACGCGACCGGTTCCAGCACCGGCTGGCCCTTGTGTACCAGCGGGTCGAGAAACTCCTGCCAGACGGTCTCGGCGAACGCCCGGTGATCCTGCTCGTCGACCCCCTGCTCGATCTGGCTCGCCAGACGGGCGATACCGTCGACGTGCACCGGGTCGAGTGTCATACCCGAGCCTTTCGCCGGCGGCGTATAAGAATTGTCACGCCGTCGTCGTCGGTTCTCGCCTGGAGAGGGGCGGTCGCGTTACTCGCCTTCGGTCTGCTCTTCGAGCATCCGATCGAGGGCCTCTGCGATCTCCTCGTAGGAGTTCATCGCCAGCCCGTCCGTCGTGATCAGGACGCCGGCGCGATCGCCCGTGACCCGTAGCAGGTAGCCGTTTTCGAAGGCACGGATCGTGAACTTGTATTGGCCGAGTTCGGACTCCTGGTAGGCGTTCTCCGTCTGCTTGTACCCCTGCCACTCGTGGCCGACGAACGTGTTCAGGTCGGCGTCCTGCTCCAGATCGTCCCGCAGATAGAGTTGCTGGAAGTTCGCTCGCGTGAAGTAGGTCACCGATCGCAGGCTGTCCCCGGTGGCCGTGCGAGCGGTTGTGACGATGTTGTCGGCGAACTCCTCGTCGATGATCGTCTGTGTCATACCTGAACGCTCGCCAGCGAGACGTATAACTTCGGGGTTCGCGGCGACCCCCGTTCCCTTCCTCCGACAGCGGTGATACGGACAGTTGTACGTCCGTCCCGGATCGACCGCATGCAGTCGTGTAGTCGCTGGGGAAACGTCTACAACTGTCCGTACGAAACGTGGACAGTCGACAGCCTATTAGGCCGTCCCCGCCACCGGTCGCACATGCAAGTCGGACTCGTCATTCTGGACGGCTGGGGCCTCAATCCCGACACGGACGTGCGGGACGCGGTCGCGGCCGCCGACACGCCGAACTTCGATCGCTACCGCGAGGCGGGCGCGTTCAGCACCCTCGAAACACACGGCCGTCGCGTCGGCCTGCCGGAAGGCCAGATGGGCAACTCCGAGGTCGGCCACCTCAACATCGGTGCCGGCCGGGTCGTCAAGCAGGACTCGACGCGAGTCACGGACGGGATCGCCGACGGCACCTTCTTCGAGAACGAACGGCTCCAGTCGGCCTTCGACTACGCCGACGAGCACGACGGTCGCGTCCACTTCATGGGGCTGGTCTCCGACGGCGGCGTCCACTCCTACCAGAAGCACCTCCACGCGCTGATCGACTTCGCCGCCGACGAGGGCGTCGATGCGGTCACACACGCCTTCACGGACGGACGAGACACCTCTCCGACGGGCGGTGAAGGGTACCTCGCCGAACTGCAGGCCCACGCCGACGAACAGGGCACCGGCCACGTCGCGACGGTCTCGGGCCGGTACTACGCGATGGACCGCGACCAGAACTGGGACCGCACCCGGCGGGCCTACGACGCCATCGTCGAGCGTGAAGCAGAACACGCCGCTGACTCGGCCGTCGAGGCGGTCACGGACTCATACGACCGCGGCGACACCGACGAGTTCGTCGAGCCGACACTCGTCGCCGATCGACCGGCGCTCGAAGACGGCGACGCGGTGATCTTCTTCAACTTCCGCTCGGACCGCGCCCGCCAGCTCACCCGGCTGCTCGGTGACATCCGGCCCGACGACTGGGGCGCCGACACCGAACCGCCCGACATCCGACTGGTGACGATGACCCAGTACGACGCCACCTTCGACGTGCCGGTGGCCTATCCCCCGAACCAGCCCGCGGACGTCCTCGGCGAGGTGCTCGCCGAGACCGGCCACACACAGCTCAGACTCGCCGAGACCGAGAAGTACGCCCACGTCACCTACTTCCTCAACGGCGGCCGCGAGGTCGAGTTCGACGGCGAGATCCGCCGCATCGTCGAGAGCCCGGACGTGCCGACGTACGATCTCCAGCCCGAGATGAGTGCGCCCGAGGTTACCGACACCGCGATCGAGGTTATCGAATCCGAGGATCCGGACGCGATGGTGCTGAACTACGCGAACCCCGACATGGTGGGCCACACCGGCGACATCGACGCGGCCGTCGCGGCCGTCGAGGCCGTCGACGAACAGCTCGGCCGACTGGTCGAGGCGATTCAGGCGGCCAGCGGTGCGGTCCTGATCACGGCGGACCACGGCAACGCCGACGACATGGGGACTGAAGACGACCCCTACACTGCTCACACGCTCAACCCCGTGCCCTTCGTCTCTCTCTCGCCGGATGGCACCGCTGGCGGTCGAGCAGCTCGCGACGGCGGCACGCTCGCGGACCTCGCGCCGACGATGCTCGCGCTGATGGGGATCGATCAGCCCGACGCGATGACGGGCGAGTCGCTGCTAGAGTGACCGGGTCGGATCACTACCACGTCGGTCATTGCCTGTGTTCGTTGGAGAGATGGTTTGGTCTGTTCGTGTGGAATGAGAGCCGTAGTAGTACTGCGAGAGCAACCCACAACTGAACGCCCTCGGCCCGCTGAACGGATCTGTGCGGGATATCCTCGCGTTGCTCGGATAGGGCCCGCGCAGATCCGTTCAGACGTGCCTCGCCCGTTCATTCCACCAGGCAACCGCTCAGCACTGTGCCACACACCTCCCCAGCCGATTCAGTCACTCACTGCGTTCGTTCCTTCATCCCTCGCACAATGTGGTCGCTCGCCTGCGCTCGCGACAGTGCGCGCCAACAGCGTTGCTGTGAGCATTCGCGCGAACGAGCGTCTCGAAGAGCCCGGTAGTGGGCGCGATTCACTGGAGCCGAGCGTCGCGAGGCTCCAGCCTTTTTCACCCATGTTTTTGCGACGAGCGGTGAACGCTTCGCGTTCACCCGAGGCGGAAAAAGATGGTCGGTCCTAGTCGTCGGTGGCTTCGGCGACCGCGAACTCGATTTTCAGGGGCTCCATCGTCTCGTCGACCGCGTCGCGCTCGCGCTCGATGCACTCCGGGTCGCCCGGCGGGTACGCCCGGGCGAGTTCGAGTGCCCGGTCGTAGGCGTCGCGCGACTCGACGAACAGTTCGTACGCCGACTCGTCGTTGTCTGCGGCCAGTTCCCACTCGGCCGCGGCCTTGCTCTGGTCGCCGTGTTCGCGGTGCGAGGAGACGAGGTTGGCGATCACCGCCTCGGCGTCTTCCCGGGCCGTCCGTTCGGCGTCGGAGACGCGACTGCGCTCGTCGCCGAGCAGTTCGGCAGCCCGGCGATAGGCGTCCAGCGCGGCCTCCAGTTGCTCGGCACATTCGGCGGGGTCGCCGGTCGCCTTCGCGGCCGCGTGGTGCTCCTCGGCGACGGTGAGGGCGTGTTCGGCCAGTCGCGCTTCCAGCGCGTCGACGGCCTCGTCGACGGCCCCTGCTTTGCGCGCGGTGAACTCCCAGCGCTCGCCGTCGGTCGTCCGGACGACCAGCGCCTGGGTCAGTGTCTCCGTGCGCTTGTCGACTGTCTCGATCTCGTCGCACGACACCGTCGCCGCGAAGTCCTCGTCGTCGTAGTCGACCGGATCGCCCACGACGAACACGATGCGATCGCCAGTGATCGCCGCGACGGCACCCGCTCTCGGTCCGGGTTCGATCGTGGTCGGACTGCCGTCGACGTGGGTGAGGCCGACGCGCGTGTTGACCAGTCGCCGTTCGACGGTCTCGTCCGCGTCGAGATACGCAGAGAGCTGACGCTCCAGGATGTCTTCGTCCAGCGGCCCTGTCCCGTTTCTTCCCGACGCCATGTCTCCCTACCGATCGTTCACACCGACACGTTCGGTACCTAGTTGTATGTGTTCGAATGATCTGATAAACGTACCGGTCACCCCAGTTCTCGTGGCCGATCCGGCCGCCGTCGTATCGGCATCTCCAGTCGAAACGGGGGTCGATCACTCCCGCAGCTGGAGGTAGTTCGGCGGGACGCGATCGGTGGTGTACGTCGCCCGACCGCGTTTGACGATCCGGCGGCCGTCCGCGGCCATGGTCGTGGTATCGACGGCGAAGACCACCGGGTCGTCGTCGTGACGCGCGCCGACCTCGCGGGCGGCGTCGACGCTCTCAGAGAGGTGAACCTGCTGGCGCCCCATCGGCCGCAGCCCCTCCGACTGAATCGCATCGACGTTCCGGGGTGCTGTCCCGTGGTACAGCGTGTCCGGAACAGGGGTCGATCCGGCGTTCAGATCGACCTCGACGGAGTGGCCGTACGCGGCCCTGATCAGTGAGGCTCCGCCGCGCTCGTCGCGCTCGAACCGCCCCTTGGGATCGGTCGCGACCACGGCGGCCACGTCGTCGGCACTCGCCCAGTCGTACTTCGCTTCGACTGCGGCGACCAGCGCGTCCCAGTCGGTCCACCCAGCCCCGTCGAGGTCGATCCCAGCGTCGTCGGGGAAGTGCCGGAGTGCGCCGCTACAGAACTTCGAGAGGCGCTTCCGGCGCGCGCCGTTCAGGACGTGCTCGCCCGCAGTACTGCAGACCGGACAGTCGCCCTCGTGGTAGCCGTGGTCGGGACAGCGTCTGATCGGTGCCGGCATCGATCGAGTGGTCGTCCTGCTCGTTCGAGAAAGCGATGATTTCGACCTACCCGTCGAGACGAGATCCCCTGTCGGCTCGACGGGCCCCATCGCTCGTCAGGCCTCCGACTGGTCCCGGGATGGCAGGGTCGATCACTGCCGCGTACCGGAGCCGAGACCCGTCGTGCCGACGTAGTAGGCTCCGAGCACGAGCACTTCGAGAAGTCCCACGAGCAAGACGCTCCCCAGGACAATGGCGGCGAGGAGTCCGGCGACGACGGTAGCGATCCATACGACGAGCCGGGAGGTCCAGTTTCGCGGTGAGACCGTTCGGGACACGACCCCCGCGACGACTAACTGAAAAAGCGCGAAGAGGAGGGCTCCAATTCCGAATGCGGGCATGAGACGGGCCTCTCGGCGGCGCCAGATATAGCTTCGTCTTCAGCACCGAAACGAGCCGCTGGGGCTCACGTCTGCCCTGTCCGGAAGGACAGATCCAGCGTCGGCGCGGAGTGGGTGAGACTGCCCATCGAGAGCACGTCGACGCCCGCCGCGGCGTAGTCGGGGACGGTCTCGACGGTGATGCCGCCGGAGGCCTCGGTGAGTGCGTCGGCGTCGCTGGCGGCCACGAGGTCGACAGCTTCGCGCGTCTCCTCGGGCGTCATGTTGTCCAGCAGGACGATGTCGGCGCCTGCCTCGGCCGCGCGTGGCGCGTCGGCCGGCTCCTCGACTTCGACGTCCAGTTGCGTGGCGAAAGAGGCTCGTTCGCGGAAGTGCGAGACGGCTCCCTCCAGTCCCATCTCGGCGACGTGGTTGTCCTTGACCATCACCATGTGCGAGAGGTCGAGTCGGTGCGTGTCGCCGCCGGCGGCCGCCACAGCGCGTTTCTCGATCCCGCGAAGCCCGGGCGTCGTCTTGCGCGTCGCGGCGATTCGAACGCCCTCGTCGACCGCACGGGCCGCCTCGACGGCGGCGTCGGTCTTCGTGGCGATGCCGGATGCGTGACCCGTGACGTTGACGGCCACGCGCTCGCCCCGCAGGACCGCCTTCGCCGGCCCGGCCACGCGGAGGACCACGTCGTCGGGTTCGATCGCGGTACCGTCTTCGACGCGCTCGGTCACGCTCACATCGAGGTAGTCGAAGACGGCGCTCGCGGCGTCGAGTCCGGCGACGACGCCGCTTTCCTTGGCCACGAGTCGCCCGGTCGTCTCGCTGGGAACCTCGTTGGTCACGTCGTGGTGGCCTACGTCCTCGCGGAGCCACCGTTCGATGTCGCTGTCAGTGAGCATCAGTCGTCGGCCTGTGGCTCCGGTTCGGCCGTTCCGCTGTCGGGGCTCGTGTCGACGACGTGGTGGGTGCCGACGCTCTCGTCGTTGTCCAGTGCGTGGCGGGTCACCAGCAGCGCCGTCACGCTGGCGTTGCGCAGTTCGTACAGCGAGCGGGCGGTGCGAGTGCGAACGTAGGCGTCGACCTCGCCCTTGAGACGGCGGAGCACGCCGAGCGCGCGGTTGAGGTCGTCTGGGTCCCGTTCCAGGCCGACGTACTCGTCCATCACGCGGCGCAGGCGCAGGAACTTCTGGCGCGCGAAGTCGTCGGGGAGGTCCGGGTCCCGCTCCAGCAGGTCCGGCGCTTCGATGACCTCGGGGTCGTTCCCGGCGGCGTCTGCACCGGCACGCAGACCCCAGACCAGCCCTTCCAGCAGGCTCGTGGAGGCCAGTCGGTTCGCGCCGTGGACGCCAGTACGCGCGCACTCGCCGACGGCGTAGAGCCGGTCGAGACTGGTCTGTCCGCGGTCGTCCACGTCGACGCCCCCACAGAGGAAGTGTTCGGCGGGCGCGACCGGGATGCCCGTCTCCCAGTCGACGCCCCGATCCTCGCACTTTTCGACGAGACCGGGGAACTCGCCGGCGAAGTCGAGCGGGCTCACGTCGAGGATGACCTCACCCGTTGCCCGCCGTTCGCTCGCGACCGCTCGCGCGACCACGTCGCGGGGCGCGAGTTCGGCGTCCGCGTGGTAGTCGGGCATGAACCGCTCGCCCTCGCCGTTCCGGAGGAGCGCGCCCTCGCCCCGAACGGCTTCGCTGACGAGGAAGGCGTCCTCGGGATCGTTGCTGGCGTAGGCCGTCGGGTGGAACTGGACGAACTCCATGTCCTCGATGTCCGCACCAGCGAGGGCGGCCATCGCGATGCCGTCGCCGGTAGAGCCTTTCGGGTTCGTGGAGTGGGGGAACAGGTCGCCGATCCCGCCGGTCGCCAGCACGGTCGCGCCGGCGTAGATCGGCGCGTACTCGCCGTCGGATTCGAGCATCGCGCCGTGGACCCGCCCCTCGTGACGGATCAGGTCCAGCGCGGCGGTGTCGTCCCGGATCTCGACGGCGTCGTGGTCGTCGAGGTAGTTCAGGAAGGGGACGTGGATGTGCTTGCCCGTGGAGGCGTCGACGTGGAGGATGCGGTCCTCGCTGTGGGCGGCCTCGCGGGTGAAATCGAAGTCCTCGTCACCGTCGCTTGTCGCTTCGTCAAATTCTACGTCCAGCGTCTCCACCAGTACGTCGTGGACGGCATCGTTGGCGTTCTCGACGAGCACCTCGACGGCGTCGGGATCGGCCGTCCCGTCGGAGGCGGCGACGATGTCCTCCTTGAACTGCTCTGGGTGGTCCCGAGCGACGGCGATCCCGCCCTGTGCCCACCAGGAGGAGGCCCCTTCGGGCCGAGTCGCCTTCGTCGCGACGACGACGTTCTGGCCGTCGCGTGCCGCGGCCAGCGCCGCCGCCAGCCCCGCGATGCCGGAGCCGACGACGAGTACGTCAGCGGTTTCGTGGGCTCGCGGCTCGCTCTGCTCGCCGCTTGCCTGTTCCGAGACGCGTGGCGTCTCGCTATCTTCGGACATGGTTAGATTTCGAGCATCCGATCGAGCGCGACCTGCGCCAGTTCCTTCTCCTCCGGTGCGACCTCGATGACGTTGCGCTCGCGGCCCTCGACGAGTTCTTCGAGCACCCACGTCAGGTAGTTCGGGTCGATCTGGCGCATCGCGTTACAGTCCATGCAGGCGTCGCCACACAGCGGGACGACGTTCACTTCGGGGTGCCAGCGCTGGAGGTGGTGGGTGAGGTGGATCTCGGTGCCGATGGCCCACGTGTCGCCGGGATCTGCGTTCTCGACGACTTCGCAGATCCGGGCCGTGGAGCCGGCCTCGTCGGCCGCTTCGACGACCTCGCGGCGGCACTCGGGGTGGACGATGACGTTGGCGTCCTCGTGCTCGTCGCGGATCTGCTCGATGTGGCTCTCGCGGAAACGCTCGTGGACCTGACAGTAGCCGTCCCAGAGGATGATGTCGTTCTCGACGGCCTTGCTGGCGTCCTTGGACTCGGGGTCCCACGGGTCCCACTCGACGATCTCGTCTTCGAGCCCGAGGCGGTGGGCCGTGTTCTCGCCGAGGTGCTTGTCCGGGAGGAACAGTACCTTGTCGCCCTGCTCGAAGGCGTACTCGAAGGCCTTGTGGGCGTTGGAGGAGGTACAGACCAGCCCGCCCTGCTCGGCGCAAAAGGCCTTGAGGTCGGCGTAGCTGTTCATGTACGTGATCGGGATGACGTTCTCGTCGGTTTCTGCGGTCAGTTCCGCCCACGCCGCGTCGACCTGCAGTGCTTCGGCCATCCCCGCCATTGGACAGGAGGCCTCCATGCTCGGGAGAATCACGCTCTGGTCGTCGTCCGTGATGATGTCGGCGGACTCGGCCATGAACGTGACACCGCCGAAGATGACGTACTCGGCGTCGGCGTTGGCGGCTTCCTTGCTCAGCTGGTAGGAGTCGCCGATGAAGTCGGCGTGTTCGACGATCTCGCGGCGCTGGTAGTTGTGGCCCAGGATCACCACGTCGTCGCCGAGTGTTTCGAGCGCGGACTCGATGCGCTCCGTGCGTTCGTCCTCCTCGAGGTCCCGGTACTCCGGGGGAAGCTGCTCGAGGTTGTCGTATTTGAAGAGACTGAGGTCAGTCTCGAACTCCGCGGTTTCCATTGCTGGCATACGTGGCTACCTCTGTGATCCTGATCTACGGAACCCGTTATTGAAAAGATTTTGCCTTCAATATTAGGTACTGGTGGTCATTTGGCGGTCGGAGAGATGGATTGAATTGTTTTGACATTTGTTGACACTCACCATTCTCGCTGGATCACCTGACACGGTGACACCCGACCCGAAGTACGATCGGCTTACGACGACGGCGGGACCGATTGGCTCCGTATAACAATGTACCCCCTCCAGAGAGGTGGTCAGTATGCGAGACGATCCGGACGGTATGCCGGGACCGACCGATGGGAAGAGCACCAATACACAGCAGCCCACTCCCGCAGGGGACCGAGACACACGCGGGGTTGAGAACACGCGACGGACGTTCCTGGGCGGCGCGCTCGGGGGTGCACTCGCGGGCGCGATCGCACTCGGTGGGGCCGGCAGCGCGACAGCACAGGTCTCGGACGACCAGTTCTCCTTCGAGTGCGACCACGTTCGCCTCTCGGACGCCGGCGGGATCGACAGCCTCCGGGTCGACTTCGAGGACGGTAGCTCTGTCACGTCGGCAAACGGCGTCACCCTCGACGAGGCGGACGCGATCCGGTACGGCTCTCCGGGGCGGATCGTCACGTCGGTGACGTTCAACGGTGACCGAACGGTAAGCAACGCCGACCCGTGTCAGCGCCGGCGACGGGCGACGACATTCACGGCGACGACAGTCCACGTTCCGGCTGCCGAGTTCATGCTCAGCGGGAGTGACGCCCCGCCCAGCGTCCCCTCGGTGCTGAACACGCGCGTGCTACTGCACTTCGTCGATGGGACCTCCGAGACCGTCCAGGGCTACAGCGGCGACGGATCGGGGAGCGCCGACGACTTTCCCGAACTCTCGGGCATCGAAGACCGCTACGGGATGGACGCCGTCCCGAACTGCTACCGAGGGACCGGCGCGAACGCCGGGAAGGTGATCGAGGCGATCGAGATCCAGACCGACCTGGACTACCGGGATCACTACCTCCGGAGCGACGTGGCCGAGGCTACCACGCTGGGGGCCGAGACCGCCCAGGAGCGCGTCATCGAGATCGTCGGCACGAGTCAGGGAGCGGTCGAGTACGAACTGACGGCGACCGGTCCGATCCGCCGGCTCCGGATCAACGACCGGATCGGGGCCGCGGACAACGACGCGATCAGCCAGAACGACGACGGCACGTGGACGGCCAGTGGCTTCACCGGCAACACCGGCTACGGCGACGCGTACGTCGTCAACGGGGAGATCACCGAGCACACCCAGACCGGCGGGGACGGCGACTACGTCGTCCGTGCGATGGAGCGCCACGTGATCGGTAGAAGCGGCTCCAGCGGATCCGGTGGCGGAGCGACGAGCGACGGCGACACCAGCCACGAAGTCGCCGTGATCGCCACCGAACAGGGCGAGGTCACCTACGAGTTCACCGTCGACGGGACGGTCGAACCTGCCAGCGACGTGGCGGCCGACCTCGTCGCTGAAGACAACGACGCCATCCGGGACAACGGCGACGGGACCGTCACGGTCTCGGGGTACACAGGCAACACCGGCTACGGCGACACGTACACCGTGACCGGGGATCTGCTCTCCTTCGAGCGAACTGGTGGCCAAGCGGCGTTCCGGATCGAACTCGACGGCTCGTCGGTCAGCAGCGACGAACTGGTCGACTCATACGAAACGTTGTAGACGTTTCCCCAGTCGACCGCACGCCGTCGCGTGCTCGATCTGGGACAGACCGACAATTTTCCGTATCCGTGTAGTCGATCCGGCTTCGTTATATTTCGTGAGAATCACGCACAAGGATTATATCTGTATTAACATATCACGGTTCCATGGGAGAACGTGGCAACGCGACGGTACTCGTCGTCGACGACGAAGAACCGGTCCGTGAGGCCTACACGATGTATCTAGAGACGGCCGACTACGACGTGCTGTCGGCAGCGACAGGCGGTGAGGCCCTGATCGAACTCGGTCCGGAGATCGACATCGTGCTCCTCGACCGACGGATGCCAGGCATGTCTGGTGACGACGTACTGGACCACATCGAGGAGTGGGAGTCACACTGCCGTGTCGCGATGGTGACGGCCGTCGATCCCGGCGACGACATCGTCGACATGGGCTTCGACGACTACCTCAACAAACCCGTCTCGAAGGAGGAACTACTCGATACCATCGAGCAACTGCTCCTGTTCGACCGCTACGAGGAACTGCTCACGGAGTACCACTCGGTCGTTCGCAAGTACGCGCTGTTGCGGTCGAACACGAACGGCGTGAGCGGCAACGATCAGCTCGCGTCGCTCGACCAGCGCCGTGACGAGCTCCGGTCGGAGATCCACGACGTGATCGACCAGTTCACCGACGACGCAATGGCCGACGTGTTCCGGGAAGCCCACGCCTAACGGCGGAGCGCGAACGCCGCCGTTGCGAGAACGCCGACGACCAGTATCATCCCGAGACCGCGTGCCAGCGGTGCCATCGCCAGATCTCCCACGAACATCGCTTCCAGGGCCAGTTCGACCGGCGGACTGCCCGGCAGCCACGTCGCCAGCGTCGGGGTGTCGGTCGCCAGCGGATTCTGGAGCAAGAAGAGGTCGATCATCGTCCCGAACAGGACGAGGTAGACCCCCGCGAGTCGTCCCACGACCAGCCCTGCGAGCGCACCCAGTAGCGCGTAGATCACCGTCCCCAGCACGGTCGCGAGTGCGAAGGCCGCGAGTGCGTCGGGAGAGATCATCGTTGTCGCGACGCCGACCGTGACTGCCGTGACGAGTACGCCGACGAGCACGAGGACGCCCAGGCGAGCGGCGATCACCGATCCCGGGGAGAAGCCCGTGATCACGAGTCGTCCGTCTGCCTCGCGAGTCGACTGCATGAGGAACAGACCGGCGATGGCACCGACGAGCGCGCCGGTCATCGGCGTCAGTAGCGTCAGGTAGACGGTCGACATCGAGGCCCGAACCGACTCGCCACCCGACAGCGAGACGCTGACGGTCGTCTCGGGCAGGATCCAGCCGAACACGCCCAGCATGTACGCCGGGAGGATGACGAGCAGAGCGAGTAAGACGGGCGTCCGGGCGTAGGTGCGCAGGCTCGCGCCGAGGCCGGTTCGGACGTGGCGGAAGTTCACGACAGGACACCTCCCTGGCCGAGACTGACGCTGTAGACCGCCAGTGCGGCGACCCCGAGGACGGCCAGGTAGGCCAGTCCACCGGTCACGTCACCGCTCGCCACTGACCCGTCGGTCACGGCCGCGCTGAAGATGGCGTGCGGGTAGTGTAGCGGTGTCAGGTCCGTCAGCGGCGCGTCGATGTTGGCGAGACCGCTGGCCAGCACGTCGTCGAAGTCGGCGAGGAAGACCAGCACGAGCGACCCCTCCAGTTCGCGGGGCAGGGCGACGCCGATCAGCATACCGAGCAGGCCGTACAGGCCCGCCGCCAGCGCGAGCGCGCCGTAGGCCGCGAGTGGCGCGGCCACGTCGACCTGCCAGAGCAGCGCCGCCAGCGACGTCCCCGCAGCGAGCAGGCTGACGACGAGAACGGTGCCGAGCCGTCGCGCGAACAGTTCCAGTCGCCCGAAGCCGGCAAGTTCCAGCCGCTCGTCGGCCTCGACGGCCGCGATCACCTGGAAGAGTCCGACCAGCCCGGCCAGAAACGCCGCGGCGAACACCGCGCCGTTGATCCGGCCGAGCGTCGCTGGCATCGATCCCATGAACGGCAGTGCGGGAAACGACGCCATCGCCTGTCCGTAGGCCTCGACGACCAGGGGCGGCAGCGCCAGCAGGAGGACGACCTGCAGGGGCTGACGGAGGAACTCTTTCAGGCTGGTCGTCAGGCCGAGTGTGAAGCGCTCGCGACGGGCCACCTCAGGCATCGCGGGCCACCTCCGTCGTCGGATCGTTCTCGGGCGACGCCGAGGCGGTAGTCCCGGCGTCGTCGATGTCGCTTTCCGTGACCTCCGAGAGCTGCCCGTCGGCGAGTTCGTAGATGCGGTCGAACCGTTCGCGCTCGCTGACGAAGTGCGAGATGATCGCGATCGCGGTCCCGCGCTCCCGGAGTTCGTCCGTCAGTTCCCAGAACGCCAGGTAGGTCTCCCAGTCGAACCCAGTGTACGGTTCGTCCAGCAGGAGCACGTCGGGGTCGTGCAGCAGCGCGACCGCGAGATTGACTTTCTGGCGGTTGCCGCCGCTGAGCCGGTCGATCCGGTAGTCGCGAAAGCGCTCGAAGTCGAGTTGCTCGGCGAGCCGATCCAGCGCCTCGTCGATCGAATCGTCGTCCATCCCGTAGGCCCGGCCGAACAGCCGCATCGTCTCGGCCACGGTCAAGCGGTCGTACAGCAGTGGGTCCTGGGGACACCAGCCGACGCGTCCGCTCGCCTCGACGGATCCCGCGTCGGGGTCGAGCGCACCGACGAGCAACTTCATCAGCGTCGACTTCCCGCTGCCGTTCTCCCCGACGATGCCGACGATCTCACCGGCTCGGAGTTCGAGGCCCGCACCGTCCAGTACTTCGACGCTCTGGGTGAAGGGGAGCGGCGAGTCGTACGTCTTCGCGAGGCCGGTCGCCCGGAGGACGACATTCGATTCCTCGCCGATCACCCGGTCGCTGTCGGTCGATTCCTCGCTGCCGTCGACTCTGTTCTCTATATTCGGCATTTGCCGAATATTTCCAAGGAAACGATTTATATCTTTCCCTCGCCTACCGAGTCGTATGGGCGAAACGAACGACGAGCCGGTCACAGAGGCCCGTGAGGAGGTCATCGACGCCTTCGAGCGAGCTGGTGAGGTCTGGGGTTTCAAGCGGAGTTACGGGCGACTGTACGGGGTCCTGTTCTTCGCCGACGAACCGCTGTCGCTGTCTGATCTGGCCGATCGGAGCAGCTACGCGAAGTCGACCGTCAGCACCGCGATGAGCGCCATGGAGCGCTACCACCTGGTCCAGCGCCGGTCGATCCCCGGCGAGGGCAAGACCGCCTTCTTCGAGGCCGAGCGGGACTTCTGGTACGTCTTCCAGCAGTTCCTCACACAGGAGGTGAGCCGCGAGATCACGGTGATGCTGCGAGCCCTAGAGAGCGCCGAGGACAGCCTCGAGAACGCCGACTCCGACCAGGCCAGCCGGGATCTGGAGAAAGTCCGGCAACTCAAGACCATGTACGACCGCTCGGAGCGGCTGGTGGGACTGCTCCAGCGCGAGTCGATCGATCGGCTGGCCGGGCTCGTCTCACGTCTGCGGTCGGACGAGTAGACCCGCGATGGGGATCCAGAACTGTTAGGCCACTCGCCTGCAAGACTCCGGGCATGACCGACGCCGCAGATCTCGCAGCACGCGTCCGCGAGGGTGAGTTGCGCCTCTACGAACTCGAAGAGCACGCCGACGCCGAAACCGCCGCGGCGGCCCGCAGACACCTGCTGGCAGCGGAGACGGGAGTCGAGTTAGACGCCGTCGGCGACTACACCTTCGATGCGGCCGACGCCGAACCGAACATCGAGAACATGATCGGCGCAGCCCAGGTACCGATGGGCGTCGTCGGCCCGCTCCCGGTCGACGGCGGGGCCGCCGAGGGCGAGCACTACCTCCCGCTGGCGACGACGGAGGGCGCGCTGCTGGCCAGCGTCAACCGCGGCGTCAGCACCATCCGCAACGCCGGCGGCGCGACGGTGCGGGTCCTCAAGTCCGGGATGACCCGCGCGCCCGTGTTCAAGGTCGACGACGTGGCCGCCGCCGGCGAGGTGTCTGCCTGGGTCCGCGAGAACGTCGACGAACTCGCCGAGACCGCTGAGGCGACGACCGGCCACGGCGAACTGCAGGACGTGACGCCCTACGTCGTCGGCGACAGCGTCTTCCTGCGATTCTCCTACGACACCAAGGACGCGATGGGGATGAACATGGCCACCATCGCCACCGAGGCCGCCTGTGAGGTCGTCGAGGCCGAGACGCCAGCCGAACTGGTCGCGCTGTCTGGCAACCTCTGTTCGGACAAGAAGCCCGCTGCGATCAACGCCGTCGAGGGCCGCGGGCGCACCGTCGCAGCGGACGTGCTGATCCCCCACGAGCAGGTCGAGGAACGGCTCGGCACCACTACCGACGCCATCGCCGAGGCCAACACCCGCAAGAATCTCGTCGGCTCCGCGAAGGCCGGCGCGCTGGGGTTCAACGCCCACGCCGCCAACGTCGTCGCCGCCGCCTTCCTCGCGACCGGCCAGGACGCCGCACAGGTTGTCGAGGGATCGAACGCAATCACGACCGTCGACGCCCGCGAGGAGGGCCTGTACGCCTCCGTCACGCTGGCGTCGCTCGAAGTCGGCACCGTCGGCGGCGGGACGAAACTGCCCACGCAGGCCGAGGGGCTCGACGTGCTGGGCTATGCCGGCGGCGGCGACCCCGCCGGCAGTAACGCCGACGCGCTCGCAGAAGTGATCGCCGCAGGCGCCCTCGCTGGTGAACTCTCGCTGCTCGCGGCGCTGGCCTCCCGACACCTCTCCAGCGCCCACGAGGATCTGGGTCGGTAAGGCTCTCGTACGCCCTGGCAGTTCTACTTTCAGTTCCACTCCGGCGGTGGCTGGCGTTTAATCCTCGACGCTCTCTCGATGCAGATGGCGGCCGCCGGCCAGCACCAGCGGCCGTCACCACCCATGAACTCTCGACTCCCCACCGATCGAGAGCGGTCTGCGGTATCGGTCGCCCACCGGGTCCTCCACCTCGCGAAACTCGCGGCCACGACGCTCGCGGCGCTGGTCGCGGTCGCAAAGGCGCTGGGACTCCTGTAGGCGAACTGTTTTGCCCCGTCCACCACTCGGGATCGGTATGGACTACCGCTGGTACGGGACGATCGTCGTCTCGGGGCTCGTGTTGCCGATCGCGACAGTGTTCGGGGCCCTGAGCGTCGCGATCGACATGGAGATCCCGCCGCAGTTGACCTTCGCAGTGCTGCTGGTGCTCCCGTTGCTGGCGATCGTGCTCACGTACGCGATGGCGCTGTACAGCGACCTCTCGGTCCCCCTCGAGGATCGCCTCCCCTACGGCGGTCAGACACAGTTCAGGGACGAGATCCCGGAGCACTACCAGGACGCGTTCGCGGCCGAGACGCTGGACGCGCCGGCCGAGTCGGCCGCCGACGGGTCCAACACCATCGTCACGGCCTACCTCGTCTACCTCGTCTCGATCCCCGTCTACACGCTCGTCGTTTGGCTGTTCCTCTCCGCCTAGCGGGCCTGGGTGACGAGCCAGCCGGCACCGGCGACCAGCACTCCGACGCCGACCACCAGCAGCAACTCGCTTCCCGTCGCGACACCGCCAACCAGCGCGCCGATCGCCACGGCGAAGACGCCGTGTGCGGCGGCGAACAGCCCGTAGCCCTGTCGGTAAAACACGACCGCGCCGACCGCGAACCCGGCGGTCAGGACCAGCGGCGAGACGGCCGCCGGCTGGATCGCCACGCCACCGACGTCGACCGGTCCGGTCAGCGGCTGGAGGACGAACAGCAGACCGGCCAGTCCCACGAGGAGGGCGACGGCGGTCCGGCCCGGTTCGACGGTGTGGCTGGCTACCCTCATAACAACTGGAGGGTGCCGTCTCGCTCGGTCACTTCGCCTGCTCGCCGGAGCTTTTCGAGCGCGTCGCGGGCGTAGTCGGCGGGGACGCCACGCTCGCTGGCGTAGGCGACCACTTCGTCCTCCGTGGGGTCCTCGCGGTCCCGGAGCGCCGCCAGGACGGTCTCTTTCCGGCTCTGGCTCCCGCCACTGCCGCCCTCGGCCCGCTCGCCGGCGGCGTCGACTTCGGCCGTATCGATCCCCGCGGCTTCCAGCACCTCGTCGTCGCTCGGGCCGGCGTCGTCGATCTGTGACTCCATCTCCGAGAAGGAGTCCAGCTCGGCGAACACGTCGCCGTGGTCCTGCCGGTTGGCCAGCATCGACGACCGCACCTCGCGAGCGTGGTCCTCGTCGTCGGTCTCGACGAACTTCCGGCGCTTGGCGTACTGGCGGGTCGTGCCACAGCGCGGACACTGCGTGGTTTCGGAACGACCCTCGATGATCCACAGCGCCGAACAATCGCTACACCCCACGACGGCGTACATGCCCACGTCTTGGGTCGGTCACCGATTGAATCTGGCGGTCGGGCCGTCGCCAGGACTGTCACATCGGCACGGCGATCGCTGCCTCCGGGACTCCCTCACCGACGACGATGGTGCCGTACAGCAGCAGCACCAGCGTCGAGTTGTAGACGCCGTGGATGATCGCCGGGACGACGATGTTCCCGGTGTACTCGTAGGCCGTTCCCAGCACGAGGGCGGGCGTGAGCAACAGTGTCAGCACGAGGAGGTTCCCGACGGTCGACCCACCGACTAGGGCGAAGCCGTGCATGCCCGCGAACGCGACACTGGCGACGAAGATCGCAGGGATCGCACCGAACACTTCTCGGAGTCGGCCCTGGACGACGCCGCGGAACAGCACCTCCTCGCTGGGGCCGACGACGAACAGCATCACCGGGACCAGATAGAGGATGATCTCCGGGTTGTTGATCGCCAGATCCGCGACCTGATTGCGGCCGGTCTCGACCTGGAGTTGCGAGATGACGAAAGACCCGACGAACGCCCCCGTGATGGCCAGGAACCACCCGCCGAGAATGACCCCGACCTCCTTCAGGCTCGGGACGCTGACGCCGACGCTGAACGGCGTCTCGCCCGGTTCGAACCCCAGGAGGTCGCGAATCTTCGGGCCCAGCATGGGCCTGAGTTTGATGTAGGCCACCGAGACGCCGATACAGCCGACTCCCTGGATGAAGAACAGCGACAGTATCAGCGATGGGATAGCCCCGATCTGGACACCGAGGCCGACGATCAGGACGCCGGCCGTGATCGTCAGGAGGACCAGACCCAGTAGCAACCCACCAGCGCCCAACCCGAGCGCGGAGACCAGTGCGAGCGCGTTTCGAAGCAGTGATCGCTCGTTCATCGTCGTGATACCGTCCCCTTGGAGTCCACGGGGTGAAAACAGTTCCTTCGCCGGCGTCGGTCTCGCTGACGCTACTCCGTCCCGTCGCCCTCGGCGGCGATCAGCGCCTCCAGCGGGTGGTCCTCGATATCGAGCGGCAGGTCGATCCGGCCGCGACGGCGAGCGGACTCGTAGGCGGCGAAGATGACCTCGGTCGTCCGCAGCGCGTTCTCGGCCCGGAGTTCGCAGTCCCGGCCCTCACGGTAGCTCTCGACCACGTCGCGGATCGCCCGCTCGACGAAGTCTGGGCCGTGGACGGTCTCGCCGTCGGCGTCGAGTGGCTCCCACTCGCCCGAGCCAGCCCGACGAACGCGATGAGTCCCGTGGTCGTCGGTGTTCGGGAAACCGACGCCGATCTCGATCTCGCCGTCGCTGCCAACGAGGCGGTGGTGGCAGTCGACGAGGCCGGGACCGTGTTCGTCGCCGGTCGCCGCCAGCGCGTGGACGCCCGACTCGTAGGCCCACGTGGCGATCCCCTGGTTCTCGTTGTGGACGCCGAAGAACTCCGTGGCGTCGCGGTAGTCGAACTGCCCCATCACCCACGCCACGTCTGTCTCGTCGGCGAAGTAGTGAGCCAGGTCGATCGAGTGAGAGGCGTAGTCCATCAGGTTGCCGGCGGCCAGTTCGATCCGTTCGAGGTCGCCGATCGCACCCGCATCGAGCAGTTCTTTCGCCCGGCGGAACGGCCGCCCGAAGCGTCGCTGATGGTTGAACGTGAGCTGCGTCTCCGAGTCGGCGGCCGCGGCGGCCATCCGACGGCTCGCCCCCCACGTGTCGGCCATCGGCTTCTCGCAGTGGACCGCGCCAACGCCGTGGTCGATGCAGTCGACGACGAGGTCCTCGTGGACGGCCGGCGGCGTACAGACGCTGACGACGTCTGGGTCGACGGCGTCGAGCATCGTCTCGTGGTCGGTGTACACCCCGCCCTCGGGCAGGTCGTACGCATCGGCGAAGGCCGCGGCGTTCTCGCGGACGATGTCGGCACAGGCGACGATCTCGCAGTCCGCGACGGCCTCGTAGGCGTCGGCGTGGCTGTAGGCCATCGCGAAGCCCGTCCTGTCTGGATCGTCCGGTTCCGCACCCGTCCCGATGATGGCAACTGTCGTCACACTCCGCTGTGTGGGTCGGTCGGGCTTAACCGCTGGGGCGGGACCGGTGATTCCGCTCTGGGGCGGGATAGCCCGGTACGCTTACCTGCCGGGATCTGTTCACTTCGACTATGCAGGTCTGTGGCACGGCTGACAGTGAGTTCACCGAAGTCGTCGAGGGCGTTCACATCGCGCCGCTGGTCAGCGGCGAGCGCATGAACGTCCAGCACTTCCACATCGAACCCGACGCAGTCGTCCCGGAACACAGCCACCCCCACGAACAGGTGGGGTTCGTGGCACGCGGGACGTTCACCTTCCGGGTCGGTGACGAGGAGTTCGTCCTCGGCTCGGGCGAGTCCTACGTCGTCCCGGCCGAGGAACCACACGAGGCGGCCAACCGCACCGACGAACCCGTCAGTGGGATCGACGTGTTCAGTCCACCCCGTCAGGCGCCCGACTGGGAGTGATGCCCGTGGTGGGGCGGGAGACGTGGACGACGCTCGCCGTGGGGCTGCTGGTAGTCCTTGCCGGCTGTAGCGGCGCCACTGGCCCGGGGGCCACCGAGAGCCCGACCGTCACGCCGGCACCGATCCCCGCGCCCGACAGCGGCTTCTCGCCCGGCGTGACGGCTGGTGGGATGAACGTCTCGACGGTGCTGTCGACCCACGAACGGGCGTTACGAAAGCACTCCTACACGCTGACGACCGACCTGACGGTTCGGAACCGGTCGACGCGGGCTGTTCTGTGGCGCGAGCGATCGGTCGCCCGCGCCGCCGCCGACGGAACGCCGTTCTCGCTGCGGCTCAACTACAGCGAGCCCCGGGCGTTCGACGGACTCGTGCGGTCGCAACTGTACTACGACGGGACGACCGTCCGCCGGGTCGTGTACGAGAACGGGAGTGTCAGCTACGATCGATTCGACCGCCGCACGAACGTCGATCTGACGAACATTGGGCTCCTCAGGCGCGTGTTCTACCAGCTCGATAACGTTCGTATCAGACGGAGTCCCGACGGCCAGACACTCGTCACCGGGACGCTGCCGTATCCACGGGTATTGCCGAACCCGCCGAACGTCCAGGCGACGGGCGACGTGACGGCGTCGGCCAGCATCACGCCCGACGGCGTCGTCGACCAGTTGGCCTTCGGCTACGACGCCAGTTCCGGGGGCGGCCCCGCTCGCGTCCGGCTCTCGACACGAGTCACCGACCTCGGCTCGACGACGGTCGAACGGCCGGCGTGGCTCGACAGAACGACGACTGAGACGAATTGATATCCGCAGAACGAGGCGCGTTCTGACTGCTTGAAAAGTTCTCTACGAGAGATCCTCAATGTTCTGGCGGTTGCACCGCCAGAGGACGAGCGATTGGCGTTACGCCACTCGCTCGATGTTTTCGCGGCGACGCCGCGAAAGCCCGAGAGGTTGGCCTCAGGCCAACTTCTCGATGTCGTCAGAACGCAACGCGTTCTGACTGCTTGAAAAGCTCTCTACGAGAGCTTTTCAATGTTCTCGACGATCGCGTCGGCGTACTCCTCGGTACCCAGTTTCTCGGCGTCCTCTAGCTGGCGTTCGAGGTCGTAGGTGACCTGGCCCGAGGAGATGGTCTCCTCGACGGCGTCGCGGACGAGGTCGGCGGCCTCTTTCCAGCCCATGTAGTCGAACATGAGGCGACCGGAGAGGATCATCGCGGTCGGGTTGGCCATGTTCTGGCCGGCGCGCTTGGGCGCGGAGCCGTGGACCGGTTCCGCGAGCACGCGGGCGTCACCGAAGTTGGCGCCCGGCGCGATGCCGAGGCCGCCGATCTGTGCGCCAGCGGCGTCCGAGAGGTAGTCGCCATTGAGGTTCGGCATGGCGAGCACGGAGAACTCGTCGGTGCGAAGCTGCATCCACTGGAGCATCGCGTCGGCGAGGCGGGACTCGACCATGACGGCCTCGTCCGGGATGTCGATCTCGTCCTGGGTCTCCCAAAGGGAGTCGGGGGCGGCGAACACCTCTTCGTCGGGGTACTCCTCGTCGGCGACCTCCATACCCCACTCGGTGAACTGGCCTTCGGTGAACTTCATGATGTTGCCCTTACCGACCAGTGTGACCTTGTCGCGGTCGTGTTCGAGGGCGTAGTCGATGGCCTTGCGGACGAGGCGCTTGGAGCCAAACTCCGTGATCGGCTTGATGCCGATGCCGATGGGACCGTCGTGCATCGTCTCGTCGAAGCCCATCTCGTCCTCGACGAACTCGCGGACCTGCTCGACTTCCTCGGTGCCGGCTTCCCACTCGATGCCGGCGTAGACGTCTTCCGTGTTCTCACGGAACGTGACCATGTCCATCTCCTCGGGCGCTTTCATCGGTGACGGGACGCCGTCGAGGTAGTAGGTCGGGCGGACGTTCGAGTAGAAGTCCAGCGTCTGGCGCAGCGCGACGTTGAGCGAGCGGAAGCCAGCGCCGACGGGCGTCGTCAGTGGGCCCTTGATGGCGACGCGGTGCTCGTCGATGGCGTTGACGGTGTCCTCGGGAAGGTTCTCACCGTCGTACTTCTCTCGGGCGGTCTCGCCTGCGAACACCCGCATCCACGCGATGTCGCGGCCTGTCGCGTTCGCGGCGGCTTCCAGGACCTTCTGGGCGGCCGGGCCGACGTCTTTCCCGATGCCGTCCCCGTGGATGATGGGGATGGTCGGCGTCTCGGGGATGTCGAGTTCGTCGTTGTCCTCGTCGATGACTTCGATCTTCTCGCCTTCGGCGGGCACCTCGACTTTATCGTAGTCGTAGCTCATACTCGGTCTCACGAAATTCGCGCCTAAAGGACTGCCGTTTTCGACGAGGGGATGGTAACAGGGGACAGGGACCGTCACCCGGCCGAATCCTCGAATTTCGTTTCCGTCATCGAAACGCGCTGAGGACTGCACGGATCTCCGTCGGCGCGTTCAGCAGGAGCACACGCGGGAAGCGCCGCCGGGCGTTGCCCAGCGTGTCGGCCAGCCCATCGATGGCGTCCTCGAAGACCCCCTCGCCGTGGCCCAGCAGGATGCGGCCGGAATCGAACTCGGTGAATCGCTCTCGCGGCGGCGAGAGGCGACTCATACGGACAGTTGTAGACGTTTCCCAGTCCACCGTACGACTGCGTGCGGTCGATCTGTGGGGGACTGACAACTGTCCGTCTCAGAAACGGCATCCCGATCCGCCCGTCGCCAACGGCTTTTTCCGCTGGCCCGCGTCAGTGGCGGCATGGAGATCATCGTCCACGGCGGAGCAGGCTCCGCGCCGGACGAACCGGCCGCCAGACAGCGCGCCCTCGGAGCTGCGGCCACGGCGGGATCGGACGCCGAGTCGCCACTATCGGGTGTCTGTGCCGCGGTTCGAGCCCTGGAGAGTGACCTTCGATTCAACGCCGGCGTCGGTGGCACGGTCCAGAGCGACGGCGTCGTCCGCACCGACGCGAGTGTGATGACCGACGACGGGACGGTGGGTGCCGCCTGTGCGATGGCTGGTGTCGAGCACGCCGTCGACGTGGCTCGCACAGTCGCGACAGAGACGCCACACGTCCTGCTGGCCGGTGATCAGGCCGTCGACTTCGCCCGGGAAGTCGGCGTCGAGACGGACTGTGATCTGTGGACCGAACGCACGCGAACGCGCTGGAACGACGCCGATCTACCGGACGGCCGCGGCGAGCGACTGGCGTGGGTCCGCGAGCAGTTCGGTGCGGGCCACGACACGGTCGGCGCGGTCGCCACCGACGGCGACCGCCTGGCGGCGGCGACCTCGACCGGGGGACGATGGTTCGCGCTGGCCGGCCGGGTGGGGGACGTGCCACAGATCGGCGCGGGCGTCTACGCCGACGAGCGCGGCGGTGCGAGTGCGACCGGCGAAGGCGAGGCGATCGCTCGCTTCGGCCTGGCGAAAGAAGCCGTACGCGCGCTCGATCGATTCGGCCCCAGTCAGGCCGCACAGCACGCGGTCTCGGCGTTCGAGGACGAGACCGACGGACGAGCGGGCGTGATCGTCATGGATCACGCGGGCCACACGGGATCGGCAGAGAACACTGCAGCGATGCAGACGGCGACACGGTCATAGCGACCGTGGTGATGCAGACGTCGATACGGTCATAGCGACCGGTACTGTCACCGCGTGTTCGTCAGTCGTCCCAGGGATCGAGTTTGTTGTCGTACTGCGGTTCGCTGCCGAACCGATCGACGACCGCCAGCACGACCGTCACGAGGAAGACACCGACGGCGGCGCTCGCGAACACGGCCGCGCCCGCCCAGACGCCACGGAGCAGGATGACGGCGGCCGTCGCCAGCAGAATCACCCCCCAGAGGAGCGTGCTGGCGTAGATCGGCGACACGTCGTCGGTGGCCATTACTCACCTCGTTTCACGTACAGGGGCAAACCTTTTGCCCAACGTATCGGGTGCGTTTCGTTTTCTCCGGTGCGAGACCTTCGAGTGTTACTGCCGGCTGGAACGCCGTGCGGAGCTTCGTCATGCCGCGATGGAAATCCATTTGCCGCCGACAGTCCAAGTACTGGCCATGACAGACGTGGATCTGGACGCCGAGGAGTACGAGAAACACCGCGAGGCCGGGGAGATCCTGGCACAGGTGCGCAACGAGGCCGCTGAACGACTCGAAGTCGGGACGGGCTACCTGGAGATCTCCGAGTGGGCCGAGGACCGTATCCGCGAACTGGGTGGGGAACCGGCATTCCCGGTCAACGTCAGCGTCGACCACGAGGCCGCCCACGGCGCGGCCGGCCCCGACGACGACCGAACCGTCGGCGAGGAGATGGTGAAACTCGACATCGGTGTCCACATCGATGGCTGGCTGGCCGACACTGCCGTCACGGTCGACCTCTCGGGCAACGACGACCTGAAAGCGGCCGCCGACGAGGCCCTCGACGCCGCGCTCGACACCGTCGCCGCCGGCGTCGACACCGGCGAGGTCGGGGCCGCCATCGAGGAGGTGATCGACGGCTACGGCTACAACCCTGTCGTCAACCTCACCGGTCACGGACTTGGTCACTGGGAACAGCACACGCCGCCGAACATCCCGAACCGGTCGATCGCACAGGGTGAGACACTGGAGGCCGGGCAGGTCGTCGCGATCGAACCCTTCGCCACGACCGGGACCGGCAAGGTCCACGAGGGTGCGACCGAGGAGATCTTCTCGCTCGAACGCGAGGGGTCGGTCCGAAACCGACAGGCTCGACAGGCGCTGAACCAGATCGGCGAGGAGTTCAAGACGCTGCCGTTCGCCGCCCGATGGCTCGACGTGTCTCGGCCACACATGGCGCTCCGACGCCTCAAACAGCAAGACATCGTTCACGGCTATCCCGTGCTTCAGGAATCCGAGGGCGAACTGGTCAGTCAGAAAGAACACACGGTGATCGTGACCGAGGACGGCTGTGAAGTGACGACGCGGCTGTAGGACCGGCCGCGACGCAGGAGCGGGCGGCTTTTTCGCCCACGTTTTTGCGCGGGTGGTCGCGAGCGGAGCGAGGGGCCCGACGCGGAAAAACGTGGGAGCGACGGCTGTGAAGTGACGACGCGGTTGTGACAGTGTCGACGCGCCTCTGACAGTGACGACGCGGTCGTAATAACGTCGACGTGCGGTGACGACGCGGCGGCCGCTGTCGTTTCTCGACTGTCTCGTACCGACTGATCGCTCTCCTGAATGAGCGGCCGCAAAAGGGTGTTGGGTGTGTTGGGGTGTGTTGGGTGTCGTCCGGGATGGTTCAGGCGTTGTTCATGCGGATCTCCGTCTTCGTGCCACAGATCTGGCACTCACTGACGCGGTACGGTTCGCGGGAGAACGCGGCGTTCTCCTGCTTCGTACTCTCGGTCAGTATCTGGACGGATACGTCGTGAGGGGTCGTGCGTTCGCACGTCGAGCATGCCTCCGACATATTGGTGTCGCCGTCTTTGACTGCCATCCCGTTTCACTCTTGGTCGGAGATGGGTATAAAAACACCCCACAGTTCTGGGTCGTTTACACCGTTTATCGACCGACGGGAGTCGATTCCCCATTCTACAGCTTGAGAGGGGCCAAAAAAGTTTATCGACTGTTCTGGATCTGTTACCACCCCACTATACCCGTGAACGGCAACAAGATTTAAATATAGCTTTTCGACCGGACGTGGCAAAGCGGTTTACTGTCGTCCGGTGAACGGTGCAGTATGGAGCAGGTGTTCGCACCGTGGCGGATCGAGTGGGTCAAGCGCGACGAGAAGAACCCGGATGTCGACTGCGTGTTCTGTGAACTCCCCGCAGCGGGGGTGGACCGGGACAACAGAGTCGTCGCGCGCAACGAGCACGCCTACGTCCTGCTCAACAACGCGCCGTACAGCCCGGGCCACGCGATGGTGATCCCCTACGAGCACACCGGCGACTACCGGGACCTCGAATCCGACGTCCTCCTCGCACACGCGCAGTTGAAACAGCGAACCTTCGACGCGCTCGAAGCCGCACTCGATCCGGACGCGTTCAACGCCGGTCTCAACCTCGGCGGGGGTCCGGCTGGCGGCTCGATCGAGGACCACCTGCACACACACGTCGTCCCGCGGTGGGAGGGGGACACGAACTTCATGCCGGTGGTCAGTGACACGCAAGTGATCGTCGAAGCTATCGAGGACACCTACGGTCGGCTCTACGACGCCTTCGCGGAGCAGCAGGGCGCGACGATCTCCGAGGAGGGTGCTGCGGTCGAGTTCGGCGAGTGATACGGACAGTTGTAGACGTTTCATACGAATTATTGTCGATCTGAGACAGACCGACAACTGTCCGTCTGACGATCCGGCGGCGATACGCTCATAGCCTTCGGGAGCCAGGCTATGAGTGGACGGACGATTCGAGAGATGGTTCAGTCGACTGGGGGACTCGATCCGGTTTTCGCCGGTTATCTCCTCGCGTTCGGCGTCGCAGCCCTGGCCTGCTTCGGCAGCGTCACCCGCGCACGACGGATCGAGGAGCGAGAGACCCGCCGCGGACTCGTCGGCCTGCTGGTCACCAGCGGCGGCTGGGCGGTGTCACATGTCGCGTTCTTTCTCGTCCCCGGCGTCTCGGCCAAGACCGCCGTGTACACGATCGGTCTCGTCGTCGGATTCAGTACCATCGGGTCGTGGCTGTACTTCTGTTCTGCATACACTGGACGGACGCTCCACCGGAACACCGCCCTGCGGCGACTGGCAGTCGCGATCTTTATGATCGTCGTCGCGGTGAAAGTCACGAACCCATTCCACGGGTGGTACTTCGCGACCCAGCAGGCTGCGGCACCGTTCCCTCACCTCGCGATCACGCATCAGCCACTCCACTGGGTCGTGATGGGGCTTACCTACGCGCTGGCAGCCGTCGGGTACTTCATGCTGCTCGAACGGTTCCTGCAAGTCAGTTACCCCACCCGACCCCTGGCAGTGCTGGTCGGGATCACGGGGCTGCCGGTGCTCTTCGATCTCGTCGGCTACGCCACGCCGTTGCTGGTGGATATCACCTACGAATCGATCGGTGTGGCCGTCTTCGCTGTCGGCGTCTGTTTCGTCTTCCTCGAACGGTTTCGGGCGATCGGGCTCGCCGGCAGCGACGACGATCCTGTGATCATCGTCGACGAACACGACCTCCTCCGGGAGTACAACGCGGCCGCAGCGGACCTTTTCCCGTCGCTGACGGAGACGGGGACGGTCGGCCAGCCACTCTGGAGTATCGTGCCGTCTGTCGCCGAGGTCCTGGAGACCGAACCGGCGGTGCTGGAACTCGACCGTGACGGCAGCCGGCGTTACTACCAGCTCTCGGAGAGCCCCTTCGCGGCCGGCCAGACGCCGATCGGACGCCTCATTCTCTTTACCGACATCACCGATCGCGAGCGCGACCGTCGCGAACTGGAACGCCAGAACGAACGCCTCGATCAGTTCGCCAGCGTCGTCAGCCACGATCTGCGCAACCCGCTGCAGATCCTTCACGGGGCACTCGACGGGGCCAGAGCGACCGGCGACCCGGAACACTTCGAACGAGGCGAGCAGGCCATCGAACGCATGGAACTGTTGATCGACGATCTCCTCTCGCTGGCCCGGCAGGGACAGCCCATCGACGAGACCGAACTGGTCTCGCTAACCGTCCTCGTCGAAGAGTGCTGGTCGGTCGTCGACGACGACAGCCGAATTGCCGCCGATCCGGCTCGCCTCCGGCAACTCCTGGAGAACCTCTTCCGCAACGCCGTCGAACACGGAGTGTGCGGCGAGCCCTCGGTCGCTAGTGCTCCCGAGGACGCCGTTGAACACGATGGTCCGGACGTGACGGTTCGGGTCGGCCCGCTCCCGGACGGACGCGGCTTCTACGTCGAAGACGACGGCCCCGGCATTCCGCCCGAAGCCCGCTCGGACGTGTTCGCGTCCGGCTACTCGACGAACGATGGCGGTACCGGGTTCGGACTGGCGATCGTCCGAGAGATCGCCGAGGCACACGGGTGGGAAATCGCGGCCACGGAGAGCGACACGGGCGGGGCACGCTTCGAGATCACAGGCGTGACGACCCACACGAAAAACGCGGGCGAAGCGGTTTAGTCACCCCCGCCGCAACGACGCGGTGATGACACGTCGGGACGTGCTGCGCCGGGTCGGGCTGGTGATCCTCGGGACGAACCTCGTTCTCGCCGTGCTGAAAGGTGTCGTCTGGGCCGAGACCGGGAGTCTGGCGGTTGGATCGGAGGCGGTCAACAGCCTCGCCGACACCGCCTACAGCCTCGTGATCGTCGCCGGCCTCTACCTGACCACACAGCCACCGGACTTCGAGCACCCCCACGGCCACGAGCGCATCGAGCCGTTCGTCTCGCTGTTCGTCGCCGTGGGTATCTTCGCCGCCGGCGGCGTGATCCTCTGGCAGGCCGTCCAGTCGCTGCTGGCCGGCGACGTGAACGTGACCCGCGGACCGGCCGCCGTCGGCGTGCTGGCCTTCTCCGCTGTCGTCAAGTACGGCCTCTATCGCTACTGTCTGTCTGCCGGCCGTGACCAGCACTCTCCGGCGCTGGTCGCGACTGCGATGGACAACCGCAACGACATCCTCACCGCGGGGGCCGCGCTGGTCGGTGTGGCCGGCGCGATGCTTGGCTACCCGGTACTGGACTCGCTGGCGGCGATGGTCGTCGCCGCCGGCATCGTCTACACCGGCGTCGAGGTCGTCCGGGACAACGTCGCCTACCTCGTGGGCGCGGCCCCGCCCGAGGAACTCCGGTCCGAGATCATCCAGCGCGCGCTCGAACACCCGGACGTTGAGGGTGCCCACGACGTGATCGCCCACTACGTCGGTCCGGAAATCGACGTGAGTCTCCACGTCGAGGTCGAGGGCGACAAGACCCTGTTCGAGGCCCACGACATCGAGACCGACGTCATCCAGTCGATTCAGGACCTTCCGGAGGTCGACGACGTGTTCGTCCACGTCGACCCCCGCGAACTCGGGGAGTGGAAGCGAGACGACGACGTGGATCGGCTGGTCGAGTAGCGCGGTCTCGTGGACTCGATTATACCCGTGCTCTTCGCATGCTGTAACGTTCTACCCCGGTGAGATACCGAACAATCTGCGGAGGCGCGCACTGTCGCTCGCGATGGCGAGCGACGACACTGTGCGAGGGATGACTGAGCGAGCACTACGAGCGAAGGAATCGGCTGGGGAGGCGTGTGGCGCGGTGTTGTCTTGCGGTCCTGGGGGACGAACGGGCGAGGCACGTCTGAGCGGTTCTGCGCTGGCACTATCCGAACGAAGTGAGGATATCCCGCACAGAACCGCTCAGCGGGCCGAGGGCGTTCAGTTCTCTACTACTCCCGGAAGACTGCGAGCGACATCATTCCGAACCAAAACAACACAACCACCCGATCACTTAGCTCATCGATCTATCGAACGACACGCCCACAGAGCATCGATACCGAACACTCCAAAGAATAGGACACCATCGCCTATGCACCCGTAAACGCGTACAGCACCGCCAGCAACCCGGTGACTCGACAGCTCAGGGCCACCAGTTGCGCCTCGGCCGGTGAGGCGAGCGACAGCAAGACCAGCGGCTGTTTCAGCGCGAACGGGACCGTCGTCAGGAACAGGATGCCCACGGCCAGATACAGCATCGCGTGACTGGCGTTGCGCCGGTAGCCCCGGTAGGCCTGGTAGGCGACGAAGCCGCCGACGACTGCCGTCAACAGCGCCGTCAGCACGGTCACTGTCTGGGGAATCTGCAGCGAGATCGGCGGAGTCACTGCTCGCCACCTCTGCTGGTCCGTCGTCGTGGGTGTGTCTGTGTTCGGATCATCGCTGAGTCCTGTAGATGACGAACAGTATCAGTGCGAGCCCGCTCAGTCGCGTGAGGTCCGTGACCAGTCGGATCACCCCGGTCCCGACGCTCGTCGTGTTGCCGAGGATCAGGTTAAGCAACAGCGGGACGCCGCTCAACAGGAGGATACCGGCAGCCATCCCTAGCAGCGCCGGATCGTGGGTCCGGCGGTAGCTCTGGACGCCCTTGACGAGGATCGTCACCGAGAGGACGATCGCGACGACGAACCCGAGGAAGAACAGCAGGACGATGATCTGGCCGGGCGTGGTCTGTAGGGCTGGCGACGACACTCCGGCCCCGGCGAGCGCCAGCAGTGACTGGAGCAGTGCCGTCGTCATTTGAGTCCCTCGAACAGTTCGGTGAAGCGGTCGGCCGCGTCCGGTTCGCGGCGCTCGATGTCGATGCGGTACTCCCCGTCTTCGAGGTCGACGGTGACCCGGGACAGCTGGGCGCTGAACACGTCGTAGTGGTGGCCGTCGGGGTCCAGTTGCTGCTGGGCGGTGACGAGATCGTGTTCGCGCAGGCTGTCGAGCCGGCGGTACACGGTCGGCGGCGAGGCGTCACACCGCTCGGCCAGCTGGTCGGCTGACATGGCCTCGATGCTCGTCGCTGCGAGGATCTCGCGGGCGTACTCGTCGTCCAGCAGTTCGACGACGGTCTCGAGTTCCGGCTCCTCGCTCATCGATCACGACATCGGTGACGGAGGGTCTCGGTACACTGTGCACATCCGTGATCGATACGGGAGTACAAAAAAGCGAACCACACAGTTTCCGAGCCTGAAAGTGTGATTGTGGTTCTTTTTAGTACAGGGCTCAACACCTGAACTGTAATGGTCCCACTGTCAACGCAGTCGAGCAGACGCGACGACGAACGCCGCCCACCGGAGCGGTCACGACCGGTCTATTCCGCTGGTGAGGTGAGCGAATGAGGAACGTCAGAGCACTGGCGCTGATCGGACTGGTCGTTCTCAGTGCCGCGTCGGTCGCCGTCGGTCCCGCGGCAGGGGCGCCCGGCGTCGTCACGATCAGCACGGAGACGACACCGGACCAGCCCGCGCCCGGGGAGAACGTGACGATCACGACGACGATCACGAACCCCGAGGGCGGCAGCGAGTCGTACTCGGTACGTAACGTCGAACTCCGGGCAACCGAAGCCGACGATAGTGAACTGTACGACGAGGACGGCACCGACAGTTCGATCGGCGTCGGCGAGACGGTCACCCGCGAACTCGCCGCCGAGGTCGAGACCAGCGGCGAGCAGACGTACGTCCTCCACATCCAGCTGCTGTCCAACGGGCAGGTACGCAACCTCGAACGGACGGTGACGGTAACGGCCGGCCAGCCCGATCCCGCGCTGTCGCTGTCGGCCGAGCCACTCGGTCCGTCCGGCGACACGACGCTCCGACTCAACGTGTCGAACCCCCGCCCGGACACGATCCGGAGCCTGACCGTCGATCTCGCCGGCGACTCGGTCAGCTTCGACGAGGACCGCCGTATCGTCCCGCAACTGGCGTCGGGGTCGGTGGCGACGCTTCGCTACCCCGTTTCGAACGTCGACACGGGCACCGGGTCCGTCACCGCACAGGTCGAGTACACGACTGCCGACGGTGAGTTCGTCTCGACGACGGAGACCCTGACGACGACGGTTGACCGGGTCAAGAACCCCGGAAACGTCACGCTCTCTGCCGTCGAGGTCCGGAACGTCGGCGGCGAACTCCGGGTGTCGGGTCAGGCCAACAACGTCGGCGGAACGGCGGTCTCGTCGGTGAGCGTCGCCGCTGCCGACGAGGCCGACAGCCTCGGCCCGGTCCAGTCACGCACCTTCGTCGGTGAGCTCGGCGCCAGTGACTCGCGGGAGTTCTCCCTCGCGGTCGCCACGCCGGAGTCGTCGACCGAGACCACGATCCCGGTCGACGTCGAGTACCTGATCGACGGCGAACGGGTCAGTCGGACGCTCTCGGTCACCTACGAGCCCGGATCGAACGGGGACGTGTCGCTGTCGGGCGTCGAGATCGTCACCCGCTCGGGCGAGACGAGTATCGTCGGTCGCGCCAACAACGTCGGTGACACGAACGTCTCGTCGCTCCAGATCTCGGTCGCAGACGGTGCGTACAGTCTCGGTGACGCCCAGTCTCGCACCTTCGTCGGGAGTCTCGCACCCAGTGGGTCCGGCGCGTTCGACCTCGCCGTGGGACTGCCCGAAGACGGCCAGTCGGCGACGATCCCGGTCGAGGTTCGCTACCGCGTCGACGGCCAGACCGTCTCGCGCTCGATCGCGGTCGAACACCAGCCGGGCTCCAGCGGCGACATCGACCTGACGGGCCTCCGGATCGAACAGACTGGCGACCGACTGACGATCCGTGGTTCGACGAGTAACCTCGGTACGGCAAATGCCTCCGCAGTCGTGGTGTCGGTCGGCGACGGCGAGGCGGTCGCCCCCGCCCAGTCCGAGTCGAGTTACTTCGTCGGCTCCATCGACGAGAGCGACTTCAAGTCGTTCCAGGTCGACGCTCAGCTGACGGCCGACACCAACGAGACGATCTCGATCCCGGTCGAGGTGCGCTATCGCGTCGACGGGCAGCGCGTCACGCAGACGATCCCGGTCTCCTACACCCCGACGACACAGGCTCCCGCTGGCCAGCCCCAGCGCGGTTCCGGTACACCGGTCGCGCTGCTGGGCGGCGGACTACTGGCGGCACTCGTGGGCGGGTTCGCCTACAGACGATACCGATGAGCGTCATCAGTGCCACCGACGCGGTGAAGATCTACGAGTCGGGCGACAAGACCCTGCGGGCGCTCGACGGCGTCTCGGTCAGCGTCGAGCCCGGTGAGTTTGCCTCCGTCGTCGGCCCCAGCGGGAGCGGCAAGTCCACGCTGTTGAACCTGCTGGGTCTGCTCGACGAGCCCTCCGAGGGCGCGGTCACGGTCGACGGCACCGACCTGTCAACGCTCTCGAAGCGACAGCGGACGGACCTCCGGCGAGAAACGGTCGGGTTCATCTTCCAGAGCTTCTACCTGGTGCCGACGCTGACTGCCCGTGAGAACGTCGCCGTGCCGGGACTGGTCAGCGACGATCGGTCGGACCTGATCGAGCGGGCCGACGAACTGCTCACTCGCGTCGGCCTGGGCGATCGGCTCGATCACTACCCCAACGAGCTGTCGGGCGGCCAGAAACAGCGGGTCGCGATCGCCCGGTCGCTGATCAACGACCCCGACATCCTGCTGGCCGACGAGCCGACCGGGAACCTCGACCAGGGCACCGGCGCGCAGGTGCTTGACGTGTTCGACGAGATCACGAAAGAGGACGTCGCGATCCTCACGGTCACCCACGACGAGCAGGTGACCGACTTCGCCGACCGGACGATCAGGCTCGTCGACGGGGTGATCTCCGATGATCGATAGCCCGCTCGCGCGCTTTTCCCCGTTCCTGGCGTTCGCCCGGAACAACCTCTCCCGGGCCCGTGCGCGGACGATCCTCGCCATGGCGGGGATCACGATCGGCGTCGTCGCCATCGCCTCGCTGGGCATGTTCGGCGCGACGCTCGAACAGTCGTTCCTCGACACGACCGACAGCGCGATTCGCACCGTCGGGGTCGGTCCCGGCGAGGACGCCGAGTTCCAGACGCTCGGCCGCGAACAGGTCGCGGAGATCGAACGCTACGCCGGGGACGGCGACGTGTACACGCTCTCGCGAGGGCGGGCCAGCGTGACGGGCTTGCAGCAGACGACCACCGCCTCACTGGTGTCCGTCTCCGATCCGGGGGTGTTCGTCACCGCCGAGTCCGGGCAGCTCCCGCCCAACTGGCGCTCGGGCGTCGCGATCGGTGCCGAACTCGCCGACACGCTGGGCGTCGAACCGGGCGACAGCGTCCAGGTCGGCGACGAGAACCGTCGCGTCGTCGCGGTGCTGGCCGAGTCGAGTCGCGCCTCGTTCGTCCAGACGGGCGATGCCGTCGTCCTCCCGCCGGGCGAACTCGGTGACGGCGCGTCACAGGTGCTGGTCCGCGCGGACACCCCGCAGGAAGCGTTCGCCATCAGTGACGAACTCGATTCGAACCTCAACAGCGATCGCCGGACCCGCTACTCGGTGTTCGACGCCGAATCGGCGCTCCAGCGGTTCAACGAGCAAATCAGCCTCATCCGGACGTTCCTGCTGGCGGTCGGCGGGGTCTCGCTACTGGTCGCGTCGGTGAGCATCCTCAACGTGATGCTGATGAGCACCATCGAGCGCAAAGAAGAGATCGGCGTCCTCCGGGCCGTCGGTTACCACCGCCTCGATATCCTGCGCCTGATGCTGTACGAGGCCGCCCTGCTGGGCGTCGTCGGTTCGATCTTCGGCGTCGTCATCAGCATTGGCCTCGGAATGCTGATGAACGCGGAACTGCTCTCCGATCCCTTCGCCTTCTCCGCGCAGGCCCTGCAGTTCACCGTCCTCGGGTTCCTGTTCGGGACCGGGGCGAGCTTCGTCAGCGGGCTGTATCCGGCGTGGAAGGCCGCCAACGCCCGGCCAGTGGAGGCGTTGCGGGACTGATGTCACGCTCGTGAACGCCGCCACGTCGACTCAACACGGGCGCCCCTCGTCAACTATTTGTCCGTTCCCCGTCGAAATCCCGACCAGATGGACGTTCCCCTCGCGACGCTCCTCGTTCGGCCGCGTCGGGCGTTCGAGGACGCCGAGGACCCACTCTCCGTCGCACAGGCACTGGTGTTCGTCGTTCTGCTGAGTGCCGTCAACGTCGCGACGTTGTTCCCGCTGTACGTCGGACGGTGGGAGCGAGCCGCTGCTGACGGTCGCGATCATCTGGATGGGATACGTGTGGACCGGTGCCCTCAGCGTCGCACACGGGCTGTCGCGTCGCGCTGCGGTTGGCGTCGCCGGGGCCGTGACCGCACTCCTCCTCCTCGCCGCGCACGCCCCCGTCTAGACCGGTTCGCCGAAGGCGTAGACGGTGTTGTGGCTGGTGATCTCGCAGTCGACCAACTCGCCTACTTCGAGGCCGCGCTCCTCGGCGTCGACGATCACGACCTGCCGGTAGGCCTCGTCGTAGCCAACCAGCGACTCGTCGGTGCCGTCCTCGGTCAGGAGCACGCGCTTCACGTCGCCGATCATCGCCTCGTAGGCCGCACCGGTCACGTCCATCTTGAGTTCGGACATGGCCTTCGAGCGGTCCTTCTTCGTCTGGCCGCCCAGCCCCTTCATCTCGGCGGCGTCGGTGCCCGGCCGCTTGGAGAAGCGCGTGACGTTGATCTTCTCCGGGCGCGTCTCGCGCAGGAGGGCCATCGACTGCTGGAAGTCCTCGTCGTTCTCAGTCGGGAACCCGACGATGAAGTCGGTCGACAGCGTCCAGTAGTCCAGCGCGTCGTCGAACGTGTCGACGACCTCGACGTACTCGGACACGGCGTGCTGGCGGCGCATCTCCGTGAGCACCTCGTCGCTCCCGGACTGGACGGGCGCGTGCAGGAAGTTGTACAGTTCGTCGTGCTCGGCGAAGACCCGGGCCAGTTCTTCTCGCACCCCGTGAACGCCCTTGGGGTTGGCCATCCCGACGCGCACTCGAAAGTCGCCGTCGATCTCGGTGCAGATCCGCTCCAGGAGTTCGGGCAGGAGGCTCTCGCCCTGATTGGTGTCCCAGCCGTAGACGCCGGTGTCCTGGCCAGTGATGCGGATCTCCTTCGCGCCGGCGTGGACGAGCGCGCGCGCCTTCTCGACGTTCTCCTCGACGGAGGGCGACTCGATCCGCCCGGTCGCGTGCTTGGTGATACAGTACGAGCAGTCCGACATACAGCCCCGAGCGATCGGGAGGATACCGATCACGCCGTCCAGCACGGTTTCCGTGTCCGGCGTCACCGTCGGACACTCGCCGTTCAGCACGTGCTGGGGGACGTCGTCCCAGTGGAGGATCTCGGCGTCGACCCCGGCCTCGTGGAACTCCTCGCCCTGCGCGAGTGCCATACAGCCCGTGATCACGAGATCCGCCGGCGTCTCGGCGTCGAGTTCTTCGGCCCGTCGGAGCATGTTGCGCTCCGTCTTCTCGACGACAGTACAGGTGTTGAGGATCGCCACGTCGGCCTCCTCGGGCCCCGTGGCTGGGTAGTGGCCCCCCTCGCGGAGCGCCTGCTCGATCTCCTGGGTCTCGCCGCGGTTGGACGTACACCCGTACGTCTCGATGTGGTACTGGGCCATGCGCTACGTTACTACTGTCTTGGTGCTCGCGGGCAAAAGCGCGACGGAATCGATCTAGCATATGGAGAGATAGCCCCAGCGGTCGACGGAACTCGTCTGGACGAGCCCTCGAAAGCCCTCGGCTTGCGTGCCGGCTCCGCCGGCACGTTCTATGGAGGTCGGTGGAACCGACCTCCTGGCTCGCGGGATCTGTGCAGGATATCCTCACTACGTTCGGATAGTGCCGGCGCAGATCCCGCGACCGCACCTCGCCCTTTCATCCACCAGGGCATAGACTGTTCGGCAATCCACGAGCCTGGCGGATGAAAGGGCGAGGGTCGCTGGCGGTGGAACGGAGTCGCTCTGTGGCAGGGTTCCCGCGACGCAGGAGCGGGATGCCACAGAGCGGCCGCCAGCGTCGCGAGGGCTTTCGAGGTCTGCACTACTATCGCAGTCGAAGCTGTCGCTGTATCGGTGTCGACGGACAAAAGAGCGGTCGTCTCTCCTAGCGCATCTCGTCGAGCGAGCGGACGGTGTCGGACATCAGCCAGGCGTCCTCGCGGTCCTCGTCCTCGATCGAGAGCGCGAAGAACGACTCGCGGCCGTCGTCGACGGTGATGTGGTAGCCGTGGCTGGTCAGTTCCTCGTCCGGGGCGGAGGGGGTCGGTTCGGCGGCGGTCACGGTTGGGCTAGCCCATGGCGAGGGAAAACCCCCTCGGTTAGTAAAACAGCCGCTAGAGTGTCTCTAACGCAGTGTTAGAACCGCGGGACGACAGTCAGTTTCCAGCCGGTCGGATGGTGAATCGGAGCTAGCGAGCTGTGTAGCCGCCGTCGATCAGCACCGACGATCCGGTCACGTACCACGACGCTTCGCTCGCGAGGTAGACGATCAGGGGCGCGATGTCTTCGGGGCGGGCCATCTCGTCGAGCAGCATCTCTCCCTTCCAGAGCGCTTCCAGGTCGGGGTCCTCGCGCAGCGCCTCGTCGACCGGATCGGTACGGACGTACCCCGGTGCGACGGCGTTGACTCGGATCCCTTCGTCGGCCCACTCTGACGCCAGTTGTCTCGTAAAGGAGTCGACGGCGCCCTTCGTCGCGTTGTAGGCGACCTGGTGCTGGGGGTAGTTGGCGACGCGGGCCGACATCGACGAGAGGTTGATAATCGAGCCGACGCCGCCGCGGTCGGCGACTTCGCTGTCGGCTCCGTCGTCGTCGTGGTCGGCTCCCTCGTCGCTGTCGGCCATCATCGCTCGACCGGCGTGTTTCGCACACCGGAAGGTGCCCGTGAGGTTCACGTCGACGACGCGCTGGAACTGCTCGACGGTCATCTCTTCGGCGGGCGCGTGGACCGTGATGCCGGCGTTGTTCACGAGTACGTCAAGGCCCCCGAACTCGTCGACGGTCGCATCGACCAGCGCCTCGACCTGGGCCTCGTCGGTCACGTCGGCTTCGTAGGCCCGGACTGTCGCGTCCGTGGCCGCTTCGATCTCTTCGGCGGCCCGCTGGCCACTCTCGGCGTCGCGGTTGCCGATCACCACGTCCGCGCCGGCCTCTGCGAGAGCCAGCGAGATGGCGCGGCCGATCCCGCGGTTGCCGCCGGTGACGATCGCGGTCCGGCTGTCCAGTCGGAACCGATCGAGGACGGCCACAGTCAGTTCGCGCCTCCCGGATCGGTGTCCACCTGCGCCGCTCGCCACCCCTCGACGATCTGGACGCCGCTCGACGCTCCGATGCGTTCGGCCCCGGCCTCGAACATGGCCTCGGCCTCGGCCCACGATCCGACACCGCCGCTGGCCTTGACCGGCCGGTACTGACTCAGCAGTGCGACGTCTGCGACGGTCGCCCCGCCCTCCGAGAAGCCCGTCGCGGTCTTGAGGAAGTCGGCGCCGGCGTCGGCGCCGATCTCGCCGATCCGGTGTTTCTCGCTCTCGGTCAGCAGCGGCGCTTCCACGATCACCTTCACCGGGATCGGGACCGTCGCGACGACTTCGGCGACCGTCTCCCGGACGGCGTCGTCCTCGCCGGCCTTCAACTGCCCGACGTTACACACCATATCGATCTCGTCCGCACCGTCGTTCCACGCCTGTTTGGCTGCCTCGGCGACCGCCGGGGTCCTGCTCTGTCCGTGCGGGAAGTCGATCACCGTCGTCAGCGAGACGTTGGCGTAGTCGTCCGCTCGCTCGACGTAGCAGGGCGGAATGCAGACCCGCATCCCGTGCTCGATGGCGTCGTCCAGTACCGCCTGCACGTCACCCCACGTCGTCGTGGGTCCGAGTACCGTGTGTTCGATCCGGTCGGCGACGGAGTCCATGCGCTACCATCGACTGGCGTCTACGTAAGGGTCCCGCCGGTACCGGATGGCCTTCGATCTGCGATCAGGTGGCGTCCGACGATCGACGGCGTTCGTACAGCACCTGTTTGTAGCTGATCTCGCGCTCGGTCATCTCGTTGCGGTACATCGGGTCCACGTCCGAGAGAGCGAACTCGCAGACGGTGTCGGCGTAGCTGGCGTTCTTCTCGCTCCAGTTCCGGCGTTCGTGGACCGCGAGGACGAACTGTCGGAGCCGGGGATAGCGAAGGTAGCAGTACACGTCCGCGTGGTGGCTACCGTAGTCGATCAGGAAGGCGGGGCGTCGACCCCGTTCGCGGGCGACTTTCGGTGCGACGAACCGCTCCAGTTTGTGTGCGACCAGCGCGCTTCGGCCGCCGTAGACCGTCCAGAACCACGGTAGCATCGCCAGGCCACGGAGCCGCGAGGGACGATCGTGGAACCGATCGATCGAGAGCCGTCTGGCACCTTCCTCGAACAGGAGGAGAGCACTCGGGACCGCCACGATGGTGGCGACGACGCCGGCTAGCGGATGGAGGAGCCACCCGGCGGGAACGAGCAGGAACGTCCCGAGCAGGAGGGCGACGATACGTCGTCGGAACCGGGTCGTCCACGCTTCGATCGAGTCCAGTGTCGAGGGGAGATCGAGCAGGAACACGGACGGCATCGGCGTGGCAAACGCCACGTCGAGCAGTTCTCGCCACTGTGTCGTCCGGTAGAGATCGTTCAGTGACAGCTCCTCGTACCGGGTGTAGGCGTCTTCGAGGACGATCCCGTCGAACCGGCCGACCACGTCGGCCGGGAGCGCCGTCGCAGTCGAGTGGTTCCCGGGATGGACGTGGTAGGCGGCCCGATCGGTCCGGAACTGCAACAGCGCCGGGTGCGATGGTACGTCGGTGACCGGCAGATCGGCGTCGTCGTCCCCGTACTGCGTCCAGTCGACGCGTTTCCTGGTCACCCGTTCAGCCACGGTGTCCCACACGTCCGAAGACCGGTGATCGCCGTTTCGTTTTCAGCTCCGGCACGCACGGCCGTACGGCGCTCCCGTTGATCAAGGTTGTGTGCTTCCCCTGATGGGGATCGTCTCCGCGTCGGCATCGTCGATCGAGCACGTGTCCAGCGTCGCCAGCCGGAACACTTTCCAGCCTCCGCGACGGTGGCCGGCATATGCAGATCTTACCGTCGGGGTTCGCGTTGCCGCCGCTGCCGTATCTCGTCGTCCTGCTCGGTGGGGCGGGGCTGGTGACGGTGTTGCTGTCGGCCGCACAGCCGAAGATCGAGCAGAAACTCGTCGTCTCGCTGCTGCCGTGGATGGCGATCGGTGGGGCGCTGCACGCCTTCTTCCAGATCGGGCTCTATCCGGGGCTGTACGAGCCGCTGTTCGGCACGCCGTCCGTGTATCTGAGCACGTACCTCCTGACCGCCGGCGTCTGGCTGTTGCTCCAGGGTGTCGGGATCGTCCGGGGGAACGAGGGTACCGTCACGAGGAACCTCGGACTCGTCGGGACGGCGATCCTGGTCGTGTTGATCGTCGTTCGGATCTGGCAGGTGTTCGGTCAGCCCACGTTCTCGCCGATCTGGCCGGCGCTGTCGGTCATCGGCGCGCTCGTGGTGACGGCGATCGTGCTGCTTGCGATCAGTCTCTGGCGGACGCCCGTGTTCGTCAGGACCCGCTACGCGGGTCCGGTCGTCGTGTTCGCCCACGCGCTCGACGGTGTTTCGACCGCCGTCGGTGCGGACGTGCTCTCGGTGTCCGAGCGGTCCCCGCTCCCGCGGTTGATCATGGATCTGGCCGGCCGCTTGCCGACGGCCGAGATCATCGGCGTCGGCTGGCTGTTCGTCCTCGTCAAACTCGTCGTCGCTGCCGCGATCGTGGTCTCGTTCAACCGCTACATCCACGAGGAACCCGCGGAGGGGGCGCTCGTGTTCGCCCTGATCGCTGCCGTCGGCCTCGGCCCGGCGGCGAACAACCTCTTCCTGTTTCTGGGTCCCGCAATGGTGTAGGCCGTCGCTGTGCCACAACGTGTGGCGTCCCTACGCCGGTTCGGCCAGCTTGACCGTCTCCAGTTCGGCGCCCTCGTGCCCGTCGGCGGCCGCCCGCTCTCTCGCACGCTGGATCGCTTCGCCGGGTCGCTTGAGGTCGCCTTCGACGCGATAGACGATCGGCTCGTGTTCGCCCTCGACCGCGAGGTGCACTTCGAGCTGTGGCATACGTGGACATTCACATCCACCGACATTATTCGTTCGGGTCGCCAGACCGGCGCTCCGAAGCAGGGAGCTTTTACTCGCCGTCGACCGTCTCTCCGAGCATGGCCAAACAGCCCCATCTGCTCGTCGAAGCTGGCGACCTGACTGACATCGCACTGGTACCGGGTGATCCCGGTCGCGTCGACCGGATCGCCGCCCAGTGCGACGACGCGACGACCGTGGCACAGAACCGCGAGTACAAGATCGTCAACGCGACCTACGAGGGCCGGGAACTGACGATCTGCTCGACCGGGATCGGGTCGCCCTCGACGGCGATCGCCGTCGAGGAACTCGCCGCCGTCGGCGTCGAGACGGTCATCCGCGTCGGGACGACGGGGGCACTCCAGGAGGGGATCGAGATCGGCGATATGGTCGTCGCAACCGGTGCGGCCAAGGACGAAGGGACCACGAAGCGCTACGAGGACGAGACCGTCCCCGCAGTCCCCGACTACGCGGTGCTGTCGGCGCTTGTCGACGCTGCCGAGGACAACGACGAGGACGTACATGTCGGCCCCATCGCGACGGACGACGCCTTCTACGCCGAGACCGACGAGTACGTCGAGGCGTGGGAGGATGCGGGCCTCCTCGCCGTCGAGATGGAGGCCGCGGCGCTGTTCTCGCTGGCCCGCCGGAAGGGACTGGCGGCCGGCGCGATCTGTACCGTCGACGGCAACCTCGTCGAGGGGACCCAGAAGGGCGAGACCGACGACGAGGAACTCCCGGAAAAAGCGAAAGACAACGTCGAGCGCGCCATCACGCTCGCCCTGGAGACCGCCGCGTCGCTGTAAGCGGTCCCGGTAAGCGACGACAGCAAACCGTCTGAGATCTGCCGCTGATCGATCGGTTCACGCCTCGCTGTCCATGGAACCGAACCAGTGAACGAGCCCGTTCCACGGGTGCAAGGGCTGATACGGACGGTTTTCGCCCTCTACCCGGTCGACACGACTGCGTGCGGTCGATCCGGCAAAGATCTACGACTTTCCGTCTGATACGCTCCGTTCACGGAGCCGTTACTCTCATATCCTCGGCGGGGACACTGCGACTATGCGCGATCGAATACGGCGGGAGCTCGGGGCGTCCCTCCAGCGCCTCCGCCGGACCGAGCGACGCGAAATCCGGGAGTTGCGCGACTGGCTCGAACGCACGTCGACAGTCGTCCACCTGTCGGTACTCGTTTTCGTCCCGCTGTTGATCGCCTTCGTCACCTACCTCTCGAACACGCTCGCAGAGCTGTCCTTCCTGCTCTTTCCGCCGCTGGCCTCGGGAGCGTATACGCTGTTCGCCAACCCGGATAGCGAGTACGCCTCGCCCGCGCGGTTCGTCGGTGGTCTGACGACCGGCGCGGCGTGTGGCTGGGTCGGCCTGGCGGTCTCGAACCTGTTCTTCGCCGGGTCGACTGCGAATCTGGGTGTGACGGCCGTTTCGGCCGCGCTGTCGGTCCTGCTGGTCGGTGGTGTCACCTGGGTCCTGCACATCGAAGAGCCGTCGGCCTACTCGACGGCACTGTTGGGGCTGCTCGTCCCGCCGGCCCAGCAGCCCGCCTTCCTCTTCAGCGTCTTCTCGGGGACGGCAATCGTCGCCGGCGTGTTCGTCGTCTGGCGCCGCGAGGTCTACGAACAGCGGGCGACGGTGCTGTACCAGTCGGTCAAGGGCGACGACCACGTCCTGGTCCCGATGTACGGCGAGCGTGCGGACGCGACGGCGATGCTCGGGGCCCGCATCGCGGGCGCACACGACGCCGGGAAGGTCGTCCTGCTGGACGTGGTCGACGACGAGGAAGTGGCACTCGCCGAGAAAGACCTGCTCGATAGCCACGACGCGGTCGACCTCGCAAGTCCCGTCCCGGAGACGGAGTCCGACGTGTGGGAGGATGTGGAGCGGGAAACGGTCGCCGACACTGTCGGGCAACTGGAGACGCGCGCTCACCGCATCGAGACGAAAGTCGGGGTCCCCTGCGAGGTCGTCGTCGCTGTCGAGGGCGGATCGCTGGGACAGACGGTCGTCGCCACCGCGGGCCAGGCCAACTGTGACCTCGTCGCCACACCGTACGCCGAGCGCCACGGCCGACTCGCCCCGTTCGTTCACGAACTGTTCCGGAGCGACGTCGACGTCCTGGTCCACCGCTCGACAGACGGGCGGACCCGGTGGAAGCGAGTGCTGGCCCCGGTCAGGCGTGCCAGCGACGTGTCTCACAGCATGATCGATTTCGCCATGCGACTGGCCGGCAAGAGCGGTCACATCGGCGTCTGTTCCTGTATCGGCCAGTCGGGCAATCGTCGTCGCGCCGAGTCGATGCTCTCGAACCTCGCCGAACCGTTCGACGCCCCCATCGAGACACGCGTCTCACGGGAGGAGATCGTCCCGTTCCTCCGCGAGACCGCGCCGTACTACGATCTCGTGTTGATCGGCGCGAGCCGGGACCGTAGCGCCGCCTCGCGACTGATCGCGCCGCCGACCTTCGAGGGCATCCAGGAACTCGGGACCGACGTGGCGATCGTCGACCGCGGCCAGTAACGCTCTCGGTCTGTGCTACACGTCGTCGTGCAAGATCCGGTCGGCCAGCGTCTCGGAATCCTCGTCGCCCAGTGCCGATTCGACGAGCAGGTGGCCGCCGATCGCGGCCGGACTGATGACGGCGTCAGCGCCGGCCCGCCGGAGCTTCGGGACGTTCTCCCGATCGGTCGCGGCGGCGACGATCCGGATTCCGGGGTTGAGCTGTCTGGCAGTCAGGATCGCCAGGGCGTCCTGTGCGTCGTCGTTGGTCGCCGCCATCACGGCCTGGGCCCGTTCGATCCCCGCACGATGGAGCGGCTCCTCGTCGCTGGGGTCGGCGGTCAACACCGGGATGTCCCGCTGCTGGAGGCGCGCGGCGTCGTCGGCGTCGGGCGTGACGACGACGAAATCGACCACGCCGTCGAGTTCTTCGAGTATCGGTTCGCTCAGGTCGCCGTAGCCAAGGACCAGCACGTGGTCCTCGAGCAAGTCGAGTTGTGATTCGGTCATGGTACCGAGCGCTTTGGTGATGCGGCTCTGGATCGCCGGCCCCAGCACCGACCCCAGCGCCAGTGCGAAACTGGAAGTGCCGATGACGACGACCGACATCGCGAACAGCCGGGCCGCCTGCGACTGAGGGTCCGGAGAGATGTCGCCGTAACCGACGGTGCTGGAGGTGACGATCGCGAAATAGAGGGCGTCTGTCAGGGTCCGGACGCCGCCGAACTGGTCGCGGAGCGCGTACGTCCCGGCGGTGATGTAGATCTGGCCGCCCACCAGCGCGGCGATAGCGGCCTGCTGGGTCGTCGAGAGGTCGACCGGCCGGTCGAAGACGCTCCTGTTGACCAGCACGGCCGGTAGAGAGACAACGGAGAGGACGACCAGCGGGATCGAAACAGGGAGCTCGATCCCGAGATACGGCACCGCGACGATCGCCTGAACCAATCCCTGAATCGCCGTCAACGGTAACAACAGGATCGTGGCGTACCAGCCCGCACGGTACCGTCGGCGGAGTCCCGAGACTGCGAACAGCAGCAGGAAACCGGTCAACGCCCCCGTGAATCCGGCTGTTCGCTCGACTGCAGCCGGCAGATACGGTGCGAGCGGGCCGGAGACAGTCCCTGCGCTGATGTTCGCGACACCCGTGACGAAGGAGAGGGCCGCGACCAGCGTCGGCAACAGCAGCACTGCGCGCACGCCCAGCCAGTCCCGGATCCTGTCCATACCCGCTTGCTCGCCCGGCGCCGAGTAAAGCTTGTCTTCTGTCCGCCGGAGTGGACCAGACGAGCGGTGTCGTGACGCCGATACGACTAATGGACAGGAGCGACAGGAGAGGGACATGGCTGCGCTCCCGGTCGAAATTCTGCTCGGTATCTATCTCGGGTTGCTCGTCGGGATCATCCCGGCGCTGGTCTCGTGGGGACTTGCCTTCACCTTCCGCTATTTCGCCGGCGTCACCGTCCCCGCGTTCGGTGTCGCCGTCCTTGCCATCGCGCTGGCAGGGATCAACGGCGGCCTGCTGGCGCTGGCCGATCGATCGATCACCGCCAGCCCGAACGCCGAGCGGATCGTCGTCGCGATCCTCGTCGTCAGCATGGGGTCGATGTACGCCCA
>ENA-ORCS01000032-ORCS01000032.1-marine-metagenome-genome-assembly--contig:-NODE-32-length-187640-cov-8.547373_pt1 | contig 187640 bp, 161 predicted proteins | sample MGYA00237781_ERZ508513 | MGnify/ENA primary metagenome ERZ508513 (study PRJEB26184, sample SAMN06268793) | marine metagenome | isolation source: Eden Landing Ponds, San Francisco, CA, USA | place... | reverse complement strand
CCGGTTGGTCACCTGCTGCCCTGACTGCTGGCCGGTCTCCTCTGATTTGGTCTGCAGGAACCCTGCAGTGTTGATCAATACACCCGCCGCGATCGCCGCGACCAGCACCATCGCGATGAACACGATGAGCGTACCGATACCGACCTGGCCGCGTCGATCGTCCGCGTCGTTTCGTTCTGAACTGAACATTGTTGCTCCGCCCGAGCGGGATGGCCTGCCCGGACTCTATACCGAACCTGCGAGTCGCGAGTATTAAGGGTAACTCGCCAATTATCGATATTGAAATCACAAATTAGCGACGACCATCCGGTTATCAAGTCGTGAAAAGTAGAGAAGATAGTTTATTCGGCGGAAATTCGGCACCTTCGGAGAGAAACGAGTTTCGAACGTCGATAGGAGGTCTGTTATCCACAATGATGACAGCCGGTGCGACTCGGCTGGAGGTAACGGGGCGACTCAGTCGTAGGTGACGAGGCTGTACATGACGAAGAGGTAGCCGAAGGTCGTGAGTCCGCTGTTGACCAACAGGAGCGACCGTGCCCCCCCGAAGTTGGTCAGGAAGGCGCTGATCATCGTCGCCGCGGCTCCCGCAACCGCCAGCGAGAACCCCAGTGACAGGTGGAGCATCGATTGTCTGGACGTCTGGACGTAGGCTCGCATCGCCATCCCGACCATCGTCAGGCCGGCGACGACGAACACGAGCGTTGATACCGCATAGAGAGTCTCGATCACCGTTGGCACACTGGTTCGGGCTACTCGATAGCAGGTCATAAATCCACCCTCAAAAATATCTCTCGTGATAATCAGAACACCTGACAGACTCCTGTCTCGAGCTCGGCCAGTGTCCAGAAACCAGCTACAGAGTGGCTCTCTCCGTAGTTCGTACCGGTTGGTGATGGAGAACAGTGGCACCGGATCGACTGACTCACGTGCCCGCGCGAGCGCTCAATCGGGATATCATAGCTGCGAGATGCGCGACTCTACGGTACCCGCGAGATGCATGCCTCCGACTCCCGCAGAACCGTCCCGCCCTGACTTGGCCGGGACAGCTCCGGTGGCGTACTGCCGAAGCGCGGCGTTCCGGGCTCGCCGCTGGAGACGGTCACTGACCACGAGGAACGCATCGGCCGAGCCGGTTCGGCCCCGAGCGTTCGTGCTCGTCCACCACCGGACCGGGACTCACGAACTCTGGGACGGCCGAGGCGACTCACACGGACGGTTGCTCCGGGATTCCCCGGGGACTCAGCCATCGGCCGCAGTGACAGCCGCGGGCTCAGCTCTCGGAGAGTGTCCGCCAGGCCTCGTCGAGTTTGTTCGTGACTTCGGACCGCTCTTCGACGTTGACCGTCAGCGAGTCCTCGAAGTCGATGTGGACCGTATCGACGTTCCGCCGATAGACCTTGATCCTGCGCCGGTCGTCCGAGAGGATGTTGTCGTGCAGTTCGAGCAGGTCGTGTTCGGTGAGTTCGTCGATCCGTCGGTAACAGGTGGCGATGGGGATCCCGAGTTCATCGCTCAACTCCTGGGCAGACTGGGGCTCGTCAGTCGCATCCAGTATCTCCGCACTGTATTTGTTCCCCAGTGTTTGAATGATCTCGGCTGAAGCCATCCGTTATCAAATGGTATATTCACCGGAGTATAAATCTATCGTCTGCACAGACTGTGGAATCCGGTTCCCGACTGGTCCGACCCAGACGCCCCAAACCACTCTCCAGGAGCCCCCTACCGTCCGTTTCAATTGGAGATAACCGATTACAGCGCTGAGAATGGCGGTTTCGGAGTCCAGTGGGGCGGAGACGGGGACCCGATCGAATCAGGCTGGCGGTCCGTTCGGAACGGCGGTCGGGGCGGGGACTATCCGAGCGGGGAGTCGTCCTCGCTCATCATCGAGAACGCGCTGGCGTTCTGGTGGACGTTGATCCCGCCGTGGGCGATCTCCATCGGGAACATGTCCGTCTCGATGTTCTGCTTTCGCATCTTCGCCACCCAGACGTAGCGGTTCACGCCCGAATCGGTCGGCGTCTGGATCAGGTAGATGTTCCCGTCGGTGAGGTAGTTCTCCAGTCCGATCTCCGTCTCGGGGAAGACCGCGCCCTGCTCGTTGGTCATCAGCGTCGTCAGTTCGTTCTGGCGCAGGATGTCGGTGAACTTCAGCAGGTAGGTCCGTTTCTCCGTCTCGGACTCGAAAAAGAGCTCGAACATCGCCAGTGAGTCGAGGACGAGCCGGTCGTAGTCGGCGTCCTCGAAGTCCTCCAGCAGGAGATCCAGCGACGAGGAGAAGTCGTTTTCGCGCAGGAGCACCTGCTTGTCGTACACCTTGATGTCGCCGTTCTCGACGTGTTCGGCCCAGTTATCGAAGCCGATGGACTCGGCGGCCTCCCGCAGGTCCTCCTCGTCTTCCTCGAAGGTCAGATAGATGCCCTTCTCGTCGTATTTCTCGACGCCGTTGTAGATGAACTGCAGACAGAGGATGCTCTTGCCGGCGCCCGGATTCCCGCTCACCAGCGTCGTCGAGTTCTTTACGATGCCGCCGTTCAGGATCTCGTCCAGCCCCTCGATCCCGGTTTTGGTCAGTTCGATCATGTCTCACTCGGAACCCCGTGCGGTTCGGATGAGCGTAAATCCGGCTGCAGCCCTCAAAAGTCTTGTTCATACGCGCGGTCGTCGTCGCCCGTTTGTGCCGGTTTCGGCGTCGAGCAGGAGGCGAACCGGGAATCGGGTCTCTCGTTGGGTCGACTCGCCTACCCCGAGTGAACGGCCACGGGGTCGACCCAGATGACGAACTCGTCGTTGCGCTTGACGACTCCGCGGATCGATTCTTCGTCCTGGCTCGGCGAGTCGTCTACGTCCGCGGCGTCGACGCGGACGACCTGGAACACCTCGTCGACGAGCCAGCCCACGGCGCCCTGGTCCTCGACGATGCCGGGGTCGAAGACGATGATCCGCCGGGCGTCCCCGCCCCCGTCGATCCCGAAGACGACCTTCGGGTCGACGATAGACGTCGTCCGTCCCCGCAGGTCCATCACACCCTCGACGTGGGGCGGGGCGTTCGGGACCGTCGTCACCTCGCCGGCGTCGACGATTTCGGTCACGGAGTCGATGCTCACGCAGTACGTTTCGGCCCCGAGTTCGAACTCGAGTACCTGTCCACCCGTCCGGGCCGTCGACGCGTCTCGGGTCGAAGACATGTGTCGCTCTACCTGAGCAACCGTGACGCGGGACTTAAGCGTAGTCCCTGGGTTATCAGCAGTGATTCCACGGGCGGAGTATTTATTGGGTCGCTGGAATCAGTGACGGGATAGGTATGGTGTCGGCTCCGGCGCGGTCCCGGGTGCGGTCTCCGGCTTCGGCCGGGGCCGGTACCGGGGGCCAGACATGGCAGTAGGTTCGTCACCGCGAGCGGTCGTCGCAGACGACTCGCATTTCATGCGCAGTGTCATCTCCGACATCCTGGAGGAGGGCGGCATCGACGTCGTCGCCGCCGCGAAAAACGGGCGCGAGGCGGTCGCGGCCGTCCGCGAGGCTGACCCCGACGTGGTGACGATGGACGTCGAGATGCCCGAGATGAACGGCATCGAGGCGACCGAGCGCATCATGGCTGAACACCCCACGCCGATCCTGATGCTCAGCGCGCACACCGACGAGAACGCCGACGTGACCTTCCAGGCTATCGACCGCGGCGCCGTCGACTTCTTCCGCAAGCCCGGCGGCGAGGTGTCGATGGAGATGTCGCGGCTCCAGGACCAGCTCGTCGAGGTCGTCGCGTCGGTCGCGGCGGTCGACCCGACGGACGACGGCGAGGTGTCCTCGGCCCGCGCGGCCGGGTCGGGCACCGCCGTCCCGGAGTCGGCGACGCCCGCGGACGCGACGGAGTACGTCGCCGAACCCACCGTGGTGATCGGCTCGTCGACCGGCGGGCCGGCCGTCGTCGAGACGGTGCTGTCGGACCTGCCGCTGGCGGCGGACCTGCGCGTGCTCGTCGTCCAGCACATGCCCGGCGGCTTCACCGGCCGCTTCGCCGAGCGACTGGACGCCCGCAGCGAGTACGCGGTCAGCGAGGCCACGGACGGCGCGCGGATCGGCGGCGGCGAGGCACTCATCGCCGCCGGCGACTACCACATGGAAGTGACGGACTACCGGGCCGGAAAGGTGAAAGTCGGCCTGACGCAGGACCCCCCGGTCAACAACGTCCGGCCGGCCGTGGACGTGACGATGGAGACGGCCGCGGCGACGGTGACGGGCCCGCTCGTCGGCGTCATCCTCACCGGTATGGGCGAAGACGGCGCGGCGGGGATCGAGGCGATCCACGGCGCGGGCGGGACGACGATCGCACAGGACGAAGCCACGTCGGCGGTGTTCGGCATGCCCAAGCGGGCGATCGAGACCGGCTGCGTGGACGGCGTGGCGCCGGTCGACGACGTCGCGGCCGCGATACTCGACGCACTCGAGGTGACATAAATGGACGACCAGTATCTCGACGCATTCATCCGTGAAAGCGAGGAGGCGATCACCCAGTTGAACAACTCGCTGCTCGACCTGGAGGCCGACCCGGAAGACCAGGAGGCGATGGACGCCATCTTCCGGACGGCCCACACGCTGAAGGGCAACTTCGGCGCGATGGGGTTCGAGGACGCCAGCGACCTGGCCCACGCCATCGAGGACCTGCTCGACGCCATGCGCCAGGGCGAGATGGAAGTCACCGCCGAGCGGATGGACCTCATCTTCGCCGGCGTCGACATGATCGAGGCCATCGTCAGCGAGATCGAAGACGAAGGCGAGTCGACCGTCGAGACCGACGAGACGGTCGCGCAACTGCGCGCCGTCATGGACGAGGACGCCGTCGAGGGCGACGCGGACGCCAGCGGTGACGACGGGACCGCGACCGACAGGTCAGAGGCGGACGAGTCCGGCGCGGACGGCCTCGTGGCGGACCTCGACGTCGACCCCGACGAGGCCGACGGGGCCGTCGTCCACGCGACCGTGTCGGTCGGCGAGGGCGACATGCTCGGCGTCGACGCGATGCTCGCTCTGGAGGCCGTCGAGGACGCCTTCTCGATCCTCGCGACCGACCCCGACCGCGACGCGGTCGAGGAGGGGTCGTTCGACGAGGACTTCGACCTCGTCGTCGACGCGGGCAGTGTCGACGCGGTGAGCGAGGAACTGGCCGCGATCGGCGCGATCGAGTCCGCCGAGACGACGGACGTGACCGACGCCGTCGGCGCGGGCGGCGTGACGGCCGAGACCAGCGCGGGCGGCGCCGACCCGTCCGCCGCGGCGGCGCCCTCCGCCGGCGGCGACGGCGCCTCCGTCGACGAGATCAAATCTGTGCGGGTGGACGTCGACCAGTTAGACGACCTGCACGGACTGGTCGAGCAACTGGTCACCAGCCGGATCAAGCTCCGCCGGGCCGTCGAGACCGACGACCTGGCGGGCGCTTCGGAGAATTTGAACGAACTCGACAAGATCACCGCGAACCTCCAGAACACGGTGATGGACATGCGGCTCATCCCGCTGAAGAAAGTCGTCGGCAAGTTCCCGCGGATGGTCCGGGACCTCTCGCGGGAACTCGACAAGGACGTCGAGTTCACCATCGAGGGCGAGGACATCGAACTCGACCGGACGATCCTCACCGAGATCTCCGACCCGCTGATGCACATCATCCGGAACTCGCTGGACCACGGGATCGAACCGCCCGCGGAGCGCGAGGCCGCCGGCAAACCCCCGACGGGGCAGGTCGAACTGCGCGCCTCCCGCGAACGCGACCACGTCATCATCGAGGTAGTCGACGACGGCGCGGGGCTGGACGTCGACGCCATCCGCCGGCAGGCCGTCGAGCAGGGCGTTCGCTCGCCCGACGAACTCGAGACGATGAGCGACTCGGCGGTGTACGACCTCGTGTTCCACCCCGGCTTCTCGACGGCTGACGAGGTGACCGACACCAGCGGCCGCGGCGTCGGGATGGACGTCGTCCACGACACCGTCACGCAACTGGACGGCTCCGTCAGCGTCGACTCGACGCCCGGCGAGGGCACCACCGTCTCGTTGCGCCTGCCGGTGACGATGGCCATCGTGAAGGTGCTGTTCGTCGAGGTCGGCGACGAGGAGTACGGCGTGCCGCTGAAAAACGTCGACGAGATCACCCGGACCGACGAGGTCAAACAGATAAACGGCACCGAGGTCATCAAGCACAACGACGACATCTACCCGGTGATCGACCTCGCGGAGACGTTCGACGTGCCCGGGACCGCGGCGACGGGCAGCGTCGAGGCCGACGCGGAGGCGGCGACAGAGGCGGCGTCTGCGGACGCGGCGACAGCCGGCGGTGCTGCGGCCGCCGGCGGTGGCGACGCCGGCGACGGCGACGTTGCGGTCGCGGCGGGCGGCGGCGCGATGGCCGACGCCGTCGGCAACGCGGCGACGGACGGCCACGAGGAGGGGATGCTCGTGCGCATCCGCGAGTCCGAGCGCCAGGTCGCGCTCAAGTGCGACGCGGTCAGCAGTCAGGAGGAGGTCGTCGTCAAGCCCCTCGAAGGGATCTTGAGCGGAACGCCCGGCCTCAGCGGGACCGCCGTCCTCGGTGACGGCAACATCGTCCACATCCTTGACGTGGTGACCATATAAATGCGGGCCGCCACGATCGGATCGACACGGAGAGACAAATGAGCGAGGGGACCACACATGACCGAGGGGAACCACGCATGAGCCGGAGGAGCCACACATGAGCACGGGAAGCGAACGCGCCTTCGACGACCTGCTCGGGTTCATCGAGCGCGAACTGGACTTCGAGTCGGGCTTTTACAACGACGCCTACCTCGACCGCCGGATCAACGCGCGGATGCGCCGGACCGACGCCGACGACTACCGGTCGTATCTCAGGCTCCTCGAGAGCGACCACGAGGAGCGGGACGCGCTGCTCGACTCGCTGTCGATCAACGTCACCGGCTTCTTCCGCAACCCGGAGGCGTGGGAGTCGCTGCGCGGCGTGTTGCGCGACCTGACCGCCGACCGCGGCCGGACGCGGGTCTGGTCGGCCCCCTGTGCCGACGGGCGCGAACCGTACTCCATCGCGATGCTCGCGCTCGACGACGACGAGATAAACACCCGGCGTCTCGCTGTCCACGCGACGGACATCAACGAGGAAATCCTCACGAGCGCCCGGCAGGGCCGCTACGAAGCGACTCAGACGACCGACATCGAGGGCGAACTCGAACCGCTCTCGGATTACGAACGATACGTCGACCGCGAGGGCGACGCCTTCACCGTCACCGACCGCGTCAAGGACCTGGTGACCTTCGAGCGCCACGACCTGATCCGCGGCGAGGACAAGCGCGACTTCGACCTGGTCTGCTGTCGGAACCTCCTCATCTACATCGATACCGACTACAAGGTCCCCATCTTCGAGACGATCACCGGATCGCTGACCGACCGAGGGTACCTGATGATCGGCATGACCGAGACGCTTCCCTCGGAGTTCCGGGACCGCTACGAACCGGTCGCGAAGAAACACCGCATCTACCGACGGACATAATGTCGCTCTACCAGCTCGAGCGCGACGGCGACGTCCAGGAACTCATCGGCGTGCTCCGGCGCAGCGACAACCCGGAGCTGCGCGCCCGCGCCGCCGAGATGCTCGGCGGGTTCGAGGACCACGACGACCGCGCCGACGTCGTGAACGCGCTGGTCGACGCGGCGACCGGCGACGACGGCGACGCGGTCACCGCCGCGGCCGTCGACGCGCTCGACTCGCTGGGCGGCGACGCCATCGAACAGTTGATCGCCGACGCGACCGGGACGGACTTCGAGGACGGCGCCGACTGGGTGAAAGCCCAGGCCTACACCCGGGCTCTCGGCGCGGACGTCCCCGAGTTGCGGATGGCCGCCGCCAACGGCCTCGGCGCGCTGGAACACACCGACGCCGTCCCGGACCTGGTCGACGCCTTCGACGACCCGGACCCAAGAGTCCGCGCCCGGGCGGCCCGCGCCTGCGGGCTGGTCGCCGACCCGCGTTCGACCGACGCGCTCGAGGGGCTGTTGACGGATTCGAGCGGGACGGTCCGCCGCGAGGCCGCCGAATCGCTCGGGTCGATCGGGAACCGGCAGGCGCTCGGGGCGCTCCTCCCGCTGTACGAGGACGACAGCGAGCGGGTCCGCCGGGTCGCAGTCGGCGCGTTCGGCAACTTCGGGAACGAGCGGCCAGTCGAGTATCTCGTCGAGTCGCTGACCGACGACTCCGCGGCGATCCGGCGGACCGCGGTCTACTCGCTCGTGGAGTTGCTGGCGAACGTCCCCACCGAGAAGAGCCACGATATCCGCGAGACGGTCGTCGAGCAGTTGAGCGAGACCGACGACCGCAACGTCGTGCTCCCGCTGGTGGAGATTTTAGAGGAGAGCCAGCAGAAGGCCCAGCAGCGAAACACGGCGTGGCTGCTCGGTCGCGTGACCGAGGAAGAAGAGCGGGGCCGCGTCGCCGAGGCGCTGGTCGAGGCGCTGGCCGCGGACGACCAGATGACCTCGCAGTTCGCGGCGACCAGTCTCGCGGAGCTGGGCGGCGAAACCGTCGAGAAGCGGTTGCTCGCGGTCGTCGACGACGAGGCGTTCCCGAGTCAGGCCAGGGCGCAGGCGGTGTTCGCGCTCGGGAAGGTCGGCGGCGAGCGCTCGCGCCAGCGCCTCGACAGACTGCTCGACGAGACCGAGGACGAACAGATCCGCAAGCGCGCGTTCTCGGCGCTGTCGAAACTGGGTGGTCGCGGATGAGCGCCCCCCTCGCACCCGGCCCGGCCCGCGGAGGTGACCGCCGATGAGCGAGGAACGCGCCCTGGTCGACACGCAGGGGAAGTTCGTCCAGGTCGTCAAAGACGGCCGGAAGGTCAACGACCTGGAGTGGCTCAGCGGGCGGATCATCCTCTCGAACAAACGGGTCGTCCTCGTGAGCAACGAGGGCAAAGAGACCATCGTCCTCGGCCGGGTGCAGTCGATCAAAAACCGCAGCGACGTCGACCAGGCGATCGCGCCGGTGTCGGGTTACTTCTCGCTGCAGGTCGGCGCGGACGTCCATCTGGTCGCGCCCGCCGACATCGACACCTTCGAGCAGGAGCTGTACGGGACCACCCTGGACGGGCAGGTCGTCCTCGTCAAACACCCGGCGGTCGAGGGCGGGGTCGTCCGCGACACGTCCTGGGAGAAAGGACAGCTCAACGTCGAACCGGACGAGGTCGGACTGGGAGTCGCCAGCGGGCAGTTCGTCGAGATCGAACTGGTCGACGTGGGCGCCGTCGCGGTCACGGAGCGGACGGTCAGGGGCAGCGAACGCCGCGTGCTCGAAGTCGAACACACGGTCGGCGAGGGGACGAGCGTCGAGACACACGTCACCGGGAGCACGCGGCACGTGGCCTTTCTCGAGTCGCTGGTCCGCCAGGGCGAACTGGAAAACGCCGCGGACGTCGACCTCGACCAGACCGAGCGGGAGGTGTTGATGGCGCTGTATTCGGGCGTGTCGCCGTTCGAGATCCCGGAGTTCGTCGGGATCGACGTCACGGAGGTCGAGGCCGTCTTCGACCACCTCGTCGAACAGGGGATCCTCACCGAGAAACGCGTCCGTCGCGAGGTCAAACTCAAGGCACGCGGGCGAAATATCGCCAACGAAGCGATGGCCGACCAGTAGCGGCCGTCCAGCGGTTTTCCCGACTGTCCCGCTACAGCGGCGTGCCGCCGCGTTCGCCCGACCCGTCGGTCGCGGCCGCGCTCAACAGGTCGGTGACCGGTGACTCGTACTCGTAGCCGGGCACGACCCCCTCGACGTAGGTGCCCTCGACGTACTCGACGAACGTCTTCGCGATATCGACCCCTCGCTTCTCGCTGCCGAACGCGTACTCGTAGCGGACGGTGACGACGTCGTCCTCGCGCTCGACGTCGAAGGCGTCCAGCTCGACCGACGCGCGCGTCGCCGTCGGGGCGTCTTCGAGTCGACGGCGGAAGGTGTCGTACCAGCCGTCGCGGACAGCGTCGCCCACGTCACCGTCGGCGACGGCCGCCCGGAGCGTCGGGACCGAGACGGTGACCGCAAAGACCGTCCGCCAGTCCTCGCCCGCCGCCGCGGTCACGGTCGCGTCGAAAACCGTCGTCGTCACGCGATACCCCTCGGGCGTCGCCGCGTAGGCGTCGTGCCCCTCGAACGCGGCCCGCGCGTCCGCCGGAATCTCTTCGCTCATCAGACACTCCTCGGGCGCTGAGCGGCAAAAGCCCGTCGCGTCGCCGCTCGAACCACGAACTGACACGACGCTGGCTCGTTGTGGAATCGGCTGGACGCCGGTGTGATACCGTGTCGGGCGCTCGTGCGACGGATCCCGCCAAGCTCCGCCGTGCGCGCGCCCTCTCTGAGTCGAATCCCCGCTCGTATTGATTCGAATCCCCGCTCGCATCGCTGCTCACGTCCGTTCGTCGCAGATGCGAGGGATGGGATTCGAACCCACGGACCCCTACGGGAGCGGGTCTTAAGCCCGCCGCCTTTGTCCAAGCTCGGCCACCCTCGCGCGTTCACCGCTCTGCCCGGCGGCCGAAAGTCGGTTTCGGTATCGCGCGCGGCGGTGAACTTTCCGTCCCACCATCACGAACCTGCCACACGTTGAACCGAGTTTGCGTATGAACGAGTGTGCCCAAATCGTCCGTGCGCGTGACACGTTCGCCCCATCGTCGTATCGCTCGAATCGCCATATCCGGCCGCTCAGCGCCTAACAACGATAAATCCCGGTAGTGTTTCCGTAAATCCAGTATCGCCGCAGCGGCCGCTGTGACACTCGATTTGTGTGTTTCCGCTGTCCGTTATGAAGGCGAGAAGCTCTCCTGCATAATTAATTATTCATATTCCCCCCTGCGTAGGGGGGAACGAGTGCGGAGAGCGTATTATCCCCTTTAGGGTATTGTGTATGGCTATATGAGTTGCCCGCTACCTGCAGATATAGCCGGAAGATTTTTTTAATAACAGTCCCGGTACTGTGGTATGCCACGCGATCCGTTCGAAAGGAGTGGTAGTGATCGATATATCAGCCGTCGTCACTGGCTTGCGATGCTCGGGGTGGGCACCGCGGGCGGCCTCGCTGGCTGTAGCGGCGGTGGTGGCGGTGGGGACGACACGGATACGCCGGACGAATCTGATGGCGGCGACGGCGGTGACGGCGGTGACGGCACCGCGACGCCGACCAGCGGTGAGAACTTCGGTGAGACCCAGACGGAACGGAGTACCGACGTCCAGGAACTCCCCTCCGTCGGCGGTTCCTACGACACAGTCACGTCGGCGTCGTTCAGTACGCTGAACCCGCTGTACAACAACGAGGACGGCGCCGGGACCGCGATCGGGCGGGCCCTCGACATGGGGTACACCTTCGATTCGAACCAGGAGTACTTCCCGCTGCTGTACGACATGTCGACCGACGACAGCCAAGTGTGGGTGTTCGAAGTCCGCGAAGGGCTGGAGTTCGGCGGCGACTACGGCGAGGTGACCGCCGAGACGTTCACCTACCAGATCCAGGAGGTCCAGCAGCCCGAGTGGTCGAACACGGCCGACAGCACGAGCTGGACCAGCGACATCAACGTCACCCAGAACAGCGAGTACGAGTTCCAGGTCGAACTACCGAACGCCCGACCGCTGTATCCCGAGAGCTTCGACCCGCTGCTGTATCCGATCCCGATCGACCTGATGGAGCCGTACGTGAACGAGGAAGACAACGAGGGGTTCCGCCAGGACGAGGACCTCCTCGAGCTGACGTTCACCGGGAACCTCGGCGCGTTCACTCTCGACAACTGGGAGCGCGGCGCCGGGACGGAGTACAGCCGCACCGAGGACTACTACGTCCAGAACATCGACGAGGGACCCGCGCTGTTCGAGGGCGCACCGTACTTCGACGGCGCGTCGATCAGCGTCGTCGAGGAACAGTCCTCGCGACTGGCCGCGCTGGAGACCGGGGAAGCCGACGCCGCGACCATCCCGTTCCCGCAGTACCAGGCCTACCGGGAGAACGACAGCGTCGACGTCTACGAGATCCCGCAGCCGTTCAACGAGCAGATCCAGCTCAACATGCGGGACAACGGGTGGAACACGGGGCCGGGTAACCTCTTCCGGCACATTCCGTTCCGTCAGGCGATGGCGGCCGCGATCGACAAGCAAGGCGTCATCGACGGCGTCTTCAGCGGGCTGGCGGCGCCACACTTCACGTGGCAGCCCCGCTTCTCGCGGTTCTATCCCGGCGACGACGCCATCTCGGACTACATGTTCGGCATGGACGACCAGTACGGTGCCGACTACGCCCAGGGGCTCGCGCAGGAAGCCTTCGAGATGTCGGAGTACGACTACAGCTTCGACGGCGACACGATGGTCAACCCCAGCGGCAACCAGGTGACGCTCACCCTGTACCACAGCGCCGGTCAGGAGACGGAGAAGCTCATGGCCGAGTACATCGGACAGGAACTGGGCGACAACCTGGGTATCGACGTCCAGGTCAACGCCATCGACGGGACCCGGTTCGACAGCGACTACTTCTCGGCCGAGCCACAGGGCGGCAGCGCGACGATCAACGGCGAGGAAGTCACGTGGGAGGCGCCGTCGGCGCGAAACCCCGGCCCCCGGTCGGCCACGTCGGCCGAACCGTGGGACATGTCGGTCGTCTTCGGGCTGAACACCTACCCGCGAAACCCCTCACCCAACACCGCCTTCTTCGACGGCCCGACCGCCTTCTTCAACATGGTCGGCTACTATCCGGAGTTCGACGCCTCCGGCCTGTTCGAGCAGGCGCAGTCCGCCGGGAGCACCGAGGACGCCATCGCGGCCTACGAGGAGATCTTCGTGAACCTCTCGCGCGAACAGCCCTACATCATGCTCGCGTTCCCGGACAGCCTGAGCGGCTACAACCCCGACCTGGTCGGTCCGATCGAGAACTTCTCGAACGGCTGGGACTTCCCCGCCTGGCACTTCGAGGAGTAACGAAGCCGGCCTAGACGGCGTATTCCCGCTCTTACAACCCTCACAATGACATCACAGATATCCAAACGATGGGGCTAGGAAGATACGTTTCCGCGAGAGTCGTGTGGGGCGTGGTCGTGTCGATCATCATCACCACGATCACGTTCCTGTTGCTGTCGTTCGCGCCGAATCCGGCCATCCGGGAGGCGGCGACACGGGCCGCACTCGAGGGGCAGGACCCGGCCGAAGCGGCCGAACGGGTCCGAGAGCTCCGGGGCCTCGACAGGCCGTTACACGTCAGGTACCTCGATTTCATCGAAAACGTGTACACGCTCGAGTGGGGCTGGTCGGAGTACCGGAGCCAGCCGGTCACCGAGGCGCTGGGAGACGCGCTGTACTACACTGCCCAGTACTCCATCCCGTGGACGATTCTGACCGTGACGCTCGGACCGCTCGTGGGCGTCTACTCCGCGGCGAACATGTACAGCTGGAAGGACCACGCCGCGACGGGCTTTGCCTTCTTCGGCTACGCCATCCCGAACTTCTTTTTCGGGATCATCCTGCTGTTGGTATTCGGCCGGACTCTCGAGTGGGTGCCGGTCATCTACAACACGGACGTCGCGGTGTTCAGCTTCGAGAACGCGAAACAGCTGTTCCTTCCGGTGTTCGTGCTGGTAACGGGCTCTATCGGCGCGACGATGCGGATCGCCCGCAACGAGTCGGCGGAGTTCATCAACGCCGACTTCATGAAGACCGCGAAGGCCAAAGGCGTCACGCCCAGACGCGCCTTCGCGTTTCACGTCCTCCGACCGACGATGGTCCCCCTGTCGACGACGGTCGTCGGGCAGTTGCTGGCCATCTTCCTCGGCTCGTCGCTGCTGGTCGAGGTCGTCTTCGGGATTCCGGGCCTCGGGCGGCTGACGTACAACGCGCTCCTCAACCAGGACACGAACCTCGTGCTGGGCTCGACGCTCGTGTTCACGTTCATCGCGGTCGTCGGGAACGTCCTCGAGGACATCATCTTCACCATCCTCGACCCCCGGATCAGCTACCACGATAACTAACTATGGCAACACAGAAACCCGACCGTTTCGACGAGATCAACTGGGACGACCTCTCCGGGTCGAACCGATTCGACCTCTCGATAAACACGATCGGAATGCTCATCACGAGCGTCCCGTGGATGACGCTCGGCTACTACAACTACGAGTTCGTCGGCAAGCGCGAGCCGACTTTCGGCTTCGTCAACAACGAGACGACGCTGACGAACCTCGATTTCATCTTCGGGTTCACGCTCCTGCTGTTTTTCTTCTATCTCGTGCTCCCGCTGTACCAGAACCCGCGGATGACCAAGTACTACTGGAAGGAGTTCAGGCGCAACCGCCCGGCGGTCGTGAGCCTCGGGTGGCTCGGCATCGTCTTCGCCGGCGGTCTCCTCGGACCGCTGTTTATCAGCACGCCCAGTCAGGACATCTTCGCGGGGTATCAGCCACCGGTCTACATGTCCATCGACGACGCGTACGTCAGCCAGTGTCTCGGTGAGGTCCGCGGCGGCAGGTGTTACGGGTCCTGGCAGTACCCGTTCGGGACCACCCGAGGCGGCGAGGGCGTGTTCAAGACCGTCGTACACGGGATGACGATCAGCATGAAGATCGCCTTCATTACGACGACTATCGTCGCGCTGATCGGCATCAGCTTCGGGACGATCAGCGCCTACGCCGGCGGCTGGGTCGACGAGATCCTGATGCGGTTCGTCGACATCGTCCTGTCGTTCCCGACGCTGCTCTTTTTCATCCTGATCCTCTACGTCTACGGCGCCGGGCTCGCGATGTTCATCCTCGTGTTCTCGCTGTTCGCGTGGGGCGGGACAGCCAGGTACGTCCGCAGCAAGGCCCTGTCGGTCTCCGAGGAGGAGTTCGTGCAGGCTATCAGGATAAGCGGGGCGAGCCCCTACCGGATCGTCCGGCGACACATCGTCCCGAATACCGCCAGCAGCATCGTCACCCAGCTCACGCTGCTCGTTCCGGGCTTTATCCTCGCGGAAGCACAGCTCGCGTACCTCGGGCTGGGCGATTCGGAGGTCCCCTCCTGGGGTCAGCTGATCGCCTCGGGGCGTAACGCTCTCGATTTCGCCCCCTGGATCGTCCTCGCGCCCGGGTTCGTGCTCTTCCTGACGATCCTGGCGTTCAACTTCGCGGGTGACGCCCTCCTCGACGCGCTCAACCCCGAAACCGAAGCGGAGGCCGAACAATGAGCGCCGAGGAACCGCTGCTCTCCGTCGAGAACCTGACGACCCGCTTCGACACCGATGCGGGGACACTCACCGCCGTCGACGGGATCGACTTCGACGTCCGCGAGGGCGAGACGGTCTGTCTCGTCGGCGAGTCGGGGTCGGGCAAAACCGTCGCGACCGAGTCGGTCACCCGGATCGTCAAGGAACCGCCCGGTCACGTCGAGGGAGAGGTCATCTTCCGCGGGCGAGACCTGCTCTCGATGCCCGAATCGGAACTGCGGAAGATCCGCGGCCACAACATCGCCCACATCTTCCAGAACCCGCAGGACGCGCTGAACCACTGTTTCACCGTCGGCTGGCAGATCGTCGAGGCGATGCAGGTCCACCAGGACGTGCCCGACGACGAGGCCCGCGCGAAGGCCATCGACCTGCTCGACGAAGTGGGGATCGCCAACGCGAGCGAGCGGTTCGAGGACTACCCCCACGAGTTCTCCGGCGGACAGAAACAGCGCGTGATGATCGCCATGGCGCTGGTCGGCAACCCCGACCTCCTCATCGCCGACGAGCCCACGACCGCGCTGGACGTGACCGTCCAGGCACAGATCCTGAAGCTCCTCGGCCGGCTCCAGGACGAGTACGGCATGGGTATCCTCTTCGTCACCCACGACCTGGGCGTCGTCGCCGAGATCGCTGACCGCATCGTGGTGATGTACGCCGGGAAGGTGATGGAGCGGGGCGGCGTCTACGACATCTTCGAACGGCCCGCACACCCCTACACGCAGGCGCTGATGCAGTGTCTGCCGGGTCGGGGCGAGACGACGACGGGGATCACCGGGTCGCTCCCGGACCCGACGAACCCGCCCGACGGCTGTCGGTTCGCGCCGCGGTGTGAGCACGCCGTCCAGGACTGTCAGGTCGGCGAACAGCCCGATGAAGTCGATATCGGCGACGACCACGCTGTCTCGTGCGTGTACTACCGGCCGGGCTACGACAGCAGCGTCGTCGCCGACGACACCCTCAGTGCGGGCACGACGACCGACGAGGAGGGACCGGCCGATGACTGACGACTCGCTGCTCGAAGTGCGAAACCTGAAGAAATACTACCCGATCAAGAAGGGGCTGTTGAACCGGACGGTCGGCGAGGCCAGGGCCGTCGACGGCATCAGCTTCGACGTCCACCGCGGCGAGACGCTGGGGCTGGTCGGCGAGTCCGGCTGTGGCAAATCGACTGCCGCGGAGGCCATCGTCCGCCTCGAAGAGGTGACCGCCGGCGAGGTGATCTTCAACGGCGGCGACCGCGCGGGCGCGGCCCGCGACGAGAACGGCGTCCACCCGAACGACGTGACGAAGTTCGACAAGCAGGAACTCAAGGAGTTCCGCCGCGGCGCGCAGATGATCTTCCAGGACCCCTCCTCGAGTTTCGACCCGCGGATGAAGATCGGCTCGTCGATCGCCGAACTGCTACAGATCCACGGAATGAGCGACCGCCACCGCCGCCGGGCCATCGTCGAGGACCTCCTCGAACGGGTCGGCCTCTCGGCGACGGACTTCGACCGGTTCCCCCACGAGTTCTCCGGCGGGCAGAAACAGCGCATCGCGCTGGCCCGGGCGCTCGTGTTGAACCCCGACCTCGTCGTCGCGGACGAACCCGTCTCGGCGCTCGACGTCTCCATCCAGGCGGAGGTGCTCGACCTCATCAACGACCTCCAGGAGGAGTTCGGCCTGTCGCTGCTTTTCATCAGCCACGACATGTCTGTCATCCGTGAGATCTGTGACCGGGTCGCGGTGATGTACCTCGGGAAGATAGTCGAGATCGGCTCGACCGAGGAGATCTTCTCGAACCCGCAACACCCCTACACGGAAGCGCTGCTGTCGTCGATCCCGATGCCGGACCCGCGCCGCGAGAAGGAAGGCATCGAGCTCAAGGGGACCGTTCCGGACCCGGTCAACCCGCCGAGCGGCTGTCGGTTCCACACGCGCTGTCACAAGGTCGTCCAGCCGGACGACGTGGACATCGAACAGGAGCAGTGGCGGGGCGTGTTGAACTTCCGGGACCGCGCGGCCGCGGGGACCATCGACGTCGACGGGATCCGCCAGACGCTCATCGCCGAGAACGACGGCGGGACGGCGGTATCCGACGACGCCGTTCGGCAGGACCTCAGAGCCGAGTTCGACCTGCCGAACACCATCGCCGACCCCGACATCGAGTCGGCGGTCACCGACGCGATCGACCAAGTCATGGCCGGCGAGGACGAGGCCGCGGCGACGACGCTCGCCGACGCCTTCACCACGCCGTGTGAGGAGACCGAACCCGAGTTCACCGACCACGGGGACGGCCACCAGTCGGCCTGTATCCGGCACAACGACCAGCGCCAGTCGGCCGACCTCGCCGCGAAGTCCGAGGCGGACTGACTCCCGGGCCCGCTTTCTCCGCCGGCCCGGTGTCCCCTCCGAGTTCGGGGCCACGACACGCCGGCGCCCCCTATCGGGCCGACGTCGCGACTAACTGTGGTCGTCCCGACCAACTGTGACCGTCTCGACTAGCTGTGGCCGTCTCGACTAACTGTGGCCGCCGCGACGGGCCGTGGTCGTCGTCACAGTTCGAAAAGAGTCCGCGACGGGCCGTGGTCGTCGTCACAGTTCGAAAAGAGTCCGCGACGGCGCCTTCAGCGGTGGATCTCGACCGACTCGAGGAGGACGGTGTCGATCGGGCGGTCGCTGGGGTCGGTCTCGGCGTTGCCGATGGCCTCGACGACGTCCATGCCGTCGGTCACTTCGCCGAAGACGGCGTGTTTGTCGTCGAGGTGGGGCTGGGCGTCGAGCGTGATGAAAAACTGCGAGCCGTTGGTGTCGGGGCCGCGGTTGGCCATCGAGAGCGTGCCGGCCGAGTCGTGGCGCAGTTCGGAGTCGAACTCGTCGTCGAAGGTGTAGCCGGGGCCGCCGCGGCCGGTGCCGGTCGGGTCGCCGGTCTGGAGCATGAAGTCAGCGATGACGCGGTGGAACTCGATATCGGAGTACAGGGGATCGATGCGCTTCTCGCCGGACTCGGGGTCTTCCCAGGCGCCGGTGCCGGGGCCGACCTCGGTGCCGTCGTAGTCGTTCGCGCCCTCGGCGAGGGCGACGAAGTTCTCGACGGTCGTCGGGACGCGGTCGGGGTACAGTTCGACCTCGATGTCCCCCTCGGACGTGTGCAGCGTCGCAGTCAGGTCGTCACTCATGTCTTCAGGGTTAGCGCGCGCGATAAAAACCCTGGTGGTCGGCCCCTGTGAGCGGGCACCCACTTTTTGCGGCGGAGAACTCCTCGCGACCCTTCGGGCCGCTGCGGGGATCCTCCGCCGCAAAAACGTGGGGGAAAAAGCCGGACGACTCACTCACTTGGTTCGTTCGCGTCCGGCGAACCGCGCCTGCGGCGCGGATGCTGGGTTGCTACCTGCACAACCTGTAGTGATCAGTGCCAGGAGTGGTCGGTCGAGAAACCGAGACGCGGGATTCGCCCGATTCAGAACGAGCGGAGCGCGTCGAGTTTCGCCTCGGCGTCACCGCTCTCGATGGCGTCGCGGGCCATCTCGAGCCCCTCGTCGAGCGAGTCGGCGTCCTCGCGGGCGTAGATCCGGAGCGCGGCGTTGAGCGCGACGGCGTCGGCGAACTGGTCGTCGCGCTCGCCCGCCAGGACGGCCTCGGTGATGGCGGCGGACTCGCCGGCCACGTCGTCGACGCCCAGGTCCTCGCTCTCGAAGTCCATGCCGTAGTTGGCGGTCTTGATCTCGAAGTCGTCGAGGTCCTCGTCGCCGTCGTTCCATTCAGCAACGACGGTCGTTCCCGGGCGCACGTCGTCGTAGCCCTCCATGCCCTGGAAGAAGAGGGTCCGGCTCACGTCCTGGGATTCGGCGGCCTGGAGCGTGTCGGTCATCTTCGTGGCGAACGCGAGGTGGTAGAACGAACCGAGATGCACGTCGGCATCGGCGGGGTTGGCGAGCGTCTCGACGGTGTTGACGAAGCAACGCACGCCCATCTGGTCGCGGCGGTCGAACAGCGCGTCGATGCCGGGGTTGAAGTTCGGCATGTAGTAGAACCCGAAGCCCACGTCGTCGACCATGTCCGCGCTCTCGGACGGGTCGAGGTCGGTCTCGACGCCGAGTTCGTCGAGGACGTGTTTGTAGGCGTCCTGTTTCTGCGTGGGGACGCGGTCGCCGCTGTGGACGACGACGGGGGTGCCCGCGGCGGCGGCGACGAGACCGGCGGCGACGCCCAGGATCGCCGAGCGACCCTTGCCGTCGTAGTTGGCGCCGCAGTCCACGGGGTCGGCCTCGGGCGCGGCGGTTTCGACGCTCTCCTCGCGCATCACGTCGACGAAGGCCGCGAGTTCCTCGGGTGTGTTTCGCTTCCAGCGGTTGGCCAGCCAGAACGCGCCAAGGGAGGTGTGGTCGGGTTCGCCGTCGAGGATGCGCTGCATGGCCTCGCGGGCCTGGTCGCGGTCCATGTCGTCGGCCGACTTGTGGCCGGAACCGACGACTTCGGTCATCAACCGCTTCAGGGGCCAGTCGCCGTAGTCCTGCGTCGCTTGTGCCATACGGGACGGTTCGGCCCCCGCGCTCTAAAACGCCCCTGTTTCGGTCGCCCGCGTTCGCTCGTGTCCGGTTCGCGGCGCAGTTCCTGGGCGTTCGTGGCGTTTTCACCCGCTGGAGTGACCGGGACGGCCCCGTTCGAGGGCGGGGAGTCGAAAGCGATACACCCCTGTACTCCTAACCCCCGACGATGAGTCAGGGGACCGGCGAGTGGCGGGCACGCGTCGACGATGTGGACGCGCAGCTGATCGACGGCTTCCAGAGCGGTTTCCCGGTCGCCGAGCGCCCCTTCGAGCGTGTGGGCGAGGCGCTCGGTGTGAGTGCCGACGAGGCCCTGGTGCGCGTCCAGGCGCTCTACGACGCCGGCATTTTCCGGCGGTTCGGCGCCGTCCTCAATCCGCCAGTGATCGGGAGTTCGACGCTGGCGGCCGTGCGGGCGCCCGAGGAGCGCTTCGACGAGGTGGCCGAGGTGATAAACGGCTACCGGCAGGTCAACCACAACTACGCCCGCGACCACGAGTGGAACATGTGGTTCGTCGTGACCGCCGCCTCGCGCGAGCGTCGCGACGAGATCCTCGCCGAGATCGGAGACCGGACCGGCCTCGAGGTGCTCGTCCTCCCGATGCTGACCGACTACTACATCGACCTGGAGTTCCCCGTCGTCAACGGCGACCGCTTCGCCCGCGAGAGCCTGCAGTCCACCGCCGTCGACGCGACGCGCATCAGCGAGAGCGCGGTCGCGGACCTGACGCCGCTGGACCGGCGGGTCCTCCTGGAGATCCAGGACGGGTTCCCGCTCACGGCGACGCCGTACTGGGACATCGCCGCGGCGATTAGCGCCGATGCGTCCGCAGTCGACGCCGATGTCGACGCGGTTCTCGAATCGATCGAGCGACTGCGGGAGGGTGGCTGTATCAAGCGCATCGGCTGCGTCGTCAACCACCTCGTGACGGGCTTCGACGCCAACTGTATGGTCGTCTGGGACGTACCCGACGACGAACTCGACGCCCGCGGTGTCGCGGCCGGCGAACTGCCCTACGTCACGCTGTGTTACCACCGACCGCGCCGGCCCGAGCAGGGCTGGGAGTACAACCTCTTCACCATGATCCACGGCCGCGAGCAGGCCGCGGTCGACGAGAAGATCGACGAACTCGCCGCCGACCATCTCCCCTTCGGCCACGAGCGACTCTACTCGACGGCGACGCTGAAACAGACCGGCGCCCAGTACGAGGACCTGGTCGGTGGCGACTGATACGGTCGGTTGTACCGACTGATACGGTCGGTTGTACCGATGTACCGGTGATTCGCCGGGCGGTCCGGCGAATCCCGAAACTGACTTCCAACCGACCGTATGACGGCGGGGCCTGCGGACCGATCGATCGACACCGCGGGGACGGGAACGGTTCGCAGTGGCCCGAACCTTTTTGCTGGCTCTCCGTTCATATGGTAGAAGATGACGGCCTCGGAATCGCCGGTCGTACTCATCGTCGACGACGAACCCGACGTGGCCGAGGCGTACGCAGCGCACGCGAGAGACAGATATCGCGTCCGAACGGCCAACAGCGGCGAGGGTGCGCTCGACGCGCTCGACGACGAGGTCGACGTCGTCTTGCTGGACAGGCGGATGCCGGATCTCGTCGGCGACGACGTCCTGGCGGAGATCCGCGACCGCGGTCTGGACGTCCGGGTCGCGATGGTCACCGCCGTCGACGCCGACTTCGACATCATCGACATGGAGTTCGACGACTACGTCGTCAAGCCGGTGAGCCGCGACGAACTCCTGGGCACCATCGACCGGATGCTCCGCTGTGCGAGCTACGAGCGCAACCTCCGGGAGTACTACCGGGTGAGTCGGACGCTCGCGACGCTGCGCTCGACCAAGGACCCGAACGAACTCGCCGAGAACGACGAGGTCCAGGAACTCGCCGCCCGGCGCGAGGACCTGCAAGCGACGCTGTCGGCGGCCGCCGAGCGACTCGCCGACGAGGACTTCGAAACGCTGTTTCGCGACCTCGACCGGTAGCGAACTCCCGGTCCGACCGGGAGTTCGGGAGCGCCTGTCAGCGACCCCGCCAGTCGAAAACACTATTCGGGGAAAGTCCTAAGCCGGGGTCGATGAGTAAGCAACTGCCGGACGTCCAGGCGTCGAGCCCGGACGTGACCGTCGGCCTGAACCGCGTCGGCGTCACCGGCGTCGAGAAACTCGTCGAGATCAGCCGCGAGGACAAGCGCCCGTACGTCCTCATGGCGGAGTTCGAGGTGTTCGTCGACCTGCCCAGTTGGCGCAAGGGCGCCGACATGAGCCGCAACATGGAGGTCGTCGACGAGACGCTCGAGGCGGCCGTCAGCGAACCCGCCTATCGCGTCGAGGACGTCTGCGGCGACGCCGCCGAGCGCCTGCTCGAGAAACACGACTACACCGAAGAGGCGGAGGTCCGTATGAAAGCGGAGTTCGTCACCCGCGAGCGCACCCCCGAGAGCGACCTCCCGACCCAGTCGACCGCCGACATCATCGCGTCGGCCACCGCGACGGAGGAGGGCACCCACGAGGAGGTCGGCGCCCGCGTCACCGGGATGACGGTGTGTCCCTGCTCGCAGGGGATGTCCGCCGCTCGCGCCCGCGAGACGCTCCGCGAGATGGAGGTCGACGACGAGACCATCGAGAAGTTCCTCCGCGACGTCCCCCAGCCGGGCCACTCCCAGCGCGGCCACGCCACCCTCACCGTCGAGAGCGAGGGCGGGCCGGACGTGGATCTGACCGACCTCATCGAAGTCGCCCGCGACTCGATGAGCGCGCGCATCTACAACCTCGCCAAGCGCCCCGACGAGGACCACATGACCTACCAGTCACACCTCGACGCGAAGTTCGTCGAGGACTGCGTGCGCGCGATGGCCGAAGGGATCGTCGACCGCTTCCCCGATCTGGACGACGACGCTGTCGTCCGGATGGAACAGTCCAACGACGAGTCGATCCACCAGCACAACGCCCACGCCGAGCGCATCGCCGAGGTCGCCACCCTGCGTTCCGAGGTCAACAGCGACCCAACACGAGGAGACTGACGCTCACTCTTCGCTCTCGCTCGCCCCCGATTCTTCCGGCTCTGCGTCGTCCCGGTAGACGATCCAGTAGAAAAGCGGGAGCGTCACGAGCAGCCCGCCGAAGGTGTTGCGCGGCTGTGCGAACACGTCCGGCGGCGAGAAGACGGTGCCTACCATCATCGCCATCAGGAGTGCGAGCAAGACGGTGAGCGCCAGGCGCTCGCGGTCGGACTGTGGTCCCGAACGCTCCCCGCGGTAGTGGACGTACGCGAGCAGTACCGGCGGGACGAACGTCACTTCGACCGCCCAGCGGAGCGGGTGGGGGCTCTCGCGGGCAACCGCGTCGAGGTAGATCCACGAACCCAGCGCCAGCGCCGTCAGCACCGGGAACAGCGCCGCGGCCGCCAGCGACAGCGAGAGCGTCTGCGCGACGGTCAGCGACGACGAAATCGGCTGCGCGACGGACGGCAGCGGGACGACAGCTGTCGGGACTGGAGCGGTTGAGACGGCAGCGGTCGGGGAGGACGGGTACACGTCCGGGCCATCGACCACGGCGACCGTAACGGTTCCGGGAGCGACGCGGCGGCGTCCGATCGGTCGGAGCGGGGCCGGCGTATGACAGAACCCTGGATCCGGTAATAACAACCGTTACCCGCTGTGTCGACCGATCTCTCACAGAGAGATGTTACACGGCGACGCACTCGGTCTCCTCGTCGGGGCGGTCGCGCTCGGTGCGGTCCACGGCATCGAACCCGGCCACGGCTGGCCCGTCGCCGCGTCGTACGCGCTCGATCAGACGAACAAGTGGGTGTACGGGTTCGCGGCGAGTTTCATTCTCGGTCTCGGCCACCTCGTCAGCAGTATCGCCATGGTGGCCGCGTTCTTCTACGCGAAGAGTTACTTCGAACTCACCCAGGTCAACGAGCCGATACACCTCGCCTGGAACGTGTTCATCGGGGGGCCGGTCAGCGTCGTCGCAGGGGTCTTGCTCATTGCACTGGGCATCCGCGAGTACCGCCACGGACACTCACACGGGACTCACGGTGACGGACACGACCAGTCCGACGGTGACCACGACCACGGCCACAGTCACGACGACCATCCGCACGACCTCGCCCACCCACACGACCACAGTCACGGCCACGATCACACCCACGGCGACCACGACCACGCCGATGGACATTCACACGGCGGAGAGAACGGTGGACTGCTCGCCCGGCTGACGGGGTACCTGCCGTTCGTCGAGGGTCACTCGCACTCTTACGGGGAAGCAGACGAAGCGGCCGACCGCGGGCTGCTGGGGATCGCCTGGTTCGCGTTCCTGCTCGGGTTCGCACACGAGGAGGAGTTCGAGATCATCGCGCTCTGTGCCGGGTCGAACTACTGTCTGGAGCTGATGACCGCGTACGCGCTCACCGTCATCTTCGGCATCGTCGGGCTGACGATGCTCCTGATAGCGGGTTACCAGCGTCACGAGGAGAAAGTGGAGCAGTACGCACCCTATCTGCCGGCCTTTTCGGCCGTCGTCCTCATCGTCATCGGGGTCGGGTTCATCCTGGGGGTGCTGTGAGTCGGGGGGCGGGACACACGTGCCCCGGCAGCGTCGCGGCGGGTTCCCGCCGAAGATTGAAGCCGAGCGGCGCGCGTACGTAACGCATGGGCAAGCGCATCCTGGTCCCGGTCGACGCCTCCGAGCAGGCACATCGCGCAGCAGAGTTCGTCGCCGAGGAGTTCCCCGACGCGACGATGGTACTCCTGCACGTCATCGACCCCGCCGACGCGGGCTACAGCGCGCAGGCGTCGATCCCCAGTTTCTCCGAGGAGTGGTACGAACAGGAACAGGCCAAAGCCGAGGGCCTCTTCGAGGAGATCGACGAGGTCCTCGGCGACGGCACCCTCACCGTCGAGACGACCGTCGAGGTCGGGAAACCGGTCCGGACGATCGTCGAGTACGCCGAAGACGAAGGCGTCGACCAGATCGTCATGGGCAGTCACGGCCGCTCGGGCGTCACGCGGATCTTGCTCGGCAGTGTCGCCGAGGCGGTCGTCCGGCGCTCGCCCGTCCCCGTCACGGTCGTCCGGTAACCGCCGCGTCGTCGCGGCCAGACTCGGCGTCGTCGTGGCCAGTCCCCGCAGCGTCGCGGATTCTCACGCGCCGCCGGAGTGGCGGACGATGTGGACGTCGTAGCGGCCGTCTTCCGAGACCGGGTCGCCGACGCTGCTGACCGGGGTCGAGACACGGCCGGCGTTCTCACTGCCGACGAAGACGACCGTCGCGCCGACCTCCTGGGCGACCGCCCGGATCGTCCGGACGACGTCCGTCGTCACCGACGCGACGGAACTCACGTCTTCGGGTCGCTCACAGCGGAAGGTGGCGTCGGGCGCGATGTCGGCGACCTGCGACCGCAGGCGCTCGACCACGGCGTCGGGGTCGTAGGGTTCGCCCTCGTCGATCCAGCCGCGCTCGACGGCGAAGTCGTCCTCGTCGACGGGGACGACCGACAGGACGACGATCTCCTCGTCCATGACCGACGCGAACTCGGCGGCCCGCGCCAGCGCCGCTTCGGAGAGCGCGGAGCCGTCGAAGGGTACCAGATAGGTCACGAGTGGTGGTCCGCTCGCGCGGCCCTTATAGCTCGCGGGCGAACGGTCCGGTCGAACGGTCTGGCCGGGGAGCGGCGGCGATCGGCGGGGGAGCGTCGCGGTGTCGTTGCGTGAAACGACAGACGAAAGACCCGGGGGACCGAACTCGTGGGTATGAGCGAGGACGGGCCCGTCGACCCGAGCGAGATCGGCGAGCGCGACGCGCCGCCGGTCGCCGAGAAGCCCTACAAGATCATCTTCGAGGCCAACAAGTGCATCGGCGCCGGCAAGTGCGCCGAGGTCTCGGACAACTGGAAACTAGATATCTCGACCGGGCTGGCCACGCCGCGAACCTACTTCATCGGCGAGGACGAACTCGACCACAACGTCCGCGCGGCTGAGGTCTGCCCCGCCAAGAAGGATCGGGGCGTCATCCACGTCGTCGACCGCCGCACCGACGAGGAGATCGCGCCCGACCCCGAGGGCGACGGCACGCTCTCTGTCGACTGGTGAGGCGGTGGCGGTAGCGGTGCGGTGGCGGTGGCGGTAGCGGTGCGGTGGCGGTGGCGGTAGCGGTGCGGTGGCGGTGGCGGTGGCGGTGCGGCGGCTGTGGCGGCTGTGGCGGTAGCGGTACGGTCGCGGTTGCGGTGGCGGTAGCGGTGCGGTGGCCGGGAGCGCGTGCCGGCGCGGTTGCGCCGGTCGCGCGACTCGGGGAAAGGCAGGCCGGCCACGAGCATCCGCGCCGCAGGCGCGGTTCACCGGACGCGAACGAACGATGTGAGTGAGCCGTCCGGCTTTTTTGGTCCAGCTTTTTCAAGCGGGGGTACCCGCAGCGCTCGAAGAGCGCGAGGATACCCTCCGCAGAAAAAGGTGGTCAGAAGATATTCGCCTGCTCGTAGACGTCGATGCCGTCGAGGGTGATCTCGTAGGGTTTGGTTTCGCGGGAGTGGTTGGCGTTGCGTATCTTCTGAATTTCGACGGCGAGGCGGGTCTCCTGAGTCTCAGAGCGGACGTAGCGCAACAGGAAGACGGCGTCGGTGAGGTACTCGATGATGCCGTGGCGGGAGGCGTAGGGGTTGTCGTCGTTGGCCTCGCTGGTGAGGACGGTGGTGACGCCGGCCTGCTTCAGACTCTGGGTGAAATCGAACACTTCAGTGCGCCGTTTGGCGACTTCGTCGTACATCATCTCGAGCAGGGAGACGGAGTCGAGGACGAACCGGTCGGCGTCGAAGTCCTCGATGAGTTCGGGGAGTTCCCCGCGGATGTTGTCGAGGCTGTTGGCCATCTCGATGGGGTCCAGGTCGATGACGGCGAGGTTGCCCTCCTCCTCGTGGCGGCGGAACTCCCAGCCGCGCTCGTCGGCGGTGGCCATGATGGCGTCGTAGGTCTGTTCGAGCGTGATGAACACGCCCTTGTCCGTGTCCTCTTTCTCGAGGCCGTGGTTGAGAAACTGGAGGCCGAAGGTGGTCTTGCCGGTCCCGGCGCCGCCGATGATGACGATGAGGTGGCGCAACGGGACGCCGCCCTGGATCATGTTGTCCAGCCCTTCGATACCCAGGTCGAGACGGGGGATGTCGCTCTCGAACTCCTCGTCGTCGAAGTCCGAACCGCCGCCCATCGACCCCATCGCGTCGGCGAAGTCGTCGTCGAAGAGGTCGCTCCCACTGCCGGTGTCGCTGCCGAAGTCGTTGCCGGCACCGCCGAACGCGTCACCGCTGCTCGCGCCGGTGGCCCCGAAAGGGCTGTCCGCGCCAGTGTCGCCCCCTGCGTCGGGTCCGGTCTCGCCGAAGGGGCTGTCGGCCGTCCCGCCCTCGCCGGTGTCACCGAAGGGGCTGTCGGCGTTACCTGTGTCGAAGGCACTGTCGGCGCTCTCCTCGAACGGTTCGTCGCCGCTCTCCTCGAACGGTTCGTCGCTGTCCGTCGATGCGGACGCGGTGTTGTCGTCTCGTTCGTCGTCCGAGCGGTCGGCTGTTGCGGTGTCGTCGTCTGGACCGTCGGACTGACCGCTCTCGTCGTCGCGCAGGGCGCTCTCGAACCAGTCGTCGTCGGTGTCGTCCTCGCTCATCGACGCGTCACCCGAGGGGTCGCTATGCCCGACAGTTCCCGTCCGGACGGATTAACTTTGCCCGCCGATTCTCCGATCTAATATTCGTCTCGCGGCCACACAGATCGAGTCGTCGCCCGGCCGTCGGCGGGGTGACCAGCAGTCGGTCCGGAGGGCGTCGTTTATGCCGATGGGAGGCAAACCGCCGGACGATGCGAGTGGGACTCGTCGGCCAGAAAGACAACAGTCGAGCGGCGTCGATCGTCGCCGACATCTGCGAGCGCCTCGACGGCACCGGTGTCGACCTCGCGGTCGACGAGACCACCGCGCGAGCGCTCGATTCCGCCTGGAGCGCGGGACCGCCCGCGCCGGCGGAGATCGGCGTCCCGGTCGACGAGATGGCCGACTGCGACCTCGTGGTGAGCATCGGCGGCGACGGGACCTTCCTCTTTACCGCCCGCGGCGCCGGTTCGACGCCGATCATGGGCGTCAATCTCGGCGAAGTCGGCTTCCTGAACGCCATTCCGCCCGAGGCGGCCGTCGAGACGGTCGCGACCGAAGTCGAGCGCGCCCAGCGCGAGGGCCGCGTCGAGACACGCGAGATGCCCCGGATCGCGGCCGCCGGTGAGGACTGGACGCTCCCGGCGGCCCTCAACGAAGTCGTCGTTCAGGGGCCACGGCGGGGCCACGGCGGCGGCGCCGCGCTGGAAGTCCGCGTCGACGGCTCCCTCTACACGAGCGGCGAGGCCGACGGTGTCCTCGTCGCCACGCCGACGGGAAGCACGGCCTACAACCTCAGCGAGGGCGGACCGCTGGTCCACCCCGAGGTGGGGTCGCTGGTCGTCACCGAGATGTGCGCCGAGGAGTCGATGCCGCCGCTGGTCGTCGATGCCGACACGACCGTGACGGTCCGCGTCGAGGCGCCCGACGGGAGTTACGCCGTCAGCGACGGCCGCGCCCGGCAGGAACTCGACGCGCCGACACAGGTGAGTATCGAGCGCGCCGACGAACCCGTCAGAGTCGCCGGGCCGCCGCTGGATTTCTTCGCGGCGCTGAGCAAGATCGAGTGAGGTCGCGCGGGACGGCTACCGCCGATCGCGAGGGCGGTGACGGAGAAGGCGAAAGCGGGAGCGCAAGACAGTGAGGATCGTTACTTGTCTGCGGTGTAGTACAGCACCGGCGAGACGATGAGGAGGACGAGGCCGACCAGTTTGTACTGGACGGGTTCGACGAGGAAACTGAGTTCCTTGATCTCGTAGAGACTGACGGGGCTGACGATGAGGAGAAGACCGAACGTGATGATGTGGAGGGACACGAGCCGCTGTGACTTCTTCGGCAGAACGGCGAGCAGCCCGAACGCGAATCCCGCCAGGATCGCGTCACCCAGATTCAGCTTCAGGAGAAACGAATCGACGAGCTGGAGCGGTATCATTGTCTTGCCTCGAAACTGGCTCTGTCGCGGCCTTTAAACTTCCGTTCCCGGCCGCCTCGCGGCGTCCTGTGCGTGAGGTGACCGGCGCCGTGCGCGGCCGACGAACAGGTGTGTCCGCCGCTGTCAACGACCGGTGTCGTACTTGTAGGTCGCCTCGTCGGGGTCGATACCGAAGTCCTCGGGCCCTTCTTCGGGTTCGGGCTCGCCCTCGTCGGCGCTGGCGGTCTTGAACGCCTCGCGGCGGTCGCTCGGCATCCGGAACCGCGCGGGGTCCAGCCGCATCGGGACCGCGTCGGGCTCGATGGACTCCTGTTTCTCCGACAGTCGCTCGCGGAGGCGGTCGGGGAGCTGTGTGACGTCGATGCGCTCGAAGCCGAACTGCGCGAGGTAGTCCGGGTCGCCGGTCAGCGAGTAGACGGCGTCGAACCCCTCCGATTCGGCCGTTCGGACCAGGCGCTCGACGACGTGGGCGCCGACGCCCTGCCCGCGCCAGGCCTCCAGCACGCCGATGCTGGTGAGTTCGCACACCTCCCCGTCGTCGGTCTTGTGGACGCGGATCCGACCGAACCCGGCCTTCTCGTTGTCCGCCTCGTCGATGGCGATGACGTAGTCCCGGGACCGGAACGCCGTCTCGTCCAACCCCATGGCCTCGATGTGGTCCAGCAACCAGGCCTCGTCGCGGTTTCGCGCGTCCCGTACGTACATATTTCACACTCCGGCGGCCACGGGAAAAGTCCTTGCGGGGACGAGGGCACGACCCTTACGGAGGGTTTTCCCGTCTCGACTCCGGGCAAATCCTTTGTGATCGTTCGTCGTAAATACGGTATGGCGACCGATTCGCTCGAAGACATCGACGAGGTGGTCCACACGCCCTCCAGGGAGTTCGTCGAGTCGACCAACGTCTGGGCGTTCATGCAGGCCCACGACATCGACGACTACGAGGAACTGATCGAGCGGACGACCAACGCCGACCCGGCGAACCCGGCCTCGGGCGTGGACTGGTTCTGGGACACCGTCGTCGACTACCTCGACGTCGACTTCTTCGAACCGTACGACCGCGTCCGCGACGACAGCCGCGGCCCGCAGTTCACGGAGTGGTACCCCGGCGGGACGACCAACATCGCGCACAACGTCTGCGACCGCCACACCGCGGTCGACGCCGAGGCGCGCAACAGCGTCGCCGTCGTCTGGGAGGGCGAACCCGTCGACGAGCGCGGCGACCCGACCGACGTGCGCGAGGTCACCTTCCACGAACTCGCGCGCCAGACCAACAGAGTCGCGAACTACCTCGAATCGCAGGGAGTCGAACCCGGCGACACCGTCGCCCTCTACATGCCGATGGTCCCCGAAGTCGTCTCGATCCTCTACGGCTGTTTCGCCGTCGGAGCCATCGCCGTCCCGATATTCTCGGGGTTCGGCGTCGACGCCGTCGCGACCCGCCTCGACGACGCCGAACCGGCCGTGCTCTTTACCGGGGACGGCTTCTACCGCCGAGGGAGCGAGGTCCGCCTGAAAGCGACCGCCGACGAGGCCGTCACCCAGGCGGGACACGTCGAAAACGTGGTCGTCTACGACAGGTTGGGGACCAGCGATCCCGACGGGGACCACGATGTCCCGTGGGTGGCCGACCGCGACCGCTGGTGGGACGACGCCGTCGCGCCCCGATCCGTCGAGTACGAGACGAAAGAACTCGACGCGAGCCAGGAGTCGATGCTCCTCTATTCGTCGGGCACGACGGGCGAACCGAAGGGGATCGTCCACACCCACGCCGGCGTGCTGGTCCAGTGTGCCAAGGAGCTGTATTTCGGCTTCGACCTCAAGCCCGCGGACCGCTTTTTCTGGGTCGCCGACATCGGCTGGATGATGGGGCCGTGGACGCTGATCGGCAACCACCACTTCGGCAACACCGTGTTCATGTACGAGGGCGCGCCCGACTACCCGGAACCGGACCGCTACTGGGAGATGGTCGACCGCCACGCGCTCACCCAGTTCGGCGTCTCGCCCACAGCGATCCGCGCGCTCCGCAAGCGCGGCGACGAGTGGGTCGACGGCCACGACCTCTCCAGTCTCCGCTTGCTGGGGTCGACCGGCGAACCGTGGGATCCGGAGTCCTGGCTGTGGTTCTACGAGACGGTCGGCGGCGGCGACACGCCCATCATCAACATCTCCGGCGGCACCGAGATCTGCGGCTGTTTCCTGATGCCGATGCCGATACAGGAACTCAAGCCCTGCACGCTCGGCGGCCCCGGACTCGGGATGGATATCGACATCGTGGACAGCGAAGGCGAGTCCATCGTCGAAACGGGCGAGCGGGGCTATCTCGTCGCGCGGGACTCCTGTCCGTCGATGACGAAATCGCTCTGGGGCGGCGACGAACGTTACCGCCGGGAGTACTGGTCGACGTGGGAGGACCTGTGGGACCACGGCGACTGGGCACAGCGGGACGCGGACGGTTTCTGGTTCCTCCACGGCCGGGCCGACGACACGCTGAACGTCGCCGGTCGCAAGGTCGGTCCCGCCGAGGTCGAGGGCGCGGCGATGGACCACCCCGCCGTCAACCAGGCCGCGGCCGTCGGCGTCCCCGACGACACGACCGGGACCGCAGTGGTCTGTTACGTCGTCGTCGAACCGGGCCACGAGGAGAGCGACGCGCTCCGCGAGGAAGTGCGGGAGACCGTCGGCGACGAGTTGGGCAAGCCGTTCCGCCCGCGGGAGGTGCTGTTCGTCGACACCTTCCCGAAGACCCAGAGCGGGAAGATCCTCCGGCGGGCCATCGCGGCGACCTACACCGGCGCGGACCCCGGCGACCTCTCGAGCATCGAGAACCCGGACGCGCTGACGGGCATCGAGAACGCGCGGTGACCCGCAGCCACAGGGTCTGGCTGCGCTGAGCGTGACCAGATCGCGGCGCGACGCCTCTCACTCCCCGTCGAGGACGGCGTTGCAGTTCGGGCAGTGGGTCAGGTCGGCGTCTGCCTCGTAGGTCGCACCGCAGATCGGACAGAGCTCGCTCTTGACCGCCTCGCCCCCGTCGACGACGTTGGTCGCGTCGGCTTCGGTGTCCCTCTCGCTCGATCCGGCGCCCGCCATCGGATCGGCGTCACCGGCCATCGGCTCTCCATCGTCCGCCATCGGGTCCGCGTCGTCCGGCGGGGTGAACACGCGCGTCTGGCCCATCCGGTCGTCCGCGCTGGCGTCGGCGCCGCCCTGCCCGTCAGACCCTCCGTCGTCGGCCGGCTCCCCGTCGGCCGACGTGGCCACGTCGTCACTCGCCGCGTCCTCGCTGTCGCTGGCTCCGTCGCCGGTCCCGGCGACGGGCGACCCGGTCCCCATCGCGAGGCGTCGGGAGGTGCCGGGCTGGACCACCGCCGGATAGCGCTGGCCGGCGCGGATCGACGAGCGCGGGACGTCCGGCCGGCGGACCCTGACGACGAGGCTCGCGAACAGTTGGGCGGCGAGGTAGGCGAGGGCGAGCGCGGCCGGCGCGACGGCGGCCGCGAGCGGGAGCGTCGGCGCCGACAGTCCCGCGACGGCCGTCTCGCCGAAGACGTGTTCCGAGAGGTCGTACCGGGCGACGACGGCGTCGACGAGCGCGCCCCGGTCGGTGAGCGAGTCCGCTCTGCTGACCACCGCGAGCGTGGCGACGGTCGCGGCGACGAACACGAGTGCCTGCAGCAGTCGCGGTAACGACAGCGAGTAGACCCGATAGCCGTAGGCGACCGTCCGGACGAGCAGGAACGCGCCGGCGACGCCGACGGCGGCGAGGACGGCCGTCGAGGCGGACTCGCGGACGACGGCGACGCCGACGGCGACCGAGAGCGCGACCAGCGGCGGCACGAGGAGGACGAACGGCCGGTCGACGCGATATGGCTGGCCGATGTTTCCCCGGATGTTCGTCAGCGTTCCGACGACGAACCGAACCGCGAGCGCCGCGGGGATCACCACCCACAGCAGGGCGAACGCGACGGCCACGGCAGCGGCCTCGCTCGACCACGGGTTCACGGACGGCTCGCCGGCGACGGCCTCGGCGGCACGCCAGACGGCCACACCGGTGCCGGCGAGCCAGACCAGATAGCCGAGACTCCCTGCGACCAGTCCCACCAGGAGCCACCGCTCGGGGCCGGCGAGGAGGCGAACCGACGTCCCGAGTTCGCGGCGGATGTCTGCTGTGTCCATGCTACCTGGTCCCGTGGGGAGTCAGGACTCCGCGACGCGCATCTTGGCGACTTTCGAGATTTCGACCCGGTCGCCCGGCGCGACCGGGACGCGCTCGCCCTGGTCGACGCGCTCGCCGTTGACCACCGTCGGGTTCTGTCCCAGCGCGACGAGGTAGAACTGACCGCCCTCGTACTCGAACTGGACGTGTTCGCGGTGGACTCTGACCGCGTCCTCCTCGTCACCCCCCGTCTCCATGATGATACTGCGGACCTCGCGGCCGACGATGTCGCCGTCCCACACCTCGATTTCGTGGTTCCGCACCACGAGCGTCAGCGACTCGTCTATCGGTCCGGCCTCGCTCACGCTCCGGTCGGCGGCGTCGGTCGTCCCCTCGGTCGCCGCGGTCGCGTCGCCGGCCGACTCGTCGCCCGCCCCGGCCCCGGTCGCCCCGGACGACTCCGAGCCCGCTTCCGTCTGCCCGTCCGCGGCACCCCCACCCGGCCGGTACTGGCCCAGATCCTCGCCGCAGGTGGTACAGAAGTTGTCCTCGGGCCCGACCTCGCTCTCGCAGCTCGGACACTCGGTCAGCGGTCCCGGTTCCAGCGCCGAGACGTCCTCGCCGCAGGCCGCACAGAAGTTGTCCTCGGCGTCGACCGGTTCACCACAGGACGGACAGGCCAGTTCCTGTTCGACCGCGTCGGTGTCGTCTGTCGCTTGGTCGGTGTCGTCTGCCGCCTCATCGGCTGCGTCCGTCGTCTCACTCGCCTCGTCTGTCACCTCGTCACCATCGTCCGTCGGGTCGGTTTCGGCCACTGCCGCATCGGCCTCGTCGTCCGCCGTCTCGACTGTCTCGTCGACCGTTTCGGCTGCGTCGTCGACCGGTTCGACTGCTTCGTCGGCCCCCGACTCCCCCTCCGTTCCGGACGCCGACTCCGTTCCGGACGCCGACTCCGTTCCGGACGCCGACTCCGTTCCGGACGCCGCCTCGATGTCGTTCTCGTCGTCGCCGAACAGTTCGCCGACGTCCGCCGGTGAGTCGTCCGGGTCGGCCGACGCGTCCCCCGCGTCGTCGACCGACTCGTCGACCGGGTCCCGGTCGCGGTCGTCGTCGTCGACTGTGGCCGCGGCGTCCTCGTGCTGCCACTCCCCACAGTCGGAGTTCGTACACCAGCCCCCCGCTGCGGACGGGTCGAACGTCTCGCCGCAAAGCGGACATTCGACCGACCCGCTCGTGCTGTGCGACATAGCTGTCGGGATATGCAGGCGGGTCATCAAAACAGTTGCCCCCGGTCGTGCGCTCGCCGGACACGACCGTCCCGCTCCGTTCTGTCACTTCCGATCAAGGAGAGGGCTGGCGACCGGTCACTCGGTCCCGCCGAGCAGCGTCTGGCGATCCTCGACGGCCGGCGGCGCGTGGACCGAGCGGTCCGGCGGGTCCGCCGGTGTCTCCGCGAGCGTGCCGTCCCGGAAGAGCACGGTCGAGAGGTTGTCCTTGCCGCCGCGGTCGTTGGCGAGCGCGGTCAGGTCGGCCGCCGCGTCCTCGATCGACCGCGCCGACAGCACGCACTCGCGCAGTTCGTCGTCGGTCACGGCCCGGTCGCGGACCACTTCGGCCATGTTCTCGTCGCGGTCGGCCTCGACGTACCACTCGTAGAGTTTCGTGGCTTCGGTCTGGGCGTCGACGAGGCCGTCGCTGGTGACGAGCACGACGTCCTCCGCGTAGACCGGCACCGTCCGCGTCTCCACCTCGACGGTCGCCGTCTCGGGGTCTTCCATCCCCGTGCCGCCGAGCGCGCGGGTTATCTCGTTGCCCCGCGGGTGGACCATCGCCTCCACGTCGTCGATCTGGCCGGCCTCGCGCAGGCGCTCGACGACGGCGTGGTCGGCGGTGAGCCGCGTGATCTCCTCGCGGGCCGCGTTGACCACGTAGGCGCGACTGTCGCCGACCCACCCGTAGTGGAGTCGCCCGCCGACGCAGACCCCCGCCACCACAGTCGTGTGTGCCTGCTGGCCGCTCTCGGCGGCGTAGGCGACGATTTCGCGGTGAGCCGCGACGATGGCCTCCGCGACGGCCGCCTCGAGGTCGTCGTCACGCGGCGGCTCGGGCAGCCCCGACTCGAGGGGGACGCCGAACCCGCCGGGGTCGCTCCGGGCCGCCCGAACCGCCGTCCCCGCGAGGCGCTCGCTGACGACCGTCGAGGCGATATACGAGGCCACGTCGCCGGCCTCGTGACCGCCCGCGCCGTCGGCCAGCGCGAACACCGCCGCGCTCCGGTTCTGTGGGTCTCGATCGCCGGTCGCGTCGGCTTCGCCCTCGTCCCTCTCGGTCTCGTCTGTGTCGCCCTCGAGAACGGTCGCCTGTGCGTCGGGAGCAGGCGTCGCGTCGTCGACGCTGTCGGAACCGCCGCTTCCACTCTCGCCGTCCTCGCTGTCCTCGTCTCCCCCCGTTTCCGACCCGTCCTCCGAAGAGGCATCCCCGTCGTCGCCCCCCTCCGCGGGCGGGTTCGAGGGGCCCAGATAGCCGTCGCGGTGCCCGTCCTCGAAGACGGTGATCGCGACGCTGTCCTCGTTGATGCCGTCCGTGCGCTTGCGGTCGCCGACGTCGTAGTGTGTCGCGTACTGCATGGTTATGCCGTGTGGAATTCGAAGGTGACGCCGTAGCTCGGGTGGACCAGCGCGACCAGGTCGCCCTCGCGCAGTCCGAACACTTCCGGCGGCGTCTCGCCGCTCCCGTCCGTCGGGTCCTCGCCCGACGCCTCGAGTCTGTGGCGCCCGTCCTCGCTGAGGACGCGCTGCCACCCGCCACCCGTCTGGACGTAGGTCCCGTTGAGACTCCGGTCCCTGACGAACCATTCACCCTCCTCGTCCGTGTCGAACTGCACCTGCACCGTCGAGATGTACTCGCCGTCGTCCTCGATAGCCACCGACGGCGTCGGCCCGCTGGCGTACCGCCGGCCGATCGTGTCCCCCGGGTAGACCGTGTACTCCCGGTCGGCCTGCGTGTAGGTGATCGTGGCCGCCGGCGGCGGCGTCGGGTCCCGCGATTCGAGGACGCGCTTCATCGCGGTCGCGTTCCGATAGCGCTCGTCGGGGTCGGTCCGGGTCGCCATCTCGACGGTTTCGGCGAGATAGGCGTCACAGGTCGCGCCGAAATCGCGCGGGTCGACCCCGTCTTTCCGCGGGACCGTCCCCTTGAGCAGGTAGAGGAGGATCTTCCCGACGGAGTAGACGTCCGACCACGGCCCCTGGCGGAACTCGCTCTGGTCGGCCTCGGCGACCTCGCGGGGCTTGTACGGGCCGACGATGGTCGTCTGGTCGGCCCCGTCGCCGTCGTCGAACCCCGTCGCCGTGTTGAAGTCGATGAGCACCGGCGTCACGGTCCCCCCGCGCTCGGTGATCATCACGTTGTCCGGCTTCAGGTCGCGGTAGACGATCTCGTTCTCGTGCAGGAAGCTCATCGCGTCACAGAGCGCGATCCCGATCTCGCGGACCTCTTCGATGTCGTCGAGCGGGCCGGTCCGCCGGATCGCGCTGTCGAGCTCGTAGCCGTCGACGAGTTCGACGACCAGTACCGTGGTGTCGCCGTGGCTCGTCGTCTCGACGAGCGACATCAGGTTCGGGTGGCCGCCGGCGTCGCGGATGGCCGCGAGCGTCTCGGCCTCCTGCTCGAAGTAGCGCGTGACGATGTCGCGGTCGTTGCGACTCCCCTCGTAGTTGGGCACCTTCACCGCCACGTCGTCGCCCGTATCGCGGTCGGTCGCGCGGAACACCTTCGCGAACCCGCCCTCGCCGACCGTCTCGCCGAGTTCGTAGCGCCCGTCGACCACCGACCCCTCGGACGGTCCCGTCATTCGCGACTCCCCTCGGACGGTCCCGTCATTCGCGACTCCCCTCGGACGGTCCCGTCATTCGCGACTCCCCGCCGACGCTCCCGTCATTCGCCACTGGGGTCGATGCCGGGGTCGTCGACGATCCGGGTCGCCCGGTCGCGCTCGGCGCGGCCGCCCTCTTTGACGAGTTCGGTCTGCTGTTGCACGTCGCGGACGATCTGCGTGTCCTCGCCGTGGACGCGGGTCATCTTCTCGACCTCCGTCTCGGCGGCGTCGACGTTGCCCTTCCCGAGTTCCGTCCGCACGACGGTCTGGCGGTGGTCGAGCGAGACGTCCTCGTTGTGGGCCGCGAGTTCCGCGTTGTCGTCGGTGTACTCGACGGCGATCCGGTCGACCGCCGTCCGGCCCTGCGCCGAGAGGCGCACGTCCACGAGCGTCACCTCCTCCCCAACGTCGTGGGCGGGCGCGTGGACCTTCAGGACGACGCGCTGGCGCTCGCGCTCGGCCAGGTCCGGCAACGGGACCCTGGCGGTGTTGCCCGCCCAGTCGACGGCCACCTCCTGGGCCTGCGGGAGCGCGCGGTAGACTTCGCTGACCTCCACGCCGGGCGCGGCGTCGAGTTCGAGTTCGGCGTCGGTCGCGACGACCGACTGGGCCTGCTCGACGGCGTCGCCGAAGAACGCCTCGATGTCGCCGGGCGATTCGAGGTGGGTCCACTCGCCGCGGGCGGTCGTGCCGAGGGTTCGGATCGTCTCCTCGGCGTAGTCCATGCCGATGCCCGCCGAGAGGATCCGGATCCCCGCGTCGTCGATCTCCCGCGCGAGGCCCTCGAAGTCGGCGGGGTCGTGACTGTTGTCCTTGCCGTCCGAGAGGAGCAAGATCCGGCGGACGGCGTCGTCCGTCTCGGGGCGGTGGGCGAGCGATTCGAGGACGTCGCGGGCGGTCGAGAGGCCGTCGTACATGTCGGTGCCGCCGCCGGCGCCGAGGTCGTCCACGTGGGTCATCGCGGCCTCGCGGGAGGTGTCGCCCCAGCGCGTGGGGCGCATGACCACCGAGGCCTCGGAGTCGAAGGCGACGATGGCGACGTAGTCGTCGGGTTCGAGCAGGCCGAAGACCCACTCGGCGCCCTCGCGGGCCTGGTCGAGTTTCGCGCCGTCCATCGACCCGCTCGTGTCGAGACACAGCAACACGTGGCGTTCGGCCGCCGTCGTCTGTTCCCCCGGTTCGACGTCGACCGTCGCCGACACCGTCGCCCCGTCGCCGGGGACGTGCGGCCGGTTGACGTCGGTCGCTATCTCAACCATCGTTCCCCCTCACGCCCGCCGCTCGTATGAGACTTTCTCCGATGCCGACCCCGAGTCACGCCTCGCAACGGCTCGACGGTCCGGGCTCGGAGGTCGGTATCGGGACCCGCCGGTCACGCGAGCGCGCTCTGGATCGCGTCGCCGAACTGGAGCAGCGCCAGCCCGCCGAGCAACATCGCGATCAGCCAGAGGAGCGTGATGAGCACGCTCTTTCGCATGTACGAGTCCTGGGTCCAGGTTCCCATGCTACGTCGATTAGCACGCCCCACCGTCAAAAAGCCTCGCTCCGCACGGTCGACGCTCTATCACCGATTCCTGTCTCGCTGCGCGCAGAGGAACGAAACGAGTTCCTCGACCGCCTCCACCGGCACCGATTTCTGTCGGAAGACGCCCTTGAAGGAGTCCTCGAACCCGTCTCGCTGGAGGCGGTCCAGCACCGTCTCGATCTGTCCAGCGAGTTTGTCGGAGTCGCCGCGATGGACGAGCGAATCGTAGTCGTCGATGGCGGTTGCCGGGATCACGGTATCGATGTCGGTCGTGAACCGCGTCTGGAAGGCCGAGACGGTCCAGCCACCGACGAGAACGTACGGTAGCCCGGCGTCCTGTATCGCGCGATGCGTTTCGACGAGTTCGGTCTGGCGTTCGGAGAGACTCATGCTAGCTCCGATCAGTCCGCGGTCGCGCTGTGGTGTGACGCGTCGATATCCATCTCGTACTCGTCGGCGATGATCTCCAGCGCGGGTTCGTACGCCGGCCGGTTCGCCATCATCTGATCGACGGCATCGTCCAGCGGGATGACGGGGTTGCCGTCCACCCACTCGATATCGATGCCGTTGGTCTCCGGGAACAGGGCGTAGTGGATGTTGCCGTCGACCTCGCTGGCGTCCGGGCGCTCGCCGATCGTCGCGTCGATACCGAACCGCCAGAAGAACGCGACCCACCGCTCGACATCGCGCTCGTGGACCTCGATGAACACAGGGTAGTCGTCGTGACCGCGAGCGACCTGATAGCCGCCGTGTGTCCAGACGTACGCGGCGTCGATCTCGGTGTACGCGAACTCCATCCCGGCGAAGTGCGGGACGACGTACGCTTCGTCCTGTGAGACGGTATCGCGACTGTACAACGCGGCCGTCATCTCGGCGTACTGCCGGCGCATCTCGTGGTCGACGACCCGGAGACCGCTATCTGTATTGACGATAATATCTCTGTTTTCCAGCCGTTCGATCCAGTCGTACACCCACGAGTACGAGACGCCGATTTTGTTCGCGACGCGATTGATAGAATCGCCGCGCTGTATCGCCAGCACGATCTTTGCGGCCGTCGCGTCCATCAGTTCGATCATAATCTGGACACCCCTCGTCCGCGGCGACGGGGTCGTTCTAGCTATCGTTAACGAGATAACAGCACATAGAACTTCCGTTCAGACCAGTTCGATATCGGGGTGTACATCCCATCACTGCTCACCGGCGTCGACCGGCGCGTCCGGGAGCAGACCGCGCGCGCTCGCGCCGAGCGGGCCGGCGACGAGGGGAATCGCGACGGCGAGATACGTGATCTGTCCCATCGCGAGGGACTTCTCGAAGACGCCGGCGAGTGCGAACTCGGCAGCCGCGGCGACGAGCGCGAGCGCGGCGAAGCCGAGACCAGCGAGGAGCGCGCGCCGGAGCGTCGGCCAGGCGAGTCCCACGAGTGCCCCGCCCGCGAGCAGACCGGCCCAGTGAACCGTCGCCAGCCCGAGTCCGACCACGGCTGCCAGGAGCGTCAGCGCCCATCGATCGCGGGGCGTCCGCTGGACCGCGTAGAGGCGCGCGAGCCGCGAGTCGGCGTTATCCATCGTCATCACCTCCCGAATCGCCCGGTTCGAACCGAATCGCCGGGTCACCGTCGGTCGTTGCGGTCAAGGGGCGGTACTCGGCGTCGGCCCACTCGCGGAGCTGGTCGCGGTAGTGGTCGGAGAAGTAGTCGCCGTCGTTACCGCCGGGGATGATCCCCAGCGAGTCCGCGCCGTCGAAGCGCGCGAGCAGGCGGAAACTGCTGCCCGCGTCGCTCTCCTTCCGGAAGTTCCGTACTGTGGCGGGCGAGCCGTCCGTCGGCAGGCGCGGATAGTTCAGGAAGGACAGAGCGAAGGGATGGTCGATGGCGGTGCGGTTGTAGTCGCCGTAGGTCTCGTGGCCCTCGTCGTCGATCTCGTTCGCGGTCTCGGCCATCGCTTCGGCGATGGCGTCCGCTCGCGACCGGGCGGAACCGGCGGGCGGGTCTGTGAACCAGAAGCTCCCGGCGTCGAGCGTGACGAGCACCCAGTCGTTCGGGTAGAAGTCGTCGTCCAGTCCCGCGGAGTCGAGGCTCTCCTCGAACACCGCTCGCCGGTAGTGGTCGACGAACAGTTCGAAGACGAGCGCCGCCCGCGAATCGCGGTCCATCCGGTAGTCCCAGCCTTCGAGGCGGTCGGCGGCGCGGCGGGCGCGGTCGGTCATCGCGCCGCGAGCGTCGAGGATCGCGGGGACGAACATCGCGGCGCGCTCGTCGCGCACGTCGCGCTGAATTTCGCGCATCAGCTCGAAGTCGAACGGGTCGTCGCTCGTCGCGCGTTCGTCGAGCAGGTCGTAGATCCGCCGGGCGCGGAAGGGGGCCGAGTACGCCTCGGCGATGTAGTAGTCAGGGTCGTCTGCGACTCGCTGGTTGGCGGTCGCGAGGTAGTCCGGGTCGCGCACCCCCGGTTTCTCCTCGAACGGGATCCACCCCGTCTCGAAGTCGGGCGTGCCGTAGGGGGCGTACCCGGGCCACTCGCTCTCGCGGTCGGAACCGTCGAAGACGTCGTCGCCGCGGACGACATCGCCGTCGGTCTGCCGAACGGGGATGAGCCCCGTGACGTGGAACGCGGTGTTCCCATCGCGGTCGGCGTAGACGGCGTTCTGCGTGGGACAGTCGAACTTCGCGAGCGCGGCCAGGGCCTCCTCGCGGTTGCTACTGCGGTCGAGTTCGTGGACGGCGATGGAAGTCCGGGAGGCCTGCAGGCCGGTCCAGGCGACGCCGACGGAGACCCCCTCGCGCTCGACGACCGGGCCGTGGACGGTCTTGCGGACAGTGACGGTCTCGTCGTTCCCGCCGGAAACCTCGAGAGTGCGTTCTTCGGTGTCGAACTCGCGCCACTCGTCGCCGTAGCGGTAGCGGCCGCCGTCGCGCTCGTAGGTGTAGACGTCGAGCACGTCCGCGCCCGTGTTGGTGAAGCCCCACGCGCCAGAGCGGTTCTCGCCGATGACGACGAACGGCACGCCGGGGAAGGAGACGCCGCCGACGGCCATGCCCGGCCGGCGCTGGTACATCTGGTGCCACACCGGCGGTGCCAGCAGGGTGAGATGCGGGTCGTTCGCGACGAGCGGCTGGCCGCTCGCGGTGTGGTCGGGACCGACGAGCCAGCTGTTCGAGCCGATCCCGCGCGGCGACTCGAACCCCGAGAGCCAGCCCGCGAGGTCGGCGAAATCGGCGTCGGCGTTCGCGTCGATCGACGCCGCGGCTCCGGTCGCGTCGCCGGAGCCGTCAGCGTCCGTCGACTGGTCGGCGTCCCGCAGGATCGGCACGTCGTGGTCCATCCGCGAGGGGTACAGCGAGTTTGCCACGTCGGGGCCGAGATCGTCCGACGCGACGCCCTTGCGCAGCGAGCGGAAACTCCCGGTCAGACCCCAGGCGATCTGTTTCTCGACGAGCATCGAGGCGACCGGCGTCCACGGTTTGGGCTCGTAGTCGAGCAGTTCGAACTCGAGAGGGAGCTGTTCGCCCGTGCGATATGCCTCGACGCCCTCGGCGTAGGCCTCGAGCGCGTCGCCGGTCCGGGTACCTTCGACGTAATTCCAGTTGGCCTCGGCGGCGCCGCGGTAGTCCATCTTCGCGTTGAAGCGGTCGGTCTCGAGCCCCTGGTCGCCGACGGCGGCCGCGAGGGTGCCCTCCATCCGGCGGCGAAAGAGGTCCATCTGGAACAGGCGGTCGGCGGCATGGGCGTAGCCGACGGCGAAATAGAGCGCGCATTCGGTGTCGCCCCGAACGGTGGGGACGCCGGCGTCGTCGTAGCGAACTGTCGCCCGACCGTAGGGGGTCGGCACTCGCTCGCGGGTCTCGGCGGTCGCCGCCGCCCACGCGTCGCCCGACAGCGGGGCGAACCGGTCGAGGTAACTCCGGGCCTCGGTGAGCGTGATCCCGCCGACGCTCGCGGCGAGCACGGCGGCGACGAACGCCCGTCGATCGAGTCGCATCGCTCCTACTTCGGCGGAATCGACCAAAAGTCTGGTCCCACTGTCGGGCCCGGGAGGCGTCTACTCCTGTTCTTCGACGGGCGCGCCGGGGACGTTCGTCTGGACGCTGCGCAGTCCCTGCTTGGCCTTCTGTTTCGAGGAGTAGCCCTGCCCGCCGTCGGCGATGATCTCGCCGTTGTCGTGGCGCAAGCGCCAGCGGTAGTCGCCGGCGTTGTCCGCGAACAGTTCGAACGTCGCGGCGCTCGCGCCCTCGCGGTCGGCCTCTTCGTCTTTCGACTGGTCCTCGACTGGGGCGCCGGGGGCGTTCTCGCGGACGCTCTCGATCCCGTTGGTCGCGTCGCTCTTTCTCGAATACCCCTCGCCGCCGTCGGCGATGACGTTGCCGTTGCGGTGGCGGAGTCGCCAGCGCCACTCGTCGGCGCTGTCCTCGTAGAGTTCGAAGGTGGCCTTGCTCGCGACCACGTCCGTCTCGATATCGGCCGCGTCGCCCTCCCACTCCATCTCGAGTTCCAGGCTCACCGTCCCGTCTTCCTCCTCGACCTCGATCTCGAGTTCGGGCTCGGCGGCGGGGTCGACGGTCACGGTCTGTTCCTCGTCGGCCGCGACCGGTTCGCCGCGGCGGAGCGACCTGGCGATCCGGCGGAAGTACGATGCGATGCCGAGGCGACTGCGCTTGCGGCTGGACTCGTGGACCGTCCCTTCGATGTCGTCTGACATACATCTTCTACTAGGTCACGACCCACATAATTCCACCCCACCGACTGACCGACGGGTCGGAGCAGCGACCGTCCGTCGCTGCTGCGAATTACCCGACGTTATCTCGAATATGGTGTTCGTTACAATGAACCGCGATGCCCCGAATATCGGTATGCTGAGCACACTCTTCGGCGCGATAATGCTTCAGACGCAGTCCGTGTCGGACGCGATCGACGAGGCGATCACGGACGCGATAGACTACCTGCCGGTCGTCGTCGGCGCGCTCGTCATCCTGGTCGTCGGCTACGTGATCGGCCGGTTCCTCGGCGGGGTCGTCACGCGGGTCGTCCGCCGCCTCGGCGTCGACCGCTACGCCAGCGGCACAGCCTTCGAGGGCGCCGGCGAGGGCGACGCGATCGCGCGAGCGCTCGGGAAACTCGTCTCGTACTACGTCTACTTCGTCGCCGCGCTCGCGGCCGCGAACGTACTCGACATCCCCGAACTGTCCGAACTACTCGCGGACCTCGGCTCGTTCCTCCCGGTCATCCTCGGGGCCGTGGTCGTGCTCGTCATCGGGTTCGACGTCGTCGGATCCTCGGAAACATCGTCGGTGATCTCGTCGGCAGCCTCGGGATCGGCCCGTACCTCCGCGACACGCCCCTCGAGCAGTTCGGCGACCGCCGCGGCGAGTTCGGCCGCCTCGTCGGCTCGCTGGTCACCTACTACGTCTACCTGCTGACGCTGCTCGCTGTCGCCGACATCGTCCAGATCACGGCGCTGTCGACGCTGCTCAACACCTTCGCGGGCTACCTGCCCGTCCTCGCCGGCGGCCTGATCGTGTTGCTGGTCGGCATCTGGGTCGCCGAGCGGGTCGGGCGGATCGTCAGCGAGAGCGACGAGGGGCGCGCCACCAGCCTCGCCGGCGTCGCGGTGAAGGTGTTCATCTACTACCTCACCATCATGATCGTCCTCGACACGGTCGGGGTCGCGACCGGGTTGCTCACGAACACGTTCACGGCGTTCGTCGTCGCCTTCTTCAGCGCGCCGGCGCTGGCGCTCGCCATCGGCATCGGCATCGCCGTCGGTCTCGGCGGGCAGGACTCCGTCGCCGAGAACATCGACGACTGGGCCGACTCGGCCCGCGAGATGGCCGAGAGCGAGGGGTCCGGCGGTGGAAGCGGCGGAGGCGGCGGTGGCGGCATGACCGACGGCGGCACGAGCGAGGTTGAGGATAGCGGGGCGTAGGCGGCGACGGCGCCGGAACGGGTGCGGAGTGGATCGGTGAGTCTGCGGTGCTGTGCGGTTCGCAGTGATGTGCAGTTTCTAAATTTGTGACTGTTGCGCTACTGTCCGCGCGAGCGGAGCGAGCGCGGTTCTCCGCGCGCGTGCGACCGGAGGGAGCGAGTCGCCCGGCCTTTTTGGCCGAGCTTTTTCGGCCACGGGTGCCCGCAGGCCGCCCACGGCGGCCGAGGACACCCGTGGTCGAAAAAGGTCGTTCCTACATGTAGCCGAGGTCGCGCAGGCGCTCCATCAGGTCTTCTTTGTCCTGGGCGCGGCCGGCGCGTTCGGTCGTCGAATCGAGGTCCTGCAGCCAGGCGGGGTCTTCGGCCGCCTTGTCCGTCGAGACTTCGCTGCCGAGCGAGCGGAAGCCGGCGAAGTACTTCGGCGAGACGGGGACGTCCTCTTTCTCGATGCCCTCGGGCAGGTCGTCCTGGCCCTGCGGGACGTAGCCGTCGTCGGGGTAGCCCTCGACGGTGTCGGGGACCACGAAGTTCCAGAACGCCTCCCAGACGGCGGCCTCGTCGAACTGGAGGATGGTCTGGATGCGGTCGTGGGGCGGGTAGATGTCGGGGTCGTGACGCGGCGAGAAGAACGTCTCGTCCGCGCGGGACTCCTGTTCGTCCCAGCGGATGCCCGAGATGATGCCGTCGACGTCGTGCTCCTCGATGGCGTCGTTCAGGGCGACGGTCTTCAGCAGGTGGTTGCCGACGTAGGTGTCGAGCAGGAACGGGAAAGAGTCCTCCTCGTACTCGAGGATGGAGCGGACGTGGTTCTGGTTGTGCTCGGAGAGGTCCTCGATCGGGATGTCGTCGCCGGGTTCGAGGTCGTGCTCGTCGACGTAGTCGCCGACGTCGGTGTTGCGCGCCCAGATGACCTCCAGGTCCCACTCGTCGGCCCAGTGCTCGACGAAGTCGATGAGCTCGTCGAAGTGCTGGTAGTGGTCGATGAAGACGACCGGCGGGACTTCGAGGTCGAACTGCTCGGCGACCTCCTTGACGAAGTAGAGGGTGAGCGTCGAGTCCTTGCCGCCCGTCCACATCACGACGGGGTTCTCGTACTCCTCGAGACCCTCGCGGGTGACCTCGATGGCCTTCTCGATCTTGTCGTTGACGTGCGGGTAGTCGGCCGGGTCCTCGCCCTCGCCGTCCGTGTAGTCGACGTCGAGGTAGTCGGGGAAGTTCTCTGGCATCGGTAATGAGATATAATTAGCGTCTGGGATAAGTGTCTTTTGGAGGACCTGTCGGGTGCGGTATGGGGGCAGGTGGCACGGATCGCCGACCATCGGACGGGCAGACGGTCGGAGACGGCGTCGGCACTGGCGGTCGGGCGGGACTGGGCTGCAGAACGCGCCGCGGTCGCTACGAGATGAACTCGTTGTCGCGCCAGTTGACGCCCTCGGCGTCCTCGTCCTCGCGGGGGTCCTCGACGACGTTTATCGAGGCGGGACGGTCCTCGCCGTCGACGATGCGAACGGCGTCGAGGTCATCGTCGTCGGCGGTGATGGCGGTGAGCGTGCCCTTCTCGGCCTCGCGGGCGATGTCACAGAGGACGAGGAACATGGCGTACTGGAGGCTGCTGTTCTGGAGGACGGTCTCGCGGTCGCCCTTGAAACAGGCGTACTCGACGAGTTCGGAGGGGGGTTCTTCCTCCTCTTCCTCGAAGGCGCCCCACTGCGGCCCGCCCGCGGTGTTGGTGCTGTGGACGGGACTGGAGTCGTCCTCTTCCTCGTCTTCGATCTCTTCGTAGACGCGGTTCTCGGTGACGCTGGCTTTGAGTTGCGCCGTGGGCGTGTACTTGCTGATGCTCTCGTCGGCGGAGACGGCGCTGATGATCAGCGTGTTGTTCCGGCGCGTGATGTCGACGTCGTCGACGTTCTCGGGGAGGTCGGGGTCCTCGAAGAAGTCGTACACGTCCTCCAGCGGCAGTTCCAGTGTCGAGTGGAGTCTATATACGCGGCTCATGTTTGGGAATCGCCGGCCGTCCGCAGCGACGGTCGTACCGTCCTGTAGGGGACCCACCCATATATGGGCTACCCTTCGGGAGCGTGGAGCGACCTTACCGGCGCCGCCCGGAGCGGTGCGGGACCGCTGTCGCGTCCGGGGGTGGGTTTCGCGTGGGTTTTTGCCGCTCGAACCCGGACGTTCGCGCGTGCAAGAGTACGAGCGCAAGCAACTCCTGGAGCGGATCGGCCGCGAGGGCGCCACCGTCGGCGCCGACATCCCCGAGCGGATCGACATCCAGGGCGAGGCGATCGACCTGCGCGAGTTCGTCTTCGAGATCAAGCGCCGCGACACCGTCCCCGCCGGCGAGCGCGAGCGCGTCGATCAGGCCAAGAAGAACCTCCGCCGCGAGCGCACCGAGCGCAAGCGCCGCATCGAACACGACGACATCTCGCGCGAGGACGGCGAAGAGCTCGTCCGCGCCATCGTCGGGATCGACCGCGCGCTCAACGCCCTCGAGAACCTCGGCCCGACCGACCTCGAGGCCGAGATCGAGGCTCAGGAGCAAGCCGACACGAAACGCTGGATGAACTTCCTGCAGAAGGCGCTCGGCAACGAAGAGAAGGGCCGCGGCGTCCGCGGCTCCTCCGGACAGGGACGCGGGCCGTAGCGATCCACACGACGACCAGTCACGGAGACCGCAGATGATCAGTCACAGAGACCGCAGATGACCACTCACGGAGACCGCAGATGACCACCAACGACGACGTGGCCGACCGACTCGAAGAGTTCGCCGACCTGCTGGAAGCCCAGGGCGTCGAGTACAAACCCCGCGCCTATCGCCGGGCGGCCGAGAACGTCCGCGAGTCCCCCGACGACGTGGAACGACTCGCCGACGACGGCGAGGACGCGGTCGCCGAGATCGAGGGTGTCGGCGACGCCATCGCGTCAAAGGTCGTCGAGTACGTCGAAACCGGATCCATCGCCGAACTCGACGAACTCAGGGCGGAGTTGCCCGTCGACATGGAAGCGCTGACCCGCGTCGAGGGCGTCGGGCCCAAAACCGTCGGCGCGCTCTACGAGGCGCTCGGGGTCGAGACGCTCGACGACCTCGAAGCGGCCGCCGCGGCCGGCGAGATCCGCGAGGTGTCGGGGTTCGGCGCCAAGACCGAACAGAACATCGCCGAGAACATCGAGTTCGCCCGCGAAGCGACCGAGCGCGAGCTCCTGGGACAGGCCCGGCCCTACGGTGAGCGCGTCGTCGAGTACATGGAATCCCGGGAGAGCGCCGCGGCCGTCGACCTCGCAGGGTCGCTGCGCCGCTGGAAGGAGACTATCGGCGACGTGGACGTGCTCGTCGGGAGCGCGGACTCGACGGCCGTCGTCGACGCCTTCACCGACTGGCCGGAGGCCGACTCGGTCATCGAGGCCGGCGAGCAGAAAGCGAGCGTCCGCGCCGGCGGCGTCCGCGTCGACTGCCGCGTCGTCGACCCGAGCGAGTTCGGCGCCGCCCTGCAGTATTTCACCGGGAGCAAGGACCACAACGTCGCGCTGCGCAACCGCGCCATCGACCGCGACCTGAAGATGAACGAGTACGGCGTCTTCAGAGTGGCGCGGAGCGCCACAGGCAGTCGGACGCAGTCCGACGACGACGTGAGTGAGGCGGCGCTCGACGCGTCGGGGGAAGACCCCGAGGCCGACCAGCGCGCCGGCGAGCGCGTCGCCGGCGAAACCGAGGTCGGGATGTACGAGGCGCTCGACCTCCCCCCGATCCCGCCGGAAATGCGCGAGAACTGGGGCGAGATCGAGGCCGCCGAGTCGGGCGAGTTGCCCGATCTCGTCGCCGAAGACGACGTGCGCGGCGACCTGCACGTCCACACTGGCTGGTCCGACGGCGACAACACCATCGCGGAGATGGTCGCTGGCGCCGCGGAAGTCGGCCACGACTACGTCGCGGTCACGGACCACGCGACCGGCCCCGGAATGGTCGGCGGCGTCGGCGTCTCCGACGAACAGTTGCGCGAGCAGATCCCCGAGGTCCGCGCTGTGGGCGACGACGCCGACATCGCCGTGTTCACGGGCGTCGAGGCCAACATCGGGACCGACGGTTCGATCTCCGTGGCCGAGGACCTGCTGGCCGATCTCGACGTGGTCGTCGCCTCGCCCCACGCTGGGCTGGACGGCGACGGCACCGACCGACTCGTAGCCGCGGCGGAACACCCCGCAGTCGACGTCATCGGCCACCCGACCGGGCGCTATCTCAACCAGCGCCGCGGGCTCGACGTGGACGTCGAGCGGCTGGCGACGGTCGCCGCCGAGCACGACACCGCGCTGGAGATAAACGCGAACACGCGTCGACTAGATCTCGGCGGGAGCGCGGTCAAGACCGCCGTCAAGGCGGGGGCGACGGTCGCCGTCAACACCGACGCCCACCGGCCAGCGGGTTACGAACAGATCCGGTACGGCGTCCACACCGCCCGGCGAGGGTGGGCGGCGACGACCGATGTACTGAATACGCGCGGCCCAGACGGTATTCGCGAGTTCGTCGCATGACAGGAGACGACACCGGGCGAGCGGAGACCGGCGAGCCGAACGAAACGGTCGAGAGCGACGACGATCCAACCGACGACGCGGCCGGCGATGCCCCGCCGCGGAAGAGCCCCGGCGAGACGCCGCTGTTGCTCGACGTGATGTTGGGAAAGCTCGCGACCTACCTCCGGATGTGCGGGTACGACGCCGCCTACGCCGGGACGCGCGGCGCCGAGACCGACGACGACGCGCTCGCCGTCGCCGAGACCGAGGGCCGGACGCTCGTCACGCGCGACCACGCGCTCGCCACGCGGGCCGACCCCTCGCTGTTGCTGTCGAGCCGCGACCCCGTCGACCAGCTCCGGGAGCTCGCGGCCGCGGGCTACGACCTGACCCTCGCCGAGACGCCGAGCCACTGCAGCGCCTGCAACGGGCGCCTCGAACGCGTCGACCGGACCGAGCCGACGCCCGACTACGCGCCCGCCCCCCACGAGGAGACGGTCTGGCGCTGCCGGGACTGCGGCCAGCACTTCTGGAAGGGGAGCCACTGGGACGACGTCGCCGCGACGCTCGCCGACCTCTGAGAGTTGATCGAGGCGCGCGCTGTCCACATCGTGGGTATATTTCGACAGGATCGATCATTTCTGCGACGAGTATGAACAATGAATACTAGCGATTCTAGGATCCTCGTGTCATATGTCCATCGAGATTAAATACCGTGACTAGATAGCACGAGACACACATGATCGAAACGACAGTCGACGCAGTGCGGACCGAGGGGGCGCGGACCGTCACGCCGGCGACGCCGGTGCCGGAAGCGGCCGAACACCTCCGCGACCCGGCGGTGTCGGCGCTGCCGGTCGTCGAGGAGGGGGACGTCGTCGGAATGCTCACCGAATCGGACCTGGTCGCGATGGTCGCCGAGACCGACGAGCGACCGGCGGTGCGGGAGATCATGTCGACGCCGGTGACGACGGTATCGCCGACGGCGACGGTCCACGAGGCCGCCGAGCGGATGCGGACGGCGGGCGTGAAACATCTCCCGGTCGTCAGCGACGGCGTGTTCGGCGGGTTGCTCTCGGTCGAGGCGCTCGCGCCGTACTGCTCGCGGCACTCGGTCGACGTGGGCTGGGAGGGCGAGCCGACTCGTGTCGACGCGGCGGAGCGGGGCGGCGTCACCGCGGGCGACTGAGGCGACTCGGCCACGGGCCGGACAGCGGAACGCGACGAGCGAACTCCAGAAGGGGCTTGTAACCCCCCGAACATACCGGCGAACGAATGACGCTCTCGGAGGAGGCTCGCGATCGGCTCGCGGACGTCGTCGCGCTCCAGCCGACCAAGAACGCCGAGCTCCAGGCCCGCTGGGACATGGAGAGCGGCAGCGAGGTCCACAGCTATCTCGAATCGACGCTGAAAGACTACTACTACCGCGACGAGAACAGCCTCATCTGCGCCACGCCCGAGGCCACCCGACTCGTCGGCGACGAGGAGGCCGCCGACGAACAGGTCGTCACCGTCACCGTCGACCAGCGCCGCGTCGTCGACGTCGCGCCCGACCACGACGAAGAGCCCTGTAGCGTGGTCGCCGTGCTCCACGCGCTCGAAGACGCCGGCCACGACGCCGACGTCGACGGGGTCCGGAACGCGTTGCGTTCGCTCACTGAAAAAGGCATCGTCGAGCGCGTCCAGAAGACCGTCCCGACCTACCGCCTCGCCGTCGAGCGCGACGCCCTGCAGATCCGCACGCTCGACGAGGAGTAATAGGCGTCGCGGGTCCGAGGGCCGCTACGCTTCGTCCCGCTCGGGGAGCCCCGGCCGCTGGCGTCGCCGCTGTCTGTCGAGCAGCCGCTTGACCCCCTTGCCCGGCCCGCCCTCGATGGGCCAGCCTTTCGTCCGCCAGGCCGGCGGCTCCGGTTCGAAGTCGGGACAGGACCCCGAACACTCGCTCGCGGTCTGTGCCCGCTCTTTCGCGCGACACCACGGGACGAACCCCGCCTCGTCGGCCCGGAGTTCGAAGTGCCGGCAGTCGGTGCGCATCCGCTCGGCGTAGGCCCGCCAGCCGCGGCCGTACGCCCGTTCGGCGAGTTCGAGGCGTTTGTCGGCTTTCCAGTCGGGGTCGGCGTACTCGAACCTGGCCGCGGAAGCGTCTCGATCACCACCGCTCGGGCGCTCCAGAATACGCGTCCCCGGGTCGTCGATCGCCAGCGTCCTGGGGTGCCAGGCCACCTCGGCCTCGCTTCCCATCGTCCCGCTCTCCGTCGGTCCGGCGGTCGGGTCGACCGTCAACACGCCCGCCTCGACGGGCACGTCCTCCAAGAGGGCGGGCTCGACGGTGGCGCCAGTGGCGCTCGTGGCGACCCACACCTCGTCGGCGAGCGCGAGCGTCACGTCCCGTTCCAGTTGCGGTCCGAGGACCCGCGCCGCGCTCGCGTCCAGGTCCGGCTTGTTCTCGATGGCGACGATCCGACGGACCCAGTCGGGGTAGACCCACTTGCGCCGGAGCTCTATCCGCCCGTTCGTGCCGCGGCGGCGCTCGACGAGGCCGCGGTCGGCCGCCCGGTGGACCGCCTGGCGGACGTACCGCCAGGGGTAGCCCGGATCGGGCAGCGCCTCGCGGTACCACTCCCAGTCCGCGGGCGCCGACCGGACGACGTGCAACAGGTCCGAGTCGAGTTCCGCCGCGCCGAAGGCCGCACGCCGGCGCAGTCCCTCGGGGTCGCACTCGACGACGACGGTGTCCCAGCGCCGTCGCTTCGTCCCGATCTGTCGAGCGACGATGTGGGCGGCGTCGGTGGCCGCGGCGTCGTCAGTGTCCGCGGCGCCGTCGGTGGCCGCGGCGTCGTCAGTGTCCGCGGCGCCGTCGGTGCCGGCGTCAGCGCTCTCCTCAGCAGTCAGTGGCCACTCGCGTTCGGCCCACTGACAGACCCGCAGTTCGAACTGGAACTCCCGCACGGTCGGGCCCCATACGGTCGGTTGTACGTTATTTTCGGGATTCGCCGGGCGACCCGGCGAATCACCGGTGCATCGGTACAACCGACCGTATCAGTCGTCGCTTTCGGCCTCCTCGAGTTTCTCCTCGAGGAACTCGTCGGCCTCTTCGAGTATCTCGCGGGGGCCGTCCTGCGTGACGGTGTTGACGGCCTGTTCGTAGTCGCGCCACTGCATATCCCGGTGTTCGTGGGACAGCTCGGCCGACGCCTCGAACGAGCGGGCGATGAACAGGTGGACCGTCTTGTGGATCGTGTTGCCGTTGGCTTCGAACACGTAGTCGTAGTCTTCACGGAAGCCGTCCAAGAGCCGGAATTCGTCGATCCCGGCTTCCTCTTTCACTTCGCGGATGGCGGTCTGCTGGAGCTCCTCCTCGCCTTCGACCCCGCCTTTGGGAAACTCCCAGTCGCCGGGGCGGCTCTTCAGGAGGAGGTACTCCCGCCGGCCACGCGTGTCGCGAAAGAGGATGGCTCCCGCGCTCGTGGCCTCTATCATTATCACTCCGTAGTCGACCGGTACTTAAGAGAATATCGGAGCATCAGTCCGCCGATGGGTCTGTCCCGTGACCGGTTCCGGGTAGTCCAGCCGCGCCGCAGGCGACCTGGCGGTCCAGCCGCGCCGCAGGCGACCTGGCGGTCCAGCCGCGCCGCAGGCGACCGGGCAGTTCCAGCGCCGCGGCCGACCCGGCGGCCAGAGCGCATCGCTTATACTCGCGGTCGGCGAGGATCGGATATGCCCTTCGTCACGAAACTGACGTTCACGAGCGGGGACCGCCACCTCCTCGACGACGTGGTCGACGACGTGAAAGCCCGAGCCGAGCGCAAGGGAGCCGAACTCAAGGGCCCCCACCCGGAGCCGCCGACCGACCACCGCGTCCCGCAGTCGAAGCGCCTCGCGGCCGACGGCGGCGAGTTCGAGCCCTGGAGCTACACCGCCTACACGCGCACCGTCGAGATCGTCGGCCACGACGAGTTCGCCCGCTCGGTCGCGGGCGAGGACTACCCCAACCCCATCCACGTCGAGGCCGAGATCAACCAGACCCGCCAGCTCGGCAAAGGCAACAGCTGATCGGCAGACCCCGACCGGCAGCTGATTTTCGGGCCGAAACCGTCTACATCTCGGCGCCCCATCCCCGTCCATGGACACGCCGAGCCGCGACCGCCTCGTCGCACTACGCCGCGAGTTCCACCGCCGCCCCGAGCCAGCCTGGCGGGAGTTCTGGACCACCGCCCGGATCGTCGAGGAACTCGAAGCGATCGGGGTCGACGAGATCGCCGTCGGGCCCGACATCCTCGCCGACGGCGAGCGCATCGCCGTCCCGGACGACGACGAACTCGACGAGTGGTTCGAGCGAGCGCGCGAGGCCGGGGCGCGCGAGGACGTACTCGAGCGGACGAAAGGCGGCTACACCGGTGCGATGGCGACCATCGAGGGTGGGGGCGGCCCGGACGCGCCGACAGTCGCGCTCCGGGTCGACATCGACGGCCTCCCGCGCGCCGAGTCGACCGCCGACGACCACGTCCCTGCCCGCGAGGGCTTTCGCTCGGTCACGGGTGCGATGCACGCCTGCGGCCACGACGCGCACGTGACCTTCGGCCTCGGCGTCGCCGAGACGGTCGTCGAAAGCGACTTCGAGGGGACGCTCAAGGTAGTGTTCCAGCCCGCCGAGGAGACCATCGGCGGCGGCAAGCCCGTCGCCGAGAGCGGCGTCCTCGACGACGTCGACTCCCTGCTGGCGGTCCACATCGGCCTCGACCACCCGACCGGCGAGGTCGTCGCGGGCGTCGAGGGCTTTCTCGCAGTGGCGCAGTTCCGCGCCGACTTCGCGGGTGAACCCGCCCACGCGGGCGGCCAGCCGAACGAGGGCCGCAACGCCGTCCAGGCGATGGCGACGGCGGTGTCGAACCTCTACGGGATCCCGCGCCACGAGGACGGCGCGACGCGGGTCAACGCCGGCCGCGTCGGCGGCGGCACCGCCTCGAACATCATCCCCGAAGAAGCGTTCATCGAAGGCGAGGTCCGCGGCGAGACGACCGAACTGATGGAGTATATGCGTGACCGCGCTCACGACGCGCTGGAGGGAGCAGCGCTCTCTCACGACTGCGAGGTCGAGACGACACCGACGGGCGAGGCGCCGGGCGCCGAGAGCGACGACGCCGTCGTCGACGTGGTCGAGGCCGTCGCGGAGCGGACGGCGGGCGTCGACTCGGTCCTGCGGCGGGCGGACCTGGGCGGCAGCGAGGACGCGACCTTTCTGATGCGCCGCGTCCAGGAGCAGGGCGGCCACGCGGCCTACGTCGGCGTCGGGACCGACCACCCCGGCGGTCACCACACCGCGACGTTCGACGTCGACGAGGACTCGCTGACCGTCGGTGTCGACGTGCTCGCGACCGCGCTCCGGGAACTGGCCCGGCCCGACCTCTGAGTGGGGCCGGCGACGAATCACCGATCAAGCAGCCGGGCCTTCCCAGGTCGTGTACGTCGTCCCGGTCGAGTCGCCGGCGTCGACCCAGACGACAGAGACGCGGGCCGCCGAGAGGTCGAGCGGGCCGTTGGCCGGGCCGCGACAGAGCGCGCGCTTGTCCAGCGGGAGCGTCGTCCCGGCGGTCAGGTCGCCGGTGACGCCCAGACCCGTCGGCGTGTATCGCTTGTTGGGGTCGACGGAGCCACCGCAGCTGGCGCCGGAGACGACCACGTGGACGGTCCCGTCGCCGAGTCCCTCGCTGCTTTTCACCGTGAATCCGAGCGTGTCGCTGCCCGACCCCAGGTTTTCGTTACTGCTGAACGCGACCGTCGGCGCGCTCGGCCCACCCACGTCGTCGGTGAACCCGAGGAAGAACGCCCCCGCGGTCCCGACTAGCAAGACCGTGATCGCGACCAGGAGAACGATACCGACGACTGGCGAGACGCCGCGCTGGCGCGGCCTGACAACCGCGCCGGTCGCCTCCCGCGCTCGCGAAGACGCGACGCTCGAACGGCCTCCGTGCATGACTTTCCCCACGGACATCGTTCCGGGCGACGTTCGCACGCTGCCCCGACAGCGACTCCGGTCCGCTATCCACCCCGGTGTGACGACCGTCTACGCGATCGTTTGGTGTCGATCCCATATAGTATTGATGACCTAACACGTCGTAGCGACTCGCTGTCCGCGTAGTTGCGCTCAAGTGACCGCACGAAAACGGCCGCGAACGGGGCGCACCGTCAGTACCTGGGGTCGGCGGTGGCCGACGGTCAGTATTTCGGGTCGGCGCCGGTCGTCGCGTAGACGTCGCCCATGATCTCGTCGCGGCGGTCCTGCCAGTCGGCGAAGGCCGCCCGGCTGTCGGGGTACGCCTCGTAGTGGTCGAGGACGCGCTCGGCCACCTGTTTCGTCTCGTAGAGGTCGTAGATGGTGCCCCAGTGGCCCATGGCCTTCACCGCGGTCTTGATCTTCATCCAGAGCCCGATGTCGGTCTTGCCGGCGTACAGTCCCTCGGCGATCTTCTCGGCGGGAAGCGCGGCGAGCAGCCCCATCAGGTCGTCGATGTCGTAGGCGGTCGTGAAGATGTTGTAGATGTCCAGCGAGGCGAAACGGGCGCCGTAGGCGTCCATCACGCGCTTGTTGTAGTCCCAGAGCTGGCGTTCGCTCACGTCGCCGGCCTCGAGCGCCTCGACGGCCTGCTCGCCGGCGTAGGTGCCCGAGAAGGCCGCGCCGCCGATGCCGCCGCCGGTGGTGGGATTGACCAGCCCGGCGGCGTCGCCGGCGGCCATGAAGCCCGGCGCGACCGCCGAGTCGTAGGGTCGGCGCGTCGGGAGCGCGGCGCCGAGTTTGTCCTGCACCGTCGCGCCCTCGAACTCCGGCCGCGCTCGCAGGTCGCGTTTGAGGTCGTCGACGAGTTTCATGGGTTCCTCGGTCATCTGGAAGCCCAGCCCGGCGTTGATCTCCGTGTCGGTCCGCGGGAAGTACCACAGGTAGCCCGCGGCGCGCTCGGTCGGCTTGAACACGAGGGCGTCGGACCACTCCACGGGTTCGTCGACGGTGACGACCTCGCGGTAGGCCGAGCAGAACTGCTGGTAGCTGACGTTCGTGTCGAAGGACGTCCCCTCGAAGTCGGTCTTGTCCTGGAGGATCGACAGCGCGCCCGCGCCGTCGACGACGATGTCGGCCTCGTACTCGACGGGGTCGCCCGAATCCATCGCCATCACACCGGTGACGGTGCCGTCGTCGGTCTGGACGACGTCCTTGACGAGCGTGTCGAAGTGGAGGTCGGCGCCGGCCTCGTCGGCGCCCGCGATGATCTGGCGGCCGTACTCCCAGCGGTTGATGACGGCGAGTTCGCCCGGCACCGGGATCTTCAGGGTGGTGTTCTCCTGGGGGATCTCGAAGCGGCCGTGGTCGACGTCGGTGTTGGTCATCGCCGGCTCGATCTTCGAGCGCGGGATCGACTCGGGGAAGGCATCGGCGCCCTTGAGCGCGTCGCCGCAGGCGATGTGGCCGCCTTCCTCCTCGGGTTTGCGCTCGAGGAGCGCGACGTCGTAGCCGGCGTTGGCGACGGTCGCCGCGGCGTAACAGCCCGCCGTCCCCGCCCCGACGACGACGACGTCGTACTCGCGTGTGGTCATACATCGGCTCACAGCCCCCAGTGGGATATTCTTTGCTCAATGCGTCGCACCTGGGACCCCGTTTCGCGCTGGATCCGGACGTTCCCGTCGTCTCCGGCCGCGACCCCGCCGAGACGACGAAATAAAGAGTTTAGTCGGCCGTGGCTGTAGCCCCCGGCATGACCGACTACACCGTGGAGTTCGTCGGGACCGGTGAGACGATCACCGTCTCCGACAAAGAGACGATCCTGAGCCGATGCATCGAGGAGGGCATCGCCCAGGAGTACTCCTGCCGGGTCGGGATGTGTCTCGCTTGCTCGGCGAAGATCGAGGAGGGCGAGGTGACCCAGCCCGCCGCCCGCGGCCTCACCGAGGAGGAGGCCGAAAAGTACGCGCTGACCTGCATGGCCCGCCCACAGTCCGACCTCGTGCTCGACCGCGGGAAGTATCCGCCGAGCATCGAAGACGACGTGGCCGCCGCGGCCGGCGCCGACCCCGACGCTGCCTCGGCCGACGACTGACTGACCGGACGACTGACCGTAGCGACTGGCCCCGCCCCGCTCGCTGTCCTCCCACGTATGAAGGTCCTCCGCGCCGTCGGCGTCGCGATCCTCCGTTTGCTCGACGCGCTCGTCCCGACGGTCGTCGCCGCCGTGCTCGCGTTCCTCTCGGTGCCCTACTGGGTGACGGACCACGTGAACCCGATTCTCGTCGCGGCCGGTGCGGCCGGCCTCGCGCTCGTCGGCACGCTCACCGTCGGGACGGTCGCGAGTCTCGCGGGCTACGGTCCGTTCCCCGCGACGCAGGCCGCCAGGTGGCTCTGGCACGCCGACGGCGGCCTCCTCTGGAATCGCCGACGACGGCGGTGAGAGTGGTTGCAGTCGGTGGTGACCGTTTCAGAATTCGCTGTTCTCTGACGGTGACCGCAATCGAGGGCGAGACCGCGACCGCAGCCAGCACCGCGACCCCGAGTGATCCTGAGTGTTGAAAGCCCTCGCCCCGCTCGCTAGCCGTGACTGCGTCCGTAGACAGCATCGCGACCGCAGACGATCCCGAGCGGTGAAAGCCCTCGACACGCTCGCTAGCTGCTTTCTCGACGGCAGACGCCACTACGACCGCAGTCGATCCCGAGCGTTGAAAGCCCTCGACACGCTCGCGGTCGCTCCGGGACATATCCGCGCTCTCCGCACCGCCCGCGCGGATAGCGGTCCCGGAGACGACTAGACGAGCGCGAGCGCGCCTCGCCCTTTCAGTCCACCAGGAAATCCAGGTTGCACAGCCTGTCTCGACGTGGCACGCTGGATCGGCCTGTTCCACGTCGAACGGTCGAACGCTCACCGCCACAGACTGGTCCCTGGCGGACTGGAAGGGCGAGACGGGCTCGCGTTCACTTTAGTCGCTGAGCGGGCCCTATCCGCGCGAGTGCGGCGCGGTGCGGTTGTCCGATGCGCGGATATCCCGCTCAGCGACCGCGAGCGCGTCGAGGGCTTCCATCTCTAATGATATACTGTGGTTGCGGTACTGTCTGCGAGTGCGGTTTCAACAGCTGGCGAGCGCGTCGAGGGCTTCCATCTCACTCCGATAAGTGCGGTTGCGGTGTCGTTTGCGGCCACTTTCACTCGTAGCGAGCGCGGCGAGGGTTTCGATCTTCCGGGATCACCTGCGGTCGCGGTGTGGCAGAACAGAGCCAGCGACCACGGGGCTCACGCGAAGGTTTTTCCGATATTGTAAACAACGTTTACGTATGGGGACGAAGATGGTCCGGCTCGACGACGACGTGTACGAGCGGATCAAGAGTCAAAAACGCGAGGGTGAGACGTTTTCGGAGGCGATCGACCGGCTGACGAGCGGGTACACGCTGCTCGATTTCGCCGACGAAGATCCCGTGATAGACCCAGAGCGACACCGCAAGATACTCGACGAGCGCGACGAGCAGAGCAAGCGGGACACGAGAGCGCGACTCGAACGCATGGGCGTCGACGTCGAGGAATGATCCTCGATACGAGCTTTCTCGTCGCACTCGACGCCGGCGAGTCCGGCGCGAGAGCGACCGCCGGCGAACTGGAAGCGAGCGACGCACCGTTGCGAATTCCGACCATGGCGGTGCAGGAACTCTACGTCGCGGTCGGGCTCGGCGCGAACGCCGGGGACAACGCGCGGAAGTTCGAGTCGCTGCTGGCGAACAAACCGGTCGTTCCGCTGTCCGACTCCATCGCGCGGAAAGCGGGGGTTCTCGAGGGCGAGCACATCGCGAGCGACGCGAAACCGGATCTGGGTCCGGCCGACGCGGTCGTCGCTGCGACCGGTCTGGAACACAACGAGGCCGTCGTCACGACGGACGCCAGCGATTTCGAAACGGTCGACGGACTGGACGTTCTGACCCCCTAATCTTCCTCGTCGATCGGGTCGAACGCGTTCTCCCGAGTGGGAAAGTCGCCGGATTCGACCTCGCTGACGTACTGCGCGACGGCCTCGCGGATCTCGGTGTCGACGTCGGCGTACTGCTTCGAGAGGCTGTAGGACTCGCCGCCGAGACCGATCACGTCGGAGACGACGAGCACCTGGCCGTCGACGTAACGGCCGGCGCCGATGCCGATGGTGGGCACGTCGACGGCGTCGGTCACGCGCCTGGCGACGCCCTCGCTGACGGTCTCGAGGACGATCGAGAACGCGCCCGCGTCCTCCAGTCGCTGGGCGGTCTCCAGCAGCGCCTCCTCGGTCGTCGAGGTGTCCGTGTCGCGGCCCTGGACGTAGGAGCCGCCGATCTGGTTGCGTCGCTGGGGAGTCAGACCCACGTGGCCCTGGACAGGGATGCCGAGTTCGGTGAGTCGGTCGACGATCTCGATCGTCGTCTCGCCGTAGGGCGCGGTCTCCAGTTTGACGGCGTCGGCGCCGGCCTCCTTGAGGAAGCGGCCGGCGTTCTCGACGGACTCGGCCATCGAGGTGCCGTAGGAGAGGAAGGGGAGGTCGGCGACGACGAAGGCGTCTTCGGTGCCGCGGACGACGGCTGCGGTGTTCGAGAGAGCTTCGTCGAGAGTGACCGGGAGGGTGTCGTCGTAGCCCAGGTGGTTGTCGCCGGCGCTGTCGCCGACGAGGATCATGTCCACGCCGGCGGCGTCGACCTGCCGGGCGATGGGGGCGTCGTAGGCGGTCAGCATCGTCAGCGGGACGCCGTCCTCGTAGGTTTCGTAGAGGTCCGGAATGGTCGTGCGGGACATCGGATGGTCGCCGTTCGTCCGCCGCCGGTTTATGCGTTGTCGCACCCGAACGTTCGTTCGCGACCCGCTCAGGCCTCGGCGACCGCCGCGTCGCCGTAGAGCGGGAACGACCGACAGAGGTCGGCGACAATCTCCTCAGCCGCCGCGGCGACGGCCGGATCCGCGGGCGCGTCGAGCACGTCCGCGACCGCGTCGGCCAGTCGGCGCGTCGCGGCCTCGTCGAACCCGCGGGTCGTGATGGCGGGCGTGCCCACCCGCAGGCCGCTCCCGACCGTCGCCTTCCGGGGGTCGCCCGGTACCGTCTGCTTGTTCGCGACGAGACCGACCGCTTCGAGCGCCGACTCGGCCGCGGCGCCGGTCAGTTCGGGATGCGAGTCGCGCAGGTCGACAAGCGCGAAGTGGACGTCCGTGCCGCCCGAGACCAGGTCGAAGCCCCGCTCGCGCAGGCGCTCGGCCAGCGCGCCGGCGTTCGCGACGACCTGGCGCGCGTAGTCGTCGAACTCGTCGGTGAGCGCCTCGCCGAAGCCCGCGGCCTTGCCGGCCACGTTGTGCATCAGCGGGCCGCCCTGCGTGCCGGGCATCACCGCCGTGTCGACGGCGTCCGCGAGTTCGTCGCCGCACAGCACCATCCCGCCCCGGCCCGCGCGGATGGTCTTGTGCGTCGAGCCCGTCACCACGTCGGCGACGCCCACCGGCGAGGGGTGGACGCCCGCGGCGACGAGTCCGGTGACGTGTGCGATGTCCGCGACGTGGAAGGCGTCGACCGCCTCGGCGATGGTCTGGACCCGCTCGAACTCGACCTGGCGGGGGTACGCCGAGTAGCCCGAGACGATCAGGTCCGGGTCGACCTCGCGGGCGCGGGCGTCGAGCGCGTCGTAGTCGAGTCGGCCCGTCTCCTCGTCGAGGCCGTAGTGGGCCACGTCGAAGTGGTCGTCGACGAGCGTGTAGGGCTGGCCGTGGCTGAGGTGGCCGCCGTGGCTCATCTCCAGCGAGAGGATGGTATCGCCGGGTTCGAGCAGGGCCTGATACGCCGCGAGGTTCGCGCTCGTGCCCGAGTGGGGCTGGACGTTGACGTGCTCGGCGCCGAACAGTGCTTTCGCGCGCTCGACCGCGAGTCGTTCGACGCGGTCGGCGTGCTCGCAGCCGCCGTAGTAGCGCTCGCCGGGCGCGCCCTCGGCGTACTTGTTGGTCAGTACCGAGCCCTGCGCCGCGAGAACGGCGGCGCTCGCGTGGTTCTCGCTGGCGATCAGCGAGAGCGTCTCGCGCTGGCGGTCGCGCTCGTCGGCGAGCGCCGCCGCCAGATCGTCGTCGACTGGTGAGAGGTCCACCGGCATACGCGACGGGAGTCAGCGGGCCGGCAAAGTGTCTGCGCTGACAGGTACGTGGGCGTCGACACAGTCGACAGCGACGCCACCGGCCGCGATCGAGTCGACGCTGACCGCGACCGGGCCAACACTGAAACGGGTCGCGTGCGGGACCCTATCCATGCCAGACTGGGACGAACGCTTCCGCGCGGGCGAGTACCCGCAGGACCCGGACCCGGCGCCGGTGCTCGAACGCTACGTCGACACCTTCCCCAACGGTCGGGCACTCGATATCGCCGCCGGCACCGGACGCAACGCCGTCTTCCTCGCCACCGAGGGCTACGAGGTGGTCGCCCTCGACAGGTCACGCGAGGGACTCCGGATCGCTCGCGAGAACGCCGAGAAGCGGGGCGTCGCGGACCGCTGTTCGTGGATACAGGCCGACGCGCTGGAGTACGACTACCCCGCCGAAACCTACGACGTGATCACCTGTCGGTCGTTCCGGATCGCCGATCGGTTGACCGACGTGAAGGCGGCGCTGAACCCCGGCGGCGTGCTCTACTACCAGGACCACATGCGGACGGCGGAGGGGGTCGACTACGGCCCGCCCGAGGCCGGACGGCTGGGCGCGAACGAACTCCTGCGGGCGTGTCTCGACCTGACCGTGTTGCACTACCGCGAGTTCCGCGTCGGGAGCGAAGACCACCGCGGCGCGACCGCACAGGTCATCGCGCGGAAGTCGACGGGCGCCACCCAGCCTCATCCGCATCACGACGTGATCGGGGAGTGAGCGGGGGGTGCTTTGCGGAGCGAGCGGTGGAACGAGTGCCGGCAAAGCCGGCCCGATCAGGGAATCTCGTCGAGCGAGTCGAACGCGCTCCAGCACTCACAGTCGAGGTCGTCGATGGAAGTCACCTCGTCGGGGAGATTCGAGATGGGCATCCCGTCGTCGAACCGGTCACACCCCTCGCGGTGGACCGTGAAGTCGCTGCTCGCCATCACCGGCATACCCACCGATTCTCGGTATACAACAAAAAACTTCGAGTGCGATTCTCAGCGCCTGTAATCGCGCTCCGTCACCGGCCCTACTGTGTCAACTGTGTCGTGACAATCGTTTAGTGGCCGGAGCGGTATCGTGGGCATATGGACGTGGCAGAGCGGGTGCATCTGATGCCGGTGGGTTACGAGAACGACCGGATCGTGTTGCCGGCGGAACGGTTCCAGGCGGACAGAGTCGTCCTGCTGGCCTACGAGGACGAGACCGACCACCCCTCCTATCAGGAGACGGTGCGCGAGCGTCTCGCCGAGGCGGGCATCGACCACGAGACGGTCCGCTGTGACATCTTCGACTTCTACGACTGCATCGGGACCGTCGCGGAACTGGCGACCCGCTTTGCCGACCACGAGGTGTACGTCAACCTCGCCTCGGGGTCGAAGGTGACGGCCATCGGCGGCATGATCGCCTGCATGGCGACGGGCGCGACGCCCTACTACGTCCGCGCCGAACACTACGCCGCCGAGACGGACGGCGACGTGGCCGAGGGCATCCACTCGGTGACCGAACTCCCGACCTACCCGATGGAGAGCCCCGAACCCCAGCACGTCGCGGTGATGGACCACGTCGACCGCGAGGACGGCGCGCGCAAGCGCGACCTCATCGACTACGGCAAGGAGCGGGGCCTCCCGTTCATCGCCGAGCGGGAGGCCGCCAATCGCAAGAGCGAGTACCGCCTGCTCGACAGCCACGTTCTCGACCCCCTCGCGGCGAACGGCTACGTCACGCTCGAGGACGTGGGCCGTTCGACCCGCGTCTCGCTCACCGAGAGCGGTGTCAACACCCTCCGAGCGTTCCGCTATCTGATTGAAGATTGACGGGTCATCGCCAGTGAAACGGTCGTGGGTCCGAGCGACACTCCGCTGGATCGACGGTGGGTGTTCGCGCCGGAAGCCTGCATCTCGATAGAACGCCATTCTGAATATCGAGACAGGCGTTTCCAGTCGAGCGACTCTCCGGGATAACAAGCTAGTTGACGGCGGTCGCCGTGCCTGGGAACATGACAGGCGCGGGACCCACGGCGTCCGACGCGGGACCGACGACGGAGCATCGCACGGTGCGGAAACTGGAGACGGGGTGGCGGTTCCACCGCGGCGATATCGAGGGCGGAGAGGCGCCCGATCTCGACGATTCGGACTGGGAACAGGTGGAGGTTCCCCACGACTGGAGCATCGAAGGACCCTGGGACCCCGACAACCCCGGCGGGCAACAGCAGGGCTTCGCCCCCGGCGGGATCGGCTGGTATCGCCGCGAGTTGCCGAGCGACCCCGACGGTGAGGTGACGCTGCGACTCGACGGCGTCTACCGCAACTTCGACGTGTACGTCGACGGCGAGCACGTCGCCACGCGCCCCTATGGCTACTCGACGGTCACCTACGACCTCTCCGACTACGACGTCACGGGCGGCGAGACGCTCGCCATCAGGGTGAACAACGACGAGTACCCGCACGGTCGCTGGTACACCGGGTCCGGCATCTACCGGAACGCCTACACCGTCGAGACGGACGCGCTCGCGGTTACCCCGTTCGGCACCGACGTGCGGACGACTGCGGTGAACGCCCACCGCGCCGAGGTGCAGGTGCTGACCGAAGTCGCGAACGACGGGGACGAAACTGTCGACTGCGCGCTCGAAACTGACATCGTCGACGCCGACGGGGAGGTGGTGGCGACGGCAGGGAGCGAGGTGGCCGTCGACGCGGGCGAGGCCCACGAGTTCGAGCAGCGCCTCTCGGTCGCCGACCCGGACCGCTGGACGCTCGATGACCCCACGCGCTACTTCGTCCGCAGCGTCGTCTACCGGGAGCGCGACGACGGCGACGCCACCCCGGTCGACGACTACGTGACGCCCTTCGGGGTCCGCACCTTCGAGTGGACGAGCGACCAGGGGTTCTACCTCAACGGCGACCCGGTGACGATGAAGGGGGTCAACCTCCACCACGACGCCGGCTGTCTCGGGGCCGCGGTGCCCGTGCGCGCCCTCGAACGACGCCTCGAAGTCCTGCAGGACATCGGCTGTAACGCCATCCGGACCTCTCATTACCCGCCCCAGCCGGAACTGCTCGACCTGGCCGACCGGATGGGCTTCGTCGTCATCGACGAGGCGTTCGACAAGTGGCGCCACGAGGGGGCCGACGAGTGGTTCGACGAGTGGTGGCGCGCGGACCTGGCGGCGATGGTCGACCGCGACCGCAACCACCCCTCGATCGTCTGCTGGAGCGTCGGCAACGAGTCCTACGACCAGGGCGCCGACTCGATGCTCGCCGACCTCGAGATGCTCACCGAGGCCACCGCGGAGATGGACCCGACGCGACCGGTCACCTACGGCGCCGCGCCGTGGGGCGGCGACACGGCGGGGATGGTCGCCCAGCTCGAGGCCATCGGCGAGCACGTCGACGTGCTCTCCTGTAACTACCAGGAGCAGTGGTTCGAGGCGTTCCGCGAGGCCGGTCTCGAGAAGCCGATCATCAGCTCGGAGGCCAAGCCCTTCTTCCTCGGCGGCGAGGACGAGGACATCGGTTTCATCACGGAGAACCCGTGGTTCGGCGTCGCCGACAACGACTTCGTCGCCGGCCAGTTCCTCTGGACCGGCATCGACTACCTCGGCGAGTCCCGCGAGTGGCCCAACAAGGGCTGGGCGACCAGCCTGATCGACACCTGCGGCGCCCCCAAACCCGCCGCGGGCTTCCACGAGAGCGTCTGGACCGACGAGCCGATGGTCCAGATCGCCGCCTTCGATCCGAAACGCGAACGTCCCGCGGGCCGCCCGAACTGGAGTTGGCCCGCCATCTCCGAGCACTGGAACTTCCCCGATAGAGAGGACTCGCGCGGGTTCGTCCACCTCGTGACCTTCACCAACTGCGCCACCGTCGAACTGTTCCAGAACGGCGAGTGGCTCGGCGAACAGGACCTTTCGGACAACCCCGACAGGATGGTCGAGTGGTACGTCCCCTACGAGTCCGGAACGGTGACCGCGGTGGCGAAAGACGAGTCGGGCGACGTCGTCGCCGAGCACGAACTGGAGACGGCGGGCGAGGCCGCGTCGCTCGAACTCGCGGCCGACCGCGAGACCATCGCCGCCGACGGCCGCGACCTGGTGTACGTCGAGGCGACCGTCGTCGACGAGGCGGGCGTGCGGGTTCCCAGAGCCGGCCACCTCGTCGAGTTCGCGGCCGAGGGAGCGGGCGACATCGTCGGCGTCGACAACGGCGACCTGGACAGTAACGAGCCCTGGGTCGCCGAGGAGCGCTCGGCGTATCACGGGACCTGTTTCGCCGTCGTCCAGGCCGACCGCGAGGGCGGCGCCGTCGAGATCGAGGCCGCGGCCGACGGCCTCGGCAGCGACGGCGTGCGCGTGGTTGTCGACCCGGACGCGTAGGGTTCCCCCCTCTCGGAGACGGCGTCCCGAGACGAGGCGACCCGTGCCAACAATTAACACTCCCGAATCCGAACGTGCGGGCAGTCTCGCTCACAGCGAACTGGGGGGACGAGCATGGCGAGCCAACCCGAACCGACGGAACTCCGCCGGCGGGAGCGGATGCTCAGGCGCGCCTATCAGGTGCTGGCGTCGACCGACTCGTTCACCGGCACGGTCGACGCGCTGTTCGAACTGTTGCGCGAGGAACTCGGGACTGGGTTCGCCACGCTCTCGCGGGTCCACGAGGACGCCGACGAGTACGTCTTCGAGCGAGTGCTCGCGCCCGACGGCGTCGACCTGCAACCGGGCGACCGGACGGCCCTGTCGAGCCTGCCCAACTGCGCGCGGGTCGTCGAGCGGGCGGAGACGCTCGTCTGTCACGACGTGGGGGCGGTCGCGCCCGAACTGTCCGACCCGGAGTGGGGGATCGAGTGTTACCTCGGCGCGCCGGTCGTCGTCGACGGTGAGGTGTACGGAACCTTCTGTTTCTACGACGTCGACGCCCGCTCGGAGGCGTTCAGCCAGTGGGACGTGACCGTCGTCGACATGCTCAGCAGGTGGGTGAGCCAGGAGATTACCAGGCAACGCTACGTCGACCGCGTCACCGCGCTCAACGAACTCAACGGGATCGTTCGGGACGTGACCGCGTCCGTCGTCGACCAGCCGACCCGCGAGGCCGTCGAGAGCGTCGCCTGCGAGCGCCTCGCGGCCTCCGATTCGTTCCTCTGTGCCTGGATCGGGGCCGCCGACCCCGAGACCGGGCGACTCCGCGTCCGGGCCGAGGCCGGCGTCGACGCCATCGTCGACGGGATGTCGCTCGCGCTCTCCGACGCGGACGACGACACAGGCGGCGACGCGGACGACGACACAGGCGGCGACGCGGACGACGCGACGCTCTCCCCGCCAGTGCGGGCGCTCCGGACCGACGCGGTCCAGACCCGCCAGCACGCGACAGTCGGACCGTCAGACGACGAGTGGGCGGCCCACGCACGGCGACACGGCTACGGGTCGCTGGCCAGCGTCCCGGTCGTCGACGGTGGGTCACCCTACGGCGTGTTGACCGTCCACGCCGAGCGACCGTACGGATTCGTCGGCGAGGAGGGGAAGGCTGTCATCCACCTCGGCGAGATGCTCGGTCACGCCATCGCGGCCGCAGAGCGCGAGCAGGCGCTCACGGGCGACACCGTCGTCGAGTTGACGCTGAGCATTCGGAACGCGCTGGCCGACTGTGGTGTCCGGGATCCGCCCACCGAACCGGTCTTGCTCCACGATTTCGTCCGCGTCGACGACGGCGTGCTGGCGTTCGGGTCGACGACCGAGGCGGGCCGCTCCGAGGTGCGCGACCTGGCCGACACGCTCCCGAACTGCGAGTCGGTCGCAGTCGCCGACGGCGAAGTCGACGTGGCCTTCGAGGCCGAGTTCTCTGCGTTCCCGCTGCTGTCGCAGGTCACGGCCCTCGGCGGGCGCGTGGACGACTTCCTCCTCGACGGCGGCGACGTCCGGGCGACAGCGTACTTCTCGCCCGAGGTCGAGTTCGGGCGCGTCGTCGACGCGCTCACCGAGCGCTATCAGTCGGCCGACGTGGTCTCGAAGCGCGAGACGGTGCGCCCGGACGAGTCGACGGGCCCCGTCGGCGAGTCGGTGACCGCGGACCTGACCGACCGCCAGCGCGAGGCCCTGCGAACGGCATACCTCGCGGGCTACTTCGAGCGGCCGCGCGAGACCACCGGCGAGGAGGTCGCCGACCGCCTCGGCGTCTCCAATTCGACGTTCTCCCAGCATCTGCGAGCCGCGCAGGGCAAGGTCTTCGGTCACGTGTTCGACGACACCACCGACGAGTGACCGGTCGCGGCCCCGCCTGTCACGGTTCCGATTCCCCCCAACAGTAAGACCCCGCCGACCGAACCGTCGGGTATGTTCGACCCCGACGACCTCGCGGCGATCCGGGAGGCTCGCGAGGAGTGGGAGGCCGAAACGCGCGGCCCGACCGTCGACCGGTTCGGGGAGCGCGAGGAAACCTTCGAGACCGACACCGGCGGCCAGCCCGTCGACCCCATCTACACCCCCGACGACGTGGCCGGTCTGGACTACGACGAGGACCTGGGCTTTCCCGGCGAGGAACCGTACACCCGCGGCGTCTACTCGACGATGTACCGCGGGCGCCTGTGGACCATGCGCCAGTACGCCGGGATGGGAACCGCCAGCGAGACCAACGAGCGCTTTCACTACCTCATGGACGAGGGCCAGACCGGGCTCTCGATGGCGTTCGACCTGCCCACGCAGATGGGCTACGACTCCGACGCGGGCATGGCCGCCGGCGAGGTCGGCAAGGCGGGCGTCGCCATCGACTCCCTGCGCGATATGGAGACCGTCTTCGAGGGCATCCCGCTGGACGAGGTGAGCACCTCGATGACGATCAACGCCCCCGCGAGCGTCCTGCTGGCGATGTACATCGCGGTCGGCGACGGGCAGGGCGTCCCGCGCGAGGAACTGCGGGGCACCATCCAGAACGACGTCCTCAAGGAGTACATCGCCCGCAACACCTACATCTACCCGCCCGACCCCTCGATGCGGATCATCACCGACGTCTTCGAGTACTGCGGCGACGAGGTGCCCAACTTCAACACCATCTCTATCTCGGGCTATCACGTCCGCGAGGCCGGTTCGACCGCCGCCCAGGAGATCGCCTTCACGCTCGCCGACGGTATCGCCTACGTCGAGGCCGCCCGCGAGGCGGGGCTCGACGTCGACGAGTTCGCTCCCCAGCTCTCCTTTTTCTTCGCCTCGTACAACAACATCCTCGAGGAGGTCGCGAAGTTCCGCGCCGCTCGCCGGCTCTGGGCGTCGATTATGGACGAGCGCTTCGGTGCGGAGGACCCGGCCGCCAAGCAACTCAAATTCCACACCCAGACCGCGGGGTCGACGCTCACCGCCCAGCAGATAGAGAACAACGTCGTCCGCGTGGCCTACCAGGCGCTCGCGGCGGTCCTCGGTGGGACCCAGAGCCTCCACACCAACGGGAAAGACGAGGCGCTGTCGCTACCGACGGAGAAGTCCGTTCGGACCGCCCTGCGCACCCAGCAGATCCTCGCGCACGAGTCGGGCGTCGCCGACACCGCCGACCCGCTGGGCGGCAGTTACTACGTCGAATCGCTGACCGACGACCTGGAGGAAGAAGCCCGCGAGATCATCGCCGAGGTCGACGACCGCGGCGGGATGGAACGGGCCATCGAATCGGGGTGGGTCCAGCGCCAGATCCAGGACGTGGCCTACGAGCGCCAGGAGGAGATCGAACGCGGCGAGCGCGTCATCGTCGGCGTCAACGAGTACACCGTCGAGGAGGACGCCCAGGACGCCGACATCGAGGAGGTTTCCGAGGAGCAGGAGCAGGCCCAGATCGAACGCCTCGAATCTGTTCGTGAAGAGCGGGATGACGAAGCCGTCGAGGCGGCGCTCGCCGAACTGCGTGACGCCGCAGAGGGCGACGAGAACCTGATGCCCTACATCATCGACGCCGTCAAGGCCTACGCGACGACCGGTGAGATCTGCGATGCGATGCGAGACGTCTTCGGCGAGCACCAGCCCGGCGCTGCGATGTGAGGGGGTCCAGACCGGGTGTGTGATGGTGCGGTTGCGGTGGCGCGCGCCGTCGCGCCCTCCGTGGCGCGACGTATCGTGCGAGGGATGAGTAGCGCAGGCACGAGCAACGCAATCGGCTGGGGAGGTATGTGGCTGTCTGCGGGGCGGTGCGGGGCGGTTGCGTTGCGGTCCTGGTGGACTGAAAGCGCGAGCGGGCTTTCAACGCACAGGATCGGGTACGGTCGCTGTTGCGATGTCGGCTGCGGCTGCGGTCGCGGTTACGACAGCTAGCGAGCGGGGCGAGGGCTTGCACCGCACAGGATCAGATGCGGTTGCGGTTGCGGTGACTGTAACTCGTAGCGAGCGGGTCGAGGGCTTTCAGCACACAGGATCACCCTCGACCGCGACGAGTCCGACTGGTAGTGGGCAGAGACTTAACACCCTCCCAGTCGGAGAGGTGAACAGACAATGGCCGCGGCGGCGAGCGAGGAGACCAGAGACGACCCCGGTCGAGACGGCACCGACAGACTCCGCCTCGCGTTCGGGGTCGCGGCGATCGCGGTCACGTTCGGCGGTATCGTCGCCGCGATGGTGCTGGCGCCGTGGTTCTCGCTGACCGGCAACGCGCTCTCGGACCTGGGCGAGGTCGGGCGCTCGACCGCGGGGCTGTTCAACCTCGCGCTGCTCGTCGGCGGCGCGCTCGGCACCGCCTTCGCCGTCACCGTCTGGGACGACACCGACGACCCGCTCCGTCGCGGCGCGCTCGTCGTCCTCTTCGTCTCGATGGTCTGCATGGCGCTCGTCGGCGCCTTCCCGCTCCCGACCGCGCCCCACGGCCTCGTCGCCGTCTCCTTTTTCCTCACCATGACCCTCGGCGTCCTCGTCTGGGGTCTGGCCGACCTGACCGGCGAACGGCCGATCCGTGGGGGCGTGCTCGTGGTCGGCGTGGCGCTGCACGTCGTCTCGTGGCTCTGGTGGGGCCTGTTCGCCTGGCCCGGCGAGGGCGTCGCCGTCCCCGAACTCGTCGGCTCCGCTACCCTCGCCTGCTGGGCGCTCTGGGTCGCCGTCGAACCGTTTCGGGGATGAGTGGGTGGTGACTCTTGAATCAGCGGGCCTCCTGTCTGCTCGCTCGGGATCGCAGTGACTGTTCCCGCAGACGGCACCGTGACCACAGACGCCAAGCAACAGCGACCGCACTCAACGTAGTGAGTTGAAAGCCCTCGACGCGCTCGCGGTCGCTGAGCGGGATATTCTCGCTCTCCGCACCGCCCGCGAGAATAGGGCCACGCTCAGACGACTGAACTGAACGCGAGCGCGCCTCGCCCTTTCAGTCCACCAGGGAAATCTCGTCAGGGGGGTCTACGAACGGTCGACTGTCGGGCGAGCGTGAGCCTCACACCTCCCCAGCCTCTTGCGGTGCTCGTCGTTCCTCCTGCGCTACTCATCCCTCGCACGATACGTCGCGCCACGGAGGGCGCGACGGCGCGCGCCGACCGCCCCGCACGTGGACAGTCGAGAGCCGAAACGACGGTAGACGGTCAGAGCGCGTCGAGGAGCGCGTCGACATCGTCCTCGCAGTTGAACACGTGGACGGACGCGCGGACGGTACCTTTCGGCGGGATGTCTCGCACTTTGACCCCCGCCTCGGAGAGCTGCTCGACGGTGGCCTCGGGGTCGTCGTCCGCGAAGGTGACGAGACCGGACTGGTACTCGCGGGTGGAGACGAGGCGGTCGCCGAGCCCCTCCTTGAGCCGGTCGGTGAGGCGCTCGATGCGGTCGGTGACGGTGTCGTAGCCCAGGTCCTCGATGGTCGCGATGCCCTCGCGGAGGCCGGCGTAGGGCAGGGGGGAGACACTGCCGACCTCGAACCGGCGGGCGTCGGGCTTGAGTTCGAAGGGGTCGGCCTCTGTGTCGGTGACGCTCATGTAGCCGACCTGCGCGGGCGAGAGCGTGCGGGCGAACTCGGAATCGACGTGGAGGAAGCCCGCGCCGGTCGGGCCGAGAAGCCACTTGTGACCGGCGCCGGCCACCGCGTCGGCGCCCCAGTCTTCGACGTCGACTGGGCGCTGCCCCACGGACTGGACGGCGTCGACGAGGACGCGGGCGCCGGCGTCGTGGGCGATATCGGTCAGGTCGGCGACGGGCAGGCGACAGCCGTCGGTCCAGCACAGCGAACTGAAGACGGCGAGTTTCGCGTCCGCGACGGCCGATTTCCACTCGTCGCGGTCGATGGCTCCGTCGTGGGCGTCGACGACGCGGACCTCGACACCGTGGCGTCGCTGCAGCGCGTCGAACGGGAGGATCCCGGCGGGATGTTCCTGGTCGGTGCGGACGACGACGTCGCCGGGCTCCCAGTCCATCGCGGCGACGAGGCGGCTGATCCCGTCGGCGGTGCTCTGGGTGAGCGCGACGTCCTCGCTCTCGGCGCCGATGTGGCCTGCGACGGCCTCGCGGGCGGTCTCCAGGGACTCGAAGAGGGCGCCGTAGGTTCCCTCGCCAGCGGGCGCGTCGTACTCCTGGTACCGGGCGGCGTCCTCGATAGCCTTGACCACGCGGCGGGGGCTGGGACTGCCCGCACCGGTGTTGAGGTAGACGACTTCCTCGAGCGCGGGGATGTCCGCGCGGAGTTCCTCCGGAGTCATAGCGGAGAGACGGACGCGCCACGATTAAGCCCCGCGGTGGGCGCTCCTGGCGACTCGACCGCCCCTCGCTCGGCGGGAGCGGGCACCGCCCCGACCTCGGCAGATCTGTGGGTAATAGTGGGCAAATTCATACGTGGTCGGGCCGTAGCGGGGGGTATGAAAGTCGACGCGGAAGACCTGTGGACGAACGAGACCGACGACCGGGGGCGGATCTACCTCGGGACCGAGTACGCGAACAAGCGCGTCACGGTCGCTGTCGTCGAAGTCGAGTCGGATCGTCCCGACGAAGACGAACTCGCCGCGGCGTACCGCGAGGCGTCCGACAGCGCGGCCGAACTCGCCGGCGAGTGGGACGAGGCTTCCGACGAAGCGTGGGACGGGCTCGAGGAATGAGCGACGGGCCGGACGTGCGGCGCGGCGACGTCGTCGTCGTTCGCCTCGACCCCGCGGAGGGCCACGAGATGACGAAGACGCGACCAGCGGTCGTCGTCCAGAACGACATCGGGAACGCGAACTCGAGTACGACCATCGTCGCGCCCGCGACAGGAACGCATCGGGGATATCCGTTCGAAGTGATCGTCGAGGCCGACGACTCGCCGTTCGAGAAGGACTCGTCGGTGCGACTCGACCAGATCCGGACGGTCTCGATCGAACAGCGGATCCACACTGTCGTCGGCCGACTCGACGCCGCGACGATGGCCGAGATAGACGAGGCGCTGCAACTGAGTCTCGGCCTCGATTGACGAGTTCGCGGCGACGGACGGCGCGGGCGGTCAGCGTTCACCGCGAGCGGACGCCCCGACGGTTAAGCCGCCGGCCGCCCGAGACCGGGTATGGAGTTCGACCACGCCGGCATCGCGACCGACGACCTCGACGCCCTCGCCGACCTGTACGTCGAACTGTTCGACGCGACACTCGCCCACGAAGAGCGCTTCGAGGGCCTCCGCGTCGCCTTTCTCGACCTGGGCAACGGCTACCTCGAACTGCTCGAACCGCTGCCCGACGCCGAGGGCGCGCTCCCGCGCTATCTCGACCGCGAGGGACCGGGCATCCACCACCTCGCCGTTCGGACCGGCGACATCGAGGTCGCGCTCGACATCGCCCGCGATATGGAACTGGACCTGATAGACGAGGAGCCCCGGCCGGGCGCGTGGGGCCACGACGTGGCCTTCCTCCACCCCGACTCGACCGGCGGCGTCCTCGTCGAGTTCGTCGAGCACTGACCACGGTCGCTACTGGACCCGGACCGTCCACGCCGGCCGGGAGCGCGTGTCGCCGCCTTCGCGGCGACCGCGCGACTCGGGGACAGGCAGGGCGACACGCCAGCCCCCGCAGACTGTGAACGCCCCGACTGCGCGCCAGCGCCGGGGCCACGCGCCACCGCACCGGGCCTATCCCGGCAGCAGGTCCCCGAGCGCCGCGCCGATGGCCATCGGGACGAACGCGACCGAGATCTGACAGACCGTGAGCCACGGGTCCCCCCAGTCCACCCGGCCCCACGCGGTCATCATGAACACCGCCGTCGTCGAGGCGATGGTGAGGACGCCGACGAGTTTCCGCGGGAAGATCCCCAGGATGGGATTCTGAACGCGAACGTCCTGGAAGTCTGCGACGTAGAGGATGCCGATCACGAGTCCGATCGCCATCGCGTTCGTCGCGACGAGGTACAGGGGGTGGTCGGAGATGTAGATCCCCACTTCCTGCGTCCCGCCCTCGACGAACATCGGGATCCCGAACAGCAACGCGCCCAGCAGCGCCTCGGCGGCGTCCGAGCGGTCGAACCCGCTGACGACCCGACCGAACACGCCGTCCTGTCTGACCTCCATCGCCGTCCGCATCGTCTCGCGCACCCGCTCACGCTCCTCCGGGGAGTCGACGGCCGCCTCCAGCTCCGCCAGGTCGTCGAAGAGGTCACCCATGTCCGGGCTGTCATCCGATTCCGACTCGGCGGGGCCGGACGGCTCGGCGTCCGCGTCCTCGCGCTCGTCGGGGATCTCGCCCTCGTCGTAGTACGAATCGTCCGGGTCGTCGCTCATCGGCCGGTCCCGTTGTCGCTCATCGGTCGGTCACGGTCTCGTTCATCGCGGTCACGCTGTCGCTCATCGGTCGTCCGGGCCGCTCGGGCGCTCCTCGCGGAGTTGCGGCCGCGGGTCTGGGTCGGCGGGCTCGCTCCGCTCCTCGCCCTCCCAGACGTAGAATCCCCCGCCGGTCTTGCGGCCGAGGTCGCCCGCGGCGACTTTCTCCCGGAGGACCGGCGGCGGTTCGAACCGCTCGCCCAGCGACTCGGCGAGGTACTCCAGCTGTTCGAGACGCGCATCGAGACCCGCCATGTCCGCGGCGGCGAGCGGGCCGACCGGGTGGTCGTGACCACGCTCCATCGCGCGGTCGATCGCGGCGACGCCCGCGACGCGCTCGTCGACCATCTGGATCGCCTCCGCCGTGAGCGCGAGCGAGAGCCGCGTCGCGGCGAAACCGGGCACGTCGCGGACGACGACCGACTCCGTGTCCAGTCCCGCGACGAACTCGACGGCCGCGTCGCGGGTCCGCTCGGTGGTCTGTTCGGCGACGACAACCTCGACCAGCGGCGTCGTCGGCGGGTCGATGAAGTGCAGACCGAGGGCGCGCCCCGGTCTGCGGAGGCCGGTCGCGACGGCCGTCACGGAGACGTCGAGCGCGCTCGTCGCGACGAGCGTCTCCTCGTCGACGACCTCCTCGACGTCGGCGAAGAGATCGCGGCGCGCGTCCCGGTCGCGGTCGGTCGCCTCGACCACGAGGTCGACGCCCGAGACGGCCGCCTCCAGCCCGGTCGTCCCCTCGATCCGGTCGACCGCGGCCGCGCGCTCGCTCTCGTCGAGGTCGCCCGCGGCGACGGCGTCGTCGATGCTCGCCTGCACGGCGTCGATGCCGTCCATGACGACGTTCGCCTCCTCGTCGTGCAGCGATACGTCGTGGCCCGCGACCGCACACACCTGTGCGACCCCGCGTCCCACCGCGTCCGCCCCGAGTACGGCAACGTCCATACTCCCCATGGGAGTGCGAGGACGATTAAGCGTTTTCGACACCGCCACCCCCGATCCGAACATCCGTCGACTATCACTCCGACCGAGGCGAGCGCCCGACCGCTGGCCGGCCGCAGTCCGACTGCTGACCGGCGGCCCCGACGGTTCCTGTCAGCCACCTCTCCAGACTACGTGACTCGTCTGGAAACCGCCACGCACCAGCGTCATACCGCGGATCCGCGCCGGTGACAGTTTGTGTCGCCCGAAATCCGACGAAACACGGTCAAAGGATTTATATACGCTCAAAATTTGTCTATATAAGAACAATGGAACGGCCGAGCCGCCAGCGCGAGCGCGCGGAGTCCGAGGAGAAACAGGAGGAAACAACGGACGAGCGGGCGGAATCCGAGCAGTGTCCCGAGTGCGAGTCGTCCGCGCTCGTGACGAGTGCGGACGGGGGCGAGATCGTCTGTGAGGACTGTGGCCTCATCATCGACGAAGGGAACATCGACCGCGGGCCGGAGTGGCGCGCGTTCAACCACAGTGAACGCCAGGAGAAATCGCGGGTGGGCGCGCCGACCACCCAGACCATGCACGACAAGGGGCTGACGACACAGATCGACTGGAAGGACAAGGACGCCTACGGTCGGTCACTGTCGTCCGAGAAGCGAAGCCAGATGCACCGACTGCGAAAGTGGCAGGAGCGCATTCGAACGAAAGACGCGGGCGAGCGCAACCTCCAGTTCGCGCTCTCGGAGATCGACCGCATGGCCTCCGCGCTTGGCGTCCCGCGCTCCGTACGCGAGGTCGCCTCCGTCATCTATCGCCGCGCTCTCGACGAGGACCTCATCCGCGGGCGCTCCATCGAGGGCGTCGCCACCGCGTGCCTGTACGCGGCCTGCCGCCAGGAGGACATCCCGCGCAGCCTCGAGGAGGTCTCGGAGGTCTCCCGCGTCGAGCAGAAAGAGATCGGGCGCACCTACCGCTACGTCGCCCAGGAACTCAGTCTGAAGATGGAGCCGGTCGACCCCAAGCAGTACGTCCCCCGGTTCGTCTCCGAACTCGAACTCAGCGAGGAGGTCCAGGCCAAGGCCAACGAGATCATCGACGTCACCGCCGAGAAGGGCCTGCTCTCGGGCAAGTCGCCCACGGGCTACGCCGCCGCCGCCATCTACGCCGCTTCCCTGCTCTGTAACGAGAAGAAGACCCAGCGCGAGGTCGCCGACGTCGCCCAGGTGACAGAGGTCACCATCCGGAACCGCTACCAGGAACAGATCGAAGCGATGGGCATCCACTAACTGGCGGACTCCCACTGACGGCGCCGCGCCGTCACCGTTTTGCGACGACCCCGTCGTCGTTCTCCGACGGCCACACGCCGTCGGTCCGCCCTCGCCGTTCGAGAGTCCTCGCTGTTTGGAAGCCTTCGCTGTTCGGCACCCGCTGCTCGCGAGCGGCGTGAACGCGAAAATCGGGGGCAACCGGCGTCCCCGAAGCGGTCGTCGGTGGTCCGACTCTCAGTCGGCAGTCGCGGGGTCGTCGCCGAGGTCCGCGCTCGACTGGATGGTCGCCTCGGCGACGTCCTGTTCGGCGAGGTTGACGTACTCGTTGAGCGCGATGAGGCCGAAGCCGACCTTCGCGACGACGTCGATGTAGGAGACGACGAGCGCGGTCGTCTCGAGGTCCATCAGTCCGACCCCGGAGACGCCGACCAGCCAGATGACCGGGTAGACGAGCCAGAGGACGACCACGAACGACCGGAGCTTGCGGAACAGCGCCTGGATACCGTCGGTCTGCTCGGTCGACAGCGACTCGAAGTCCCGATAGAAGTAGTAGACCACCGCGCCGAACGCGGCCGAGCCGAGCAGGTAAAACGCCCAGTTCAGCGGCGCGGCGAGCGTCGCGCCGACGAACCCGAAGACGATGGTCAGCGCCTGCAGCGTCGCCACGCGGGCGATCAAGCGCGTCGACGCGCCCACGATCAGGCCGATGAAGGCCACGTGGATCGGCGTCGTGAGCAGCCAGTCGACGTATCGCGGGACGAACACCGTCGTTCCCGTGGCTGTCTCGAGGCCGCCGTAACCCAGGGCCATGATCCCGTAGGCGACGGCGGCGATCCCGGGGACCCCGACCACCAGCAGGAAGGGGCGTCGCTTCTCGTCGGGAACGAGCAACAGGCCGTAGGCCAGCAGTCCCGTCCCGAGGACCATTCCGATCGTGCCGAGCGTGAACCAGAGTGTGATGTCGACCATCGTTAATCGTCAGTTGCCGCGGTCGCGGTCGTTCCACCGACGTCGACGCCGGCGTTCGTTCTGAACTGTCCCAGTGCCGTCTCGAGTTCGCTCGCCCGCTGGCGCAGGTCACGCGCGGACTCGGAGACGCGGTCGATGGACTGTGACTGGTCCTCGGCCGCGCCCGCCACGGTGTCGGCCTCCGTGGCGGTCTGCTGGCTGATGTCGGTCAACTCGTCGATCGTGCCCATGACGTCCTGGGCCGTGCGGGCCTGCTCCTCGGTCGCGTCGTCGATCTCCTGGATGCCGGTGTCGACCTCCTCGGTGTACTCGACGATCGTCTCGAGCGCCTCGACGGCCTCTTCGACGGTCGCCGCGCCGTCGGTGACTCGCTCGCTCGTCGACTCGATCGTCTCGACGGTCTCGCTGGCCTGGCTCTGGATCCGCTCGATGCGGTTCTCGATATCGCCGGCCGCCTCTTTGGTCTCCTCGGCGAGGCCCTTGATCTCGTCGGCGACGACCGCGAAGCCCTCGCCCTGCCCGTCGGCATGGGCGGCCTCGATGGAGGCGTTCAGGGCGAGCATGTTCGTCTGCTCGACGATCTGGGTGATCACGCTCACGATCTGGCCGATCTCGTCGAGTTCGTCGTCGAGTTCGGCGATCGCGCGGACGGTCTCGTCGGTCTCGTCCTCGATGGCGTTCATCTCTTCGATGGCGCGCTGGGCCGCTTCGCGACCCTCCTCGCCGACCTCGGCGGCCTGATTCGAGGTGGTCGCGACCTGCTGGGCGGAGGAGGCGACCTGCTGGGCCGTCGCCGAGAGGTTCTCCATCTCGCCAGCGGCGTCGGCGAGGCGTTCGGACTGCTCGGTCGTCCCCTCGAATATCTCCTCGATAGACGTGGTGACCTGTTCGCTGGCGCGGTCGACGCGGTCGGCGCCGTCGCCGACTCTGTCGGTGGCCGCGAGCACCTCGTCGGCGAAGGTCTTCATCTCCGCGATGGTCTCCTCGAGCGCGTCGAGCGCCTCGTTGATGTGGATCCCGACCGTCTCCATCGACTCGTTCTCGCTGTCGGGTTCGACCCGCCTCGTCAGGTCGCCAGCCGCGGCCTCGGAGAGGACGTCGCCGTACTCGGCGGCTTTCGTCTCGAGGTGGGTCGTCATCGCCTCCATCTCCGCGGCCTCCTGCTCGGCGCGCTGGCGGGCCTCCTCGGCGTCGGCCTGGGCGGCCTCAGCCTCCTCCCGGGCTGTTTCGGCCTCGCCGATCTTCTCGCGTATCGAGTCGCGCATCTCCGCGAAGGAGTCGTAGAGCGTGCCGATCTCGTCGGTCCGGCTGCTCTGGAGGTCGACGTCGAGGTCGCCGTCGGCCATCGCCCGCGCCCGCTGTGAGACGCGCCGCAGCGAGATGATCGTGTTCGACCCGATGGTGACGCCGATGAGCCCGAGGTTGATCACCGCGAGCAAGACGAGTCCCACGAGGTCGGAGTTGATCTGGTCACCGAGCGCGTAGGCGGTCGCCTTCGGCGAGTGGACCATCACGATCCAGCCGTTGGCGTCCATCCGCGAACTCGCCATCAGCGTGTCGCCGTGACTCATGAACGACGTCCCCGAGGCCGGGACCATCGAGAGGTTCATCGACCCGTGGTGGTCGGTCAGAATCCTGCTCGCGTTCGGGTGGGCGACGTACTGGCCGGCCCGGTTGACGACGACCGTCGAGGTGTCGGTGTTGCCGTCCGAGAGCGTCGCCGAGCGGCCCGCGATGTCCGTCATGAACACGAGCGCGCGGTTCTCGGCGCCCGGGACGGGCGTCACGACGGCGACGACCGGGTGGTCGACCGCACCGACTGAGAACGGTTCGGTGACGTAGGTGTCGTCGGGCCCGTCGAACGTCGGCGGGTCGGTCGCGAACGGTGCGCCCTGTTCGGCGGGGCTGACGCCCTCGAACGCGTCGTTCGTGCTCTCGACGAAGACCATCGACTCGGTGTCGAGGTAGTGAATCGCGGCCACGTTCCGCGGTACCTGTCCGGAGTCGACGAGGTCCGTGAGCGTCTCGTCGACGGCGTCGCTGTCGCCCGAGCGGACGGCGTCGAGGCGCGCGGTCAGGACCGCATCGCGCTCGACCCCGTCGAGCCAGGCGTCGAGTTCGGCCGTCCGCGTCTCCGAGAGCGTCCGGAGGTCGCCCTCCACGTCGTCCTGGAGCGTGGCCGACGCCTGCGTGCTGATGACGGCGCCGAAACCGACCATCACCACGATGGCGACCGCCAGGGCGACCCCGAGCCGCATCGCGTACGACCCGCGGATCGCGTCCGGCAGAATAGACGGTGAATCCGATGTCATCGTGCGGATCAGCGGACTACTCCGTGTAAAACGTTCGTCCGCGATTCTCAGGCCTGATAACCCCCAGATGCTGTCAGTTCGGCTTCGCACGGTCGACGACTGCGCCCGACACTGTTCCGTCGGGAATCGACAGGACCGAAACCGACCCAAACAGTCTTGTCGCACGACGGGTAAGTTATCGAGAGTCGATCGGGGGCGGGGAGAGCCCCCTGTGACGAGGTGAGAGATGACCGAGGAGGAGCGCGCCGGGGTTGGTCCCCCGGACCCGGTGCTCGACGTCGTCGCGGACCCCAGTCAGGGTCGCCACCGCCTGCCGTATCTGCTGGGCGTCCTCGACGACGGCGACGCCGCCAACCGACTGACCGCCGCGACGGCGCTGTGTCTCGTCGTCGAGGCCTACCCCGACATGCTCCCCTACGTCGTCGAGCGACTGGTCGGCCGCCTCGGCGACGACGCACCCGTCGAGGTCGGTCACGCGCTCGATTACCTCGCCGCCGGGAGCCCGCGAGCGGTCGACGAGACCGTCACGGCGATGGACGAAGCCGACGAGCTGCGCGCCCGTCACGCGCTCTACCAGTCCGGCGGCGGCTTCGCCCGCAGCGAGTACCTCCAGTCCGGATCCCGCGACCGTGACGTGGGTCGGACGCGCCTGGCCGGCGCGAGCGGCAGTGACGACCCCCGGCGCGTACGGACTACCGATCCCGGCCCGGAGACGGACCCGCTCGCCGACGAAGACGGGGACGGCGAGGCCCACGACGACGGGGACGGCGAGGTCGACGACGACAGCGAGGCGGACGGTGCCGATGGCGGAGCAGCGGCCGACCGCCCGGAGGGGCGCCGACTCACTCGCGGGATGCTCTCGCTCGTCGCGGACCGCCTCTCAGAGGTCATCGAGCGGAGTCGGTTCGAGGCGCTCGACGTCCTGAGCGACCGCCGCCGCGGCCGGTTCGGCGACGTCTACCGCGCCGCGGGCCGACTGGACGGCGATGACGTCGGCGTCGCGCTCGTCGTCTTTCGACTGCCCGAGAGCGACTGGCAGTCGTTTCTCGCCGACCTCCACGCGGCGCTGGCGCGGTGGGACGGCGTCGACGACCACGACCGCGTGCTCACCGTCCACGACTGGGGGCTCCGTCCGCGGCCGTGGGCCGCCCTCTCCTTTACCGACGAGACCCTCACGGACCGACCGCTCGTGCGGCGGGCCGGGCCCGGTGGGGACGACCGGCCGGACGACGGCGCTGCGGACGAACGGCCCTCCCGTCCCCCGCTCGACGCCGCGGTGGCGACGACGCTGGACCTGGCGGACGGCCTCGTCCACGCTCACCAGCACGGCGTCGTCCACGGCGCGCTCGACCCAGAGACGGTCGCGTTCCCCGGCACCGCACTGACCGCCCACGAGCGCCAGCGCCCGTTCGTGGCCTACCCGGGTATCACGACCGCCTACGCCGGCCACGTCGACGTGGCGAACTACGTCGACCCGCGCTACGCCGCGCCGGAGTACTTCGACGACCGCTTCGGCGCCGTCGACCACGCCACCGACGTCTACGGCCTCGGCCTGCTGTGTTACCGCCTCGTCACCGGCGAACACCCTTACGACGGGCCGCTCTCGGCCGTCCGCGAGGCGGTCGTCGACGACCGGTCGCTCAGACCCTCGGCGGTCGACCCCGCGCTCCCGCCGGCGCTCGACAGAGTCGTCGAAAAGGCGACAGCGACGCGAAAGTTGAAACGATACGAAACGCTCACCGTCTTTCGTCGGGAACTCCGGAGCATCGATGGCGAGTGACGTCGAGTTCGGGTTGCACCTGATCGAGGGCGACCCGAACCTCACGTTCATCGTCTTCGTCGGCACCGTCTTGCTCGTCGTCATCGCCGCCCGCTTCGGGGCCTACGCCTACATGAACGTCCGCGAGAGCACCTCTGACCAGCGCGTCCTCTGGGAGTACCTCTTTTTCGTCGGCGTCGTCACTACCCTCTACGGCCTCGTGAGCGTTCTCGAAGTCGTTTCCTCGGTCCGCACGCGATTCAAGGGCGGTGTGATGCTCGCCGCGGTCCTCCTGCTCGCCCTGGCGCTCAGAGAGATCTACTACAACGCCGCGCTCTCGACCAGCGGCGAGGGACGAACCGGTCAGTTCCGCGGTCGTCAGGGCCTCGAACTCGCCTTCGTCGGCTGTGTGGCCGTCGTCATTTTCGGGACCGCGCTCCTCGGGTTGACCGACGCGCTCCTGGCGCTGCAGGGCGTCGGCGCGCTCGCCTTCACCTGCTACGGCTTCTGGTTCGGCCGCCGCCAGACCGGCGAGACGATGGTCCAGGGGACGATGATCGACTCGCTGTTGCGCCATCTCCTCCCTGTCATGGCCTTCGCGACGCTCGTCCCCGCGGTCGACCTGGCCACCGTCGCCGGCCTCCCGCGGGTCATCGTCGTCCACGTCCAGGTCGTCTTCGTCATCATGACCGCCACCGCGCTGATGACCGCGACGATCAAACTCCGGCAGAACCTCGCCAGTCTGTGAATCTGGCCGCGGTCGCTCGCAGGTCGAGACTCACTCTACCGTTCGCTCGGCCACCGCCGCCGGACAGCACGCCGGGAAGTCCGTGATGACGCCGTCGACACCGACCTCGCGGAGTCGCGCCGTCTCCGCGGGTTCGGTCACCGTCCAGGCGTTGACCGTGAGCCCCGCCTCGCGGGCCGCGGTCACGAGCGTCGGTGAGCAGGCGTTCGCCGCCGGGTGGAGTCCCGCACAGGCCGCCTGCCGAGCGCGCTGGATGGCGTCCCGCCCCTCGGTGACCAGCAGCGCAGTCGGATACGTTTCGATCCCCACGAGCGCGTCGGGCTCGAACGACGAGACGACGACCGACGGCGGCGCCTCCGCCTCGGCGAGGACCGCTCGCGCGTCCGCCCAGATCCCGGTCTCTTTGAGTTCGGCGTGGAGCGTCGTCGACTCGGGGAGCGCGTCGACGACCCGCGCGAACGTCGGCACGCCGGCGTCGGTGCCCTCGACGTACAGGTCGGCGAGTTCGACTGCGCTGAACGCCGAGAGCGGTCCCGAGCCGTTCGTCGTCCGGTCGACCGTCTCGTCGTGGTGGACGACGACTTCGCCCGAGCCACACCGGCGCAGGTCCAGTTCGACGCCATCGGCGCGTTCGGCCGCGTCCAGAATCGCCGGCAGCGTGTTCTCCGCGTTGACCCCCGCGAACCCCCGGTGCGCGATGCAGTTCACGGCCGTCGGTTACGGCGGTTCGCGGTTAGTCTTTTGGACGGGCCCGACGGGCGATCGACGTCGACGGAGCCCGAAGCCACCGTCCACGGCGGTCGGCGCGCGCCGTCGCGGCCTCCGTGCCGCGACGGAGTCGTGCGAGGGATGAGCGAACGCGGTGTGTGAGCGAAGAGGCTGGGGAGGTGTGAGGCCGTCCGCGGTGCTGTGCGGTCCTGGTGGACTGAAAGGGCGAGACGCGCTCGCGTGCAGTTCAGTCGCTGCGCGGGCAACTATCCGCGCGGGCGGTGCGGAGAGCGCGGATATCCCGCGCAGCGACCGCGAGCGGGGCGAGGGCTTTCGGCGCACTCCGTTGAGTGCGGTTGCGGTGACTGTACCTCGGAGCGAGCGGGTCGAGGGCTTTCAACGCACACGATCGAGTGCGGTCGCAGTGGCGTCTGCGTTCGCGGCCACAGCTAGCGAGCAGGGCAAGGGGATTCACCGCTGAGGATCGAGTGCGGTGGCGGAGAAGTCTGCGGTCGGGACACCAGTTAGCGAGAGGATCGAACGCGTACGAGGACGACCGGTGGCAACAGTGCGAGGACGACCGATGACAGAGACCACTCTCACGCGCGACCCACATTTATGCCGCCGCCGTCCTATGACACACCCATGTCAGCCGACTTCGATTTCAGCGGCGACGTGGTGCTGGTGACTGGCGCCGGCGGCGCACTGGGAAGTGCGGTCTGTGCGCGCTTCGCGGCAGCGGGCGCGACCGTCTGCGGGGCCGACGTGGTCTCGCCCGACAGCGAGGACTTCCTGCTCGACGCCGACATCGTCGACTTCTACCAGGGTGATTTCACCGACGAAGAGCAGGTCGAAGATGTCATCGAGAGCATCGTCGACGACCACGGCGGACTCGACGCGCTGGCCAACATCGCGGGCACGTGGCGCGGCGGGACGCCCATCGCCGAGACCGAATCAGACACCTTCGATTTCCTCTTCGACGTCAATTTGAAGACGATGTTCCTCGCGTCGAAACACGCCGTCCCGCACCTGCGTGAGAGCAACGGCGACGGCGAGGGCGAAACCGGAGACGACAGCGAGGGCCAGGGCGCCATCGTCAGCGTCTCCGCGCGCTCGTCGCTCGAAGGCGGCGAGGGCGACGGAATCTACCGCGCGACCAAGGCCGGCGTGCGCATCCTCACCGAGACGCTGGCCCAGGAGAACATGGGCGAGGTTCGCGCGAACGCCGTCATGCCGAGCGTCATCGACACGCCGATGAACCGGGAGATGATGCCCGACGCCGACCACGACGAGTGGGTCGACCCGGCCGAGATTGCCGACGTGATCGCCTTCCTCTGTTCGGACGCCGCCGCAGTTACCAGCGGCGCGGCCGTCCCGGTCTACGGCGAAGCGTAGGACCGTTCGTCGTCCAGATCGGTTTCTCAGCGCCAGTCCGGTCGGTGAGGGAGGAGGACGGCCGCGGCGACGGCCGGGACCATGATCGCGAAGATCACCAGCAGTTCGGGGTTCGATCCCAGCACGGCGAACAGTTCCCAGACGGACTCGTCGCCGGTGCGGACGCTCTCGACGACGTCCGGTTCGTTGTACCAGAAGATAGCCGCCGCGAACAACACGTAGAAGACGACCATCGTCACGCTCCGCGAGACCAGCCACAGCGCTTTCCGCCAGGTCGGTTTCTCGTGCCACGCCCGGTACCGGTCCGGGATCGCCCGCCAGTCGATCCGCTGTCCCCCAGACATGCCCGTGATACGTCACGAGACGGTATAACTGCTCCTGCGTGGTGCATGCGGATCGCTCGCCGCTGTCACCGACGGCGTCCGCAGTCGCTCAGCAACCGCCGGCCGCGTCCGCAGTCGCTCAGCAACCGCCGGCCGCGCCGGCGCCCGCACAGCTCGCCCCGGCAGCGCTCGCGCCCGCTGCTGCGGCCGCTGCACCGGTCACGACCGCGGTGTTTTGCTGTCGGCTGTAGTCGACGCACTCACCCCACGCGACCGGCGCGACGTGGTCGTCGATATCGTCTTCCTCCAGCATCGCTTCCTTGAACTCCGCGACGCCGAAGCCCGATTCGGCGACGACGCGGTCGGCGATGTCTTCGGTGACCGCGATCCGGCGACACTCCTCGGCCTCGAAGAGTTCGTCGCCGTCGAAGGTGAACTGCACGTCGTAGTGGCGGACGAACACGCCGTCGAACGCCGGTTCCATCGCCCGGACCGCCTCGGCCGCGAGTTCCCAGACCGTGTCGAGGTCGGGGTTCTCGACGTCTTCGCCCAGCGAGAAGCGGGCGATGGGGACGACGATCGGTTCCTCGTCGGGTCCTTCGTTGACCACGGCGACGCCGGTCACCGCGCAATCCTCGATGCCGTAGCTGGCTGGGTCGACGCGATTCTGCAGTGTTTCGTGGGCCTCGTCCTCGCGCGCTTCGAGGTCGACGCCTTCGTCCGTGTCGCCGTCGCCCAGCAGCCGTTCCAGTAGGGAGGGCATTGCAGTCGGTGCTGGTGTCGGCGGGTTTGTAACTCTTGCCTCGCTTCGGTGTGGTAGGGTGGTCGTGACTGCAAGCGATACTGCCTCTCCAGACGATATCGCGACTGTAGACGCCACTGCGACCGCACTCGATCCTCTCCGTTGAAAGCCCTCGCCCCGCTCGCTTCGAGTTGTCTCGATCGTAGACGCCACCGCAACCGCGACCGCACTCGATCCTCTGCGTTGAAAGCCCTCGCCCCGCTCGCTAGCTGTCGTGATAGCGACCGGAAACGTCACCGCAACCGCGAGTGAGCCTCTGCGTTGAAACCCCTCGCCCCGCTCGCGGCCGCTGCGCGGGATATCCGCGCTCTCCGCACCGCCCGCGCGGATACTGGCCCGCGCAGCGACTGAACTGCACGCGAGCGCGTCTCGCCCTTTCAGTCCGCCAGGACCGCACAGCACCGCGGCCGCACTGCACAGCACCGCAACCGCGCCGCGGACGGCCACGAGCCTCCCCAGCCGATTGCGTTGCTCGTCCCTGCGCTACTCATCCCTCGCACGAATCCGTCGCGCGCATGAAAGCGCGCGACAGCGCGCGCCGACCGCGATCGGGTGGTCGAAAGGCTGTTACCGCCGGACGAGGCGTCGAGACCCTAGCGCACCATGTACGGGTCGTCGTCGGGGAGGAACCGCCCGAGGTCGGCCTGTCGCCGGTAGTCCCGCGAGAGCAGGTCTTCGAGCGCGGCTATCAACGCCTGCTCGTCGTCGTCGGTCCACTGCGCGGGGTCTTTGACCGGGAGGACGAGCCAGCCGCTCCCGGAAATCTCGGTCGCGTGGAGTTCGTCCATATCGACATCGTCGGTCGGTTCCGAGGTCGCGACGGCGAAGACGTGCTCGGTCGCGCGTCGGCCGACCGGCAGGAGGACGTGGGCGGCGATGGCCCGCAACTCGGCGTCGAAAAACGCCTCCTGCTCGGCGTAGTCCGCCCGCGAGGGCACGCCCTCGGGGACGCAGAGGTGCAGATACGAGAAATAAGTCCTGTCGACGACGGGGGGCGAGCCCGCTTCCTCCAGGAGACCGCCGGCGACGAGCGCGCGCTGGAGGCGCTCGCTGGCGGCGAATTCGGTGAAGGGGTAGCCCGAGTCGGCGCCGCCGTGGACGCCGGGGTGGTCGCCGACGACGTGGAAGTGGGCGTTGGCGTCGCCGTACCCGGGTACAAACGGCTCACACGGCGGCGAGAACCCGAATGGGTTCGACTGCCGGGCGGTGACGTTTTTCACGTCCGTCCGGTCCGCGGCGACGAATAAAAACCTCGCTGATCGGCGCCGAACGACGGACGAGCGGTTCGCGCGACCACCTTCTGTTTCGGCGGTAAATCACAGGAACTGATATACCAGGGGGCGCTGCCTGCGACCGTATGCATCGGCAGTACGCAGCCGTGGGGGTTGCGCTTCTCCTCCTCCTGGGGGGATGCAGTACGCTGGGGGACGGTGGGGAGTCGACCGCGACACCCTCGACAGACGGCGTAGCGACACCGACCGACCCAGCGACACCGACCGACCCAGCGACCGCGGAATCGACACAGGGGCCCGCCGAGACGGCGATGGACACGCCCCAACCGACGACGGACGACACCACGGCCGATCCGGGGGGATCAGCCACGCCGTCACCGACGCCGACGGAGAGTGACCTCGCACCGGTGTCGGCGATGGAGTCGCTGCCGCCGGGCGTGAGCACCGACGGAATTACCGACGAGCAGGCGCTGTTCGCCGCCCACCGCGACGGCGTCACGTCGGCGGGGACGTCCTTCCGTGTCGACGTGCGAAACGCGACGGAAACCCTCGTCACCGTCGACCGCGTCAATGACACGACCGCACGCCGGATCGACCTCAGATCGCGGACCGGCGCGGGACTCAGTTACTACTTCGCCGACCCGGTCTACGCAACCTACAATCACACCGACGACTCCGTCGGATACGCTCGCGGCGACGTGCCGCTGGCCGGCGACGCCATCCTCATCGACATCGCCATCACGGGCCTGGGAACCAGCTGGCTCCGCGCGGTCGAGTGGGAGTCCGCCGGCGTCGAATCCGTCGCGGGCGAGCAGCGACTCGTCCTGAACGGCTCAGGCCTCGACCGAAGCGAAGCCCGCTCCGGCGGGACGCTGCTCCCGCCGCTGGTCGACGACGGCGACTCGATCCAGTCTGTCGACGCCCGGATGACCGTCACCGGCGACGGCCTGATCCGCCACGCGAACGTCACTGTCACCGGCGAGACCAACGGGACCGCCGCGCGGACGACGCTCGTTCTCTCGACCGAATCGTCCGCCGGCGACGTCTCGGAGCCGTCGTGGCTCGCCGACGCGCCGCGAGTCGAACTCGACGCCGACGCGGACGGTCGCCTGCTGGCCGTCGACCACACCGGCGGCCCCGCCGTCGACGCGGGGACCGAACTGTCGGTCACGGCCGACGGCGACCCGGTCGGGAACGTCACACTCCCGACGTCGGTCGAAACAGGCGACACGGTCTACGTCCACCGGACCGTCGGTGAGGGCCTCGCGGTGAGTGTCAACGACCGCCCGACCGTTCCCGATGGCGTGACGGCCTTCTCCGGCCAGGTACTGGTGACTGGCTCGCAGGGGCAGATCACGTTCCGTGCCGGCGTCGACCGGTCGGCGGAGTGACGCGGACGCCGTCGAACGAGTCGGGAAACGCTTTTCTCCCGGCGTTCGGTTGTGCCTCCAATGACTGCAGGGGCCGATATCCGGACGCCGACCGACGAGTCGCGAGGTGACCGGTCGTGACTCGCGAGGACGACATCGAGGACCTGCGCGAGCGCAAGGAGCAGGCCAGACTGGGCGGCGGACAGGACCGCATCGACGCCCAGCACGAGAAGGGGAAAAAGACCGCCCGCGAGCGGGTCGACTACTTCCTCGACGACGACACCTTCGTCGAGATCGACCAGTTGCGCGAGCACCGCTCGACCAACTTCGACATGGACGACAAGCGCGTCCCCGGCGACGGCGTCGTCACCGGCTACGGCGAGGTCGACGGCCGCACCGTCTTCGTCTTCGCCCACGACTTCACCGTCTTCGGCGGTTCGCTCGGCAAGGAGTTCGCCAACAAGGTCTGCAAGGTGATGGACAAGGCCATGGAGACCGGCGCGCCCATCGTCGGCCTCAACGACTCCGCCGGCGCGCGCATCCAGGAGGGTATCGACTCGCTCGCCGGCTACGCCGATATCTTCCACCGCAACCAGCTCGCATCGGGCGTCGTCCCGCAGATCTCCGCGATCATGGGCCCCTGCGCCGGCGGCGCGGTCTACTCCCCCGCTATCACCGATTTCATCTTCATGGTCGAGGAGACCAGCCACATGTTCATCACCGGCCCTGACGTCATCGAGACCGTCACGGGCGAAGAGGTCACCTTCGACGAACTCGGCGGCGCGAGCACCCACGCCACCGACTCCGGCGTCGCCCACTTCACCCCTGCCGCCGAGGAGGAAGCGCTCGACGACATCCGCTATCTCCTCTCGTATCTCCCCAACAACAACGCCGAGGACCCGCCCAGGGTCAAGCCGTGGGACGATCCCGACCGAAGCGACGAGAGCCTGCGCGACGTGGTGCCCCAGGCGCCGCAGAAGCCCTACGACATGCACGACGTCATCGACGGTGTCGTCGACGAGGGCTCCTTTTTCGAAGTCGCCGAGCGCTACGCGATGAACCTGCTGACTGGGTTCGCCCGCCTCGACGGCCACTCCGTGGGCGTCGTCGCCAACCAGCCCCGCGTCAACGCCGGCACGCTCGACATCGACTCCTCGCTCAAGGGATCTCGGTTCGTCCGTTTCTGCGACGCGTTCAACATCCCCATCCTCACGTTCGTCGACGTCCCCGGTTTCATGCCCGGCAAGGACCAGGAGAAAGGCGGGATCATCAAACACGGTGCGAAACTGCTCTACGCCTACTCCGAGGCGACGGTGCCGCTCATGACTGTCATCACGAGAAAAGCCTACGGCGGCGCCTACGACGTCATGGCCTCGAAGCACGTCGGCGCGGACGTCAACTACGCCTGGCCCACCGCCGAGATCGCGGTGATGGGGCCCGAGGGCGCCGTCAACATCCTCTACGACGACGAACTCGACGCGGCAGACCAGGTCGAAGAGAAGCGGCAGGAACTCATCGACGAGTACCGCGACGCCTTCGCCAACCCCTACACCGCCGCCGAGCGCGGCTTCGTCGACGACGTACTCGAACCGCCCGAGACGCGCGCGCGACTGAACGAGGACCTCGACACGCTGGCGGGGAAACGCAAGGACCACCCCGACCGGAAACACGGGAATATTCCGTTGTGAGAGGGCATCTACACGACTTTGCGGGACATGGGACGCGGCACCCAGAGCGGTCTTGGAGAGAATCAGTAGTACTCAACTAGCCGGTTTCGCCTGGAACTGAAGCGGGGACTGCATCGGAGTCAGAATCGGCGGCGAGGCGCCGTGGATCATCTCGGGGTGTTCGAGTGAGGACGTTTCACTCGAATCGGGGCCGACGGTGACGTTCGTCGTGTTGCCGGCGATGCCGTTTGCTTCGTACGACTCGCGAGGGGTTGTCTGTCGTGCGGTCCGGAACCAGCGACTGGTGTACTCCGCACGCGAGATACTGTCGTTGTAGAGCGCACGAACGTCGTCGTTCTCGACGACGAACGTACTCGTGTTCCCATCGACGATCGAATTGTTGAACTCGACGACCCGCATTCGTTCGGGGCGAGCGTAGTCTTCCTCTGCCTGCTCGATCGCGTTCCACGTACTCGAATACAGCACCGCGATCTCTCGCCAGACCGGTTCGACTATCTGGGGTTTCGATTTCGGTTCTGTGCCGTTGACGACGTTCCAGAAAGTTCCATTCGGGTCGACCCACACACCCATCAACTCGTAATTTCGGGTTGCGCGGTTTTCAGATAAGCTATAGTAGGTGTTTAGAAATGGGAAATACCGACGAGGTGTATCAATACCGTCATCAGCATCTGTTGGTGACGGTGTCGTAGTTGGGGTTGGAGTAGCTGTTTGAGTTGATGTCGGGGTGGGAGTTACTGTTGGAGTTGGTATCTCGGACGGTGTTTGTGTGGGTGACTGTGTCGATGTTGGTGTTGGTGATTGGGTCGGTGTTAGTGTGGCTGTCTGAGTTGCTGATGGAGTTGGCGCCGGTGTTGGAGTCCGCGTTGGAGTTGGTGTTGGTGATCTTATTCCTGTCAGTGGAGATGTTGTAGAAGTGGATGAGTCCACCCTTGTAGTTGACTCGGATGTTTGTTGGGTCTGTGTGTATCTAGAATCGTTGCCTGTCACTGTCTGTGTTTTCGCATCTGATTCTGTTCCACTAGGTGCATTTGATACATCTGTTCCATCCTCATTGTTTAACCTAGTACTGTCGTCAAATTGTTCATTATATATCACAAATCCACCTGATAACACTATCAACAGTACTAGGCCTATACTCAGAGCGGTCTTATATCCACGCGAATTTTGGGTATTTGAATACATCCTTTCCGAGTGTTATTTGAATCTATCCGATATTTGATCGCCTTGCGTCACAGCAGCTTCTCGACGCGAGAGGTCCTCGTTCCAGGTGGCTTCCCAGGCGCGTGCTCGGAGGTCCTTGTAGGCCGAGACCGAGATGGTGATGGCGGCGATGTCGCTGCTGTCCGGGATGATGCCGACCAGGATGGTGGTGCCGGTACCGCCGATATCGAAGGTGATCTCGTGGTCGCCGTCGTTGTCGACGAGCATGTACTCGCCCGGCGTGTGGCCGTACTGCCTGTCCTCACAGGAACCGCGCGGGCTCTGGTCGCCCATCGTACACCAGCCGGCGTCGTACTGGCTGTCGAGTGCGTAGCGGGGCAGTCCGTCGCCGCAGTTCCCAGTCGGGTCGGAGACACACGAGTCGCCCGTCTCCGAATTGGAGTCGCGCGGATCCGAGGTCTCTGTCGACTCGGTGGGTTCGACGGTGACGGTGGCGGTTGCGTTCGTGCGGCCGCCGTTACCATCGTTGACGCTGAGGATCACGTCGTACTCGGTTTCCGAGTCGACCGTGGGCACTGCCAGGCGGGCTCGGGACCCGGTTTCGTCGGTGAATTCCGCCGCACCCCCGTCTTCGACCCGCCAGTTGTAAGAGAGCGCGTCGCCGTCGGCGTCGCTGGCCTCGACGCTGAGTGTCACTGACTCGCCGCTGTCGACCGTGTGATCCTCGAGGCCGCTGACGGTGGGCGCATGATTCGGGTCGGCTTCGGAGACGGTGACGTTCTGGGTTGCGGCGCCGCGCCGACCGAGCCGGTCGACCACCTCGACGCGCAGGGTGCGGGTGCCGTTGTCGGCGAAGGACTGCGAAAGCGCGGGCGTTGCGCTCTCGCCGTCGAGGTCGGTCATCGCGACGCGGTCGTCGTCGACGAACCACAGCACTCTGGCGAGATTGACGTCGCCTGCACCGGCGCTCGCGCTGTAGGTGTGGGTCTCGTTGGTGAAGACGCTGTCAGGCCCAGACAGCCGTACCTCGGGTCCGTCCGGTTGGGACGTCTCGACGTACAGCGTGTCGGAACGCTGGGCGCCGTCGTCGTCGGTGACGGTCACGGTCACGTCGTAAGTGCCGGTCTGGCGCGCGACGAAGCGCGTCCGCGCACACGTCGGACACACCGGCCGAATGCGAGTCCCGTCGGGCGCCTCGATAGCCCATTCGTAGCTCGCGATGCTGCCGTCCGGATCGAACGATCCGGTGGCATCGAGAAACACCGTGCTGTTGGTCGGGACCGACTGGTCGAGGCCGGCCTCGGCCACCGGCGGGTCGTTCCCGTCAGCGTTCGACCGGTCGACACCGCCGATCCGGTCGGGCTGACCGCTCGCGATACTCGCCGTGCCGGCCGCGAGGACGACCAGCACGCACCATCCGACGATCAGGACCCGTTCGTTCCCCCCGCGCATCCAGTGCCACGAGATTGCCCACCCTTTACTGATAAATATTTGTGTTTTCCGAGCGTGACGGTGAGCGGGAACGATCGGTGCACGGGTTCGAGACCGCTATCGGATCCGGTCAAAAAGACAGCGGGCGGTCACTCGTCCCGGAGAAGCGCGTCGTCACCGTGGCGCTCGCGCAGTCGTCGCAGGTACGCCTGCTGTTCGCGGACCCGCGGCGTCGCCGTCTCGTAGGCATGGTCGAACCACTCGTCGACCTCCGGTTCGTACTCTTCGGCCGCTTCGATCAGGTCGGCGACTGTCTCGCGATTTGCCGCCTCAATCGCGTCGATTCGCTCGTCGTCGAGAATACCGCGATCGCGGAGGAACGTCTCCAGTCTGGGGATCGGGTCGCGCTCTCTCCAGCGGTCAACTTCCTCGTCAGTCCGGTAGACGCTCGGGTCGTCGGCCGTCGTGTGGGCTCCGAAGCGGTACATCACCGCCTCGATCAGGGTAGGCCGGAGTTCGCCCTCGCGCGGGTCGCGGGCCTTCGCGACGGCCTCGCGCGTGACCTGATACACCGCGAGCGGGTCCATCCCGTCGACCTGCACGCCCGCGAACCCGTAGGCGTCCGCTTTCTGCGCGATGGTCGCGCTCGCGGTCTGGCGCTCGCGGGGCACCGAGATGGCGTACTGGTTGTTGTTGCAGAAAAACAGGGCTGGCGCGTCGAAGACGCCGGCGAAGTTGAGCGCCTCGTGGAAGTCGCCCTCGCTCGTGGCGCCGTCACCGAAGTGACAGCAGACGGCCGTCTCCTTGCCTTGCAGGCGGGCGGCCAACGCCATCCCGGTCGCGTGGGGCAGGTGCGAGGCGATGGAGATGTTCAGGGGGAAGACGTGCTTGTCGGCCAGCCACGCATTGCCGATTTCGTGGCCCATCCAGTACAGCAGGTACTCGGGTTCGATCCCGCGGGCGACGACGGCGCCGTGCTCGCGGTACTGGTCGACGATCCAGTCGTCGTCGGCGAGGGCGTGGGTCGAGGCGACCTGCGCGGCCTCCTGTCCGGCGAGTGGCGGGTACGTCCCCATCCGACCCTGGCGCTGAAGACTCACCAGTCGCTCGTCGAGATGCCTGGACAGTTTCATCTCGGCGTAGATGGCGCGGAGTTCGTCGGCGTCGAGCGCGGGGACGGTCGCGCCCTCGCGGACCTGCCCGTCGGTGTCGAGGATCTGGACCCGATCGTCGGGTTCCCGCGAGAGGAGTGGGCGGGCGCTCACAACTGGGTCGTTAGACGCCCAGACGCGACGTAAGCGTTTCCACTGGATCGGTGGTGAGTCGCCAGTGCGTCTAATGCGAGCCAATCGCCGGTCCCGGAACCGATCGCACAACCGCGGGCGGTCCAGGTGGGGCGCGCATAATTGTGAACTACCCAACCCTACTGGCTCACCGCTGACGCGGTTCGCTCCTTGAGAAAGGGGACTTAGCGCCTGAAAACAATTAAAGGGAACCGCTCGGTACAGGGGGATATGTTCGACAAGGTTCTCGTCGCGAACCGCGGCGAGATCGCGGTGCGCGTGATGCGCGCCTGCGAGGAACTCGGCGTCGGGACGGTCGCTGTCTACAGCGAGGCGGACAAACACTCCGGACACGTCCGCTACGCCGACGAGGCCTACAACGTCGGCCCTGCCCGCGCCGCCGATTCCTACAACGACGGCGAAGCCGTCATCGAGGCCGCGAAGAAAGCCGACGCCGACGCCATCCACCCCGGCTACGGGTTCATGGCCGAGAACGCCGACTTCGCCGCCCGCGTCGAGGAGACCGACGGGATCACCTGGGTCGGCCCCTCCAGCGGCGCGATGGAGCGCCTCGGCGAGAAAACCCACGCCCGCCAGGTGATGCAGGATGCCGACGTGCCGATCGTCCCCGGCACGACCGAATCGATAGAAGAGCCCGAACAGGTCCGCGAGTTCGGCGAGGAACACGGCTTCCCCGTCCTCATCAAGGCCGAGGGCGGGGGCGGCGGGATGGGCCAGAAGGTCGTCCGCGGCCCCGACGAGGCCGAAGAGCAGTTAGAAACCGCCCAGCGCGAGGGCGAAGCGTACTTCTCGAACGCCTCCGTCTACCTCGAACGGTTTCTCGACAACGCCCGCCACGTCGAGGTGCAGATCCTCGCGGACAAACACGGCAACGTCCGCCACCTCGGCGAGCGCGACTGCTCGCTCCAGCGCCGCCAGCAGAAGGTCATCGAGGAAGGACCTTCCCCCGCGCTGAGCGACGATCTCAGGGAGCAGATCGCAGAGGCGGCCCGCAGAGGCGCCGACGCCGGCGACTACTACAACGCCGGCACCTTCGAGTTCCTCGTCGAGGACGAACAGCGCAACGACGACGGCCTGCTCGACGCCGACACCGACTTCTTCTTCCTCGAAGTCAACACCCGCATCCAGGTCGAACACACCGTCACGGAGGAACTCACGGACATCGACATCGTGAAGTGGCAGATCCGGGTCGCCGCCGGACAGAAACTCACCTTCGCACAGGACGACGTGGAGTTGGAGGGCCACGCGATGGAGTTCCGGATCAACGCCGAGAACGCCGCCGAGGAGTTCGCGCCCGCGACGGGTGGCGAGTTCGAGATCTACGACCCGCCGGGCGGCATCGGCGTCCGCGTCGACGACGCCCCCCGACAGGGCGACGACCTGGTCACCGACTACGACTCGATGATCGCGAAGCTCATCACCTGGGGCGAGGACCGCGACGAGTGCATCGCCCGCGGGAAGCGCGCCCTCGCCGACTACGAAATCCAGGGGTTCCCCACCATCATCCCCTTCCACCGGATGATGCTCACCGACGAGCCGTTCCTCGAGGGGCGACACACCACGAAGTACCTCGACGACGACCTCGACCCCGAGCGCATCGACGCCGCCCAGGAGCGGTGGGGGACCGAGCCCGAGTCCGACGGTGACGACGAGGACGAAGAGGTCGTCGAGCGCGAGTTCACGGTCGAGGTCAACGGCAAGCGCTTCCAGGTCGACCTCGAAGAACGGGGGGCGCCAGCGATCCCAGTCGGCGGCGACGGGCAGGGCCAGGGTCAGGCCCAGCGCCCCCAGCGCGGCGGGGGCGGCGACGACAGTGGTGGCGGCGGTGCCGCGGCCGAGGGCGAGGAAGTCGCCGCCGAGATGCAGGGCACTATCCTCGAAGTCAACGTCGGCGAGGGCGACGAGGTCGACGCCGGCGACGTCCTCTGCGTCCTCGAAGCCATGAAGATGGAAAACGACGTTGTCGCGCCGCGGGCCGGCACCGTCGCCCACGTCGGCATCAGCGAGGGCGAGTCCGTCGACATGGGCGATACGCTGTTCGTCCTCGACTAAATTTTTACTTCGGGGGGTTTCCTCGGCCGCTTCGCGGCCTGCGGGAACCCCCGCTCGCAAAAATTTAGCATAAAAAAGGCCGCGAGTCGCGCCGCCGGCGCGCTCGCGGTGAACCGCGCCTGCGGCGCGGATGCTTATGACCACTCGATCCACCCGTCACCCGACCGGCCGGCCTGCCTTTCCCCGAGTCGCGCGGCCGGCGCACTCGCGCCGGCACGCGCTCCCGGCCACCGCTCCGCACAGTCTCCGCTCCGCACAGTCTCCGCTCCGCACAGTCTCCGCTCCGCACAGTCTCCGCTCCGCATCGCAATTCGACCCGCTTCGCCCTCGATCTTCCGCGAGGCCAACGGTCATACGGCTCCCTGCGGATGGAGAGTGCATGGAGACACACACCGCCGTCCAGATCGGCTGTGGGAATCGCGGCCAGACCCACGCGCGAGCGCTCGCCGACAGCGACCGCTTCGATGTCGCGGCCGTCTGCGACCTCGACGAGGAACGCGCCCGCGACACCGCCGCCGAGTTCGACGTCCCCACTGTCTACACCGATCTCGACGAGGCGCTGACTACCGAGGACCCCACCCACGTCACGCTCGTCACGCCCGCGACGGTCCGCCGCGAAGTCATCGCCGACGTCCTCGCACACGAGCGCGACTCGCTCCTGTTCGAGAAACCGGTCGCGACCACCCACGAGGAAGTCGTCGAGATTGCCGACCTGGTCGCCGACCACGATTCGCGGGTCACGGTCTGTCACCAGCACGTCTACGGCGGGGAACTGCAGGCGCTGGGGGAGTGGATCGACGAGGGACGACCCGGTGACGTCGAGCGGCTGGTCGGCTCGACGAAGGGCGGCCTCTACGAGCACGGCACGCACTTCCTGCACAAGCTGAACTGGTTGCTCGACAGCGAACCCGAGCGGGTCCGCGCCCACGCCGAGTGGGGCGACCACCCCTTCGACGACTGGCACGCCGAGGTCGAACCGACCGACGCGCTCGTCGAACTCTCGTACCCGGACGGCGAGCGCGCGACCCTACACCTCGGTGCCGACGCGCCCGACGTGCCCGCACAGGCCGACACCTTCTGGCTGGAGTACCGCCTCGACGCGGTGGGGGCCGACGGCCACGGCCAGTTCGTCCTCGGGAGCCACGCGAGCGTCCGCGACGACGACGGGAGCGACCGCGTCGACGTCGAGGGGTTCGACCCCGACGGCCGCTCGACCGGGCGCCTCTACGCAGATCTGGCGGCGTGTCTCGCCGGCGAGCGCGACGACCACCCCTCGGACTTCGCGAGCGCGCTCGCCGTCCACCGGGTCGTGGAAGCGGTGTTGCGCTCCGCCGCGGAAGACCGCGCAGTCGACGTGGCAGAGATCGAGTGAGACTCCGGACGAGAACTCTCGCGCCGCGATCCCATATTGCCACGTGCCTCCCGAATACATTTACGTAGACAGCGTTTGTTCCGGGTATGGTTCGGTGGCGCCTCCTGGGATTCGGGACCGCTCTCGCGGCGTTCGTCTGGGGCGGGATGCAGGTAGCACAGGCGAACTTCGCGATTGGAGTCTTCTCGGTCGGCGCCGCCGTCTCGCTCGTCTATTCGATGCGGGTCGCGGCCGAAAACGAGGCCGTCGCCGGCGGGATCGCCTTCGTGGGTCTGCTACTGGTGGTCGGCGCCACCGCGGGCGCCGTCGGCGTCGTCGTGCCGTCGGACGACTCCGACCCGTCCGGTGCACAGACTCCGACTGTCGCCGAGCCACCGGATAGGGAACCCGACGGTCCGAGCGCGAACGACGCGGACGACGCGGACGACTCGGGGTATTCGGGTCCAGTCGGAGATTACGACTGCGATGATTTCTCGTCGCAGTCGGCGGCCCAGGAGGTCCACGAAGAGTCCGGCGGCGCCCACGGACTCGACGGCGACGGTGACGGCGAGGCGTGCGAACACCTCCCGTGAGTGCTCGCTCGGTGCGGGCCACTTACAACGCCGCCCGGAGTACGGCTATCCATGCAGAGGACGCGCGAGCAGGTGCTGGACGCGCTCGCCGACGGGCCGGTCTCGGGACCAGCGATCGCCGAAGACATCGGCGTCTCGCGGGCGGCGGTCTGGAAACACGTCGAAGCCCTCCGCGAGGCCGGCTTCGCGGTTGCGAGCGGCGACGACGGCTACACGCTGGAATCGGTCCCCGAGTTCGGCGGTCCCGCCGTCGAGTACGGTCTCGATGCCCCCTTCGATATCGAGTACCACGACGCGATCGGGAGCACGAACGCTCGCGCTCGCGAGTTGGCAGCCGAGGGCGCCGCGGACGTGGTCGTCCTCGCGGACGAGCAGACCGGCGGGCGAGGACGGCTCGACCGCGAGTGGGTCTCGCCGAGCGGCGGCGTCTGGCTGTCGGTCTGCTGTCGCCCCGCGGTGCCGGCCACCCACGCGCCCGCCTTCACGCTCGCGGCGGCCGTCGCGGTGACCCGCGCGGCCCGCGAGGCCGGCGTCGACGCGGGGATCAAGTGGCCCAACGACGTGGTGGTGCCCGCTGACCGCGCGGACGAAAATGGGGGTGGAGAGCGCAAACTCGCGGGGATCCTGACGGAGATGGAGGGCGAGGCCGACCGCGTCTCGTGGGTCGTCGTCGGGATCGGTGTGAACGCGAACGTCGATCCCGAGGATCTGCCCGGCGCGGCGAACCCGACGAGCTTGCGCGCCGAGGTCGGCGACGTCGACCGGCGGGCGTTCACGCAGCGCCTCCTCGAGGAGTTCCACGCGCTCGGCGATGATCTCGACGCGGTGATCCCGGCCTGGCGCGAGTACGCGACGACGCTCGGCCGCAGAGTCAGGGTCGACACGCCCGGCGGCGACGTCGTCGGCGAGGCCGTCGACGTGACGTTTCCGGGCGCGCTCGTCGTCGACACCGGGGACGAGCGCGTGACCGTCACAGCGGGAGACTGCGAGCACCTGCGACCGGTCGAGTGAGCGGGACCCGAGCGGGTCGCGGCTGCGACCGATTCAGCCGTCGACGCTCGCCTCGACGCTCTCGCCCTCGGTCGCGTCCGACGACTCATCGGGATCGACGTCGGTGTCACTGACGCGGACGGTGGTGACCGGGACCGGCGACCCCCGGACGACGCGCTCGGCGACGCTTCCGAGGAGCAGTCGGTCGATGCCGCCCCGACCGTGCGTGCCCATCACCACGAGGTCGATGGGTTCGTCGCGCGCGAACGCGACGATCTCGGTACTCGGCGTTCCCTCGACGGTGTGTGTCTCCAGCGCCACGTCGTCGTCCAGCAGTCGCTCGGCCTCGTCGAGAGCCGTCTCGCCCTCCGATTCGAGCACCTGTCGCACCCCGTCCCAGGACGTCTCCATCGGGAGCCCGGTGAAGCTCGTGGCGTCGATGACGTACAGCGCGTGGACCGTCGCGTCGTGGGCTCGCGCCAGCTCCCCCGCGTGTTCGATCACCCGCTCCGTCCCCGCCGAGCCGTCCGTCGGCAGCAGAATGTTGTCGTACAGCCCCATGTTGACATATCGCACGGCCAGCGATAAAGTCTCTCCGGGCGTCTGTGGGACACCCGCGGAGCACGGTCACCGACCGCCGAGATACACTTCCGCGATATCGTCGACGCTGGCGCGGCGGACGACGGCGCGGACGACGTCCTGCGCGCCGGCGAGGTTGTCCGTGTCGCCGTCGAGGACGAGCAGGTCGGCGTCTCGACCCTCGGCGATGAGACCGCAGTTCAGCCCCGCGATGTCGGCGCCGTTGACCGTCGCCATCCGGAGCACCTCGCGGGCGCTCACGTCGCCGACCTTCGTCGCGAACTCCATCTCGCGGAACATCGACGGGCTGTTCAGAAAGACGTTGTCGGTGCCGAGCGCGACGGTCGTCCGGTCGACGAGGTCGCCGATGGGCGGGAAACCGACGCCGGTCGTCAGGTTCGAGCGCGGGCAGACCACGACCGGGACCTCGCTGTCGGCGACGCGGTCGAGATGGAGGTCCGCCGCGTGGACCATGTGGACGAGGAAATCGGGATCGAGGTCGAGCGCGGGGTTGATGTCGCTGGCGTCGACCTCGCCGGCGTGGATGCCGAACAGTTTGCCCGCGCGGGCGGTCGCGTTGCGCTCGTAGGAGAAGTCGCCGTCGTTGGCGCCGCTGGCGCCGAAGCCGTCGCTCGCCTCCATCGCCGCGACCGTCTCGCGCCCCAGGAGCACCGAGCCGAGGTCGAGCCCGCGGATCGCGGCCTCGAAGGCCTCGACGCCCGCGACGCCGCCCTCGCGGAACTCGATGCAGGCGGCGGTGCCCGAGTCCTGCATGAATCGCAGCGACCGGGCCATCGCGTCGACTTTCTCCTCGCGCGAGGCCTGTCTGAGGAGGCGGTGTTTCAGCCCGTCGGGCGGGGCGACCAGTTCCTCGAGCGAGAGGCCGGCGCCGGCCTCCTTCGCGATGGAATCGCCGATGTGCGTGTGTGCGTTGACGAAGGCCGGGAGCACGATGGCGTCGCTGTGGGTGGGCCGTTCCTCGATCGCGGCGATTTCGCCGTCCTCGACGACGACACGACCCTCCACGGGGCGGAAGTCGCGCCCGACGAGGACCGTGCCGTCGAAGATAGTCGTCTCGGTCATCTCTGAGAGAGTTACCGGACGTTTGCGTCCGCATAATTATAGTGTGGGGGTTGAACGGTGGGCCCGACCGGACCGAACCCGGTGCGGGCAGCGGTCGCCCGCTCACTCGAACTCGTCGAGCGTGGCGTGGATACCGGGGCGGACGTCCCGCACGCGGGCGTCCTCGATGTCGAGGCCGAGTTCGCGGACGGCGGCGTCGCCGACCCGCTCGGCCGCCTCGGCGGGCGCGTAGACGCCGAGGCGCCACTGGTCGCGCTGGGCCGCCCGCAGGGCGGAGACGAGCGTCGACTGCTCGCTCAGCCGGCGGACTTCGCCGTTGACCAGCACGCGCGAACTCGACTCGGCCATCTCGGGGCGGCCCGGCACGTCCACAATGACGGCGTCCGGGTCGGCGTTGGCGGCGTCGGCGATCGACCGCTCGACCTCGGCGATCGCATCGGAATCGGCGTCGAGCAGGCCCTCGGGGACGGCCGCCATCTCCGCCCAGACCGCGCGCTTGTAGAGGTCTCGCCGGTCGAGTCGGTGGGCGAGCGCGGCGGTCGCCTCGCACTCGCGCAGCGCAACCCGGAGCCCGGCGTCGTCCATCCGGCGCAGTTCTTCCGCGGTGGTGTCAGTGTGGACGAGCAGGCGCTCGGTCGCCCGCCGGAGCATCGCCTTGGCGATGCGGGCGACGTGGTGGCTGTAGACGGTCGGGTTCATCAGCGCCCGCGCGAGCAGCAGGCTCTCGGCGGTCTGGACGTTCCCCTCGTCGAGGACGAGGTCCTCCTCGACGAACCGCAGCGAGCGGACGAGTCGCTCGACGTCGATGGTGCCGTATGGGACGCCGGTGTGGTGGGCATCGCGGACGAGGTAGTCCATCCGGTCGACGTCGAGTTCGCCCGAGACGACCTGCCCGAGTTCGCCCTCGCCGGCGACGAGGCCGGCGACGCGGTCGGGGTTCAGCCCGTGGTCGGTCAGGACACGCGCCACGGGGCCGGACCCGACGAGTTCGCCCACGTCGTCGTGGTACTTGCCCGTTCGACGATAGATGAGGTCCTCGACGTTGTGGCTGTAGGGGGCGTGGCCCACGTCGTGGAGGATGGCGGCGGCGCGGACCCGCTCGGCCTGCTGACCCTCGATCCCGAGATGCGAGAGCGCCTCGTCGGCGAGGTGGTAGACGCCCAGCGAGTGCTCGAAGCGGGTGTGGTTGGCGGAGGGGTAGACGTAGGTGACCGTGCCGAGCTGGGAGATCCGCCGGAGGCGCTGGACCGGCGGCGTGTCCAGTAGCGCCGCCGCGACGCCCTCGACCGCGATGTGGTCGTGGACGCTGTCCTTGATCGTCGTCATCAGCGGTGGCTTCGGCGCCTCACGGTTTCAACGTTCGCCCGACGGGAGGGCCGGCGACGCGTCCGGACGCCGCTATCCGAACGCGGCGAGGAGGTCGAGCAGTTCCTCTTCGGTGGCGTTGCCGGCGCGGACGGGGTCGCGGGGCTTGCGCCCCATCTCTTCGACGGTCTCGATGGCGCGGTCGGGGGCGTACCCGCGGTCGTGAGCGAGCCAGACGGCGAGCACCTGGCCGGTGCGACCGAGGCCGGTGAGACAGAGGACGACGACGCGCTCCTCGGCGGCGGCGGCGTCGTCGAGGAAGGGGAGTATCTCGCGGTCGAGCAGTCCGGGATCGACGAGACGGTGGTCGAGAATCGGGGCCGTACAGACCTGTTCGGGGCCGAAGACGTCGCGAAAGGTGTCGAACGCGCCGTCGGCGCAGTCGCGTTCGTCACCGCCGGCGCCGTCCCCGTGGTCACCGGGCAGCAGCGAGCAGACGCGGTCGACCTTCCGGGCGCGCATGAAACCGATCCAGTCCGCGAGGGCGTCGGTCTGGTCGGCGGCCGTGTGCCAGCCGGGACAGCACGCTCCGTAGACGTACTCCTCGTCCGGCGCCGCCGGAGCGAACCGGTGTGCGTTGCCGACCGGTTCTCCGTTCTGAATATCGGGCATCGCAGGTTGATCTGAACTTCCCCCGCTCACCCTTGAGTCTAGAGGTTCAATTCTCATGATTGACAACGGATCGATAGGCGTTCGGCGGGAAGTCGGCACGCGCTCGGTGAGCGTTCGGCGGGCGCTCGGCGAATGTTCGGCGGGCGCTTCGCGACCCCGATCCGGAGACAGCGAGCGGGCCGGCGTCCGGCACCACGGACGGCGATGCCACGACGCAAGGGTTTAGGCCGGACCTCCACCTACGCCGGGTATGGTGACGTTCCTCTCCGGCGGGACGGGGACGCCGAAGCTCCTGTCGGGCGCCGCCGAGGTTTTCGACCTCGACGAGACGACCGTCGTCGGCAACACCGGCGACGACGTCGAACTCGGCGGCCATCTCGTCTGTCCGGATCTCGATACCGTGCTCTACGAACGCGGCGGCTGGCTCGACACCGACACCTGGTGGGGAGTCGCCGGCGACACGACCGCGACCCACGACGAACTGCAGGCCCTCGGCGAGGCCGCAGGATTCGAGTCGGAGCCGCGCTATCTCCCCGACGACCGCCAGACCGCGGGCCGCGAAATCGCGCGCTGGCGCCGCTTCTCCGCCGTCGGCGAGTTCATGCTCATCGGTGACCGCGACCGCGCCGTCCATCTCACCCGGACGAGCCTCCTCGACGAGGGTCACACCCTCACCGACGCGACTCGCACGCTCGCCGACGCGTTCGACCTCACGGTGGACCTGATCCCGATGAGCGACGATCCCGTCGCGACCATCGTCCACACGGAATCCGGGCCGATGCACTTCCAGGAGTTCTGGGTCGGCCGCGGCGGCGAACCCGACATCGACTCGGTCGAGTTCCGCGGCGCCGCCGACGGCGACCCGAGCGACACCGCCCCAGCAGACGCCGCACCGACCGACGCGGTGCTAGACGCACTGGCCGATCCGGTCGTGATCGGCCCGTCGAACCCGATCACGAGCATCGGCCCGATGCTCGCGCTCGACGGTGTCCGCGAGGCGCTCGACTCGACCACCGTCGTCGCCGTCTCGCCGTTCGTCGAGGACACCGTCTTCTCCGGCCCCGCGGACGACCTTATGGTCGCCGAGGGGTACGAGCCCAGCACCGCCGGCGTCGCAGAGGCGTATCCCTTCGCCGACGCGTTCGTCCTCGACGACGCCGACGGCACTGAACTGGACCGGCCGGTCGTCCGGACCGATACCGAAATGAGCGACGAGGCCGACGCCGGCCGCGTCGCGGCGGCCGTCGCCGACGCGCTGGAGGGCGCGCGATGAGCGGGAGTGAAGACTCGCTGTTCACACCGCGGGTCGCCCTCGCCAGCCTGAGCGGGCGCTCCGACGCGGCGTGGGCGCGGGCTGCCAGCGAATACACCGGTGCGGCCTTCCTCGGCGGCATCGCGCTCGACGAGCCGACTCGCGCGGCCGCCCGCTCGCTGGTCGACCGCGAGCGCGAGGAGTTCCTGCCCGCCGACCCCCTCGAATTCGTCGACGACCAGCTCGCCGCGCTCGCCGATACTCCGATACGCCCGGCGTTCAACGTCCGCGCGAGTTCGCCCGGCCCGGTCAGGGAGGCCGCCGCGGTCTGTCGCGACCGCAACGCGATCGTCGAGATCAACGCCCACTGCCGCCAGGACGAGATGTGCGCCGCGGGCGCTGGCGAATCGCTGTTGCGCGAGCCCGACCGTCTCTGCGAGTACGTCCGCGCGGCCGCCGGGACCGACGCGACGGTGAGCCTCAAGTGCCGGACCGAACTCGACGGCGTCGACCTCCCCGCGGTCGCGGCGCGGGCGAGCGACGCGGGCGCGGACCTGATCCACGTCGACGCGATGGATTCGGAGGGCGTGGTCGCCGAGGTCGTCGCGGCGACCGACGCCGCCGTCGTCGCCAACAACGGCGTCCGCGACCGTGCGACGGTTCGGGAGTACCTCGCCTGCGGCGCCGACGCCGTCAGCGTCGGCCGCCCGAGCGACGACCCGCGGGTGCTCCGGCGGGTCCGCCGCGCGGTCGACGAGTGGTTCGACGGCGCCGAAGCGGATCGACGCGACGGCGCGGGCGCGGGACCGCGGAGCGGTGACGAGGACTGGGCCGAGACGACAGGGGGACCGAAGCCGTGAGGACGACCGCCGAGAACGCCGAACTCGCGCTCCTGCTGGAGGTGGCCGGCACCCCGAAACCCGGTAACGTCGACCGCCACCGCGAGTATCCCGATCTGCGGTTCGAGCACTTCCTCGCCGGCGCCGTGGGGGCGCGCGAGGGACTCGCGATGGCCGCCGACGGGGAGCCGCTGGGCGCCGCCTTCCTGCGAGCGGTGTCGGGGATGAGCCAGCAATCGGGCGGGAACACGCAGTTCGGCGCCCTGCTGTTGCAGGTGCCGCTGGTCGCCGCCGCGGGGGCTGGCGACGCCGGTGAAGCAGACGACGGCACCGAAGCGGGCGACGACGACCGCGAACTGACGCCCGAGGGTGCCACGGCGGCCGTCGAGGGGACGACCGTCGCCGACGCCGCGGACTTCTACCGGGCGTTCGAGGCCGTCGACGTGGCCGTCCCGGACCCGCCCGAGGGCCTCGAACCGCTGGACGTCCGCCGCGGGAGCGAGGCGATCTCCGAACTGGAATCGCGCGAGTTGACACTCGCCGACGTCATGGCGCAGTCGGCTCCGATCGACGGCGTCGCCCGCGAGTGGGTCGAGGGTTTCGAGCGGACCTTCGATGCGGCGCGGGCCATCGAGCACAGGGAGGGGCCGGTCACCGACCGCGCCGCCGCGGTCTTTCTCGACCTGCTCGCCGACGAGGTTGATACGTTCGTCGCGAAACGCCACGACCGCGAGACCGCCGAGCGGGTCCGCGAGCGCGCCGCCGCGGCACGCGAAGGGGAAGTCGATACCGAGACGCTGGCCGAGGAGTTCGTCGCCGAAGGGATCAATCCGGGGACGACCGCCGACATCGTCGCGGGGGCGCTGTTCGTCGCGCTCGAACGGGGGCTCGAAATATGAGCCGGGAGAACCCCGACGGCGGTGACAGCGAGGGGACGGCCGCCTGGCCCGTCGCGCTCCGTGGCGTCACCGAGTCCGTCGTGACGACGCGCGGGCCGAACGACCGCTGGAACGTCGCCGCGCTCGGGTTGCACGCTGGCGATCCGGTCACGGCTCGAACCTACGGCCGGACGCGCACGTTCCGGAACTTCACCGAGCGCGGCAGTGGCTACATCCAGTTCACGCGCGACCCCGTCGACTTCGTCGAGGCCGCACTGGCCGTTCGCGAGGTCGACGACCCGGTCCTCCCGAGCGCCGACGCCTGTGCCCGTGTGACCGTCGAGCGCCGTGAGACCACCACGGAGAACGGCACGCGGGTCGTCACGTGGGCGCTCGAACCCGTCGAGAGCAGCGTCGAGCGCGAGGCCGTCCCGACCACGAATCGGGGCTACGGCGCCGTCGTCGAAGCCACCGTCGCGGCCTCGCGGCTGGACGTGGCAGGCTACGACACTGCGGCGCTTCGCGAGCGACTGACCTACTTCGAGTCCGTCGTCGAGACCTGCGGCGGCGAGCGCGAGCGGCGGGCGTTCGACAGGCTGGACGACCTCGTCGACTGGCGGGCCTGAACGGCCGGCGTCGGTTCGAGTGCGGTGGTTCGAGCGGGAGAACGGTCGGTGTCGCTGTGGCGGGATGCGGACAGAAGGTATTTGGTCGCCGTGGCCCCGAACGCGAACATGGACCACGCCGACGCCGGGCAGACCTGCAGGCGGATCCTGGACGCCGTCGGGGAGGCCGTCATCGCCGACGACCGCTTCCTCGAGAACGTGCTCACCGGAGTCCTCGCCCAGGGCCACGTCCTCCTCGAAGACGTGCCCGGCACCGGGAAGACCCTCACCGCGCGCTCCTTTGCCAGTGCGCTCGGCCTCTCCTTCTCTCGCATCCAGTTCACCCCCGACCTCCTCCCCTCGGACATCACCGGCTCGAACGTCTACAACGAGGGCACCGGCGCCTTCGAGTTCGCCCCCGGCCCCGTCTTCTCGAACATCGTCCTCGCCGACGAGATCAATCGGGCGCCCCCGAAGACCCAGGCCGCCCTCCTCGAAGCGATGGGTGAGGGCCAGGTCACCGTCGACGGCGAGACCAACGCGTTGCCCGACCCCTTCTTCGTCATCGCCACGCAGAACCCCATCGAACAGGAGGGAACGTTCGGCCTCCCGGAGGCCCAGCGCGACCGCTTCGTGTTCAAACTCAGGATGGGGTATCCCGACTTCGCCTCCGAGCGCACGCTCATCGACCGCCGCGCCGACCGCCGGGCGAAATCGCCCAGCGTCGACCCCGTCGTCGACCCCGACACCGTCGCCGCGCTTCAGGAGGTGCCCGAGACCGTCTCGGTCGCCGGAAAGATCCGCGACTACATCGTCACGCTCGGGCGAGCCACCCGCGAGGACGACCGCGTCGACGTCGGCGTCTCACCCCGCGGCGTCCAGCGCCTGTTCGAGGCCGCCCGCGCCGCCGCCGTCATCTCCGGCCGGAACTACGTCGTCCCCGACGACGTCCACCGCGTCGTCTCCCCCACCTTCGCCCACCGGATCGTCCTCACCACCGAGGCCAGCGTCCGCGGCGCCACCGCCGAGGGCGTGCTCCAGGACGTCCTCGGCCGCGTCCAGGTCCCCGCCGTCGACCAGCGTCGGTGAGGTGAGAGTGGCGTTCTACTTGCGGAACGGAGTGTGGCTGGCGTGAGAGCGCCTACTGGACGGGCCGATCACACAGCCACTGCAGACAGCGTGAGAGCCTCAGACAGGACCGCTACGATCGCTACCGCCAACAGCCTGAAAGCCTCTGCAGCAACCGAGTGGACCGCCACCGCCAACAGCCTGAAAGCCCCGACGCGTTCGACTCGCGCGCCTCGCTGCGCGCTTCGCTCGTTTCACTCGCTGCAGTGCTTGCGTCGTCGTGCGTCGTCGAACGCGTCGCCCCTTTCATTCCCACCCGCATCGGCTGGTCAATCAGTCTGAATGGGTGGGAATGAAAGGGGCCGGTCGCTCGTCGCCGCCCCGACGACGCAAGCACTGGACCGAGCGGAGCGAGGGAAGCGCGCAGCGAGTCGCGGCGGTACGAGCGACCGGGGGCTTTCAGGCTGTTGGCTGTCGCGGTTCGAGTCGTTGCTGCGGGGGCTTTCACGCTGTATTCGATTGCGGCAGCCGGTCCAGCCGAGGCAGTCGGGCTGTTCGCGGTCCGATTGCGACGATAGCAGATCCACGAACACCCGTCGCTATCTCAAGGCGGCGACGAGGAGGAAGAGGCCGGCGACGACGGCGACCAGCGCGAAGGGGAGCGTCTCGGCGCTCGCCGCAGGAGCGGGCGCGTACTCGTAGACGAACAGGGCGCCGAACGCGCCGAGGACACCGACGCCGACGGATGCCCCGAGGTGGGCGCTCTCGGGCCCGCTCTCGCGGTCGTTGGGACCCGTCTCGCGGCGGAGCGTGGTGCCGTACTCGCCGGCGTCCCAGACGACGAAACCCGCGACGAGTCCGGCGAGGACGACCGGCGCGCCGACGCCGGCGCCTGCAGCGAACGCGGCCGCCAGGAAGACCCCGCCCGCGGCCAGCGCCGGCGCCGCGGTGTCCCGGGGCACCATCCCGATCGACGTGACGACGGTCAACAGCAGCGACAGCAGCGCGGTCAGGCCGACCATCAGCGCGGCGACGGCGAGGGTCACCGCCAGCGAGCCGTAGAAGTCGACGACTGCGGTCGACTGCCGGGTGAAATCCGTGGCGAACGACCCCGGCAGTCGGTCGGCGACGAACTCGAGGGCGAGGTCGAGCGCGGTACCGTGTGTCAGGGCGACGAGGACGACCACGCCCGCGCCGCCGACGAAGGGCATCAACTCGACCGCGACGTCGCCGGTGTCCGTCCGCGAGATCCGACGGAGCGACCACGAGAGGGAAAGCGCGACCAGCGACGCCGCGAGCGTGACGACGAGGACGGCCCGGAGGACCCCCGCGCCCGTCACCGCCGCGAGCAGGCCGTAGACCGGCGGAGTGAGCGGGCCTTCGAGCGCGGTCGGTTCGACCGCGAACTCGACCAGCGAGAACGGGAGGAGCGCCCCCATCACGAGGGCCGTCCGGTCGGCGCCCCTGCGGACCGACTCGGCGGCCGCCGCGAGATCGTCCTCGGAGTTCGTCGCGAGTTCGGCGATCGGGAGCGCGCCGACGGCCCGCTCGAGGGCAAGCGCCGTCGCGAACGCGAGCGCGCAGAAGACGAACAGGTGCGCGCGGCCGGGCGCCGGCGAGAGCAGGGCACCGAATCCGGCGTCGACACCGTCGAACAGCGGTTCGAGGACGGACGCCGACCCCTCCCCCTCGACGTGGCCGATCACCGTCGAGGCGAGCATGAGCGTGGCGACGACCAGCGGGACGACGAACGTCTTGACCGCGAGGCGCGCGTGGTCCCAGGCGGTGTCGGCCCGGAGGACGTTACCGACCGTCGAGAACGCGCCGACGAGCGCGACGGTACCACCGAACACGACCATCGTCGCGCTCGCGACCCGCAGTCCGCGCGACTGGACCATCGCCGGCTCGGTGACCGGGAAGAGCGCGGCGAGCAGTTGCAGGCTCGCGTAGCCCGTCGCGAGGACGAACCCGGTCCCGGCGAACAGCGCCAGCAGGCCCGCCGTCGCGTAGCCGAGGACGCGATATCGCTCTCGCTCGACGAGCCAGAGACTCGCCGCGAACACCAGCGCGTCCCCGAGCGCGACGACCAGCGACAGCCACGGCCCGACGCGAGTGACCAGCAGCGTCGCCGCCGCGAGCGTCCCGAACAGGACGACCGCGGCGCTGGCCCGCGTCGGCCCGTCCGTCTCCGTTGGCCCGTTCATCTCCGCTGACGTCTCGGCGGTGGGTGTCGGACCGCCTGCCGTCGAACCGCCCGCTGTCGGCTGTCGGTCCGCCGACCGGGGGCGCGTCGAATCGGGAGTGCGGTGTTGTCGAGACATGGTCACGAGAGGACGCTGGTCAGCGAGTTCGAGAGCGCGACGTCGAGCGATTCGGACTGGCGCCAGCGGACCGTCGAGACGCCGGCGGCCGAGAGCGCCGCGAGTCGACCGTCGCGCTCAAGCGCGGCGACGGTCCGACCCAGCGAGGCCCGGTCGGTCGCGTCCGGGCTGACGACCGTGACGGGGTACTCCCGCTGGGCCAGCGTCCGCGCGACTTCGACCGGCCAGTCGTCGAGCAGCGGCGTGAAAAAGACCACCTGCGCCGTCGGCGGGAACCCCGCGAGCAGTCGCCGCACCTGCTCGGTCCCGCCGTCGGCCGCCGGCCGCTCCGGACTCCCGGCCGTCTCCCCGCCGACATCGCCATCGCCGGCACCGTCACCACCGGCGCCATCGTCGGCACCGTCACCACCGGCGCCATCGCCGGCACCGCCGTCACCCTCTCCCTCACCCGCGGCCGTCCCCCCACTCATCGGGTCGGCTCGACCACCGGACGGCGATCCGGTCCAGTCGGTCGCCGAGTCGTACTCGTCGGCGGCGTCACGGACGGCGTCGAAGAGGAGGCGGGCCGTCCCGACCGCGTCGTCGGCCTCGCCGTCGACCCAGGGCAGGCCGCCGTCGCCGACCGGCACCTCCGCATCACCGTCGAGACCCAGCGCCGTCACACTGGTCACGACGTCCGCGCCGACGAGCGCCTCGTAGACCCGCTCGGCCGCGTAGGCACAGCGCTCGGTCGCCGTCGGGAGCCCCGGCTCGGGCGTGACGTGCCCGACCGCCCGCGCGTCGACGACGAGGACCGTCCTGACGGCGCGCTCCTCGCGGTAGGAGACGGTCGTCAGTTCGCCCGTCTTCGCGAAGCGGCGCCAGTGGATGCGGTTTTTCGGGTCGCCGGGGCGATAGGCCCGCGTCGACCGGAACTCCAGCCCCTCGCCGCCGCTGTCGGTCGGGTGCGTGCCGGCCCGCAGCAGCGTCGAGTGGCGGTCGGGCGTCTCCCGGACCGGATTGACCGCCGACAGCTCCGTCTCGCCGGCCGCCGCGACGCGCTCGGTGACCGTCTCCGCCCCGCTGAGCGGGCGCAGACGGACCAGCGGGTCCGCGAACGCGAACTCGCCGCGGCGGGCGACCACGTCGTAGGCGACGGTCGCCGACTCGCCCGGCCGAAGCGCGAGCGCGCGCCGCGGCGACCCCGAGACGACCGACAGTTCCTCTGGCACGCCGTCGACGACACGCAGGTCCGGCAGCGTCGCGTCGGACGTGTTCGTGACCGTCAGTTCGACCCGGACCCACTCGCCCGGCGCCGGCGTCGAGTGACCGAAGCGCCGCTCGACCGCCACTGCGGCCCCGTCGGGCGCGCTCGACAGCGACCCGTAGGCGACGTACGAGAGCGGCACCACCGTCGCCGCCAGGAGCAACGGTGAGGCAAAGAGCAAGCCGAGCGCGACGAGCGACCCGACCGCGACCGCCCCGATCCGCCACCGGTAGACGCGCTCGCGCGTCATCGCCGCTCACCCCGCCGTCCGTCCGCGGGTCCCGTCCCGCGGCCTCTGTCCGGTCGCGACTCGGTCGACGGCTGTGAGGGCGCCCCCGGTGGCTGGTTGGCGGACGGCCCTGGCTGCTGATTCGCGGCCGGCCCCGACGGCTGATTCGCGGGCGGCCCAGTCGGTTGCGCCGACGCCTGCGGTGAGGGCGCGGCGGGCCCCGATGGAGCGGCCCCAGGCGGGGCGCTACCCGGCGGAGCGGCCCCCGGAGGGGCGACCGCCTGCGACCCCTCCGGCGGCGCGCTCCGGCCGTCGAGCGCGTCGACGGCGCCGACCGTTCGGTCGAGGCGGCGACGGCGTTCGGCTTCCGGGTCGAGCCACAGACGGAGCCGCGACCCGAACGAGTGAATCGGCCCGTGGTCCCCGGAGAGAAAGGCCGCGGCGACGCGGTCGTCGGTCCAGGTGCCCGCCGCGACCGCGTCGGCCGCCCCGGGCGGCGCGTAGCCGCGGTAGCGGACGAGTCGGTCGGCCGCGAGGTCGGCGAGTCGGTCGCCGACCGCGGCCAGCGCCGCCGCGTCACCGGCGACGGCCCTGTCGACGGCCGCGTCGAGGTCTGCCGCCGTCGGCCGCGCCGTCTCCACGGTGACCGCTTCTGGCGGCGCGTCGAGCAACCGGTCGAACTCTCCCGCGGGGTCCCCGTCCACTCGACTCGCACGGTCGCTCCCCGCCGACCGCCAGGCGAACCGGACCACCACGATCCCGACCGTGACACAGCCGGCCAGCAGGAGTTTGCTCACCTCCACGTCCGACAGTGTCCGCACCAGCGTCGCCAGCGGCTCCGTCCCGGCCACCAGCCCCGGAGTCGTGACCGCGAGCACGCCCAGCAGCGTCGACGCGATGCCGACGGTTCCCAGCGCCGTGCGCAGGCGGTCGCTCACGACTCTCGCCCCCCGCCGTCCCGTCGGTCCGCGCCGTCCGCGACGGAGCCCCCACCCTCGTCGGCGTCCGCGACCGGCTCGTCGGCGCGCTCGCTCGCGGCCCGCTCGATCTGGTCGATGGCGTCGGCGGCCGCCGGGGCGGATTCGTCGGGCGAGCGCGGGCCGTACTCGACGGCCCGGAACTCGTCGCGGAGTCGCTCGACCGGGTCGGCGGGCAGGCCGTCCTCGGTGACCGCGTGGGTCGCGATCTGTCCCGGCGTCTTCGTGCCCGCCTCGCCCACCGAGACAGCCTCGAGAAAGCGGTCCCACGCCTCGCGGATCGGCGTCCGTGGCCCGGCCGCCCCGCCCTCACCGCCGCCGTTTGCACCCTCGTCGCCGGCACCGAGTATCGCGCCCGGCCCCGCCGACCGAACGCGAGCGACCGCGCCGGCGACCCACGCCCGGAGCGAGGCGAGCAACGCCGACCCCGAGCGCTCGCCGCGCAGGAACGCCGCCACCGCCGCGACCGCGGCGTCTATCGCCCGACCGACGCCGACGACCAGACCGACGAGCGCGCGGGCGGCCAGCCCCGGCAGGTTCCGGAGCGACACCGCCATCGACGCCGACAGCACGGCGAGCCACTGTCGGCGTCGCGAGACGACGACTGCGAGCGCGCCGAGCGCGAGCAACGCGGCGGTTGCCGCCCCGGCGGCGTTGACCAGCGGGTTCGTGACCGTCGTCCCCGCGCGCTGGCCGTCGGTCGCGACGGCGACCGACACCGACGATTCGAGCGGAAGGATCGTCGTCACGGTGCCGTTGACGTCGGTCTCGCCGACCACCTCGCCGCCGACGCGGACGGGGACGCCGGCGACCGGGTCGTCGCCGAGCGCCGCGGTTATCTCGACGGCCGTCCCGCCGACCGGCACCGGCCAAACGGGATCGACCGAGACGGTCAGCGGGTCGAGCACGAGCGTCCGGTTGCCCGCGATCGGATCCCGCGTCACCGCGAGCGTGACGTTCCCCGGCGTCGACGGGAGTCCGACGAGCGCCCGCCCGTTCGCGTCCGTCCGCCCGACGCGCTCGCCGTCGAGCGTCACGGTCGCGTTCCGGACCGGGACGTCCTCGACCGTCGCCGTCACGACCACCGTCGCGCCCGTCCGCACGTCCCCCGACACCGATATCGTCGCGTTCGTCTCGACGGCGAACGACTGCGTCTTGTTCTCCGCCGCGAACAGCGGTCCGCTCCGCTCTCCGTCCGCGGACCCCGCTGCAGCACCCGATCCGCCCGCGCTCGCGGCCGGCGCGAGCGCCCCGCCCCGGTCGTTCGCCGGGTCGTCGTCGACAGCCAGCGCGCCGGCGCCGGCGACGTCCGACCCGTAGGTCCGCCCCCCGCTGACCGAGACTGTGAACTCCGGAGCGTAGGGGACCGTCGCCGTAACGGTGCCGTCGCGGCCGGTCGTCCCGACGCGCTCGCCGTTGACCCGCACCGTCGCGCCGACGACCGGCTGGGCGCCCGCGACGATCGATATCTCGACCGTCGCCCCCGGCACCGCCGTCCGGTTGAGCGTGACGTTGTACGCCGAGACGAGACTCCCCTCGTCCGTCCCGTCCGGTGTCGTCGGTCCCCCCGGCGTCGTCGGTCCGCCCGGTGTCGTCGGCCCGCCCGGTGTCACCGGCTCCGAAGGCGTCGTCGGCCCGGTCGGCGTCGGCGGCGTCGGGCCGCCGGGCGTCGGCGACTCGGGCCCTGTCGGCGTGGTCGGTCCGGGCCCTGCGGGCGTCGGCGTCGGTCCGCCCGGGGTCGGTGATCCGGGCGATTCGACCGGCGAGAACGTCTCGTTCGGACTCCCCTCCTCCCGGGGCGCGTAGGTCCCGTCCTGGCCGCTCTCCTGAAACGCCGCCTGCTCCTGCTGGAGCCGCTCGCTCCCGGGCGTCGGGTCGAAACGCACCCAGCCCACGTCGGCGAAGTACACCTCGACCCAGGCGTGGGCGTTCATCGCCCGCACCCGGTAGGTGTTCGCGCCGACCGACTGCCCCGTCGAGTAGCCGACGACGTACCGCGCCGGCACGTCCTCGGCCCGGAGCATCGCCGCCATCGCCGTCGCGAAGTACTCGCAGTAACCCGCGTCCATCTCCCGGACGAACTGCGCCGCCACGTCGTCGCTCGCTGGTTCGGTGACGTTCAGCGTGTACTCTTTGGTCCGTTCGAGCCACTGCTCGACCGCCACCGCCGTCTCGTACGGCGAGTCCGCGCCCGCGGTCACGTTGCTCGTCACCGGCGAGAGCGCCGCCTCGGTGTCCGCGGGAAGGGCGGTGTAGCGCTCGGCCAGCTCGTCCGGGTAGTTCCGCCCGCTCGCCCGGAGTATCGAAGGGTCCCGCGGCGGCTTGCGGCTCACGCCGACGTAGCTCGTTCCCGCGCTCACGCGGTCCGACGCGCGGGCGAGCCCCCCGTCGATCAGCGACAGGTCGCCCGACTCCTCCAGCGCGGTCGGGCGCCACACGGTCGGCGCCGACATCGCCGACTGCATGAGTTCGACGCGATAGCGGACCTGTCGCCCGTCGATCGGCGAGCGGACGCTGCTCGTCCCCGACTGCGTCCAGCCGTCGCCCTCGTAGCTGTCGAACGCGCCCGTCCGCCAGTAACTAGATTCCTGGCTCCTGACCTCGAAGTGGACCGTCGCGTTCTGGGACCGGAACGCGTTGCCGTCGGTGCTCCCGATGGGCCCCCCGACCGACTGGCTCGACCCGACGTTGAGCGCGCCGAACCCGCTCGATCCGCCGGCGCCGGCACCGGCAGGCGCGTTTTCGCCCGCCAGCACTGGTATCAGCGACTCCGCCGGCGACGCGCCGCCCTCGCCGGCCAGCACGAACGGCACGAGCGCCGTCGCGAAGACGACGGCCGCGACGCAGGCAACGACGAGTACCACCGACCCGTACTCGCGCTCGCCGTCCGCGTCGGCGAGTTCGGAACCGTCCTGTGGGCCGGGCACGCTTACCCCCCGAGACCCGGCGGCGACGGTGTCGGCGACCCGGTCCCCTCGGCGTACTGCATTCGTCGGGCGAAGGGTGGCCGGAGACAAATACCTGTGGTTCGGTTCGACGGCCGCTTGATCCAGCGATCGAACCGGCGGGGGAAACCGATTTGTACCCCCGTCGCCGATGGGCGGGCATGATAGACGGATCGCAGTGTCCCGAGTGCGCCGGCCACGTCAGCACCGACGACGGCACCGCCTACTTCTGCGACGACTGCGGCGCCGAGTTCGACGCCGCCGACCTCTTTCTGCCCTGACGGCGCGGGCGCGGCCCGACAGAACTCGGAGACGCGCCGGGGACGCCTTTCGAAATCCTTTTTTCTCCCCTCCCCGGATTCCGAGTTGCGCCGCCTTAGCTCAGACTGGGAGAGCACTCGACTGAAGATCGAGCTGTCCCCCGTTCAAATCGGGGAGGCGGCATTTTCCTGCGACCGAAGGGAGCAGTGAAAATGCTCCCGAGCGGCATCCGTTCTCCGGACGATTTCCGTTCGATCCGACAGTCTCGTCACCGAACGGCGTCCAGCGCGTGGCGGAGCCGCCAGGTGTCCTCCCGTGGGTCGAGCCGGTGCGGTTCGGCACCCCGCTCGGTGAGGATCCCAGCGTGGTACAGCATCGCCTTGAGCTGGAAGACCGTCGGCGAGTGAAAGACCGACCCGTCCTCGAGTTCGTCCGGTCGGAGGTCGCCGTCGCGGTCGAGGACGCGGGACCGAACGTCGTCAGTGCTGCGGACGAACAGTTCGACGGAGAACGTCGGGTGCTGAACGTGCAACCACTCGACCAGGTCCACGAGCGAGGGGGCGGTGATCCCGTCGTCGTGCATCGTCTGCAACTCCTCGACGATCAGTTGCGTGGCGGGATACGCCCAGACGACGCGGCGAGTGAGCAGCCCCCACTCCGGCGCGAGTTCACAGAATCGCTTCCGTGACCCCTGCCACGCCTCGAACTCGTCGAGCGCGGCGTCGACGGATCCGTACCGATCGAGCGCGAACCGGACGACTTCCTCGCCGAGGGACGTCAGGGCGACGCGGTCGGGACGCTCGTCGACGAGGCCGAGAAACGCCGCACCGGTCAGTGCGCTGTCGACGGCCCCGACGACGCGGTCGGCGAGCACAGTCTCGGTCTCGTCGGGGTGGGCCAGCGCGAGCGGGTAACCGAGGTAGTTCTTCGGGTGATTGAGGCCGAAGGACTTGCCGGCGACGCCCTGTGCGGTCGCCTGAAAGCGGATCGCACTCGCGTCGTCCGAGGTGTGGTTCCCGACGACGCGGGGCACTTCGAGCGGGTCGATAGCACCGTCGGTGTCGACGGCGAGCACGCCGACGTTGAGTTCGCGGGCGAGAGTGCGGACAGACTGGGACACCGCCGGAGCGGGCGCGGCGACGAAGGTCGCGTTGGCGTCGTGGAGGCGGTCGTAGGCCTGGAGGACGCCACGTTCGACGTCGACGGCGTCGCGGTCGGTGTAGCCTTTCGCCTCGACGGCGACCAGCGGCGGTCGGTCGCCGAAGCGCTCGACCGCGAGGAAGTCAGCGTCGAGATGGCGGACGCCGACGAGGTCCGGATAACCGGACCCGAGACGGACGTGGTTGAACGGCGCGAGCGTCTCGCGCACGTCGGCGGGGACGGGTCGATCGGGTATCCACTCGTCCATCGCGAACTGCGTGTCGACGACGGCGTAGGCGTCCGACGCGTCGTCGTCCGGGAAGAGGCGGCGCTTGGCGTGCGCGAGAACCTGCGGTTCCGTCAGCGCCGCACTCGCCATACAGCTGGATCCGGCGGGCCCCACATGAAGATTCCGTGCGATCACGCGGTCGCCGGGGCCGGCGTCGTCGCTTCCGCGAACCTGGATCCCTGATCGCACGGCGTCAGCGAGTCGCACGCCGGCCGAAGACGAACACGAGCAGCGCCATCAGGACGATGCCGGCGCCCGTTTCGAGCATCGTGAGGAACTTCCCGGCGCCGACGGGCGCGTACAGCCCGAAGGTCATCGTCGTGAACGTGAGCGTGCTGAAGTAGAGGCTGTCGGCCAGCGTCGTCGCCAGCCCGGCCGGGTCGGCGAGCGACGGGTAGGTCATGAGTCGCCCGGTCGCCGCGTTCCGCAACAGCCCCAGCGGATACAGCAGCGCGGACCCGACGATGACCGCCGCGGCGACCGAGAGGACGCGGAACGGACTCTCGCCGTACAGCACGACGGCCCGCGAGACGCGCGCACGGAGCCAGCGGCTCCAGTTGCCCTCCCGATGGTGTTCCTCGGTGTGGATGTCCTGCCGGCGAACGAAGTAACGACTCTGGGGCGCGAGCAACGCGTTTTCGGCACAGAGCGCCTCGAGTTCCTGGTAGGTCCCCTCGGCTTTCGTCAGCGGGTCGACGTCGCTGCCCGCGACAGTCCCGCTCGCGTTGCCGCCGTCGGAGCGAGCCTGTCCGTCGGCGACGGCCGCGCCGTCCGCGCCGTCCTCCCGCGGCCACTGGCTCGCGTCGACGTCGCTGTTGGGGTCGTAGACACACCACTCGTCGAGGTCGGTCCCCTCGTTCGCCCGGGCCTCGCTGAACACCGCCCCGTAGCTCCGGGTCGCGGTGAGCGTCGCGTCGAACAGGTCCGCGCGGGCGAGAAACGCTCCTTCGAGGTTCGCGCCGTGCAGCGACGCGCCACGGAGGATGGCGTCGCTGCAGTCGGCCGCCCGCAGGTCCGCCCCCGCGAGGTCGGCCCCGCCGAGGTGGACGTCGTTCAGTTCCGCCTCCCAGCAGTTCGCGCCCGAGAGAACAGCGCCGCGGAGGTCAGCGTCGACCAGCGTGACGTCGAGGAGCGCGGCGTCGGTCAGGTCGCCGTTCCGGAGCGTCACCTCGGCCATGTCGGCGTCCCTGAGCGAGACGCCGGTCAGGTCCAGCCCGTCCGGGAACGACGTCCCCCTGACGTCGGCGCCGTCGAGGAGTTCTCGCGGTCCGGTTCCACCGTTCAGGTCACGGACCGCCGCCGGTGCGCGGGTCGCCCGGAGCGCGTCGGTCGGCTTGGTCTCGTCGTCCTCGGCCGCTTCGTGCCAGACACATCGCTCGGCGTCGTCCCACGTCTCCCGGTAACAGCAACTCTCGTGTCCTGTCTCGCCGGTGTACGTGTACCCACACCGGTCGGATGGGACCACCATACCCGGACCCGACGCGCCAGGTCAGTAACTCTTTGGCCCGACGCACCCGAGAGGTCAGCGAGCAAAGAACGGCCACGTGACCGGCGGTGGAGCGGTCGCGTGACCGGCGGTGGGCCGACCGGGCGCGTCGATCAGTCGGCCGTTCCCGCGCCGGAGACGAGCGGGGAGACGCGCTCGTCGTCGCCGAGCGCGTCGTGGACGTCCTCGGCGGCGACGGCGAGTCGGAAGCCGGGGCGGCCCTTGCCGCTGGGAGAGGTGTCGTCGCGGGAGCCGTCGAGGAAGCCGTCGGCGTCGAGTTCGTTGAGCGCGCGGGCCACCTCCGCCTCGGTCAGCGTGCCGAGGACGTCGCCCTCGACGGACGCGAGCGCGTCGGAACAGTGGGCGCGCACCTCGCCCGCGTGAGCGGGCGTTCGGTCCTCGCCGTCGAGTTCGACGGCGCCGAGCAAGACGACGCGATGAGTCAGGTCCAGTCCGTCGAAGTCGGGGGCTTCGCTCATGCCCCTCTCTTGTACGGAGGGTGGAATAACGATTGTGCCACACCGACGAAAGCGGAGACAGTTTCCGAGAGTGGTGCGGGGAGAAGCTGACCCGCCACGAGCACCACCCAGTCAGTTCAGCGTCTCGACTTCGTCGGTCAGGTCGTCGGGCGCGTCGACCGGCCCGTTGACGAACAGGCCGTGGCCGATGAACGCGACGGCGACGAGCGCGAACACCGGGACCGTCACCGACAGCCCCAGATCGGTGAACGTGCCGAGACCGGCCCCCGCGGCCATGCTCGAGACGATCCCGAACAGGACCAGGTCGTAGTATTGCCAGGTGTATGCCATGTTTCGCGCTTCGCGGTCGAGCGATAAAAGTCCCGGGGCCGACACCGACGGTCGGCCGAGCGGCGGTCACCCCTCGACGGACTCCGATTCCAGCGGCGTCTCGCTGCGGTAGACAATCTCCATCGGCAGCCCCTTCGGGTCCGTCTCGGGCTCGGGCGGGAGCGAGCGCAACTCGCCGTCGCCGGGGCGGGCGGTGTAGGCCAGCACCGTGGCGTCGAGCACGTCGTCGACGCCGACTTCGTGGCCGCCGGTCGACTCGGCGGCAGCCTGCACCGCCGGCGGCGCGTCGCGGTCGTAGCCCGCCAGCGTCCGCATCCGCTCGGCGTAGCCCGAGGCGTACCGCTTCGAATATTCGAGCGGTTCGCCCGCGAACGCGCGGAAGCAGACCTCCGGGTGAGATTCCGCGAAGGCCATCCGTGCCTCGGGGACGTTCTGGAGGAGTTCGTCGACGGCGGCGATGCCGTCGCTGATGGCGAAGGCCTGCTTCGAGAGCCCGCGTCCCGCCTTGCGCTCGTTGACGCGCTGGGCCGCGGGATACCGGCGCTTGCGCGTCGCCTCGCGGACCGGCGGCGTGAACACCGACGCGCTGCGCGACCCGAGCACGTCGCGGGCGAGCGCGTCGCACTCCCGGCCCTCCTCGCCCTGTTCGCGCAACCCGATGGGGACGTCGACGAGGACGCGTTCGGCCCGGTCCTCGTAGCGAACCCACAGATCCCCGATTTCGTCGAACACGTCGGCGCCGTCGAACCCCGTCCGGTCGAACGCGACCGCCAGCCAGGACCCCCCGGCCCAGTCCACCCCGACGTACAGCGACCCGTCTGTCTCGCTCATCCCCTCTCCTTACGTGTCGCCCGACAAAAATCCCCGGCCACGCTCCCGACTCGCTGGCCGACTATCCGCCCGACCGAGTGGCCCCCGCCCGTCGAACGACCCCGATATCGACCCTCGGGGGGTCGTGGTAACGTTTCCCTCGGAAGTGTTATACATCAGCCACCGTTCCCTACAGAGGCTATGGCAGAAGGCGAAGTCGATTTCTTCAACGACACTGGCGGCTACGGATTCATCACGACTGAGGACGAGGACGACGACGTGTTCTTCCACATGGAAGACGTGGGCGGCCCGGACCTCGAAGAAGGACAGGCTGTGGAGTTCGACATCGAGCAGGCCCCGAAGGGTCCGCGCGCGACGAACCTCACGCGACAGTAACTCGCGGTTAGTGCGGTTCTGACCCCGTTTTTCTCTCGAAACTCGTTCGATAGCAACAGCGACCGCGGCGTCATACGGTCGGTTGTAACGATGTATCGGTGATTCGCCGGGCGGCCCGGCGAATCCCGGAAATGACTTACAACCGACCGTATCAGTCCTGCGGGTCGACGTCGTTCAGTCGCGCCATCTCGTCGTCCGAGAGGGCCAACTGTGAGGCGGCGACGTTCGATTCGAGGTGGTCGACGCTGGAGGTTCCCGGGATCGGGAGGGTCACGTCGGAGTGGGCGAGGATCCACGCGAGCGCGACCTGCCGGCGGCTGGCGTCGTGAGCCTCGGCGACGTCGTCGAGGACGCCAGCGACGCCGTCGTCGTCGACGGTGTAGAACGGCCCATAGGGAATGAACCCGACGTCGTACTCCTCACAGGCGGCCAGGACGTCCTCGTGGTCGCGGAAGCCGACGTTGTACTGGTTTTGCACTGTGGCGATGTCGACGACCTCGCGGGCGATCTCGAGTTGCTCGACGGAGACGTTCGAGAGCCCGACGTGGCGGATCTGCCCCTCGTCTTTCATCTCGGCGAAGGCGTGGACCGACTCTTCGAAGTCCGTGTCTGGGTCGGGGCGGTGGAACTGGTAGAGGTCGATGGTGTCTGTCCGGAGGCGGTCGAGGCTACAGAGGACCTGGTTGTGGAGAAAGCCCGGGTCGCCGTGGCGGGGCCACTCGCCCTCGCGGTGGCGCAACAGGCCGGCCTTCGATGCGACGAACGCGTCGTCGCCGTCGAGTTCCTCGCCGAGCAGACGCTCGCTGACGCCCGGGCCGTAGGAGTCTGCGGTATCGATGAAGTCGACGCCGAGATCGACCGCCCGGCGGATGACCCGCTTCGCTTCGGCCTCGTCGTCGGGCCGGCCGATGATGTTCTCACCCGTGAGTCGCATCGCGCCGAAACCCAGCCGGTGGACGGTGCGCTCGCCGCCGATGTCGAACGTGTCGCTCTCGTTAGATATGTCGTCGGTCATACCGGTTCGGAGTGGGGCCGCCAGCCACAAATCGCTGCGGGTCGCGGAAGGGCAGTCGGGCCGACTGCGCCGGTCCTCGGGGTCGGATCGGGGCCGTTCGCGGGTTGCCATCGGACGATTTACAGTCGTGGACTGACATCGATCCCGCGATGGAGTGTCAGAATTGCGGAACAGTGCTGTCGGCCGACGCAACGCAGTGCCCGGACTGTGGGGCGGACGCTCCCGCGCCGGACCCGGCGAGTGAAGGAACGGCGGACGGTGACGGGAAGGCGGGCGCACCGGCGGACCGACAGCGAGGTCGAGATGGGCACCAGCAGGGACGACCTCGAGGCCAGCCAGGGCAGACCCAGGGCGAAACGGACCGACAGCAGGGGCAATCTCAACGGCGGCAACCGACGTCACAGCAGTCGCAACCGGGACAGCGATCACGGCAATCGCCACAGCAGCCACAGCGATCGCGGCAACCGCGACAGCAACCGAACCAACCACAGCAACCGCGACAGCAATCACAGCACGCCCGACAGCAGCCACAGCAAGCCCGGCAGCGAGGGCAGCGGGTGCGACAGCCCCAGTCAGACGACCGTCTGGGCGGTCACGCGGACGGACGGGCGCCCCCGGCCGGGCAGGCGAGCGGGTCGTCGATCGGCCAGTTGCTCGACACGTGGGGCGTCACGCGCATCGGCGCCATCGGCGGTGGCCTCCTGGCGGGCTACAGCGTCACGCAACCGTGGGTCGAAGCAGAAGTCAGCGGTCTGAGCGCGGACGCGATGGCGACGCTGTTCGGTCCAGTCGTCGCCATCGCCGCGGTGGTCGCGATTCTCGCTGCGATGGCGAACTGGGGGCGGAGCTGGGGCTGGCTGTCGATGATCCTCACTGGGCTCGGAGGGATCGCAGTCGCCGGCACCGGCGCGTTCGCGCAGACGTACCTCTCGGAGACGACGACGCTCAACACGGTCGAAGTCGACGGGCAGGATGTCCCGGTGGCGGCCGTCGAGCCCGGCGGCGGCGTCGAACTGGCGATACTCGCCGGTGCCGTCGTGGCCGTCGCCGCCCTCGCCGGCATCGTGGGCGCCCTCGTGAATCGGTGACCGCCGGTATCGCGACGCCGGTGACCCCCCGACGAGGGGTTTAAGCGTCGAGCGGCGCACGGTCGCACCATGATCGAACTCCACGCCCTCTTCGTCGTCGTGCTGGTGGGCTCGGAGGCGTTTTTCACCTGGCTGGCCGTTCTGAACGTCCGGCACGGGGCGCAAGCGGTCGAGCGGGAGACCGAGTGGTTCGACGAGCAACTCGACGTCGAGGACACCGACGAACTGCTCGACTACCAGCGCGCGACCACCGGCGCCGCGCAACTGGAGACGTGGGTCGGCCTCGCGCTCATCCTGCTCGTCCTCTACTCCGGGCTGTTCGCCGACGCCGTGGGAGCCGTCGAATCGCTCGGCCTCAGGACCGCGGCGACGGGCGTCGTCTTCTTCCTCGGTGTCGTCGCCGCCCTCCAGATCTCGTCGATTCCCTTCGATCTCTTCGACACCTTCGTCGTCGAGGAAATCTTCGAGTTCAACGAGCAGACGCCGCGGCTGTGGCTGCGGGACCTGGTCGTCGGTCTCGCGATATCGCTGGTCTTCGCCGGCGTGCTCGCCGGCGGGGTCATGCTCGCCGTCGTCACCTTCCCGGACCTGTGGTGGGTCGCCGCCTGGGGGCTGTACATCGCCTTCTCGCTCGTCATGCTGGTGGTGTACCCACGGGTCATCGCCCCGCTGTTCAACGACTTCGACCCGGTCGAGGAGGGCGACCTGCACGACGCCGTCACCGAGGTGTTCGACCGCGCGGGCTTCTCGTGTTCGGGCATCTACGTCATGGACGCCAGCCGGCGCTCCTCGCACTCGAACGCCTACTTCGTCGGCTTCGGCTCGACCAAGCGCGTCGTCCTCTTCGACACGCTCGTCGACCAGATGGAGCGCGCGGAGATCCAGAGCGTCCTCGCCCACGAACTCGCCCACTGGAAACGGGGCCACATCTGGAAGCAGTTCGGCGCCTCGACGCTCCGGATGGGCGCGTTCTTCTTCCTCGCCGGCCTGCTCGTCGACGGCCCGTGGCTCTACGACCTGTTCGGGCTCGCGACGGGCGCCGGCAAGCCGGTCTACGCCGGCCTGTTCCTCGCCGGGCTGGTCCTCTACCCGCTGAACCGCCTGACTGGGCCGCTGTCGAACCGGCTGTCGCTGGCCCACGAGCGCGAGGCCGACGACTTCGCCGTCGACGTGATGGGCGACGGCGAGCCGATGGTCTCGGCGCTGGGCCGTCTCGCCAGCGAGAACCTCTCGAACCCCTTCCCCCATCCGCTCTACGAGACGTTCCACTACGACCACCCGCCGATCCCCGACCGCATCCGGCGGATCCGTCGCAGCGAGGGGGAGTCGGCGAGCGAGACGGCCGGCGCGACCGCGGACTGAGATCGGGTGCGACCGCAGACTGCTCCGACTCGTGCGGACTGGGAGGGGCGACCGTCCCACACTGGCCCGTGTAGCGAAGTGTAATTTTATTGTCCGAGACCGAGAAGGGCGGGGAGATGCTACGGTGCCCGAACTGCAACAGTCCCGTGCGAGAGTCCGACGACGCCTGTCGGTCGTGTGGCCAGCCGCTGTTCCAGGGCTCCGAAACGGGAGACCGGTCGGGCGGGGTGGAGCCGACCGACGGACCGCGGTGTCCGAGCTGTAGCGCTCTCGTCAGCGAGGGTGACAGCGTCTGTCGCGTCTGCGGACAGGCGCTCGGCGGGAAAAGGGAGACTGCCGACCGGCCACAGCGGGTCCAACGAGACCGAGAGCCTGAGGGCCAGACGGAGAGCCCCTCGCCGGGCCAGCGCGACCGGCCGGGGCAAGCGAACGACGGACCGCGACGGGCGGAAGCGAACGACGGACCGCGACGGGCGGAAGCGAACGACGGACCGGGACGCAGGGGCGGCGACCGGAACGCGCGACGGGCACGCGAGGACTCGACGGCCGTCCCGGACGGGCACGTGATCTGTCGGCTCTGTGGCGAACCCTTCGACGCGAGCGCGCGCGGAGGGTGGTGTACGAACCCCGCGTGTGGCGACTGGCACGCGGTCGGCGCGGACGGTGCCTCCCTGGAGTCGACGAACGAGAGCGAGACTCCAGCGCAGACTGAGTCCGGTCGTGAGTCGAGCAGTGGGCAGGCGAGCGGTCGCTCACGAGCGGCCGCGGCCGGACCGAACGGCGCCGACGGCCTCGCCGAAACGGACGGCGCCGACGACCTCGCCGGAACGGACGAGACGGTCAGCTGCCAGGTGTGCGGCGAGCGGTTCCGCCTCGACGCCGCCGGCGGGTGGTGTACCAACCCCTCGTGTGGCGAGTGGCGAGTTCCCGACGGGAAACCCAGAGACGAGGTCGACATCCCGGCGATCCAGGGGGACGAAAAAGCAGACCCGCTGGCTCAGGGAACCGAGTCCGGCCCCGAGTCCAACCCAGACGAGCGAGGCGAGCGAGACGCCGAACGAGCAGCGAGCGACGACGAACGGACAGGATCCGGGACCGCCGAGACTGACGAACACACCGAAGCCGAGACGCCGACCGAGGCGACTCCCCGACCGGCAGACGACGACTCCGCCCGGTCAGTAGGCGACGATCCGGACCAGACGGCCGACGACCCGGACCAGACGGCCGACGAGGGCGACGACGGGCCGACGGCCGGGACAGCGGAGCAGGCGACCGACGGAGAGCGCGACCGAGGAGAGTCACCACCGCAGCCCGAGGGGTACCAGCCCGGCGACTCCGTGCGGTGTCACATCTGCGACAGGGAGTTCGATCCGACGGTCGCCGGTGGGTGGTGTACCAGCACCTCGTGTGGCGAATGGCGGGTCCCCGGCGGCGCGCCGAGGAGTGCCGTCGAGTTGCCGGCCGAAAGCGGGAGCGATGGGCAGGAGCGACCAGCGGGTGCCGACGCCGACCGGGCCAACGCCGACCGGGCCGACACCGACCCCGAGGACGACACTGCGAGAGCGGCCGAGAACGGGTCCGCGGACGGAGATGCGTCGACGAACGAGCCGCCGGAAGCGGTCAGGGAGTTCGTCGCGGGCTGTCCAGCCGTCGACGCGGTCGACGTCGTCGACGACGGGGACTCCGTCCACGTCTACACCGGGCGCGTTCAGTCCCGGCGAAGCGCGATACTGGCGCTGTCGCCGGATGCCGACTCGGAGGCGTGCCGGGAAGCGTTCGAATCGTCGCTCCGGACGTGGCGGGGGATCGACAAGAACCCGCACGTCGCGACGGTCGTCGCGAACGGGGACGACCCCCGCCCGTGGGTCGCTGTCGCCGCCGACACCGGGCCGCTCGCGACGGTCGTCGACGACGTCGACCGCGACGAACGGATCGACGTCGTTCGCGACATCGCGGAAGGGCTCCGCACCGCGAGCATGTACAACGTCGTCCACGCCGGTATCGACCCGCAAACCGTCGTCGTCGACGGCGGGGACGCGACCCTCGCCGGTTGGGGAGTGAGCCGCGCCGTCTCCGCGGCCGCCGACGAGTCGCTCGTGACGCCGTTTACGGCGCCCGAGCAACTGCGCGACGAGGCGCCCGCCGGCCCCGCCACCGACGTCTACCGACTCGCCGCCGTCGCCTACGCGCTGCTCACCGACCGGGAACCCGTGACGGGTGAGGACCTCGAGACGGCGATCCGCGACGGGGAGGTTCCCGACCCGACGGAGGTTGCGGACTGCCCGCGGAGCGTCGCCGACGTCCTGCTGACTGGACTGGCGACCGACCCGGCCGATCGACACGACTCGGCCTACGCCTTCCGGTCGGCGCTGAACCGCGCGCTCCGGTGAGACGGCCGATGCCCGGAACCGGGCGGTCGGCGACTCGCCTCAGTGCCGGCCGAAGTGATACACCAGCCCCCAGACGAACGAGAGGCCGAGCATCACGACGACGGTCCCCGCGAACTGCTTTTCGGCGGGCACGGCGAGGCCGGTCAGCGAGCGTATCGTCTCGATCGTCACCAGAGAGAGCTCACCGAGCGGGGGCGCGATGTCCCAGAGATACTTCGACATTACAGTCCCGACGATCAGCGTCACGAACGACGCGAGCGCGTGTGACCCACCCGTTTTCGCAGGCATGGTAGTGACAGCTTTCGTGACTGTACAAAGAACTTTGGAATCCGGAACCGCCGGTTCCGACTGGGGATACCCGGAGCCACCGTCGCGCGCCGACCCGTCGACGGAAATTGATTAGTCAGCCGGTGTGGATATCGATACGATGACATCGTCTCCGGAACGGCGACGGGTGGCAGTGGGACTGCTATCGTTCTCGCGCTGGTCGCGCTGGTCGCGTTGCCAGTACTCCCGGTTTCCGAGCCAGTGCGGGGCCGATACGCCGACGAGCGAAACCACCGGGAGGGCGGCGGGGACGGAGTTCACCGCTGCGGTGCTTCGCGAGGGAGTCCTCGAAGGCTGAATTGAATATGACAGTCACACATAAACTATTCTGTGCGATGATACTGGCCGCAGTGATGGCTCTCTCAGTCGTAGCAGGAGCCGTCACGGTCGCCGGGTCGTCTACGGTCACGAATCACGTAGGGAACGACGTCTCCAGCGACCGGTACGAACCCAACGACAGCAGAGAGGAAGCGCCAGATGTCGGCACAGGAACGATCTCGAACCTCGAGATCGTCGACGGTGAGAGCGATTATTTTACCGTCTCGCTGGACGCGGACGACCAACTCACGAGTCGTATCGAGTTCTCTGACGCAGAGGGCGACCTCGACTTAGAAATCCAGGGGCCAGATGGCGAAAAAATCGAAGACAGTGTTTCCACCACAGACAGGGAATCCGTCAGTATCGAAGCAGCTGAGGCCGGACAGTACTACATCCACGTGTATGGATTCGGCGGGGCGTCCGCATCGTACGCGCTGACAAATACGGTCGACGGCACCGGCCCCGCGGACTTCGAGGTCGGCTCTCTCTCGCCGACCGACGCGGTTCTCACGCAGGGCGACGTCATCGGCACAGTCGAGGCGACCGTCGAGAACACCGGCGAGCGCGAAGCCACCCAGACCGTCGAGTACCGCGTCGGCGGCGCCGCTATCGAGAGCCAGGAGGTCACGCTCGCCCCCGGGGAGGCGACGGTCGTCACCGTCGAAGACCTCGACACGAGCGCGATCTCGCCCGGTTCGTACACCCACGGGTTCTACAGCGAGGACGGCAGCGCGATGGCCGTCCTGACCGTCGAGGCGGTCGAGCCAGCGAACTTCCGGGTCTCGGACCTGTCACCGACAGACCTGGCCGTCACACGGGGCGACGTCATCGGGCGGATCCAGGCCACCGTCGAGAACACCGGCGAGCGCGAGGGCACACAGACCGTCGAGTACAGGGTCGGCGGCGCCACGGTCGCGAGCCTCGAACTCACGCTCGGCGGCGGCGAGTTGACGACCGTCGCCTTCGAAAACGTCGACACCTCGCCGCTGAGCCCCGGTGCGTACACCCACGGGGTCTTCTCGGCCAACGACAGCGCGACCGCCGCGCTCGCCGTCGAGGAACAACCGACGCCGACGGCCACGCCGACCCCGACCCCGACGGTGACACCCGAGCCGGCGACGCCGACGGTGACACCCGAGCCGGCGACGCCGATACCCGCTGCCACGGCCACAGCCATGCCGACTGCGACCCCCACAGCGACCCCGACCGCAACGCCCCCAGCGAAAGGGGAAAGCGACCGAGATCCGACGGACAGCGAGAACCCGGGTGCAGCCGACGGCGGCGGTGACGGCGGTGACGGCGGCGGGGGCGACGACGGACCGCCGCTCGCGATGCTCGGCGCGCTCGTCGCGGTAGTCGGAGTCGGTAGCGCGGGGTTGATCTGGTACCGCTCGGGCGGCGATTCGGCGTCCGGAGCGGGGCGCCCCGAATCCGGAAGCGGTGGCGGCGCGACCGCGACCGACGACGCCGAGACCGCAGCCGCCGGCGCCGACACCGCGGCTGGCGGACGGAGCGCCGGTGCGAACGCCGCGGAATCCACCCCCGGACGGCGCGCATCGTCGACCGCCTCGGGGGCGACTGACCGCGGCCATCGGGCGACCGAATCGCGACCGGGAAGCGGCGACCGGACACCGTCGCAGGAAAGCGACGGAACGGCGACCCCAGAGGGTGCAGCGGCCGACGCAGCTGGGTCCGGCGGTCAGGCAGACCACGCGACCGCGGCCGGGGCGTTCGCCGCCGTCTGTTCGGCCGTCGGCGAGGCCGACACCGTCGACGAGAGCGGCCCGGTCCACGTCTACAGGGGCCGGATCGACGGCCGTCAGCGAGCGATCCTCGCGCTCGCACCCTCGGCGGATACGCCCGAGACCGCCGACGCGTTCACCTCGCGGACCCGAACCTGGAACGGGATCGCCAAGAATCCGCACGTCGCCACCGTCGTCGAGACGGACACCGACCCGCGGCCCTGGCTGGCGTTCGACCCCGCCGACGGCGCGCTCTCGGCGCACGTCGCCGATCTCGACCACGAGGCCCGGGTCGATGCGATCCGCGAGGTCACCGAAGGGCTCCGCACCGCGAGCATGTACAACGTCGTCCACACGGGGCTCGATCCCGAGACGATCGTCATCGGCGACGACGGTGCTGCCCTCGCTGACTGGGGGCTGACCCGCGCGGTCGAGCGAGCGGGCGGAGAGTCCCCCGTGACGCCCTACACCGCGCCCGAACAGTTGCGCGAGGACGAACCCGAGGGGGTCCACACCGACGTCTATCGTCTCGGTGCCGTCGCCTACAGACTCCTCACCGACCGCGACCCCGTCGGCGGCGCCGACCTCGAGACGGCGATCCTCGACGGCGATGTCCCGGAGCCGTCGACGGTCGCCGACCTTCCACCGGGAGTCGACGACGTGTTGCTGACTGCTCTCTCGGTCGATCCGGCCGACCGCCACGACTCGGCCTACGCCTTCTGGACCCAGCTCAACGGCGCGTTGCGGTGACTGCCCGCCGCAGTGTCCGCCAACGAGAAGAGAACGTGAAAAAGTCAGTCAGCTAGTCAGTCGTCGTCCCGCGCAGCGTCTCCGAAGCGGAACAGCCCCGTCAGGCCGAGGGCGAACACGAGCAGCCCCGGAACTGGAACGTTCGGAACCACGCCCCCGGAAGCGACGTCACCTTGCGACGTCCCTGTCGAACTGTTCGAGCCTGATTCAGTCGGCGAATCGCCCTCACTGGAACCGACAGTGAATTCGTCTGTCTCCTCGGCAGCGCCGACTTTCATCCGCACGGTGTACGTTCCGTTCGGAAGGTTCCCGACCTCCAGCGCCGTGTTGAACTGCCCCGAACCGTCGAGGTCGATCGGTTGCGTCTCGTTGTACACCTCGACCTCCGAGACAGTGCCATCTGGCGTCGCCGTCTTTGTCGGGACCGCCGTGGACGTCGGCGTCGCCCCCGTCGACGTCGGCGACGCGGGAGTCGGCGTCGGCGTCCCTGGAGTCGTGGGAGTCGCCGAAGGCGTGTCAGTGTCGACTATCACCACCGGTTCCGTCTGGGTCGGCGTCTCATCGCCGGTGTCCGACGGTGTCTCCGTATCCCCAGGCGTCTCCGTGTCCGAGGGGGTCGGCGTCTCCGTGTCCGAGGGAGTCGGCGTCTCAGTGTCGGACGGAGTGGGAGTCGGTGTCGATTGGGGCTCGACGGTGATCTCCACGGTATCGGTGTCGTTCAGACCGGTACTATCGGTGACGTTCAGTCGAACGGTGAGGGTCGTCTGTTCAGAAACCTCTGGGACGGCGAGAGTCGGCACCGCGGTGTCCGCGTCCGAAAGCGAGGCTTGCTGACCGACCGCTACCGTCCAGTTGTAGGTGAGCTGTTGGTCGTCCGAGTCGGTTGAGTTGGTCCCGTCGAGGGAGACTGTCGTGTTTCCATCGACAGTCTGATCCTGACCGGCATCGGCGGTCGGATGTCCCTCGGCGTTCGTCACGGAGAGACGCGCGAACGAACCACTCGACCCCCGATACGCGGCACCTTCGGCCCCTTCGATCGACTGTTGTGTCGTCTGACTCGCCGTCTGCGTTGGCGTTTGTGCGGCGGTCGGCGAACCCGTCGGTGGGTCAGCCAGCGGCTTGTCGATCCCACTCTCCCCGGGCGGTCCGGAGCGGACGACGAACCTCGCGTTCTCGGGGTTCTCCGCCCCCCCTATCGTGCCTGAGACCAAAAGCGTCTGATTCGAGGCGTTGAAATTCGCCTCCAGTCCGGATATCTCCGCGCCACCGCCGTCCCCACAGTCACTTCCCAGCACCGGGATCCCCGAGAGAGTGCCCTGCGGGCCGACGCCGGTCTGACAGGCGCCGAAGACACCACCCGCCCCCAGGAGCAACAGGATGACGACGATGCCCACGATGTCGAACGCCCACGTGTCCACGCCGAGCGCGCGTCCGAGAGGGCCGCCGCCGCTCGAGGAGTCCGCACTGCCGGCTCGGAGACGCTTCTTGCGCCGTTCGCGGAGCGTCTGCAGGCTGTCTTTCGTGTCGCCGATGGGCTCGAGACCGCGGTAGTTGCCGACTTCCACGACGACGTCGTAGTCGTCGAGCTGTGAGCTGCTCGCGTTTTCCGTGATCGCGATCCGGTTGGCCGAGCGTTCGCTGATGAACTCGTTGTAGACGCCGCAGGCGTCGCGGTAACTGCCTACGCCGAGATGGAGCGACCGCCCCTTCTCCAGGAGCGTCTGGAGGTCGCTCACATCTTTCCTGCTGCCCGGGATCGAGATGCTCCGGCGCTCTTCGGTCCGGTCGCCGACGAAGTAGTCGAAGACCTCCGTGTCCTCCTGGGAAGTGTGGAGGATCATGTCGTGACGGTCCTCGATCACCCGGCGGATCTCCTGGCCCAGTTGCTTCAGTTCCGAGCGGTCGTCGAACTTGTACACCGCGTAGTACTGCTCCGAGCGACTGGCCTGGTTCTCCTGCGCTCGGAAGAAGACGATCACCTCGTTGCCCAGCCTGAGGTCGAGGGCGAACCGCACGCCGTCGAAGAAGAAGTCCTTGATGCGCTGGTCCGGACGGCCGGCGCCGCCGCCCCCGAGCGGACTCCCCTGCGAGTCGTAGATCGTGAGTTCTCCCATCGTCAGTTCCTCCCGAGCGTGTCGAGCAACGCGTCGAAGCCGACCGTCACGACCGACCCGGTGCCGTCACGGAGCGGGACGATGTTGCCCTGTTCGTCCTGGGTCGTCTGGTAGTACACCGGATGGATGTCTTGCCCACCGGTCTCCTCGACGAGCGCGTGGATGTTCTCGTTTTGCCTGAGCCGCTGGTTGACGTACTCGACGAAGTCCTCGTAGTAGAGGTGGGGTTCGATGCCCTCCCGCTGTTCGAACTCCTCGGCGAGGTGGTCGGCCTTCGTCGCGACGATCATCGCGTTCTTGTCGTCGGCGGCCTGCATGATGCTGAAGTACTCGCTGATGTCCAGCGGTTCGTTGTTCATGAACCGCTCGACGTCGACGACGAAGACCAGCGTGTTCGCAGTCTCGATGTTCTCGACGAGTCGCAGCATCGTCGTGTCCATCTCGTCTTCCTCCATCACGCCGGTCAGTGCATCCGGGATCCGGGTCAGGTACTCGCCCGCGTAGTCGATCCCCGACAGGTAGATGTTCGTCGGGAACACCGAGCCGTGGACGTACTGGAACTCGAGTTCGTTGACGACGCCCCGCCCGGTCGCCTCGACGATCCAGCCTGTGTCCTGCCTGTCGAGGGCCTCGACCATCGACATCAGGTCCTGACTCGGGTTCAGCGGCACCGACTTGTCGCTGTTGCGGGTGCGATCGAGCGCTTCCAGGTACGCGCCGATGAGAAAGAGGCTCTTCCCCGAGGCGCGCGGCCCCAGGAGGAAGAAATCGTGGTCGGCGTCGTACGTGATAAACCGGTTGACGACGGTGAGGAACACGCCCGACGCCACGAAGTGGACGAACATCCCGTCGGTGTTGACGCCGTACTCCGGATTCGGCTGCGAGAGCTGCAACTGGATCGCCGGAGAGTTCCCCGGTCGGACGTCGAGGAAGTCCGGATAGACCACGTGGAGTTCGAGAAACGTCACCACGACGGTGACGACGATGAGGACATACACGCCGATGGACGCGTAGCGGAACTCCTGGGTGTGGACCGATTCGAACTCCATCAGTTCGCGACCGCCACCGAGAACGACGCCGGCGACGACACCGCCGACCACCCAGGGAACGTTGGCCGCCAGATCCAGATTCGCGAGAAACAGGTCCATCGCCGAGAAGGTGACGACCGCCAGAACCGTCCCGGTCCAGAGCAACACGGCCTGGACTCGCTTTTTGTGGTCGATCGTCATCAACACCAGCAGACCCAGAAAGACGCCGAACAGGAAGAACTTCACGCCGTCGAGATTGCCGCCGGTCGCGAGCGAACCGAGCGCGACCAGCTCGGAGGCGATATACCCCTCCTGATACCCCTCCCCGGCCATCCGCGCGACGGGAAGTGAGAATGTAAGAATAATTATGAAATAGACGAACAGTCGGGCCTTTTCACGGTTGTTCTGCAACCAGTCGAGGATGTTCCCGGCCATCGTTCTGGTGGTTACTCGTCGGCCTGGCCGGTGGTCTCGATCCGGTCGACGTAGTTGTCGAGGAGGTCGTCGACGATCGTGCCCTCGTCACGGAGGTAAAAGCCCACGTCGTCGGAGTTCTCCATGTTCAGCAGCTCGTTTCTGCGGACGTAGAACCCTTCCTCGAGCCCGTAGCTGTGGTGGATCAGGATGTTCTCGCCCTCGCGGTCGCGTTTCGTCTCGTAGCCGGAGTAGTAGCCGTCGGACTGGACGACCTTCCGGATGTTGTCGAGGAAGACACCGCTGATGAAGACGCTCATCCCGATGTCCCAGGGACCGCCGACGTCGCTCGACCAGCTCGTGTACGGGCTCTCGACCCGCTTGCCGCCCTGGCCCAGGTCGAACGCGCCCTGGAACAGGTCCGCGAGATCCAGGTCTTCGGGGTCCATCTGATCGATGGCCTGGCTCAAGATCGCGACTCGCACCTTGAGGTTGTCGTATCGGGTTCGCCCTTCCGAGAGCTTCCGACGCTGCAGGCCCGTGTACTGCTGGTTGCGCGCGTTCTTCGCCAGTTCCTCGAGGTTCGTGTGGATCCGCTGACTCTCCTCGCGGCTCTGGACGAGGTCGCTCTCGGAGATGTCGTCGCTCCCGGTCGCCTGGAAGATGTCCTTGGGCTGGATCTGCTTGATGTAGACGTAGTCGTCGTCTTTGGCCGCGGTCGAATCCGTGTCGCCGTCGAGTTTCGCCCGCTGTGTCTGGAACGCTGACAGCTGGTCGGCCCACTGTTCGCGCCGTCGGCTGATGCTCTGGAACACCTCGATGGTCGGTTCGTACAGGTCGATCTGCGACTGGACGTCCGCGAGTTCCGCCTCGAGGTCGTCTTTCTGGTCTTCGAGGTCGTCGGTCGCTTCCAAGTCCTGCCAGAAGGCGTCACGGGCAATCTCCCGCAGGTCGTCGATCGTCGGGTCCTGGCTGGTCAGTTCGGTGTTCAGCCGCCGGACGACGTCCTGGTCGAGCGTCCCGACCTGTGACCGCAGCGAACTCGTGACCGACTCGCGGATCTCCTCTTCGCGGCGCTCGACGTCGCGCAACAGGATGTCCGCGTCGAACTGGAGCGTGGACGTGAACTGCCCCGTCGGCGGACCGACCTCGAAGATACCCTTGTTGTTGAGCCGGGTGCTCTGGGTCCGGTAGTTCTTGTGGCCCTCTTCCTGTTCTTCCTGAGTGGAGCTGTCCCAGGGTGTGAGTCGCTCGATCGTGCTCTCCTCTTTGGTCGTCTTCAGGAAGGCGACGCGCGCCCGTTTGAGTTCCTCGAGCGAGGACTGGATGTCCCGCTTCTCCTCGGTGAAGTCGAGTCCGATCTCCGAGAACGAGGCCTCCAGGCGGTCAAGGCGGTTCTTGATGTCCATCGTGTTGACGCCCTCGACCTCCTCGGGCGTGACGCCGTTGACGACCCGACCGTTGAACTCGTCGAGTTCGCCCTGAAGCCCGCGCAGTTCGGACTGGAAAAAGCCCAGGTCACACTGCTGGAGCTGCTGGAGCTGCGAGGTGACGGCGTTCTCCCAGTCGGTCAGCGAGCGCTCGACCTCCGCGGACTGTTCTTCTCGGACCTCCTCGAGTTCCTCTTCGAGCTCGGACAGCTCGGTTTCGAGGCGGTCGCGCTGTTCCTCCAGGTCGTCGAGTTTCGTCTCCAGTCGATTGAGTTTCACGCCCGCCGGCGCGCTCTCGTCGCCCGAGCGGATGAGATACTCGATCGCGTCCCTGACGCGACTGTCGTCGATGGTCTTTCGCTGTTCGAGGATGCGCTTGCGCCGGACGATGAGCTGGAGTTCCTTCTCGAGGATCTCCGCGAGGTGTTCGTCGATGTTGTCGACGAAGGTCCCGACCTCCTCGCCGGACGTGTCCACCGCCCGCAGCGACGTCGAGAGCAGTTCGATCCGGTCAGGAAGCGTTTCGGCCTCCTGGCGGGACTCCTGGAGAATGTCGGTGAAGATCGCGACCGACTGGTACTCCAGATCGTTGAACAGGTCGAACTCGATCAGTTCCTCGACCTGCCGGAGCCGGTCCCGGAGGTCCGCCTCGTCGAGTTCCCGAAGGCCGTCCTCGACGTCGACGGCGTGTTCCTTGTCCAGATACCGCTCGACGGTGGTGTAGATCTCCTCTTCGATCTGGAGCGCTTCGGAGCGTTCGTTGAGCGTCTCGCGGACGTTGGTGCGTGCGTCGTTGATCGCCTCGACGCGGTAGCGAAGCACCTGAGGGATCCCGATGGTGAACGGCGCGTACTGGGGGCTGTCCGAGAACGGGTCCTCCAGACCGCGGGTGTTGTAGTACGAGGAGACGAGATACACCATCGCCTGGTCGAGTTCCTCGAGGAACCGGTCGGTCTGGATCCGGTCGCCCGTCTTCCCGCCGAAGTCGGTCGGGTCGATGGGCACGAGCACGATGTCTTTGAACACCTGGTCGTTCTGGAGGCTGACGTACTCGAGTTCGGTGAGCGCGGCCAGCGCGTTCGTGTTCTCCTCGAGCCCTTCGACGTGATTGGGGAGGATCGAAAACAGCGAGATCTCCGCGGTCGGCTGGCGGTCACGGAGATGCGAGGCCAGGTCCAGGAGAATGCCCGACCCGGTCCCGCCGCCCAGGCCCGCCAGGATCGCGACTTTGCCCTTCTGGGGCAGGTCGATGTACGACGATATCTCGTCGTCCTCCGCGTAGGACTTGTAGTAGATCGCCTTCCCGAGACCGCGCTTTCGCACGACGCCTTTCGCGAAGTCCAGGTTCTCGTTGATATGGTCCTCTTTGAGCCACCAGTTCTCCTTCAACATCCCGTTCCCGGTCGTGATCCGCTCGACGGCGTCGTCGCCCAGGAGATCGATGTTCGAGTTGAGCTGGATCTTCGACGAGAGCAGTTTGTACTCGACTTCGATCGACCCGGTTCGCCCCTCTTCCGGGTCACGTAACTCGGTCTCGTACTCGTTGACTCTGTCTCGAACCTCCGAGAGCCGTTCCAGGTCCGCGTTCCGTTCGCCCTCCGCGCTGTCGATGATCGTCACCGTCAGCGTGTTCGGGTCGGGACGCGGCCCCAGAATGTCTTTCAGGATCCATTCCGATTCGAGGATAGTAAACGCGATCTCTTTGCCTGCCCCACCAACGGCAAAAATGCGGTCTGGGAAGTTCATTTGTCAGGTTAACGTATCACTTGCTCTAGCGCCATTTACTTATACATTGTTGTTCCATATGATTTCACGTGCGGCAACCTATCGGGATACTCATCGAGAGGCGTCGAACTGACCCGGTAGCTGTCGAGGTACTGACAGCGAGTGGAATCCATCCGCTCGACAGGGCCGCGGCCCCGCCGGGTCAGCAGACGGACATCACGACGTAGACCACCCCGGACGATTCGTCGACGACGAGACCGACACCCGCGAGATCCGCGTTCTCGTACTGGAACTTGTCCGCGTGGTAGGTGCTCCTCGCCCAGGTGTCCATGATGGTCTCGGCTATCCGCGACTCGTCGCTGGTGTCGAGTTCGATCCGCTGAGTGGCCATGAGGTCGCCGTTCTCGGCGTTGACGATGGCCTCATCGGCGTCGTTCGTGAATTTGCACCGCTCGTAGAGCTGATTGTCCTCGTAGAGCCCCTTGATGTCGTACTCGACCGAGATCTGCCAGGCGCTTCCGTCGCTCCGAAGTTGACTGGCGTGGTCGCGCGCCATCTCGCGGATTTCAGTCGCCGTCGTCCCCTCTATCAGGAGTTCGCTCAGTCCGCGTCGCTGGCGGTAGTCGTTGATTTCCCGCTCGACCGCCTCCTCCAGCACCGTCCGATTCACGCTCGCTGCGTGCGTGGGCCGGTCTGTCGGCGTCTCGGTCGGCGTAGGCGTGTCCGTCGGCGTATCCGTCGGTGTATCCGTGGGCGTGTCAGTGGGCGTGTCCGTCGGCGTCTCGGTCGGCGTGGGCGTGTCCGTCGGTGTGAACGTCGCGGTGGGGGTCGGCGTGTCGGTAGGCGTGTCGGTAGGCGTGTCAGTGGGCGTGTCGGTGGGCGTGTCCGTCGGCGTGTCAGTGAGCAGTGTGTCGGTCGGCGTGACCGGGACGGCGGTCGTCGTGGGAGACGGCTGGCCGGTCCCGGGTTCGTCCGTGAGCGGCGTGGAGGTGCCGGCGGCGGTCCCTGTCTTCGGCCCCCCCGGGGGAGTCGGGGCGCTGGTCGCCGCCGCGGCCGGAGACTGCTGACCGGAGTTCGGAGAATCGGACTCCTGTTCGCTCGGAGAAACGATCGAACCGATGAATGGTGCAGCGATCAGGAGACAGAAGAGACCGGCGACGGCGCCGATAGTCGCGACGTGGGCTCGTTTCATCCGTTGCAAGCGTACTGTTGGGATAGCGATTGAATGTTTTGGTTCAACCGAACGGAATATCAGGTGGCGAAGACGGAAACCACGCCCCCTCTGTGGGCCCGATATCGACCGCCGAGACTCGCCGCGAGGATGTCGGCCGGCCCGGATTCAGAGATAGCGTTCGACGACGTGGTTCAGAGATAGCGTTCGATGTCGTTTTTGAACGCGTACGCGGACCCGTGCCGTTCGCCCTGGTCGGGAGACATCGCGCGGAGGAGAACGTCGTCGAGGACCGAGGGGACGTCGGCGACGGCGGTCGGCGCCGTGATCCGCCCGTCGCGGATAGCCGATTCGAGGTCGTCGGTCGCCTCGATTGGGTCCCGGTCGGTGAACAGCCGATACGCGACCGCCGCCAGTCGATAGACGTCCGTGGCGCCGCTGGTCACGCCGTCCGGGTCCACCTGTTCCGGCGCCGTGTACGGGGTTACCGGCCGGTCGTCGACCGCCGTCCCGACCGCCAGGGAGACTCCCCAGTCGGTCAGCGCCGCGTCCCTGTCGCCGATTCTGACCGTCTCCGGGGCGACTGTCCCGTGGGTGACGTTGTACAGCGCGGCCGTCCGTAGCCCGTCGGCGAGGTCGCTCACGACCCCCACTCGCTCGGGGCGGTCCATCGAACGAACCGCCTCGGAAAACGGGGCGCCGCGACCGTCGAACAGCACCCACGGACGGGGGTCGGAGCCCACCTCGAAGACGGTCGCGATGTGGGGGTTCTCGCTGATCCCCGACCAGGACTGGGCGGGCGAGCGGAACGCTTCGCGCGCGCTCTCGTCGGCGGCGTACTCCGGCGCGATCGTGAGAACCTGCCGGTCCGCGCCGTCGTCGGTCGTCACGTCGTAAACCTGAACCGCCCCGTGGTCGACCGCGCCGGCCGCGTCACGGACCAACTCACAGTCCGCCGCGAACTCCTCGGCCGCCGCGGTCAGTGCCGCGCCGCCGCCAGCCGCCCCGGTACCCGCGTCACCCGCGGCGGAACCGGCGGCCCCGACACCCGCGTCACCAGCCGCAGGACTCTCCGGAGGCGCACCACCGGCCGCCCCGTCCGGCGATGCGGCCTCGTTCGCCCCGTCGCCGGAGCCACCGGTGTTGGCCTGCTCGCCGCCGGTCGCGTCGGGCGGCGTCTCCGCGGCCGCGCCGTCGCCGTCCACCGGCCCACCGAGGGCGTCCTGCAACGCGTCGTGGAACGCGGCCGGCGTCTCGTATCGGTCGACCGGGTCCCGCGCCAGCGCCCTCGTGAGGACGTCCGCGACCGCGGGCCGAAGATCCGACACCTCGCCGGGCGGGACGATGTTCCCCTCGAGGATGTGCGTCTCCACGTCGCCCGTCGGCGGGAGCGGGTCCTGGCCGACGAGCAGGCGATACGCGACGGCGCCGAAGCGGTAGACGTCGGTCGCGGGGTCGAGCGACCGTGGCGACTCGATCTGTTCGGGCGCGGTGTAGACCGTGACGTACGTCTCCCCGGAGGTGACTTCCGCCGCCCGTGAGGCGCCCCAGTCGACGAGTCGCCCGTCGGCGCCGTCGATCTTGACCGTCTCGAGCGAGAGGGTCCCGTGGACCGCGTCGGCGGCCTCGGCGCTCCGGAGTCCAGTCGCGATGTCGCCGAGGATGCGAACGCGAGCGTCCCAGTTCAGGGCGTCGGCGGCCTCGGCCAGCGAGCGGTCGCCGGGCGCGAAGGCCACCCACGGCCACGGTTCGGTGCCCGCCTCGTACACCTCCGCGACACCGGGTTCGCCGCTCAGGTCCGCCCAGATCCGCCCTCGTGCCTTGAACGCCTCGGTCGTCTCCTCGTCGTCGGCGTACGCCGGCGCGACGGCCATGACGTGCTGTGGCCGACCGTCGAGCGAGGCCGCCGCGTAGACGTGCACCGGCCCCCAGTCCGCGATCCCCGTCGCGGTCCGCACGGCCTCGCAGTCCTCCCCGAACCGGTCGGCCGCCGGCCCGAGCGCGAGCGCACCGACGGCCGCCCCCTCTGGCTGTGCGTCACCGGCACTCTCTCCGGCCGGCGCGCCACTGGCGCCCTCTCCGGCCGGCGTGCCACCTGCGGATTCCCCGGGTGCCGCACTGCTCTCGGCCTCCGGCGGCGCGTCCTCCGGTTCGGCCGGCGCGTCCTCCGGTGCCGGTTCGCCCGGCGCGTCCGCTCCCTCCGCGGGACCGGCGGCCCCGCCGGCAGCGGCTCCGCCGACGGCCCCGTCGTCCATCGGGGGGTCCCCCTGTGCGTCCGCGGGACCCCCTCCGGGCGGGCTCTCGCCGGGACCGGGGTCGGGCGGTGTCTCCGAACCGCTCATCGGATCCGACGTCCCGGAGGCAGCGACCGCGGAGTCCGGCGATGCGGCGGCCGGTTCGGTCCCGTCGACGGGCGGGCCGGAGTCGGACGGGGTGCCACCTGCGCCCGCCGCGGGCGCGTCGCCCGGACCCGATCCCGTCCCGGGCGCGCCGGCTCCGCCCGGAGGACCGTCGTCGTCGGAGAGCAGGTACCACGCGCCGCCGCCGAGTGCCAGGGCGCCGACCGCAGCGGCGCCGCCGATCAGCGCCAGCGGCAGGCCGCTCTCGTCGCCCCCGCCACCACTTCCGGTCGTCGTCGGCGGGACCGCGGTCGCCGAGGCCGTTGCGGTCGGCGTTGCGGTCGCGGTGTCGGTCGGCGTTCCAGTCGGGGTGTCGGTCGCCGACGGCGTTGCGGTCGCGGTGTCGGTCGGCGTCGGCGAGGCAGTCTCCGTGGGTGTCGGGGACGCTGTGGGCGTCAGCGTGGGTGTCTCCGTGGGCGTCGGCGTCGACTCGGACTGGTCGAACGACATCGCGAGTCCGTCGGTCGTGGTGCCGCCGTCGTCGGTCGTCCGTCCGACGACCACGAGTCCGCCGTCGCCGACCGCCACGCCGTCGTTGAGCGGACTGGAGTCGCCGACCTGTCGCCGGACCGTCCACTGGCGCGCGAGCGAGCCGTCGACACCGGTGACCCACGCCGACCAGTCGTTGGTCGCGTCGGCGTTGCGGTGCTGCCCGACGAGCGCGTACTCGCCGGCGACGCGGTCGACGGCGACGAGCAGCGAGTCGGTGCCGTCACCGGCCGAGACGGCCGTGTTGGGCCCCGGTGCGCCGGCGTCGTCGGTCGCGACCGCCCAGCCGTGGGGCGCGTCGGCCGCCGTCGTTGGCGCCGAGAACCCGACGGCCAGGTAGCCCGAGGTCGTCTCGGCCACGTCGTAGAGGACGTTGTAGCCGTTGGTCCCGTCGGCGCTCGTGTAGACGTAGCTCTGTGACCACTGCGTGTCGCCGCTCGCCGACAGCGAGAGCGCGAGTCCCTCGAGGTTCCCGCTCCCGTCCGACGGCTGGGTCGTCCCGGTGACGAGCAGGTCGTCCCCGACGGTTTCGAAGACCGACAGCGGGAGCGTCGCCGCGCCGAGGGTGAGCGAGCGCGTCCACTCCGTGTCGCCGCCCGCACCGAACCGGCCGACCCAGCCGTCGACCCCGCCGCCCGCGTTCGTGTACCCCGCGACCGCGAACGCGCCGTCGCTGGTCTCCACGCCGCCCCTGAACAGTCGCGAGCCCGAGTCCGCTGGGACGGTGCGGCGCCACCGCTCGTCGCCGCTCTCGTCGACGCGCACGAGGAGCCCGACCGCCGACGAGCCGTCGCCGGGCGTGAGCGACCCGACGAGCAGGTATCCGTCCCCCGAAACGGTGTCGACGTCCCAGATTTCCGCGTCGCCGTCGACGGTGTAGGTCCGCGACCACCGGAGCGCGCCGGTGTCGTCGAACGTGACCAGCCAGGGGCGAGCGGTCCCGCCCGAGGGGTGGCTGATCCCCGCCGCGGCGTAGCCGCCGCCGGCCAGTCGCACGACCGCGTTCAGTCCGTCCTGTTCGGCGTCGTCGTACGTCCGTTCCCACCCGAAGGCCAGTTGCGCGGCCAGCGCCCGGTCGTCGCCCGCGCCGTCGAGCGCCCCGCCCGTACCGGTGGCGACAGCCCCGACCGACGCCGCCGTCCCGAGCGACGCCAGGAGGCGACGCCGCGACAGTGCCCGTTCCATGCACGTCAGATCCGAATCGGACGAGAAAAAACTACGTATCGCCGTCAGGTTCTCCACGGATACTTACCAGTTTGACGCGACTCGCGTGCCGGATGTGGGCCGTCTGTCGGGGCGCGGGCCGGGGAGCCCAAACACAGATGGGGTCGGGGACGCAACCGGAGAGCGATGCGCGCGTTCCTTGCGCACGTCTTCGAGCCCAACCGGCGCAACGTCGCGACCGGGGTCTCGGTCGCCGCGTTGCTCGTCGTCGCCTACGTCGTCTATCCGAACAAGTACGTCCAGTACGGCGTCTGGCTCGTGATCTTCACCGTCTGGATGGTCTGGTTCGTCTACGCCGGCGTCGACTACGTCTACGGACTCGACGACGAGACCGAACCCGAACGCTGACCGGTCCGACGACTGACCGACTGGGGAGCCTGACTCTCGGGAGAGCTACGACTTCAGCAGCGACAGCCGTCGTTCGTCCGGCGAACGTTTTTGCCTGTAAGGATTGTAAGGACTGATCAGAGGTGCCACAAGCATGTCCAACGCCAGCAAGCGAATTCCGGTCACGGAAGAGCGATGGAAGGAACTGAACGAACTGAAAGAGGCGGGCGAAACGTACGACGACTTGCTCGGGGAGTTGATCCGGGAACATCAGCGGCGACAGCTCGCCGAACGGGCGACGGAGGTCCGCGAGGCAGACAGCGAGGAGCTGACGTCGCTCGATGAGTTATGAGGTGCTTCTCGCGGAGGAGGCCCGCGAGTACGTCGGTTCGTTAGACGAAAAGAGCGTCCGGATTGTGAAAGAGAACCTCCGGAAATTAGCGGATGACCCGTATCCCCGGCCGGGTTCCGGCTCCGGAGACAAAGAGAAACTGGTAGTCGACGGCGAAGAACTCTACCGACTGCATATCGGTCGGACCCACACCGCGTTCTACGACGTTCTCGAAGCGGACGACGAAGTCCGCGTGATCGAGGTCGTGGACATCGACGAGGCGCACAAACGATACGGGTTCGAGTGAACGACTGCACGATTGCACGCGTCAGCGTTCGCAAGCGATAGACTGCGTCCCCGGAGATACTCTGAAGCCCGCCGATATGTTCTCCCGGATCCAGCGGTGACCGACTGCTCAGTCGTCGACGGCCTGCTGGCCGGCGTCGGCCTCGCTCCCCTCGACGCGCGGGCCGGCGGCGTGGCCCTCGTGGGCGACGGCGGTCGCGAGGAGCGCGGGCGAGACGGCGGGCACGTCGCCCTCGCCGACCGGGCCCAGATCCGCGATGTCGTCGAGCGAGCGGGGGAACGCGCGCAGGTCCATGTGGATCTGGATGCCGGCTTTGGCGCCCTGGCCCATCGCGACGGGGATCTGGTTGTGGCCGGGCGTCACGTCGCCGACGGCGTAGACGCCGTCGACGCTGGTCTCGCCGTGGTCGCCGACCGCGACGGTGCCGTCGTCGGTGAGTTCACAGCCCAACCCCTCGTGGAGGTCGGTGTTGTAGTTCGAGCCGTACATCGGGAAGCCGCCGCGGTACGCTCGCACCGACCCGTCCTCGAACTCGAACGCCTCGAGCCAGCCGTCGTCGTCGCGCTCGACGGCCGTGATCTCCTCGTGAACGACGTCGACGGGGTGGTTCGCGAGCAGCTCGTCGGTGTCGTCGCTCCACTCGGGGTCGTCGCCGCGGGTGAGGAGATCCACCTCGTCGGTGAAGTTCAGCATGATCATCGCGACGTAGGCCGCCGAGTCGCCGGTGCCCATCACGTACACCGGTTCGTCGACGAACATGTAGGCGTCGCAGTGCAGACAGTAGTGCAGCCCCCGACCGGTCGGCGGGAGCGGCGGATCCGGCCGCGCGTCGGAGAAACCGGTCGCGAGGACGACCCGGCGGGCGAGGTAGGCGCTATCGCCACCGTCGAGGCGGAACCGCGGTTCGTCGCCCGCCTGGTCGCCGTCCGTGTCCTCGCCGTCGGTCCCGCCGTCTGCCGCGTCCACGCGGGTCGCCGACTCGATGAAGTCCCGGTGTACGTCTGCGCCGTACGATTCCACCTGCGCTTTCGCGGTCTGGAGGAACTCGCCGCCGCTGACGTCCTCGGTGACGCCGATCACGTTGTGGGTGTCCTGCATCATGGCCGCGCGGCCGCCGCCGCGGTCGACCAGCGCCGTGTCCAGCCCCAGGCGCGTCGTGTACAGCGCCGCCGTCAGCCCGGCGGGTCCGCCGCCGACTACGACGACGTCGTATGCCGTCTCCGTCATGTATCACGTCGTAGCCGCTGCCGCAGTATAAAGCCGTTCAAGCGTGTGCGCCGGTCACACACGGCAGACACCGCGGGCGCCCGAGAGCGGTCACCCGCCCTGCACGCCGCCGAGGCCGACGGGCGCACAGCCCGCGGTCCGGCGCAAGATCACGGTGTACTGGTCGGTGCCGATGTCCTGCGGGTCGCCGTACTGGACCGAGCGCGGGTTGACGCCCGCCCGAAGTAGTTCCCGCCAGACGGGCGGGCGCTCGCCGTCGTCCAGATAGCGCGGCGGCGGGCCGAAGCGCGCGGCCACCTCGTAGGCGCCGTCCTCGCCCGAGAGCAGTCGCCGGAGGAACGCCGCCCTGTCCGGGCCGGAGTGCCGTTCCGCCCAGAGACTCCAGCTCTCGGGGGCGAGATACGCCAGGGCGAGATGCGAGTTGAGTTCGACGAACGCCGGACAGCGGCTGTGGAGGCGGTCCATCGCGAACGTGGGCACGTAGTCGACGGCCATCCAGTGGGGCGCCGCCGACTCCTGTGGGTCCCGGACGTACGTCTCCAGCCTGTCGTCGGCGTCGGCGTGGGTCGCCAGCCACTCCGTCGCCTGGTCTTTGGGCTCGCTGGCGTACCCGAGCGTCCCGACGCCCGCGTAGACGGCGGTCGTGACCACGAGCACGGCCGCGAGGACGCGCCCCGCGGTCCGGTGGTGCTCGCGTAGATCGACGAGCGCGACCGACAGGACCACAGCCAGCAGCGGGAACGTCGGCAGGAGGTGGTGGGTGCGGACGTACTCCCACGTCGAGAAAACCGCGAGGAAGGTCCCGGCGCCGATCAGCAACACGGCGAGCGCGTCGCTCGTCCGCGAGGGGCGCCAGCGGATCCGGGCGAGCGCCGCGGCGACGCCGCCGACAAACCCCAGCGCGAGCGGGAGGCCGACGCCGTGGAGCGTCCCGCGGGCGATCCACCACCAGCTCGGCTCGTCGCGCCAGCCGTGGATCTGCGATTTCGCGCTGAACGCCCGCGAGACCCGGCCGGTGAACTCCGTCGGCGCGCCGAAGACGATGCTCGGATAGCCGACGGCGATGGTGACGAGCGCGACGAGGAGCCCGCCGCCGAGCAGTCTCGGACGGACGAGCGCCGCGCGCAGCGACTCGTCGGAGCGGTGGGCCCGCAAGACGTAGGCGCCGCCGAGGACGAGCGCGCTCACGCCGCCGGAGAGCTTGAACGCGATAGAAGCGCCGCCGCAGAGACAGCCCAGGTAGAAGAGGCGACGCTCGCCCGCGTCGAGGTAGCGGACCGCGAAGTACACCGCGGCGAGGAAGAAAAACAGCGACGGGACGTCCTCGCCGGCCTCGTGCGTGAGGACGATGAGCGCCCACGTCACCGCTGTGAACGTCGCGGCCAGCCGACCCGTGGGGCGGTCGCGCACCTCGACGCCGATGCGGTAGACGACGTACACCGACCCGACGGCGAAGGCGACGTTGGCGAGTCTGGCGAGCAGGATGCTGGCCGACCAGATCCAGGCGGGCGTGCGCTGCCAGTGCTCCCAGTAGCCGACGCCGGTGTGGCTCCCCATCGCGGCGAAGGCGTCGAGTTCGCCGTGGATCGCCGCGGCGATGGCGACCGGGAACAGTGCCAGCGCCGAGAGGTACATCGCCGCGCCGTAGCTCCGCCAGGTCGTCAGACCCTCCTGGAACGACCCGATGCTCGGGTCGTCGTAGACAGCGGCGAACGTCTCGACGGGGTCGACCACCCGCCAGCGCTCGTCGCGCGTGGCGAAGTTGGGCAGGCGGTGCCAGACCCAGAAGACCGCGAGCGCCAGCGCCGCGAGCAGGATGTAGACGAGATACGGGTCCCGGCGGAGGTCGTCGGTGACGCGCCGCCTCGCCTGCCGCGGGAGCCCCGCGGCTTCCCGTCGCAGGCTGTGGAGAGCGCTCGCGAGGACCTGACGCATGTGCCCCCGACTCCGCTCTCGTGCGGTAAAAACTATCTCGTATCGGACCACGCTAGCCGGGGCGACAGCAGGTCCGCTGCAGCGACACCGGGTCACCGCCGACCAGTTCCGCCCCGGACCCGTAGCGTTTTACCCGGTGACGGGCACAGGGACGGGTATGACCGAAGCGACGGGTATCGTCGGGGAGTTCCTCGCGCTCAAAGAGGGGACCGACGCGGATATCCTGGCGATGCAGTGCGGGGACTTCTACGAGTTCTTCGACGAGGACGCCGAAACCGTCGCGGACGAACTCGACCTGAAGATTTCCCAGAAGTCCTCGCACGGCTCGTCGTACCCGATGGCGGGCGTCCCGCTCGACGACCTGACGCCGTATCTCTCGGCGCTGGTCGAGCGGGGCTACCGCGTCGCCGTCGCCGACCAGTACGAGACTGCGGACGGCCACGCCCGCGAGATTACGCGGGTCGTCACGCCCGGTACCCATCTCGAGACGAACGACGACGCCGCCCAGTACCTCGTCGCCGTGGTCCGGGACGACGACGGCGGCCGCGGGGGCCGCGGCGGCGCCCGCAGCGACGCCGCGACGGACGCGACCTACGGCCTCGCCATGGCGGACGTGACGACGGGGCAGTTCCTCGTCACCGAGTGTGCGGGCGACGACGCGACGAGCGCGGCGCTCACGGAACTGTACAAGTTCGACCCGGTCGAGGTGTTGCCCGGCCCCGAGGTGCGCAACGACGACGACTTCCTCGCGGCGGTGCGCGAGCGGACCGACGCGTCGCTCTCGCTGCACGAGGCCGAGGCGTTCGCGCCGGGGCGGGCGCGCCACCGATTGCGCGAGCAGTTCGGCGCCGAAACCCTGGAGAGCGTCGGCGTCGCCGAGCGAGAGGCCGCGATCCGGGCGGCGGGTGCGGTCGTCGCCTACGTCGACGAGACGGGTGCGGGCGTGCTGGCGTCGATGACCCGGTTGCAGTCGTTCGACGACGGCGACCACGTCGCCCTCGACGCGACGACCCAGCGCAACCTCGAACTCACGGAGACGATGAGCGGCGACAGCGAGGGGTCGCTGTTCGACACCGTCGACCACACCGTCACGAGCGCCGGCGGGCGCCGCCTGCGCGAGTGGCTCCAGCGCCCCCGTCGCTCCCGGGGGGAACTCGAACGCCGCCAGTCGGCGGTCGCCGCCCTGGCGGAGGCCGCGATGGCCCGCGACCGCCTGCGCGAGGTGCTGGGCGACGCCTACGACCTGGAACGACTGGCCTCGCGGGCGGCGTCGGGCAGCGCCGACGCGCGGGACCTGCGCGCGGTGGTCGAAACACTCGACGTGCTCGCCACCGTCGCCGACATCGTCGCCGAGCGCGAGCGCCTCGCCGAGTCGCCGCTGGGAGAGATCGTCGACCGTCCGGACCGCGCGGCCGCGGCCGACCTCGGGGACGCGCTGGAGGAGGCGCTCGTCGCGGACCCGCCCGGTACCGTGACCCAGGGCGGACTGATCCGCCGCGGGTTCGACGCCGACCTGGACGAGGTGATCGAGGCCCACGAGTCGGCCCTGGCGTGGATCGATGACCTGCCCGACCGCGAGAAGTCGCGGACGGGCATCACCCACCTCTCGGTCGACCGCAACAAGACCGACGGCTACTACATCCAGGTCGGCAAGAGCGAGGCCGACGGAGTGCCCGAGGAGTACGACCAGATCAAGACGCTCAAGAACTCGAAACGATACACGGTCCCCGAACTCGAGGAGAAAGAGCGGGAGGTGCTCCGCCTGGAGGAACGCCGCCACGAGATGGAACGCGAGATTTTCGAGCGGGTGCGCGAGCGGGTGGCCGACCGGGCCGCCCTGTTGCAGGACTGCGGGCGGGCGCTGGCGAGGGTCGACGCGCTCGGGAGTCTCGCCGTCCACGCCGTCCGCAACGACTGGACCCGTCCCGACCTCCACGAGGGCGACGCCCTGGAAATTGAGGCCGGCCGCCACCCCGTCGTCGAGCAGACGACGCAGTTCGTCCCGAACGACCTCTCTATGGGTGCCGACCGGCAGTTCCTGATCGTCACGGGCCCGAACATGAGCGGGAAATCGACGTACATGCGCCAGGCGGCACTGGTGACGCTACTGGCGCAGGTGGGGAGTTTCGTGCCCGCGCGGTCGGCGCGAGTGGGCCTGGTCGACGGCATCTACACGCGCGTCGGCGCGCTCGACGAACTCGCGCAGGGGCGCTCTACCTTCATGGTCGAGATGCAGGAGCTCTCGAACATCCTCCACTCAGCGAGCGAGGACTCGCTCGTGATTCTGGACGAGGTGGGCCGCGGGACCGCGACCTACGACGGCATCTCCATCGCGTGGGCGGCCACGGAGTACCTCCACAACGAGGTGCGCGCGAAGACGCTGTTCGCCACGCACTACCACGAACTGACGACGCTCGCGGACCACCTCGACCGCGTGTTCAACGTCCACGTGGCGGCCGACGAGTCCGACGGCGAGGTGACGTTCCTGCGGACGGTTCGCGAGGGCGCGACCGACCGCTCCTACGGCATCCACGTCGCCGACCTGGCGGGCGTGCCCGAACCGGTCGTCGACCGCTCGCGGACAGTACTGGAGAAGTTGCGCGAGGAGAAAGCCATCGAGGCCAGGGGCGGCGGCGACGGCGGCGAACCGGTCCAGACCGTCTTCGACGTGGGCAGCGGGGAGTTCCGGAGCGCGAGCGGGGGCGGAGAGACGGCCCCGACGGGACCAGCTGACGCCGCCGACGCCGCGGCCACCGCCGACGGCGGCGCGGTCGACCCCGAATCGGTGCTGGCCGACGAGTACGGCGACAGCGCGCCCGACGTGCTCGATGCGGTCGCCGACCTCGACGTCAACGAGACGCCGCCCGTCGAACTGATGGCGAAGGTCCAGGAGTGGCAATCCCGGCTCGACGAGGAGTGAGTGCGGATGTGTTCATCCGGGACGGCCGGTCCGAGAACGTCGTTCCGGTGAACTGCCGTCCGGGGACCGGACGTCCGCGGAACGGGCTTCCGCGACCAGTGTGATGAAGTGTCACGGGGCCGCCGAGCGGGTATGGACGCGAGTTCGCTCCCGCGCTGGCGGGGGTTCAACCTGCAGGCGAAGTTCATGGCCGACGACGAGGAGCGCTTCCGCGAGGAGGACTTCGCGTGGATGACCGAGTGGGGATTCGACTTCGCGCGCCTCCCGATGGACTACCGCTGCTGGACCGGTGACGACTGGCTCGACTTCGACGAGGACACCCTCGAAGAGATCGACGAGGCCGTCGAGTACGGGCGGGAGTACGACGTTCACGTCAACCTCAACTTCCACCGCGGGCCCGGCTTCACCGTCGCCGACCCGCCCGAGGAGACGGACCTGTGGACCGACCGCGAGACCCAGGACGCCTTCGTCGCCCACTGGGAACGCTTCGCCGAACGCTACGAGGGCGTTCCGAGCGACGAACTGAGTTTCGACCTCATCAACGAACCGGCGGACACGAGCCACGGCGCCTACGCCGACGTCGCGCGGCGGACGGTCGAGGCCATCCACGACGTCGACCCCGCGCGACTGGTGGTGGCGGACGGCATGCGCTACGGCCGCGAACCGGTGTTTCGACTGGCGGACGTCGAGTGCGCGCAGTCGACGCGCGGGTACGACCCCTTCCCGTTGACCCACCAGAAGGCGGAGTGGACCGACGTCGACCTGGACGAGCCCCCCGAATGGCCGTTCGTCACGGATTCGGGCCAGGTGCAGGACGCCGACTGGGTGTACGCCGACCGGATCGCGCCGTGGAAACACCTCGAATCGCAGGGCGTCGGCGTCCACGTCGGCGAGTGGGGCGTCTACAACCAGACCCCCCACGACGTGACGCTGTCGTGGATGGAGGACGTGCTACGCCAGTGGGAGGAGGCCGGCTGGGGCTGGGCGCTCTGGAACTTCCGCGGCCCGTTCGGCATTCTGAACAGTGAGCGCGACGACGTCGACTACGAGGACTGGCACGGCCACGATCTGGACCGGGAGATGCTGGAGTTGTTGCAGGCGTACTAGGTGTCGGTGGAGTGCTCGAGGTTGTGGTGGTTGTCGGGGATTGAGTCGCGACCGCAGACCACGCCGCGACCGCAACAGCGAGTGATCCTGAGAGTCGAAAGCCCTCGCCCCGCTCGCTAGCTGTCTTTCTGACCGTAGACAGCACCGCGACCGCACTCATCGGAGTGAGCTGAAAGCCCTCGCCCCGCTCGCGGTCGCTGAGCGGGATATTCTCGCTCTCCGCACCGCCCGCTCACGGCAGAGCCGTTCGCTTCGAGGCGCAAGCGCCTCGCACCGCGAGAATAGAGCCCGCTCAGCGACTAAACTGGACGCGAGCGCGCCTCACGGCAGGGCCGTTCGGCATCGAGGCGCAAGCGCCTCGCACGCCTCGCCCTTTCAGTCCACCAGGAGGATTCTGTCGAGGCGGGCTGTGGCCGGCGGTTGTTCAGGTAAGCGTGAGCCTCACGCCTCCCCAGCCTCCTGCGGTGTCGTCGGGCGACGCGTCGCCCGACTGCCAGCGAGATTGAAAATCTCGCCCCGCTCACAGGCTGCGCTTCTCGTCCACCGTCAGAGCGAGCTCTGACGAGCCTTCGCTCGCACACTCGCGAAGACCTCGCGCGGCTCCGTCGCGCCGCGCTCGGCGCGACGGCGCGCGCCGGAGTGGCTGGATGGGGGGCGATTCGCGTCGAACGAGGGCTCCGGGAAGCGCCTTCCTCTTCCGGCACCTATTTTCGGCCGTTTCGCAAAGCCGAACCATGACCATCGAGCGCGTCGCCGTCACGGGGGGCAACGGGACCATCGGGTCGGAAGTCGTCCGGGAACTGGCCGACCAGGGCTATCACGTCACGAACGTCTCGCGCGAGGAGTGGGGCGAACGCGGCGAGGCGGTGGCCGACGAGTACCGCACCGCCGACCTGCTCGACGCCGGCGAGACCTACGGCGCGCTGGCAGCCTGCGACGCCGACGCCGTCGTCCACATGGCCACCATCCCCCACCCCATCTCCCACCCCGAACACGTCGTCTTCGAGAGCAACGCGATGACCGTCTACCACGTCCTCGAAGCCGCCACCTCGCTGGGCTCCGAAGCGGTCGTCCTCCCCTCCAGCATCAACGTCATGGGCGCGACCTACCAGGACGCGCCGACTGACGTCCGCTATCTCCCGGTCGACGAGGACCACCCACTCACGCCGCGCGATCCCTACGCGATCGGAAAACACGCGACCGAAGTGGCCGGCGCGGGATTCGGGCGCCGCCCCGACGCGCCGCGGATCGCCTCCCTGCGTTTCCCCTGGGTCACCTCGAGCGATCGACTCCGCGAGCGCTTCGCCGAGGCCGACCGGACCGTCGAGGGGATCCGCGCGTCGAAGCGGACCGGTCGGGAATCCCTCTTTGCGTACCTCCACGTCGCCGACGCCGCGGCGATCGCCCGGTGCTGTCTCGAGGCGGACTTCGACGGCCACGAGGCGTTCTGGGCGGTCGCGAGCGACACGAACGCCGCGGTGCCCTCCGCGGAACTGGCCGACGAATTCTATCCCGACGCCGAGCGGCGGTCGGAACTCGCGGGCACCGAGTCGCTGGTCAGCATCGAGAAGGCGCGCGAGTTGCTCGGGTGGGAGCCCGAGCGGTCCTGGCGGGACCTGTAGCGAGCGGGGCCCCGTCCGTCACTCGACCAGTTGGACGGTAGCGAGGGCGCTGGGGGTGTTCCAGGCGACGTCCTCCTCGCCGAACCAGGCGAGTTTGCCGTCGCGGGAGCCGCCGTCGTCGTCGTCGTTGACGTGGACGTCGAAGCCCATCGCGTGGCCGGCCGAACCGGTGACCCCGAACACCGACCACGGGAAGGCGATCTCCATCCGGTAGCCGGCGTCGGTCTCGGTCTGGGCCCACTCGACGGCGTCGATGCTCCGTGGGTGCTGGCCCTGGATCGGGCCGCCGCCGCGCGGGAACGAGAACTGGAAGTCGTTGACGCCGTCGTAGGAGTCGCCCTTGGAGTTGTTCGCGTCGGCGAACACCTCGACGGAGTCGTCGTTGTACTGGGCGTCGGAGTCGGTCGAAGCGGCGTCGTCGGTCACGTCGACCAGGAGGTAGAACGCGTCGGCGTCCCAGAGGCCCCGCCAGTAGCCGCTGAGGTCCTCGTCGCCGTCGACGCTGCCGGTCACCACGTGCTGGAACTCGCGCTGGGAGACACCCGACCAGACATCGTCGACGCTCGCGTCGATGGCGGGGGCGCTCGCGGCCTGTGCGATCTCCGCGTCAACCTGGAGTTCGCCGCCGATGGAGAAGCTGGCGGGGTCGCTCCGCTCGGACTCGTTGCTCAGCGCGTCGACCGCCGCGACCGTGACCTCGTAGTCCTCGCCCGGTGTCCCGGTGATCGTGAACGTCTCCGCGCTGGTGATGCCCTGCTCGGAGCCGTTGACGTAGACGCGGTAGAACTGCGTCGACGTCTCGCCGTCTTCGGTGGCGTCCCAGACGACCTCGTACTCCTCGTCGGAGAGTTCGAACGCGTTCAGGCCCGTCGGCGCGGGCGGCGGCGTCTCGTCGGTCGGGCCCTCGTAGGCGGCGCCCTCGGTGGTCAGTTCGTCCGGCGTGCGGTCGTTGCGCCTGTCGTAGAGCCACTGCTTGACGGTGTGGCCGGCGTAGGCGTCGCCGCCGAGGACGTTGGCCTCGGAATCGATCAGCCGCGGGAGCCACCCGCCGGAGAAACACCACGCCTGCCACCCCATGTTCGGGTAGGAGGCGAGCCACTCGCCGAACGGGTCGCCCCACCCCGAGGTCGTCCCCAGGTCGACGCTCGCCTCGCCGGTCCGGGACCAGCCGAACTCGGTGATCATCACGGGCACCTCGTTGGCGGGCTGACCGTAGATCTCGTCGAACCCTTCGGGCTCGCCGTTCGCGGGGTAGATGTGGCCCGAGTAGATCAGGTTGTCGCCCTCGAAGGGGTCTTCGGGGGCCATGTGGGGCAACGAGGTCCAGCGGGGCGACCCGATTATCAGCGGCCGGTCCGGGGCGTGGTCCTGGACGAGGTCGACCCACGGCTGAGCGACGTCCTTCCAGGCGCTCCAGGCGCGCTCGTCGTCGTCCCAGTAGGCCGGTTCGGTGGGCTCGTTGTACAGTTCGTATATCACGTGCGAGCGGTCGGCGTAGCGGGGCGCAATGTCGTTCCAGAACCGCCGCATCTTCCGGTCGGTCTCGTCGGACTCGTACTCTTTGACCAGGTGGTGGTCGATCATCACGTAGACGCCGTTCTCGGCGCAATGGTCGACGATCCGGTCGAGGTACTCCGCCGCGTACGCCGACGGCCCCCCGGCGTTCTCCCACCCGCCGATGGTACAGGGGACCCGGACGACCCCGGGGTACCAGCCCCGGCTCTCGTCGGTCAGGTGCGTCAGCGTCTCCCAGAAGTTCCCCCCGTTCTGGTCGGGGTAATCCATCCCCCACCCGGGTTCGACCGTCGCGACGCCGCGGAGGACGACTTCGTTGCCGTCCTCGTCGACGACCCACTTGCCGTCGGTCCGCAACGCCGGCAGGTCCGACTCGACCGGGCCGCTCGGTGTCGGCGTCGCGGTGGGCGTCGGTGCGTCCGTCGGTGTCGCGGTGGGTGTCGGTGCGTCCGTCGGCGTCGCTGACGGAGTCGCCGGGTCCGCTGGCGACCGCGTCGCCGTCGGCATCGGCGGGTCCGCTGGCGACCGCGTCGCCGTCGGCATCGGCGGGTCCGTCGGCGTCGCGGTCGGTGTCCTGCCACCATCGTTCGCGCCCCCGTCAGCCGTCTCACCCGGCGTGTCCGTCCCACCAGAATCTCCGGGACAGCCGGCGAGTCCGAGCGCCGCTGTCGCCGAAAACGTCGCGAGGAATCGTCTCCGATCCATGCCCTCACCTACGAACGATCGTTGAAAAGTATTTTGCAAACAAATAAGTTCATTATGAGGAAACGAAAGCCTTCGACGTTCGGATCTATCGGTGTCTCACAGCGTGACGAAGTACTGTGTCGCGAGCCCGTTCCGGATCGTGGAACGGTCGTCGATCGGTGGGCCCGGACTGCGACCGAGACACGTCTGGAATGCAATCGGGTCATACAGAGAAACACGACATGACAGATATTTAGACATACTAGTGGTGTTACCGTGTAATGAGAAATCGGGATCAAGGGATGAATCCGTTGCGTGAGGGGGTTAAATATCCGACATACGTCTATACGTGTGGGTCTTTGATGCGGGAATACTCAATCTCCGTAGCTGTTCTCGTCGGTGATTTTATGGTGGCGTCGCCACAGTGTGGAGTCGAACATGGACTACGACCGACGACGCCTGATAAAGGCGCTCGGTGCGGCAGGTATCGCGGGACTGGCGGGGTGTTCTGGTGGCCCGAGTGACTCGACGGATACCGAACCGGAGGACACGCCGACCGACACGCCCGCGGCGAGTACGGACACGGAGACGCCGGGCGGGATGGACGGTACCGCCACGCCGACGGAGATGTCGACACCCACCTCGGCGGAACCGACGAACGTCGGGATGGTGTACGCGGCCGGCGGCCTCGGCGACGGGTCGTTCAACGACCAGGCCCAGCAGGGGCTGTTCGCCGCCGAGAAGGACTTCAACCTCGAGTACCGGGAAGTCCAGCCCGAGTCGCCCTCGGAGTTCGGCTCCTTCCAGCAGCAGTTCGCCCAGTCGTCGAGCCCCGACTACGACCTGGTCTGCTGTATCGGCTTCCTCCAGGCCGACTCGCTCGGGACTACCTCGTCGAACTACCCCGACCAGGACTTCATGATCGTCGACAGCGTCGTGAGTTCGGACAACGTCTCCAGCTACACGTTCAAGGAACACGAGGGATCCTTCCTCGTCGGCCAGATGGCCGGGATCCTCACCTCCCAGGACTTCTCCGCGGGCGCGGGGTCGACCGACGGCGACTCGACGAACGTCGGCTTCGTCGGCGGCGTCGAGTCCGACCTCATCCGCAAGTTCGAGGCCGGCTTCACCGCTGGCGTGAAACACGCAAACGAGAACGTCGACGTCATCACCAACTACGTCGGCGACTTCAGCGACCCGTCCGGCGGGCGCGAGGCCGCCCTGTCGATGTACAACAGCGGCGCCGACATCGTCTATCACGCCGCGGGTAACACCGGGACCGGCGTCTTCCAGGCCGCACAGGAACAGGAGCGGTTCGCCATCGGCGTCGACCGCGACCAGTCGGTCACCAAGAGCTCCTACCAGGACGTCATCCTCGCGAGCATGGTCAAGCGGGTCGACACCGCCGTCTACGAATCGATCGAGGCGACCGCGACCGACAGCTTCCAGGGCGGCTCCGTCGTCTCGCTCGGTCTCGACGATGAAGGCGTCGACATCGTCTACGGGCAGCAACTGAGCTCGGAGATCCCCAGCGACGTGAAAGACCCCGTCGCCACGTCGAAACAGGCGATCATCGACGGCGACATCTCGGTCCCGTCCGACCCCGGCAACGTCTGATAGTGATTATTGTAGCGATGTACCGGTACGCGCCGACGGCAGGGTCGGCGCGATCCGGAAATAATCTACAATAATCACTATGAGGACTGCCCGCTCTCGGCACCCACCGGCCGACAGATCGACTCCGACACCGACCCCCGACATCCACCCCCTACATCGACCCCTAGAATGAGTACGCCCGCAGTCGAGTTACGCGAGATCACGAAGCGATTCCCGGGCGTCGTCGCCAACGACGACGTGGATCTGACCGTCGACCGCGGGTCGGTCCACGCCCTGCTCGGCGAGAACGGCGCGGGAAAGACGACGCTGATGAACGTCCTCTACGGACTCTACGAGCCCACCGCGGGGACCGTCGTCGTCGACGGCGAGGAGCGCTCGTTCGACTCCCCGCGCGACGCCATCGACGTCGGCGTGGGCATGATCCACCAGCATTTCATGCTCGTCGACCCGATGACCGTCACCGAGAACATCACGCTCGGCAACGAACCCCGCCGCCAGAGCGGGCTCGCCCGGCTGACCGGACTTTCCGTCGACCGCGGCCGCGCCCGCGAGGACGTCGTCGAACTCAGCGAGCGCTACGGCTTCGACGTCGACCCAGACGCCCGCATCGAGGACGTCTCCGTCGGCGTCCAGCAGCGCGTCGAGATCCTCAAGGCCCTCTATCGTGGCGCCGACGTCCTCATCCTCGACGAACCGACCGCCGTCCTCACCCCCCAGGAGGTCGGGGATCTGTTCGCCGTCTTCGACGAACTCACCGCCCAGGGCAAGACGATCATCTTCATCACCCACAAGCTCGGCGAGGCGATGACCGCCGCCGACGAGATCACCGTCCTCCGGGACGGGAAAAACGTCGGCACCGTCGACGCCAGCGCGACCACCCGCGAGGAACTCGCCGAACTCATGGTCGGCCGCGAGGTGTTGCTCGACGTCGAACGCCCACCGACGGACTTCGGCGAGGAGGTGCTCGCGGTCGACGACCTCGTCGTCACCGACGACCGGAACGTCCGCGCGGTCGAAGACCTCTCGCTGTCGGTCCGCGAGGGCGAAATCTTCGGCGTCGCAGGCGTCGACGGCAACGGCCAGTCCGAACTCGTCGAGGCCATCACCGGCCTGCAGACGCCCGATTCCGGAACGATTACCCTCGAAGGCAGAGACCTGACCGACCGGTCGCGCCGCCAGCGGATCGAGGCCGGGATGTCCTACGTGCCCGAGGACCGCCAGGAGCAGGGGCTCGTGATGGACTACGACCTCGTCGAGAACGGGCTGCTGGGCAGCCAGCACCAGGCGCCGTTCGCCCGGAACGGTCGGATCGACTGGGGCGAGGCGCGCGACCACGCCGAGAGCGTCATCGGCGAGTACGACGTGCGCCCGCCGGACGCGGACACCGAAGCCGAGTCGCTCTCGGGCGGGAACCAGCAGAAGTTCGTCGTCGGGCGCGAGTTCGAGCGCGACCCGACGCTACTGGTCGCCGCCCACCCGACCCGCGGGGTCGACGTCGGGTCGATCGAGTTCATCCACGAGCGCCTGCTCGAACTGCGCTCGCAGGGAGTCGCGATACTGCTCGTCTCCTCGAAACTCGAGGAGGTGCAGGCGCTCTCGGACCGCCTCGCCGTGATCTACGAGGGGTCGTTCGTCGACACCGTCGACCCCGACGAAGTCACCGAGGAGGAACTCGGCCTGCTGATGGCCGGCGAGCGCCCGGAATCGGCCGACGAGAATGGCGCGCCGGAGGCGACCGCCGTCACGGACGACGACGTCACGGTGGAAGCCGCCGATGCGGAGGCTGCCGACCCGGAGGCCGCCGATGCGGAGGCTGCCGATGCGGAGTCGGGAGGTGACGGCGAGTGAGCGTCCGCGACCGCGCCCGGAGTGCCCTCGAACGGCTGGTCGCGGCCTCGGCGGCCGAGCGGGCGCTGATCAGCCTCGCCTCGCTCGTCCTCGCGGTGGCCATCGGCACCATTATCATCCTCGTCGGCGGCCGGATGACCACCTGCGGGGAGGCCGCCTTCGTGCTCACCCACCCCCGGCCCTTCGGGTTCCCGCAGCTGTTCCGGATGGGCTTCTGTTACGACCCCGTGCTCGTCTTCGACCGGCTGTTCATCGGGGCGCTGGGCGACCCGCTCAAGCGCGGGTGGGGGCCGCTCAGTCCCTTCACCGGCGGGGCTATCAACCCGTTCCGTGCCGGCTACGACCCGCTGAACGCCCAGATGGCGAACACGCTCAAGGAGACGACGATCCTGGTCTTCACCGGGCTGTCCGTCGCGCTGGCGTTCCGCGCGGGCATCTTCAACATCGGGTCGCAGGGACAGATGATCGTCGGCGGACTGGCGACGGCGGTGTCGGTCCTCTGGGCCTCGTCGCTGGTCTCCGGGCTGGCCGGCACGCTCGTGCTCGTCCCGTTCGGACTCCTCGTCGGCGCTCTCTTCGGCGGTCTCTACGGCGCCGTACCGGGCGCGCTCAAGGCCTACGCCGACGCCAACGAGGTGATCACGACGATCATGTTGAACTTCGTCGCGACCGGCGTGGTCCTCTATCTCGTCCGCGACGTGTTCAAAGACCCCGACAGCTTCGCCAACCAGACCGTCCCGCTGCCCGAATACGCGCTGTTTCCGGCGCTCGTGTTCCCGGACCCGTCGGGCTTTTCGATCGTCGCGCTCGCGTTCGCCGCGGGCTGCATCCTCGCGCTGTACTACCTGCTGACCCGGACCGCCTTCGGCTACGACATCCGGACGAGCGGGATCCAGCCCGAAGCCGCCGAGTTCGGCGGCGTCGACGCCAAGCGAACCATCGTCGCGAGCATGTCGCTGTCCGGCGCCCTCGCCGGCATCGGCGGTGCCGTGTACGTCCTGATGGTCCTCGGCAACTACCAGACCGGCGTGCCCGCCTACGGCTTCGACGGCATCACCGTCGCCATCCTCGCCGGCAACAACCCCCTCGGCGTCGGCTTCGCCGCCTTCCTCTTCGGCGTCCTCAAAAGCGGGACGATCGTCGTGCAGTTCTCGACGGACGTCCCGCCCCAGCTCGTCGGCGTGTTGCGCGGGCTCATCATCCTCTTCGTCGCCATGCCGGAGTTCTTCCGGCTGATCGGTCGCCGGGTCCTCCCGGCCGAACCCGACCGACCGGGCGGGACCGCCGTCGCGACCGACGGCGGGCACGACCGCGACGGACCGCCGCCAGGGGACGGAACCACGACGCCACGAGACAGCGCCGCCGCCGGAGGTGAGCACCGATGAGCGTCCGCTCGGCGCTCCCGTCCGCCCTCGATGTCGACGCCTTCGACATCGGCCGACGGGGCTTTCTCGCCGTCGTCACGGTCGGGACGTTGCTCGGCCTCGGCGCGCTCGGCGTCGCCTTCCCCGGTTCCATCTTCGGCACCCTGCTCGAGGTGATCTTCGCGAAGGGGACCATCGGGTCGGCGCTGCGCCGGTCGACGCCCATCGTCCTCGCCGCCATCGGTGGCATCTTCGCCGAGAAAAGCGGCGTCATCAACATCGGGCTGGAGGGGTTGCTCATCATCTCCGCATTCACCGCCATCTACGCGATGGACCTGTCGAACAACCTCTGGATCGCGTTTTTCGCCGCGGTCCTCGCGAGCACGCTGCTCGCCGCGCTGTTCGCCGTCGTCTGCATCGAGTTCCGCGCCGACCAGATCATCGCCGGCCTCGCCGTCTGGCTGATCGCCCTCGGCCTCGCCCCCTTCGCCTCCCAGGTCGTCTACGGCGCCCCCAACACCGACAGCGTCCGCACGCCCCCGGGCATGAACGAAGTCCTCGAAGGCCTCCCGGTCGTCGGCGGCACTGTCTCCTCGGTCGGCGGCCTCGTCGGCGACGGGCTGACCTTCGTCGCCGACCTGCCGGTGATCGGCGGCCTCTTCCACGCCTCCGTCGTCGTCGTCGTCGGCGCCCTCGTCGAGGCGGACGTCGGCGTCTACCTCATGTTCCTCATGGTCGCCATCTCGTGGTATCTCCTCTACCGGACGCGATTCGGCCGGTGGGTCCGCGCCAGCGGCGAGAACCCGAAGGCGCTCGACACCGCCGGCGTCAGCGTCACGCGCGTCCGCTACACCGCCGTGCTCCTCTCGGGCGTCTTCTCGGGGATGGGCGGCGCCGCCCTCTCGCTCAGCCTCGGCCAGTTCACCGGCAACGGCCAGACGATGGTCAACGGCAAGGGCTTTATCGCCATCGTCGCCTACCTCTTCGGCAACTACAACCCCGTCGGCGCCTTCTTCTCGACGCTGCTGTTCGGCGGCCTCGACGCCATCCAGACCAGCCTCCAGAACGTCGACATCGGCGTTCCCAGTCCCCTCGTCCGGGTCATCCCCTTCGTGATGGTCATCGTCGTCCTCGCGCTGGTCGGACGCACCCGCATCCCCTCCGCCGCCGGCGAGCACTACGAGTCCGGCGAGGAGTAGGCGTGCGAACGACCTGATTGGCTGTTTTTCCGACCCACCGCGCATCCGTATCGCTCGCTCTCGATGTGACCGCAGACGGCACCGTAACTGCAGACGACACCGTAACCGCAGTCGATGCCGTGATCGCAGTCGATGCCGTGATCGCAGACCGTACCGCGACCGCACTCGCTCGTCTGCGTTGAAAGCCCTCGCCGCGCCCGTTAGTTGTCTTCTCGACTGTAAACGAATCCGCAACTGCAACCGCAGTCGATCCTATGGGATGAAAGCCCTCGCCGCGCTCGCGGTCGCTGCTGGACATATCCACGCTCTCCGCACCGCCCGCGCGGACAGTGGTCCAGCAGGCGACTACATGAACGCGAGCGCGCCTCGCCCTTTCAGTCCACCAGGACCGCACCGTCCCGCCGCCGCCCCACGACCGCACCGCAACTCCACCGCCACCGCACCGCGACCGCACCGCAACTCCACCGCCACCGCACCGCGACCGCCCCGCAACCACACCACCACCGCACCGCCCCACGACCCCACCGCAACCCCACCGCCACCGCACCGCAACCGCCACCGCACCACCACCGCAACCAGTCCCCCCGCTTGGTCCCGAGCAGATCCGGGGTCCGGGAGGACTTATCCGCGTCTCGTCGCAATACTGCCATATGACGAGAACGGACACGCCAGCACGGAGGTTCGCGCTCGAGTACGACCCCGGCGAGTTGCGCTGTGGTCGCGACTGTGTCTCGGACCTGGACGCCGCGCTCGCGGACCGCGACCTCGATAGCGCGCTCGTCGTCACCGGCGAGCACGTCGGCGCGAACCCCGACGTGATGGGCCCCGTCGAAGCGGGACTGGGCGACCGTCTGGTCGGCGTGTTCGACGAGACCACCCCGGCCAAACACCTCGCGACCGGACTGGCGGCGGCCGAGCGCGTCCACGAGTCGGGGGCCGCGTCGCTCGTCGCCGTCGGCAGCGGGTCCAGCCTGGACGTGGCGAAGGTGGCGAGCGCGCTCACCAGCCACGACGACCCGCGGGCCGCGGCCGAGCGGGCCGTCGACTCGGGCACCGTCGAAGTCGCGCCCGACGGCGACCCCGTACCCGTCGTGGCAGTCCCGACGACGCTCGCCGGCGCGGATCTCTCGGTCATCGCCGGCGTCGGACTCACGCTCGACCCCGCGAGCGTACCCGAACGCGAGATTCCCAGCGGAAGCGCCAGCGACCGACGACTCATGCCCGCCGCGCTGTTCTACGACCTCGCGCTGTTCGAGACCACGCCGACGGGCGTCCGCTGTGCCTCGGCGATGAACGGGATCGACAAGGCCGTCGAGTGTCTCTACTCGCCGTACGCGACGCCGATCACCGACGGCACGGCGATGCGCGCGCTCTCGCTGGCCCGGTCGGGGTTCGCGACGCTCCCCGAGGAGTCGATGGACGAACAGCCCCTCTACGAGTCCGTGGCGGCGGTCGTCCTCGCGCAGTACGGGATCTCCACGCCCGGTACCTATCGCGCCTCGATAATCCACGCCTTCGCCCACGGCTTCTCCCACGACTACGACGTCCACCAGGGCACCGTCCACGGGGTCCTCGCGCCGCACGTCCTCGAGTACGTCTTCGAGCACGCCCACGCCCGCCGGGATCTGCTCGCGGACGGCCTGGGCGTCGGGGCGGGGGGCACGACCGACGATGACCTGGCCGAGCGCGTGGTCGACGCGGTGGCGACCCTGAGCGACGACCTCGGTCTCCCCTCGCGACTGCGCGAGGTCGACGGGCTCGCCCGCGCGGACTTTCCCTCGATCGCCGCCGAGATCCACGGTGACGGGTTGCTCCCGGCCGCACCCGAGGGCGTCGACCCGACGACCGACGAAATCGAGGGCGTGCTGGACGCGGCGTGGTGAGCGTCGCGACGACGGTCGGAGGCGCCGGACAGGGGGCGGAGGCACCGACGCGACAGGTCACCATGGGAGCGGGGGCAAACGTTCAAGAGGGTTCGCGAGCACCCGAGTAGCAATGGCGGAGTACTTCCGGGGGCAGGTGACACAGCGGGGGATCGTCTTCGGACCGGGCGGGGACGTGCTGCTGGTCACGAGCGGGCTGCGACCGTGGACGTTTCCGGGCCAGCGCATCGAGGCCGACACGGACCCGGAGCCGGCGCTCCGGCGCGCGCTGTTCGACCAGATCGGCCTGCACGTCACCGTCGAACGACCGGTCGGGACCGTCACCGACATCTGGGGGAGCGGCGACCAGCCCGTCTACGCCGTCCTCTTCCGCGCCGAGGCTCGCAGCCGGAACGTCGAACTGAGCGACGACTACGACGACTTCTGCTGGTACACGCCCGACGGCGCTATCGAGGAGATGCACTTCGAACCCCTCGAAGACGCCATCGAGCGCGCGGTCGCCGACCGCGAGACCGACGTGGAAGCGGCGGCCGAGTGAACGACGCCGACCGCGCGGGGGAACGGTTTTCCGCGCCGACCGCTACGTACCGGTGTGTTCGGAATCGGGGTGGACCCGTTCGTCGCTCTCTGGCTGGCGTTCGGGCTCGCGATCTTCGCGTGGATGGTCCTGTTCGACCGGATCCGGCGCTATCTCGACCGGCGGTAAGCCGTGACTGAATCGTGGTCGACGGCGCCGGCGGGGCTCCGGGAGTGTTTTGACGCACCCGCCCACACGAACGATTCATGACCGAGATTCGCCGGCTCGACGAGGCGACCGTCGAGCGCATCGCGGCCGGGGAAGTGGTCGAGCGGCCCGCCTCCGTCGTGAAGGAACTCGTCGAGAACAGCCTCGACGCCGACGCCTCCCGGGTCGACGTCACCGTCGAGTCCGGCGGCACCGAGGGGATCACCGTCAGCGACGACGGCATCGGCATGACCGAGGAGGAGGTCCGAACCGCCGTCGAGGAACACACCACCTCGAAGATCCGCGACATCGACGACCTGGAGGCGGGCGTCGCCACGCTGGGCTTTCGCGGCGAGGCGCTCCACGCCATCGGCGCCGTCTCCCGACTGACGGTCACGACTCGGCCGCGCGCCGACCGCGACGTCGAGTCGTATCGCGGCACGAAACTCACCGTCGAGGGCGGCGAGGTGACCGGGGTCGACCCCGCCGGCTGTCCCGAGGGCACGACCATCGAAATCGACGACCTGTTCTACAACGTCCCCGCGCGCCGGAAATACCTCAAACAACAAAGTACAGAATTCGCCCACGTCAACACCGTCGTCACGAGCTACGCGCTGGCCAATCCCGACGTGGCCGTCTCGCTCACCCACGACGGTCGCGAGACGTTCGCCACGACCGGGCAGGGCGACCGCCGAGAGGCCGTCCTCTCCGTGTACGGCCGCGACGTGGCCCGCTCGATGGTCGAAGTCGATGCGAGCGCGGACGACGAGGACTTTCCCGACGGCCCCCTGGAGGGGGTGTCTGGGCTGGTGAGCCACCCCGAGACGACCCGGAGCACCCGCGAGTACTGCTCGACGTACGTCAACGGGCGCTACGTCACCGCGAGCGCCGTCCGCGACGCCGTCGTCGATGCCTACGGCACGCAACTCGCGCCGGATCGATACCCCTTCGCCGTCCTCTTTCTGGACCTGCCCGCAGGCGACGTGGACGTGAACGTCCACCCCCGGAAACTCGAAGTCAGATTCGCCGACGAGGCCGGTGTCCGCGAGCAGATCCGGGCGGCCGTCGAGGTGGCGCTGCTGGAGGAGGGCTTCCTCCGCAGCGGCGCGCCGCGGGGCAAGTCCGCGCCCGAACAGACCGAGATCGCGCCCGAGCGCGGCGGCGAGTCCGGATCCGGCTCCGCGGCAGAGACGGACGGCGAGCGCGCCGCGAGCGACGGCGCCGACACCGAGCGCGACGAGTCCGAACAGAGGGCGAGCGCGTCGACCGCGGACCGGACGGAATCGCGGTCTTCGCCGCCAGCGTCGGGGCGGACCTCGACCGACGACGACGGGCGCGCGACGCCGGAGCCAGCGGAGGCGAGCGACGCACCGGCGGACGCGGAGTCGAGCGACGAATCCGCGGAGACCGGGACGGCAGATCCGATGGCCGTCGAAACCACCGATGCGCCGCAGCCCAGCGACCCGCACGACCGCCGCCGGAAGTTCAGCGAGCGCCACGACCAGGCTCGCCTGAGCGGCGACGGGGCGGACTCGGGTGGGCCGGCTGCGGGCGCGGACGGGACGACCGCGACCGCGGCCGAACCGACCGACTTCGACGGACTCCCGTCGATGCGCGTGCTCGGCCAGCTGCACGAGACGTACGTGCTCGCGGAGACCGAAACGGGCCTGGTCCTGATCGACCAGCACGCGGCCGACGAGCGGGTCAACTACGAGCGCCTGCGCGAGTCGTTCGCCGGCGAGACGACGACCCAGGCGCTCGCCGAACCGGTCGAACTGTCGCTCACAGCCGGGGAAGCCGAACTGTTCGAGACCCACCGCGAGGCGCTGGCGACGCTGGGCTTTCGCGCCGAGCGCGTCGACGACCGCACCGTCGAGGTTCGAACGGTGCCGTCGCTCGTGGCGGAGGCGGCCGACCCCGACCTGCTGCGGGACGCGCTCGCGGCCTTCGTCACCGAGGGATCGGCCGCCGAGACGGTCGAGGCCGCCGCCGACGAACTGCTCGCGGACCTGGCGTGTTACCCGTCGGTGACCGGCAACACCTCGCTGACGGAGGGGTCCGTGCGCGACCTGCTCGCGGTGCTCGACGACTGCGAGAACCCCTGGGCGTGTCCGCACGGCCGGCCCGTCGTCATCGAGATCGACCGCGACGAGATCGAGGCGCGCTTCGAGCGGGACTATCCCGGGCACTGACCGCACCGCCGTCGCGTCCCGCCGGGCGACCGATCGCGCCCACGTTCGCTACGCCCGTGACAGATAGTCGGCGTAGAGCCTGATATCGGCGACGTAGACGGCTGCGTACGCGATGGCGAGCGGTGTCAGGAGCAACAACAGCGCGCCGAGGGAGAGGGAGGTAGTGATGTAGACATCGAACGCCGACTCGAGCCCGACGCGTCGCAACAGCGGGACGAGCCCGTACACCAGAAAGATAGCGGTCAGCACGAGTGCGACGAGGTACTCGACTCTCGCCGAGTGGTCGCGCCGTGTTTCGGGGTCGTCGCCGGGGTCGGTCCGCCCGTACCCGTACGAGAACGCGAGGGCTGTCCCGCCGTACAGGAGTGCCAGGTTGTAGGGTCCGGAGAGAACGGGGATCAGGAGGCCGGAGACCGCGAGCAAAATCAGGTGGGCGGTGAGTCCCCACTGGAGCGCCGAAACGACACCCCGGCGCAGGCGGCGAAGCGTTGCACGCGTCATCTGATCTGACTGTCGTGTGCCGCGCGTGAAAACGATACGTGATCTCTGACCGAGGAGAAAACGGACTCGGAACTGTCACGTCGACCACGAAAGCTAAACCCCATGGTTCCGATCGAGGGGGTATGACGGACCTGGTGACGTTCGGGGAGACGAGCCTGTGCGTGTCGCCGGCGGGGGGCGAACGACTGGAGACGGCCGCGGACGCCCGCATTCGGGTGTCGGGGACGGAGAGCAACGTCGCCGTCGCGGCGGCCGCGATGGGCGCCGAGGCCGCCTGGCTGTCGAAGTTGCCCGATTCGCCGCTGGGCCACCGCGTCGAGCGCGCGCTGCGCGAACACGGCGTCGAGACGACGGTCGCGTGGGCCGACGACGGCCGCCAGAGCCTGGAGTTCGCCGAACCCGGCGTGGAACCGCGCGAGGGGCGACAGATTCAGGACCGCGGGGACGCGGCGATCGCCAGCGTGACGCCGGGGGAGTTGCCGATGGACCGGGTCCAGCGGGCGGACGCGACGTTCGTCGCGGGGAGCACGCTCGCGCTGTCGGGCAGCGTCGTCGAGACCGCCGAGGCGGTCCTGCGCGCCGCGGGCGGGAGCGTCGTCGCGATGGACCTCGATTACAACCCGGGCCTCTGGTCGCCCGAGGAGGCACGCGAGACGCTGGCGGGCGTGTTCGACGCGGTGGACATCCTCGTCGCCGCGGAGGACCAGGCGCGGACGGTGTTCGAGCGCAGCGGCGAACCAAGGGAACTCGCGCACACGATCGCCTCGACACACGACTTCGATGTGGTGGTCATCACGCGCAGCGAGTGGGGTGCGCTGGCCTGGCACGACAACGTCATCCACGAGGAAGACAGCGTCGACGTCGAGGCGGTCGACCCCAGCGGTCAGCACGAGGCGTTCACCGGTGCCTTCCTCGAACGACTGCTCGCGGGCGGCGACGCGGGCGAGGCGCTCTCTCACGGGGTCGCCTGTGCGACGCTGACTCGCACCCTCCCCGGCGCGATGACGACGGTCACCCGCGCGGAGGTCGCGGACCTGGTCGCGGAGATGGGCGACCGTCGCTGATCCAGTCGTGATATCCGCGGCAAGCGGCGGGAGCGGGAGATGGACGGCCGACAGAGATATGGGGGACCCTTTCGAGGCCTAGCACATGACGAGTACACGCGCACGGGTCGGGACGGTACTGTTCTCGCTGGTCGTCGTCGCCGCGGCCGCCGCCGGTGGGGTCGGCGCGGTCGCGACAGCGGGCGCCTCGTCGGTCGACGTCACCCTGACGGTGACCGTCGTCGATCAGGGGGGGAACCCGCTCGGCGACGCCGAACTCAGCGCGACGTGGGACGGCGGTGACGGCGGGCCCGTCAACCGCACCACGGCGAACAACGGCAAGGCGTTCCTCGACGTCCCCGAGGGCAAGGACGTCACGATCAGGATCGACCACACCCACTACGTCCGGAACAACCCGTACGTCGTCGAGGACGCCAGCGAACGCGACGTGACCATCGAGATGGCACAGAAGGGCCAGGCCACCGTCGTCGTCAGGAACGGGAGCGGTCGCGTCCCCGACGCGATCGTTCGCCTCGCCCACGACCGCGAGCGGGTCACCGCCGCGCGCACCAACGCGAACGGCGAACTGGTCACCGGAGAGATCGAACAGGGCAACTACTCGCTGCTCGCGTACAAGGAGGGGTATCTCCGGAACGAGACGGAGTTCACCGTCGACGGCGAGGTGACCCAGCCGATCCACATCACCCGCGACTCCCGGCTGGTCACCTTCACCGTCACGGACGACCACTTCGACCCGGCGCGGCCGCTGAGCAACGTCAACGTCAGTATCGAGGACCAGATCGACGTGACGACCCAGGGCACGGGGTCGGTGACCGTCAGCGTCCCCGTCAACGACGAGTACGAGGTCGTGATGGACAAGGAGGGGTACCAGAGCGTGACGCGCACGCTCACCGTCCGCGAGGCACAGACGTCGCTCAATGCGAGTATCCGCCGGACCCCCGCGCTGTCGGTCGAGACCATAAACGAACAGATCGTCGTCAACGGGACCGCCGTCGTGACCGTCACCGACGAGTACGGTGACGCCGTGGCGAACGCCAGCGTGAGCCTCGACGGCGAAACCGCCGCCGAAACCAACGCCAACGGCGTCGCCCGCGTGTCCATCGAGACGATCGGCAACCACACCATCAGCGCCGCGAAAGGCGACCTGGAGACCAGCGTCGTCGTCACCGGCGTCCGCCCGGCGCCGGAGGACACGCCGACGGCGACGCCCACGCCCAGTCCGACCCCGACCGCGACGCCGACCGCGACGCCGACCGACACGGCCACCGGGACCACGACCTCGAGCGGCGACAGCGGCCCCGGCTTCGGCGCCATCGCCGCGCTCGTCGCCGTACTCGCGCTGGTCGCGCTTCGGCGCCGACGGTAGCCGTTCGACGCTCCTGACTCTCCGTTTTCGGTGACGTGGCGAACCGGTAAGGACCACCGCCACACGTGATTTTAGTCCGCTTCGACTGGAGGGGCCGATATGGGGACAGTCGCGGGGCGGTGTGACCGGTGAGTTCCGACACGCCGAGCGTGCGTGGAACAGTCCGACAGTTCTTCTCGCTGGAACGGGACGTGCTCGTCCTCTCGGTGGCGATGTTCGCGTTCAGCCTCGGCTTCCAGATGACCGGCCGCTACCTCTCGGAGTACCTGGTCGTCCTCGGCGCCTCCCCGTTCGTGGTCGGGCTCTACGGATCCTTCGGCAACGTCATCAGCGCCGTCTACCCCTACGCCGGCGGCGTCTTCTCCGACCGCGTCGGCTCGCGCTCCGCCCTGACGCTGTTCGGACTCATGTCGACGGTCGGCTTTTTGTTCTGGCTGGTCGCTCCCCTCGTCGGGACCGTCGACCTCGTCGGCCTCGCGGTCGAACCCTGGGTCTGGATCTTCGTCGGTCTCGTCCTCTCGCAGGCCTGGAAGTCCTTCGGCCTCGGCGCGACCTTCGCCATCGTCAAACAGAGCGTCCCCGACGCTCGCCTGGCCCGCGGGTTCGCCAGTACCGAAACCTTCCGCCGGACGGCCTTCCTTATCGGGCCGCTCCTGGCCGCAGGCCTCCTCTTTCTCGCCGGCAGCGAGGGCGAGGAAGCGATCCTCCCCGGCTTCTACTGGGTACTCGGCGCTGCCGTCGTCTTCGGGGCCGTCGCCACCGCCGTCCAGCACGTCGCCTACGAGTCCGAGTCGGACTCGTTCGGCAAGGAGTTCGAGGGCGTCGCCGCGGTCCGGGAGGACCTGCGAAACCTCCCCGCGGAACTGCGGCCCTTACTCGTCGCCGACACGCTCGTCCGCTTCGCCAACGGCATGGTGTACGCCTTCTTCATCCTCGTGGTCACGCGGATCTGGGAACTCGACGCGACCGTCGCGGGTGTCACGCTCTCGCCCGCCGTCTTCTTCGGCGTCCTGCTGGGCATCGAGATGGTCGTCGCGCTCGCGTCGATGGCGCCGGTCTCCATCGCCGCCGAGCGCGTCGGCCTCAAGCCCGTCGTCGCGCTCGGGTTCGCCGTCTACGCCGTCTTTCCCGTGATGCTGATCTTCGCGCCCGCGGACCCGCTCGTCGTCGCCGTCCTCTTCGCGTTCTCGGGGCTGCGCTTTGCGGGGTTGCCCGCGCACAAGGCGCTCATCGTCGGTCCCGCCGAGCGCGACGCAGGCGGCCGGGTGACCGGCGCGTACTACCTGCTGCGCAACACCATCGGCATCCCCAGCGCCGCCGTCGGCGGCTACCTCTACGGCAGCGACTGGCGCGTCGACGTGCCCGCCGACCCCTTCGGTCTGGAGACGCTCACCGCCGGTCCCGAACTGGCGTTCTCCGTCGCCTCCGCCATCGGCGTCGTCGGCGTCGCCTACTTCCTCGTCTTCGGCGAGGAGTTCGAGGCGTACGCGTGACCTCGACGGTTGCTGCGGTCTCACCGGATCCCCACTCGTTTTGGTTCCCCCGCACGACCCACCGGGTATGACAGCCGACGCGCTCGAAGCGCTCCTGGCGGGCAACGCCGACCACGTGGAATCGCTCCCCGACGATTACTTCGCCGCCGTCCAGGACGGCCAGGACCCGACCGTCGTCTCGGTGTGTTGCTCGGACTCGCGGGTCTCCCAGGAGGGGATGTGGGCCGTCGACGAGCCCGGCTGGCTGTTCACCTCGGGCAACATCGGCAACCAGGCCTGGGATCGCTACGACGGGGAGCAGGTCGTCGACGGGAACCTGCTCTACCCCGTGGCGAACGCGAGCACCCGGACCGTCGCCGTCGTCGGCCACACCAGTTGCGGCGCGGTCACCGCCGCCTACCACGCCGCGACCGACGGCGACGCCGACCACGCGCCGGGCATCGAGAAGTACGTCGAGGCGCTTGTCCCCGTGATCGAGGACGGCCTCGCGGACTCGAACGTCGACGAGACCGCATCGGACGACGAGGTTATCAACCAGCTCGTCGAATACAACGTCGACCGGCAAGTCGAGTTCCTGCGCGACTCTGACGAGATCCCCGACGACGCCACGGTTCTGGGGTTCGTCTACGACTTCCAGCGCGTCTACGCCGACGCGGTCGGGCGGACCTACCTGATCAACTACGACGGCGAGACCGACTCCGACGCGCTCGCCGAGTTCGCTCCCGAAGGCTACGAGGAGTGGGTCCAGCGACTGACCGCGTGAATTCGAGGTGCGGCGCGAGGCCGTGGCACCCGAGTGGCCGAACGGTGTGACCATCCCTGCACCGACCGGCACACATTTGCGTACAGACGTGGTACCAAGACACATGGCAACGGAGGACCGAACACCGGCACCCGAGCTGACGGACGCGGAAGTCGACGCGCTCCACGAGGTCGAACTCGGCGTCGAGTGGCTCCGGAGAGCCCACGGCAAGCTCGTCGAATTCCACCACAACACCGGCCACGCGATGGAACATCTCGCGGCGGCCGAAGAAGAACTGCGCGCGGCCGGCCACGAGGACGTGGCCGACGAGATCAGGGATCGATATCTGCCCCGCGGCGTCATCGACGACGACCGCTGGTCCTACGACGTGCTGGAGTCGTTCGAGGCGGACTTCCTCGCGGACCTGACGGCCTTCGAGGAACGCGCTCGGTCGGAGGTGGCCGACGGACGCCGCCACGTCGCCGAGCGCCGGCAGGAACGCGAGTGGAAACAGCGGGCACGCGAGGAGTAGGCCGACCGGGAGAGCGACCGAGCCGTCTCACAGCGATTATTGGAGCGGCGTGCCGGTACGCGCCGACCCCGGTGTCGGCGCGATCCGGAAATGCTCGCGATCAGTTGCCCTGGATGGCGTCGATGACCATCGCGGCGGCGACGACGGGCTCTTTCGGGACCCCGGTCACGTCGTCGACCGTGACCTCGTAGCGGTCTCGCATCGTGAACTGGCCGTCGATGTTCCCGACGTGGGCGCCGTCGGAGTCCGTGATCTCGTACTTGTGGGGGATCAGCTCGCCGAGCGGGAGGTAGTTGCGCGCGAGCACGACGAGCGCGCCGCGGGAGGTGATCTCGGCGATCAGCGACTCATCGCGTGCGTCGCGGATCCGCCAGGTGTCCTGCAGGATCGAGAAGTCGTTGTCGAGGACGACCAGCTCCTCGCCGGTCTCCGCGTCGGTGAGCGTGTAGTTCCCGGCGACGTCGGAGATACCGCCCGCTTTCACGGTGAACACGTCGTCGCCGTCCCCGTCAACGAACGGGAACTCCTCTTTCATCTCGAACAGCTTCTGTTTCCCACGGAGCACCGTCTCGCCCCGGCTGTTCGTCGCCTCGTACTTGTTCCGGACCAGCGACTGCTCCACCTCGAAGGTGTCGTCGGTCAGATCCAGCCCCGCGACGGTGATCTCGTTCGACATCGCTGCGTGTCCGTACGCGGAGACACGCAAAAAAGGCCGCGCCGCGTCGCACAGCCAGCGGCGGGTCCGGCTTCGACCGACCGGGATATCCGACGGCAGTGCCGCATTACAGCGTCTGATACTCGGAGCCGCGAGCTTTTCACCGAACAGTCGGTCCGACAGCGTATGAGCAACAGCGTCGAGGGGGCGGCCGGCGGGGGGTGGGTTCGCGGTTTGCAGCGCGAACTCGCGGAGTTCGTCGCGTACGTGCCGAACGGGCAGTCGATCCCGGCCGAGACCTGGCGGCGCCGCCATCGAAGCATCGTCCTCGTGGTCCTGGCGCATCTCCCCTTCCTCTTCGCGCTGGGACTGTTCGAGGGAACCGAAACGGCGGTCACGGGCGCGACGACCCCGTCGATACCGCTCTCGACGATCCTGGTCGAACTGGGGGTCGTCACGGCGTTCGTCGGCGTCGCGAGCCTGTCGCGGCTGCCCCGGCGGGTCAGGACCGCGCTGGCGACGACCGGACTGCTTTCGGCGTCGGTCGTGCTCGTCCACTTCTCCGGCGGGTACATCGAAGCGCACTTCCACTTTTTCGTCGGGATGGCGGTCGTCGCCGTCTACGAGGACTGGGTACCGTTCGCGCTCGGCATCGGCTACGTCGTCCTCACCCACGGCGTCTTCGGGATGATAAACCCGAGTCGCGTCTACAACCACGACGCCGCGATTTCGAATCCGTGGGTCTGGGGACTCATCCACGGCGTGTTCGTCCTCGCGCTCGCGATGGCACTGATGGCCCACTGGGTCTCGACCGAGCGATCGCGCGAGGAGGCCCAGACCCAGCTCGAAGCGGCGGAAGCCAAAAGCGACGAGGTGGAAGACCTCGAAGCCAAACAGGCCGAGATCGAGCAGGCGCGCGCGGAGGCCGAGGAGACGAAAGCCGAGGCCGAGGCGCGCCAGCGCGAGGTCGAGCGGATGAACGAGCACCTCGAAGCGAAGGCCGACGCCTACAGCGCGGCGATGACGAAGGCGGCCGCGGGAGATCTCACGGTGCGACTCGACCCCGAAAGCGAGAGCGAAGCGATGGCCCGCATCGGCGAGGCGTGCAACGAGATGCTCGACGAGACCGCGGTCGCGATGCGGGAGATCCAGGCGTTCACGGCCGAGATCGCGGCCGCGAGCGAGGAGGCTAACCGCGGCACCGACGAGGCCAGCGAGGCCAGCGAGGCCATCAGCGACTCCATCCAGGGGATCGCCGCCGGCGCGAACGAACAGCGCGAGACGCTCCAACAGGTCGCCGGCGAGATGAACAACCTCTCGGCGACGGTCGAGGAGGTCGCGGCCTCTGCGGAGACGGTCGCCGAGACGTCCCGCGAGACCGCCGACATCGCCGACGACGGCGAGGAGACCGCTCAGGGCGCCATCGCGGACGCTCGCGAGGTCCAGTCGGCAATCGACTCGACCGTCGACAACGTCGAGCGACTGGACGACCGGATGGCCGAGATCGGCGAGATCGTCGACCTGATCGGCGACATCGCCGAGCAGACGAACATGCTCGCGCTCAACGCCAACATCGAGGCCGCCCGCGCGGGCAACGGGGCAGGCGGGGGCGGCGACGGGTTCGCCGTCGTCGCCAACGAGGTGAAGCAACTGGCCGAGGAGACCCAGGAGTCCGCCGCCGACATCGAGCGGTTGATCGAGGAGGTCCAGTCCCAGACCGAGACGACGGTCGCGGAGGCACGGACCGCCGAGGAGTACATGGAGGCGGAACTCGAGGCCGTCGAGGACGTCGCCGAGGCGTTCGATCAGGTGGCCGACAACGCCGCCGAGACCGACGACGGGATCCGGGAGATAAGCGAGACGGCCGACGACCAGGCCGCGAGCACGGAGGAAGCCGTCGCGATGGTCGACGAGGTGGCCGATATCAGTCGCGAGACGGCCGCCGAGAGCGACGACGTCTCCGCCGCCGCCGAGGAACAGACCGCGGCCATGAGTCAGGTCAGCGCCAACGTGAGTTCGCTCAGCGATCGCGCGGACGAACTGGAGTCGCTGATCGCAGCCTTCGACCTGGACGGTGACGGGTCGCGGACGCCGGGCGGCGGCGCGTCAGCCGGAGCGAACGTCGCCGTTCAGGACGGCGGCCAGCGGGGGTGAAACGGCGGTTGCGGTGGCGGGGCCGGGCGGAGCGGTTGCAGTGGCGGAGCGGTGGCCGGGAGCGCGTGGCGGAGCGGTTGCGGTGGCGGTGCGGTGGCGGAGCGGTTGCGGTGGCGGTGCGGTTGCGGAGCGGTGGCCGGGAGCGCGTGCCGGCGCGAGTGCGGCGGCCGCGCGACTCGGGGAAAGGCAGGTCGACCACGAGCATCCGCGCCGCAGACGCGGTTCACCGGACGCGAACGAACGGAGTGAGTGAGTCGTCCGGTCTTTTTTCGTCCAGCTTTTTCGAGAAGCGGTGCCCGCAGGGCGCTCGCAGAGCGCTCGAGGACACCCGACGAGCAAAAAGGTGGTGCGGCGGCCGCGCGACTCGGGGAAAGGCAGGCGGGCGAGTTGGCGGGCTGGCCGGCCGGCGACGAGCATCCGCGGCGCGACCGCGCCGCGGTTCACCGGACGCGAGGGAGCGGAGCGACCCGGCAGTCCGGCTTTTTTGGTCCAGCTTTTTCAAGGAGCGGTGCCCGCAGCGAGCCGAAGGCTCGCGAGGACACCCGACGCAGAAAAAGGTGGTTGGGATCGACAGGGTTTCACTGTTGGTGGCCTTGGCTATGGGTGAATGAGCAAGGACGTCATCGAGGTCCGCGGGGCGGAGGAACACAACCTCAAGGACGTGGATGTCGAGATCCCTCGGGAGGAGCTGACGGTCGTCACGGGCCTGTCGGGGTCGGGGAAGTCGTCGCTGGCGTTCGAGACGATCTACGCGGAGGGCCAGCGCCGGTACATCGAGTCGCTGTCGGCCTACGCGCGGAACTTCCTGGGACAGATGGACAAACCGCAGGTCGAGAACGTCGAAGGGCTCTCGCCTGCGATCTCGATCGACCAGAAAAACGCCGCCAACAACCCCCGGTCGACGGTCGGGACCGTCACCGAGTTGCACGACTACCTCCGACTGCTGTACGCGCGGGTCGGGACACCACACTGTCCGGAGTGTGGCCGCGAGGTGGGCGAGCAATCGGCCCAGAACATGGTCGACCGGATCCTCGAACTCCCCGAAGGGACGCGGGCGAAGATCGCGGCGCCGGTGGTCCGCGATCAGAAAGGGGCCTTCGAGGACCTGTTCGACGAACTCCTGAGCGAGGGGTACGCGCGGGTCGAGGTCGACGGCGAGGAGTACGACCTGTCGCTCGATACCCCCGATCTGGACGAGAACTACGACCACACGATCGACGTGGTGGTCGACCGGGTGAAAGTCAGCGCCGAGGCGCGCTCGCGGATCACGGATTCGGTCGAGACGGCCGTCGAGGAAGGCGACGGACTGCTGAAGGTCATCGTCCCCGACCCGCCCGAGGGCGCGGCCGAGGACCTGGGCGGCGCGACGACCCGCTCCGTGGGTGACCTCTCGGGCGCGAGTGCGGACGACAGTAGCGACGAGGACGGCGGCGATGGCGACGGAGACGGAGACGCGACCGCCGACCGCCTCGTCGTCACGTTCTCCGAGGATCTGGCGTGTACGCACTGCGGCATCGACATCAGTGAGATCGAGACGCGGTCGTTCTCGTTCAACAGCCCCTACGGGGCGTGTCCGGAGTGTGACGGCATCGGCTCGACCAAGGAAGTCAGCGAGGACCTCGTCGTGCAGGACACGTCGAAAGCGCTCAAACACGTCTTCGAGCCGTGGAGCTACAACCGCACCTACTACTCGCGGCAGCTGGACAACGTCGCCGAGCACTTCGGCGTCGACCTGGACACGCCGTTCGAGGAGCTGGACGAGTCGATCCGCCGGCAGTTCCTCTACGGCACCGACGGGCTGGTCCACTTCGAGTGGACGACCAAGAACGGGACTCGCGAGAAGACCGAACGCTTCGAGGGGGTCATCCAGAACCTCGAACGGCGATACGTCGAGACGGACTCCGACCGCGCCAGGGACCACATCGAGAACTACATGGCTACCACGACCTGCCCGGCCTGCGAGGGCACCCGCCTCAAAGCCGAGTCGCGAGCGGTGCTCGTCGACGGGACTGCCATCACCGAGGTCAACCAGATGTCCATCGGCGACGCGCTGACCCACTTCGAGGAGATGGAAGGCCACCTCGACGCCCGTGACACGAAGATTGCCGAGGAGATCCTCAAAGAGATCCGGGCGCGGCTCGGGTTCATGAGCGAGGTGGGGCTGGAGTACCTGACCCTCGACCGCGAGGCGGCGACGCTCTCGGGCGGTGAGAGCCAGCGGATCCGCCTCGCCACGCAGATCGGCAGCGGGCTCGTCGGCGTGCTGTACGTCCTCGACGAGCCCTCGATCGGGCTCCACCAGCGCGACAACGACCGCCTGCTGAATACGCTCGAAGAGCTGCGGGACCTCGGAAACACCCTCATCGTCGTCGAGCACGACACCGAGACGATGCGGCGGGCCGACACCGTCGTCGACATGGGCCCGGGGCCGGGCAAGCGCGGCGGCGAAGTCGTCGTCAACGGCGACGTCAAGGAGGTCAAGGCGACCGAGGCGTCGGTGACCGGCGACTATCTCTCGGGCGACCGGGCGATTCCGGTCCCCGACGACCGCCGGGAGGCCGACGGCGGCGAGGGCAACCCCGACCACATCACCGTCGTCGGCGCGCGCCAGCACAACCTCGCGGACCTGGACGTCGACCTCCCACTGGGCTCGTTCACCGCGATCACGGGCGTCTCCGGGTCGGGCAAGTCGACGCTGATGCACGACGTGCTCTACAAGTCGCTGGCCCGCGAGATGCACGGCAACACCGACGTCGACCCCGGCGAGCACGACGCGGTCGAGGGGCTGGAGGCCATCGAGACGGTCCGCCTGATCGACCAGTCGCCCATCGGCCGCACCCCGCGCTCGAACCCCGCCACCTACACCGACGTCTTCGACCACATCCGCGAGCTGTTCGCCGAGACCGACCTCGCCAAACAGCGGGGCTACGACAAGGGGCGGTTCTCGTTCAACGTCAAGGGCGGCCGCTGCGAGGAGTGTGGCGGCCAGGGCACCGTCACCATCGACATGAACTTCCTCTCGGACGTGCAGGTGCCCTGCGAGACCTGCGACGGCGCGCGCTACAACGCCGAGACGCTCGACGTGACCTACAAGGACGCCTCCATCGCCGACGTGCTGGGGATGTCCGTCGACGAGGCCTACGACTTCTTCCAGGGCCACTCGCAGATCCGCCGGCGGCTGAAACTCCTCAAGGACGTCGGCCTGGGCTACATGCGACTGGGCCAGCCGTCGACGACCCTTTCGGGCGGGGAGGCCCAGCGCGTCAAGCTCGCCGAGGAACTCGGGAAGAAGGATTCCGGCGAGACGCTGTATCTCCTGGACGAGCCGACGACGGGGCTCCACCCCCACGACGAGCGCAAGCTCATCGAGGTACTCCACCGGCTGACCGACGACGGCAACACCGTGGTCGTCATCGAGCACGAACTCGACCTCGTGAAAAACGCCGACCACATCGTCGATCTCGGACCCGAGGGCGGCGAGCACGGCGGCGAACTCGTCGCCGCGGGAACCCCCGAAGAGGTCGCCCGGACCGAGGCGTCACACACCGGGAAATACCTGCGCGACCTCTTGCCCGCGGTCGATCTGGAGGGACCGCGCGGGGACCGGGTCGTGACAGCCGGCGCCGACGGCGAACTCGTCGCGGACCGCGCCGACTCCGAGGGAGACGCCGACGCGGACGCCGACACGGTCGACTCGGAGAGCGAGACGGCGCCGCGGGCCGACGACGACTGATCCCCGGCACCCGATCCGCGGCGCTGGTCGCCTGAGACCGCGAAAAATCGACGCGAGCCGCTACAGTTCGTTCGAGATGGCGCCGCCGATGGCCCCGAGAACGAGCGGAAGTGCCACGCCGACGATGGCGATGGCGGGAACCATCTCGGGCGCCGCCGTGGTGGTCGTCGAGGCGCCGCTGAACGGGTTCGTCGTCGTGGTGGTGGAGATTTCGAACAGGAAGGTCCCCAGCAGCGCGAGGACGAGATACCCCGGCAGGATCGACGCGCCCACGGCGGCCGCGCTCTGGGTCTCGAGACGCGACGACGCCTGCTGCACGACCACGATCCCCGCGAGGACGAGGACGAGGATCGGGACGATCCTGTAGCCGATCGCCGGGATCGTGCTCGTGAGATCGCTGCTTCCACTCACCTCGTCGAGCATGTTGTACGTCGTGGAACTCCCGCCACTCGAAATTTCCGTCGAGACGAACTGCGCGTTGTAGAGGAGCTGACCCACTAATTTCCACACCTCGTCCCCGCTGTCCGCGCCGTCGATGACGACGAACAGATACGTCACGACGTAGTTGACGACGAACGCCGCGGCCCCGATACCGGCCCCGACGCCGAGGTTGTTCGTGAACGCCTGCTGTGGCCCGACGCTGCCCCTGTATGCCCTGGACATGTCATCCGTCAACGCACGACCGACGGGGATAAAATGGGTGGCTATGATGCTAGACTCCCGGATCGTCGGACGAGCGTCGGTGTTCTCGCTCGCCGAGGCGTTCGGCGGATACGGCTTCTCAACCCGATTTTCGTGATGATTCCCGGCGATCCGTCGTCAACGGTAGCTGAAACGTGTCGAGTCATCCGAGCGACGGTTGCCCGACAGCTCTGTACCGGCATTTATACATTCGTTGATACGATCGGGTGCTTGCCACCCATTCGGAGGTTCGATCGAATCGAAGGGACGACGCGCGGGGCGGAGTCGTGCGAACGACCCCCACGTACCCCCAATCACCAAGTCCCCGCCGCCAGGAGATGCGGGTGGACCGATGACCACCGACGCGATGGACCGCGGGACCGCGAAAGCGGCTCGCGGCTGGGTTCCGGCAGTATCGAACGCATAGCGACACGTTCTCGACGGATAGTTCGCGAGCGAGCCAGCGGCGGCGCCACCGGAACGGGGGTGACCGGCGTGCGGCGTAGCGAGGCGCTCCTGGCGACGAGTCGCGAGGCTCCCGACGCGGGGACCGACGCGACCGCGCTGCTCCGGCGCGCGGGGCTGATCCGCGACTTCGGCAGCGGGCTCTACGGCTTCCTGCCCACCGGCGAGCGCGTCCTCCGGAAGGTCCGCGCCCGCATCGGGGCGGCGATGGACGCCGTCGGAGCACAGCGAGTGGGGCTGCCCGCGCTCCAGTACAGCGGCGACTGGCGCGCCAGCGGCCGCTGGGAGAGCTTCGAGGACGAAATGTTCACCCTCGAGAACCGCGACGGACAGGCGATGTGTCTCGCGCCCTCCCACGAGGAGGGCGCCGTCAGATTGCTGGACGGAGTCGTCCGCTCGCACGACGACCTGCCCCTCGTCGTCTACCAGGTCGGCGAGAAGTACCGCGACGACCACGCTCGCAACGGACTCGTGCGGTGCAAGGCCTTCGAGATGAAAGACGCCTACAGCGTCCACGCCAGCGAGGACTCGCTCGCGGCGACCTACCGCGAGCTGCGCGCGGCGTACCTGCGCGTGTTCGACGACGTGGGTCTCGACGTGGCCGTCGTCCCCGTCGACGACGACGTCATGGGCGGCGCCGCCTCCGAGGAGTTCGTCGCGCCCGTCGCAGACGGGAGTGATCGCCTCGTCCGCTGTACGGCGGCGGACTGTCGGTTCGGCCGCACTGCGGAGGCAGCGGGCTTCGGCGCGGTCGCGGCGGGGGACGCGTGTCCCGACTGCGGCGACCGCCTCGCCGCGAGCGAGGGGATCGAAGTGGGACACGTCTTCCAGTTGGGGCGGCGCTACACCGAGGCGCTCGGCCTGACCGTCGACGACGCCGAAGGCGGCGAGTCCCACCCCACGATGGGCAGTTACGGCATCGGGATCACGCGGGTCGTCCAGACGCTCGTCCAGCAACGGGCGGTCGACGCGGCCGGCGCGGCCGACGGAGCCGGCGAGAGCGCGGGTGGCGACCGTCTCGACTGTCGCTGGCCCGTCACCGACTGGGGCTCGGTCGCCCCCTACCGCGCCGCGATCGTCCCCCTCGACTACGAGGGCCGTCACGGCGCGGTGGCCGACGAACTCTACCGGGCCTGCGGTCACGAGGACGTCCTGCTGTACGACGACCCCGACCAGTCGATCGGCGAGCGCTTCGCCGAGAGCGCGCTGCTGGGCGTGCCCGCGAAAGTCGTCGTGGGCAACCACTACGACGAGACCGGCGAGGTCGAACTCGAGCGCGCCGACGGGACGACCGAGTCCGTGTCGCCCGCGGCCGTGCCCGACGCGGTCGCGGCGTTCGCGGCCGGCGGCGGAGCGACGGGCGATGGACGGACGGACGATGGACGGACGGGCGAGGACCGGGGCTACTGAAACGCGTTTCAGCGAGGCGTTAAGTCGCCGCCGGTCCTCTTTTCGGGTATGACAGCCGAGAGCGTCCGCGTCTACGCCGCGCTCAAGGACCGGGTGGTGACCGCCGAGCGGTCCGGTGCCGACGGTTCGACCGCCGAGCGGTCTGGAGGCGGCGGGCCGACCGGCGAGCAGTCCAGCACCGGCGGACCGACCGACGAGTGGGCGGTAACCGAACGGCTCCAGGGGGAGACAGTGGAGTGTCTCGCCGCGAGCGACGCGCGTCCCGACCGCGCGTTCGTCGGGACTGCGGCCGGGATCCGGCGGACGACCGACGGTGGCGACACCTGGACACGCGTCGGACCGAGCGTCGACGACCGCGTGACCGCGCTCGCGGTGAGTCCCCAGGATCCCGACGTGGTGTACGCCGGCACCGAACCCTCGGCGGTGTCTCGCTCGACCGACGGCGGCGACACCTGGGAGTCGCTCGCGCCGGTGACCGACCTGCCATCCGAGCCCGAATGGTCGTTCCCGCCGCGGCCGCATACCCATCACGTCCGGTGGATCGAAGTCGCCCCGGCCGACCCCGACCGACTCTACGTCTCCATCGAGGCGGGGGCGCTCCTGCGGACGACCGACGGCGGCGAGACGTGGGAGGACAGACCGGGCGAGCCCGAACCGGAGACCGACGGATCCGCCACGGACGGGAGCCCGTGGGGCGAGCCGACGCGGTCGAACGGCGCGCGCCGGGACAACCACACGCTCGCGACCCATCCCGACCGGCCGGGTCGGGTCTACGCGGCCGCCGGCGACGGCTACGCCCAGTCCGAGGACGGCGGCGACTCCTGGACGTACCCGCAGGACGGCCTCGACCACCGCTACGTCTGGGGCATCGCCGTCCCCGACGCGGACCCGGGGACCGTCGTCGTCTCGGCGGCCACCGGCGCCACGATGGCCCACGGCCGCGACGGCGCCGAGTCGTACCTCTACCGGACGACTGACGCCGACGACGCGGGCGACACCGGGGACCGCGACGGCTCCGACGCCGTCCGCTGGGAGCGCGCGATGGACGGCCTGCCCGACGGTCGCGGGACCGTGCGGACGGTGCTCGCTGCCGGCGCAGGTGAGACGCTCTACGCCGCGAGCAATCACGGCCTCTTCCGCTCGCCCGACGCCGGCGCGTCGTGGACCGCGGCCGGTCTCGAGTGGCCCGCCGACGAGACGCCGATGCCCTGTGGCCTCGCAGTCGTCGGCGACCGCTGAGACGGACCGCTGGGCCGGCCGCATCGCACCGCCCTGATGATTTACTCCGGCCCGAAATAATTTTATGACGCCAGTATGTGGTCGTGTCGCATGGACAGACGCCGCTTCCTGGCGACGCTCTCCGCGCTGTCCGCGGTGGGGCTCGCGGGGTGTCCGGGTGGATCGGGTGGAACTGACACGCCGGCGGAGACTGCGACCGAGACTCCCACAGAGTCGCCGACTGCGACCGGAACGCCGACGCCGGTGCCGACCGCGCCGCCGACGGCGACACCGACCGAAGTACCGACGGAGCCGCCGACGGAGACGCCCACCGACGAGCCGACCGACACGCCGACCGAAGAACCGACCGACACGCCGCGGGAAGTCGTCGAGTCGGACCTGCCGCGACTCGGCACCGAGGGCACGTGGATCGTCGACGAGAACGGGACTCGGGTGGTCCCGCGCGGCGTCTCGACCATCGAGCCGTGGTTCGCCGACGAGTACGACACCGGGCCCGATGGCGATTACCAGTCGATCCTCTCGCTGGCGACCGACAGGGACCGGGCGTGGTATCCGAGCGTGATCAGGGTGCCGCTGGACGAACGCGGCTACGAGAACGCGGGCGGGATCGAGCGCTACGCCGCCGAGTACGTCGACCCCATCGTGAACCACTGCGCCGAGCAGGGCGTCTACGTCATCGTCGACCACCACCTCATCGAGGGGTACCAGACCGACGCGGTCGACCGCAAGATGCGCGACTTCTGGAACGTCTTCGCGCCGCGGTACGCCGACCGCTCGCACGTGATCTACGAGATCTTCAACGAACCCACCGAGCCGACTCACTACGGGAACGCCGAACTCGCGTGGTCGAAGTTCAAGGAGGTCGCCCAGCCGTGGGTCGACCTCGTGCGCGGCCACGCGCCCGACACCATGCAGATCGTCGGCTCGCCCCGCTGGTCCCAGATGCCCCACATGGCCGCCCAGGACCCGCTCGAGGGCGAGAACCTCGCCTACGCCGGCCACTTCTACCCCTCCCACGGCGCCGCGACGGAGTGGGGCGACGTCTACGGCGCGGCCGCCGAGCAGGCCCCCGTGTTGATGACCGAGTTCGGCTGGAGCGAGGCCGACCCCGCCGGCGAGGTCACTCACGGCTCGACCCCGGGCTGGGGCGAGGGGTTCAGGGCGCTGGTCGAGAGCCACCCGAACCTGGGGTGGGTCGCGTGGGCCTTCTCCGCGGGGTGGAAGCCCGCGATGTTCGACGACCAGTGGAACCTGCTCGGCGGCGACTACTTCATGGGCCACTTCGTCAAGGAGTGGCTCTACGACAGGCGCGACGACCGCGTGCCCGACGCCCTGCCCACGTCGGGCGCCGAGTACACCGGTCCGGCTGACGAGACGCCGCCGGCCGCGCCGACCGACCTCGAGACGCGCGAGGTCTCCACCCAGCGCTTCGAGGTTGAGTGGGACCGGGTCGTCGACGACGAGACTTCGACGCAACTGTATCGGGTGTATCTCGACGGTCGCGCGACGGGGGTGACCTCGGCCGCCTCGAAGATCCTGAGCGGGACGCCCGGCGAAGAACACGAGATAAGCGTCACCGCCATCGACGCGCTGAGCAACGAGTCCGACCGCAGCGCGACCGTCACCCACGAGATGGAAGGCGAACTCTCCGTCGCGGCCGAGGTCCCGCAGGCCGACACCGCGCCGTCGGTCGACGGGAGCGTCGACGACGCCTGGTCGGCGACCACCGCCCACGAGTTCCAGCACGTCCTCCAGGGCTCCGTCGACGGCGATTCCGACCTCAGCGGTGACTGGCGAGCGAACTGGGACGACGAGGCGCTGTATCTCCTCGTCGACGTGACCGACGACGCCGCCGCCAGCGACTCCAGCGCCGCCTATCAGGACGACTCCGTCGAGGTGTACGTCGACGCCGACAACTCCAAGGGAAGTTCCTACGACGGCACGAACGACTTCCAGTTCACCTTCCCGCGCGACGGCGGCGAACTCGGTGGCCAACAGCCCACCTCGGTCGAGGATCTGGAGTGGGCCGTCGGGGAGACCGACGATGGCTACCACCTCGAAGCCGCGTTCCCGTGGTCGATGCTCGGCGTCACGCCCGAGTCAGGGCACGCCCTCGGGTTCGACGTCCACGTCAACGACGACGACACCGAGGGCGACCGCGACGCCAAGATCTCGTGGTTCGCCGAGGAGGACAACTCCTGGCAGAACCCGAGCCTCTTCGCGACCGTCCGCCTGACCGACTGAGTCGGGAACAGTGGAGGGGCCGGGGCGGCGTCAGACCGCCGTGCCGACCGCGTAGACGGCGACCGTGGCGACGGCCGCGGCCGCCCCCGAGACGGCGAGGATCTGGAGTGCCTTGAGCCGGTCGTGTCGCACGGCGTCGGCGTTCTCGACCCGCCCCTCCTCGCCGCCCGAGCCCGAGAGGTCGTAGCGCGCGAGCGCCCCGAAGGCCACGCAAAAGCCCATCCGGTCCTGGACGAGACCGACGAACCCGCCGAACAGGAGAGGGAAGGTGCCCAGCAGCGCGGTGTCGCTCCACCCGCTCGCGAGGACGAACGCGACGTAGCCCGCGGCCGCGAGAAAACCCATCGCGCCCGCCGCGCGCCGTTTCTGTCGCTCCTCGCGCCCGATGTTGCAGACGCCCGGTTGATAGTCGCTCATTGATCTTCTATCGGTGCCGAAACCCCATGAAGAGGGTACCTAACAGCGTCGGTACTCGGTGTATTCGCTGCCGAGAGAGTCCCGAGCGGAGTGACTGCGGCCGCCACCGAAAACAGTGTGGAACCCTCCGCAGGAACGGCTTGCGCAGCACCCGCAAACAGCCTGAAAGCCCCCGCAGCAACGACTGGAACCGCCACCGCAAACAGCCTGAAAGCCCCGACGGGTTCGACCGTCCGGGCAGCGAGGGACCAAGGGTCCCTCGTGCAATCGGGCGCGCGGCGCCCGATGACCTCGCTGCGCTCCTCGGTCGTTACACTTCCTGCGGTGCCTGCGTCGTCCGGGACGGGTCGAACGTGTCGCCCCTTTCCTTCCCACCCGCTCAGACTGTTCGATCAGCCGATACGGGTGGGAATGAAAGGGGTCGCCGTCTCGACGAACCCCGGCGACGCAAGCACTGGAGCGAGGGGTGCGAGGCGCGAAGCGCCTCGAATGCGAGCGGCTCTGCCGCGAGCACGAGCGAAGCGCGCAGCGAGACGCGGGAGTCGAGACGGCGAGGGCTTTCACGCTGTTCGCGGCAGTTCCCCAATTCGTTGGTGCAGGAGCGTTCCCGCTGTTAGTGGCGGTTGCAGTCACTGCTTCTCGTGGACCGGTCACGCTGCCTGCGATCATCGCACAAACGACTCCAGATCGGACTGAAAGGTATATACAGCCGACAGACCCAGAGGCGGTATGCACGATTTCGTCGTCGTCGGCTGCGGGCCGTCCGGGTCGCGGTTCGCCCGCCGGGCCGCCGAGCGGGGCCACGACGTGCTCGCCTTCGAGCAGGGCACCGTCGGCGAGCCGCTGGCGTGTTCCGGCCACGTCAGCACGGACATCTGGGAGTTTACCCCCGAGGGCGCTCGCGACCGACTCCTCCAGAACGTCGTCTACGGCGCGCGATTCCACCTCTCGGACCCCACCGGCAGCCCGCCGGGCGACCCGCGCGGCCCCGCCGGCCCCGCCGAGCGCGGCGGCTCGACCCGAAACGGCGACGGCTCCTACCCCTTCTACAAGGACGAGGCCGCCTCCAACGTCATCGACCGCGTCGGCCTCGACCGGGAACTCGCGGGAGCGGCCCGCGACGCCGGCGTCGACCTCCGGGAAGACCACACTGTCGTCGACGTGACCGAACGCGACGACCGCGTCGCAGTCGAAGTGAAGGGTCCGGACGGCGTCGCAACGCACGAAGCCCGGATGGTCGCCGGCTGCGACGGGCCGAAATCACGGGTCCGACGCGAACTGGACATGCCCGAACCGGACGAACTCCTGCACGGCGTGCTCGGCTTCTCCGACGAGGACGACGACTCCGATTTCGTCGACGTCCACCTCACCGTCCCGGAGTTCTTCGCCTGGCGGATCCCCCGCGGCGAGGCGGGCGTGGAGTACGGGCTGGCGACGCCGCCGGGCGCGGACGTCCGCGAGCGCTTCGACCGGTTCACCCGCGACTACGGCGTCGAGACCGACCACCGCTGCTCCGGACTAATCCCCGTCGGCCCGCCCGACTCGGTGACGAGCGGGCGCGCCTTTCTCATCGGCGACGCCGCGGCCCAGACCAAGCCGTTCACCGGCGGTGGCATCCTCTACGGCATGACCGCCGCCGACCACGCCGCCCGCGAGGTCGACCCAGCGGATCCGGCGACGCTCGCCGACTACGAGCGAGCCTGGCGCGACGACCTCGAACGCGATATCGACCTCGGCCACTGGGTCCGACGCGCGTACTCGCTGCCGGAACCTATCCAGCGCGCGGGGATGCGAACGGTGTCGGGAAAGATCGGCGTCCACATGGACCGCCCGTCGACAGTGTTCTCCCTCGAGCAGTTGAAGTCGCTGTTGCGGGGGTGAGCTGTCGGACGGCGGCGGGTGGCGTTCTCAGGCGTCCGGTCCCACGGCCTCGCCCAGCGTGCTGGCAGTGTCCGCGTCCTGCGGGTCCCACACGAGTAGCACGTCGTAGGCAGTCGTGACGCCGATCGAGAGCGTGTTTCCGGCCTGGACCAACCCGTCGGCGCTGGCGGCGGCTGCGGGCCAGTTGACCGCGGAGTCGCCGACGATCGTGGTCTCGTTGCTCGTGTCGTACTCGCCCGTGTTCGCGGGCGTCGTGAAGCCGTTCCCGCGGACGGTGAGTGTTTCGTAGTCGATGGATTCGCCGCCGTTGTGGGCGATCGTCAGAAACCCGGCGCTGTTTTCCTCGTCGGTGAGTTCGAAGTCGAACGAGAACGACGCCGTCGGCGCCCGCGGCCCGCTCGGCGTCGGTGTCGCGGCCGTGTTGCCCGCGGCCCGTTCGATCATGCGGTCGGTGCCCGCCTGCCAGACGCGCCATTCGCCCTCGTATTGCTGGAGTTCGACCCTGTAGGTCACCGTCTCCGTGTCACCCTCCGCTGTCACCGTCATGTCCGCCTCCACTGCCGCCGCCGCTCCGTCCGTGACCGGGTCGACCTCGCGGAGTTCGTTGATCGTGATCGAGATATCCTGGGAGCCGTCGATCGAGAAGTCCTGCGGACTCTCCGGATGGGCGAGCGACTGGGCAGTCTCGGCGTCCTGGTCCTCGATCGCGGTGATGAGTTCGCGGGCCGTCGATTTCGGCCCGCTGCTGGCACTGCTTCCGTCGGCGACGAAGCGCTGATACCCGGCGTAGCCACCGCCGCCGAGGACGGCCAGACCGCCGATCCCCGCGAGCACCGCCCGACGGTCGACGCCACTGTCATCAGCCTGTGCGTTCGCCCGTTGCTGGCCCTGTCCACCGACGTTCCGGGACTTCTGGTGGCCGTAGCCCTGCCGGGATCCACGCTGCTGGCGACCCTGCCCCTGCCGGGAGTCGCGCTGACCGCCCTGGCCCCGCTGCCCGCCCTGGCCCCGCTGACCGCCCTGTCCCTGTCGCGGTTGCCGATTCCCGCCCTGTCGTGGCTGTCCCTGGCCGCCACCCTGTTGCTCGCTTCGCCCGTCGTCGAGCGTCGCGCCGCACTCTTCACAGACCGTCGCCCAGCTCTCCGCCGGCGCGCCGCAGTTCGGACACTGTGCCATCTTGGACCCACGGTTTCGTGTCGTCCCTGATAAACACCACACACGTTGGCATAATTCTCTTTGAAACCCCCTCCGAACAGTGGGGTATGGAACTCGACCTGACGAAGACGGCCGCGGTTTTCGTCGCGCTGATCGCAGTCGGCGTCGGCGGCCTGGCCGCCTCCGGTGTGATGCAGACGAGTACGGTCCTGATGATGGTCGCCCCGTCGATGGTCGCCTTCGGGCTGATCTGTCTGTTCATCGGCGTCAAACACGGCGAGTACCGCGCCGGCGCGACGCGGTAACGGATCCGGCTGTCGGTCTCCGGCGTCCGCTCCCGGAAGATGTAACCGCCCCACGGACCCATCTCGGGGTAATGACCGTCATCGAAGACGTTCACGCCGACCACGGCGCGACGTTCACCGAGGTCGGCGGCCGTCGCGTCGCCGCGGACTACGGCCGCCCCGAGCGCACCCACGCCGCCGTCCGTCGCGTCGTCGGCGTCACCGAACGCGCCTACGGGGTCCTCACCATCACCGGCGAGGACCGCGTCGACTTCGTCGACAACGCCGTCTCGAACCGCGTCCCCGACGCCGACGGCGAGGGCTGTTACGCCCTCCTGCTCGACCCCCAGGGCCGCGTCGAGACGGACATGTACGTCTACAACGCCGCCGCGGGCGACCGCCTGCTCGTCTTCCTCCCGCCGAGCGAGACCGACACCGTCGCCGAGGACTGGCGCGGCAAGACCTTCATCCAGGACGTCGAGATTACCGTCGCGACCGACGACCTGGCCGTCTTCGGCGTCTACGGCCCCCAGGCCACCGAGAAGATAGCGAGCGTCCTCAACGGCGCGCCCTCGCCCGACCGGGCCCGCTCGTTCGTCCGCGGGACGATGGCCGATGCGGGGGTCACCGTGATCCGCGACGACGGCCTCACCGGCGAGGAGGGCTACGAGGTGGTCTGTGCCGCGGGGGAGGCGGCCGACGTCTTCGACACGCTGGAAAACCGCGGCCAGGCCGCGGCGCCGTTCGGCTATCGCACCTGGGAGTCCCTGACGCTCGAAGCGGGAACGCCGCTTTTCGACACCGAACTCGCGGGTCGCATTCCGAACGACCTCGGGATCCGGACGGCGCTCGACTTCGAGAAGGGGTGTTACGTCGGCCAGGAGGTCGTCTCCCGCATCGAGAACCGCGGTCGGACGGGCGACCGCCTGGTGGGCCTCCGGCCCGAAGCGGTCCCCGAGGCCGGAGCGGCCGTCTTCGCGGGCGACTCGGCCGTCGGCGAGGTGACCCGCGCCGTCGCGAGTCCGACGCTGGAAGAACCCATCGCGCTCGCGATGGTCGACACCGAGGTCGCGACGGGCGACCAGTCGGGCGATCTGACCGTCCGGGTCGACGGCGAGGAACGGCCCACCGAGCGCGCCGCGTTGCCATTCATTGAGGGGAGCGACCGCTCGGCGCGACTCCCGGAGTATCCCGAATAGGGCGTCGTTTCGTTCTCTCGATTGATACTCGCACGAAACGCTCAATATTTGTGGCTTACAACGTGGCGGTAGCCCCCGCCCATGTCGGAATCAGTCATCGCCGATTTCGTCGCCTCGTTCAACTCCGAGGTGTCGAGTCGGCCCGAACCCGTCAAAGGGCGGATCCTCCTCAGCGAGAAGCGCCTCGTCCTCGCCGCCGACGAGGGCAAGGTGACGATCCCGCTCTCCTCGGTTTTCGACGTCGCCGTCGGGCACGTTCCCAAGGGTCTCGGGGAGTTTTTCTCCTCGACGGTCACCGTCGCGTTCGACCGGCACGGCGACCGCCTCGTCGCCGCCGTCGAGGCCGACGACGACAAGATAGAGAAGTTCACCACCGTCCTGTTCAAGGCTATCCTCAACGGGACGGACATGACTGTCAAGCACCCCGCGCGGGTCGGCGGGCGCGTCACCGGCGAGGAGTTCGCAGCCGCGAAACTCTTTCTCCGGCCCGGTACCGTCCGTTTCACCCGTCAGGACGGGCAGGTCGACGTCCGACTGGCCACCGTCAGCGGTTTCGACCGCCTGACTCGCGAGATTTCCGGGACCGATCAGGCCGTCCTCGCGGTCCGACACATGCCCAACGGCAAGGCGATGACGACGCTCGCCGCGACCGACTCCGCGCGGAAGATGTCCATCCTCGGTCGCTATCTCCGCCTCGAGTACAGCGATCTCATGTCCGAACTCGAGGACGTCGCCCTCTCGGAAGAACAGATCCGCACGCTCGTCGCCATCTACTCGACGGGGCCCGCCATCTCCTTGCCCGCTGTCCTCGATATGGAGTCCAGCCAGGTGACGATGGTACTCAACGACCTCCAGAGCGACGAACTCGTTGTCGACTCCGAGGAGGGGCCGCAGCTCACCCCCAAGGGCCGCGTCGTCGTCAGCAACCACCTCGAAGACGTCAACGCCTGAAATTCCCGTCCGTCGGTGTCTCGCGACCCCCTTTACAGATGGAGCGGTCGCGGTGGCGCGCGCCGTCGCGCCCTCTGTGGCGCGACGTACCGTGCGAGGTCTTCGCGAGCGTGCGAGCGAAGGCTCGTCAGAACTCGCTCTGACGGTGGATGAGTAGCGCAGGAACGAGCAGGGCGAGATTTCCAATCTCGCTGGCAGTCGGGCGACGAATCGCCCGACGACAACGTTATCGGCTGGGGAGGTACGTGGCTGTCCGCGGTCACGGTGCTGTGCGGTGGCGGTGCTGTGTGGGGCTGTGCGGTGGCGGTGCTGTGCGGAGCGGTGCGGTGCGGTGCGGTCCTGGCGGACTGAAAGGGCGAGGCGTGCGAGGCGCTTGCGCCTCGATGCCGAACGGCGCTGCCGTGAGGCGCGCTCG